>OUMS01000002.1_pt1 | contig 435096 bp, 308 predicted proteins | sample 1691071 | NCBI WGS metagenome assembly OUMS01 (sample SAMEA3914864, study PRJEB12502) | metagenome | biome: forest; material: soil | place: USA | collected 2012-03-12 | depth 0.3 m | reverse complement strand
TGTTTTGGGGGGGGGGTGGGGGGGGGGTGGGGGGGTTTGGGGCAAGTCTGGGGTGGGTCTGTGAAGGATCGGTGAGGAGTGGTTCGAATTAGGACCGGGATGGATGGGATCGATTTGATGGAGAAGGGCTCAGGGTGGAGCAGCGAAAGAGGATGGCTTCGGGTTCTACCGCGGGTGGCGCGGATGAAGGCGGGCTTGCGGTGAGGACTTGTGGCTTCCCGCGGATTGGAGAGCGTTGCGATGATGAAAAATCCCACGGACCAGGAAATCGCCGGGCGACTCGTCAATGTCATCAGCGATGGATTCAACCGCTCGCTGGGTGCACTTGCGAGGGCTGGGGCGGTTGACTTGAAGCAGATGTCGAAGCAATACAGGGGTATCGGGAGCAAGTTCTACGATCTAGTCACGGAGCAGATCGAATACACCGCCCAATGTGCAGCTCCGGGGGTGCGGCGGCTCTTTTCAGAGGACGACAAGTCTGACTAGAGGACTCTCCGCGGGGATAAGTGTCGTTGGGCGGTTGCGCCGCGGACGAGCGGACAGGAGTGTCCGCTCTCCACAGGGGCGTTGTGGGTGGAGGAAAGATCGCGCACCCGTCGTCGGGGGCAGTGAGGGGTGATCGGGTCGACTTAGGGCTCGCTCACGGCAGCGGGCTGCCTGCTTGAGAGCGGTAGCAGGCTACCGCAGTCCAGGGCCGCTGCGCGGCGGGGGGAAGTTCAGTTGCCGCCGATCTTGCGGAGGACGCTCTGGCGGACGGCTTCGTCCTGGATGCCTTCGGCCCATTTGCGGGCGGCTTCAGGGTCCTTTTCGGCGAGGGCGCGGGCGGTGTTGTCGACGATCTCGCTGCCTTCAAGCCAGGGCTCGTTGAGGTGCTGTTCGACCCAGGCAGCGGCCTTGGCGGGTTGGTAGGCACGTTTGTTCTCGGCGATGATTTCGGCGAAGCCCTGGAGGTCCTTGGCCGGGGCGCCGGCTTGCTTGATGCGGTCGAACCATTCGTCGAGACCTTCCTGGCCGCCCTTGCGGCTGATGGCTTCGACGACGGTCTTGTATTCGCCGGACATGCCGAGGCCGCTCTTGAAGAGCCACTGCGCGGTGCCCTCGGGATCGGTGGTGGCCCAGCCCTTGACCAGGCCCCAAACCATGGAGCGATCGCCGCTGGCCAGTTCGGGGCCTCCTTCGACGAACTTGCGGGCTGCATCCGGATCGGTCTGGGCCCAGTAGGTGAGGGTGCGGTTCCTGGCTTCTTCCGGGGCTTGGCGGCTCCAGCCGTCCCAATTGAAGCTGCGGACGAATTCCAAGGCGCCTTGTGGATCGCGCTTGCCCCAGCTGGCCCAGAGGCGGGACCACTCGCCAGCGCTGCCGGTGCCGCGCAGGTCGTTCTCGCGGATGAGGGAGACGACCATGGGAAGCTGGTCCGGCCGCATCTTCTCCAGCATGTTTTCGAACATCTGCAGGCGGCGTTCCTCGACGTTCTCGCGGAAGGCGGTGCGGATGGAGTCGGCGAGTGCCTTGGACTCGGCGCGGGAAGTGCCGCGGGGAGTCCGAGCGGAGCCGGGGGTGGAGGCGCTCTGGGCTGAGGAGGCGCTATTGGCGGCGGAGGAGGGTTCGCTGCCGGTTTGAGAGTTGGCAGCGGAGCCATTCTGGTGCCCGGCGAGCCATCCTGCGCCCAGGCCGATCACGAGGGTGGCGAGAGGCCAGAGGATGGGAGACTTGCCGGGGGTTTTCATGGGCGGAGAGATAGAAGCTGGAGATAGGATGGGCGAGCTTTGTTGCTCTAACAGGACGAGCGCTTGCCGTGCCAGCTTGAAGTGGGGTGGCGCGGAAGAGCCTCGCCTGCGGTGGCGGACCGGGTGATGGCGAATCGGCGTGAACCGGGGGGCGCGGGGTCTGCGACAGCCGCGAGAACTGCTTCGTCCGCTCAGGGGACTGAGCGGACTACCTTGCAGACGACCTTCCCGCTTGGCTTTTTGGGAATCTGACGTGGAGTGGGCGGATATGCGCAAGATCCTCGCTCTCGCTTTGCTGGTTCCCTTCACCGCCATGGCCATTCCCACCGAATCCAAGGAGGCGCTGGAGTGGAAGGCCGGGGAGAAACTGAACTATCTGCAGTTCCTGCCGGAGGGCTATGACAAGGATGCGGCGGAGGCCTATCCGCTGGTGATCTTCCTGCACGGGGCCGGGGAGCGCGGGGATAATCTGGACCTGCTGCGCAAGCACGGGCCGCCGATGATGGAGACGAAGGCGCTGAAGGAGCAGGGCCACGGGCTGCCCTTCATCCTGGCGGCGCCGCAGTGCCCGCAGGGGCGCTGGTGGAATCCGGATGAGGTGATCGCGCTGACCAAGCATCTGGCCAAGACGCTGCATGTGGACCAGAAGCGGATCCACCTGACGGGGATCAGCATGGGCGGATTCGGGACCTGGGCCTGCCTGACGAAGGAGCCGGAGCTGTATGCGAGCGGGGTGCCGATCTGCGGCGGCGGGGAGCCGGCGGAGGCGGCGAAGCTGAAGGAGATCCCGATCTGGGCCTTCCACGGGATGAAGGACAATGCGGTGCCGGTGGCCAAGACCCAGGAGATGGAGAAGGCGCTCCAGGCCTTGGACGCCAAGAAATTCCGGGTGACCTACTACCCGGAGGAGATGCATGAGTCCTGGATCCCGGCCTATGCGGATCCTTCCCTGCTGGCGTGGATGATGCTGCAGCACAAGAAGTGATTCCTATCCGCCAGTGTGAAGAATTTCCACTCGGGGAGAAACGGATTGCCGGTAGCGGTGTTATGACACAGGATTCCCGCGTTTTCCGGACGCTTTTTCTGCCCCCGGACTCTCCTCTTTTTAACCTGCCATGAAGCCGAAACGACCTGCTCCTGCTCCCGTCACGGTGATCCGCCGCTCCGGTGGGAATACCGCCCAGAAGGCCCAGGCCCACATGACTGGCTCGGTGGCAGCGCTGGCCTTCGTAGCGGTGGTGGCGGGCGGCTTCTGGTACAAGTGGGAGAGCACCAAGGCCCGGGTGGTCCAATACGTCTACGACGAGAAGGGCAACAAGGTGCCGGTGGAGCAGGTGCCGGTGGCGGCACCGCACCAGTATCTGGACTACGACAAGGCGATGGCGGACAAGAAGGCCGCGGAGGAGGCTGCGGCCAAGGCCACGGCGGCGAAGGCCCCTGTCAGCCCCGCGGAGATGGGTGAGGCCAGCGCGGCGGCACCGGCTGCGGCTCCGGAAGATCCGGCGATCGCGGCGCTGAAGTCCGCGGAGCCGCTGCTGCTGACGGGGATGGACTCCGGGCGCGATACGGCGCTGAAGCGGGATGCCGAGCTGCTGAAGATGGCGATGGATTCCAAGGGCTGGGACGCTTACCGCGGCCTGCTGGAGCGCTCGCTGACGGCGGCGCTGCCGAAGGTGGCGGGCAAGGAGGGGCGGAACCGCTTCGATGCGGTGTGGGCAGAGCCGCCGCTCTACAAGGCCTTCCTGCGCTGGGAGATGCTGGACCGCTTCAAGCAAGCTGACATCGCGGCGATCTCGCATGACTCCTATGCCATGCAGATGTGGCAGTGGGTGATGGAGAACCCGAAGGCGATGGAGGAGCTGCTGCTGACGATGCGCGATGAGGATGACTCGGCGAAGGTGCTGGTCTTCCTGAAGGATGCGTGGACGGCGGATGAGAAGGTTTTCCCGGAATTCTTCAGCCTGGCGGTGGCCTGTGCGGTGGTGTTCGACCACGACATGGCGATCGGCGAGCCGCTGGGTGGCGAGAGCACGGTGAATGCACTGGGCCGCTACCTGTGGTACGTGGACAAGGACAAGAAGGGCAAGCTGGCGGTGCCGGTGCATCGCACGAATGCCCGTGACCTGGTGTGGGTGGTGTGCGCGCCGGTGGCGACCAAGGAGCTGGACTGGGCGATCAGCAAGATGCACGAGAGCCGCAAGAACTGGGGCAGCACCTATGAGATGGTGGAGTACCTGATGGAGCGCGCGGTGAAGGGCATCAACCCGTATGATGAATACAGCTTCGCGGAAATTTTGAAGAAGGGCGGGATCTGCGGTGACCGTTCCTACTTCAGCGTGAACACGGCGCGTGCCAATGGCATCCCGGCGCTGACGCTGGCGGGCGAGACGGATCTGGGCGGCCACGCTTGGGCGGCGATCAAGACGGATGCCAACGAGTGGGACACGAATATCGGCCGGATCGGCGGGGTATCGAAGGGCGAGGGCCACAACCCGCAGACCAATTCACAGATCAGCGAGCAAGAGGTGTGGCTGTGGAATGACCGCAACCACAAGAGCGACGTGACGATGCTATCCGTGCACCGCCACCTGTGGCTGGCGGACTTCTATGCGGCACAGGCTGACATCAAGAATACCTTCGCCACCGCGGAGCTGGCCAATCAGCTGGGCCATTCCTTCCCGGAAACCTGGACCCGCCTCTATGAGGTGATGGAAGAGCGCCAGCAGCGCAGCGCGGATGAAGCACCGGCGGCCGACCCGAAGGTGGTGTCGCTGTGGCGCGACTTCGTGAATGATATGCGCCGCGAGTTCCGCGAGAATCCGCGCATGGCCGGCCTGGCCTCCCGTGCGGAGGATGAGCACGTCCTGCCCTATGCCGGTGACAGCGAGCTGGACCGCACGATGAAGCGGGAGCGCCGCCGCATCGAGCGCGACTCCGGCGAGCAGAAGGATTTGATCGCGACCAACCTGAAGCGCGAGGCGGACCTGATCAAGAAGCGGGCCGAGCCGACGGCGGCGAAGGACATCGGCAATCTCTACGATAGCGCGCTGCGCGAATACGGCGGCAGCATCACGGGCTTCAAGATGATGGCGGAGGACTACTGGAACTTCGCCAAGGGTGACAGCACCACGGCCAACAAAGCGGTGCGCGACATCGAGCTGGCCTTCAAGCGTGTGGTGGAAACCGGCAGCAAGGATTGGTTCCGCGCGAACACGGAGTCCGGCATCTACAAGATGATCGTGGGCTACTACCGCGAGGTGGGCGACGAAGGCCGCGCGAACATGCTGGAGAAGCGGTATGAGCGGCTGCTGCGTTTGGCGGAGCGCGGGGCGCTCTAACAAGGCTTTTTGTTTAACCGCGAAAGGACGCGAAACTCGCGAAATTTAAAGGCAGGGAGGCAGGAGTCGAAAGGCTTCTGCCTCTTTTCCTTTGGTGGGTTTCGCGATTTTCTCGGGCTTTCGCGGTTAAAGCCGCTTCCACCGTCGTAAAGGTCATAGCGGATTGCTCCCCTACCCTTTCAGATTCTCCCAGTCATGAAGCGGCGCAGTGCTCTCCTCTATCTTCTGGGTCTGCCGCTCGCAGGGCGTGGGGCTACGGCGGATGCGGGATCTAACAGGTTGACGCTCGATCCGAAGGCGACGCAAGGGACTTGGGATGGCTGGGGTGTTTCGCTGTGCTGGTGGGCGGCGGTGTTCGGGGAGCGTGCGGATCTGGCGGAAGCGCTGTTCACGACGAAGGCGGTGCGCGTGGAGAATGATCTGTTGCCCGGGCTGGGACTGACGATCGTGCGCTACAATGCGGGGGCCTGTGCGCAGCGGAAGATTGGTGAGCGCGGGATGAAGGTGTCGAAGATCATCCAGGCTTACCGGCAGATGGAGGGCTTTTGGCTGGATGATCGCAGTGCGGATCCGGCCTCGGACAGCTGGGATTGGTCGGTGGATGCGAAGCAGCGGAACATGCTGAAGCTGGCGAAGGAGCGCGGGGTCACGCACTTCGAGCTCTTCGCGAATTCGCCGATGTGGTGGATGACTCGCAACGACAATCCCTCGGGCGGACCGAAGCCGAGTGATGACAACCTGGCGCCGGCGCATGAGCGGAACTTCGCGATCTATCTGGCCAGCGTGGCGCGGCGGGCGGCGGAGGATTGGCATGTCCCCTTCACCAGCGTGTCCCCTTTCAATGAGCCGGTGTCGGACTGGTGGTTCGCGGATTGCAAGCAAGAGGGCTGCCACTTCTCCCCTGCCGCGCAGGCGCGCTTGCTGCCGCTGCTGCGCGAGGAGCTGGACAAGCGCGGTCTAACCAAGCTGACGATCTCGGCTTCCGAAGAGACCTACTATGATCATGCGATCAGGACTTGGGAGAGCTTCGATACGAAGACGCGGGCGCTGATCGGGCAGGTGAATGTGCACGGCTATCAGGAAGCGAGGGGCGACCGCGCGAAGCTGCAACGGCTGGTGCACAAGGAGGGCGGGAAGCCACTGTGGAATTCGGAATACGGGGATGGAGATGCGAGCGGGTTGAACATGGCGCGCAATCTTCATCGCGATCTCGCAGCGCTGAAGCCCACATCGTGGTCGTACTGGCAGGCGATCGATGGTGGTGGATGGGGCTTGATCCCCGGGGAGATGCGGCGGGCGCGGCTGCGGCCGGCGAATGCGAAGTGGTTCGTGCTGGCTCACTACACGCGGAACATTCCGCCGGGAGCTGCGATGCTGACGACGGGTGATGAATCGCTGGTGGCAGCGCATGATGTGAAAGGCCGCCGGGTGGCGATGGTTTTCCTGAATGACGGGAATGAGGAGCGGGAGTGGCGTGTGGACTTGTCGCGCTTTGAGGGGAAGAGCTTGAAGGCCACCGGCTGGATTACGGAGCCGGGAGAGAAGACGCGCTATCAGCCGGTGGAGCGCATTCCGCTGGATGGGAAGACGCTGGTCCTGCGGCAGGCGAAGAAGTCCGTGCAGACGGTGGTGGTGAGCGGGATCTAACAGGTGGGCTGCACGCGGGCCGGAGCGCCAGGCTCCAGCCTGGCCGAGGCAGTTCTTGCGGCTGATGGAGACTAAAAGCCCCCGGGCCCGTCCTATCACTCCTTCTCCAAGCCTGACACCGGCGCCAGCAAAGTGGCCCACCCATCTCACATAACAGCCGGAAAAGGGTAGGCCGGTGTTGTCCCCGAGGGCACCAAGCGAGGTCCGCCGCAAGAACTGCCTCGGCCAGGCTGGAGCCTGGCGCTCCGGACTGTGCGGACCACTCTTTGTTGGTCTCCGACAACTGCAAGAACTGCCTCGGCCAGGCTAGAGCCTGGCGCTCCCGGCCTCGCTTGATCAGTTCGGCAGCGGCGGGAGCTTGGGAGCTTCGATGAAGCCTTGGATGGTGATCGCGACGGGCGGAACTTGATTCCTGAGGGTACCGCAAGCGGCACGCCAAGCGGCGTCGATCTTCTTGGCTGCCGCATTCGCGGGGAAGAGGGCGGCGAACTCAGTGCGGGTGATCAAGCCGTTGCTATCAAGATCGAGGTCGGCAGCCGCTGCGGCGCGTCTGGCCCGGGTTTCCTTGGCGACTTCGTAGGTGGCGAAGTTCGGGAGGACCTTGGTCCGCACCCAGGTCTTGAGATCGAGGCCCGAGCCGCCTTGCACGCGCGCCCAGAAGGCATCGATGGGAGCATCCGGGCCACCGGCGGGATACATGAGCGCGATCTCCGTGCGGGTCACCAAGGAGTCGTGGTCCGCGTCGAGTTCGAGGAAGACCTTGGCGCGCGAGGTCCAGGAGCCGGTGCTGCGGGCGGTGACCTTGTTAGAGAGGGAGGCGATGAACTCAGCGAGGGTGACCTCGCCGGATTGATCGCTGTCGACTAAGGTGAAGAGCTTCTCCTTCTTCGGCGTCGCCGGGTAGAGGGCGAGCCACTCGGCCGGCGAGAGCGAGCCATTGCCATCCGCATCGAAGGCGGCGAGGAGCATCGACTCGGGGCCTGAAACCAGGAAGCCGCTCAAGTTGTAGATCTTCACCGAGCCGGTATCCGTGACCGGCAAGCCGTTGAAGGGATTCACGGAGTCTTCATTGGCGGAGGCGACCACCGCGGTGCCGCCGCTCAGCGCGAGGGCAGATGCAGACGCGCCCTGCGGGACGCCAGCGATGAAGTCCTGAAAGGACCAAGTGACTCCCTGGCGGGCGTAGACATAGGTCGCGCCATCGGAATCCGGGCCATCGGTGTAGCGTTCTTCCGCACCGACCAAGGCAAGGCTGCCATCCATGGCCACCGACTTGCCGAAGCGGTGGACGGCGCTGGCATTGTCCGGTGTGAAGCGGTTCACGCGGTTCCAGGTGTCCCCACTGCGGGCGAAGAGATGGGCGGCGCCAGTGCCGCTGGCGGGAAGCGGATCGGGCAAGGTCTCGCTGCCGGGGGCTCCGACCAAGGCGAGATTCCCGCTCAGGGCCACGGAAGTTCCGAAGCGCAGATCCCCCTCCCCTTCGAGCGTGGCCTGGCGGGTCCAGGTGCCGCCGCTGCCGGTGAAGACGTGGGCGACGCCCGGGTGCAGGCCGGTCTGCGGGGTGCCGACGAGGATGGTGCCGGCATCGATCGCCACTGAGGTTCCGAAATAGGCGAGGGCGCGCCGCTGGTCCTCCTCCAGCACGGCGCGCTGGTCCCAGAGAACACCGCTGCGGGTGAAGACGTAGGCGCTGCCGTAACCGTTGCCACCGGCGGGCGCACCGATCACCGCGGTATTCCCTTCCAAGGCGACGCTGTTGCCGAAGCCACCGGTCGAAGCATCGGGATAGATCTTTTCCTGATGGGTCCAGGTGCTGCCATTGCGCACCAGGGCGTAAGCAAATCCGGAGGCGCCGACCATCAGGGTGTCGCCGCTGATTGCCAGGGCTTTTCCGAAGTTGTAGTTGGTGGTGCCACTTTCGGAGGCCGTGAGGCTGGCCTGCTCGGCCCAGCCCCCGGGACTGCGCGCGAACACATAGGCCCTGCCGCTCTTGGAGCCACCCACCGTGGTTTCATCCGGGGCCCCGATCACCACCGTGTTGTCCTCGACGGCGACGGCATAGCCGAAGTGCTGGTTAGCCGCTTCCACGCCTGCCGTCAGCTGGCCTTGGAGGACCAAGTTCCCGTCTGACACGGAATAGAGGTTTGCCACGCCGGCGGTGCTGCCCGCATCAGTTGTGGTGCGGCCCAAACCGATGATCACCCGGCCACCGGAGATGGCGCTGGCGGCACCGAAGCTCAGATTGGATATTGGGGTCTGCGGAAGGGCTTGCGAGGCGAAGGTCCAAGTGCCGCCGCTGCGCCGGTAAACGCTGAGCGAGCCTGCGAAGTTGATGCCCGAAACCCGGGTGCCGGGCCGCCCGATCAGGGCAAGATCGCCCTCAAGCGCCACGCCGAGCCCAAAACGCTCCTCGCTCAAACCGTCCGCGGGCACCACCTTCGTCTGCAGGGTCCAGGTCGCGCCGCTGCCGGTGTAGAAATACGCGGCACCGGTTCTGAAGAGGTCACCCGGTTCCTGGTAGGAACCGATCAAGAGGGTATTGCCCGACAAGGCGATCGAGGCCGCGTAACCGGTATCGCCCAGGACCCGCCCCGACTCGATCTTGGTCCGCAGGGTCCAGGTTACCCCGCTGCGGGTGAAGATCTTGACGAGGCCATTCGAGCCGCCGGACTCGCCGGCGGCCAGCGTGTCGCCATTGAGCGCAAGGGATCTCCCGAGGTTATAGTAGTCGAAAGTGCCGTCCTGTTCCCGCAGCACCTGCTGGATACTCCAGGTGGTGCCGGTCCGGGTGTAAATATAGATGGCCCCACGGTTGTTGTTAGCCGGATCACTGGCGCTGATGGCAAGAGTCGACCCATCCACCTCCACCATCCTTCCGAAGTTCTGCGAGGAGAGCACCGTGGGATCGAGGATCTTGGCTTGCTTGGTCCAGCCGGCTCCAGAACGGACGAAGACATAGACGCTGCCACTATCGAGCGTCTGGCCGGGGCGGTCTTCAGTCGGTATGCCCATGACAACCGTATTCCCGGAGAGGGCCATGATGGATCCGAAGGCGCTTCCCGCGCTCCCCGCATCCGGTGCGAGGATGGTTTTCTGGATCCACTGTCCGTTCTCTTGTTCAAAGACGTAAACGGCACCGCTCGCCGCACCACCCGCGGTAGTGTCGTTGAGGGCGCCGATCATCGCGATATTGCCGTCCATCGCCACCGAGACGCCGAAGAAATCTCCGGAGGAGCCGGTGCCGGTGGGCAGGCGTTGCAAGGTCTGCTCCAGCGAGGTGATGAGCGGATCGATGGTGATGGGATAGCTCGCGCCGCGGTCATCGACCTGAATGGCGATGCCATCGGCGGAGGGGGACATGCTGGCTGTTAGAGCAGTGCCATTCGCGTCCCAGACTTTGAGGCCGGAGTACTTGAGCTTGGGGTTGCCGTCGTTTGTTAGGAGCGCGAGGGATTCAGGGTCGTCGCTTGCGGTGGCGGTGAGGCCGTCGAGATGGATGTCGATCCGGAGGATTTCGGAGGCGGTGGATTGGGGGTGGTTTACGATGAAACCGTGTTCGAGACCTTCGCTGCGGTTTTCGAACCACTCGGTGACGCCATCGCCGTGATTGATTTCGGCGCGGGTGCCGGAGCTTTGCCAAGGAGTGGAGGAGGATGGGGCAGTGTAATGGAAGCGGGCTTGCCAGGTGCCGCTTTCGCCGCTGATGCGGACGCCGTCATTGGCGTAGCGGGCGGAGAGGCCTTGGGCGGGATGGTAGGAGAATGCGGTGACGCCTTCGTTGCCAGGGAGCGTGGCTTCCTCCGGGGTGAGGGCTTGGATGCTGCGGCGGGCAAGTTCGAAAGCTTGCCAGAGGCCGGGTTGCTCCTGGGTGGCCTGGGCTTGGGAGGCTGGGGATGTGGCCGTGGAAAGGGCGCTGCTTGCGGGTGGTAGTGGGGCCGGGGCTTCTTTCCCGGTCCCCTCACTGGCGTAGGGCCGGAACGCGAGGTAGGCAGGGGCGGCCAAGCCTAGGAGGCAGAGGGCGGCAAGGGCGTGGGCTCTGCGGGGACGCGGGGAGGATGAGGGAGGAAGAGACATGGTGGGAGGATTCGAGGGTTCCGTGAAGAAAGGATGAAGTGGCCGTCAAATTCCAGAAAGTTCGGTCGGAGTTATGTGACGGAGGCTTTCAAAAGGTGGTCCGCACAGCCGGAGCGCCAGGCTCCAGCCTGGCCGAATCAGCTCTTGAGGCGGACCTTCCCCCGTGCCCCCGGGAACGATACCGGCCTACCCTCCTCCGGCTGCCAAGCGAGATGGGTGGACCACCTTGCTGACGCTGACCTCAGGCTGGGAGAGGAAGTCACAGGACGGGCCCGGGGGCACTTGCCCTCCGTCGGCTGTCAGAACGACTTCGGCCAGGCTGGAGCCTGGCGCTCCGGCTGTGCGGACCACCTTTCAGCCGCCGTAGCGGTAGCCGATGCCTCTAACAGTGGCGATGATCCCGGGCTTGGCGGGGTCGGCTTCGATCTTCTTGCGGAGCATGAGGACGTGCTGGTCGAGGGTGCGGGAGTCGGGGAAGTAGTCCATGCCCCAGCAGTGATCGAGGAAGGTATCGCGGCTGACGGGGAGGCCGGCCTTGCCGTGGAGGAGTTCGAGCATGGAGACCTCGCGGCGGGTGAGCTCGATCTCCCGGCCCTGGCGCTCGGCGGTGAGGGCGTCGGGGTAGACGGTTAGATCGAGCATCTGGAAGGAGCGGCCCTTGCCATTGGTAGGATGGGCGCGGCGCAGGGCGGCGCGGATGCGGGCCATGACTTCGGCGCGCGTGAAGGGCTTGCGGATGAAGTCATCCGCACCCAGGCCGAGGCCGACGACGACGTCCAGTTCCTCGTTCTTCGCGGAGAGGAAGAGGATCGGCACGGTGGAGTCGGCAGCACGCACGCGGCGGCAGACTTCGAAGCCATCGATCTCCGGCATCATGATGTCCAGACAGAGGAGCTGGGGGCGGTGCTCCGCCCAGAGTTCGAGCGCTTGCTTGCCGTCCGCGGCTGTTAGAGTGCGGAAGCCTTCGTCGCGCATGCAGGCGTCGAGTGCTTCCAGAGTAAGCGGATCGTCTTCGGCCAGGAGGATGGTCATGCGGATTCCTTGGGTTGATCCAATACGACGAGGCGCGGCGGGAGGGGAAGATCGAGTTCGAAGCAAGCGCCGTTGCCACCATGCACCAACAGCAACTCGCCCTGCATGCGGCGCGCGAGATCGCGGGCGATGGCGAGGCCGAGGCCGGTGCCGCTGGAGCCTTCGTTCACGCCGCGGTGCACGCGCTCGAAGGCCTCGAAGATTTTCTCGCGCTGCTGCGACGGAATGCCGGGACCGCGGTCGCTGATGCGGAGGCGCAAGCGGTCCGCGGTCATGTTGGTCTCGATGCCGAGCCAGGCGCCAGTGCTAGCATACTTCTCCACGTTTGAGATGAGATTGCCGGCGATCTGAGCGAGCGCATCGGGATCGAGCCGCACGCTGTCCCCTGCCCCACGCTGCCATTCGACGGTGACCTTGCGGCGGTCGAGGGAGGGTTGGAACTGCGCGAGCACACCGGCGATCACTTCATCCGGGATGCAGGGCGCGGAGCGCAGCTCCAGGGTCTTGCGCTCGCCGCGGGAAAAGGTGAGCACGTTCGAGACGAGGCGGCCGAGGCGCTGCACTTCCTCGTTCACCAGATCGAGCCGGCGGCGGGCTTCGGCGGGGCGGCCTTCGAGGGCACGACTTGTTAGATCGAGGTTGAGCAGAATATTTGTTAGAGGCGTACCGAGTTCGTGCGAGACCCGGTTCACGAAGGACACTCGCTCTTCCGCGAGGCGCAGGGCGCGGGCCTGCTGGTTACGTAGGAGGATGCCGGTCATCAGCAGCATCGCGGCGATGCTGCCGGAGATCACCAGCGTGGCGCTATCATGGGCGGCGGTCACCTTCAGCTTGTCCCAGGCCAGCCCCTGCCACTCGCCCAGGCTATTGCGATGCGGAATGACGAGCGCCGCCGGACCGGTGCGTTCATCCTTGGCAGAGGCCAGCCACTCCGCGCCATCGGGACCTTCCACCGCCACGAATTCCCCCGCCTGCTGCAGCGGTGAGAAAGGCATGTGCGACCAGGTGGCGAAGTGCTTGCGGAGGCACTGCTTCAATTCCTCTTGGTCGATGGTGAAGCTCACCACGCGGACGCCATCCCGCCACCAGTAGATGCGATAGCTCGCATCCGGACCGGGCAGCCAACCGCTGCCGCGGGTGGTGGCGGTGAGCAGCTCCTTCGGCAGGATCACTGCTTGGCGCGGGGCGATGCGGCCTTCCTCGCCCTCCACGAGCACTTGCGGGATCTTCAGCAGGCTGCCCACCGGGGGCTTCGTGCCCTCCACATCTTGCACGCGCTGGCCGTTCGCGAAGATCTGGCAAGTGCGCAGGCCCATCAGGTTCTCGCAGCGCTTGGCCAGGCTGCGAGGCTTGAGCCAGTCGCTATCCACGGCGATCTCATTCAGGTGCGCGGCGTAGAGCGCATCGAGCCGATCCAGCTCGCCGCGCATGGCACCCGCGAAATCGAAGAGCCGCCCGCGGTCCGCGGGGACCCGCTCCTCATGGGCACGACGAGCCAAGCGTTCGCCGCCCCAAAGCACCAGGGCGGCGACGACAAGCATCGGCAAGAGCGTGGTCCAGAAAGGGCGCATCAGATCTTAATCACAGTCGCAGTCACGAAGGTAAACCAGACCCGTTTTGCGGAATTCGGATCGATCGCGGAAACCGGCGGCCGGCTGGGAGTGCCAAACAAGGTCGGCTGACCGGCGCGTATGGTCAGGGCCGTGTTGGTGCGCTGGGACTCGAAGGTCGGCATCTCGGTCTCCGAGGTATCCTTGCTCCACTTCGAGCGTCCGGCGTACGTCACGAGATCGGGAGCGGCGCGCAGGTCGATGATCTGGTTGTCCTCTCCGAGCGTGGGCTCGATTTCATAAGTCGACCCGACATTGCGGGTCTCGAAGGAGGTCCCGAGCGGCGGGGCCAGAGGGACGTCGCGGTCCCGGGCGGCCTGCGGCTGGGACTGAGGCTGGGGAGCCTGGGTGGCCGCCCCCGCTGCCGCCGCCGGCGGATTGGCGGGCGCGGGATTCACCGTGGCCTTGCTGTCGGCAACATTGCCATTCTCATACTCGGTCGGATAGATCTGTTCCGAGATGCTTTCGAGCATGGCCTTCTCACCCGAGCGGGCGCGAATGACCGCGAATTGCTCTTGGATCGCCTTGCCCTTGGCGACGCGGTCGACGAGTTCCTTGTAGAGCTTCGGGTCATCGAGGCCGGCGCGTTGCAGGGCGGCGGCATCGGCCAGATCCACGGAGAAGCTCTCGAAACAGATCGAGACGTTCCTCGGGCGGTTGGCCTCGCGCTCTTCCTCGGTCATGTCTGCCTCACTGCGGGAGAAGGGGTCCGAGGCGGACGCATCAGCGGGTGTCCCGCCGCCACCGGCCGGAGCAGGTGCGGGCGCGGGCGCAGGATTCTGGGCGAGGAGAAGCATCGGCGCGGCGATGAGGCCGGCGAGCAGGAAACGGTATGGTGTTTTCATCACGCCGCGATCATGGCGGATCGCGGGGAGCGCCGGGTCAAAAGCGTGTCAAAAGTTCGCCGGGGGGAAGGAACCACGAATGAACACGGATTTACACGAATGAAAGACAGGGAGATGGGACTCAACATGGACCTCTTCCCTCCTTGTCTTCCTCCTGCCTTCCTCCTGCCTTCCTCCTGCCTTCCTCCTGCCTTCCTCCTGTTTCAATCCTGCCTTTCAACTTCAGCCCGGGCATTCTCGGAATGAGATCAGAGCCGGGGCGTGGCATTTCTCGATCGGTGCGCTCGTCCCTGTGATTGGTTTTGAACAGGAGGAAGGCAGGAGAAAGACAAGGAGGGAAAGGCAGAGGAGAATGCGGCGCGACGGAAGGGCAGATTTGACGAATCTTATCTTTCCAAGAACTGCGCGAGGACCTGCGGATCTTCCAAGGTTTGCACGACCATGTCCGCGCCGGCGGCGTGGAGTTGCCCGGCGGTGAATTTGCCGGTGGCCACGGCGAGGCAACGCGCGCCCATGGCGTGGGCGCAAGCGATGTCCTTGGGCGTGTCACCGATCACGAGGGTTTCCCTGGGCGTGAAGGTGGTGCCAGCGTGAGCCGCGGCACGGTCCAGCGCGACGGGGCCTAACAGATTCCTGTCCGCGTGGTCGCAGCCGTAGGCACCGAAGCGGAAATGATGCGCCAGGCCGTAGTGCCGCATCTTGGCCCCTGCCCCACCGGCGATGTTTCCGGTGAGCAGGCCGAGGGTGATACCCTCGCGCCGTGACAGTTCATCCAGCAACTCGGCAGCACCCGGTAGCACGCGGCCGTGCCAAGTGCCTTCCGCGAGATTGCGCTCCAAGTGCGCGAGGTAGCTGGCGAAGAAGCGCTCTTCCTCTGCGGCGACGTGCTGTAGGTCGAAGTGGCGGAGAATGCCCGCGAGTACCCCTAGATCCGTGCTCCCCGCGAGATCCAGGGGCGGGCCTTCACCGCCATAGCAATCGAGCGTGGCCTGCTGCAAGGCACGCATCCCGGCACCACCGGTATCCACCAGGGTGCCGTCGATGTCGAACAGCCAGAGCCGAGCGGCCGCCACAGCCAAGAGGGGTCTTACTCCTTCTCGGCAGGCGTCTGCTCTTCCTCTTGCTCCGCGGAGGCGGAAACGGCTTCCGCCGCGCCCTCGTCCTCGGAGTTGCCGACTTCCTCGTCGAAGCCTTCGCCTTCCTCGTCGTCCTCGAAGTCGTCTTCTTCGATCAACTCACCGTGGAAGAGATGGAACTTCCGCTTGCGCTGGTGCTGCGGTAGCGGGGAGAGGGTCATGCCGACGGCACGGCCATTGAGGCGCGGCTCCTGGTCGACGTGGGCGATCTGCTTGAGGTCCTCGATGATGCGTTTCATCATCACGAAGCCGAGTTCCTTGTGGGCGTTTTCACGACCGCGGAACTGCAGGACCATGCGCACCTTGTGCCCGCCATCCAAGAAGCCCTCGGCCCGGCCCATCTTGATGTTGTAGTCGTGCTGGCCCGTGCCGACGCGGAATTTGACTTCCTTCATCCGCGTCGAGTTCTTCGACTTGACCTTCTTCAGCTTGGACTGCTCGTACTTGTACTTGCCATAGTCCACGATGCGGCAGACCGGCGGATCGGCATTCGGCGCGATCTCGACAAGGTCGAGCCCGATCATCTTGGCCTTCTCCAGTGCCTCGCGGGAGCTCATGACTCCCATCTGGTCACCGTTGAACAAGACGACGCGCACCTTGGGCGCGCGGATCCGGTCGTTCACACGCGTCATGTCACGCTGCTGACGACCCCTGAAGTTATTTTTTGATGGCTTAGCGATGGCTGTATCCTCCGTAGGTTCGATGCGACACAGGCGTGCACGGGGGAGCCATGCCTTCGCCTGCGAAGGGGTAAGTGGAACGGGCGCCCGGATCAGAGATCATACGAGGCCGCAATCGCGGAAGCGGCCCCAACGGCCGATCTGCGGATTCTTCGAGTATGGTTCCAATAAAATCATCAGGTGGCCCTATGGCCGGGTGTCGCAGCAAGCGCGGCGGCGGGGAGGGTTTACTCCTGCTTCGCGGGCGACTGGGGGAAGTATATAAGACCGATGGGCTATCCGGGCAAGCGGGATTTTTCGGGGGAATGGGCCGGAGCGCCAGGCACCGGCCTGGCCGAAGCCGTTCTGGCGGCTGTCGGAGACCAAGTGCCTCGGCGGGTCGTCCCCTGCCCCGTGCTCTCTCTGGCGAAAACGGTTGAGCTTCGGGGGAGCGAGTTGGCTGGCGCTGATGTCGGAATGGGACAGGGTGGGATGGAGCGCAGCCGGGGGCACGGAATGGCATGCGCCCCGAGAACTACTTCGGCCAGGCTGGAGCCTGGCGCTCCAGCCTGCCATCACAGCCCAAGGTAGTCCGCCCATACGGGGTTGCGCGGACCGCATTTGCTCGCGCTGAGCTCAGCCGAAGGAGGGTAAATCGAAGCACATCCGGGGGCACGTGGTGGCATGCGCCCCGAGAACTACTTCGGCCAGGCTGGAGCCTGGCGCTCCAGCCTGCCATCACAGCCGCCGCTCCTTGATCTCCGCCACGATGTCCGTGACGAATTCGTCGAGCGGCTTGGCCCCCAGATCATCCTTGTCGCGGTGGCGGATGGAGACGGTCCCCTCCTCCACTTCCTTCGCGCCGAGGACGAGCATGTACGGGATGCGTTCCAAGCGGGCGTTGCGGATCTTGGCACCGACCTTGTCAGAGCTTTCATCCACCGTCACACGCACGCCGGCTTCAGCGAGCTTGGTCGCGGCGGCTTGGGCGGCATCAAGAAACTTCTCGGAGATCGGCAGCACGCGGACCTGCTCGGGCGAGAGCCAGGTCGGGAACTTGCCTTCGAAGTGCTCGATCAGGAGACCGGTGAAGCGCTCCAGCGAGCCGAAGGGCGCGCGGTGGATCATGACCGGGCGGTGCTGCGTATTGTCCGCGCCGATGTAGCTCAGGTCGAAGCGCTCCGGCAGGACGTAGTCCACCTGGACCGTGCCGAGCTGCCAATCGCGGCCGATGACGTCCTTCACCACGAAGTCGATCTTCGGGCCGTAGAAGGCGGCCTCGCCCGGTTCTTCCGAGAAGGGCACACCGAGGGTGGCGGCGGCCTGGCGGCAGGCGTCCTCCGCCAAGTCCCACTTCGCGGGATCGCCGGTGAACTTGCTGCTGTCCGGATCACGCAGGCCGACGCGGACGCGGTAATCATTCATGCCGAGCGTGGTGAGCACGGTCTTCACCAGGCTGAGACAGCCGACGAGTTCCTTCGCCACCTGGTCCGGCGTGCAGAAGAGGTGCGCGTCATCCTGCGTGAAGCCGCGGACGCGGGTCATGCCGCCCAGCTCGCCGGATTGCTCCCAGCGATAGACCGTGCCGAATTCCGCGAGGCGCACCGGAAGATCGCGGTAAGAGCGGTGCTGGCTGCCGAAGATCTTGATGTGGTGCGGGCAGTTCATCGGCTTGAGCATGTAGCCCTCGATGCTGCCGTCAGAGAGACCGTTGATCAGCGTGGCGCAGCTCGCATCTTCATCGGCCAGCTTCTCCAGCGCATCGCGCTCGGCGACCGGCGGGTACTGGCTCTCCTGATAATAGGGGAAGTGCCCGGAGGTGCGGTAGAGGCCGAGCTTGCCGATGTGCGGCGTGAAGACCTGCGAGTAGCCCTGCTTGTCCAGCTCCTGAGAGATGAAGTCCTGCAAGGCGCGGCGGATCAGGCCGCCCTTCGGCGTCCAGAGGATCAGGCCCTGGCCCACCGCTTCATCGATGTGGAAAAGATGCAGCTCACGGCCGAGGCGGCGGTGGTCGCGCTTCTTCGCCTCCTCCAAGCGGACGAGGTGCTCTTCGAGCAGCTCCTTGCTTTCGAAGGCAGTGCCGTAGAGGCGCTGCAGCTGGCCCTTCGATTCATCCCCCATGTAGAAGGAGGAGGACACCGACATGAGCTTCACGTTCTTGCACTTGGAGGTGTAGCCCACGTGTGGGCCGGCGCAGAGGTCGATGAACTCGCCGTTCTGGAAGCAGGAGATCGTCTCGCCCTCGGGGATCTTGTCGATCAGGTCGAGCTTGAAGCGGCTCGGGTTGCCCGGGCGCTCGGAGAGACCGCCGAGGCGGCCGCTCTCGGCCATCGCCTTGGCTTCCTCACGGGAGATCGCGCGGTAGTCGAACTTCTGGTTCTCCTTCGCGATCTTCTTCATCTCCGCCTCGATCTTCTCGAAGTCATCCGGGGTGATCCGGTGCTTCATTTCGAAGTCGTAGTAGAAGCCGCTTTCGATCGGCGGGCCGTAAGCGAACTGGGCATCCGGCCAAATGCGCAGGATCGCGGTGGCCATCACGTGGGCGCAGGAGTGACGCAGCCGATCGATATCGGACATTTGCTGGCGCTCATCGAGGGTCTTCCGGTCGGACATGGGGCGGGGAGAGTGCAGCGGGAGCGGGGTTTTTCAATCCCTGATTGCGCCCTTCGCCGCAGGCGCCGAAGGCAGGGACCGACCTCCGTGGCGGTCAGGCGGGGGGCGTCCCCGTTTTTCGCCGCCGTTTCCGATGATCGTCGCGTGTCCGTTTGAGCAGAGGCACGCGAGGGTGTGGCGGAACGAGGTGCTGAAGAGAGGCGCCCCCAGCCTGACCGCGCGGAGCGACGGTCCCTGCCATACCCGGGGGTGTGGCGGCACGACCCACCGGGGACCGCCGCTTGGCTCCGGCCTGCTGCCGCTTTGCCACGCTGAAGCTGCTGCTCATGCCGTGACCTTGCACGAAACGCCTGCCCATTGGACACGGGCGCAACTCGTCTAGGTGAACTTTTTTCCGGGGTCGCTCCCCCACCCCTCGCCGAGGGGATCAGGGGTGAAACCCTCCGAAGATGAAGATGAAATAGAAGTAGAAGATGAAGGGGGGGTTTTTAGGGGTTCTGAAAAAACCCGCTCAGGGGGTTCCCGCCGGACCGAGGGTGACGGATTTGCCGCGACGGCGAAGGGGGTTTCGGAACGGCAACTCTCCTTTCTCCGCACTCCGCGCTCCCTCTGCGACCTCTGCGCCTCCGCGGTTCGCTCCTCCCCAACCCACTCCACGCCGCAAAATGCCATAATCTTACACCTTCCCACATTACCGCGGATTGACAGAAAGCCTTTAGCGGATATGCGCTGGCTTGTGGTTCACCGCATTGTTCTTCTAACGGCAGCCGCCGCGATGGCGCTGGCCGCGCCTGCACGGGCCCAACTCTGGGAACGGGAGGACGTCACCTTCGAGAAGATCGACGAAAAGGCCAAGGCGCTGTCGGCCCAGCCCTACCAGGCGCCGGACCCGAATGCGCTGCCGGACTGGATGCGGAACCTGAGCTACGACCAGTACCGGGACATCCGCTTCGTGCCGGAGCGGGCGCTGTGGGCGGCGGAGAAGCTGCCCTTCCGTGCGATGCTTTTCCACCCGGGCTACATCTACAAGGAGCCGGTGACGGTGAATGAATACACGGCCTCCCACCAGCAGAAGGTGCGGCTCTCGGAGGCCTTCTTCAGCTACGGCGGGCTGATCCAGAACCGCGGCGATATCCCGCCGGACACCGGGTTCGCCGGGGTGCGCCTGCATGCACCGCTGAATGGTGACTTTTTTGACGAACTGGCCGTCTTCCAGGGTGCGAGCTACTGGCGCGCGCTGGGCAAGGGCCAACGCTACGGGATCTCCGCGCGCGGCATCGCGGTGGATACCGGGATGGAAAGCGGGGAGGAATTCCCGCGCTTCCGGGAGTTCTGGCTGCGCAAGCCGGTGCCGGAGGACAAGGCGGCGATGCTTTTCGGCCTGCTGGACGGGCCCTCCTACACCGGCGTCTACGGCTTCATCATCCAGCCGGGCGATGATACCGTGATGACCGTGCGCGCGGCGATCTACCCGCGCAAGGCGGTGCAGCGCCTCGGCCTCGCACCGATGTCCAGCATGTATTGGTTCGGGGAGAACTCGCGCAAACGCTTCGACGACCTGCGCCCGGAGGTGCACGACTCGGACGGCCTGGCGATCAAGATGAACACCGGCGAGCGGATCTGGCGCCCGCTGAGCAACGACACCGGCAAGCTGGAGTTCAGTTTCTTCGACATGGAGCGCTGCGGGGGCTTCGGCCTGCTGCAGCGGGACCGCCGCTTCACCGCCTATGAGGACGGTGAGGCCGCCTACGACAAGCGCCCTTCCCTGTGGATCGAGCCGACCAGCGACTGGGGTGCCGGCAAGGTGATGCTGATGGAGATTCCCGCCCACAATGAGCTGGCGGACAATGTGGTGGCGATGTGGGAACCCGCCCACACCCCGCAGCCGGGCGAGCGCCTAGAATTCACCTACAAGCAACATTGGACCACCCGCGAGGATCCCTCCGGGGCTGGTGGCCGGGTGGTGGCGACCCGCACGGGCTTGCACGACTGGCAGCCGGAGCAGCGCACCGTGGCGATCGAATTCGCCGGTGGCCGGTTGGAGAAGTGGGAGGGCGATCCGCCGCAGGCCGTCGTGACCGCGATGGGCGAGGCCGGGACCAAGATCAAGATCCAGGGCGTGGCCGTGCAGAAGCTGCCAGAGGGGCGCTTCCGCGTGGCCTTCCAGGTAGCCCCCGCCGAGGAAGGCGGAAAGCTGGCGGATGTGGGCGCGCAGGAGTTGCGTTGCTGCCTGAAAAAAGGCGAGGATTTCCTTACCGAGACATGGGCCTACCGCATCACCCCCTAGAGACCCTGCGCCCGCTGAGCGAGGGCGAGCTCGCCGAGTGGGAGGAAGCCTATGCCGCCGTGGAGGCCTATCTGCAGGCCCTGCGCCTGCGCAATCGCCTGCTGGTGGCAGAGCTGGTCCGCGCCATCCTGTGGCGCGCCTCCGCCCGCCGCGCGAAGGAGCCGGGCGTGCCGGCCCGCGTGCTGGCTATGGAGGAAACCCTGACGGAGATCGCCCGCTGGACCCAGGAGGTCCTGGATGAGCCGCTGGAGCACATGCGGCTCGCCGCGCGCGGTCGTCTCGCACTGTTGCTCTCGGACATGCCGGGCAAGTGGCAGGGTGTCTTCCTGACGCCGCAGCCCTGGCCGCCGGCCTTCACGGAGGCGATGCGCAAGTCCTACCTGGCCGCGGGCCCGCGCTTCGCCACGCTGACGATGGTGCCAAAGCCGCTCGAGCTGAACGTGATCGGCACCGGTGCCGCGCAGTGGTGGGAGACCATGGACCGCCGGCCGATCGTGCGGAAGATGTTCGCGGTCTTCACGCTGGCGCTGATCGGCTTCGTCCTCTGGTTCTTCTACTATTCTTGATTCGATAAAGCACTCGATGGATTCCGCCCATCCAGATGGACCCAAGAAGGTCCGTACTTTTTTCAGCCCGGTGCGTGCCTGGCTGCGCCGCTTCGTTTTCTTCGGCAGCGTGGTGGTGGTGACCGTGGCCCTGACCTACTGGCTCTACGATCTCTTCGACCGCATGTCGATGCACCGCGCGCATTTCCTGCTGCTGGCGGTGTTCTGCATTCTCACCGGGCTGCTGGTGCTGGGGTCCTTCCACGCGATCTTCGGGGCCTGGGACATTCTGTTAGGGAAGAAGCAGGCGGTGCGGATCACCAAGCTGGCGGAGGAGGCGGGCGATGGCCCCCTCACCCAGCGCTATGCGGTGGTGATGCCGGTCTACAATGAGGACTGCACCCGCTTCTGCGCGCGGATCGAGGCGATCTACCGCTCGATCGAGGCCACGGGCCACATCGACTCCTACGATTTCTTCATCCTGAGCGATACCCGGGACCTGGATTTGTGGGTGCTGGAGGAAGCGGCGTGGACGAACCTGTGCCGCAAGCTCAATGCCTTCGGCAAGATCTACTACAGACGCCGTAAGAAGAATACCAGCCGCAAGGCCGGGAACATCGGTGACTTCGTCCGCACCTGGGGTGGTGGCTATGAGGGCATGGTGGTGCTGGATGCGGACAGCCTGATGGACGGCGGCGACATCCTGAAGATGACCCGCGTGATGGAGGCCTATCCGAACCTGGGCATCCTCCAGACGCCGCCCAAGTTGATCCGCGGCACCTCGATCTTCACCCGTTTGCAGCAGTTCGCGATGCGGCTTTACGGGCCGCTCTTCATCCGCGGGCTGAACTGGTGGCAACTCGGTGGCGGCAGCTACTGGGGCCACAACGCGCTGATCCGCCTGAAGCCCTTCTCGGATTTCTGCGAGCTGCCGGACCTGCCGGGCCGCGAGCCCTTCGGCGGGAAGATCCTTTCGCATGACTTCGTGGAAGCGGCGCTGATGGTCTCCCAAGGCTGGGAGGTCTGGCTCGCCTGGGACATCGAAGGCACCTACGAGGAAGCACCCCCAACGCTGATCGACCACCTGAAGCGCGACCGCCGCTGGTGCCAGGGGAACCTGCAGCACCTGTGGCTGATCTTCGCGCGCAAGCTGCCGCTGACGGTGCGCGCCCACCTTTTCATGGGCATCATGGCCTACCTGGGCAGCCCGCTGTGGTTCCTGTTCCTGATCTTCGGCACCTGGATCGCGTGGATCCGTGAGGAGAGCAAGCTGAGCAACCTGCCCTACGACGGCACGCCGATCGCCCGCTGGCTGAAGGTCGGCGTGGATACCCAGAGCCTCATCCTCACCGGTGCGATCTTCCTGCTGCTCTTCCTGCCGAAGATCCTGGCCTTGATCGGCTCGATCCTGGTGCCACGGGTGCGGCGTTCCTTCGGTGGCTTCTTCCCGCTGGTGATCGGCGTGTGTATTGAGACCGTGCTCTCCATGCTGCTCGCACCGGCGGTGATGTTGGCGCACACGTTGATGGTTTCAGGTATCGTGCTTGGTCATGCCGTGGGCTGGGGCAGCCAGAACCGGGATGCGGATGGCACCAGTTGGGGCGAGGCTTTCACCGTCCATGCGCCGCCGACTTTCCTGGGCATCGCCTGGGGCTTGCTGGCGTGGAAGATCAGCCCGGTCTTCGCGGCGTGGATGGCGCCGATCACGCTGGGCCTGGTGCTTTCGATTCCCGTCTCCGTGCTGACCAGCCGCGCCCGCTACGGCAAGGCGCTGGGCCGCTACAGCATTCTCTCCACGCCGGAAGAACTGAACACGCCGACAGTGATGAAGCTGGCCGACATGGCGCAGGCTTCGGTGGATCCCGCGCTGGATGCCACGGTCGCGGGGCGTCACGGGGTGATTGCGGCGGTGGTGGATCCCTATGTGAACGGGGTGCACGTTTCCCTGCTTGAGCCTTCCGAGCTCACCGAGACGGAGGAGGCGATGGTGGAGCGTTGCTTGACGCAGGGACCCACGGGCTTGAGCAAGGATGAGATGATCGAGCTGATGTATCTCGCTCCCGGCATGCTGGCACTGCACCGCGCGGTGTGGCTGCGACCGGCGGAGGGGATTCACTCGACCTGGACACAGGCGGTGGAGAGCTACCGCAAGCGGCTGGAAGCGGGCGCGGCGGAGGAGATGGTGTGACTTGGAGTGCTGCGCTAGCGACGCTTCCGTGGTTACCCTCACCTTGCGATGACCCAAGCACGGCAAGCTCTACCGCTGGGAGCGCGGAGCCACTGGCCCGCAGAGTGGTCCTTGGGTCATGCGGCATCAGAGGGTTTGGAGCATCCTGCCGTGGCGATGCTGCAGACCTTTTCCGCTGACCGCAGTCGGGAACCGTTCTGCGGGCCAGTGGCTCCGCGCTCCCAGCGATAGAGCCACCAGTTAGCCGAACTATTCGCGACCGTTCATGCAGTCTGCGGCATGTCACATCACTCCTACAAAAGCGCATCGCTTTCGTGACTAGAACCCGCTTGCCCGCACCGTAGCAATCGCCTCCGGTCTTCATCCATGACACCCACTCTCGCCGCCGCTCTTGCTTTCAGCTGTGCCTTGCTCCCCCTAACAGCCGCCGCGGAAGAACCCGCCCACAAGCCGGGCTTCCCCTCCACCATCGACGCCGGGGCTTGGCCGGCAGGGCACGTGCAAGGGATCGCAGTCGACCGGAAGCGTGGCTGCATCTACCTCTCCTTCACCCGCCTGCTGGTGAAGATCGACTTCCAGGGCAAGGTCATCGGCACGGTCGCTGGCTTCACGGGGCACCTCGGTGATCTGGATATCGATGAAGCGGATGGCCGGGTCTACGGCTCGCTGGAATACAAGGCGAAGAATGCCTTCTACATCGCGATCATCGAGGGCACGAAGATCGACCGCGAAGGCATGCAGGCGCAGGGCAGCGATATCTTCCGCACCGTGTATCTGTCCGAGGTCGTGGCCGACTACAGCGCGGACATGAATGGCGATGGCCATTTCGACGGTGACAAGGCGGAGACGCCGGATCACCGCTATGGCTGCAGCGGCATCGATGGCGTGAGTTTCGGCCCGCACTTCGGGAAGACGGATGGGCAGCCTTACCTGACCGTGGCCTACGGCATTTATAGTAATACGCAGCGGACGGACAACGATCACCAGGTGCTGCTGCAATACGATGCCAGTGATTGGGCCACCCGCTATGCCCGCCCGCTTGATGAAGGCGAGCCGCACAAGAGCGGCCCCGCGGCAGTGGATGGGAAGTATTTCGTACGCACGGGCAACACCACTTATGGGGTGCAGAATCTGGAATATGACGAGTCGAGCAAGCTGTGGCTGATGGGGGTGTATGCAGGGAAGAAGCCGGGCTTTCCGAACTACACGTTGTTTGCGGTGGGGGCTGCCTCACCGCCTGCCTCCGGGAAGATCGCGGGCACGGAGGACAGCGGGCTCTTGCTTCCCCTCGCGCCGCTGGGCCAGGGCGACAGCAGCGCGGGCGTCCGCGGGTGGTTCCAGAAGGCGGATGTGGGGATGGCTTCGCTGGGAGATGGATTGTTTTACCTCGCGGTGAATTCCAAGCGCGAGGGGAAGGAGGCTGCTACCTTGACGCTGCAGAAGTGGACGGGAGATCCGGAGGAGCCGTTTGGGAAGTAGCCCGGAGCGCCAGGCTCCAGCCTGGCCGAAGCAGCTCTGTCGGCGCACTCCACCGGGTGACCTCGGCTTGGGCGCGAAGCGAGTCGGCTGGTGGTGCTGCACGAAGCCCCGGCACAAAGCAGCCTTGGATTCGAGAATCAAAATAGCCCCGGGGGCATGAGTCCTCCGACTACCCCGATAACCGCTTCGGCCAGGCTGGAGCCTGGCGCTCCCTGCCTTGAAGCTCCCGTGAAGATTCCGTGATGGCCACGCGTCTTCCGGGAATGCCATTGACAGGCGGAGCGAGGCTCGCGCCTGTTATGTCGAGCATGGGGCTCGCTCGGTCTCTCCCCTTCCCTTCCTCTCCCTGCCACGAAAGTGAAAAGCAAACCGATTGTCCTCTTCGCGGGATCGTGCATCGCCGGCCTAGCGCTGGGATATGGGGCCAAGCGGCTCAGCGGGAACAGCGCTCCGCCGCCCGCTGCGGAAAACGCCGCCGCCACGAAGAGCGCCCGCGATGCGAATGCGAAGGCCGGCGATACCAGCGCTCCGGGCGATCTGGCCAAGCTGATCCCGACGGCGGCTACCACGCGCTCCACCGAGACGCTGGAATCCCTGAAGGCGGACAGCACGGATCTCTACGCGCGGCTGGCACTGTGGATGGTGGATGCTAGCCAGGAGGACGTGAAGGCCTACTGGGAGTACTACCGCACGCAGAAGGACCGCAGCAACGACATCAACGACGTCATCTTCATCAACTGGGCGCGGATCGATCCGCTGGCGGCGACGGCTGCGGCGAAGGGCACGCCGGACGAGCACTACGCGTGGTGGGCATGGGCCTGCCATGATCCGCAGGCCGCGCTGGATGCCGCGATCGCCACCAATCCGGACCGCATCAACAACGTGACCTGGGGCATCGGCGAGTTCCACCCGGACTGGACGATGAAGCATTTCGACGAACTGCCGGAGGACAGCCGGGACAATGCGCTGCGCGGGCTGGCGAAGTGGGATGACCGCGAGCACCCGGAGGAGGTAATGGATTTCCTGTTAGAGAAAAGCTATGGCTTTCACGGCGGGCTCTTCAAGGTGATGGCGCTGCGCGATCCCTGGGCTGCCTACGATTGGATCGAGGAGCACGGCAACTCCGGGGAGGACAGCCACTCGCTCACGCAGTCCTTCGTCAATTCCCTAGCGCTTTATCATCCGGACGTGCTGGCGCGGATCGCGCAGACCACTCCGCCGGGGGAGATGCGGCGCGAGATGGAGAACAAGGCATTCGAGAGCCTGCTGAAGACGGACCTGGATGCGGCGATCCAGCAGGCGGAAGATACCAAGGGCTCCGCGGTGGCAAGCGGTCGCCTGACCGCGGTGGCGCTGGCGGCGGCGCGGACGGATCCGGAGCGCGCCTTCGCCCTGGCCAGGAAGCTCTTCGAAGTTTGTCCGGATCCCTGGAGCCAGGGCCTGACGGTGATGACCGCGAATGGCGGCAGCACGCGCTGGGGTAGCGGGGAGAGCAGCCAGGCGGACACCCTGCTCGCGGTGCTGATGGACAAGGATCCGCGGCGGGTGATGGAGCTGGCGACGGGACTGCCCGCCACGGATAGCAACAATCCCTTCGCCGGAGAGGCGGACCTTTCGCAGCGCATGGGCGTGCTGTGGGCGAGCCGGGATCCGCAGGGCTTCGCCGATTGGGTGGAGAGCCAGCCCACACCGGAGAAGCGGGTGCAGGGCCAGCAGGCGATGATCACCTACCTGATGGGCGAGCAGAACTATCCCGAAGCCGTGGAGTGGGCCGGCAGCATGGGTGAAGGTAGCTGGGGCAATGGCATGCTCATCAATGTGGTGTCCACCTGGGCCTCGCAGGACCAGGAGGCCGCGAAGGCGTGGTTCGAGAATGCGCAACTGTCCGAGGAGGCGCGCCAGAATCTCCAAGGATATTTCTCCCATCTCAAACGATGAAAGCGGAAGCATCCAAGACGCCTCTGCGGCTGCTGGCCTGTGCGGGCTTCGTGGCCGCCGCCTTCGCGGGCTGGCATCTCGCCGGTGGGCCAGCCCTCAGCTCCGCCGCCAAAGGAAGCGCGGATGCCGTGGCAGAGAATGGCAAGAGCGCGAAGTCCACAGAGCGCAAGGACCGCAGCATGCGCCAGGAAGGGCCGCCGCAGGAGGCGCGCCGGAAGATCGCCGCGATCCGCGCCATCAAGTCACCACAGGAGCGGATGCGCGCCACGATCGCGCTGGCGCAGAGCCTGCCCGCCTCCGAGCTGGGCGAGTGGATCGACAAGCGCTGGTTCATCTCCGAGCCGGGCTTCGACCTCACGCTCTTCAACAAGATCGTGAACCAGCGCTGGCAGACGGAGGACCCGCAGGGCAAGCTGAAGCTGGCGCTGGAGTCCGGCGAGAATTACTCGAGCAGCGCGCTGCAGGGCTGGGCGAAGCAGGATCCGGCGGCGGTGCTGGCGTGGTTCAAGGAGAATCCGAACCTGGCCCTGGAGAGCCAGACGCTCTCGGAGATCGCCAAGGCGGACCCGGCCCTGGCCTTCAGCCGGCTGCGTGAGCTGATGATGCAGAACCCGAATGATGTCTGGGGCGGCTACTACGTGAACCAGGCCCTCAAGGAGATCGCCGGGAAGTCCCCGCAGACTCTAACAGCCGCACTGGACGGACTGCCGAACAGGCTGCGCCGCCAGGTGGAGGGCATGCTGCTGGCCAAGCGCCTGGGCGAAGACCCGGCGGGCGAGATCCGCAATCTCACGCAGAACCCGGACGGGCTGAAGAGCCTGCAAGGAGCGATGAGCCAAGGCGGCGAGGATTGGAGCAAGATCAGCGATTCGATCCTGGGTCAACTCACTTCCCTGCCGGAGTCATGGCGACAGCAGCTGAGCCAGGGTCAGATGAATGTGATCAGCCCGCAGAATGCCGAGAAGTGGCTCAGTGCCGATCTCGCCGGGGCGGGCTTCACGCCGGAGCAGGCCAAGAGCGTGAGGATGATGGCGGTCCAACAGATGGTCTACGAGAAGCCGGAGCGGGCGATCCAGATGATGGCCCAGCTCGATCTGGGCGGATCGGAGCGGGAGTCGATGATCTCGAATCTCTTCGCCTACGGCCGGGAGCCGGAGAAGGTCGAGGCACTGCTGGCGCTGCTGCCCAGCGATGAGGACCGCAAGACGGCGAACAATGCACTGTCCGAATCCGGCCTGCGCGGCGGCGTGCTGGAAGAGATCAAGGCGGAGACACCGGCCGAGTGGTTCGAGGCAGCACAGGCCTTCAATCCGTACAGCGGCAACAGCTACTACTTCGAGGAGGCGCTCTCGAAGTGGGACAAGAGCAAGCAGGCCGAATTCATCGCCGAATTCCGCAAGCTGCCGGAGGAGCAGAAGCGCAATGCGGCCCTGGCCATGACTGGCGATGGCGACAACCTGGGCGGCAATCCGGAGATGAAGGCGGAAGCGCTGCGCTATCTGCTATCCCTGCCGCCGGCAGCGCCGCCAGAGCCCGCGGACACGGAGAGTTCCGGGATGTTCCAGATGCAGCGCCAGCAGGATTACTCATACGCGGCGTCCAGCTTCGCGGTGCACTGGAGCATGAAGGACCCGGATGAGGCCACCCAGTGGGTCCAGACCCTGCCGGATGGCGATGGCAAGCTGTGGGTGCAGAAGAACCTGGCGGCGAACTGGACGAAGTACGATCCGGAGGCGACGCAGCAGTGGCTGGCCACGCTATCCCCCACCTCGCGCACGGAGATCGAGAAGTTCATGAAGAACCCGAACGGGCGGTAAGTTCCAAGTGAAGAAAAAGTTCCACGTGCCAAGGGGGAGAAACTCCAAATCTCAAATTCCAAGATCCAAGCGGAAGGCAGGAGAGGCCGGGACCTTTTCCTAACTCCCTCCCCCTTGCGTTCCCGCCACTCCGCAGAAGCCACGATGCACTGGCCAGAGCATCTCCTACTCACTATACCTACTTCCGTGCGTTTGCTGTCCCTCGCTGTAGTTTTGTCCCTGCTCGCCGCCTCCCCTGCCGGTGCGGTCCCTGCCATCACCCAAGAACCCCAATCGCAAGCGATCGAGGCCGGAGACCACGGCTTTTTCAACCTGACGGCGACGGGCAGTGCGGCAGGGCTCTACTATCAATGGTTCCGCGGCTCACCCGGCGATACATCATCCCCCGTCAATGGGGCAGTCGGGCCGATGCTCGTCACTCCGCCGCTCCAGGCGACGGAGGGCTTTTGGGCCCGGGTCACGGATAACTTTGGCTTTGCCGATAGCCAGCAAGCCACAGTCACCGTCACTTCACCGCCGTCCGGGAATCTACTGGGAGTCGGCAGCAATACCTACGGTCAGCTGGGCGGTGCTCCCGCCTCCATGCAGCTTCTACCGCGGCCGCTCGCCACAGGCGTGGTGCGAATGTGGACGGGTGTCACCAGCAACTATTTCCTCAAGAGCGATGCGAGCCTCTGGGGCTGTGGCAACAATTCCTCCGGCCAGCTCGGGGATGGCACTGTCATCGCCAAGACCACCCCGGTTCTGATCGCCACGGACGTGATCCAGGCCTCGGCAGGAGGAGCTCACCTCCTCTTCGTGAAATCCGATGGCAGCGCCTGGGCCACTGGCAGCAATACCTCCGGCCAACTGGGCACCGGCAGCCTGACCTCGACGTCCACACCTCAACTGGTGATGAACGGCGTGGCCGACGTGGCGGCAGGCAGCTCCCACAGCTACTTCCTGCAGCGCGATGGCCGATTGTGGGCCACGGGAAGCAACTCCCTCAACCAGCTAGGGGATACAACGAGCACCAACCGGACCTCGCCGGTGATCATGGCATACAATGTCGTCATGATCTCAACGGCCTCACAACATGGGCTCTTTATCACTGCTGACGGATCGCTATGGGGTATCGGCGACAATGCCGAAGGCCAACTGGGACTTGGCAGCATCTCCCGCACTTCCTCACCGCGGCAAATCACTTCGGGCGTCACGGATTGCCGTACTGGCGGCCTCTACAGCTACTTCCGGAAAACCGATGGCTCGTGGTGGGCCGCGGGACGTAACGCCGATGGCGTGTTCGGCAATGGCACCGTGACCAGCGAGCTTTCCCCGGTAAGCATCGCCAGCAACTTGCGTGACGTGGCTACGGCCGACCACCACGCCCTGTGGGTCCGCCAGGACGGGACGATCTTGGCCATGGGTATCAACACCAATGGCAGACTCGGTGATGGTACCTTCCAGTCGACAACAACAAAAACTCCGAAGCTCATCCCAAGCCGCGGCGTGCGCGTCTCGGCAAGGGAATCGTCCAGCTTGATCCTCGATCTCCGGCCATGGATCACGGCAGAGCCCCAGGATCAGGTGGTGCTTCCCGGCCAAACCGCGACGCTGAGCGCGCAGGCCACCGATACTGCCTCCTTGTCCTTCCAATGGTATCGCGGTGAGCAGGGCAACACCAGCGATCCGGTGGGCACGGGCACCCCCTTCACCACTCCCGCCAACTCCGCGGACACCCGCTACTGGGTCCGGATCTCGAATGCGAATGCCGCGGTGGACAGCCGCACCGTGCAGGTGATCGTCGCACAGCCCCCGGTGATCTCCCAGGCACCCCAAGCGGCATCCATCAAGGCCGGGGAGACCACCATGCTCAGCGCGGCGGCGGGTGGCGGTGCGATCTCCTACCAATGGTATGCAGGCAATCCGGGCGACACCTCGGCGCCCCTCACCGGTGCTACTAAAAGTTTCGTACTTCTCCCCGCCCTCTACGAAATGCAGAACTTCTGGGTCCGCGCCACGAACCTCGCCGGGGTGGCGGATAGCCCTGCGGCCACGATCAATGTAAGCCCCTCCCCACTGGGTGCGCTACGCGGCGCGGGCAACAATTCCTCCTACCAGATCGCCGCGGACAGCAGCAGTGACCGGCCTCTTCCCGAATCCATCTGCCCGCAGGTCCTGGCCTTCAGCGCCAGCAAGTATGGCACCCTCTTCATCAAGCCGGATTACACCTTGTGGCAGATGGGGAATGGACCCCTCAAGCAAATTGCCAGCGACGTCATCCAAGTATCCGGCGAAGGCTACTCCCTCCACTTCCTCAAGCGCGATGGCAGCCTCTGGGGACAGGGCGGAAGCAGCTACGGCTCGCTCGGCGATGGCACCACGAATTCCCGCTCGACCCCGGTGCTGATCACCACCGGTGTCGCAAGGATGGCAGGGGGCCTCTACCACAGCCTGTTCGTGAAGAATGATGGCAGCCTGTGGGGCTGCGGGCTGAACGAGCAAGGAGAGCTCGGGATCGGGATCCTCGATAATAGTGCCACTCCCGTGCAGATCGCCACGGATGTGGCCGAGGTCGCCGCGGGTGATTACCACAGCCTCTTCCTGAAACTGGATGGCACGCTGTGGGCCATGGGCAGCAACAGCGAAGGCCAGTTGGGAACGGGCGACACATCCGCGAACCATACCACACCGCAGATGATCGCCAGCGGCGTGAAGAAGATCGCCAGTGGTTCGGCCCATACTCTCTTCCTGAAAAACGACGATACGCTGTGGGGCTGCGGCTACAACAATCACTATGAGCTGGGCGCCACGAGCGCGACCACCACTCCGCACCAGATCACGAGCGGAGTCGCAGGCTTCGACGCGGGCGACTACTACAGCGCATTCACCAAGCCCGATGGCACGCTGTGGGCCATGGGCGTGAATTCAGATGGCCAGTTCGGGATCGGCACCTTCGTGAATACCAGCAAGATTCCGGTGCAGGTGGGCAGCGGGATTCTGGCGGTGCAGGCGGGTGGCAGCCATATGCTGTTCACCGACCTGCGGCCTGCGATCACCTCGCACCCGGCCAGCGGCATGATCGTCTCTGGCACCGCGACGGAACTCTCCACGACCGTGGCGCTCACCAGCACGGATACACTGAGCTACCAATGGTACCTTGGCGAAAGCGGGGACACCAGCCACCCCATCGCGGGTGCGGTGGCAGCAAGCTTCACCACTCCGGTCCTGACGGCGGATACCCGCTACTGGGTGCGGGTCGGAAATTCCCAAGGGACCGTGGACAGTCACTCGGCCCTGCTCACCACCGTGGTGCCCCCGCAGATCACCGTCCAACCGGCAGGTCCCGCCACCTCCCCGCCCTATGGTGGGAATGCCGCCATGTCGGTCACAGGTACCGGCTTGGGGCTCAGCTACCAATGGTACCGCGGCGTACCTGGTGATACCTCCAACCCGGTGGCATCTGCCACGGGAGCCTTGCTCGTCACCCCGCCCCTGACAGCGGGTGCCAGCTTCTGGGTGCGTGTGAGCAATATCGCGGGCACGGTGGATAGCGCCGTTGCCTCCGTTTCACCCGGCAGCTTTTACCCCGCGCTGCCACGCGTGACCGGCGCCAATGCCAAGGGACAGCTCGGATTCCCCACACCAACCACGACTTCCAGCTTCACCGATCTGCCCCAGCCTCAGCCGGTGCTTGCCATCGCGGCGGGTAGTGAGCACAGCCTTTTCGTGCAACAGGACGGCTCGCTGTTTGCCATGGGCTACAACAACTCCGGCCAGCTCGGCGACACGACTACCACCCAGCGCACCACGCCGGTGAACGTGGCATCCGGTGTGGTCCGTGTCGCCGCTGGGAAGAGCCACAGCCTTTTCATCAAGGAGGACGGTACGCTCTGGGGCATGGGCTCCAACGCCCTACGCCAACTGGGGATCACCTCCCCGTCGTTTAGTTATACCCCGAAGCTGGTCACCAGTGGCGTGGTGCAGGTAGGTGCCGGAGATCAGCACAGCCTCTTCCTGAAAACCGATGGCAGCCTCTGGGCCATGGGGAGCAATACCTATGGCCAGATCGGCTCCAGCAGCGGCAACGCAACAAAGATCGCCACTGGCGTGGTGCGGCTGGCCGCGGGAAGCAATCACAGCTTCTTTCTGAAAACGGACGGCACGCTGTGGGCCACGGGCCTCAATGCCAATGGCCAGTTGGGCGACGGCAGCACCACGAATCGCATCACGCCGGTGCAGGTGGCAGCGGATCTCGCTGGCGGAGTCCGCGTGGTGGACATCGCCGCGGGCTCATCCCACAGCCTGCTGTTGCGCAGCAATGGCTCGGTGTGGGCCTGCGGCTCGGGAGCATCCGGGCAGACCGGTTTAGGAAGCACGGGCAACGCGCCAACTTGGACGCAAGTGGGCGGCTTGCCGGGGAACATCGTTTCCATCGCTGCCGGCGGTGACCATAGCTTGTGTCTTGGCAATGCGGGCATCCTCTACGCGAGCGGCCTCAATTCATCCGGCCAGTTGGGAACCGGGAACAAAACCAATCGCACAAGCTTCACCCAAGTCGCCACCGGGGTGACCGGAGCCGCGGCTGGCGGCATGCACAGCCTGATCACCGTGGCACGCCCTTGGATCCTTGCGCAGCCATTGGAGGTAGGTGGGATTGCCGGACAGGCGAACTCGCTCAGTGTGACCGTCACAGGATTTCCGACACTGACTTACAAGTGGTATCGCGGGCAAAGCGGGGACACGTCCCAACCGATCGCGGGTGCCAGCTCCGCCAGTTACACGACGCCGCCCTTCACCGGCGATGCCAGCTACTGGCTCCAGATCACCGGACCAGGCGGGACGAGCAATAGCCAGACGATCCGCGTGGTCACGGCCACTAGCCCCGTGATCACCGTGCAGCCGCAAGCATGGACCGCAGCCCTCGGCGCAGCGGTGGAGATCTCCGTGTCCGCCAGCGGTAGCGCGCTCTCCTATCAATGGTACTACGGCCAGGCCGGGGATAGCTCCAGCCCGGTCGCCGGAGCAAATGCCGCTCATCTAACAATACCGCTGCTCACTGCCAGTGTGAGCGTGTGGGTGCGGATCACGAATGCGGCTGGCACGGTGGATAGCCAGGCCGCGCTGATCACCGCGGCACCGGGGCAACTGGTGACCATGGGCTCGCGGTCCAGTGGCCAGCTCGGCGATGGCGGGACCTTCGAGTATCCAGTGCCACAGCAGCTCGCCACGGGCGTGGCCAAGGCCCGCAACTCGGGTTCCGGATCATTCCTCCTGAAGACGGATGGCACCCTGTGGGGGGCCGGCGGCTTTAACTGGCCGGATCGACCCTATTCGTCACCAGAGGCTTTCGTCCAATTGGCTTCCGGCATCGCGGACTTCGAAGACTGCATCACCTTTACCATCTTCCTGAAGACGGATGGAACGCTCTGGATCTTCGGGAACATGTACGACAGCAATAACGTCTACGGATACCAAGAGTACCCGATCCAAATTGCCAGCGGCGTGACCGCCATGTCGGGGAGCAATGACCACTACCTCTACCTCACTGCCGATGGCACCCTGCGGACCGCGGGGACCAACCAATACGGGCAGTTGGGCGACGGGAGCACTACCGGCCGTGGCAATCCCGTCGTGATTGCCACCGGCGTGGCAAACGCGAGCGCGGGCCCCTATACCACGCTCTTCGTGAAGACTGACGGCACCCTGTGGGGCTGCGGCTGGAACGGCGGAAGCCTGGGCAATGGCAGCTATTCTTCCGCCAGCACTCCCATCCAGATTTCCACGGGGGTAACCCGCGCCTTCTCCGGCTACCATACGCTCTTCATCAAGACCGATGGCTCGTTGTGGGGTTGCGGCTCGAATGGCTCGGGGCAGTTGGGCGATGGCTCTAACAGCATCCGCCTCACGCCGGTGCCAATCGCCACCGGTGTGACCTCGGCATCGTGCGGAGTCGACTACAGCCTTTTCGTCAAAACCGATGGCAGCCTCTGGGGCATGGGGGAGAACCTTCGCGGCCAACTCGGCACGGGCACCTACAATAACTCGAACGTACCGGTCCAAGCCTCCTTCGCCGGAGTGGTGACGGAGATCTCTGCGGCCTCGATCCATAGCCTGTTTGTGGATGCAGCGGGCAATGCCTGGGCCATGGGCGGGAACGCAGGCGGCCAGTTCGGGATTCCGGTGGAACTTGCGACGGATACCCCGCAGCTTCTCACCGGTCCGGTCAGCCAAGTCTCCGCCGCGGGCGATACGAGCTTGTTCATCCGGCAAGACGGCAGCCTTTGGGGCATGGGGGAAAATGATTACGGCCAGCTGGGCGACGGCAGCCTGCGCTACCGCTACTCCCCCGTCGCCATCGCCAGCGGCGTCAAGAAGGCGGTCGCGGGACGGGATCACAGCCTTTTCCTCAAGAATGATGACAGCCTGTGGGGGATGGGAGACAATGGCTACAAGGCCCTCACCCCGGCTTCGGCATCCCTGTTGAGCACACCAGCCAAGATCGCAGATCAAGTCGCGGACATGAGCGCTGGCCAGGACTTCACCCTCTTCGTGAGGAAAGACGGCACGCTCTGGGGAATGGGGAACAACTACGATCATCAACTCGGCATCTCTGCCAGTTCCGTCGATGTGCCGACCCAGATAGCGACCGACGTTTTGCGGGGCTCGGCGAGCCTCGACTATAGCCGTCGACACAGCCTCTTCCTCAGGCGTGACGGCACGCTCTGGGGAATGGGGTACAACTACTACGGGCAGAGCGGCGGCAGCGATTACCAGAACGTGACGCCGCACCAATTGGCCGGGGGCGTGATCGATTTCGCCGCCGGTGAGAGCAATAGCCTGTGGGTAGACAGCGCGGGTACGCTGTGGGGAATCGGCGCAAACTCGTGGGGCGAACTCGGTCTCTTGCCGGATCAGTTCTATACTCGCACCCCGGTGAGCATCGCCAGCGGGGTAGCGCGGGTTTGGACTGGTGGAGGCTTCACCCTCTTCCTGAAAACGGATGGGACCTTGTGGGGACTGGGCGAAGACTCCAGTGGAGCCATCGGTGACCCGGGCTTGGAAAGCGAGGGCATCCCGCGCCTGATCGCCAGCGGCGTGAGCACTGCGGCGGCGGGTCAAGGGCATGTGCTGATCGTCACGACAGGCCCGGTGATCACGCAGCAGCCGGAATCGGTGGCGGTCTCCCCTGGCAGCGGGGCGGAGTTCAGCGTGCTTGCAGCGGGGAATGGTCCCCTTTCCTACCAATGGTATCGCGGCTTCAGCGGGGATACGAGCCAGCCTATCGGTGGCGCGACTGCGGCGGGGTTCAGTGCACCGCCCTCTGCCGTGCCGGTGAACTACTGGGTGCGGGTTACGAATCCCTACGCTCACTCGGATAGCCAGACGGCCGTGCTGGCCTTGGCTGGCGGTGGGACTCCGCACTACCAGTCGTGGGCGACTGGCAAAGGCTTGGTGGATCTGTCGCCAACTGCCGATCCGGATGGCGACGGGTTCTCGAACTACCTGGAGTATTTCTACAACACCAATCCGCTGGCACCCTCTTACGGCCAGGGTCCGGTGACGGGCGTCGAGCCGGGCAGCACCAGCTACTTCACCGTGACCTTCCGCCACCTGCGGAATTCCGCGGACTACACTCCGAACTGGTCGACCGATCTCACCCACTGGAACACGCCGCAGGGTTGGTATGACTCCGTGGTGGATAGCGATGTGGATGGGGATGGCAGCACCCAGTTGATCCAGATCCACGTGCCGATGGAGCCGGGCAAACGGGCGGGCTTCCTGAAGCTGGAGATTTCCGGGCCCTGATGGCATCGAATCGGCTTTACCGGGAATGAAATTCCGCCTCGCCGCCCGGCGCGGTGTGGGTTGAAGTGCTGCCGCACCGCAGGATTCGCACCATGCCGCTACTCGACGTCCGCCACCTCACGACCCGCTTCCACACCCGCAATGGTCTCGTCCACGCGGTGGAGGATGTTTCCTTCAGCGTGGAGGCCGGGAAGACCCTGGGGATCGTGGGTGAGTCGGGCTCGGGGAAGTCCGTGACCTGTTACTCGCTGCTCGGGCTGATCCCGCAGCCGCCGGGGCGGATCGAGGCCGGTACGGCGATGTTCGATGGCGTGGATCTTTTGAAGGCCACGGAGCGGCAGTTGCGGAAGATCCGCGGCAAGCGGATCTCGATGATCTTCCAGGATCCGATGACCTCGCTGAATCCCTACATGAAGGTCCGCGAGCAGCTGATGGAGCCGCTGGAGCTGCACGAGGGGCTGAAGGGCGCGAAGGCGCTGGACCGCGCGATCCAATCGTTGGCGGAGGTGGGCATTCCGGAGCCGGAGCGGCGGATCGAGTCCTATCCGCACGAGTTCTCCGGCGGGATGCGCCAGCGCGTGATGATCGCGATGGCCTTAATCACGCGACCCGAGCTTTTGATCTGTGACGAGCCGACGACGGCGCTGGATGTGACCGTGCAGAAGCAGGTGCTGGATCTGATCCGCGATCGCCAGCGTGATCTGGGCACGGCGGTAATTTTCATCACGCACGACCTGGCGGTGGTGTCGGAGGTGTGCGACCAGGTGAATGTGATGTACGCGGGGCGGATCGTGGAGAGCGCGCCGAAGGCGGAGCTGTTCGCGCGGCCGCTGCATGCTTACACGCGCTCGCTGCTGAAGAGCATCCCGGCGATCCACAAGAAGGGTGAGGCGCTTTATACGATTCCCGGTCTGCCGCCGGATCTGGCGCATCCTCCGGCGGGTTGTGCCTTCCGGCCCAGGAATACGCTGGGGAAAGCGGAGTTGTGTTTGACGGATCGGAGGCCGCAGCTGGCGGACCAGGGGCATGCGCATTTTGTGCAGGATTGCCCGGGGTGTTTGGCGAGGTGAGTTCCCAGTGTACCCCGATGGCAGCGGCGCAGCCGCCATGGACTGCTGCGATGATTCGCAGCTTTCGAATGCAGGGAAAAGCTGTTAGAGCGGAAGGATCGCAGCGGTGAACAACGCTGTCTGCTGTTGATCCCAGCCTGTCCTTTGCGTGAATGCCCACCCGGGAGCGCCGCGGCACCGCCCGGCAGAAGCGACCTTGATCGCTGTCGTCACTCCGGGGTGGGAGTGGATCATGACGTGACGGTGCTGCGGACCTTTCGATCTGCCTGCCACGGGGACCACTCTGCCGGGCGGTGCCACGGCGGTCCCGGGGGGGCCGCTCGTGATTCGTGGGCTGTAGGGTTGTCCGAGCACCATCCCAGCGTGTCCCTTGCGTGAGCGCCCACCCGGGAGCGCCGTGGCACCGCCCGGCAGAAGCGACCTTGGTCGCTGTCGTCACCCTGGGGTGGGAGTGGATCATGGCGTGGCGGTGCTGCGGACCTTTCGATCTGCCTGCCACGGGGACCATTCTGCCGGGCGGTGCCACGGCGCTCCCGGGCGGGTCGCTCGTGATTCGTGGGCTGTAGGGTGGGCTCTGGGGCTGCCGGAGCTTCGCTTCATGGCCGGGGATGCGTCGTAGCGAACCCTGCATTCGAAAGCTGCGAATCATCGCAGCAGTCCATGGCGGCTGTGCCGCGGTCATCAGGGGTCACAGCTCGTCTTCCATCGACGAATGATCCCGCGCCCCCCATGCTGCGCCGCATGAAGGCGATGTTCGTCCACGCGCATTTCGATGACTACGAGTTCACCGCCGCGGGCACCTTCGAACTCTGGCGCAGGACGGTTCCCAATTTCTGGGCCCGCGTGGTGGTCTGCACAGATGGTTGTGCCGGGCATCACTTCCACACCCGGGAGGAGACCGGCGCGATCCGGATGCAGGAGCAGTTGGAATCGGCACGTCTCGGTGATTACGAATTCGAGCCGCTGCGATTGCCGGATGGCAGCATCCCGCGCGAGGCTTGCTTGCAGAATACGATCGAGCTGCATGCGGCGCTGTGGAAGGCGATCCGTGACTTCGAGCCGGACTACCTCTTCTGCCCGCCGCTGGCTGGCGATACCCTGGCGGGCATTCACAATGATCACCAGACGGTGGCGGAGTCAGTACGACGGGTGGCGTACATGATCAATGTGCCGCATGCCTTTACCCCGGAGTATCCGGCGGATGAACGGCTCTCCACGCCCTGCAAGGTGCCGGTGATCGTGAATGTCTACGACTCCTACATGTCCGGCGCGAATGCCTGCGATCTGGTGGTGGATGTGGAGGATGCCTTCGGAACCATCGCGGAGCTATCGTGGTGTCATCAATCGCAGATCCGCGAGTGGTTGCCGTGGGTGGGTAGGCATCAGCTCAATCCGCCGGCGGACTTGGAGGAGTGGAGCGCTTCCTTGAGGCAGCGGTTTGAGAGGAAGAGCCGCGAGCTGGATCTGCCGGCAGGGCGGGCGGCGGAGGTTTTCCGGATCACGGCTTGGGGTACGGTGCCGCGGGTGGAGGATTTGGTGAGGGACTTTCCTCCCCTGTTGGAGGGCGGGCCAGGTCTGGGGGCTTTGGAGCAGCGCTTGGAGCGATGGCGGGGTGAATAGGGAGATCATCCCCGGAAGTTGCGGGAACTGTCTTGTGAAGCCGGACCTAGGGAACCTCGTTGAGGTTCGAATCGCTTATGCCCTGATCCCAGGGTAGCCGCGATCCCGTCCTTCTGCGCCCTGCGGGCTGCGAAGGACAGGCCGCGTCAACCCTGGGCTGTAATAGGGAACGGCGTTGCCGTTCTCTGACGAAGGCATTCGCCCACAAACAAAGGGGCAAACAAAAAGGAGGCACCGCGCTGCGGTGCCTCCCCTTGGAAAACCTTACTTAGCTCGAGCCTAACTCAGCCCGTCACGCGCATCGGCATGATGACGTAGAGGAAGCTGCCGTCGATGCGGATGACGCCGGGGCTCATCTCGTCGATGAGGTCGAGGTAGACGGTCTCGCGCTCGAGGTTGCGCAGCGGGGCCATGAGGAACTCCGGGTTGAAGGCGATCTGCATCGCCTTGCCGCTGTAGAGCACCTCGATCGCCTCGCGGGCTTCACCGACGTCCGGTGAGTTGGCGCTGACTTCCACGCTGTTCTCACCGAAGACCAGCTTCACCGAGTTCGACTTGTCCGAGGACAGCAGCGAAACGCGGCGGACGGTGTCCAGCACCAGCTCGCGCGTGAGCTCCACGCGCTCGGTGGAGTCGCCCGGGATGACCTGGCGGTAGTTCGGGTAATTGCCCTCGATGAGCTTGCTGATGAGCAGATGGTCACCGATGGAGAAGGAGATCTGGCTATCGCTCAGGCGGATCAGCACCTCGCCGCTATCACCCAGCAGGCGCTGCAGTTCCTGCACGGCCTTGGTGGGAACGATCACGTCGGTCTCGTGGCTGGCCGGGAAGTCGAGGTCGTTCTCGACCATCGCGAGGCGGCGGCCATCGGTGGCGACGAGGGTGAGCTTGCCCTCGCGGAAGGAGGTGTAGATGCCGTTGAGGACGTAGCGGGTCTCGTCCGTGGAGATGGCGTAGGAGGTCTTCTTCAGGCCATCGCGCAGGAGTGGCTGCGGCATGCGGAATTCCTTGGCACCTTCAAAGTCCGGCAGCGGCGGGAAGTCATCCTGGCCGAGGCCGATGATCTTGAAGAAGGACGGGCCGCTCTCGATGGAGGCGACGTTCTTCGCATCGACGGTGATCTGCACTTCGCTGGCGGGCAGCTCGCGCACGATGTTCACGAGGCGCTTGGCCGGCAGGGTCGTGGCGCCTTCCTTCGAGACATTGGCTTCCACCGAACCGGTGATGCCCACGTCCAGATCGGTGGTGGTGAAGGTCAAGCGTCCGTTCTTGGCGACCAGCAACACGTTCGAAAGAATCGGGAGGGTGGTCCGGGTGCTGACCACGTGCTGGACCTTCTGGAGACCTTCCAGCAGGACTTCTTTGGAAATACTGAACTTCATGGGGAAAAGCGGAGAACGCGTTGGCTGGCGTGAATGCTCTCTGCTTTCTCCGACCCTTGGCAAGCCATTCTATCGGGAATGCCAAGGAAGCTTTCCGGCCCGGATTTTTTAAAAATCCGGGCCGGGGCTTGGAGTCGTAAGTCCTAGCGTTTCAGGCCGCTTTCGATGGTCCCGACGGCGTCCCGGACGCTGCTGTCTGCCTCCAGCTGGCCCACGACTTTCTTGCAGGCGTGGATCACGGTGCCGTGGTCCCGGCCGCCGAAGGCCTCGCCGATTTCCATCAGGGAGTTCTTCGTCAGGGTCCGGCTCAGATACATGGCGATCTGGCGCGGGAAGGCAATGCTGGCGGGGCGGCGCTTGCTGGTCATGTCCGCCAGGCGGACGTCGAAGTGGTCGGCCACCGCGCGCTGGATGATATCGATGGTGATCTGCTTGCCGGCTTCCTCCCGCAGCAGGTCGCGCAGGAGGTGCTCCACGCGCTCTTCCGTGACCCTTTCACCGGCCAGCGAAGCGTAGGTGGCCACCCGCATGAGGGCGCCTTCCAAGCGGCGGACGTTGCTCTTAATGCGCTCCGCGAGGAAGCGGATGATGCCCTCGTCCACCTTCACCTTCCACTCGTCGCGCTTCTTGCCGAGGATGGCCAGGCGGGTCTCGAAGACCGGCGGCTGGAGCTCCACGGTCAGGCCGCACTCGAAGCGGGAGATGAGGCGCGGCTCGAGGTTCTTGATCTCGCTCGCCGGCTTGTCGCTGGTCAGGATCACCTGGCAGCGACCGTCGAGCAGGGTGTTGAAGGTGTGGAAGAATTCTTCCTGCGAGCGCTCCTTGCCGCCGAGGAACTGGACGTCATCCAGCAGCATGACTTCCGCGGTGCGGTAGCGCTTGCGGAAGCGCTCCAGGTCACCCTTGCGCACGGAGTCGATGAACTCGTTGGTGAACTTCTCGCAGGTCAGATAAACCACGCGGGAGGCGGGCACGCCCTTCAGCCAATGGTGGCCGATGGCCTGCATCAGGTGGGTCTTGCCGAGGCCGGAGCCGCCGTGGATGAAGAGCGGGTTGAAGCCCGGGCCCTTGCGCTTGGCCACGGCCTCGCAGGCGGCGTGGGCGAACTGGCTGTTCGCGCCGACCACGAAGGACTCGAAGGTGTAGTGGTTGTTGAGGCCCGCCGACTTCAAGCGCTTCTCGAAGCTCGCATCGCCACCCACCGGGGCGCTCGTCGCGGGCAGCACTTCCGGCGCTGCGGTAGCATCATCGTCGTCGCTCGAAGGCATCGCGTTCATGGCGGGCAAGGCATCTTCCACCACCAGCTTCACGCCGAGCGTGCCTTCGATGGCTTCAGTCACTGCGCTGTTCAGCTCCGGCATGTAGTTGGCCTCGATCCACACGAGGTGGATCTCATTCGGCACGGCGATCACTGCGCGGGAATCTTCCACTGCCACCAGGCGGGAGGAACCGAACCATCGCTGGAAGGCATCCTTGCTCACCAGGCGCCCGAGCGAATCACACACCCCACTCCACTGATCCACCTCTGTGACCGATACCACCCCTGCTTCCCCATCGATCTCTGGATCTTCCATGTTTCTCACTGTTGTCGCTGCAAAAAGGTTTTTCCGTCCCGCGGTGCTCCCGAGGAGGCGGGCGCGGACGGAGGACAGTGGTAACGTGATCTCGTCACCTCGTGGACAGTTTTTTTGCCGCATCTAACAGGTCGGCGGCGGGTTCCCTTTTCCACCGACGTTCCACGATTTTTTAAAGTTACCGCTTGACCCAAGCGTTACTTAATTTGTCCGAAGAAAAGGCGCTCGCTAATGATTTTCCAGCGTCCCTAGCCGTTTAAAATCAGCGGCTTTGCTTGCAGCGCAAGGTGTGGAGGCTGTGTGAAGCGAACGTGAAGTTCCTGCAAATGACTGCAAACGGAGCGCCTCCGAAGGGCCGATCTTTCCAATCTTTTTAGAAAGTCCGCTCGCTGTCAGCGGGTTTCGTCGCGGGAGGCGGACGGGAAGCAGACGGCCACGGCGACGGTGACCAGGGTCCCGAGGGTCACGCGCCATGGGAAGGCGAGGACGAAGGGAGTTTCGATGCCGAGCGTCTGCTGCACGCCCAAGGGATTGCTGAAGAAGAGCACGGCCACGAAGCCGCAGCACATTCCCAGGACGTTGCCGCAGTCATTCCCGCGCTTCGTCAGCAGGGCGACGAGGAAAACCCCGAGCAGGGAGCCGAAGGTGTAACCCATGATGCCGAGCACGAGCGGGATGATCCGCGTCTCCGGATGGTGGGCCATGTACCACGCGGTGATCATGCCGACCACGATGACGAGAGAGGCGAAGAGCACCGTGCTCCAGCGCAAGTAGCGCACCTGCTCTGCGTCCGCCAACTCACCGCGGCGCGCGCGCACCCGGGGAAACAAGAAGTCCTGCGAGAAGCTGGTGGCCATCGCATTCAGGGCGGTGCTGAGCGAGCCCATGGCCGTGGCGAGGATGCCCGCCACCACCAGCCCGCGCAGGCCGGGGCTCATCTGGTGGACGATGAAGAAGGGAAAGACCTCGCGGTCTTCCGTCGGCAGCCCGGACACCGGATTCGCGGCGAAGAAACAATGCAGGAGCACCCCGATGAAGACGAAGGAGCAGACCACCGGCAGATCGATGAGGCCGGACATGATGGTGGCGAAGGCACTCTGGCGCTTGTTCTTCGCGGTGAGCATGCGCTGCACGGTGTCCTGGTCGATGCCATGCGTCGCCATGGTGACGAAGGTGCTGCCGACGAAGGCGGCGTAGATGGTGTATTCCGTGGTGAAAACGCGGCGGAACCAGCTCACGTGCTCCGCGCCGGGCTTGGGCAGGGCGAAATCGAAGAAGACCGGCTCAACGATCGATGCCTTGATCGTGTCCCAGCCACCCGGAATCTTCCCCAGCAGGAAGGGAATGGTGAAGCCGAGCGAGGCCACCAGCACGCCAACCTGGATCAGGTCCGTCCAAATCACCGCGCGGATCCCGCCGACGGCAGTGTAGGCCGTGGTCAGGACGGTAACGAGGACGACCGCACCGGCGAAGAACATGAACTTCATGTCCGGGGATACCGGGGTCCCGCGGATCGCCTCCGCGGCGATCACCACGATCAGGGCGGAGACGTAGAGCCGCGTGCCCATGGCCAGTACGCGGGTAACCAGGAAGGTGGCGGAGGCCATTTTCCGCGATAGCGGGCCGAAGCGCTGGCCCAGGAACTCGTAGATCGAGACGACTCCCTGTTTGTAATAGAGAGGGATAAAGAGGTAGCTGACGACGATCCGCGCGAGAATGGTGCCGATGACGAGCTGGGCGTAGGTCCAGTTGCGGTTGGAATAGCCCTCGCCCGGCGCACCCAGGAAGGTGGCGGCGCTGATCTCCGCGGCGATGATCGAGGTGAGCACCGCCCACCAAGGCATCTGCCGGTCACCCAGGGCGAAGCCTTCGACCGAACCGCTCTTGGACCGCTGGGAAAGGCCGATCCCGAGGATCACCGCGAAGTAAGCCAGCAGCACGAGGCCGTCGATCCAGTATTCTCCCATGCCGGGCTCTAGCTGTCCGCCCCGGCGGCGTCGATGCCGCAATTGCCGGATGGCTGAATTCGGTTTAGGGCTTGGGGGAATGCACGACGACCTTGCCGATCTCCTTTGCCGCCGCCGCGACATCATTTCCGACCACGAATTCCGCGACAGCGACACACTGGGGCACCTGGAGGCGCTGAAGGAGGTGTCCGAGCAGATCGCGGCCTGGCAGGTGGCGCATGCGGCGGAGCTCGATGCGCGGCTCGGGCATTTCCTGACGAATGCATCCTTTGACAAGGCGCTGGTGTATTTGGAGTCGGAGGGGACTTGGAAAGGGCACTGAAGTGCGGAATGGCGAGTGCCGAGTGCGGAGTGATTCAAGGCAACCAGACGGCGGAAGCCACGATCTCTGACCTTCCGCACTCGCCACTCTGCACTCCGCACTTCCCTGATTTCAGATGAACAGCCGTTCTAAAATGGCGCGGTAGCGGTATTTTGCACACGGCTCTTGCGGTTCGGCGGAGCGGCCCCTTACTCTCGCGGTCAGAGCATTTCCGTGAGTTCCGAAGCGAGCGCCATCCACATCATCGGCATTCTCCCAGCACGCTGGGCGTCCACCCGCTTCCCCGGAAAACCGCTTCATTTGATCGCCGGCAAGCCCCTCGTGCAGCACGTCTGGGAGCAGTGCCGGAAGTGCAAGCGGCTCGATGATCTCTATATCGCGACGGATGATGAGCGGATCGCGGCTGCAGCAAAGGCCTTTGGCGCGAAGGTGGTAATGACTTCCCCGGAGCATCCCACTGGCACCGACCGCCTGGCGGAAGCGATCAAAGCGCTCCCGCAAGCCACCCACATCGTGAACATTCAGGGCGATGAGCCGCTGATCGATCCGGCGCTGGTGGATGAGCTGGCCGCGACGATGGCGGCGGACCCGGAGCTGGACATGGCCACGGCCGCGAATCCGCTGGATCCGGCCGATCCCGCGGTGCGGGACCCGAATGTGGTGAAGGTGGTCACCGCATTGGACGGGCGCGCGCTTTACTTTTCCCGTTCTCCCCTGCCCTACTTCCGCAACGCGGTGGAGGGCCTGCCCGTCTACCGGCACAAGGGGATCTACGCATACCGTCGTACTTTCCTTGAGCGCTTCGTGACCTGGCCGCCATCTCCGCTGGAGCGGGCCGAATCGCTCGAACAACTGCGCGCGCTGGAGAACGGCGCGTCGATCAAAGTCTTGTCCACCACCGATACATCCCCCGGCGTGGACACACCCGAACAAGCCGCCCAAGTCGAAGCACTCCTCACCAGCCAGCCCTCAGTCCCATGAAATACATCTTCGTTACCGGCGGCGTCGTCTCCTCACTCGGCAAGGGTCTTGCCGCGGCCTCCATCGGCACCCTGCTGGAGCACCGCGGTCTCAAGACCCTGATGCAGAAGTTCGACCCCTATCTGAATGTCGACCCCGGCACCATGTCGCCCTACCAGCACGGTGAGGTGTATGTGCTGGATGACGGCGCGGAGACGGACCTGGACCTGGGTCACTACGAGCGCTTCACCTCCGGCGTGATGTCACGGATGAACAACCTGACCTCCGGCCAAGTGTTCGACTCCGTGATCAAGAAGGAGCGCAAGGGCGAGTACCTCGGCAAGACGGTGCAGTTCATCCCGCACGTGACGGACGAGATCAAATCCCGTATCCACACCGTCTCCGAGCAGAACCCGGACGTGGACGTGCTGATCACGGAGATCGGCGGTACGGTGGGTGACATGGAGGGCCTGCTCTTCATCGAGGCGCTGCGCCAGTTCGCGCTGGAAGTTGGCAAGGAGAACGTCTGCTTCATCCACGTGACCCTGCTGCCTTACATCAAGGCTGCGGGTGAGGTGAAGACCAAGCCGACCCAGCAATCGGTGGCCAAGCTGCGCGAACTCGGCATCCAGCCGGACATCATCATCTGCCGCACGGAAGCGGACCTGGATGAGGACAACCGGCGGAAGATCGCCATGTTCTGCAACGTGGAGAAGAAGAACGTCGTCGCCTTCCGCGATGTGGCCCACACGATTTACGAATGCCCGCTGGACCTGCGGCGCGATAAGATCGACCGCCTGGTGGTGGACCGCATCGGCCTGGGCCACACGCCCGCTCCGGCGCTTGAAGATTGGGAGACCTTCGTCCGTCGCGTCATCCACCCGAAGCACAAGGTGACCATCGCGGTGGCCGGCAAGTACATCGAGTTGCAGGACGCTTATAAGTCGATCTACGAATCGCTGATCCATGCCGGCGCGCATCACGACACGAAGGTGAACATCGTGCGCGTGGAAGCGGAGGCGATCGAGGATCACGGCGCGAAGGCGGTGATCGGCGAGGTGGACGGCATCCTCGTTCCCGGTGGCTTCGGTGACCGCGGTATCGAGGGCAAGATCCAGGCGGCACAGTATGCGCGTGAGAACAACATCCCCTACTTCGGCATCTGCCTGGGCATGCAGATCGCGACCATCGAGTTCGCGCGGAATGTCTGCAAGCTGAAGGGCGCGAACTCCACGGAGTTCAACAAGAGCACGCCCTTCCCCGTCATCTGCCTGCAAGAGGAGCAGAAGGGCGTGGAGGACATGGGTGCCACCATGCGCCTTGGTTCTTGTGAGAGCATCCTGCTCGCGGGCACGAAGGCTTCCGATCTTTACGGTGGTGCGGAGCGCATCCACGAGCGCCACCGCCACCGCTATGAGCTGAACTCGGATTTCCAGGACAAGCTGCAGGAATGCGGCCTGGTCATCTCATCGGTCTCCGCGCTGGAGGGTCTGGTGGAGATCGTCGAGCTGCCGCAGCATCCATTCTTCGTGGGCGCGCAGTTCCACCCGGAGTTCCTCTCCAAGCCGAACAAGCCGCACCCGCTCTTCGCCGGCTTCGTGAAAGCGGCGCTGGAGCAGTCTCTGGCGCAGTAGTGCCAGGTGCGCCGACAGAGCCGCGGCGCAGCCGCCTTGGACTGCGGCAACCCTGTTGCCGCTCTCGGCAGGCAACCCTGTTGCCGTGAGCGAGCCCGCGGGTCCACCCGATCACCAAAAGATGTCCATCCGAGCGCGGGGCGATTCTGATCCACCTTGAGGGACCGTGAGCCCGGGAGATTCGAAGCTCGGGCAAGGCAGCCGGGGACCCCGTCCCGCTTACCAAGCTCTCAGATGTTCCCCGATTCCACGGTTCGTGAAGAGCGCACATCCCCTCGACCGTCGGGCGCAGCGAAGGGTAAAGGGCGACGTTATAGCTCACTCACGGCAACAGGGTTGCCTGCGTGAAAGCGGCAACAGGGTTGCACGCAGTCCAAGGCGGCTGCGCCGCGGCTTGGCCAGCGCACTCAGTGCGCTACGCTTCCGCCTCCCCCTCCACCAGCTGCGCCCCGTGCAGCAGGCGGCAGAATTCCTTCTTGGTGAGCACATGGTGCTCTCCCTCCTTCGTCTCCAGGTCCTCCATCGACTTGTAGGCCACCTCGAACCGCTCCAGGCGGACGATCCGCAGATAGTCTTTGCCCTTTTTCCACACCTGGTTCTGCTGCAGCCTCATGCCCGAGACTGTCTGATGAATCCGCCACTTGCCAGCTTCACCATCCGATTCCGCGCATGAAGATCGCGGTGGTTGGCGGTGGGCCCGCGGGATTGCGGGCGGCGGAGGTGGCTGCGGCAGCGGGCGCGGAGGTGGATGTCTTCGATGCGATGCCCTCGGTGGGGCGCAAGCTGCTGGTCGCGGGGCGCGGTGGATTAAACCTGACCCATGGCGAGGACTTCGAGAATTTCATCACGCGCTACTCAGGGCCGGGGCAGCCGCCGGACTTCTGGCGAAGGGCGCTGGAGAACTTCCCGCCCACCAAGCTACGCGAGTGGGCCGCCGGCCTGGGCATCGAGACCTTCGAGCAACGCACGGGCCGCGTCTATCCGCGCGAGATGAAGGCCGCTCCCCTGCTCCGCCGCTGGGTCGAGCGACTCAAGGCCGCGGGCGTGCGCTTTCACATGCGGCGGCGTTTGGAACGGATCGGCACGGGCCCACCGCTGCGGCTCGGCTTCGCGGATGCCACGGAAGAGTTTGAAGCGGATGCGCTGATCCTCGCGCTGGGAGGCGGCTCCTGGCCGGTGACGGGATCGAATGGCGGCTGGGTATCTCTCTTGCAAGGCATGGGCATCGGCGTGAATCCCCTGCTCCCTGCCAATTGCGGCTGGGAAAGTACGTGGCCCATAGGAGTTCTGAAGATCGCAGAAGGCGCGCCGCTCAAGAACATCGCGGTCCGCGCCGGGGATGTGGAGGTGAAGGGCGAGCTGATGGTTACGGCCTACGGACTCGAAGGCGGTGCCATCTATCAGCTCGGGCATGTGCTGCGCGCGATGGATCAGCCCGCCATCACGATCGACTTCAAGCCGGAGTCCACCGTGGAAGATCTCGCCCGCAAGATGGAGAGTGCACGCGGCGATCTAACAGAAATATGCCGCTCGCGCTGGAAGCTTTCCGTGGCAGCGCATGCCATCCTGACCCACGGCCTGCCAAAGGACACCACGCTTGAAACGCTCTGCCGTCTGACAAAGTCGTCACCTGTTAGACTCATTCAGGCGCGCCCGATTGCGGAAGCGATCTCATCCGCGGGAGGCGTGCGTTGGAATGAGATCGACGAGGCGCTCATGCTGAAAAAATTCCCGGGAATCTTCGTCGCGGGAGAAATGATTGATTGGGAAGCACCGACCGGCGGCTATTTGATGCAGGGCTGCTTCGCAAGTGGCCAGCTTGCAGCGGAAGGAGCTGTTAGCCGCTTCAAACAAGGATAGGCGCGCATTTCGGCGAATCACCCTATCGCACTAAACCCGGGCACCCGTGGGACGCGTTACGAGCTTCTTTGGCGGGAAGACAGCGCCTGTTGGATTTGGACCAAGGATCGCCGATTGCGTGGAAGCACGCATGGCGCTTCATCTAACAGGCTCTTTGTTTCCTCCTGCTCAACGACCCCATGACGAGAACATCGACCCAACTCAACGGCAGCCGCATCGCATCCCCGCGCGTCCGGCTCCTGCCCTCCATCTTCGCCCTTGCCGTGACCGGCAGCGCCGTGAGCGTGAGCTCCGCGGTGGAGGTGAACTTCCAGTACTATCGCTTCACGCCGACCCAGAACAACCCGGCGACGCAGACCCAGACGCAGCTCTCGGAGTTCCTCTTCTACCGCCGCGGCGTGCCGGTGGATCGCACGAATGTCGTGGTGACCGGTGGAGGTGCCAATGCGCCGACCGCAGGTGAAGGCGCAGGCAAGCTGGTGGACGGCTCGCTGGCCACCAAGTGGTTCAGCAACACGCGCGATGCGGTCGTCTTCAACTTCGGCACGCCCACGACGATCGATTCCTACAATTTCGCGACGGCCAACGACTCCCTGGACCGCACGCCGATCCGCTGGACCTTCGAAGGCAGCAATGACGGCAACACCTGGACGCTGATCGACAACCGCAATGGCGGCGACAACGCAGGCCCGACCACGCTCTTCACCTACCGCGGTGTCGTGGGCATCGGCGGCGACAACCTGCCGGTGGTCAACTTCAACACGCCGACCACGCAGATCAACGCCACGGGCCCGATCCTGGAAGCGCAGCCGGCGATCGTGAAGAACACGCTGTCCACCGCGCTGAAGTGGAATGTGACCGGCACCGTGACCGGTGTGACGCTCACGCCCCCGGGCTCCACCGTGCTCGCCGCGGACACGCTCACACCCGTCGTCCCGCCGTCGAATGCGGATACTTTCTATACGCTGGAAGGTAGCAACGCGAACGGCAAGTCCAGCCAGTCCCTGAAGCTGCGCGCTGTGCCCGGCACCAGCAAGACCGCCCGCTACGTGCGCTACACCGGCACCCAGCTGCGCGGCAATGGCACGCTCACGCAGATCGGCGAGATCGAGTTCTTCAACAACGGCAACAAGGTCACCGTCAACGCCGTGACCAACCCCGGCGGCGACTTCGGTGGCAACAACGCCGAAGCCGTGGCCAGCATCAACGATGGCGACTACGGCACGAAGTGGCTCAACTTCAACAACCGCCCGATCATCTTCGACTTCGGCGCGTCGACCGCCTTCGATTCCTACCAGCTCACCACCGGCAATGACGCGGCTGACCGCGACCCGGTCCGCTGGATCCTGGAGACCAGCGATGACGGCGTGAACTGGAAGCTGCTGGAAGCGGTGAACCAGTACCCCGTGCCTAACGATCGCCGTGCACTGACCGGCAAGCTGCCACTCTCCGGCACCGCCGTGAAGTGGACCGGCGCCGGCACCGGTGAGTGGGATGCCACCACGGACGACTGGGCCTCTGCCGATCACCGCGAGAACGAGCCTGTCATCTTCGACGACAGCGCGACGAATCGCGACATCTACGTGGCCGTGCCCGTGTCGCCTTCCTTCATCGAGATCGACAACTCCGGCGCTCCCTACAGCTTCAGCGGCGAAGCGATCACCGGTCCCGCCGGCCTGATCAAGCGCGGCAGCGGTGACGCCACGATCTACAATCTGAACAGCTACAACGGCGCGGTGTATGTCACCGGTGGCAAGCTGACGCTGGGCAACACGGGCGCCCTTGGCTCGCGTGACACGCTCAACCGCCTGGAGATCGGCGGTGGTGCCACCCTCGACAGCCAGATCACCCTGGACACGCAGCGCCGCGCGGTGGTGCGCGAAGGCGGTGGCAATGTGAATGTCGCTGCGGGCGCGACGATGACGAAGATCGGTACCTTCGACTTCATGGGTACCCTACACAAGACCGGTGCTGGCTCGCTGCGCCTGCAAGGCTATGCGGGCTCCGTTGCTCCGGCCGCACAGGACCTGGTGATCGATGAGGGCGTGGTGGAGTTCAACCACAGCTACTACAACCAGGCGATGCCCTATCCCACGAACTCGCTGGACATCCTGGTGAATTCGCTGGGCACCATCCGCTTCGCCGGCAATGCCCCGCTGGGCGGCTTCCACCTGTGGACCACCTTCGCCTACAACCAGATCAAGCTGGTGGACGGCGGCAGCTTCGAGTTCACCACCAACCTGAACTACATCCCGAGCGGACGCGTGGCCGGCCAGGGCCGCGTGGTGCTGCAGGGCGGTGTGATCACCGGTGCCGGCGAGTTCGAGCCGGTCTCCGGCTCCGCCACCGAGCAATCGACCATCACCGTGCTGCCGAGCACGAATCCCTCGCAGATCACCGGCACCGGTGGCATGGCCTTCAACCCCGGCAACATGTGGTTCGTCACCGAGCCGGGCGCGGTCCTGAACATCTCGCGCAAGGTCACGGGCGGCTACGGCTTCGTGAAGGAAGGCACGGGTGAGATCATCTTGTCCAACGATGGCAACAGCTACACCGGCGCAAACGCCGCTGTGGGTGCCCAGGGCACGGTCATCAACGCGGGCACGCTCACGCTGGCCAACCTGACGGGCAGCGCCACCGGCACCTCCGCGGTGAGCATCGCCGCGGGAGCCACGCTGCAGGGCACGGGTATCGCGACCGGTGCTGTGACCGCCGCGGGCACCATCGCCCCGGGAACCGCTGGCATCGGCACGCTGACTGTGGGTGCGACGACGCTGACCGGCACGCTGCAAGCGCAGATCGATGGCGCAACCAGCGACAAGCTGGTGGTGACCGGCGACCTGAATGTGACCGGTGCCACCCTCGCGGTGACGGCGGCCAATCCGAGCGCTGCCACCTACGTGATCGCCAGCTACACGGGCAACCTCACGGGCAGCTTCGCTTCGGCCACTGTTCCGGCGGGCTACTCGCTCTTCGTGAACACCGCGGCCAAGCAGATCGAGGTCAAGCAAGGCACGGCGGGTGAGACCTACGAGCAGTGGGCCGCCTCGCTGTCGAATCCCTCTGCGGAAGCGGATGTGGATCACGACGGCCTGCAGAACGCGATCGAGTATGTGCTGGGTTCGGATGCGCAGGTGTCCTCCCTGGCCAAGCAGCCGACCTTCGTGCGCAATGGCAATGGTGACTTCGTCTTCACCTTCCAGCGCACCGAGCGCTCGGCCTACCTGAATCCGGTGGTGGAGTACAGCACCAGCCTCGCCAACGGCAGCTGGACGACCTTCGCGGGTGCCGTGGTGTCCGCTCCGGTGGATGGCTCGGCCACGGTGACGGCCACGCTTCCGGCATCGCTTGCGAGCTCGAACGGCAAGCTCTTCGCCCGCCTGCGGGTGACGGTGCCGGCCGCGCAGTAATTGTTTTGCCCTGCTGCCCAGCTGCAGTGCTTATGACAGAGGCCGCCACCGGGAAACCGGTGGCGGCTTTTTATGGAGCAGCGACCTTATTGTCGCTGGCGCCGGTCGGGGGGAAGCAGTTCGTGGGGACCGCGCGGCGTCGATTACTCCTTCACGGCTGGAGTCGGCGTCAGCAAGGTGGTCCGCACTGCTTGCTGTGCGGCGAATGGTTCCCGGCAGCGGACGGAGATCGGATGCCCCCGGGTGCGGTCTCGCGTAAGGTCACCCGGGCGTGGTGAGTATGGGACTGGGCTGCGGATTGCGGGGGCCTATGGAGATTGGTCGGCGGGAGATGCGGGATGAGAGGTAAGCTTGGGCCTGCACTAACCAGCCGGGAGAGGGTGAATCAGAGCTTACCCGGGGGCACCGGGTTGAGTCCGCTGCCGGGTACCACTCGCCGCACAGCAAGCAGTGCGGACCACCTTTTTGCCCCCGGGGTGAGACAGCACCCTTCGCTTGCTCATTTCCTAACCAAGCCTCCCCGCTTCCTACGGCCACGCCAGCTGATAGGTCACTACCGTCGATGCATGATCGCTCGGCCAGACATTCGCCCGTGCCGCATCCACATTGTCCCCGTAGGTAAAGCCCGAATACTGCAGGCCATTCGTGAAGACCTCTGCTGAAGTCGGAGTAGCGGGCGAGCCCTTGTAGAAGACGAAGTCGATGCGGTCCTGCGGCTCATTCGGGCTGCTGTAGAGCGGTGACCAAGTGGTCCCCGGGTTCGTGACCGGATTCGGATAGATCGCGCGGAAGGAATCGCTCATCCCCGCATTCGCTACGGCCACGGTGGCCGGCCAGGCGACTACCTTGCCATAGTGCGCCGCGGAGTTCGCCGCGGTCCAGTCGAGGTGCGAGGGACAGTTGAAGTCGCCTGTTAAAAAAACCGGCGCGGTATTCGCCGCAGCGAGGTAAGAGGACATCCCGCTGAGGATCGAGGCGATCTCCTCGTCCCGCTGCGAGGCCGTCTCCTCCGCCAGCACGCTGGCATTCGTGGAGCCCGCACGCTTCGCCTCATAGGGGCCGTAGTGCAGGTAGTCCAGGTGCGTGTTGAAGAGCACCACTTCCCGCAGCGGGTTGCTGCACAGGCGGACGCGCACGCCCTTCGCCACCCCGCCACCGGCGGTGTAGGTCGCGACGATCGGGTAGCGGCTGGCGATGCCGCTGTCCCCCGCGCCGGTGGGGCTGTAGTACCAGCCGAGCTCATCGGCAATGGTCTGCACGCGGTAGGCATTCGAGCCGGAGGCATTGTCCACGGTCTCCTGCGTGCCGATCAGATCCACATCCGCCTGGATGATGGAGCGGATGCCCTTTGTGGCACCGCCATTCACCTGGCCCCAGCCATGCCAGAGATTGTACGACATGACGCGTAGCACGCCCACCTGCTCCTGCCCCGCTTGATAGACGGGGATCTCCATCGTGGACGTGCGCGAGTTCCCTAACAGATCCGTGGCGCGCAGCACGAAGGAGTTCGTCCCCGCATCCCCTGCCGCCGGTGTTCCGGACAGTGCGCCGGAAGCCGAGACCTGAAGCCAAGCCGGACCGGAGGCCTTCGAGAAGGAAACGGCATCCGAGGGATCAGGATCGTAGGCATAGGCCTGCACCTTGCCGGTGTAGGCCTGTCCCGCCACCGCATGGCGCTGGATGAAGCTGGGCACCACCCACTCCGGCTGTGCCGGTCCGCCGACGGGCGTCACGCTGAACAAGGCCGGACCGGCGAGCCGGGTGTAGCCATTCGCCGCGAGATACCAGACCTTGTAGCTCCCCGGAATCAGCGTCGGGTGCGCGAAGGTCACGCTGCCGTTCTTCAAGTTCCCGCCCGGCGTCTGCGTGCCATTCGTGTAGAGCCAATCGAGATAGGTGCCGGTGGAAGGCGTGGTGATGCTGGCCGGGAAGATCCCGATCCAGTCATTGTTGTTGCCCGGGCCACCGGCAAAGGTGGCAGTGATGGGACTGCCCGCGGGATACGATGCCGCATCCAGCGTGATCGTTTTCGGCGCGGCGCGCAGCGTGGCAAACGCTGCCGCCGCCCACAAAATTCCGGTGAGGAGATGCTTGGTCATGGCATCCCCATTTCCCCGCAGGACCATGGATCCTACAAGAGACAGAATCGTCGCAGACGGTGGCAGAATCGGCAGCGCGCCGATGATCACTTGGCGATCCGCGTGCTACATCGCGTCTCCGCCAGCACCAGGTGCGCGCAGTGGACGGACAAGCGGGTCCGGCGCGAGCTGCCGCGCGCCGCAAGGGTATGAACGATGTCCCCGAAGGACTGCAGACGACGCTCCGGAACCTCGCGACGCCACATGAAGCGCAGGCCGCGAACGATGTAATAAACGCCAGCGGGAATCGCCACGATGGCGATCACGATGGCCCAGCTGAGCAAGATGTCAGCGATCATGTTGTTCTCCTATTCTTTCTTTCGATGCCGATCCCGCCGCCTGCGGGAGGCAGGGGCCGGCCTGTTGTTCTGGGTCTGTCTGTATCTGGCGAAGCGGCGGCGGCTCCGGCGGTCCCAAAACAAATCAAGGAGGACAACCGAACGATCCGCGCCCCGCGGTGATGCCTACGGGGTTAGCTGTCGGGCTGGGACCACCACGTGTCCCCGGTGCCGCAGGCACCGCTTGCCCCAAAGACCGCGGCGACGATGGCACAAAGCCATCGCGAAACGGTCGGGATTGGTTCCCCCGTTGCTCCGGACGACGCGTCCGGTGCACTCGGCTGACGGTATCGTTCTCAACGAACTTGGGCGGATGTTAGGTCCGCTCCACCCTGCCAGGCAATGCAGGCGTTTATAACATCCCCCGCGCAGTATACTTTGCCCGCTCGCCTATTTCGCCGCGCAGGTGAAGACCACGTAGGAAACCTCGTCCTCCTTGGAGCTGCGGACCATCTCCTCCACCGAGGTCACGGGCTTTCCTCCGCCATGCTCCGTCTTGGCGATGCCAAAGCCGAACATGAAGATCTCTTCCCCCTTTTCCTTCATGTTGCCTCCCACGCTTCCGGAATAGCAGACGCTGTAGATTTGGTCCGGCACCGGGAATTCGATGACGTCCGCGATCCTCTTTTTGCCATTGTTCAGTCCTTTGACTGTAGGTTCCCCGTAGAGGATCACCTTGGTCTGCCCTTCGCGGTCGATCAACGGTGTGGCGTACACTTGCGGGAAGTCCTCGGGGCCAAGCGGGTTGGTGCTCTTGAGCGCCTTCTCGCCCTTGTCGATGAAGTAAGTGCGCAAGACTAAGTCCTGCTTGGCGTCAATCACCCAGCTACCGGGGCTGCCAATGGGACGCTTGCCACCCATGGAAACAGGGCAGGTGTTGAAGAAGGTCACCCATTCGCCCCGCTCCTGCTTCGGGCTGCGGATGCTCCAGACGGCAGCAGCCACCAACAAAAGCAGGATCAAGGCGAAGACTTTGCGCATGCGGAGTCGCTAGCGCTTGGGGACAGCGATGTAAATCGCCAATGGTCCACTGTGCCAGGAGAACTCCTGCATCATCTCCGCTACGTGTCCTCTATCACGAACTCCAACGGCTGGAAACCCATCCTGCGGATTGCGGAGCCGGTATTGTGGAAGCGCACGCCGCCCGCCTCATGATCGCGGAAGGGCATGTGCGTGTGGCCGAAGTAGCAATCGCGGATGCCCTCGCGCCACTGCGGCCGTGCTTGGTCGAGATAGCTGCTCACCCTGCCCACCGTCGCAGCTTGCGGAAAGTAGCTGCGGTGAAATAGCAGGCCCGCACCGCTGGCGTCCACCACGCGGTAGAAGTGCCGGCCGATCGCACCGCGCTGGCGGTCGCGGCTCCATTGCTCGCGATATGCCTCCAGCCGCTCCACACTCATGCAGCGGTTCGCGCAATCGCCGTGGAGAAACAAGGAGGAGCCCAAGACGAGCTGCCGCGGATAAACCTTCAGCACCGCGCTCTCCGCGGCGATCTCTTCCAGCATTGTGCAGAAGCCGGTGAGGCAATCGTGGTTCCCGATCACATAGTGGATCTCTCTTCCCGCGAAGAGCCCGAGCCAGCGCTCCAGCCAGCGCCGCGCTTCGGCCAGTGTCTCTTGTTCCGAGGCCAGAGTGCTCCAGCGGAAATCGAAGGTATCGCCATTCAAGACCAGCAGGTCCACCCGCCGCAAAACCGGACTTAGATCATGCAACAACTTCTCCGCCGACGAGCGCGCGGAGAAGAGATGCAGATCGGAAACGACGAGGCCCTTTCTCAAGGTTCCCAGCCTAAGCACGCCCCGGGCGGCGCATCAAAAGCTTTCTCGCCACCCGGCACGACATCCGCTATGCCGAGATGCGATCTCCCCATCCTCCCACACCCATGCGCTCAAAAACCGAGAATGTCTGCCTCAAGGGGGCTGAGTTCGATAATGTCGACCTCGGCGATGCCCACTTCCATGACGTCAATCTGGGCGGTGCCCGCTTCGATGACGTCAGCCTGGCCGGCGCCGGCTTCGAGAATGTTTCTCTCAGCGGTGCCCGCATCTCCGATGCCAACTGCTCCGGCATGGCGATCGAGAATGCCTGCGTCGACCGGATGACGATCAACGGCATCCTGGTCACCGAGCTGCTCGCCGCCTACGATGAGATGCACAAGGAGAGCGGGGACGCGGAGACTTGAGGAAGCTGAGGGAATGGCACTCCGCCAAGGCAGACTACGGGCTCAGGTCGCGGCCTGTTCTTCGTCCCAACGGGACGGCTTATAATAGCCTGGCACGATAGTGCTAGGTAAGCCGAGGTCGTGGACTGCGTCCCAAGGGGACGCCTCATGCGGGGAAGATCTGGAGTATCGAAAAGTTCTCCCTCGAACACAAAGATCCCAACCCACGGCTTCCGACTCGCCCTATAACCTTGCCGCCAGAAGCATGAGGCGTCCCTTTAGGACGCAATCCTGCGGCCACCCCCACCCGGCACTATCGTGCCGGGCTATTATGAGCCGTCCCGTTGGGACGAAGAGTTCCTGACGCCACACCTTGAGCGAGTGCCATTCCAAGCTCACGGCTTGCTCGCCGGCACGCCTTCCTTGGTCATCTTCACCGGCTTGATCTTGCCGTCCGCCTCGAACTCCATCTTGTCGATGCAGGTCACGCGGTGGTTGCCATCCTTGTCATCGAGCGGGTGGCGGTGATAGACGATGTAGTAGCTATCGTCCTTCTTGTTGTGGATCACCGAGTGGTGGCCGGCCCCGGTGCCGATCGCCGGATCCTGCTCGAGAATCACGCCGATGCGCTTGTGCGGGCCCATCAGGGTATCCGAGATGGCGTAGGCGACCTTGTAGTCCGGGCCCGTCCAGCCGCCCTCCGACCACATGAAGTAGTATTTGCCGTTCTTCTTGAAGACGAAGGGACCCTCCACGTAGCGCTCCGGCGTGATCTCCTTGAAGGTCTCGCCATCCGGGAAGGGAATGAAGCCGGTGAAGTCCGGCTTGAGCTTGGCGATGTTGCAGTGACGCCAGCCGCCGTAGATGAAGTAGTAGCTGTCGTCATCATCCTTGAAGACGAAACCATCGATCGGCTGCGCACCGTGGTAGAATTTGTCGATCAGCGGCTTGCCTAACAGGTCCTTGTAAGGACCCTCCGGCTTGCTCGCCACGGCCACGCCGATGCCGCCGGCCTGGTTGTCGTTCTGGATGTCATTTGCGGCGAAGAAGAAGTAGAACTTCTTGTCCTTCTCGATGATCGAGGGCGCCCACATCGCGCGCTTGGCCCACTTGATGTCGCCGGTGTCGAAGATCTTCGAGTGCTTGGTCCACTTCACCAAGTCGGGCGAAGAGAAGGCATCGAAGTGGGTCTGCTGCTCGTAGGGCGCGGAAAAGGTCGGGAAGACCCAGTACTCGTTGTCGAAGATCGCACCCTCCGGGTCCGCATACCAGCCCTCGAAGATCGGGTTGCCGGAAGTCTTCTCTTCGGCGGAGGCGGACATGGCGAGGAACAAGGAAAGGGCCAGAGTTCGGAGCGGGTTCATGGTCGGAGGAGCGGTCGCCCCTCGTTCACGGGGCGAACCTGTTTGAGAATTAAGCTCCGGCCCAAGGCTCTGGCAAGAGCCGTGAGGAGCAGCGACTTTATTGTCGCTGGCGGTGGTCGGGTGAAGCGGCTCCTGGGGCTGCCCGTTACCCACATCTTGCGCTTCATGAATGGTCCCCGAAGTGCTTGGCGAACGGACGGCTCTACCGCTGGGAGCGCGGAGCCACTGGCCCGCAGAACGGTTGCCAACTGCAGTCAGCGGAAAGGGTTTGCAGGATCGCCACGGCAGAATGCTTCGGAGCCTCCTATGATGCCACACCGCCGGGACCGTTCTGCGGGCCAGTGGCTCCGCGCTCCCAGCGGTAGAGCCGCCCTTTGCGATTGGGCATGGAAAGATATGGGTAACGGGCAGTCCCAGGGACCGCTCCGGGGACAGTAAGGTCTCCGCTCCTCACTCCATGCTCGTCACCGCGCCGCGGACTTCGATGCTGCGTTTGATCGAGAAGGTCACGTGGGTCAGGATCTCCGGCGCGCGGTTGTTGAAGGGCGTGATGGTCAGGAACTCGACGGTGTATTGGCCGTCCTCCTTCATCTGACTGTCCAGGCCGGTGAGCGGGAGCTGTGCCTTCTGCGGCAGGTAGCCGCCGGCGTAGTTCACCACCGTCTCCGGCAGTGGTGTGCCGGTGGTGCCGACGACGTAGGGACCCTTGTAGATCTGGGCATAGATGGCGCTACCGGGATAGATGTCGTTGACCACCACGTTGCCATCCTGCGGGATCCACTTGTAGGTCTTGCCCTCCTCGATGTTGTTGATCGTGGCAGTCGCCACCGGCCAGATCTGCACGGTCGCCTTCGCCAGTTCGGACTGCGGCGCGGCCAGGTCCGGGTGGAGATAGAGCGTGAAGGACTCCTCCCCCACCGCCTTGGTCGGCGTGGTCACGGGCAGGCGCTGGAGAATCGCATTGTCCGTGAAGGTGCCGTTTGCGCGCAGCACGGAGCTGTCCGCATAGGTGCCGGTGGTGGTGGTGGCCGCGTAGGTGGCGGGATCGTAGAGCTTGTAGCTGCGGGCCACCTGGACCTTCTTCGCATAGTCCGGCACGCTGGCGGACTCCGGTTGCATGTTCGCCACCGTGATCCGCACGCCGTACGGCTTGTCCGCGCGAGTACGAGGCGGATAGTAGGGATCTTCCGAAAGGATCGTGGCGGTGACCACCGGCAGGAAGGTAGCCACCGTCTTTTCGTCCAGCTTCTTGAGCGTGGTGGTGCCGTTCGTGGTGGTGGAGGTGTAGAGCTGGAAGATGGCGGACTCTGCGGCCAGCGGCTTGGAATTCACCGAGCCCTGGTCATTGGAGATCGGGATATCGTAGATGACGGACTGGCCGCTCACCGTCTGGATCTGCCGGATGAAATCCGCAGCTTGCAGTGCCGGACTGGCGAGCAGGAGCGATAGCGCGAGGAAGCGTTTCATGGAAAGGGAAGAGCAGCTTGGGGTTCAGCGCGCCGGGGCCGGAGTCTGCGGATTGAGCGTCTGCTTGCTCACGGTGATCGGATTCTGGTTGAGGGTGCCCACTAGGATCAGGTTGCGCTTGCGCTCGGCTTCCAGGCGCTCGGGCTTGAAGGGCTTCTGGCCGCTGACCTCTTCCATGGTCACTTCCACGCGGGCCACCAGCCCGGGATAGCGAGCCACGAATTCCGGCCAGAGCATCAGGTTGCCCTCCATCTTCGTCACCACGTTCGCCTTGTAGCGCTCCGGCACGTAAAGCACCGCGCCCTTCGGCAGGATGGTCACATTGCCACCGAAGGTGATGAACTCGGAGTTCGACTCCAAGTCCCAGCCCTTCGGCAGATCTGCTTCTTTGGCGAAGCCGCCGAACTTCTCGGCAGCCTGGCGTTTCTTCAGTTCTTCGGCGCTGATTGCCGGTGCCACGGGAGTCTTGCGATCCGCGGGCAGGAAGGCGATGCCATGGCCTGCCTGGGGTGCGGGTGCGGGTGCCGGTTCCAAGGCGCGGAGCGCCGCGGGTGCTAGAAGAACGGCGGCGATGAGAATGCGGGAAGTCTTCATGATAGTGTATGTTCTAACAGAAGCTCACTGGTTGCTCAGGAAGACCACTTCCCCGTTCGGATCGTAGCCGGTGAAGGGCGGTGTGGTGGTAGTGCCACCGGTGCGGTTGATCTTATAGCTCACCGGCGTGACGTTGTTCCGCAGGATGGACTGCGCGGTCACGGTGAGCTGGCCGGTCACTTGCGGAGCGGTCAGGTTGTATTCCGCCACCACATAGAAGAAGCCGCTCGGGTTGCGGTTCGGGATCGAGTAGTCCTGCGAGCCTGCCAGGGAGAAGACGAGGGTGACTTCCGGATAGCCGAACTTGGTGGTGCAGTCCCAGGTCTCGCCATAGAGGCGCACGGGACCGGTGGTCACGCCGGGGCGGTCGCCTTTCACTTCAAGGCGCTTCGGGTAATACTGCGCCCAGTTCACCTGGAGCTTCACGTGCGAGCTGATGTCCACACGGCTGCCTAGGGCACCGATCCACCAACCGGAACGGAAGTGCTTCTGGGGATCGGCAGGGTCCGGGAAGGCACCATCACACTGGTCGCCCAGGGTGAGTGTGCCGGCCACGCCGTAGATCTTGTAGCCATAGGGACGGCCAGCGTAGCTGCCGATGCCCTGCCCGTGTGAGTCGAGCAGGATGGGGGTGGTGAGATGCGGGGCCCAGCAGTAGACTTGGGCACCGGTGCCGGCACGAGCGCAAGCGAGGGTAAGGAGGACGGCAAGCGCCGTCCCCAACAGGGACTTGAGGTTCATCTAGGGGTATGTTTCGGGTGAAGAGAAGACGACCGGTTGAGAAGTCTCGGTCGCCCCGCCCGGGAAGGGCTGAATTTCCCCGGCGGCGCTGTGTGATTATCACGGGAAGGTGAATATCTAATTACGCGAAAGCGTAAGACGGGGCATTTTCGGACATGATGCGGGTTTACCCCTACAGCCATAAGGCCTCCCGCCGCACGCCAACATGAATCGCAGGCATGCTTTCCTCGCGGATCTAACAGCTTTTCTAATCTGACTGATCAGTCCGATCCGACTGATCCGACGGATCAGTCTCTCCCCTACGCGATTGCGTGAGACGCGCACCATTGACTGTAAGCCCCCGTTGATGATTTGATGCCGCCGCTGATCAAGGTGAGTCCCCGCTCGCCACGAGTCCCCGCTCGGAGACCAGCAATCCCCCAAATCCCCCTTCCCCAATGAAATCCCCCGTACTGGCGCTCTGCGCCTGTGTTGTGCTTGCTGGCACCGCTCTCTCCCAAAATGTCCAATGGGACACCGTGGGCCCGAACCACGGCGGCAGCTTCGGCAACATCCTGAATTTCTACAGCGACACGGATAACAAGAATCTGGTCGTGACCTCCTGGGGCTACACCTACGGCCCTTCCAACACCGCCTTCGAGGCCGCGCGTGGCAGCCAGTACACCATCGGCATGGGCGTGAGCAATGCGGAGGAGACCACCAACAATCCCGATCACCAGGTGGACAACGTCGGTGCGGATGACTTCATGCTCTTCTGCTTCGACGAGATGGTCGCCAACGTGAAGGTCACGATCGATCCCTACGGCACCTACGACCGCGATGTGACCTACTACACCGCCACGCTGGACGGCCCGGTGGACCTGAGCCACCTCAGCTACGCGGATCTCGCCGCACTGGGCTTCAGCGAGCGCCATGATGACTACTCCACCCTGAGCGGCGATGCACGCGAGGTCTCGATCGCGAACACTCCCGGCGGCTTCAATGCGATCCTCTTCGGTGCCTGGCAAGGCGAGCCCACCGGCGACTCGGTCGATTGCTTCAAGATCTCCGGCGTGAGCGCCACCTACACCGGCCAGCCGAACCCGCATGGCAGCGGTTCGTCCACCATCCCGGAACCGTCCTCGGCGCTGCTCGCCCTCTTGGGCGCGCTGGGCCTGCTGCGGCGCAAGCGCTGAGGGGTCTACTCACTTGGTGGTATTCCGCCACGGGCCGCCTCTGGTAGGCTGGCGCAGTGACCGTTGCCCAAAGGATCCTGGCGCACATCACGCTCGGTGCGGGCGTGGTGATCGCGGTGACGTCGGCGGTCACTTACGCCATCGTCTATGAGGCAGCCGAGCAGCGCGACCTGCAACACTTGCAGACCTACGTGGCGGAGCGCGCGCGGCGGGAGGAAGCGGGCTTCCGGCGGATCGAGGCGAACCTGGAGACGGTGGCCGGGCAGTTCATCAAGCGGAACGCGAATCCGGTGCCGTCGAACTACCAGCGGCTCTGGAACGAGCGCTTCGAGCGCTTCCCGGATGGTGCCTGGCGCAGCCGGAAGGAGTTCGCGGATGGCTACAAGTATTCCACGCTGTGGATGCACCGCGATTGCACGCTCACACCCGACCTCCAGACACGCATCCTGCGCGGGCAAGACATCTGTGATGAGCTGCTGCCTACTTGGGGCAAATCCTTCCCCAGCCTCTACTTCGACTTTCCCGAGCAGGCGAACGTGGGCTTTGATCCCACGATCCCCAACTGGGTCTGGGAGACGCCGCCAGACTATGACCTGAACGCGCAGGAGTGGGTAAAGATGGCCTTCCCCCAGGAGAACCCGGAACACAAGGTGACCTGGACCGGCGTGCTGGAAGAGGAGATCACCCGCACCCCGCAGGTGGGCGTGGTGATGCCGATCTATCAGGGCGACAAGTTCCTGGGCTCCGTGGCGCACAGCATCAGCGTGGCCGGGATGATCGATGGCGCGACGCAGGGCTACCTGGAGGATGTCTCGCAGATGATCTTCCGCGCGGATGGCCGCTTGATCGCCCACCCCGGGCTGAAGCAGCAGATCATCGACAGCAAGGGCAGGCTGACGGCGCAGACCAGCGGGGATGCGGCACTGGCGCACCTGCACGAGTTGGTGTCGGCGCACAATGAGAAGCTCTTCTCCGGCTACGATGAGGGCGGACGCTTCTACTACACGGCCTCGCGATTGGCGGGGCCGGAATGGTTCTTCGTGACGGTGATGCCGAAGGCGCTGCTGCAGAAGCAGGCCTTTGCCTCGGCACAGTGGGTGCTCTACTCCGGGCTCTTCTCGCTGGCGTTGGTGCTGGTGATCTTCACGGCGATCCTGCGGCGCCAAGTGGTGCGGCCGCTCGCGGAATTCGCACGGGCCACCAGCGAGGTGAGCGCGGGGAATACCGCGGCGCGCGCGGAGGTGACCAGCAATGATGAGCTTGGGCGCCTGGCCGTGGCATTCAACGGCATGGTGGGCAAGCTGGAGGAGCGCGGCAAGGAGCTACACACCCTGAACCAGACGCTGGAAGAGCGCGTGGCGGAGCGGACCAAGAAGCTGCGCGAGTCCGAGGAACGCTTCGGCAAGGCCTTCCAAGCGAGCCCCGCCTTGATTGCTCTAACAAAACTCTCCGACGGCACCTTCGTGGCGGTGAACGAGGCCTTCTGCAAGATCAGCGGCTACCGCGAGGACGAGGTGATTGGCCGGGGCGCGCTTGACCTGAAGATCTACAACCAACCGGGACAGCGGGATGAATACGTGCGGGAGATCCGCGAGCAGGGCCGGGTCCGCGACCGCGAACACCAGCTCCGGACCAAGGACGGCAGCTTGCTGACCGTGCTGACCTCGGGCGAATCCTTCGAGCTGGATGGCGTGCCGCACCTTCTAACAGTCGGGCTGGACATTACCGCGCGCAAGCAAGCGGAGGGCGAGATCCTGCGCTCGCTGGACCGGGAGAAGGAGCTGGGCAAGCTGAAGGGCAGCTTCATCTCGATGGTCTCGCACGAGTTCCGCACGCCGCTGGGCGTCATCCAATCGGCGGCGGATGTGCTGGACCGCTACTTCGAGCGGCTGACGCCGGAGAAGCGCCGCGAGCACCTGCAGATGATCTTCCGCTCGACGCGCGGGCTCTCCCACTTGGTGGATAGCGTGCTGATGCTGGGCCGCGTGGAGGACGGGCGGATGAAGTTCGTGCCCACGCCGGTGGATCTGGAGCACACGTGCGGTCAGCTCGCGGATGAACTGCGCTCGGCGAGTTCCGCGAAGTGCCCGATCGAGCTGGAGATGGGCTCCGGCCTCGCGGGCGCAATGAGCGATCACGATCTGCTGCGCCACATCCTCTCGAACCTCCTGAGCAATGCGGTGAAGTATTCCGAGGCGGGCACGCCGGTGGGCTTCTCCGTGACGCGGGAGAGCGGCAATGCGGTGCTGAAGGTGATCGACCGCGGCATCGGCATCCCGGAAGCGGACCGTGCGGCGCTCTTCACCTCCTTCGCCCGCGGTAGCAATGTGGGCCAGCGTCCGGGCAGCGGCCTGGGCCTGCTGATCGTGAAGCGCTGCGTGGACCTCCACGGCGGCACGCTGGAGGTCGAGAGCAGCGTCGGGCACGGAACTACGGTGACCGTAGTGCTTCCCGCCTACCCCGGCGCCCCGGGCAGCGCATGCGACCCTTCTCCAACACACACTGATTGATGATTGGAAGATTAGTGATTGATGATTTGCCTTTATGAAAACGATCCTGGTCATCGAAGATCAACCGGACATGCGGACCAACATCGCCACCATCCTCTCGATGGAAGGCTACGAGGTGCTCACCGCGGAACACGGCAAGGAAGGCCTGGCCACGGCCAAGGAGGACAAGCCGGACCTGATCCTCTGCGATGTGATGATGCCGGAGCTCGACGGCTACGGCGTGCTGGAGGGCCTGCGCGAGGACCGCACCGTGGCCGGCACGCCCTTCATTTTCCTAACAGCAAAGGGCGAGAAGCGGGACGTTCGCGCCGGGATGAACCTGGGCGCGGATGATTACCTGACCAAGCCCGTGGCGGCCTCTGATCTTCTTGCCGCTATCTCGGCACGGCTAAACCGCGAGGCGCTGCGCCCGCAGGCTGGCTTTCATCCGGACTTCTCCAGCCACGAGCCTCTTCAAGAGCTAGGGCTCACCCCGCGCGAAGCGGAGGTGCTGCTGTGGGTGGCACAGGGCAAGAGCAACGCGGAGATCAGCGTGATCCTCGGTGCGGCGGAAGCGACCATCAAGAAGCACCTGCAGTCGATCTTCGAGAAGCTGGGCGTGGATAACCGGAATGCCGCGGCGATGCAGGCGATTGAGCTGCTGGTGTAGTTTAACGACCTCTCACCCACATCTCGTGATGACCTAAGAACGGGAAGCTCTAACGCTGGGAGCGCGGAGCCACTGGCCCGCAGAGTGGTCCCTCGAAGTATTCCACATCTTGCGGTCAGAAGAAGGGCGACGGCGCTATCCGTCCGACCTTCGAGATGCCCACTTTACGCAAGGTTGCTTCTGCGGGCCGGTGGCTCCGCGCTCCCAGCGGTAGAGCCGTCCGTGAATTAAGCCTGGAGGGACCATTCCGGGGACAGCAAGGTCCCCGCTCGAATGATGCTCACTTAAGGCGGTTTCCGGTCAGAGGCGGGGTGATCCCTATCCGCGCGAATTAATGCCTGCCCCCCGGGACCGCGGAGGCTCTGCCCCCGCAGAATGGTCCCTTGGGGTGGTGAGTGCAGAAGGGGTCGCAGGAAGAGCGACGGCGCTTTCCATTCAAAGCGCGAGATAGGGGGCGCCGCACTGCTTGCTTCTGCGGGGCAGAGCCTCCGCGGTCCCGGCGGGCAGGCATGCCGTCGATCGCCTTAAGTGTGTGCCATTCGTCCCCGCTCCTCAGCCACTCGTCTCCGCCGGATCCGGCTCCGTGACGGGATCCGCGGACGGAAACTCAAACTGCCCGGGATCCGGCAGAGGCTCTACCCCGGGCTCATCCGCGCCTTCGCTCTCCACAAGCACCGGCTCTTCTTCCAGGGTGTAGATCACCGATGGCGAATGCGAGAAGACCAGCGGCTCGCCCTCCGCATCCCGCGTGATGACCGTGGGATTGATCCGCAGATCCGGGCTCGGCAGGAAGACCGGACGCACACCAGTGGAAGTCGAGGTCGCAGGATTCCAAGAGAGGGCCCACAGTTTGCCCGTGCCCCAGTCACCGAAGAGATACTGCCCCTGCAAGGACGGCAGCCGCGCACCGCGATAGACAAAGCCACCGGTGACACTGATGCCCTCATCATGCCCATAGGCATGGATCGGATCGATGTAAGGGCCACCTTCCTCCGGCGCGGCCTCGCGGGCTGTTAGACGGCCAGGGCCATCGCGCTCGCTCCAGCCGTAGTTGCCTCCCGGCTTGATGATGTTGATTTCTTCCCAGCGGTCCTGCCCGACATCGCCGCACCACAGCGTGCCGGTCTCGCGGTCGAAGGCCATGCCCCAGGGATTGCGCAGACCGTAGGCGAAGATCTCATCGCGCGTCTCCTGGCGATCGCCGAAGGGATTGTCCGGCGGGATGCGGTAGGCCAAGCCCGAGCTGCGGCCATCCACATCGATGCGCAGGATCTTGCCGTGCAGGGACCAAAGGTTCTGCCCGAGGCGGTAGGGATCATCGCGCAGGCCGCCATCACCGATCGCCACGTAGAGAAAGCCATCCGGACCGAAGGTGATTCCCCCGCCCCAGTGATTCCCCAGCGGGTGCGGATACTCCAGGATCACCCGCTCCGTGCGCGGATCCGCACGGAACTCGCTGCCCTCCGGCACCACGAATTCACTGAGCACCGTGCGCCGCGGGCCGCGCTGCGAGTAGCAGAGATAGACGCGGCGCGTAGTGGCGAAGTTCGGGTGGAAGGCGAGTCCATGCACGCCCTCCTCGAACTCGATCTCCTCCTTCATCTTCTCCCGCAGGTCCAAAAAGAGCGGAGCTTCCGCGGACTCGTGATCCTGCGGCAGCACGCGGAGCTGGCCGCGCTGCATGGCGACGACCGTGCGCTTCGCAGCATCCGGTGTGGTGGAAACCGCGGTGGCGTTGTCATCGAAAACCAGATTCGGAAAGCTACGGATCAGGCGCAGCGGCAACCCGGGATTGCGGGGCGCGTCCTGGGCTTGAGCTCCAGCAATCGCGGTGAGCGCCAGCAATGCGCCGGCCAAGGGGATAGCAGCAGATGTCATCGGCATCGGTGAGCTTCTTCAGTCAGGATCGATCGGCCGGCGGGGAGACAAGGCGGCGCAAGCTAGCGCATTCCGTGCCCGGCGCGAGGGATGACTTCGGAATTTTCCGTCAGCTTTGAATCGAGGCGTGGCGAACTTGCGAAGCGCGGCAAGTTCGTCTCAATTTTGCGACAAAACCCGCATTCCGGGATGGTCCGGTCAAACACGCTTGGTGCAGTATTGCATCACGCCATGACCGCCCAAATGAATGACACCTGCTTCCACCGGAAGATCGAATACTCGATCGCTGGAATCTCCGGGTCCGGGCTATTCGATCCCGCGGACTTGGGTCTGAAGACCTTTGGCTTCAGCTCTGCTTGTTGGCGTGGCTATGTGGCAGGCTACACTCTCACAGAAAACCAACTGCTTTTGACCCGCTTGCAACTCGGTTTGGCTCCTGCCGATTTGCGACGAGCCACCGAAATCTTCGGGCCGCCAGCCGAGAGGAGCGATGGCTTCATATTTCAGAATCTAGGCCGCCCTGTTCCTTATACAGGAGGCCTGCTTCTCGCAGACGGCTTTATCACGGAGCTATACGTCCACATGGGATTTCATCCAGCGTGGAAATACCAAGAGGTGAGGGAGCTGATCTTTGATCAAGGATGCCTGATAGCGGACGAAGACCGGTCCGGGCAGATGACGAAGGTCCGGGAAAAGATCAGCAGCAAAGAACAACTTCGCCCCACTGCCAAAGCAGGGCCAGAGGAGATCGAGCGCTGGATTGAAGAATGCTTCTCAAGGAAGTATTGAGACGTCTGGCTCTCGCGGTCTCTGCAAGACTTGGCTCTCCTCACAACTTCCGCAAATAGATGCTGCCACCCGCACTCCGCGTAGCCAGCGGCAGGCTCTGCGCAATCATCTCACCGAATTCCGCAGCGACGTAACTATTGAAGAAGTGGATCTCCCAAGCGCTGTTGTGCGCGAGGAAGGCCCGCAGCAGATACAGCTCATTCCAGTTCCGCTCCTGGTGCAGCCAGTCCTCCGGATACTCGAAGGGATAGAAGATATCGTGGAAGTGCACGAGGACGCCGGAAGGCAGATGCGGCAGCACCTCGAACATCAAAAACTGCAGGTCCCCGCCGCACTTGATGACATGGCTGGAGTCGATGAAAAGCATGTCCCCTGACTCCAGGGCACGGAAGACCTCGACCGGCACCTCCTGGACCTTCTTCTCCAGGATGGTCGCGCGATCGGGATCATCATTCCGCAGCAAGCTCTTCAAGCGCTCCGGGTAGGGCTCGATGAAAGTGAGCTCCACCGGGTGGCTGAAGAAGCGGTCGATGGTGTCCAGCATCACCGCGGACGAGAAGCCTGAGCCCACCTCGATGATCCGGCGCGGCTGGTGCTTGCGCAGCAGGCAGTGGAGATAAACCGCATCCGCATGGCCGAACCATTCGTTCTGGAAGAAGTAGCGGAAGCCTTCCGCCTGCTCTTGGGGAAAGGGAATCTCCGCGTGGTAGCTGGCGAACTCCCGCAAAAGCGCCTCTTGCCCCCCGCGATTCATCTCGACCTCTGGCATGGAGGGAAGCTCGCCGCGCTTGATCTCGATCTGCCGCAGCACTTCCGCCTTCTCGGGGATCGGCGAGTAGTAGTGGCCCGCCGCCCAGCCGCCTTCCTTCGCCAGCAAGGCATGGAGATCCGCGACCTCCGCCTTCAGCGCGTCCCGCTCCTCGCGCAGGGTGGCAAGTTCTGCTGCTAGATCGGGAACGGAAACTTCGGGCGCGGGAGGGGCGGGGTTCGACATGAGAAGCTGGCCGCCAGCCTAGCAGCCAGCCCGGGAAATCAAAGCCCTATCCCGCAGAGGGAAATCCTCAGCTTTTCAGGAAGTCGCTCATGCTGCCGAAGAAGTTGTCCAACTCGTCGTCATCCGCCTCAGCACCCATGATATCGTCATAGGTGGTGTGGATGAGATACTCATCGTCCAGCTCCATCAGGAAGCTGCTGGGCTGGCAGGAGACCGGCTGGCCCCACTTCTGCCGCACCGTGCAGTAGGTCATGATCAGCTTCTTCTGCGCGCGGGTGATGCCCACGTAGAGCAGGCGGCGCTCCTCGTCCTTCGTGCCTTCCGTCACGCTGCGCTGGTGCGGCAGCACGCCTTCCTCCAGGCCGACGAGGAAGACGGTCGGGAACTCCAGGCCCTTCGAGGCATGGAGCGTGATCAGCGTGGCGCCGGACTTCTTGTCCAAGTCATCGTCCTCGCGATCGGAGGCCAGGGCCGTGTCATCGAGGAATTTCCGCAGGGTCTTGCCGCGCTCCATCGCCTTGCCCAGCTCTTGCAGCACATTGCCGATGCCCTCGTTGCGGTTGAGCTTCTCCTGCTCGGTCTTGCAACCGCGTTCGAGCCAAGGGAGGTACTCGATCTCGTCGAGGAACTCCTTCAGCACATCCTTGGCCGGCATGACCTTGGCATCCACCTTCATCTTCGCGGTGAGCACTTGGGTGGTGAAGGTCTCGATCGAGTTCCGCACCTTGGTGGAAACCTGCTCCAGGAAGCCTTCATCGCAGAGCGCGCGCCACACGCTGGCGCCGATCTCCCGGCTGTAGTCCGTGGCCAGCATGGCAGTGGACTGGCCGATGCCGCGTGGCGGGGAATTCAGCACGCGCAGCAGCGGCACGTCCGCCTCCGGATCATCCAATAGCGCGATATAAGCGAGGGAGTCCTTCACCTCGCGGCGGTCGTAGAAGCTCTGCGCACCGACCATGCGGTACGGGATCTTCCGCTCGCGCAGGGCTTCCTCCAGCTTGCGGCTCTGCTTGTTCGTGCGGAAGAGGATGGCGAACTCTTCCCACGGGAGATTGCCCCGCGCCTTGTCGGCCAGGATCTCCTCCGAGATGAAGACCGCTTCCTCCTCATCCCCCGGCATGCCCACGGCACGCACCGGCTCGCCGCCCATGATGGTGGACTTCAGCGATTTCTCCCGGCGGCCGACGTTACGACGGATCAGGCTATTCGCCGTGTGCAGGATGGCGTGGGTGGAGCGATAGTTTTCTTCCAGCAGGATGATCTTCGGATTCGGGAAGAAGCGCTCGAACTCCAGGATGTTCGCGCTCTCCGCACCGCGGAAGCCGTAGATCGACTGGTCGTCATCACCCACCACGCAGACATGATAGGGCGGCCCCACCAGCTGCTGCAGCAGCCGCATCTGCAGACCGTTCGTGTCCTGGAACTCATCCACGGTCACGCGCTTGTAGACGCTGCGGAAATAGTCGCGCACGTCGTGGTGCTCGCGCAACAGCTTCTCACCGAGCGTCAGCAGGTCGTCGAAGTCGACGGCGTTCTGCGCGCGCATCTCATTCTGATAGGCCACGGCCAGGGAGGCGAAGAAATCGTCCTCCATGTCCTCCAGCTCGACGCCCTTGTTCTTGGCCTTCGAGACCTCGGAGAGAACGGCCTCCGCCTTCACCTTCTCATCCGTGCCACCCATCCGCACGATGAGCTGCTTCATGATGCCCACCTGGTCGGTCTGCGTGCAGATGGAGAAGTTCTTCTTATACCCCAGCTTGTGGATGCCGCCGCGCAGCAGGCGCACGCACAGCGAGTGGAAGGTGCAGACGGTCATCGCCTCCGCCTTCTTCTTCGAGACCATGCCGCCGATGCGCTCGCGCATTTCCGCTGCGGCCTTGTTGGTGAAGGTGACCGCCAGGATGTTTTCCGGGGCGATCCCCCGTTCCAGCATGTTCGAGATCCGGCAGGTCACCGTGCGCGTTTTCCCGGTGCCCGCACCGGCCAAGATCAACACCGGCCCATCCAATGAGGCCACGGCCTCACGCTGGGCCTTGTTGAGTGAATCGAAAGAGAAACCGCCTGCCATTCCGCGGGCGGGATGAGAGCGGGTGCGGGGAGGTTTGGCAATCCAAGGGGTGAGGAAACGAATGGGATCGACTCTCCTGCTGCCCCTGCCACATTGATGCCGTGAAGTTTAGGGGCACAATCGACGAGGGAGGCAGCTTCACCATACCGCCGGAAATCCGGGCGGAACTCGGATGGAATGAAGAGACGCCCTTGATGATGGAATTTGACGGACGCGTTATCACCATCAGCCGGATTACTGAGGAGCAGTTCAATTCCGGGGAATTGGAGGATTGGACTGGCCGCTAGGCACATGCGGAAAGCACCCGCGAATTTCCCTTGAAAGACCCGCGCCCACTCTGATGTAATTTTATGCACATCATGAAACCCGCATTGCTTTCCCTACTCCTCCTCTCCCCTCTCGCCTGCGCCGCGCCGGAAGGCGCCCACGCCGCACCGGAGGGCTGGACCCAAGTCTGGGCCGATGAATTCGACGGCAAGGAAATCGACTTCTCCAAGTGGGGAGTCGAGGAAAACGGCCACGGCGGCGGCAACGGCGAGATGCAGTACTACGTCGACCGGCCGGAGAACATCCGCGTGGAAAACGGGATGCTGGTGATCGAGGCGAAGAAGGAGAAATTCAACAACGCCGGGGTCCAGAAGGACTACACCTCCGGGCGCATGCGCACCCACCGGCGCGCCAGCTGGCTCTACGGCCGCTTCGAGATCCGGGCCAAGCTGCCGGAGGGCGGCAAGGGCGTGTGGCCGGCGATCTGGATGCTCCCCGCCACCCAAAAATACGGCGGCTGGGCGGCCAGCGGCGAGATCGACATCATGGAGCAGGTGGGCCACGAGCGCGACACCGTGCACGGCACCCTGCACTACGGCGGCGGCTGGCCGAAGAACGAGCACACCGGCGAACCCTTCAAGCTGAAGTCTGGCAACTTCGGCGATGACTTCCACGTCTTCGCGCTGGAATGGGAAAAGGGCGCGATCCGCTGGTATGTGGATGGCGAGCTCTACCAGACGCAGACCAAGTGGAGCAGCACCGGCGGCGAATTCCCCGCGCCCTTCGACGAACCCTTCTACATGGTGCTAAACCTCGCCGTGGGCGGCGGCTGGCCGGGAGCGCCGGCCGCCGACACCAAGTTCCCGCAGAAGCTGCTGATCGACTACGTGCGGGTGTATAAGAAGAAGTGATGCTGGCCTACCAGCGAGGTGGAACCGCGGACCTCTGCCTTTGGGATGCGGCAGCTGTCCAAGCGAGCGGCATGAGGTTGCGCGGAGGAACGGGAAATTCACTCAAATCCACAAAAAAAGCCCGCGTCTTCGCGCAAGGATCGCGTTGCTCCGTGGCTCGCTCCAGCTTTCCGAGCTTCCAAGAATACCTTAACGGGTGTCCCAATTTCTGAATCCGACTCGCCGGCCAAGAGGCTCTTCACATTAAACCATTTGCAGCTTCCGGAGTCCCGACTTGCCATTGCGATCCTCTCCTCCGAGGGATTCCTCACGTCGAAGAAACTGTGGATATACGCGGTTTGCTGATTCTGGTTGGGAGCACTAGCCGCAATGTAGTGAAGGGGTTGCGGAAACCCCGGCACCAGGTCGTCGTAAGTCCCGGCTCCAAGATCCAATTCCTCCTCCAGTTCGCGCTTGATTGTTAGCTTGGGAAGTCCTGCGTCGATGTCTTCCTGATGGCCGCCAATCAAACCAAAGCGTTCGTGATTCTGGTTGTAACGCAGAAGAAGCTCCTCGGAGTCACCACTTCCCCGGCAAATGATTCCGAAAGCCGCACGGCTCACACGCGTCACGGGCGGCTGCCAGCGGTTTTGGACCGATGATCCATCGCCGTGAACAAGAATCCAAACGGTCCCGGGAATACCGCTGGCTTCGGACGCCGTTCTCATCTCGGCGGACAGATCTTCCGCACCCAGCAGGAGCGTCCTTGCGGCCGCGGTGGATCCGCCCTTTTCCACGCAGTGCAGGCGGATCCCGCACTCAAGCTGCAGCCCGGCTCCCAATGCAAGGGCCGCTCCATGAGCGGCTGCCACGACGCCGGTGAGCGCCTCGACGATTTCGTGCAACAACGTGGCGTTTTCGATGGCGCAAGCGGCGCGGACCGGAATCATCATCTCGCCGCCGCGCCGCCAGAACGGGAAGAATTCAATTTGGCCGGGCAAGCCCAAGGGTGAATGGGCGGCGATCCCGGCCGCACAAGAAGCCATGGCCCGGAGAATCTCCGTTGCCTTTTGATACCCGATTCGGTCATTCAGATCCCGCATTCGGGCAATCCGGATGAAGCCAAGACTCCAAGTCCGGGAGGCTTCCTTTTTTTGGAAGGTGGCAAAGTAATCGCAAATTCCCGGATGCAGTTCGCCCCGGTCGACCTTGGCGGAAAGCTCCGGAAGCAGCGCCGTGACGCGTCCTGCCGGGGCTAGGCTGGCGAGATGCAGTAGCGACCGTGAGGTTTTGTAAGCACCAAGCTCGCTATGGGGAGTGCGGATCGGGACGATCTCGCGCCAGATGAAGGGCCCAAGGGAAAACAATGCGTTCCCCACCTCAATCCAGAAACCTTTTCGATCGGGTGCCGGAAATGCCCGTTCGCAAGGGGAAGGCGGAAGGACTCCCCGGTGCCAGAAGCACTCGCCATCCCTGAACTCCAGAAGGCGCCAGAAGCGCACCACTTCAAGCTTCCCGCCAAACACCTGCCGGAGAGATGATCGCCTTGCCGCGAAACCAAGCTCTCCGCCTGCAACTCCGGCCCAATCCGCCAACGGCGAGCCGAACCCCTCTCCAATCCCTGGCAGCGTCTCCGAGATGAAGGAAAATAGCCCGGCAATCTCCGCAGGGCTGCCCCAAGGGAAACTCCGGGAGATCTTCACCACCAGCTTCAGATCCCGCATCCGGGAGAGTGCGACCACCTGTAGGAACGAAAGGACGACTTCCTCCAGAAAGCCCGCGGCAGCCTGAATTTCATCCACGCCGCCCGCAGCCAAGTACCCGGCGGCAGCTTGGGCGAGAGGTGCCGGGAGATCCGCCACCAAGGACATCGTTTGCAACTCGGCATCGTCGTCCGGGCGCGAATTCATTTTCGAATCATGAGATCCTGCAGGAATTTCTCTGCGGCAAAGAATGACATCGCGCTCGGCAGGTCAGTGGGAGAACTCCGCCCCTCCAAGTCCCTCATCAGGCGTGCCGCGCGGCGCGAGAGGTCTTGCTGCCGGGTCTCTTCCTCCGCTGACTCGGGGGGTGGTGGGGCCGGTGGTGCGACCGGGGCCTTCTCCCCTGCCCCTCTGCCGAGTTGCAGGAAGAAATCTTCCACGAAGGAAGTGCCGTTCAGCCGCCGCCAAGTGCCTCCATCGGCCAAACGCACCCCGACGGAGAGTTCCGCACCGGCCAGGTTCAGCCGGGAAACCGCTGGGAAAACCTGCTCGAGAAAGCTGCTGACGAATGCTTCGTCCTGAGGTGAAGCGCCGCAAAAAATCACGATCAGGTCCTCCGCCGCCCAAATCGGGATGCTGAAAAAACAGGGCTTGCCGGAAGATCTTCGTCCGAAGCTTGCCAGCTCGGCTTCCAGCTTCATCAACTGCTTCTCCACGGTGGCCGATGCCGTACGATATCCTTTGGCAACGCCTTGCACCTTCACTGCGGCTGCCAGCAAGCGGGCTGGTCCCGACTCGAACAAGTCGACCAGAAGACTTTGGCATAGATCAACTTTTCGCTCCCGATTGTGGATCGACTCCACCGGCAGCGGTATTTCCGCCAAACTGATCACCCGGAGCGACTTCAGACTCCGCTCAAGCCATGTCTCCCGCTCCGCGGCACTGATCGCGCTCAGGGACTGCAAAGTCCGCAGCAAGAACTTCCATTTGGGTGCCATCGGACTTTCGTCCAGCAAGACAACCAATATCGGCTTTTTCAAGCTAACCGCCATGGATATCTCCCGGAAGACGTAATCCGAACTCTCCGCACTCGCGGAATGCAGCAGCAGCACGCAGCCGGATTCCATCAATTCCCGCGCCAGCGTCTCCAGCCAGACGGTCCCCGGGATATTGTCCTCCGGGCGGGTACAGCGCCAGCATTCGAGCTGGTGCTGCTCCAGATACTCGGTCGCAGCCCTTGCGAAGTCGTCGTCTTTGGTTGCAAAACTGATGAAAACGTCTCTCACGCGGCTTGCAGGAAACGGGTGAAGTTGAAGGTGACACGCAACTTCGCCGCCCGGGCCTCACGAACTTGCCTGAGGAAGTCTTCGAGCGCCTTCGCCTCCGGGCTTCCCGGGGTGAGTTGTTCACCGAGCAATTGCAAACTGTACTCCACGTTTTCCATGTAGCGTTCGTTTTTGTTCACCCATTCCGGGCTCTCCAGAAGCGCACGGAGCTTCTCGGCATTTTCCGGTTGGCGCAATGCTTCGCTCAACTCCCCGCGCTCCGCGCCAGCAGGGAGCCCGCCGGCATTCTCCAAGCCACGCATGAATTGGCCGCTGTCAGAGGAAAGGAATTTGTAAGGCTGGGTCCAAAGATGCTGGATGATTTCCGTTCTTTGCTGCGAGGTCAGCTTGCGTCCGACCTTTGCCTCGTACTGGGCTTCGAGTTCACCGTAAGCCTTTTTGAAGTCAGGGTAGTTCCATTCCCCGTCCTTGGGGCGGATCTGAGTCAGAATGGTGGAGAAACTATTTCCCGCGCTGCCAATGTAGTCGCTGTCGAAATCGATCATCGTCACCTTGTCACCGTTGATGAAATAATTGGAGAGAATCGCGTCGTGCACCAAGGCAGGCTCGGCGAGGGGATCCTCCCCTTTCCAAAGCGTCTCAATGAACGCTTTGTGGGAATCGTGGAAGGCCTTGCCCTTCGCCCCGACATCCTGGCCGTGCGCCGCGCGGAAAAAATCGGTGGAGGCAAAGACTTCGAAATAGTCGGCACTTTCAGAAGCCCGCTCCAAAAGCTTGTCCCTCATCCGGCCGAAGTCAGCGAGACGCTCCGGAAGGGCAAATCGCGAATAGTAGATTTCCGCCATCCTGCCTACGATCCCGGGAAATTTATCCTCAGGCAGGGTTGCTTCGCTAACAGCAAGCTCCATCGCCTCCTTCCACGCCTCTTCGCCTATCGACCTCCCTTCAACCGCTGCATCCAGGGTAGCTTTTACATAGAGCTGCTGCTGCTCCGAAGTGAGTTGCAAGGTGGGGCCTCCATTTTCACCCAAGCGGCTCATCTGTTGTCCCTCCGCGAGCGACTGGCGTTTGACCAGCACCTCCCCATCATCAAACGCCCGCAAAGAACTCCCGAACTCCACGGGCATGGAACTGGGAACTGACAATCCCTTGTCAGCCAGAGACTTTGAAGTGTTGTCGCCAATCTCCGAGCGGAACCCGCCTCTGCCGCCATCGGAAAGCGGAATCATGCGGAGAATCGACCGCTGGCCAAGTTCGTCCGACACCTCAAAGACAATCACATCGGTGAATGACCGGTGGACGGCCACCACATTGTAGGGCCCGATCTTCGCCGGAGTTGCTCCTCCGGCTTTAACCGCCTTGTATGCGGCGCCGCACTCGGATTGCAATCCTCCGGACTTCTGCCTCCCCGGGAATTCCAAGGCCGTGACCACCTCGGACAGGAACTGCGGCTTCTTCACCCAATCATTCATCCTGCGACCGAAGATTGAGGTACCAAAGAACTCCCCGCCGCTATAGACACAGGCCTTGAGGAGTTCGGTGTGGGCCTCTCCGCACAGCTGAATGTACAGCCCCACCCGCATGAATTCCTCAAACGCCTTGGGGTTCGCCTTGATCGCCTCAGGGTCCTGGACCCAGGTTCCACCTGCTTGCGCTATCGCCCCCTCCCACAGTCCCTCCATCGCAGCCTCATATTGGCCACTACTCCAAATCAGTTGGGTCAACATCTCCAGCGTTCGGCGGGAAGGCGCCTTCGAATGGATGTCCTCGAGTTCGGCAATCACAGGTGTGATCAATCTTCCTAGAATCTCCCCCACCTCATGACGATAGCGCTGCCGGTCCACCGCATCGTAGTCCCCCATCCGGATATCGTTGATGAGTTCGTCAAGATCCTTGCCAAGAGGAGCAAGGGACGGGCCGAGGGGAAGCTTCTCATCCACCCTCTTGATCATCTCGTTGGCAGACTCAAGGGCTGCGACGACACGTTCCTGCGGTTTGCTGCTCATCCGGATCCTCGTAAGACGAGCCGTCAGGTAAGCGGCACGAGCACGCATTTCGAACGGCAGGCTTTCGTCATCCTCGGCGATCCGCTTCAAACCTGCCTCAAGTGCATTGAAGTCGACCTTGGCGGACTCAAGGGCGGTCTCAATGCCGGAACACGCAGCCTTGCTCCCATCCGAAAGCCCCTGCGGCACAGCCCGGACATCGTCCATTAGTGCGCCCACGCGGAACTCCACATACGGTTTATCGTCCCATTCCTCAACGGCTTGCTCGGCCTCGGACAGAAGCACCACGATTCGGATCGCCTCAGACACGGGTCCCAGCCTTTTGGCTGCCGCGAGCCTCTCCGCTTTAGTCATCGCATCAGAGGGCGGTGGTGGGCCGTCGTCTCCTGGCGCTTCCGCCATGTAGGCAGGATCAAGTTTCGCTCCCTGCTGTATCCAGAGATCCGCAAGCTTCTTGATGTCCTCCGCGCCCGTCGGATCTTCCTCGGCATGTTGCCGCGCCATCCAAGCAGCCTCGCGATAGAGGTCCGGGAACGGCCAAGCTCCCCCCGACAGATCTTGGCCGAAGGAGTCCCTGATCTTGGGAAACTTGTAGGCCGGTCCGTGTTTGAAGGTGGTCCACCTTTCGATTGCGGCGATCTTCGCCTCATCCTCAGGCCCAAGGGCTGACACGGGGGGATCCTGATTGCACCCCTTGAGTATCAGGTTATTTGCTCTCGCCACCGTTTGCTCCGGTGCCGCACACAAGGCGAGCCGGAAGTCCTCACCAGCTTGAGCGGCAAAATCCTCGATGAGGTTGGAAAAGGCTTCGGCATCCTCTTCAGATGCGGCTTCAGCATCCTTTTTCAACGCGGCTTCCGTCAGTGCTTTGGAGACCTCCGCAATTCGCTTCTCGATCTGGGCGAATTTCGCCGCCGCGTAGTCGGATGGCTTTTGGAACCCGGCGCCGGACGTCGGTGCATCAAGTCGAACGAGCTGCCTGTGAGACCACGCGGACTCGAACCCAATCCCACCCTTCGGGCTCCGGATACACCGTGTCGCGTCGATGTCTGCCACGAAGCGGGGGCGGACCAAATAATTCCCCTTCGCGTCGCGTCCGATTTGAAAGACCGTACTATCGGTGCGAAGGAGCCCGCAATCAAAGTTCTTTTCAAGCGCTTGCTTCCATATCACCGCCCACGCGGCGCCCCGCTTTTCTTTGCTCCACTCCTCAAACTGCTTCTCGGACTGATCATCACCGAAGGACAGTTTCCAGCCTCTCAGGAGTGAGTCGAGCATGCAGTCTTCGGAGATTCGGTTGAAGCGGGGATCCTTCTCTGCCTCCTCCGCGAGTTGCACCATGCGCCGGTACATTTTCTCGCTCGTCCGGGTGGAATTGTCGTATTCCCAAGCGGAGACAAGCATCCCCAACTGGCTGTCGGTTTGGTACTTCTCTCCGATATGGCGGCCATCTGTCACATCAACCATCTGCACCTTTCTGGTCTCGGTCTCCTGCAACCAAGCCCGAAAACCATCAGGCCCCGACGCTTGCTTGTTTTTAGCCCAATAAACCTCGCGCTGCACTTGTTCTGCAGCACTTGCCAAATTTTCGGCAAACCGCTGGTGGATTAACTTGGCAGTGGCGGCCAACTCTTGTGCTGCAACCCCGCGGACAACATCGCTCAGCCGCCTATCGCCCGCACTCTCGAATTGAGCCGCGGGGAGAGCGAATTCCAGTTCCCTGCCCTGGCCATCGAAGAATGGCAAAAGAACGCATCCTTCCTCTCCGTATGCCAGCGATGACAGCTCACAGGATCCGGCTGTTCCGGGTTCGGGAACAGCCCAGCGGGTGATCCGCTTGATCAGGGTATCCACCTGTGCGCGGCTCTTGATCGTGGTAGGCCTGGTATCAACCAGCCCGGTGTTTTTCTTGAGATCCGACAGCCGCTCTTCCACCGAATCCAAGGCCGAGCTCCGTGCAACCAACTGTTTGGCCGCCCGCATGAATTCATCCCTCTTCCCCTGATTCCACATGGAGTAAACCTCAGCGGCATCATCAAAGCTTGGGAGATCGCTTCTTATACCCAACTGCCGGCTGAACGCTGGCTCCGCAAGGAGGACCTGCAAGGCCTGCATTTCACTTTCAGTCAATGGCTCAAACCTTCCATCCTCTGCAGAAGCCTTGGCCCGCAATTGGGCGAGAGGCTCGAGGAGGCGTTCATGAAGCTCCCTGATATCTTTGAGCGGCCGCTGATCCAGATCTTCGATCCCATCACAGAAGAGCCTCAATTGACCGAGTTCCGCCTTGTCTTCAGAGAAAGGCGAACGCCCGGAAAAAGCTGGAGACCGCTCTGGATTCAAGGTCTTCCAGAGATCCCCATAGACCTCAACGAATGCATTTTTCTGCCGGGCAATCTCGCTTTTGAGCCCCGTGACATCAATGCAGCCGACTCCCGCTCCCAACATGAAATAGGGCGAGTCCGGATTGGAACTGGTAGCCAAACCAAACAGGACGGTGGAGGCTTCGCGGCAGACGCTTGAGGCGGCGTGACCCGTGACCATGAAAAGCTCGGAGGCCGGATCAAGCATGCGGTAGCCATCTCCCCACACCGTGATGTGCGACCCGTAGATCGACGCGCCGGGCGTTTCCACCATCTCAAGGAAAGACGATTCCTGATCGCCGCCAAAAGGCGGCATGGCACAGGAAATCTTGATCTCCTTCGTTCCGAGAGTCTGTCCGCTCCAGTTGACGATGGCCTTGAGATTCTGGGCGGCCAGCGGTGCCGACGACTTGAGGTGAAATGGGTAGACCGCCAGCCCGCCCTCGTTCACGGGTTGTCCGGGGGTAATCTCGACGTCATCGCATTCGAGCCTGGCGGTGACACCAAGCCGGGTCGCCTTTTCAAAGGGCTGGTTGGTGTGGATGGTGAAATCCGCCGGAACTCCATAGACGACTTCAAGCCGGTCGGGTGCCAACTCTTCTCCATGCTTCAAGCTCATCACAAGTCCCGAGATGGAATTGGCGCGCTGATAGCTGTAGAAGCCGGCGAGAGCGATGAGAGAGACCAGAAGCAGTAAAAACGTTTTAGGTTTCATGGGGGGAGTTGATCAATGCTCGATCAGGCGGCGGTACTCGAGCCTGACTTGCCGCGGTCAGAACGGGGTCTTCTGCCGCGTGCTTTGGGAGGGCCGGGAAAAGGAAGTCGAGGGGAGGAAGTCGAGGGGAGGAAGTCGAGGGGAGGAAGTCGAGGGGAGGAAGTCGAGGGGAGGAAGTCGAGGGGATTTGGCGATACCACATCCAAACAACGGAGTCATAGCACAAAACAATCCCCGGAGACAACATCAAGTCTTTTTCCGGAGTGAATGGAGTGTCGATCTCCTGTCCGGAATGCTTCTTCAAAAGGGTATTCGCAGCACGCCGAAAGCCGACCACGATTCCCAGCCTTCAAGGCATGCTGCCCGGCAGCTCGGGCCGGAGGGGCAGGGTTCGCATCGCCCCGACGGAGTCTTGGCCGACCCGGGGCAGGACCGCGATATCAATCGCCAACCGCTGGCCGCCAATCACGGCCTCGAAGAGGTGGATCTCGTTCCGCTCCGCATAGGAGAGCAGCTCGATCGCCGCCTGCGTGAGCTTCCGGCTCAGGGGCTGGAGATGATTCGGCAGCGGCGCGAAGGGCGCCTCTCCTTCATCGGACAGTGGATCCGGCCCGCCAGGCGGGTGGGCTTCGGAATCGGGTGGAATGAGGGTTACAGGGGGAACGAAATGCGAGGGCTGGATCATGGGTGAGACGTGTGACAGATGCCCTGGGGAAGCATACCGCCGGAGGACTCGCGGGTAGAGTCATGCTATAACAACTCCGACTCATCTCAACCAAAATCGGACACGCCGCCCGAATTTGTTCAATTAATCGCCCCGCCTCCCACGAAAGGGGGAAGCCCCTTCCTCCGGCCCGCCGGAATCATTGTTACCGGAAAGCCATCCGGGAAACCTTGTGCACCCGGGCTCCGCCTGACCCCATTCCTTCTTCAAGAATTCACCCATGAAGTGCCTCCTCTCCCTGCTACTTCTGCCGCTCTCGCTCGCATTCGCCTCCGCGGAGGAACCGCAGAAGAAACCCTTGCCGGCCGCGGCGCTCTTCGCCGTGCATCCCGAGAAGCTGGCCGGGGACCAGGAGGTGGCGACGCCGGACAAGAGCAGCAAGGGCTACATCGCGGCGAAGCCGGACATGGAGCTCAAGATCCTCATGGAGGTCGTGCTGATCACCCCCCGGGTTTTCAAGCCCGGACCTGGCGGCAATTTCGTGGAGTCGGAGGGAGATGCCGGCTTGCTGCTGAATCTCCACACCCCCGATATGAAAGAGCTGCAGGTCCTGCAAAAGAAAGCCGGAGAGAAGGCGCGCTTCTACGTGCGGGTCACAGAGGGAAAGACCGTCCGCTATTTCGATGCGCGCATCGACGGTGAGCGCACCGTCCGGGTGCAAGCGACACGGGAAGAGAAGCAGCAGCTTTGCGAACTTCTACAGAGCCTGCAAAAGGACCGGGACGGGGAGGAATAGATCCACCTCACCCGCCCCGCGGCCTCAATGCCGCTGCTCGCCCTGACGCTGGCCGAGCAGCATCATCACCACGTAGGCGGCCTGGGCGATCGCGCCGATCGCCGCGGCGACATAGGTCATGGCCGCCCAGAAGAGCGCATTCTTCGCCCGCTCATGCTCCATCTGGCTGGCGATGCCGCTCTTCTCCATCCACGCGAGGGCGCGGCGGCTGGCATCGAACTCCACCGGTAGCGTGATCACGGCGAAAAGCGCCGTGATACAGAAGACTGCAGCCCACACCCACAGCAGCGTGGGCGAGCGCATGAAGACCAGCCCGCCGAAGGCGAACATCATCAGGAACTGCTGCACGGTATTCGCGATATTCACCACCGGCACCAGGGCCGAGCGGAAGCCGAGCCAGGCGTAGGCCTGCTGGTGCTGCACCGCGTGGCCGCACTCGTGGGCGGCCACGGCGGCGGCGGCCACGGAATTCGCATGATACACCGGCTCGCTCAGGTTCACGGTCTTGTCCGCCGGGTTGTAGTGGTCGGTCAGCTGGCCGGGCACGCTGATCACCCGCACGTCATTGATGCCGTTCTGGCGCAGCATGGTCTCCGCCACCTGCGCGCCGGTCATGCGGATCGGGATCTGGGAATACTCGGCGAAGCGGCGCTTGAGCATCCCGCCCACGGCCATGCTCAGCACGAAGCCAAGCCCCAGGATCAGCAGATAGGTCAAATTGATGCCCCCGCCCAGCATCGGCTGCTGGGCCAAGACCGTAAGCGCGTCAAACGTCATGCCCGGACCATAGCCGGGCCGGGCCGCCGTGCAACATGCAGGCGCTTGGAAATCCGGCCTTCAATTTCACCCCGGTCCCCCTACCCTGCCCCGTATGAAGCATGTCCTGATCACCGGCTGCACCCGCGGCCTGGGCCTCGCCATGGCCCGCGGATTCGCCGCCCGCGGCTGGACCGTCTCCGGCTGCGGCACGAATGCCAGCGCGGCCGCGGCCCTGGCCAAGGAGCTGGGCGAGAAGCACCGCATCACCCGCTGCGATGTCACGTCGCTGGAAGAAGTTACCGCCTTCGCGGATGACATCCTGGCCGGGGTGGGTGCCCCCGACCTGCGGCTGAACAACGCCGCGCTGATCAACCGCAATGCCCCGCTCTGGGAGGTCACCCCGGATGACTTTTCCCGGGTGATCGATGTGAACCTGAAGGGCATCCACCTGGTCTGCCGCGGCTTCCTCCCCGCCATGATCGCCAGGGGCACCGGCGTGGTGGTGAATTTCTCCTCCGGCTGGGGCCGCTCCACCTCCCCGGAGGTCGCTCCCTACTGCTGCACCAAGTGGGGCGTGGAAGGCCTGACCAATGCGCTGGCCCAAGAACTCCCCGCCGGCCTGGCCGCGGTCGCGCTGAACCCGGGGACCATCGATACGGACATGCTGCGCAGCAGCTTCGGCTCCGCGTCCTCCGCCTATCCGGATCCCGCGCACTGGGCGATCAAGGTAGTGCCCTTCCTGGAGAAGCTGGGGGCGAAGGACAATGGGGCCGCGCTGACGGCACCGCAGTGAAGTGCCAACTGATTAAGTTCCAAGTGCCAAGGGGAAGCAGAAGAGTCGGCGCGTGACGACGGCTTTTGCAGCATCGCCCTGATCCACTAAGCACCAGCGCCTAACAACACCGATGGCCCGCAATCCTTATAAAATCGTGTGGGGGTGTGGGCAAGAAACGCACCGGGAGGTGTTGGCGGGGGCGGAGGGCTAACTCAAGGGGCGGTTCCGGTTCTCGCCGGCGGTGGTAGGGACCGTCGCTCCGCGCGGTCCGGCGAGGGGCCGCGCTTTTCACCATGGTATGTTGCCTTGAATTCCACGTGCTTGTGCTCATGCGGGAACGTGTTGGTTATTGGTCACGGTGTGAAGAAAGGCTGACGCCCCCAGCCTGACCGCGCGGAGCGACGCTCCCTGCCTTTGCCGACGACACTCCACGATGAGCCGGACACCGATGTTAGTCGGAAGGAGGGACGGCAGCATTCCTCTTCGCTCGTGCTTCCTCAACACGCTGGCGATACCTCAAACCTTCGCGATGGCCCTCCCGGATCTCAAAACCACAAGCGATGAGGAAGAGAACGGCGAGCACGCAATGCCAACGCGGAATGAACAAGCCGAACGCGAGCAGCACGGCGGCGGTGATGAAGTAGCCCTCCTCGGCCCCGGGTACAAATGTGGCCGCCTGTCCGAAGAGAAACATCCCGATCCCCAGATAGAACAGGGCTCCCGCTAGCACTTGCAGGCCGGCAATGATCTTGGTCACGGGTTCGCGCGGATGATTGGGATGCTCTGGAAGGATGGATCGAGTGTGAATCCGAAGCAATCTCCATGGACTGCAGTCCGGCCGATTTCACCGGTCCTTCACGGGTTCCTGTCTCATTCCTCAAGCAAGCTGCCTTGTCCACGGATGCCACGGGCTGATAGCCTGCTGCCGTGATCCCGCTCGCCCTGTTCCTCGGCTTCGGCATCCTCGCGATGGGCAGTGAGGTCCTGGCGATCCATGCCGGATTCGCGGAGCAGCTCGATCTTCCCGGTGCGTGGATCATTCCCTGGATGCCGGTGATCGCCACCGTCCTCTTTGGCCTCGCGGTGTTCGGGATCAGGCGGATGAAGCGATTCCGGTGGATGGCTTTGTTCATTGCTTACTTTCTCGGCCATGCGGTCACCGTGTGGACTTTGAGTCTCTACCAACATGCCACGATGGCCATTCACCTCCCGGCCCGCCCCAACAAGGACTCTCTGGCGCAATTCGACACGGCCTATCCAGTGAAGAGGGCTTTCGATCCTTCATCTGGGAGGGGTGTGGTAATGAGGGTCCGGCCTGAGGACTACTCGGAAGCCATGGCGCAGTTCGCCAAGGAGCTGGTCGAACACCAGAAGGGCGAATACCCCTGACAGCACTCCACCCCTTCCATGAACGACGAGGAGTTTCTAAGCGCCTTCCACGATCAATCCCTGCCGCTGGAGCAGTGGAACCACCGCGCGCATCTGAAGGTGGCTTATCTCCTTCTTCTCAAGAATTCCTTCGAGGAAGCACTGGAGAAGATCCGCGCCGGGATCCGTGCCTTCAACGCGGCCCACGGCATCCAGGACACGCCCACCGGGGGTTACCATGAGACGATGACCTGCACCTGGCTGCAGCTCGTGCACACCACGCTCCGGCAATTCGGCCCCGCGGAGGATGCGGATACCTTCTTCAATACCCAGAGCCAGCTCTCCGGCAAGCGCGTGCCCCTGCTCTTCTACTCGCGGGATCTCATCATGTCCGCAGAGGCGAAGCACGGGTTCGTGCCGCCCGACCTGGCAGCGCTGCCATGGCCGGTGGGAGATGGAGAGAAGAATCGTCCTCAGACTGACGACCTACGATGAACATCGTAGGTGTGTTGGTGATGGTGCGGGAGAGGACCTTGGATGCCCTCCCACCGATCAGCCGCGCCAACACCTCCCGGTGCGTTTCTTGCCCACACCCCCACACGGTCTTATAAGGATTGCGGGCGAATGGCTCTCACTTGAGCCCGCTTTTCGTCTAAAGTGAATGGCTGCCACCTCTTCGTCCCAAGGGGACGGCTTATAATAGCCTGGCACGAGGAACGAAGTGCCAGGTAGGGCAGGCCGCAGGATTGCGTCCTGCAGGGACGCCTCATGCTTCTCGCGGCGAGGTCTAGGGTGGATTGGAAGCCATGGATTGAAGGCTTTGCACTTGAGGGAAGACTTTCCGATACACCGGATCTGCCCCGCATGAGGCGTCCCCTTGGGACGCAATCCGTGTGCGAACGGAAACCCGGCACTGCGCTCCTTGTGCCGGGCTGTTATGAGCCGTCCCCTTGGGACGAAGAGCTTTGGAAGCAGAGGCCGAAGCAACTCCCAGTCGGTAGCGAACTATCACCGTGTTCACACTCCGCCTTCCCAACATCTCCCCGTGCCAACACCTCCCGGTGTGTTTCTTGCCCACACTCCCACACGTTTTTATAAGGATTGCGGGCCACCCCCTCTCCAAACCACTGAGGATGAGTCAGCCGTGAAGAGCGCATTTCCGCACCGCCACCTTACACCGCCGAGCGCACATAAACGAAGGCATCCCGCGGTTCGGGGGAGAGATTCGGGCGCATGATCGCGCGCTGGAGCAGTTCTTCCCGCACGAGACCCAGCTTCTCCAGGACGCGCACGGAGGCTTGGTTCTCCGCATCGCAGGTGGCCCACACGCGGCGGATGTTAGAAAGCGATAGCGCCCGCTCCACCACGGCCTGCGCGGCCTCGCTGGCATAGCCCCGGCCCCAATGGCGCGGGTGCAGGAAGAAGCCGAACTCCGCGGCGTCCCCTTCCACGGAGCAGGAGATGGCACCGATCACCGGTGCATCATCATCATCACTGCCCGCCGGCAAGGTGATCACCCAGTAGTAATTCCCCGCCGCCCAGCGTTCGTCCGAGCGGCGGAGGCGCTCGATGCCTGGCTCGATCGCGGTGGAGCGCGGCCAGTCCATGTAGCGCGCCACCTCCGGATCACTGCCGCATTCGAACAAGGCGGGAGCGTCCTCTAACAAGGGACGCCGCAGCCGCAAGCGCGCGAGCTGCATGAGCTCCGGCGGGCTCATGGCTCCAGACCCTGCGGGGTGTCCGCATAGAACTCCACATAGCCGCAGCCCGCGCAGACCCAGGCGGAGAGTTTGCTCACCCGCTTGTCCTTGAAGAAGACCGCCTCCGGCTTGCCGAAGGTGGCCACGCTGAGCTCCTGCTCCCAGTTGCCATGCGCCCGGTCCAGGGCCTTGGCATCCGCGATGATCCGGTGACTCTTGCACTTGGGACACTGGCCGGATTGCTTCATGCGCCGGATCTTCCGCCGCGGGACAGCCTCCAAGCAAGCTTCCTGCGCGATGCGCCTCCCAGCGGCGGAAGGCATGGAATGGAACAGGAGAAAGGCAGGAGGAAGAGGAGGCTTGAAAAATGGGAGTAGGGAAATGTGCCGCCCCAAAAACACCCAAGGCCCTCTCTACCTTTCCTCCTCTCCCTCCCTGCCTTCCTCCTGTTCAACGGACCCTCCTCAAGCAGCGCTTCAGGTAACGCACGTAAAGGAACGCGAACCCAAGAAAGAGTAAACCCGCCGGCACCCCTCCCCGAGTGCCAGCGGGTTACCTTCGTTGCTTCGCCATCCCCCCCGGTACGGCGGAAGCAACAAGAACCTTTTCAACTTCGCGCCGGGTGCCGGGTCTCACCGGAGTGGGGCTTGGCGTCGTGCGCTCTGTTGATGGTGGTAGCCTATACCCGTGATCGCGTAGGGGTCAACAGAAAAAGGATAATTATTTATTCTTTCGTTAGGGACCCCCGCGAAGAGCTTGGCTACCAGCCTCTTTGGGGATTCCGCGTGCCCGGATTCGAGTGACCGTGGGGCCATGGGCAAAGAGCGGATCGTGCGGATTTGCCGGACGAAGGGGCGAGCCGATTGACTCTACTTGCAGCCGCCCGGAAGGGGCGTCAACGCGAAAAAGAATAATTTCTTAATCCTTCATCAAGCCCGGCTCCGGGCTCGGCGGAGCGGGAGTGGTGCTCAGGCGGATGAAGCGGTGGTGCGAGCCGGGCATTGGCTCACGGATCACGGCAATGTAGCGCACCACACCCGCCGCTATGGGGATGGGTCCCTCGATGATCATAGCGTCGGGATCCGTCGTCCAAAAGTCCAGGTCCGGGGAAACCTCCGGGACCCAATTCGCCGCAGCAGCAGCAGAAACATTCCAGCCCACGGCGAAGTGCGATCCGGCATCCGTCTCGTAGGGGACAACCTCCAGGACGGGAGGCGCACCGGTCAGAAGATCGTCGAAGGACTTGCCCTTCGAGGGCGGCAGCGAGGGCGAGGAAGGCACATCCGGCGGCACCGGCGTCCCGTTTGATCCGCGGCTCGGCGGCGGATCCTCTTCACCGGGCTCCTCGGCAGGATCTTGGCCGCCATTGCCCGTGTCCGGCCCGGTGCTCGGCGGGGTGGGATCGCTGGGAGAGGTGGTCGGCGGCTCCGGCTCAGTGGGCGTCGGCCCGGTGCTCGGCGGAGTCGGCGTGGGGTCGCCGCCGGGCTTCGGCGGTTTGGGAGTGGATCCTGGATCGGACTTCGGCGGAGTCGGCGTGGGATCCGCGGCGGGCGGATTCCCCTGTGACGGCGGCCGGAAGCCGAAGCCACGGGGGCCTGGAGTCGGCGCGACTTGGGAATTGCCGCCCGTCATGCCATGGTCCGGCAGGGAAACGCTGACGGGCACGCCACCGCCCTGCACTGACGAGCGTGCGCGGCCTTCTCTGGAAGCAGGCGCCCGGTACGGCTGCGGGGCGCTGGCCACGGGCGCAGCAGCAGGCGGCAGCGGAGAGGCAGCGGGGGTGCGCGGCACTGGCACCGCTACCGCAGCAGTCTCCGCTGCAGGCGGCGTGGCATGCACCAGAGGCTCGACGACATCCGACCACAGGCTGGGCGTAGGCGTGGCGAAGCTTGCCATGGCCCGCGGCGTGGCGCGATGAGCCGGTTGGGCTTCCACCGCAGCCTTGAAGCCGAGCGAGGCCAGCACCAGCGCGGGCGCGGCCAGGGGCAGCCCTGCGGCCAGCCAGCCGGCGGTGCTGGGGCGGGAGCGCCTGCGCCCGCCGTCCATGATCGCATGCAGGCGCTGCAGCACCGGGTGCTGGCGCACGAAAGCCAAGGCGGGCAGCGGCGGCGCGGCATGGGCCCGGCTGCGGAGCGCCGCGGCGCCCAGGCAGGCGGCGTAGGACTCCGGCTCACGGCCGCTGAGCAGCACCAGGTCATCCGCCGCCATCTCACGCGCCAGATGCCCGCGCTTCACCAGCGTCCAAGCCAGCGGGTGGAACCAATAGAAGGCGCGGAAGCTCTCGAAAATCCAGGTCCACAGCGGATCACGGCGGCGCACGTGCGCCATCTCATGCTCCAGGATGATGCGCAGCTGCTCCAGCGGCAAGACAGCCACGGAAGCCGGCAGCACGATCACCGGGGAAAGGGCCCCGTAGACAAAAGCATCTCCCTCCCCTTCCGCGATCCGGATCCGCACCGGCGGTCCGGGAATCCCCGCGGCCAGTTCCTCGATCTCCTCCGGGGCTGCCACGGAGCCACGCACCCAGCGGCGCAGGGCCGCGGCATTGCAGGCCAGCCGGACCAGCGCCAGCGCCGCACCCAGCATCCACAAGATGGCGGCGGCGCTGAACCAAGAGCGATAAGTCTCCCGCAGCGGCGGCACAGCGGCCACAGGTGCAGCAGCGGCACTCGCACTGAGCGCAGGCGTCACGAGCGCGGTCGTCACCCCAGCATCATCGCCTTTCAGGGCGGGAGCCACGGCGGCCATCACCGGCGCGCTGGGCCGCGGCAGGACCTGCCAGTCGGGCACGCAGCGCAGAAGAAGCGGAGCCGCCAGACAGAGCAGGGCGGCGACCACCAGCACCTGATGACGGGCAGTGGCGGACACACGCTTCGGAATCGCCAGCAGCGCCAGCAAGGTCACTGCCGTGACCAAGGGCATGCATTCGCAGACGACGCCGAAGGCGGAAATCATGAACGACGGGGGGGATTCGGGGGGGCTTGGGTTCTCAAGCGATCTACCAACTCGGCGATTTCGTCAAGCTCGCCTTCCTTCAGCTCCTCCGGAGCCTCAGAGAAATGACACGCAATCGCATCCGTCAGGGATCCCTTGAAGAAAGTGGACAGCAGCCTGCGAAGGGACGAGCCACCTTCCACAGCGCGGCTCTGCGTCGCTTGGTAGACGAATTCGCGGCCTGCCTTGCCGTGGCTGACGTGGCCTTTCCGCTCCATGATATTCATGAGCGTGCGGACCGCGGCCCGCACCGGCGGATCGCTCATCTCCGCGATGATATCGCTCAGGGTGGGTGTACCCAGGCGATGAATGATGTCGAGGATCTCCCGCTCACGACGGGAGAGTGAAGGGTAGGTCGGGGTGCTGTGGGGTTGGGCCATGGTTCGCGCCTGCTTATCCCAGAAAGCCCTCGGGAGAGGCTTGGGCTCAAGGATATTTTTTTATTTCTTAGGGGTGGCAGCGGGCGTGGCCGGTAGGAGGAAGCGATCCTTGGAGGGTGGCCGCGCCCGTGCTGCAAGGTCCCTCTTAGAGACATTTCGGGCCCATGGCGAGCAGGAAACGAGCCGGGATTTTCGGGAACGCCGGAGCCAGCGTCAGCAAGGTGGTCCGCACAGCCCTCTGTGCGGCGAATGGTTCCCGGCAGCGGACGGAGACGGGGTGCCCCCGGGTGCGGTCTCGCGGAAGCTCACCCGGGCGCGGTGAGCATAGAAGAGTCTTCGGTCTGCGGGGACGCCCGAAGATCGGCGGCAGCAAGGTGGTCCGCACAGCCCTCTGTGCGGCGAACGATTCCCGGCAGCGGACGGAGATCAGGTGCCCCCGGGTGCGGTCCCGTGGAAGGTCACCGGCGCGTGGTGAGCATAGGATAGGGCCGCGGTCTACCGACACGTCCTGAGATCGGCGGCAGCAAGGTGGTCCGCACTGCTTGCTGTGCGGCGAATGGTTCCCGGCAGCGGACGGAGACGGGATGCCCCCGTGCGCGGTCACGCGGAAAGTCACCGAGGCGTGGTGAGCATAGGAGAGTCTGCGGTTTGCGGGGACACCCGAAGATTGGTTGGCGGGAAATGCGGGATGAGACCTGAGCCTGGGCCTGCACTGACCAGCCAGGAGATGGTGAATCAAAGCTCTCCCGGGGGGCACCGGATAAAGCCCGCTGCCGGGTACCATTCACCGCACAGCAAGCAGTGCGGACCACCTTTTCACCCCCCGGTAAGGCAGCACCCATCGGAACGATGCACCAAAGGTAGCACCCTGACAGCCCCTGCTTCCCCTCCCCTCCCCGACCGGCTATCCGCAGGATTGCCATGACCACGATCGATGAAATCGCCCCGGACCTCTTCCGCCTCTCGGTCTATGTCCCGGAATTCGACATGCAGTTCAACCACTTCCTGGTGCGGGATGAAGCGCCGCTGCTCTTCCACACCGGACTGCGCTCCATGTTCCCCGCCCTGCGCGAGGCAGTCGCGAGTCTGATCGACCCCGCCACCCTGCGCTACATCGCCTGGAGCCACTTCGAATCGGACGAATGCGGCGCGCTGAATGACTGGCTGCAACTCGCCCCGCAAGCCGAGCCGGTCTGCACCCTGGTGGGCAAGCTGGTCAGCGTGGATGACTTCTCGCTGCGCCCCGCGCGCGGCATGACGCCGGATGATGTGCTGGAGACCGGCAAGTACCGCTACCGCTTCCACGCCTCCCCGCACATCCCGCACGGCTGGGATGCCGGCGTGCTCTTCGAGGAAACGCGCAAGACCCTCTTCTGCTCCGATCTCTTCCACCACTTCGGCAATCCCGAGGCGCTCACGGAAAGCGACCTCATCAGCCGCACCCAGCAAGCGATGCAACGCCTCAACTCCGGCCCCCTCTCCGGCTACATGCCCTACACAAGACAGACCGAAGGCGTGCTCCGCGGCCTGGCCGATCTCAAGCCGGAGACCCTGGCGGTAATGCATGGGTCATCCTACATCGGGCAGAGTGACAAGCTGCTCGTGGATCTGGCGGGGGTGATTTCGGAGAGTTTCGGTGAGACAATACCGAAGTAGGATATGATCGACTGGGCTCTTCCCTTCGGGCAGCATCTTTGAACCCCGGGAACAGCCCACCTGCCCCGGATGAGTCAGCACCTCTTTACTACGATGAAAGCAGTAGTTGCATGGATCATGGCGACGGCCGGCATGAGCCTGCTTGCCAAGGCTGAATTGAGCGAGCTCGAGACCAAGTATCTCAAGGATTTCACCGACGACAGTCGTGGCAACGCGGGCCCCGGGTTCAACCCAAGGGATACCTTCGATGAGAAATTCCACCAAGCCGTGCTGAAGTCGAAGGACGAGGATCTGCAGCGGGCATTCATCCTTCAGCAACTGCCGTCCCGCATCGCCTCGATTCTGCGGGAGCTAATCGAGAATCGGAAAATGACCGGAATCAACGTCTACGAGCCCCTGAATGAGGAAGATCGGGTCAAACTCGCCACTGCCTTCGAGGAGTGCATGCAACTCCTCCAAAAACTCGACGCCAACCAGCACAAATACTTCTACAAGGAATACCGGGACGACTTTGAGGCCGCGAACAAGCCCAAGCCGTAGTTGACGGGGTGAGTCTTGAATTCCGAATCTGCAAATGCCTGAATGATGCCGGCTCTCGCATTTTCACGCGGGCCCAACTGCGCGGATGTTGAATGCAAGCACCGACCCCATCCGTTCATGAGAAAACGAACCTATTGGTATTTCACGGTCGAAGGGCGCCTAAAAGAGCCCGATCCGAATTACAATCGCACGGGGGTTGTCACGAGTTGCTTGGTGCCATTATCTGGGTATCAAGATGCAATCATTGATTTTCATGAGGCCCTCGATTTCATGGGCATATCATTCGAAGAAATGCTTGATGAGATAGAAATTGATTTGGACGCCTTCGATGCGAGCGATCCAGAAGATCGAGAGTGGATAGAGCTAATTGAGTTCACTATGGAAAACAATGCTCCCGTTTTCCTTGAGCGGCATTTGTTTGATGTGGGCAGCTGATTTGGTCGCGGTTGGGACTCGGGTTGCCTCGCATTGATGTAGGCAATCCTCGCCTCTCGACATCATTTCACGAATGAGGATGCACTTCCGCACCGATGCGAACCATGTGAAAACGAGGACGGCCAAGATCTAGTCCTTCCCGGGATTCTTCCGCAGTCGCTCCTGGATAGCCTTGAATTCCTCTTCCGTCAGGGTTCGCACTTCAGGGGGCGCCCAGGCTTGGTCCGCGGTCTTCGTGGTGGGCACCAGGACCATGCCGGCACCGGCACGGAGGAAGTTCGCCTTCCCAGCGATGTAGAGGTCGAGCTTCCCCTCCTTGTGAATCTTCAGCGCATCCGAACGCCAAAGAGTCAAAACCCCGTCCACCTGCCGCGCGGTCCACTCGCCTTGCGGCGCGGTAATTTTCTCATGCTTGAGCACGATCTTGTCGCCGTCCGTGCTGTAGGTGCCGGCCAGCGGATATTTCAACTCGTCACCCGCAATCTTCGCATCCGAGCTGAACCAGTAGCGGAACTTCCCCCCCTTGAGCTCAAGCACGATCGAGTGATCGCCGTAGGTGACATACACGCCGTCCGCAGGAGTGGCGGGCGCGATCTTGGCTTGGTCAGCAGCGGCAGCCGGGAAGATCATCCCGATGGCGAGGATTATGGCTTTCATCGGAGGGTTAGACACACGAGCGGCGATCTCCTTGGCAAAAAATCCCCATGAGTGCAGCCGCCTTTTACAAAGTGAGCGGAGCGAAGCGAGCAGGCCTTTCCTATTCCGGCACGCTCCTTGCGAAGAGATAGAAGCATGAAGCGATTCCCCAAGCTCTTCTCCCCAGACCGCCGCCCCGACCTCACCCTGCCCTCGATGATTCTCGCCGTAGGGCTTCTGCTTGCCTGGGCGCATTCCTCTGCCCGGGAACGCGGGCCATTCAATCTTCTGCCGAGGATTTCCTGGTCGCACGTCGCCCCCCTCGGGAGCCACTGATCCATGGCGAGCTGCACCCTCTGAATTGCGGAATGCAAAAATCGTCCGCCGGTCGTACCGGGAACCCTACAGCACGCCGCGCAGCCTTTAAGGTGCCGGCGGCTCCGGCGAGGTCTTCTTGACGATGCGGGTGCGGAAGAATCGCCGCGCTTCCGTGCCCGAGTATTCGCCCGGATTGATCGCTAGCCAGTTCACCAAATCGGAACTGCTTTCCAAGATCACATCGAAGCTAGAACCCGGCTCTTGCGGGATCGCCACGGCATCACTGGCGGTTCCCGTCCTCTTGATGCCCACGGTGACGAAGGCATTCCCGTTCGAATTGTACCCGCCCAACTTCACCCGGAACGAAGCGGGCCCCGCGAGTATGAAGGGGACCATGTTCGTGGCGTTGTTCTCCGTCCTCCAGCAGGGCGACACGATGGTTTTGCCGGCCACCTGGATCTCCAATTCCGGATAGGGATTCTTGGTGGCACACAACAAGGTGGCGGTATCGCCCTCGCCCAAGGTCACAGCCTGCGAATACACGTCGGCTCCACCGGTGCCGGTGACAACAAGCGTGATGTCTTCAGCATGGACCGAACACAGCAAGGCAACGGAGGCAAGCAAGGCGGGGAGGAATCTCATGGATGGAAGGGGCCTATCTGGAACCGGTGAGAGGTGCAAGTGGCACTTGTGTCGAAGCTATCCGGCAAGATTCAATACTCCGGGCACCGGCCCGGCGACTCTAACAGCGCCCCCTGCATTAAAGCCGTCGCGGAGATCGCTTTCTCCCTCACTGAGCAAGGCAACTTTGCAGAATCAAGGACAGCCCTCTTCCGAAGGCCGACTCCGTTTATGTTAAAATGCGAGAATTGGCCCCATTCACGTGAACCCCCATTCACGTGGACTTTTTGTTAGCATGCCGCCAACCGCAGCGCGGCACACCCACGTCACAGACCGCGACCAACCCGGACAGCACAGCAACCAGAATCTCGCCCAGGCTAAAAAAAGCGACATGGAGACAGGGATCTCGCGATACCAAGGAGGCGGCGGTTCAATCGTGAACTTGTGATCCTTGATTCGGGCCTATGGTGGCGCGAATACGATTTTCAAGCCTGCGCCGAGCATCCGGCAAATCGTCCCACTCCCAATCAATCGTGTTGAATTGGCGGGTATCAAAATGTCGATTCTTCATGTCCTCACGGCGGCACATCCAGATTACAGGAACTCCGAAGCCAATGGCCAAGCCAGCTTCGAAATAGACATTTTGCTTATGTTCCGTGAAGTCGATGACAACAAACCGCGCTGAACGAATGGTTGCAATGAGTTCATCATCTATTCGGTTTGTGTGCTCCTTGTTGTCGATTCTCAAGGGCTCATAGCCAGCTCCTTCGATCGCGGGGGCTACAACATCTGTCGAGAAGCGAAGCAAATCCGAATTGAAGCTCATGGCGATGAAGCCAAGTTTGGGGTTCGTCGCTTGATGGCTGGACTGAAGGAAGACCCAACCTTTGGGCGAGATTTTGAAATTACCGCCAGAGTCGCTATGCAGCCAGCCCAGCTCATCAGTAAGGACGCTCGCAGCAAGGTAGCCAACTTCTGAAGGAAAATGACTCCACGACGCCGCCATCATGGGGAGAAATGCGTGGGCCAAGCCAGCGTCCCCTCCTTTCCCGGAAGCAAGTCCATCAAGCGTCGGCCTCATTGTCGCCCAAGAAATGAAGATGTTCTCTCCTGCGCTTGGATATCGCGAAGCCAAGTATCGGAGCAGGCGCTCCGCCCGTTGCATGATATTTGGCCTTCGTAATGACCGAAGTCCTTCAAGATTCTCGGTAGTGACTTTGAGTCCTTGGCTTTCAAATATGAGACTGGAGAGTGCCAGATTTTCCTCCGACTTCGGGTCCTTTGTCTTCAGGATGGCATCGGCAATCGATGTTATATAGTAGCTGCCGCATCGATGGCAGTGAACCCCTGATACATCCGCTCCGGGAATCCAGTTCGCGGGAAATCCGCACACGTTGCAGGGGTCTCCATACATCCCCGATTCCTAACAGGCCCGTCCCGGCGGCGCAAGGTGGTGACTACGGACAGGGCTCAGTTTGGCCCGAAATAGCCAGTGACTCCCATCAGATGAATTGCGGCAAGCCCTGAGACAGCATCTGAGAAATCGGTAAATTCCAGATGAGGGCCGTCGCCATCGGCGACCTCTGCAAGGGGGTGGTAATCGTAGTGGGGCGCGAGGGTCGCGTTTGCAGAATAGGCAGCAAGGAGAGCGGTGAAAATCGTTTGGCGTGGGGTGAAGTTCATTTCACCTCAATGTTACAAAGAAGGCCCTCCCCTTGTGAAACCGTCCGCAAAGAAAGTTGGACGTGCGCGGAAGTGTCCACAGTTGGTGCCTCTCGGAGCAATTTGGGGAGCCTTATTTGCTCTAACCCTTTGGTTTCTATTGGCTCCGGCGGTAGGGATCGAACCTACGACCTAGTGGTTAACAGCCACCCGCTCTACCGCTGAGCTACGCCGGATTTTGAAGAACCAACCCCGGGATGCGGGGCGGGCGGAAGATGGGACTAGCCACCCGAATCAAGCAAGGGAAAAATGTCAGGTTTCTGGGAGATCTTGCGCCGCGAGTGTCATGCAGGGGAAAGAAGGTGATTGGGGACGAAGCCGGGGGCACCTGGTGATCGCGGGCCGCCGGAACTGCTTCAGCCAAGCTAGTGCCTGGCGCTCCCGGACCACCTCTGGCACGCCATCGGATGGCAGCACCACATGCTGAAGTGCCGCGCCACCAGCCGGACCGCGCGGCGCGGACCGACGGTCCCTGCCTTTCACTCCCCTACTCCCGCCCGTAGCGCTCGCGGAACTGGCGGAGCAGGTCGTCGATGCGGTCGCCGCCGGAATGGGCGGCCACGGGTTCGGCGGGCTCGGGCTCCCTTGCTGCGGCGGCGGACTCGGGATCGGCCTTGGGCCAGTGGATCGGCGGCGGCCCGGAGGACGCGTGCATCGGGGCGGCGTCCCTTTCCTCTTCCTCCTCCTGCACGGCGGCGGATGGCGAGGAGGACGAGAGCGGCGCACGCTGGATGGGCGGCGGCGAGGGCACCGGCTCATCGAGATCGTAGTCCAAGGCGCTGGCGAAGGGCGAGCCCTGTTCCGGGCGGCGGGACGGGACCTTGGCCGCGTCGGTCGTCACCGTGGTGACGGAGGCGGGCGGCGAGGCCGGGGGAATGCTGCTGCCGTTCTCCGCAGCCGCGACGACCATGAAGGGGCTCGACTTGGGTTCCGGTGCGGGAGCGGGAGCCGGAGCCTTCGCGAGCTCCACTTCCGCTTCTTCCTCAGCGGCGACGGCGGCGGCCACGATGGCAGCAAAGGGAGACTGGGCTGGCGGCGCGGGCGGCGGCTCGACAGGCGGAGCGGCCTCGACCGGGGCGGCGGCGAACATATGCGCCACCGGGGCGGCCGGTTCAGGTTCGAACTCCGGCTCGGGAATGGGCTCCGGTGCCGGGGGCGGCTCAGGCGCGCGGACCGGCTCCACGATGGCCGCGGGCGGCGGCTGCGGTGCCGGTGCTGGCGCGGGTACCGGCTCAGGAGCGGCAGCCAGCAGCGGCGTGGCGCTCGCATTCGGCATCGCGTCTTCCTCCAGTTCCAAGGCGCGGCGCAGCACCTTGCGGGCGTAGAATTCTCCCGTGCCCAGCCCAAGCCGCTGGCCCAGCGCGAGGGCGCGGCCCGGCATGCGAGCTTCCAGCAGGGCGATGGTCCCGGCGTGGTCGAGCGGTTCGAGGCGGATCTCCACCTCGCCCAAGCGATCCTGCAGGCCGCCGCTCAGGGCGGGCACGAAGGCGCTCTGCCAGATGTCATCATTCAGCGAGACGACCACATCCACCCGCGGCGCATCCTGCCGCGCAGAGGCCAGGAAGCTGGCGAAGCGCAGCGCGGCGGCGCGGTCCGAGTGCATGCCTTCCAGGTCATCCGCAGCGATCACCACGCGCCCGATCAGCGAGAGCAGCGCCAGCAGCGCGGCATAGCGCTCCACCCCGGCATCCGAAGTGGCGGACTGGATGATCATGCCGGTGCGGCCCGGATGCTCCGGCACGGCCACGGCGTAGCGGAAAAGCGAAGCGAGCCAGAAGGAAGACTCATTCAGCGAGGAACCGGTGCGGCGGCTCAGCTCCAGAGCCAGGCGCGGGCCCAGCACCTCGAAGTTCTCCTTCGTCCAGTGCGCGGTCACGGCCTGGGCGTGATGGAAATCAAAAGTCTCCACCGGGCGCTGGCGCAGCGCGGTGAGCGCGGCCTCCCGGTCCTGGCAGGGCACTTCCCCGGAGCTGACCAGCGGCTGCAGCGCCAGTGAGAAAAGGCGGCGCGCCTGGAGATCCAGCGAGGTCAGCCCGCCGCCGGCCGGGAGCTGGCGTGTCAGGCGCCGCAGCGCGGCCTCGATGGCGGAGGGCGCATCCGTGCGCGAGCCGTCCAGCGGATTGAGCGGCAGGAACTCGTGCGTCGTTCCCAGACGCTGCTGGACCTGCGCCAGAAGGTGGGTCTTGCCGAAGCCAGCACGCGGCGCACGCAGCAGGATGCCACGCCCCGGCGCGTCCACCGGGGACTTGAGGATCCGCTCCATTCGGGCAGTGGCAGCCGCATTCACGGCTACGGCATGGGGGGCGGCGGGCTGGCCGAGGGCGTCAAAAAACGGCTGAAGCGTGGGCTGATCTACCATTGGGGGATAACCGTATGGGGGGATCATGGGTAGAGGAGCAGCCCCTCACAAGTAAAGAAAGGCAGGGGGGTGACATCTGTTCAGCATCTCCCGCGCCACCCGCGGACCCGGAATTCCACAGGTCCGAAAATCACCCCCGCGCCACCCGCGCCGTGGAACCCGTAAAGTTCCGGCGGATTTCCGATTGACACCGTTTGGGGCGATCACTAGCTTGCGCGCCCCTCCGCCGCGAGACGCCGCACTGCGTGCCGTGGAGGGAGTTCCCGGTTCCAGAGATTCTCATGAAGACGTTTTCCGCCAAGCCGACCGACATCGAGCGCAAATGGTATGTGATCGACGCCAAGGGCAAGGTCCTCGGCCAAGTCGCCGTGGAGGCCGCGCGCCTGCTGCGTGGCAAGCACAAGCCGATTTTCACCCCGCACATCGACACCGGTGACTTCGTCATCGTGATCAATGCAGATCAGGTCGTGCTGACCGGCACGAAGGAAAACGACAAGATTTACTCCCGCTTCTCCGGCTACGTGGGTGGCCAGAAGGTGGAAACCCCGCGCATGATCCGCAAGCGCCGCCCGGTGCTTATGGTCGAGTGGGCCGTGTGGGGCATGATCCCGAAGAACCGCCTCGGCCGCGCCCAATACGGCAAGCTGAAGGTCTACGCCGGTGCCGAGCACCCGCACGAAGCCCAGCAGCCCGCTGCCTACGAAATCGCCTGAACCGAATCCCGTAGGCCCTTTAACCCTCTCTCAAGATGAGCGAAGTCAAGAACCTTAGCGCCACCGGCCGCCGTAAGAACGCCGTCGCCCGCGTCCGCCTGACCGAAGGCAGCGGACAGATCGTGATCAACGGCCGTTCCTTCGAGGAATACCTGCCGACGCTGCCGCTCCAGAACACCGTTCTGGCTCCTTTCCAGCACGCGAACCTGCTGAACAAGTTCGACGTGGTCGTCACCGCCAATGGCGGCGGCATCCACGGCCAGGCCGGCGCCATCCGCCTCGCGGTGGCCCGTGCGCTGACGATCTTCGAACCCGAGCTGCGCAAGGTGATCAAGCCGCACGGCCTGCTGCGCCGCGACCCGCGCATGAAGGAACGCAAGAAGCCCGGCCGCCCCGGCGCCCGCAAGCGCTTCCAGTTCTCCAAGCGCTAATCGCGAATCTGGATTTTCCAAAAGCCGCACTCCGATCGGGGTGCGGCTTTTTTCGTTTGGTGGTGGCGCGGCCGGGAGGGGGGAGGGAGGGAGCGCCAGGCTCTAGCCTGGCTGAAGCAGTTCTGGCGGCGGACTTCACTCCTGTGGCCCCCGGGTTGAGCGTGAAGCAAACCCACTGGAGGTGAAGCCACACAGCCCCGGCACGAAACAGCCTTGGACTGGAGAAAGGTGGTCCGCACAGCCCCCTGTGCGGCCGAAGCAGTTCTGGCGGCGGACTTCATCCTGTCGCCCCCCGGCTGAGCGTGAAGCAAACCGACTGGAGGTGAGGCCACACAACCCCGGCACGAAACAGCCTTGGACTGCCGAGTCGGCACTTCCCCGGGGGCACTTGGTCTCCGACAGCTCCCATAGCTGCTTCTGCCAGGCTGGAGCCTGGCGCTCCACGCCCCACTTTTTTCTCCACCACCCGCAAACGCTCCCGGGGTGAATCGCATAGGAGTGGGTAGGACCTCCCCTTCCCCACCCCCAAGACCCCACCCCAGCGATGCAATCCACTCCTCCATCACCCCGCGGTCTCCGCGCGGGCATCCACACCATCCTCATCAGCGCGGCGCTCGCCGTCACCTCGGCAGCCGCCACGCGCACCGTCGGCACTTCCGGCTTCGACTTCACCAGCCTTCAAGCCGCCATCAATGCCGCCAACCCCGGCGACGTGATCGATGTCCGCAACACGATCACCGAGAAGGGCATCCTCATCGACAAGAACCTCACCATCAAGAGCACGCTATCCACCCCGCAGATCATCCAGGCCGCTGCCACCCCCGGCACCGCGAACGACCGCGTGTTCTACATCTTCCCCACCCGGCAGGTCTCCATGGAGAACCTGGTCATCCGCCACGGCGTCTTCGGCACCTCGGGCGGCGGGATCGAGAACTTCGGCCAGCTCAGCCTGCTGCATGTCCGGGTGGAGAAAAACAGCGCTCCGAATGGCGGCGGGATCTTCTCCCAAGGTGCCGGCAGCTCGGTCACCCTAACAGAATGCACCGTGGAATCGAACACCGCCAGCTCCACTGGCGGCGGACTCTATGGCGATAGCAGCACCGTGATGACCGTGCAGCGCTGCACCTTCGATAAGAACCGCGCCTTCGAAGGCGGGGCGATCATGAACCGCGTCTCCGCCAGCCTAACCGTCACGAACTCCACCATTTCCATGAACCTCGCCGCGAATGGCGGTGCGGGGATTTTCAATACCGAGGGCGGCACCACTGCGGTCAATAGCTGCACCTTTTCCCAGAACAGCCTGCGCGCAATCCAGAATAACAACGCGACGGCAAACTCCTTCACGATCCGCAACTCCATCCTCGCGAACTCCCTGACCTCCGCCTACCTGCCCGGCGGCCAGGACTGCGCGGTCTTCTCCGGAGCCACCATCACCGACCAAGGCTACAACATCGTCGAGAACCCGAACGGCGTGCCCTTCACCGGCACGAACTCAGTTACGGGCGTCGATCCGCAGATCGGTGTCCTGGGAGACTTCGGTGGCCCCACGCGCACCCACATCAATGGCAGCCCTACCTGGGACAATGGCAACTCCGGCGGTCTCACCGTGGACCAGCGCGGCACCGCCCGCCCGCAAGACGGGGTCGATGACAGGGGTGCCATGGAGTTCAAGAGCGGCGCGGGAGAAAACACGCGCCCGGCTGGCTTCTGTGCACCGCTGGTCTCAGGCGGGGAGATCCACTTCGCGGAGTTCCGCGCCCAGGAGTTCCGCAGCCCGCACTTCGCCGTGGAGATCCAGAATGCCGCGGGTGGCTTCGACAGCTTTTCCCCGAACTTCTACCACCACGGGACCTACTTGGGGACCGCGGATGACCTTCCCGGTGCCATCGCGGGTGCGACTTATTTCCCGAATGCCCGCGATGTCTACTGGCACCTTATCTTCGAAGACGGCAAGGAGTGGGACTTCGACGGCACCACAACCACGATCCGCGGCGCGGCGGCGATCACTGCCACCAGTTTCCCCGGCATCGTGCCGGGAGCGGGTGGCGCCGGCAGCAGCCTCTACGCCGCGGAGGTGGCGGTCGACCTGCCCAACAATCGCTACACCACACGGCACGGCTCGGATGCCAATGACGCCCTGGCGATGATCGAGCACTCGATCATGGCGGCCAATCTCATCTACATGCGCCAGGAGGGCATCGAGCACCGCCTCGGCCGCGTGATCATCCGCGGCAGCGCAGCCAAGGATCCCTATGCGGGCCTCAGCACCCACGACCATTATCTCTCCAAGGTCACCGACCAGTGGACGAACGTGCTCTACACCCCCGCAGCACCCGGCACCCATGACATGGCCACCGTGATCCGGGCGGAAGCCTCCGCGGGTTTGGCGGGCGTCGGAAACGTCGGCTCGCCCAAGGGCTATTCCTCCTGCGATGCGACGGCGCGCGGCGACTTCTCCGGCGTCTTCCGCCACGAGGGCGGCCACAATTGGTTCCTCAACCACTTCGATGGTGAGGCCCCGGAAGATCAGACCATCAATTCCGGCAACCAGATCGGCCGCTTCTCCGGCCCGGAGCAGGCACTCATCCTCTACTACCGCAACAAGCAAACCGCCTATCTGGACAATCTCGGCGCCGCCACCGTGCCCATCCCGCCCTCCGCCGCCACCGACCGCGCCTTCCTGCCGAGCCTCAGCTCTAGCATCAACATCAACCTGCTCGCCAACGACCACGATGCGAATGGCGAAGCGCTGACCTTGGTGTCGTTCAGCACCGCCTCGGAGCTAACACTCGGCGGCACCTTGTCTTCCACCACCACCCCGGGTGTGGTGAAGTACACGCCGCCCGCTTCCCCGCCCTTCCTGACCACGGCTTACGACCGCTTCCGTTACCGGATCCGGGATGCCAGCGGCCAAGAGGCCGTGGGCTTCGTCTTCGTGCGTCTCAACAACGAACTCTTCAGTGACTCCTATTCGCAGAACTTCAATAGCTTCGCGAATGGCACTCAGTCCCTGGGCGATGGCTCCTACATCGGAGACCTGGGTGGCGAGGGCTGGACGCCCGTGAGCGTGCAGGGCCAGGCGCTCCGCCTGACTCCGGATGTCACCGGCCAGAACAGCAGCTTCATCATGCCGCGGCCTTTCTGGCTGACCTCCGGCTTCAACCAGAAATTCCGCTTCAACATGAGCTCCGCTAGCACCCCGGCAGACTACATCCGGGTGAACTTCGGCACTCCGAACACCAGCCGCATGCCCTTCGACGGCCTCACGGTGGAGTTCAATACCTACGCCCAAAGAGGCTTCATCGTGAAGGTCAATAGCGTCGAGGTGGCCGGCGGCTTCGTCGCGAACACCGCGCTCGCCAATGGCCAGTGGCACGACGTGAACCTGACCTGGCTCCCCACGTTCGGCCTGACCATGACGGTTGACAGCACGCCCATCTTCTCGAATCTGGCCTTGCCCGGCTTCACCCCGCCGGCGGATTCCATGCTCGCCTTCTCCGCCTTCACCGGCGGCCTGTCCCAGACCGCCCTGGTGGACGACATCGTCGTGAAAGGAGCCACGATCGATTCGGACGCAGATGGCATTCCTGCCACCTACGAAGGGATCAACGGCCTGAATGATGGGAACGCCGCGGATGCCGCCAGCGACAATGACCATGACGGCTTCAGCGCGCTCTTCGAATACCAGATCGGGACCATGGCGAACAGCGGCACGAGCAAGCCGGTCTGGAACGTCGCGCAGCTCAACAACTCGACCATGCGCCTGACCTACGGCCCGATCACTAAAGGCACCACCTACACGCTGAAGTCATCCACCGGCGGCAGCTTCGGGAGCTTCGACATCTTCTCCCCGGGCGCCGATGCGGCGACGCGGACGGTGGACCGGCCGAGACTCCCGGCGGAAATGTTCATCCTGAGCGTCAGCAAGCCCTGAGCGGGTGGACGGCGCGGACGAAGGCGGGGGTTGATCTCCCCGCCTTCTTCGGTTTGCTTGTGGGCATGAAGCTGGTCTCCTGGAACGTCAATGGCATCCGCTCGGCACTCGGCAAGGGTCTTCCGGAATTCCTCGCCACGGAGAAGCCGGAGATCCTGGCGCTGCAGGAGACCAAGGCCCGGCCCGAGCAGGTCAGCCTCCCGCTGGAGTTCGGCGGCTACAAGTCCTTCTGGAATTCCGCGGAGAAGCCCGGCTACTCTGGCACCGTGGTCTTCACGCGGGACGAGCCGCTGAATGTCCGCATGGGCATGGGCATCGACCTGCACGACAAGGAAGGCCGCGTGCTCACGCTGGAGTATCCCGACTTCTACCTGGTGAATGTCTACACGCCGAACTCGCAGGACGAACTACGACGTTTGCCGTACCGCATGACCTGGGATGAAGCCTTCCGCCTTTACCTCAACGCGCTGGAGAAGAGCGGCAAGCCGGTGATCTTCTGCGGTGACCTCAATGTGGCGCACCAGGAAATCGACATTGCCCGCCCGAAGGAGAACCGCAAGAGCGCAGGCTTCAGCGATGAAGAGCGCGCGGGCTTCGGCCTGCTGTTAGGCAGCGGCTTCAGCGATACCTTCCGCCATTTCTATCCGGACAAGAAGGACGCCTACTCCTGGTGGAGCCTTCGCGGCGGCGCACGGCAGCGGAACGTGGGCTGGCGGATCGATTACTTCGGCAGCTCGAAGGGGATCCAAGGCCGGCTGAAAGATGCTTCCATCATGCCGCACATCACCGGCTCGGATCACTGCCCGGTGGTGCTGACGCTGGGTTAGAAGACCCGCTCGGAATTCCCATCGGCAGGACAGCCGCCGCTTGATAGGCTCCGGTCCATGGGATTCTGGAACCGGCGTGTGGGAGACAACTCTCTGACAGAGATCGAGGATCTCAGCTACCCTCCTAACAGCGGCGGGCGGGTGAAGATGACCCTGCTCGGCTTTCTCTTGCCGCTAGGTTTGATCCTCTACGCGCTGCACGCCTGGCATACCGGAAGGACTTGGCTGCCCGGCAGGAATGGAAACGTGGCGCTCACCGATGGAGGCGTGACGCTCACCGGTCCCGGTGCCCAGTGGCTCGCCCTTTCCTACTTCGCCGCCGGCTTGGCCGCCCACTTCCGCTGGTTCTGGGGCCTGCGCTCTGCCTACCGCATCTTCGAATGGGGCAGCACCGCCGCCATGATCCTCTGGATCTCCGGCTGCAGCGGCATGGTTTACTACGAGTTCATCTACTAAAGGCCGCCCGCCTCGCAAAAATTTCCCCTTGCCATCGCGCCACAACTGTATCAGTCATACTGATACAGTTGACACTGTCCCGCGATGCTTCCCTTCCGCTTCCACCTTCTCGACGGCGTGCCGGTCTCGGACCAATTGGTCAAGGCGGTGCAGCGCGCCGTGCTCACCGGGGAGATGGCCCCGGGCGAGCGTTTCCCCTCGGTGCGGGTGCTCGCCCAGGAACTGAAGATATCCCCCACCACCGCGCACAAGGCGGTGCTGGAACTGCGCGATGCCGGCTTCCTGGCCACACGTCCCGGGGCCGGGATGGTGGTGGTGAAGCCGGACGGCGCCTCCCGCGATCAACTGCTGGCCCAGCTCGCGCCGTCCTGCCGCGACCTGATCCGCCAGTCCACCCTGCTCGGCCTGAGCCAAGCTGAAACCCTCGAAGCGCTGCGGCGCACCTTCTCCGAATCACAACCATGAGCTCCTTGTTAGAATTCCACGCGGTGAGCCGGAAGTTCGGCCGCTCGAAGGCCCTGGACTCCGCAAGCTTCCGCGTGCCCGTCGGCTCCATCACCGCACTGCTCGGGCCGAACGGCGCGGGCAAGTCAACCGCGCTCAAGATCGCCCTAAACCTGCTGCGACCCTCCTCCGGCACGGTGCAGGTGCTCGGCACCGATTCGCGCAAGCTCGGCCCGGCTGCGCTTGCGCGGATCGGCTATGTCGCCGATGGCATGGAGCTGCCGGAATGGATGACAGTCGCCCAGTTCCTCGCCTGGTGCCGCCCGCTCTATCCGAAGTGGGACGCGGACTTCGAGCGCGCGCTGTGCAAGCAATTCGCCCTGCCCACGGACCGCAAGCTCAAGCATCTCTCCCGCGGCCAGAAGATGAAGGCGGCGCTAGCCTCCGTGCTGGCCTACCGCCCAGAGCTGTTAGTGCTCGATGAACCCTTCTCCGGTCTCGATCCGCTGGTGCGGGACGAGTTCATCAGCGGCCTGTTAGAGCTGGCGGGCGGCGAGGGCTTCTCGGTCGTGCTCTCCTCCCACGACATTGAGGAAGTGGATCGCCTGGCCGACCACGTGGTGATGATGAACCACGGTAAGGTGCTGCTCGACGAGAGCGCGGAATCCTTGCTGGAGCGCCACCGCCGCGTGGAGGTGGTGCTGCCTGAAAGCTTCGGCGATCTCCCAGCCCTGCCCCCGACCTGGATCGGCGCGGAATCCTCCGGCCGTGTCCTGCGTTTCGCCGATACCGCGCACGAGCCTGCGGCCTTCGAGCAAGCGGCAGCACGAGTCTTCCCCGGCTGCCCGCCGCCGGACGTGCAGCGCTACAGCCTGCGCGAGCTCTTCGTCACCCTGGTCCGCGCGGGCAAGGCGGATGCCGGAATCTAACAGGACGCACGCATGAACATCCGCATCGTCATCCATTTGCTCAAGACCGACTGGCTGCGCCTGCGCTGGCTACTGCTGGCATGCTGGGCGGTCCTGCTGCTGGCCTCATGGCCGGCCCTGAGCTTCTCGCCCGGGAACTTCGACATGCCCGTGTCCGCGGGCTTCATGCGCGGCGGCGGGGATCCGTCCTTCAGTGAAGCGCTGGAGAAGCACGGCTTGTTCAGCAGCGGCACGGTGTGGTTCTTCATCACGCTGGAGCGGGTGGCCCTGGGCCTGACGCTTGTGGCGGCCGGCTGCCTGGGTTTCCACAGCCGCATGTGGTCGGAAGGCCGGCCGGTGCGGCGGCGGGAGAGCCTGCTGGCCAAGACCGCGAGCCTGCTGCTCTTCCTGATCCTGCCGCTGGCGCTGCTGGCGATGGCGGAGGGGCTGCTCCAGGGAGTGCCACCTGGCCAGGCGCTGGCCATGGGTGCCACGCGTGCGGGCGAGAACCTGCCGGCCTTGCTCGGCGTCATGCTCTTTGGCGCCTATTGCGGCAACTGGTGGGCCTGGCTGATCGGGACTTCCGGGATCTTCGTGGCAGGCCCGGTGCTGAAGATGTTTCGGCTCACCCCGGGACCAAACTGGTTCTCGGGGCCCTTTCAAGTCCCTGATGTCTCTGCCTCCCTCTATCTCCCCAAGCTATGGATCGCGGTAGCGGTGCTCGCGATCTTGCTGCCTTGGGTGCGGCGGGACCTGCCCGCGGTGAAAAGGGTAGGCATCGCCCTGCTTGCCATCTTCGCGGCCTGCCAGCTCGCGCGCTACTTCGAGCCAGCTCCGCAAGCCTACCGCGACCCGCTCGCCGGGCTGCCGGACTGGAGCACCAGGCTGCACCCCGGACTGGATGCCAAGAGCCTGGAAGCCAGCGTGGACGGCGGAGTCATCGGTCGCGGACCTCAGTCCCACACCCTGAGCAGCTTCGACAGCGAATCGTACATGAACCTGCTGATGCCATGGAAGACGGGTGGCCTGGCAGCGGACAGCTACGTGAACTGGAGCCCGGTGGGAAGCTCGCTGCTGAAGGACGAAGATAGCGTGGTGAGCCGCACCCCGGAGAATGACAGCTTCAAGAACGAGGGTGCTTCTTACTACGGCGAAGCAGACGAACACGCCCTGACCGCAGTCGTAAAGCCGGAAGGCGGCAAGCTCCGCTGGGACGGCCCATCACACCCATGGGATAGCCACTTCATGGGAGAGGTCTTCACCCCGCTCGAGCCGGGGGTCTTTTCGGAGCTGAAGCTGGAGATGAACCTGAAGGGAACGATCGTCCAGCTTGAGAAGATTGTCGACGTGCCACTGGGAAAGCCTGTGACCGTGATGGCAGATGGCCTGACCCTCCACATCCGGCGGCTGGATCTGGAGAATTTCATGCCCCTGGCCGATGTCTGCTACGTCACCACCAAGGATCAAAGCGATCCGGACTTCGCCCGGCGCCTGGGCGATTGGATCCCGGTGATCTATTTCCCAGGCCAGGCCATGGCGCGCGTGGCCTGGGGAGCCATGGGCAGCACCATGCCCTTGGCCCCGGGACTCACGGCGATCCGGTGCATGTATCACACCGCCCAGTTCTCGATTGGCCGTGCGCCTGATTTGAGAGGCTATGACGAGGCCCGCTTCATCCTGATGAAGCGCCGCTACGTTGCCACCGCGACTGCGGAGATCCACACTCCTCCCCTGCCCTTCACCCTGCGCTCAAACCGCCAAGATCCGAAGGCCCGGGACAACTTCGATCCACCCGCCTTCAACCGCCGCCCGGATCCGGCCACCACCAGCCCGCAGCAATTCGAGCAGTGGATGAAGGTCTCCTACTCGAGCTTCGACACAGGCTGGGGCGGCAGGAATCTGGCCGACTACGTGCCGCGCTATCTGGACCGCATCCTGCGCCGCCGCACGGGCATCCATCCGCCCTCCAGCCCGGAGGGCCGCGCACTGGAAGCCGCCTGCCCGGAAAGCCGCAGGCGCGAGGTGATCGATGCCCTGCTGCCCGCAAGCCGCGGCAATGATGCAAACTGGATTCCCGATTTGCTGATCCGCCGCGGCTGGGTGGATGAAGCCAAGCCGGAGATCCTCCAGATGCTGGCAGATGACCAGGTGGGCAACAATGTCTTCAGCCAGCTCATGGTGGCGAGTCTGGAAGATCCGCAGACCTATCCCGAGTTGCTGCAGCAGAAGTATTGGCTCGAGACCTACCAGCAGCTGCGGCTTCTGCCGGGGATCGAGCCCCAGCTCACCGAAGCCATCACCAGGAACTATCGGGAAGCTCAGGCTTCACTGGAGGGACAGTCCGCCGATGCGAAGTTCCACATCCATCTCATCCCGGCGGCGCATGGCATGCCGGAAGCGCTCGGCCCCCTGATCGAGGAATGGCTGAAGGTGGAACCGGACTACCGCGCGACCTTGGCCGAGTATGTGCGCCAAGTAATCCAGCTTCCCGGCCAGCCGGATGATTGGCGGGCCGCGGTGGGCGCGCTCACCGGGCGGAAGGCCTCCGACTTCCGCTACGATCCGCTGGCCCGCCTGTGGGTCCCCATCACCGCTCCCTGAGTCCCCGCGATGATCATGCCCGATCCGTCATGAAATCCTTTCTCCACGCTTTCCGCCTCACCTTCCGCCGCTTCCTCTGCGAGATCCTCGCCTTCTGGATCTTCATTGCCTGTCTCTTCGCGATGGTCGCGAGCCATCCGCCTGAACTCGACCGGGCGCGCTACATGGCCGGCTACGCCACCCCGGACTACTCCATGCTGGAAGTGCTGGGCGCTTGCTGGCTGGTCCTGCGCCTGGCCTTGTCCGAGCCGGTCCTCCTGACCCAGGGCGGCTGGCGAACCCGGCCCATCACCCGGGTGGCAGCGTGGGGAGCGTCCTTCGCGGTGCTCGCACTGGCCTTGCTGCCCGCGCTCCTGGCCCGGCTGATCTTGATCGCCACCCTAACCATGCCGGACCCAGCGGTGTGGCTGGATCTTTTCCGCAGCCACTTCCTCTGGGGCATCCTCATTCTGGGACTCGCCGCGGTGCTGGTGCGCCTGGCGGGCGGCTTGCTGTGGGGCCGGCAGCCGGGTCCCGCGCGCCGCGTCGCCTGCGGGATCTGCGCGGTGCTGGCGGTGGTGGCATGGATGCATCCGGCTGCCGCCCGCTTCCTCTATAAAGGGCGGAGTAAGAGCGTCGCTTGGAGCAGCGGGGGAAACATCAACTACGGCATGCAGCTGCCAGGCCTGAGGGACAAGCTGCCCGCCGGAGCAAAGATCCTGGGTATTGGCAACGACCGCGTGAGGGAAGGAATCGAGCTCCCTGAAATGAGCGAGCTTTTCCGCTTGAGCCCGGTGAAGGGCACGGTAGTCCGCGGCCATGGCGTGAGGCTTGAGGTGCTGCGCGTGGAGCCCAAAGGCAAGGAACTGCGGATCGACGTCGAGATCACTCTTGCCCAAGGCAAGCCCCGCTACCCGGTGAACCCCACCCTGCTCCTGCACTTCCCGGGGGAGGATTACTCCCTCCGCCAGCACGTCGGCACCGCCCATGCCGGCTATCCCCTCTACGGCTTCCCGGTGACAAGGATGCGCTGCGATGGCAGCTACGCGGTCCCGGAAGCGAACCCGGACTGGCAGCGGCTTCTGCCGCAGCTCGAACTGCTGGTCTTCCGCACGGAGGACAATTTCCGCCGCCCGACCTACGACCCGAAGGGAGAACCGTTCTGGTACAGTGAGCCGGAGCCCAAGCGCAAGGAACTGCCGCCCGTGCAGCCCGGCATCGCCGGAGCGGTGGCGGAGGTCTTCAATGGCCTGGACCATGTCGCATGGGACAAGTGGGGGCCCTTCAAGGAGAAGGCGAAGACGATCCCGCGCGAAGGCATGCCCCAGGTGCTCGCGCGGCATCCATGGTCGGATGCCTCCTGGGAATTCTTCGTGCGGCCTTTTCTCCTCAAGCACGCGGACGAATCCGACAAGCCGGCCCTGTTAGAGCGCATGACAAACGAGCCGCGGCTTGGGGAGATCTTCATCGCCAAGGGCTGGAAGGCCGAGGCCATGCCGCTGCTCAAGCGCTTCGCACACGACCGTCTGCCGCTCGATGTCCTGTCCGTGACGGCCCTGTTAGATGAGAAGGATCCGGCACTGGCGGCGGATATCGCGGCACTGGCGCTGCGGCTGCCGGGCGACTTGAGTTCCCTCGAAGCAAAGCTGCGCGAGTATCCGGGCTTCGATTGGCCGGGCTTCGTCCGGCAGGGCTGGCGCTTGCGGAAGTATGCCTTCCACATGGAGGTACAGACCCAGCCCTTCGACCTGTGGGCGGCACGGGAAGGTGATGCGATCGCCTTCCGCTTCATCGCGGAGAAAGCGGCGCGACACGAAAGCGGCTACGAGGAGCGCCTCCGCAGCCTGGTCACCGGCCAGCCACAGGATGCCGTGGGCTACGTGCGGACGAACCTGGGGAAGATGAAGTTTGATGCGGGGACGAAGACTTGGAGCGGTGAGTAAGGAGCGGGCGGCTCTACCGCTGGGAGCGCGGAGCCACCGGCCCGCAGAAGCAACCCTGACAGCATAGCACACGACAAGGCACGAATGGATCCTGCCGTATCGGTACTGCCGACCTTTGACGCAAAGTAGCAACGAGAGACCGTTCTGCGGGCCGGTGGCTCCGCGCTCCCGGCGGCAAAGCAACCGTGGAGACAAACCTAACAGCCCCTTCCCTACCAGCGCCAGCGACAATAAGGTCGCTGCTCCTTACACCTTCATCACTTCCTTCTCCTTCGCTGCGGTCACCTCGTCGATGACCTTGACGAACTTGTCGGTCAGCTTCTGGACCTCGGCTTCGTGATCCTTCTGGCCGTCCTCGGTGAGGAGGTTGTCGTTCTTGAGCTTCTTGGCCATGTCCATGCCCTCCTTGCGGGCGGAGCGGACGCGGACTTTCGCTTCCTCGGCGAGCTGCTTGACCAGCTTCACCATCTGGATGCGGCGCTCTTCGGAGAGTTCGGGAATCGGAACCCGCAGGGAGATGCCGGCGGCGGCGGGATTCAGGCCCAAGCGGGACTCGCGGATCGCGCGCTCCACATCCTGCGTGGTCGCGGGGTCGAAGACCTTCACTTCCAGCAGGCGGGCTTCCGGCGCGGTGATCATCGCCAGCTGCTTCAGCTTCATCGTGCTGTCGTAGCCGCGCACGTACACGTCGATGTTTTCGATCAGGGCGGGAGTCGCCTTGCCGGTGCGCACGGTGGCGAACTCATGCTGGAGATACTCCACGGCTTTCTCCATGGCATCTTCCGTTTCGAGGATGGCGGTTTCCGGGTCCATGTGCGTGCGGGAGTGTTAGAAAAAGAAAGAAGGAAAGGGAGAAAGGCTCAGGCGACCACGGTTTCATCACCGCTCACCACGGTGCCGATCGGCTCGCCGCGCAGTGCCTTGGTGATGTTCCCCGGAGGCGCGAGGTCGAAGACCACGATCGGGATGTGATTGTCCATGCACAGGCTGAAGGCCGTGGCGTCCATCACCTTGAGCTGTTGCGTGATGCAATCGTGAAAGCCGACGCGGGCGTAGCGCTTGGCATTCGGATTCTTCTTCGGGTCCGAATCGTAGACGCCATCCACCATGGTGGCCTTGAAGACGACCTCCGCACCCATCTCGCTGGCGCGCAGGGCGGCGGTGGTGTCCGTGGAGAAGAAGGGGCTGCCGGTGCCGGCGGCGAAGATCACCACACGGCCATCCGCCAAGTGGCGCTCGGCCTTGCGGCGGATGAAGGTCTCCGCGACGTTCTTCATCTCGATCGCGGACTGCACCACGCAAGTCACGCCGTGATGCTCCAGGGATCCCTGGATCGCCAGCGAGTTCATGACCGTGGCCAGCATGCCCATGTAGTCGGCGGTGGCGCGGTCCATGCCACGGGCGCTGGCTGCGGCACCCCGCCAGAAATTCCCGCCACCGACCACGATGCCTAGTTCAAGGTCTCCGGGGGCCAGGGCATCCCGCACTTCACGGGCGATGCGCTCGACGATTTCCGGCGAAATATTGTCCGTACTCCCGGGTTCCCGCAGGGCCTCCCCGCTGAGTTTCAGGATGGCTCTCTTGAAGCGGCGGGCTGAAGATTCGGGAAAACTCATTCGATTCGTCGCGTTGCGCGATCCAAACAAGCGGGCACGGGGTTTGCAAAGGGAAAAGGCAGGAAGCTTGTTTCGCGTTCGTGGACGATTGCGACACGTTTCCTCAGGAACCTTCCAAGGTGTAGGTCGTTTCCAGATCCCGCAGCGATGCGGTCCCATCGTTCACGCCCTCCAGGGTGATGGCGATCTTGAGCGGGTCCATCTGCGGCTTCTGGTATTCCTCCAGGGTCTTGCGGATCGCCACCAGCGCCAGCTTCAGCACCTGCCGGGCGGTCAGGTCCACCTCCTTCGGGATACTGAGATTCGCGACATTCAGCCGGATCTTCAAACCATCCTCCTTCATCTCCCCCACGATCCCGATGTGGCAGAGGACGAGCAGATTGACCTCGTCCACCTTGTAGTTCGGGTTGTTGCTGGGGAATTTGTGGGAGCTGCGGATGGCATCCACCAGCACCTCCGGGAAGGCCCCGGTCAGGGCCATCGGGCGGCTGGCCACGGTGGCCTGCAGGGCCTCGCCGGTCTCGGTGATGCCATCGTCCACATCCGTTTCGTGCATGCTGAGCGGCTCGAAGACGGGGACCACCGAGATGGTGGTCGCGGCCAGCGGCAGGGTCAGCGCGGCCAGCAGGGTGAGCAGCAGTTTCATAAGGGGGATACTGCGGCAGGAAGGCGGGGATATCGAGGGGAAAGGAAAGTGCTGCCTATCGCCACGTGTCCGATGCAGGGATGCCCACCCGGGAGCGCCGCGGCACCGCCCGGCAGAAGCGACCTATACGGCTCATCACATACCGGGGGCCGAGTGGATCCTGCCGTGCCGTTGCTGCGGACCTTTCCTTGCTCACCACTCCAAGGGACCACTCTGCCGGGCGGTGCCACGGCGCTCCCGGGAGGCCGTCCGTGCTTCATGGCCGATGGGATTCCCCGCGGCCCCTAACGGAACACCGGCAGCGCGCCGCCGTGGTATCCCCGCGCCCACTCCTGGGCACTCATGCGGCGTGATCCATCCGCCTGCACCTCGCCGAGTTCCAAATACCCACTGCCGCAGGCCACGCGAATGGCCCCATCCTCCGCGAGCCTAACAGCGCCGGGCAATCCAACCGACTCCGCTCCAGCCACCGCCGGGAAAATCTTGATCCGCTTCACCTTCCCGCCGTCGATGATCTCCGTCCATGTCCCCGGCCAGGGTTCATAGGCACGGATACGGCGGGCAAGGCGCTCTGCATCCCAGGTCCAATCAATCCGCCCGTGGTCCCGCTCCAGCTTGGGCGCGTAGGTGGACAGCGCAGCATCCTGCGGCGTCCGCGGCGCGGTCCCTGCGAGCAAGAGTGGGATCGCCTCCGCCATCGCCTCCGCAGCAATGCCCCCCATGCGGTCGTGCAAGCTGCCGCCGGTATCCTCCGGCAGGACCGGCGTGGAATGCGCGACAATAATATCCCCCGCATCCAGCTTCGCCACCACGTGCATGACGGTGATGCCGGTCTCCGCATCGCCCTCATCGATCGCCGCCTGAATGCACGAAGCCCCGCGATGCCGCGGCAGCAGCGAGGCGTGAAGGTTAATGCAAGCGATGCGCGGAATCGCGATCAGCGCCTTCGGCAAGATCTGCCCGTAGGCCATCACCACGATGAGATCCGGTGCCAGCTCCCGTAGCGCGGCCAGGCTTTCCTCATCCCGCACGCTCTCCGGCTGCAGCACGGGAATGCCCGCATCCACGGCGATCCGCTTGATCGGCGGTGGCAGGAGCTCGCGATGCCGCCCCGCCGGCTTGTCCGGCTGCGTGACCAGCGCGAGCGGGCGCGGGCCAGCCTCAATCAGGCGGCGGAAGGCGGGGATCGCGATCTCCCCGCTGCCGAAGAAGATCACGCGGGCGGCGTCCGGCATCAGGTCAGGCAATGTGTTGGGCGGATTCCTTGAAGACGGGGAGTGAGACGATCTTGCCGATGATGTCGTGCAGCACCTTCACCGGCGGCTGCGTGGCATCGATGTCCGTCACCATGCTCTGCGAGTAGTATTCGAGGATCGGCTTGGTTTCCTCCTCATAGGTGGCGATGCGCTGTTGGATCACGCGGTCGGAGGCATCGTCGATGCGGTTGTCCTTCAGCGCGCGCTTGCGCATGCGGCGGGCCAGCTCGGTGCGGTCCGGGCAGGAAAGGTGGAAGACCTGGTGGATCTCCAGGAAGTTCTCGATCATCTGGGCCTGCGGGACATTCCGCGGGATGCCATCGAGCACGAGGAAATCGATGTCCGGCTTGTAGACGTGGGACTCGCGCCAGTTGTCCACCTGGGCTTTCCAGAGCTCGATGGTCAGCTCATCCGGCACCAGCTCGCCGCGGCTGGAGTAATCCACGAAGCGCTTCCCGATCGGCGTGCGCGTATCCAGCGAGCGGAAGACATCGCCGCAGGCGCAGTGGAAGAAGCGCGGGATGGACCCTAGGACCTTGCCTTGGGTCCCCTTCCCCGACCCCGGAGCGCCGAGGATCAGGAATGCCGGTCGTTTGGTCTCGAATGCCTTGGACATGAATCAGATCAGTGGGAGAGCGGAGCTTGAAAAGGCGCGCACGGCCCCGCAAGCCCGATCAGGAATTCGGCACGAAGCTGCGGATTTTTGTGCCGTTTCTGACGATAAACCAACCCGGATCGGTTCAAGTCCCCGAGTTTACCAAGATCAGGAAGACCGGCAGGGGCACGATCATGGCCGCATCCGCCATCACGCGCAGGGCATCCATGGAGTAATTCGTGCGCAGGCGGTTCAGCACGTAGAGCAGCGCGGCGGCGATCAGCACCGAGTAGTAGAAGGGGCGGCTGCGGCTGTCCCCATCCCCATTCATGACGGCCAGGCCGATGCAGGCGGCAGCGAGCACGGTGAGCGGCACGGTCAGCGCCATGTCATTCGCCGCGCCGGATTCCGGATCGCCCTCGATCCGGGAGTGCTCCCAGAAGTGGATGGCGGAGATGTTCAGCGTGCAGAGCACCGCGAAGGCGAGCATCTCCGGCGACATGATGAGATTCAGCCAGCCCCAGCGGGTCTCCACGAAGCCGTAGGCCGGCGACCACATGTGCGGCCCCATGGCGGTGCCGTAGGCGAAGGCCATGCCAGCGAAGAGATTCCGCAGGTGCGGGATCTCGCGGTCCTGCTTGGAGAAGATGGTCAGCGAGAAGAAGATGACGACCAGGAAGAGGACCGGCTTGCCATATTCGATCAGCGGGCCGTAGGCGATTTCAAAACCCGCCACGATCACGGCCGTGAGCAAGGCGGCGAGCGCGGTCCAGGTCATCACCCGCGAGTGCCGCTGGTGGAACTGGTGCCGCGGGCCCAGGCGGGGATCGCCGGGTGCCAGCATCTTCACATCGATGATGCGGTCCAGGATGTAGATGCCCCACACGACCAGGAAGAGCGCGACGGAGTAGCCCCAGGAGAGGTACTGCAGCCAGATCTTCTGGAACATGTAGAACCAGACGAGCGCCACGATGGGGGCATCGAGGCTCAGGAGATTCGGCCAAAGCCAGAGGGGTGTAGGGCGACGTTCCGGCATCCGCGGGGCCGGACCATCCGCGACCGATCCGCCGATGGCAAGCCCGGGAAGATCCCCGGTTCCGGGGGCCGGGGATTTTCGGGTGGCGGCGGCGGCGCTGGCCTGCTGCGCTGGGGCCGTGCTGATCGGGGACTGCCGCTTCACGGCGATCGATTTCGAGTCGGCGGGCGCGGCCCGCGGGCAGACGGACGTGCCGGTGCAGGTGGGCCTGGCGGCTTGGTCGCGGGCGGGCGGGCACGGGGAGACCTTCGTGTCCTATCTGGCAGCCGGCGTGCCGATCGCGTGGTCCGCACGGAAGGTCCACGGGATCCGGGATGAGGATCTGGCCGGGGCACCGGGCCTGCTGGCACTGTGGCCGGAGCTGAAGCGCCAGCTTCACGGGGCAGTGGTGGTGGCGCATGCGAAGGGCACGGAGAAACGCTTCCTGCGCGCCTTCCCCGGGCACGGCTTCGGGCCCTGGGTGGATACTTTGCTGCTGGCGCGGGCGGCTTGGCCGGAGCTGGACGGGCACTCGCTCTCCGCATTGTGCGAGGCCCGCGGGCTGTCCGACAAGGTGGCCGGAATGATCCCCGGCAAGAGGTGGCACGATGCACTCTACGATGCGGTGGGCTCGCTGGTTCTGTTAGAGGATCTGGTGGCGGAGTTCGGCCTGGAGGATAAGCCGGTGGAGTGGCTGCTGGCACCGGATACGCGGGCCTGGCACCGCGCGCGGCGCTAGCCGCTCTGGAGTGCGGTAGCCTGCTGCCGTGAGTGAGGAGGGCGTCCACCCGACCACCAAACAATGCACACCCGAGCCCATGAGTGATGCTGCTTCGCCAGAAGGTCTGCCCCCATGCCCGCGGCGCAGCCGCCTTGGACTGCGCGCAACCCTGTTGCCGCTTTCGGCAGGCAACCCTGTTGCCGTGAGCGAGCCCTCAATCCACCCGACAATCCTTCACTGCGCCCGACGTCCGGGGCGCGATGCCGACCTACCGATAAGTCCACGCCACGGAGGATCGCAGGACGGATGATCCTCCCTTTATCACGTCGTGGCAGTCCGCGGGCCCTACTGCGCGCTGTTAGATGCGAGGGACTTTAGGGTGGAGCGGGATCGCACGCCGACCTGGCTGGGCATATGGCGGTAATCGGGTGAGCATCATCCTCACTCACGGCAGCAGGCTGCCTGCGGAAGAGCGGTAGCAGGCTCCCGCACTCCAGGGCCGCTGCGCGACGTGGTTCAGGATCGTGGACTTTTTCGGTGCAATCATCATCGGAGCCCTAAAGGCGGCCGCACACGGCGGACGAAGGAGACATCACCCGTGCTGCGGGCTTCTGGTTCGCTGACCCTGCGAAGGATCAGCACCACAGGCCGAGCGTCGGGCGCAGTGAAGGATTATCGGGTGGACTGAGGACTCGCTCACGGCGATAGGATCGCCTGCCGAAAGCGGCAACAGGGTTGCACGCAGTCCAAGGCCGCTGCGCGGCGCTCAGGCACCGGCGAAGGCCTCGTCGAGCACTGCGAGCATGAAGTCGGCGTCGGCCTCGTTGATGCACATCGGCGGCTTGATGCGCAGGGTATTGCCCCACAAGCCGCCCTTGCCGATCAGCAGGCCCAGTTCCTTGCAGCGCTCGAAGACGGCGGCGCATTCATCCCGCGCGGGCTCCTTGGTGGCGTGGTCCTTCACCAGCTCGATGCCGAGCATGAGGCCGAGACCGCGGACATCGCCGATCAAGGAGTGCTTCGACGCGAGCTTGTGGAAGCCTGCAGTGAGCTTCGCGCCGATCTTGAGCGAATTTGCCTGCAGGCCTTCCTTCTCGATGATCTTCAGCACCGCCCGGCCCTGGGCCATGGAGACGGGATTGCCGCCGAAGGTATTGAAGTGAATCCGCGTCGCCAGGGTCTGCGCAATCTCCGGGGTGGTGACCACTGCGGCCAAGGGGCAGCCATTCCCGATCCCCTTCGCCATCGTGACGATGTCCGGGATCACGCCCTGCGTCTCGAAGCCCCAGAAGTGCGTGCCGGTTCTCCCGAAGCCAGCCTGCACTTCATCTGCAATGCACAGCCCCCCGGCGGCGCGGGCATGCGCGTAGGCGTGCTTCAGATAACCGTCCGGGAAGACCACGCTGCCACCCACGCCCTGGATCGATTCTGCGATGAAGGCGGCGATCTTGCCCGAGGTGCCGAAGCGGATCAGGTCCTCTACATCCGCGGCATACTTGCGGCCGGCCTCCGGATCATCCTTGCCGAAGGCGCCACGGTAGAGGTCCGGCATGCGCGCGTGCTGCACGCCGTGGGAGTGCGGCACATTGAACTTCCACGTGTGGTGGGAGGTCAGGGCCATCGCGGAAGGACTGCCACCGTGATAGGCATTGCGCAGGGCGATGGCATCGTAGTTCCCGGTGTAGGCGCGGGCCATCAGCATGGCGAGGTCATTGGCCTCTGAGCCGCTGTTCACGAAATAGCAGACCTTGAGATCGCCCGGCATCTTCGCGGCCAGCTCTTGGGCATACAGCGCGATGTTCGGGTGCAGGTAGATGGTGGTGGTGTGGGAGATCGTTTCGTTCTGCAAGTTCGCGGCAGCCACGACCTCCGGGTGGCAGTGGCCCACGCTCACGGTGACGATCCCGCCGAAGCCATCGAGATAACGGCGGCCCTTCTCGTCAAAGAGGTATTGCCCCTTCCCTTCCACGATCATGATCGGCTTCTTGTAATAGTGGAAGATACCGGCGCTCAGGTGCTGCTTGCGCAGGGCGAGCACTTCCTCCGCGGAAGGCCCATCGTAGGGCATCGGGGTGTAGTCGAAGGGTGGAAGTGTGGCCATGGGTCTAGTGGGTCGAGGGTGCTGCCGGAGCGAGTTTGCGGAAAACGAGGTAAAGAACGAAGGCAATGGCGAAGCCGACGAACCAGGCTTGCTGGTAGATCAGCTCGAGGAAATCCGGCACCTTTGCGGGATCGAGCACTTTCACCTTCGCCAGAAAGCCGGGGAGATTCGGAGCGACCGCCAAGGCAAAGGCGCCCAGCGCGGCATAGCTGAAGCCGTTCGTATAGCGGTACTGCCCCTTATTCCGGTAGAGGTCGTCGACATCAAGCCGGCGGCCGCGCAGGACGAAGTAGTCCGCGATCATGATCCCGGCGATAGGCCCTAACAGGGCACCATAGCCCCCCAGCCAAACGAAGATGTATTGGCTGGGGTCTGCCAAGAGCTTCCAAGGCATCATGAGCACACCGATGATGCCGGTGATGAAGCCGCCGGTGCGGAAAGAGATCTTGCTCGGCGCAAGGTTGGCGAAGTCATTCGCCGGACTCACCACGTTCGCGGCGATATTTGTGGCCAGGGTAGCGATGCACAGGGCGAGCATGGCGATGACCAGCACCGCGGGATTCTTGAAGCGCGTGAGCACTTGCACCGGATCCCAAATCCCACCCTCACCATAGATCACCGCAGTGGCTGAAGTCACCGCCACGCCGATGAAGGAGTAGAGCCCCATGGTCGGTGCCAAGCCGATCGATTGGCCGATGATCTGATCCTTCTGCGAACGGGCGTAACGGGTAAAGTCCGGGATATTCAGCGAAAGCGTGGCCCAGAAGCCAACCATGCCGGTGAGGGCACCCAGGAAGAACAGCGGGAATTCCCCTTCCCTCGGCTGCCCGGGCCCGAACGCGGAAGGCTTGGAGAGCATATTGCCGAAACCTCCGGCGGCGCTGTAGGCCCAACACAAGAGGGCGAGACCAAGAATGATCAGCAGCGGTGCCTTGATCGAAAGCAGGATGCGGATGGTGTGGATGCCGCGGTAGATCACCCACATGTTGATTCCCCAGAAGAAGAGGAAACAAAGGAGCTGGCTGACGCTGATCCCGAGTCCCGCAATCTTGGCACCCTCCGACATCGAAGGGAAGAACACCGCGAGAATCTGGTGGATGGCGTCGCCACCGATCCATGCCTGGATGCCGAACCAACCGCAGGCCACCAAGGCACGCAGCAATGCCGGGACATTCGCGCCGCGGGTGCCGAAGGAGGCGCGGCAGAAGACCGGGAAGGGAATGCCATAGGCCGCGCCGGCATGGGCATTCAAGAGCATGGGCACCAGCACGATCGCATTCCCCAGGAAGACAGTGAGCACCGCCTGCCACCAATTCATGCCCTCCTTCACCAGGCCCGAGGCCAGCATGTAGGTGGGGATGCACGCGGCCATGGAGATCCAAAGCGCGGCGAAGTTCCACAACGTCCAAGTGCGCTTCTCCAGCGGGACCGGGGCGAGGTCTTCGTTCGTTAGATTCGCGTCGTGGGCGGGCTGGTGCATTAGCAATTAGCAGACGGGGACATTCCGGCGTTCATCGTCACCGGGGCAGATGATGCCCAGCGAATCCGTGGGCGCGCAGATGGACGACTTTTTTGCGAGGTATCGGATCGCAAGGGAGTCACCCACTTGAATCCGGCAGAAGCTGCTCTCCGTGCCGACATACCTGCCCGCGACGATACCGCCGCTTTCATCCTGGAATTCGAAGGTGATCTCCATCTCGCAGTCGCCGAAGCCGGAATCGCCCGTAAATCGCTTTCCGACAACCGTGCCGAGCGCCTTGCATGGCGAGCAGCGCAGGGCGGCAGAATAATCCGTGAACCGGTCGAGGAAGCTCATGGGATCATTGGCTTGGGATCTCTCGGCAGGAAGCTCCCCCACCCCTTCTCCCCGCACCACTTGCCATCGCGGACCATGATCTTGCCGCGGACGGTGACAGTCTCCGGGCGGCCGTGGATCGGCCAGCCTTCGAAGGCGGAGTAGTCGGTGGCCATCGATTGGGTGGCGGCGCTGATGATACCAGTGAAATTTGGATCCCAGATCACAAGGTCTGCATCGCTTCCCGGGGCGATCTCGCCCTTGCGCGGATAGAGGCCGAAGATCTCGGCAGCGCGGGTGCTGGCCACGCGGACGAAGGTGTGCAGATCGATCCGGCCGGTAGCCACGCCGTGGGTGTAGAGCAACTTCACCCGCTCCTCCACGCTGGGGATGCCGTTCGGGATCAAGGTGAAGTTCGCGGGCTGGCCGGTGGGATGGAAGGAGGCATCCACCGCCTTGCCGGCCTCCGGGTGCCCCATGTGCTTCTGCGTGGCGTAGTCGAAGGGCGCGTGGTCGGTTGCTACGGTGTCTATCGTACCAGCCGCGAGTGCTTGCCAGAGATAGTCCTGATGTTCCTTCGCACGGATCGGCGGGCTCATCACATACTTCGCGCCTTCGAAGTCCGGCTTCTCCGCGTAGGAACTATCGAGCGTGAGGTAGGGCGCGACGGTTTCGATGCTCGCCTTCACGCCACGCTGCTTGGCTGAAGTGATCGCCTCGACGGCGGGCTGGCAACTGGTGTGGACCACATAGACTTCTGCCCCGGTCATCTCCGCAAAGGTCATGAGGTGGTGGCAGCCCTCTGCCTCCACCGTGATGGGCCGCGATGGCTCGTGCCACTCGGGCCCAGTCTTGCCCTCCGCCACCAGCTTCTTCTGAGTCTCCGCGACGAGATCCGCATTCTCGCAGTGGGCGGTGACGATCACGCCGAGATCCTTCGCCAGCGCAAGCGTGTTATAGAGCTCCGTATCCTCAATCCCGAAGGCGCCCTTGTAAGCCAGGAAAACCTTGAAGGAGGAGATCCTCTCCTCCTCCACCACGGCCCTCAGCGCGGCGGGTGTGGTTTCATCGAAACGGGTCACGCCCGCATGGAAGGTGTAGTCGCAAGAGGCAAGCCCCGCCGCCTTGCTCTTCCACAGGCGGATGGCTTCCAGCGGATCTTCCTTTCGCGAAGGGCAACACATCTCGATCAAGGTCGTGGTGCCGCCCATCAGCGCCGCCCTGCTGCCACTCTCCCAATCGTCCTTCGAGTAGGTGCCCATGAAGGGCAGGTAGATGTGGACATGCGGATCGATGAAGCCGGGAAAGACATACTTGCCCGTGGCATCGATGACCTCCGCGCCCTCGGGCGCCTGCAGGTTCGGGCCGATGGCAGTGATCACGCCATCCTCGCACAGGATGTCAGCGGTGCAGCGCTCGCAGGAAGTGATGATGTCGCCGTTGCGGATGAGGAGAGTCATAGGAAGAGCTTGAAGAAATGCCTGCCCCGGGAGCGCCGGGCACCGCCCGGCAGAATGGTCCCCGGGGCGCGCCGCATCTGGCGTGCCGAAGAAAAGGTAACGGCGCTATCCGCACGAAGCACGAGAGCATGCCAGCCTACAGGGCCGCCTCTGCGGGGCGGAGCCTCCGCGGTCCCGGGGGGCAGGCATGGGGCGGGGATGTAAAGGTAATAAGCCATCGCGTCACTTCGCCCACACCTCGCCATCGCCGAAGGAGAACCACCGCGTCGTCGTCGTCTTGCGCTTGGTGAAGAACTCCACGCCTTCCTTCCCCTGGATGTGCAGATCACCGAAGAAGGAGTCATTCCACCCCGTGAAAGGGAAATAAGCCAAAGGCGCAGGCACACCGACATTGATCCCCACCATCCCCGCGCTCACCTGACGGCGGAACTCCCGCGCCGCCTTGCCGGAGTTCGTGAAGATCGCCGCGCCATTGCCGAAGGCCTGCCGATTCGCCTGCGCGATGGCCTCATCCAGTGTCTTGGCACGCAGCACCGCCAGCACCGGCCCGAAGACCTCGGTCTCCATCAGCGGATTATCCTCGGCGACCTGGTCGATCACCGTAGGACCGAGGAAGTAGCCATCCGGAGCATCGTCCACCTTCGTCTTCCGCCCGTCTGTTAGAACCTTCGCCCCCGCTCGCTCCCCGGCATCGATCAGGCCGGCGACCCGCGCGCGGTGCTCGGAAGAAATCACCGCCCCCATGTCCGGCTGCGTCTCGCGCACATCCGTCGGCCCCACCTTCATCGCGCCAACCAGATCCGCCAACGCGGGCAAGAGCTTGTCCCCCGCCTCCCCCACTGCCACCGCCGTCGAGCCCGCCATGCAGCGCTCGCCAGCACAGCCGAAGGCCCCGTCCTTCACCGCCTCCACGGTGCGTCCCACATCGGCATCCGGCATCAGGATCACAAAGTTCTTCGCCCCGCCAGCCGCCTGCACCCGCTTGCCATTCAGCGAGCCCTTGCGGTGGATCTCCCGCGCCACCGGCGTCGATCCGACAAAGGAAATCGCCGCGACATCCGGATGCTCTAACAGCGCATCCACGCACTCGCGCCCGCCGTGCACGATATTCAGCACGCCCGGCGGCAGGCCCGCCTTCTCTAACAAGGCCACGACCCGCTGCATGGTCAACGGCACCTTCTCACTTGGCTTCAGGACGAAGGTATTCCCGCAGGCGATCGCGATCGGCCACATCCACATCGGCACCAGCGCCGGAAAGTTAAACGGACAAATGCCGACCACCACCCCCAGCGGATGCCGGTCCGTGTGGCAATCGATCCCGCGGGCGATGTTCTCCAGCGACTCCCCCATCAGCAAGGTCGGGATCCCGCAGGCGAATTCCACCACCTCGATCCCCCGCCGCAGGTCGCCCCGCGCCTCGGACAGTGTCTTGCCGTGCTCCGTGGAGATCCCCAGGCACAGCTCCTCGAAGGCGTCTTCTAACAAAATCTTCACCCGGAACAGCACTTGGGCCCGCTCGTTCGGCGGGGTTTCCCGCCAGCCGGGGAAGGCCGCCTTGGCCGCGGCCACCACCTCATTCACCTCCGCTGCGCCGCACATCGGCACGCTGGCGATCGGCGCCCCGCGGGAGGGATTGTAGACCGTGCTGCTGCCCTGCCCTTTGACTTCCCGCCATTTTCCCCCGACATACAGCGGGCAAGCTTGCTCCACGGCTCCATTCATGATTTGACGAGCATGCGGGTTGGCATGCCAATCGCTTTTCTAGCGGATTCCATGCCGTTCCGGCAAGACAGACCTTAACCATCCCCACCCATGCCACGAATCGTCCGCGCCGGCCTGATCCAGTCCTCCTCCACCCACCCCGGCGATGCCGAGCCCACCGTGATCCGCGACGCCATGATCGACCGCCACATGGCGATGATCGAGGACGCCGCGAAGCAGGGCGTGCAGGTCCTCTGCCTCCAGGAACTCTTCTACGGCCCCTACTTTTGCGCGGAGCAGCAGACCCGCTGGTATTCCATCACCGAGCCCATCCCGGACGGCCCGACCACCCAGCTCATGATGGAGACGGCCAAGCGCCTCGGCATGGTCCTGATCATCCCGATCTACGAGGTCGAGCAGACCGGCGTGTATTACAATACCGCCTCCGTGATCGATGCCGACGGCACCTACCTGGGCAAGTACCGCAAGCACCACATCCCCCACTGCCACCCCGGCTTCTGGGAGAAATTCTACTTCCGCCCGGGGAATACCGGCTACCCCGTCTTCCAGACCGCCGTCGGCAAGATCGGCGTCTACATCTGCTACGACCGCCACTTCCCGGAGGGCGCGCGCTGCCTGGGTCTGAATGGCGCGGAGATCGTCTTCAATCCTTCCGCCACCGTCGCCGGCCTCAGCGAGTATCTTTGGAAGCTGGAGCAACCGGCCCACGCCGTGGCGAATGGCTACTTTGTCGGCGCGATCAACCGCGTCGGCACCGAGGCCCCCTGGGGCATCGGCGAGTTCTACGGGCAGTCCTACTTCTGCGATCCCCGCGGCCAGATGGTCGCGGTGGGCAGCCGGGATAAAACCGAGCTGATCGTGGCGGACCTAGACCTGGAGATGATCGAGCAGGTGCGGAATACCTGGCAGTTCTATCGGGATCGACGACCGGAGTCCTATGGGCCGATTGTGGCACCTTGATTTCTCTGCATCCCACCTGTCCCCGCAATGAAAGTCGGCTTGCACGCGAATATGTCCGACTCGGACACGCACAAGATCGCAGCAGAACTGCACATCCCTTTCCGGACCATCGCGAAATCACTAAGTGGCGAATATGGGGGGCTGATGGAGCACCTCTGGATTGACTTTGAACTCATCCGTAGTCACGCCGAAAGACGGGCCCCATTTTCGTTCCGCTTTCAGAAAAGAGTCTCCGGTAAGGACCGCCTGACGGGCATCGATCACCCGGATCAATACAACGTCGGGCACTATAGCGTCAGACCTGATTTCGATCTTCTACTCCGCGTCCCTCTAGCAGAAGTGGCGGGATACGCCCTCCAGTTGATCCACGAATCCACAGCCGTGCTTTTGACCAAGGCAAAGAAACTGGGAGGATTCGATGCAGAGCTCTTCCGCTCGCGCTTTGTGTCTTGTTGCCTGGCGGAAGGTTACCGGATCCAAGAGGCAAGGAGCCTCTGACCGACAATCCCAACACCGGATGAGATTTTACTTTGCATTGCAAAGTTTACGAATTATGTGGTTTGCATCATGAAGTCGATTGTCTCTTCCTTGCTGCTCTCCCTGATCGCCCTCGCCCCCCTCCATGCGGAGGAGAAAGAGAAGCCCACGGTCGTGGTCGGCGGCCAAGTCCGCTCACCCGGCCCGGTGGAATACACCAAGGATTTGACCCTCTTTGCCGCGATCCAAAGTGCCCGCGGCGCGACGGAGTTCGGCGCCCTCAATCGGGTGAAGGTGTTCCACGGCAAGGAAGTGAAGACCTATGACCTGCGGAAGGACGACGCCAAGACAGTAAAGGTGGAGCCAGGGGATATCATCGAGGTTCCCGAGAAGAACTTGATCGGGCGCTGAAGCTCCGGTGGCGATTCATCCAGTGTTGTCACACTTACCAGAGCGGGGCGGCACCTAGATGGGAATCCTGTTTTGATGTCCCATTTTAGGCGGCGCACCTTTACTCTTTTCGCCGCAAGCCCAAGCTAGCGGCAGCATGCGTGATCCAAAAAACGTCGCGGTGTCCGGCTACGGTTGCCTTGCGGTCTTCCTCGCCCTGATCGTGTGCGCAGCACTGGCGTATTATGTGCGTCCTTCGATTGCTTGGGCGATGGTCCCGATCATCGCATTCTGGCTTGTATACTCTACGAAATTGGCAAAGAAAGCGAAGCGGTTGCTGCAAGACGGATTTGAGGAAGCCTTTGGCTCCTTCGCAGGCACAAAACCCGAGATGAAGCGCGGAGACAGCTATGGTTTTCCCGAGATAACGCTCCATTTCCAGTCCGAGGATGACATGAATCTCGCGGCGGACGAGGGCAGGACGAAATTGCTCAAGGAGCATCTCGTGAGGATGTACAGCGGTGGAGGCTGGGACGCCCGGAAGGGCTTTCATACCCAATACGAGGGCTGGCTAGAAGAGCTTCGGGCGGCGTTGGCCGCCGGTCCTGACGCCAAGCGCGAGTGGACAAATAAACAGGAAGCCGCGAGGGAGCGGGCCGACCGTGGAGGACGGCCGGGCGATCACGCGTGACCCCGGGCCAGTGGCCCCGACCCGGGGAAGCTTCCCCGTTAGGCGGAGATAGAGACGAAAATCCGCATTTACCCCCCGTAGGGATGCGGCACGGTGGGGACGGATCACCCGACCGTCCGGGCCGGCTAAAGCCGGCGCACCCAGTTCCTTTCCGATTCCATGCGCTACGCGATCACCAACGGCACCGTGCTGAGTCCCCGGGGAGAACTGCGCCATGGCACGGTGGTAGTGGAGAACGGGAAGATCGCCGGCGTCCATCCGGAGAGGATCGAGGTGGCGGGAGCAGAGATGATCGATGCTGGCGGCGGATACATCGTGCCGGGCTTCATCGATCTGCACGTGCATGGCGGCGGCGGGCATGACTTCATGGATGGCACGGAGGAGGCATTCCTCTCCATCGCGGCGATGCACGCGCGGCATGGGACGACGGCGATGGTGCCGACGACTCTAACAGCTGAGACGGAGACCTTGCTGCGAACCCTGGATGCCTATGAGGCGGCGCACCAGAAGAACACCCAAGGAGCACGCTTCCTAGGCATGCACTTGGAAGGCCCCTACTTCGCGATGAGCCAGCGCGGCGCGCAAGACCCGCGCTACATCCGCAATCCCGATCCGGCGGAGTATGAGGCGATCTTGGCCCACTCGCCAAATATCAGCCGCTGGAGCGCGGCACCGGAGCTGCCGGGGGCGATCGAGTTCGGCCTGCGGCTGCGGGAGAAAGGCATCGTTGCGGCGATCGCGCATACGGATGCGCTCTATGATGAGGTTCTAACAGCCTATCAGAATGGTTACTCGCTGGTGACGCATCTCTACTCCGCCATGTCCGGCGTCACGCGGCGGAATGCCTTCCGCTATGCCGGGGTGATCGAGAGCGCGCTACTGCTGGACTTGGACGTGGAAGTCATCGGCGATGGAATCCACATGCCCGCACCGCTGCTGCAACTCGTCTACAAGGTGAAGGGCCCGGACCGGATCGCGCTGATCACGGATGCGATGCGCGGAGCTGGCATGCCGGAAGGGCCGAGCATCCTCGGCGCGCTGGAAGGCGGCCTGCCGGTGATCGTGGAAGACGGCGTGGCCAAGCTGCCGGACCGCAGCGCCTTCGCCGGCAGCGTGGCGACGATGGATCGCGCCGTGCGAAACATGGTTCAGCTTGGCAGCGTATCCCTGCACGATGCGGTCCGGATGGCCAGCGCCACCCCGGCCCGGATCATGGGCGTGGCGGACCGGAAGGGATCACTGGAGACCGGAAAAGATGCGGATCTGGTAATCCTCGACGCCGGGCTTGAAGTTATTATGACAATGATTGCCGGTGCGATCGTCCACGATGCCCGGCCATCTCCTCCCCTTCCCTAACATGCCCTCCTCCCCTGTCCGCGAATTCCAGGTGGACCATCTCAAGGTCTCGCTCCACGAGGACCGCGAGAACCTCGGTGCCAATGCCGCAGCAAAGACCGCCGCGGAGATCCGCCGCCTCCTCGAAACCCAGCCGCTGGTGCGGATGATCTTCGCCGCCGCGCCCTCGCAGAACGAGTTCCTGGACGCCCTGATCCGCGAGCCCGGGATCGATTGGCAGAAAGTCCATGCCTTCCACATGGACGAGTATGTGGGCTTGGCCGAAGACGCACCGCAGCGCTTCGGGAACTTCCTCGGCACCCGCCTCTTCCGCAAGCTGCCCTTCGGCGCGGTGCACTATATCGATGGCAATGCCGCCGATCCCGAGGCCGAGTGCCGGCACTACGCCACGCTGCTGCGGGACAACCCGGTGGACATCACCTGCATGGGCATCGGGGAGAACTGCCACATCGCCTTCAATGAACCGCACGTGGCCGATTTCGCGGACCCGGTCTTGGTCAAACTCGTGGAGCTGGACGCAACCAGCCGCAATCAGCAAGTCCACGACGGCTGCTTCGCCACGCTGGATCAAGTGCCGAAGCTGGCGATCACGCTGACCATTCCTGCCCTAGTCGCCGCCCCGGCGGTCTTCTGCATGGTCCCCGCCGCGCACAAGGCGAAGGCGGTGCGGCATACGCTGGTGGATGCGATCACTGAGGAGTATCCTTGCACCATCCTACGGCGGCACACCAAGGCCGAGCTATTCATCGACCGCGATAGTGCACGGGAGCTGTAGGAGTGCCCCTCCCGAACCGGAGTGTCGCTCTGCGAGCGACATTTCTCGTGGTGGCTTCCTCCAGGAAGCCAGTGGGCTGTTAGGTAGTGAGCGTGGCTACTTCGTCGGCTTTTCCGCCGCATCCTTCAAGCGCTGGTTTTCCTGCCTCAGCGCATCCATCTCGGTGCGCCACCGGCGCACCATATCCATCAAGGTCTCCGCGCTGGGCGGCCCCGCATCGCCAAAGGCACTTTCCTCCCGCCCTAGCCGGGCTCTCTGATCTCCCCACTCCTCCGCTAGCCTCGCCTTCAGCTCGTTCAACTCGGCTAGCTTGTTGCGGTTCCCGGCGATCATCGCCTCCGTATCGGCGAGTTCGCGCTCCAACGCGTTTAGCTCGGCGGATGAGACGCCGCGCATCGTTCGCGCCTCCGCGATCTGGCTTTCAAGCCTGGCCGCTACCACCAGACGGACCGACGACTCCGCATCCCTGCGCAGTTTGGCCTCGAAGCCCAAATACATCAAGGTCGCGAGGATAGCAAAACCCGCCAGGATCGGCACAGCGACCACCTTTCCCTTCATGTTGGATAGAGAATCCTCGATCAGGCCTCGATGAAAGACGAAAGCGATGTCTCCGGCTCCAGCAGGATAGGCTGGCGGAGATATCGCGACTTGGGTGCCGCGAATAGAGGTAAAACAAAACGGGAATCCTAGCCCCGCGACTTCCTCCACACGGGGACGTACGACCGAGGCTCGACAGGCAGGTCATTTTTGAGCCAGGGCTCCCGGATACGCCACCAGTATTCGCGGTATTCCTCGGGCTTCAGTGTCTCGAAGATTGCCACGATGCCGAGCAGTTCTATCCAGCCATTGGCACAGAAGTCCCAGCCGTCCTTCTCCGCGAAGCACAAGTCTGCTTCCTGCCGATACCAATACTGATACCCCTTCCGCTCAAGCAGCACGAGCGCAGTGTTTTCGACATTCCCAGCAGCGGATAGCGCGGGCATAATCAGGCGTTGGGCTTCCTCGCCAGCGCATCGGACTGCTTCACAAAATCATCCCCATCCCACTCCGCATCGCTCTTCACCATGCCAGCGCGTTCCTTGGCGGCGGCTTCCTCCGCCTTGCGGGCCAGTTGCATTCTAACAAGCTCCGCATGGGTAGTGAAGTAAGGAAGGCTCAGGCCCTTGAAGTCCGCCAGGGTCTCGAAGCCCTTGCCCTCCATGAACTCTAACAGGCCGGCGCAGAGGTCCTTCACCATGCCATAGCCGAACTTCATCACACCGGTGCAGACCTGCACGGTATCCCCGCCTAACAGGATGAACTGCGCCGCATCCGCCCCAGTCTCCACCCCGCCGATGGCCGAGAGCGAGCGCCCCGGGAAGTCCTTCTTAATCAACTGCGCGATCTCCATGACCATGCGCAGCGCGATCGGCTTCACCGCCTTCGAGGAATAGCCGCCGGGAGTGGTGTAGCCTTCCACCGTCGGCTCCGGGCGCAGGGTATCTAGGTTCACGCCCATCACGCTGCGGATCGTGTTGATCGCGCTCACGCCTTGGCAACCGGCACGCAGGGCGGCGGCGGTCGGCTCCTCGATGTGGGTCACGTTCGGCGTCATCTTCGCCCACACCGGGATCTTGGCCGCGCCCATCACCCAGCCGCAGACTTCCTCCAGGATCGCGGGATCCTGGCCCATGGCCGCGCCCATCTTTCGCTCCGGCAGGCCGTGCGGGCAGGAAAAGTTCAGCTCGAAGGCATCCACCCCGGCGTCCTGGCAGCGCTCCACGATTTCGCACCAGGCATCCTTGTTGTACTCCTCCATGATCGAGGCGATGAGCACGCCATCCGGGCACTCGTCCTTCGCCTCCTTGAATTCATCCAGCCAGATCTCGAACTTGCGGTCGCTGATCAGCTCGATGTTCTCCCAGCCGATCACTTCCTTGCCATCGCCCGCCATCAGCTTCGCATAGCGCGGGCCGACGTTCACCACCTTCGAGGCATCCAGGCTCACCGTCTTCGCGATCACCCCGCCCCAGCCCTCCTTGAAGGCGCGCTTGATCACCTTCACGTTCGTCCCCGGCGGGCCGGAGCCGATCACGAAAGGATTGGCGAACTTCAGTCCATCGACGGTGGTAGCAAGGGTGGCCATGATTGGAGATCCAAGCGGATAGGTGTTCGGGTGAAAAGCTTGTTTCGTGCCCGGTTGGGAAAAAAGGGCAGGTGCCGAGTGATCAGTGAGCAGTGATCAGTGGGAAGAAGCGAGGGGTGCCACCGCTTCAGGGCTGCTTTTTCTTCCACTGATCACTGCTCACTGATCACTCGGCACTTTCTCCCGATTCCTCCGTAAAACCGGCTTTTTCGACTAGCGCCCGGCGGCCAACCCTTTACCTTCGGGCGCGTGGCCTGACGACTGCCCGCAGGCCGGTCAATTTCCCGATATGAATCTCACGCTGAAGGTCTGGCGCCAAAGCGGCCCGCAGGACAAGGGCCGCATCGAAACCTATCCCGCCGAGGGGATCTCCGATCACTGCTCCTTCCTGGAGATGCTCGACATCGTGAATGAGAAGATCATCAACGATGGCGGCGAGCCGATCCACTTCGACCACGACTGCCGCGAGGGCATCTGCGGGACCTGCTCGCTCACGATCAATGGCGTGCCCCACGGCAAGGAAGGCGGCACCACCACCTGCCAGGTCCACATGCGCAAGTTCCGCGATGGCGATACCATCTGGATCGAGCCCTTCCGCGCCCATGCCTTCCCGATCATCCGCGACCTGATGGTGGACCGCAGCGCCTTCGACCGCATCATCGCCGCCGGCGGCTACATCGACGTGCGGACCGGTTCCGCGGTGGATGCGAATGCGATCCCGATCAAGAAGGACGACGCGGAGTCCGCCTTCGATGCCGCTGCCTGCATCGGCTGCGGGGCCTGCGTCGCCGCCTGCCCGAATGCCAGCGCCATGCTCTTCGTCTCCGCCAAGGTCTCCCACCTGGGCCACCTGCCGCAGGGCCAGCCGGAGCGCGACAAGCGCGTGCTGGCGATGGTCCGGCAGATGGATACCGAGGGCTTCGGCAACTGCACCAACCACTACGAGTGCGAGGCCGCCTGCCCGAAGGAAATCAGCGTCGACCACATCGCGCGCATGAACCGCGACTACAGCAAGGCCACCCTGGCCGAGCAGTTCGCCTGACCTGCTAGACGCTCATGCTCCTGCCGCTCGGCCTCGCCCTCACGCTGGCCAGCGGCGTGGCCCCGGCGGTCTCCCGCTGGGCGCATGTGCAGGAGCGCCGCATCCTAGCGGAGGGCGTGCCGCTGAAGGCGGTCGACTTCGCTTTCGCTACAGAGCTGAAGATTGCCCAACCGGAAAACGTGCGGGTGTTAGAAGTGCGGCAGGTTCCCCTGCCCGTGCCGGATGCCGTGGTGAGACTCGGCCGCAAATGCGGCTTCCGCATCATCACCCCGGTCGGCATGACCCTCGGCCGGGGGATCTACATCGAGAAGGGCCAGTGGGGTGTCATGCGGCACGAGCTGGTGCACGTGGAGCAGTACCAGAAGCTCGGCGGCATCCTGCCCTTCATGCAGCGCTACCTGTTAGAGTGCCTGTTTCACGGCTACGATGACGCGCCGCTGGAGCTGGATGCGGAGAAGAGGTCGGAGAGGTGAGCTCACTGGGTGCGCTGGCTTGGATTGGCGCGCCAGCAGAGCCGCGGCGCAGCCGCCTTGGACTGCGTGCAACCCTGTTGCCGTGAGCGAGCCATAGATCCGCCCGATCACCCTTCCCTGTGCCCGACGGCTAGCGTGCGATGATGATTCCACCACCAAGTCCACGCCACGGAAGACCACAGGCCGGGTGAAGTCACCCGTCACCTTGCGTGACGTGCGCGGGGCTGGGGAGTCCGGGAGGACAAGTGGTGCTTCCCCGGGCTGTTAGGGCTCTGAGGTAGAGCGAGATCACCCGTCGGCTTGGGTGGGAATCGATTGGTGATCGGGTGGATCCACTGGCTCGCTCACGGCGACAGGGTCGCCTGCTTAAAAGCGGCAACAGGGTTGCACGCAGTCCAAGGCGGCTGCGCCGCGGCTCTACTTGAAAACTCCACATCATCGCCTGACGGAGCCCCACAGCGCCATCGTTTCCCTCAATGTTTCCATCGAGTCAATCGATGCACAGGAAAGCCCGGAATCCCGTATTTCCGCCCATCAAGAAACCCCTTTCCCCTCCATGGACACACGCGCTTTCGAATGCTTCGGCTTATCCCATTGGGTCGCCATGATCTGCACGGCACTGGCCGCGGTAGGCATGATCCGCTTGAACCGCTCACCGCTCGTGCCACAGGCGCGGAAGCAGTGGATGAATACCGCACTGGCGGTGGGACTCGTGCTCGCCGTCTCCGCGGATCCGCTGCTCACCTGGCTGCGCTATCGCGGCGATACCGATGTGGCGCTGGCGGGCAGGCTGGTGCGGGAGACCGCCCTGCCCCTCTATCTCTGCGATGTGGTCTCGCTGATTCTCGCTGTGGCGCTGGTCACGCGGCGGCCACGCTGGGTGGAGATAGGATACCTATGGGGCATCGGCGGAACGGTGCAGGGACTGATCACGCCAACCTTGTACTTCGATTGGAACACGCCGGAGTACTACGCCTTCTTCCTGCAACATGGCGGTGTGCCGGTGGCGGCGCTGGCCTTGGTGTTCGGCGCGCGGATCACACCGCAGCCCGGGACCTTCCGCAGGGCGGTGTTGTGGAGCTGGGTTTATATGGGCGGGGTGATGCTGCTGAATCTCTTGTTAGGCGCGAACTACGGCTTCCTGAACGGCAAGCCGACGGTGGCGACGATGTTTGATTATATGGGGCCTTATCCTTGGTATTTGATCACGCTGCAGGCAGTGGCGTTTTCGCTGTATGGGTTGTTGTTACTGCCGTTCGCGAGACGGCGGACGGGAGAGGTGGCCTTTGAGGGGATCAATCCGGTGGGGTGATACCCATGGCTTAGCAGCGGTCGGGCTGCCTTGGGTAAGGAGCGGGGACTTTACTGTCCCCGAGAACGGTCCCCAAGAGTTGCTTCACCTACCGGTGCCAGCAACAATAAGGTCGCTGCTCCCTACGCCCGCTCGTCACGCTTGTTTCGTGGAAGGGTGACCAACCCCTTGCGCGGCGGGCTTGTAAAGCTGGCGCGGGCCGAGCTTCATCCCGGCATGTCCGATTGCTTCACCGGTGGCTTCGTCCAGACCAATGGCTATCTCCTCGAAACGCCGGAGGGCGGGCACCTGCTGATCGATGCGCCGATGGGCATCTCGCAGTGGCTCACGGAACGCGGCATCCGCCCGCAGGCGCTGCTGCTGACCCACCAGCACTACGATCACGTGGAAGACGCCGCGGCGGTGGCCGCCCTGGGCGCGAAAATCTACGCGTGGTCCGGCTACTCGCAGGACCTCACCCTGGAGAGCATGGTCAGAAATTGGGGCATGCCGATCAAGGTGGCGGCGTTCTGTGTGGATGAGATCCTCACCGGCAAGACCACGCTGGAGATCGGCGGCCTGTCCTTCGCCCTCGCCCACGTGCCCGGGCACTCGCCGGACAGCGTCACCTTCCTCCTCGCGGACCGCGGCGAGCTGTATGGCGGGGATACGCTCTTCGCCGGCTCGGTGGGCCGCGCGGACCTCCCGGGCGGGAACATGGGCCAGCTCATCGATGGCATTCGCGGAAAGCTCTTTACCCTGCCGCCTGAAACGCGCGTTTTCCCCGGCCACGGACCGGCAACGACAATCGGCGCGGAACGTGCTGGGAACCCATATGCGGGCGATTGATCCCTGCCACTGGCCCCGGCTCTCGTCCGGCCCCCTGCCCCGCCGCCATCCCCCGCCCGGCGTTAGAAGCCGTCGCGAGAAATCCGCTGGAAATCCGCCCCCTTCCCTGCGAGTTTGGTAAAGCAGATGGAACAACCGACGTTTATTGCGTAATCCCATGCCCGAAGATCCGCAAACGCCGGAAAACATTCCGATCCCGGAGTCGCTGCGCAAGCAGCTCGGCGAGTTCCGCCGCCGCCTGTGGCGGGCGAAAATCGCCGAGGCCGTGCTGGCCGGATTCTTCGGCCTGCTCTTTTCCTACCTCCTCGTCTTTGCGCTGGACCGTGTCTGGCAGACGCCCGGCCTGGTCCGCTTGGGTATCCTGATCGCGGGCACCTCGCTGATGGCGATTTTCGCGCCGCTGTGGCTGCACCGCTGGGTCTGGAAGCACCGCCGGGAAAACCAGCTCGCGCGGCTGATCGCCCGGCGCTTCCCCGGCCTGGGCGACCGCCTGCTCGGCGCGATCGAGCTCCAGGGCCAGGTCGAGAATGCCGACACCCTGTCCCCGCGCCTCCGGGCCGCGGCCATGGAGCGGGTGGCGGAAGAGACCCAGAAGCGCAAGCTGGACGGCGCGCTGCCCACCTCCCGCATGCGCCCCTGGGCGCTGGCGGTGATGGCCGTCTTCCTCACTGTGACAGGTGCCCTGATCGTGGCTCCGAAGGCGGGGATGAGCTCGCTGAAGCGCTGGCTCATGCCGCTCTCGGAGTCCCCGCGCTACACCTTCACCATGCTGGAAAATGTGCCGGCCTCCATGCCCATCCCGCAGGGCGAGGCCTTCACCCTCACGCTCAAGCTCGCCAAGGATAGCGAATGGCGGCCGGAGTCCGGCACCGCCCGCTACGGCCGGCAGGACCCGGTAACCGCGCAGTTGGCCGGCTCCGAGTATCGTTTCGATTTCCCCGCACAGACCGATCCCTCCGTGCTGAAGGTGGTGATCGGGGATGCCAAGCACTCGATCGTGGTCACCCCCACCCTGCGCCCGGCGATCCGCCGCGTGTATGCGCAGGTGAAGCACCCGGACTACCTGGGCCTGCCGGACCGCGAGGTGGACTTGGGCACGGGCGTGCTCTCCACCGTGCAGGGCAGCAAAGTCCAGGTGAGCGTGGAAGCGACCCCGCGTGACCTTTCCAGCGCTCACTACGGACCGCTCACGGATGACACCGGCAAGCCCCTTCCCGGTGCGGAAGAAGAGGGCGGAATGAGCGTCAGCGGGATCAAGGCCACCACCCCGGAACTGGCCGTGGGCGAGCACGGCTACACCCTGCCGATCCGCTGGACCGACGTGCTCGGCTTGGATGGCGAGGCCGGCTTCAAGGTCCGCGTGGACTCCCTGCCGGACGAGGCCCCCGTGGCCTACATCCAGGGCATGCCGAAGCAGCACGTGATCCTGGCCGAGGAGACGATCGATTTCGAAGCGCTGGCGGAAGATGACTTCGGCCTGCGCCGCATCGGCATCGAGTGGCGCGGCGAATTCACCCGCGCCACGGATGAGACCCCGGCCAGCGGCGAGCTGGAACTGGCGAAGGGCGCGCCGTCCATGACCCGCCTTTCCGCCAAGCCCGCATTCTCCCCCGCCGCCTACGGCATCGCGCCGCAGAAGATTCTGCTGCGCACCTGGACGGAAGACTACCTGCCGGGCCGCCCGCGTTCCTACTCGGAGCCCGTCACCCTCTATGTGCTGACCCGGGATGAGCACGCGCAGATGCTCAAGACCCAGTTCGACCGCGCGATCGGCGAGCTGGAGGACCTGGCCCGCCGCGAGCGGAATCTCCACGAGGAGAACCAGCGGCTCGAGCGCCAGACGCCTGAGGATCGCAAGAAGGAGGAGAACCAGAAGCGCCTGCAGGCGCAGCAGGAAGGCGAGCACCAGCAGACCGACCGCATGAAGGATCTCTCCGAGAAAATGGAGGAACTTTTCAAGGATAGCGCCCGCAACGGTTCCATCGACAAGGAGACGCTGAAGAAGATGGCGGACTCGATGCAGTCGATGAAGGAGCTTTCCAAGGACGACATGCCGAAGGTCCAGGACAAGCTGGGCGACGCGCAGGACCAGCGGAACACCGACGAGAAGTCCCAGCAGGACATGAAGGAGGCGGTGGAGAAGCAGAAGGAAGTGCTCGAGAAGATGCAGAAGGCCATCGAGAAGGCGAACGACGCGAACCAGCGCTTCGAGGCCAGCACCTTCGTGAACCGCTTGAAGAAGGCGGCCTCCGAGCAGGACGGCATCGGCTCCAGCGTCTGGGAAGCGATCGAGCGCACCGCGGGCCTGTCGCGGGATGAGATCGATCCCTCCGACGAGACCAAGCTGGCCGAGACGATCCGCCAGCAGTCGAACACGACTTCCGATGTGCGCTGGATTCAGGAGGACCTGAACCACTTCTTCACCCGCACCAACAAGGAGGCCTACCGCAAGATCCTGGACGCCATGACCGAGTCCCGGATCGACCTGGCGCTGGAGGACCTGCGCGGGAGCCTGGAGGAAAACCACGGGGCCATAGCACGCGCGGCCGCCGGCCTGTGGGCGGACAAGCTGCGCGAGTGGGCGAAGATGCTCGAGGGCGAGAAGGAAGACGGCGGTGGTGGCGGCGGCGGTGGAGGTGGAGGCGGCGACCAGGACGAAGATTTCGAATTCATGCTGCGGGTCATGAAGATGATCCAGCAGGAGCAGGACATCCGGGCCCGCACCCGCGCGCTGGAGACCCTGCGCCGCGCTTACGACAAGGACGCACCGGGAGACAAGGAACAGCCATGAAAAGGACCGCATCCCTACTGTGGATCGCCGCCACGCTCGCCTGCCCCTGCATGGCGGCGGAGGAGAAGGAGCCGGATCTCGCCACGAAGATCGCCACCCACCAGGACGGCTCCCGCAAGTTGTCCGAGGATCAGGATGAACTGGCGGCAGACGTCCAGCAGCTCGTGATCGAGCAGACCATGCCCACGGTGATCGAGATGCTGAAGGGCGTGAACGAAGCGATGGACGAGGCTTCCGGCTTGCTGGTCGAGTTCGACACCAGCGGCGTGACCATCGCCGCGGAGACGGACGTGATCGAAAAGATCTTCGAGGCCGCCAAGGAACGCCAGAAGCAGCGCCAACAACAACAGCAGCAGCAAAACGGCCAGCAACCGCAACCGGGCGAGGGCCAGCAACCGGGCGAAGGCGGCAGCGCCATGCTGGACATGATGGCGGAGATGCTCGGCATCGAGAAGCCGAACGGCAACAAGCCCGGCGAGAAGCAAGAGGGCCAACAAGCCGGTGACCAGGGCGGCGAGGGCCAGACCGGCAAGTCCAATGCCGCGAACAGCGGCATTAGCGGAGCCAGCGGCGGCAAGTCCGAGGAGCGCCGCGTCCCGAAGGCCTCCGGCACCGCCGGCCAAGGCCTGCCCCGCGAATTCCAGGAAGCGCTGGATGCTTACAACCGCGATGCGGAGAAGCTGGCGAAATAGTCGATGAACATTTTCCAACAACGCAGGCCCCAAGAAGGAATGTCGAATGACAAATTCCCGAATGCCGAATGGCGGGTGTCAGGAGAAAGGAAGGCTGCCGCCAAGCGCGGAGCGTCTTCCTTCTTCAAGACACTTCATTCGTCATTCGGAAATTCAGCATTCGTCATTCTCTCCACCCTCGCGCTCTCCTTCACCGCTACAGCCCAAGACCTCCCCCGCCGCCCTGACGACCCGATCCCCGCGCAAGTGGACACGATGTATGAGCGTGGCCTCTCCTACCTGGCGAAGAACCAGAACGCGCAGGGATCCTGGAACGACAGCATGGGCAGCGAGCCGGGAGTGGTGGGCCTCTGCGTGGTTTCCTTCCTGGCGCACGGCGAGGACCCGAACCACGGCCCCTACGCCGCTGTGATCTCCAAGGCGATCGAGTACATCCTTTCCCAGCAGAATCCGACCAACGGCTACATCGGGAACAGCATGTACAACCACGGCTTCGCCACCCTGGCGCTGGCGGAGTCCTACGGTGCCGTGGAGAACCCGAAGATCGCTCCCGCGCTGAAGAAGTGCGTGGACCTGATCTTGAGCGCGCAGAAGCGCAATGGTACCAAGGGCGCCTGGCGCTACACGCCGGAGAGCACGGACCAGGACACCACCGTCTCCGGCTGCCAACTGGTCGCACTCTACGCCGCGCGGAATGCCGGCATCCCGGTGCCGGATGAGGCCTTCAAGAAGGGTCTGGCCTACATGGCCAGTTGCCGCAGCAGCAGCGACGGCTCCTACGGCTACACCTCCGCGGGCGGCGGCAAGCCGACCCTCACCGCCATCGGCGTGCTAGTGCTCTCCCTGGCCAAGGAGAAGGAGGGCAAGGGCTTCGGGGACTCCGTGAAGTATCTCCAGGGCCAGCTCTCCTTCCGCGACCGCCACTATCCCTACTACTTCGAGTACTACATGTCCCAGGCGCTCTTCCATGCGGACACGGATACTTGGAACGAATGGAACTCCCGGAACATCCGCTACCTTTCCACCATCCAGTCCCGCGATGGCTCCTGGCCCGGCAACAAGGGCCAGTCCTTCAATACCGCGGGCTCCCTGCTTTCACTCGCCCTGAACTATCGTTTCCTGCCCATCTACGAGAAATGATCCGCCCTTTGGTCATTGCCACCCTCATCGCCGCCCCCCTTGCCGCCCGCGCCCAGGAAGAAGCGAAGGACCACCTCCGCTTCACCAATGGCGACCAACTGGAGGGCCACTTCGGTGGCTTCAACTCCAGTGGGAAGATCACGTGGGAGCGTGCGGACTTCGCCGCGCCCATCGAACTCCAGCCCGGCAAGGTCCGCCAGATCGTCCTGCGCGATGCCCGGCCCTCCATCGACTCCGCCGATCCGAGCCACATCACGCTGGTGAATGGCGACCGCATCCCCGGCAAGATCGTGGCCGCGGACGAGCATGAGATGACGCTCGAATCCAAGTCCGCCGGGGTGCTGACCCTGCCGCGCGAGGTGGTGAGCAGCATCGCGCCGAATCCCTTCGGCGGGCGCCTGGTGTATGCTGGCCCCTTCGATGACAAGGGCTGGAAGATCATCCCCGCGGAGAAGCTGCCGGACGGTGGCGTCAATGGCCTCGGCATGGGCGGTCTCGGCAATGGTGGCGACGGTGCCGCCGGCAAGGCACCCAAGAAGGGCGACAAGCCCGGGGAAGATCGGCCCGGCTGGTCGCACGCCGGTGCGGCTTGGTATTCCCGCGCGAGCGGGGATGCAGTGGTCTTCGATGCCGGCATGCCGGACCGCGCGGTGCTGCGCTTTAAGCTCGGCTGGCGTTCGCGCCCGATGATTTCCGTGGCCTTCCACGCGGACCTGGCGCAGCCCGCGCCCAAGGAACCGAAGAAGGAGGGAGAAGATGCCCCGGAGCGCCCGATGGCAGGCATGGCCCCGAACTTCGCGCGCATGTTCGGCACCGGCTACGTCTTCAACTTCAACCAGGGCTACATGAACCTGCAGCGCACGGGCTTCGATGAGGATGGCAACCCGGAAGTGGAGCGGGTGCGCGTGGGCAATCTCCCGCGCCTGCCGGAGAGCGGTGAGGCGCTTTTCGAGATCCGCTGTGACCGCAAGGAAGGCAGCATCGCCGTCTACCTCAATGGCGAGTTCGTCCAGCAGTGGTACACCGCGGAGGAAGGCCAGGAAGCCAAGTCGGACGAGCCCTCCTACAAGGCACCGGGCGGCGGCATCGGCTTCCAGGTGCAGTCCGGTAGCAGCCAGATGCGCGTCTCGGACATCGTGGTGGCGGAGTGGAACGGCATGACCGATTCCGCGCGCAGCATGGAGAACGAGCAGCAGGACATCGTGCTGCTCACCAATGGCACGGACCGCTTCTCCGGCCGCATCCACGGCATCCATGAGGACCTGGTGGAGGTGGAGGGCAAGTATGCCACGCTCAAGATCCCGATGCAGGAAGTCGCGGAGATGCACTTCGCCCGCAGCAGCCGGCGCAAGCTGGAGCCGCAGGAGAACACCGAAGTGATCGTCCACATGAAGCCGGTCGGCCGCGTCAGCGGCGTGCCGGTCTCCTCGAAAGACGGTCACCTGCAGCTCGACTCGCGCCTCGCCGGGAAGATCGATCTCGATCTGTCACCCGCCGTCGTCCTGGAGTTTCAATCCGCGGGTGGCTTTCTCGATGAATGGGACGACGATCTGTGAGCAGCAGGAAACTCGAAATTCCAAATCTCAAATTCCAAATCCCGGCTCTCGGATTCCAGATCTGAAATCTCAAATCTGAAATTTGAAATCCAAATTCCGGCCCCTGACCACTGGCCACCACCTCACGTGCAACGTCTCGCACCCATCTTCGCCGCCGCTTGCCTGCTGCCCCTTCAGGCGCGGGCGGATGATGTGATCCTCACCGAAGGATCACGTCTCTCCGGCACCGTCACCGCCATGGGGGACGACGGGCGGATCTCGCTGTCCAGCGATCTCGCCTTCGAGCCCTTCCAGGTGAAGTCGGATCGCATCCAGCGCGTCATCTTCGACAGCGGCAAGCCCGGGCCGGCCGATGAGAGTGACGCCATGGTGATCCTGGCGAATGGCGACCAGTTCCCCTGCGAGCTTCAGGACATCGGCCCCACCACGCTGCACGTCAGCACCAGCTTCGCCGGGCCGCTGGAAATCGCCCGGGACCGGGTGAAGACCGTGCAGCTCGGCGTGCGCCCGCGGAAGATCATCTACAAGGGCCCGGACAGCGCGGATGGCTGGGCGGTGCGCAGCAACTGGCGCTGCGAGCGGCGCAGCTTCATCGCGGATGGCGGTGGCAGCATCGCCCGCGCCTTCGATGTCCCGGCCTCCTTCGCGCTGAAGTTCCACGTCAGCTGGCGGAATACCCCGAACCTCCACGTCTTCTTCGCGGATGACAGCATGGAGCCCAGCGCGCGGGCGGACCGCTACGAGCTGACCTTCGATGGTTCCTCCGGTTTCTCGCTCAAGCGCCAACTGGAGGGAGCCATCAAGGAAATGCAGATGCCGACCATCCGCCGGGATCCTTCCGAATACGCGGACTCCCAGGTGGACATCGAGCTGCTGGTGGACCGTAAGATCAAGCCGCCCTGCATCCACCTCCTGATCAATGGCCAGGAAGAGGGCAAGTTCTCCGATCCCGCAAAGATTGCCCCAAACGGCAAGGGCATCATGTTCCTCAGCAAGATCGGCAGCGACGACCAGATGACCGTGGACAATATCGAGGTCCGCGAGTGGGACCCCGCTGCGGTGCGCCACGGCAGTGAGCCGCGCGGCGATGAAGCGAAGGACGGGGTGATCATGCGCTCCTCCGACCGCAGCACCGGCAATATCCTCGGCATGGTCTCCGGGAAGGCCGGACCCTCGATCCTCTACAAGAGCCCGCACTACGAGGAGCCATCGGAGCTGCCCACCGCGGATGTCTCCACCCTCTTCTTCGCAAAGGCGGCCGCAGCACTGCCGGACGCCAAGGTGCCCTGGCAGCTCGGCCTGCGCGGCCGCGGCGTCTTGGGAGTCTCCTCTGCCGTGTTCAGCGGGGATTTCCTGGTGGCGGAGCATCCGCTGCTGGGCAAGCTTGAGATCCGGCGCGAGACCATCGGCCGCCTTGAGCGCAAGCCCAAGGATGGCGACGAAGAAGAGGAAGCAGACCCCGAGGAAGGAGCGGAAGACGACCAATGAAAGCTTGCCGATACTTGTCCCTCACCTTGCTGGCCCTCGCGGCCACCGCAGCCGCGGACCCGCCCAGCGTGGAAGTGCGCTGCATGGATGGCAGCCGCTTCAAGGGCAAGCTGCTGGAGATCGGCCCGGACCGCGCGCGGATCGAGTCCGACTTCTTGACCGAGCCGGTGCCGCTCAAGGTCAACCGCATCCTGGAAATTTCCATGCCGCCGAAGCGCGGCGAATTCAAGGGCGACCACATCGCCACCGCCGTGCTGAGCAATGGCGACGTGCTGCGCGGCGAGCTCACCGGCGTGACCGACAAGGAGATCTCCATGCGCACCTGGTATGCCGGGGACATGGTGCTGCGCCGCTCGATGGTGGATACGCTCGATATCCAGGACCGGCCGTCGGTGATTTACTCCGGCCCCACCGGCCTGGAAGGCTGGAACATGGAGAAGCGCGACGGCTGGGCCTACGAGAGCGGCGTGCTGCGCTCCAAGCAGGCCGGCTCGATCTCGCGCAAGCTGGAGCTGCCGGCCAAGGCGCGCTTCGCCTTCGATATCTCCTGGCGCACCAGCCCGGGCTTCCGCTTCCTCTTCTTCTGCGAGAATGCCGACTCCAAGGAGGCGGGGGATTGCTACATGTTCCGCTTCGTGAACAGCCGCGTGGTGGAACTGCGCAAGCGCGTGCGAAACAGCTCCATCTCGATCGGCATCGCCCAGCCGATCCAGGACCTGATGAGCCGGGAGAAGGCCCGCTTCGAATTGCTGGTGGACCGGAAGACCGGGCTCGTCCAGCTGCGGGTGAATGACCGGCCCGCCGTGGAGTGGACCGATCCCGAGCCGCAGGCCGGCCACATGGGCGGCGGCATCTTTTTCGATGCCCTGGACACCACCCCGCTGCGCTTCTCGCGCATCGATGTCAGCTCCTGGGATGGCGTGCTGGAGAACCGTGCCGACCAGCAGGAAGATCCCCTGATCGATGACGAGGACGGTTCCTCCGAGAAGAAGAAGGACGAGCCCGAGCCTGATCCGAAGCGCATCCGCCTGCGCAACAACGACCACGTGGAAGGCGAGATGACCGGCATTGAGAACGGCAAGGTGAAGCTCAAGACCAAGTTCGGGGACATGAACCTGTCCGTCTCCCGCCTGCGCTCCTTCCCGCTGCGCACCCGGGATGAGAAGAAGGACTGGAAGCTCGGCCTCTACGAAGAGCCGAAGCGCCGCAATGGCGACATCCGCGGCTGGTTTGCGGATGGCAGCCACGTGACCTTCCGCTTGGACGGTGCCGGGGACGGCAAGCTCAAGGGCTACTCGCAGACCTTCGGGGATGAGGAGTTCGATGCCTCGGCCTTCTGCCGGATTGAGTTCAATCTCTACCCAGTTGACGGGAAGCGGCCGACGCCGGAGGATGAGTGAGCTTCTTGGTGGAGCGCCAGGCTCCAGCCTGGCCGAAGCAGTTCTGTGGGCGCTCGATGCCAAGTGCCCTCGTGTGCGTTTCGATTCGCCAGCCTGAGCTTGGTCAGTGCCGAGTCTACGTGACTCATCTCCAGTCGGCTTGATTCCCGCTCGACCTGAGGGCCTCAAATAAGGCCCAACGCCAGAACTGCTTCAGCCAGGCTGGAGCCTGGCGCTCCCAAAAGTCTACTTCTCCCCCGGCCCCAGCACCGGCGGATGGAAAGTGCTGGCCATCTCCCCCAGCGCCACCTTCAGCCGCCGCTGGTATTCATCCCGCGGGACCTCTTCCCCGCCGAATCGTCTGAGGTGCTCCGTGAGCCACTGGGTATCCAGCAGGAGAAAGTCCCGCGCTTGAAGCTCCCGCACCAGCCCCACCAGCGCGATCTTGGAAGCATCCGTCTTCCGGGAGAACATGCTCTCGCCGAAGAAAGCCCGGCCCAGCGCCACGCCATAGAGCCCGCCTTGCAGACCCTCCGCATCATGCACCTCCACGGAGTGCGCATAGCCCAGGCGGTGCAGCAGGCAGTAGCTCTCCAGGATCGTGCCATCGATCCAGGTCCGCTCCCGCGCCGCACAGCCGAGCATCGTGCCGCGGAAGTCCGTGTTCCACTTCAGCTCGAAGGGCGGGTCCTTCAGCACGCGCTTCAGGCCATGCGGTATGTGGAACTTCTCGTTCAAGGGAATCACCCCGCGCATCAGCGGTGAGAACCAGGTGAGTTCTCCTTGGTCCGCCATCGGAAACACGCCTTGCGCATAGGCACCGAGCAGCACCTGCGGCGGGATGATCTGGGCTGGCGGAAATCCTGACACTTTTCGAAGGGAGGATGCATGGGGAGGCGGGCGCGCTCAACCGGAAAGCGCACGAGTGGGCAAGACGTCACGGCCCCGTGAACCATAGGTCCTATAGGACCCATAGGACCTATTCGAAGCACCCTTGCAGCTCCGAAAAAATTCTTCCGTGAATTCTAGATGAAACCTGAAAGCCCGACAAAGGCCACGCGTAGGGCCCCACGAAGGACACCTCCGTGAAAACCATACCCGCCCCTTTGAGGGCACTGCTTGACTTGGCCGGCCGCACCGCCGGCTTCCTTTTTGGACATATCACATGGTCGGCCCCTCCGTGGCTGGCTTGGACTGGTAAAAGCATATCATTATTCGGCCGCCATCTTTCGCGCCATCGCCGCCCATGGGCGCTCGGCGTCGTGACCCTGGGCGCAGCCTGGCTCGGCACCTGGCAGTATCTCCGCTGGAAGGAGGCGCACCGGCCGCGGCCGGTCGTCTATGAGGAGATCCAGAAGGTGAGCGTGACCTGGAACGTGCCGGGAATCCAAAGCCCCGGCATCCCCGAGAAGGATCTCAGCCCCACTCCCTTCGTCGTCCACTTCTCGCTGCCATCCGCGCCGCTGGAGAAGACGGGCAAGGAGCCGGGGCCGGGCGTCACCATCCAGCCAGCCGTGCCCGGCAAGTGGCTATGGTCGGACAGCAAGACCCTGGTCTTCACGCCGGAGGCCCTGCACTGGCAGCCCGGCGCGAACTATACCGTGACGCTCGCCCGCCAGGAGCTCGCGCCCAAGCTCGACTTCAGCAAGAGCAAGATCGAGTTCAACACCGCACCACTGCAGGCGGACCTGCAGAACTTCGACTTCTACACCAGCCCGAAGGATCCCACCGTGCACCAGGTGGTGGGCGAGCTGCGCTTCAGCCACCCGGTGGCGCTGGAGGAAGCCACGCGCCACCTCGCGCTGGAGGTCATCGGCGGCACCCCGCTCTTCCCCGGCATGGCCGCGGGCGACTCGACCTTCACGGTGACGGAGGGCAATGGGCCCCGGCAGTTCTTCATCCGCAGCCGCGGCATCACCATCCCGCCCAAGGAGGACTTCGTGAAGCTGCGCCTGACCAAGGGCGTGGCCAGCCTCAGCGGCGGCAAGCCCACCGAAATCGAGCGCGAGGCGAAGACCCGCGTGCCGGACAAGTTCAGCGGCTTCTCGCTCGCGAACGCGGATGCCCAGATCATCCGCAATGCGGAGGGCGACCCCGAGCAGATCCTCTTCATCAACTCCAGCGTCGCGCTGGATAGCGATGAGATCGCCAAGCGCATCACGGTCCAGTGGTCGGAGGATTCGTGGAACTTCGCCGACCATGCGGAGATGGAGAAGCAACTCGCGAAGTCGACCAAGGTCAGCCTGACTCCCCTGCCCTCCGAGGCGCCGCTCGCCACGCGCCACGCCTTCCGTTTCACCGAGCCGCGCTACGGCTACCTGCGGATCCGCGTGGAGCCGGGCGTGAAAGCGCCGGGCGACTTCGAGTTGGGCCAGCCCTTCCTCACCCAGACAGACGTGCCGCCCTTCCCGAAGGAAATCCAGATCCTGGGCAAAGGCAACATCCTCAGCCTTGGCGGGGCGAAGAAGCTCGTCGCCAGCTCGCGCGGCATGGAGCACCTCCAGGTCAGCATGGGCCGCGTGCCGGTATCGCAGATCCAGCACCTCATCAGCCAGAACGGCAGCCGCGGCTTCGATTCGCCGGACTTCTACGGGGACTTCAGCGAGGACAACCTGGTCCAGCAGTACCGCAAGGTCATCGACCTGCCGCCCAGGAAGGAATGGGAGGCCGTGCAGACGGAGATCAACCTCGGCGAAGCGCCGCCGATGAGTTCACCGGACAAGCTCGCCGGGGGCCGCGGGATCTTCTTCGTGAATGTCCGGCCGGTGAAGGTGAGCGAGAAGGAAGAGGAGGACACCAGCGTCTACAGCCGGATCGAGAACCCCCACGAGGAAGCGGAATGGATCGTGGCCAACGAGGAGAACGACGGCGATGAATTCGTGGATGGCTGGGAAGCCGGCGAAGGCAACAGCTCCGGCCGCTTCGTGATGGTGACCGACCTGGGCCTGATGGTGAAAGTCGGCGCGGACTACACCCGCGATGTCTTCGTGATGTCGCTCGGCAAGGGCACCCCGACCGAGGGCGTGAACTTGAAGGTAATCGCCAAGAACGGCACCGTCCTCACGGAGGCCGTCACGGATGCCCAGGGCCGCGCCCAGATCCGGGTCTTGGATGGCTTCGTCAATGAACGCGAGGCCATGGCCGTGCTGGCAACCAAGGGCGATGACATCACCTTCCTGCCGCTCCAGGAGCGCCAGATGCCCGCGATGGATTACTCGCGCTTCGATATCGATGGCGTGGTCGCGTCCCGGCAAAAGGCGGTGGAAGGCTACCTCTTCACCGAGCGCGGCATCTACCGCCCCGGGGACACGGTGAATACCGGCGCGCTGGTCCGCCGTCGCGACTGGGAGCCGGTGCTGGAAGGCCTGCCGGTGCAGCTCACCATGCTCGACTCGAAGGGCAACTCCATCGGCGAGAAGCGCCTGGCCATGCCCTACGATGGCTTCCTGGAAGCGAAGTTCCCGGTGCCGGAGACCGCGCCGCTGGGCATCTACGAGATCCAGGCGCATGTGCTGAATAGCGAAAACGAGGTCATGTTCCGCCTGGGCCGCACCGCGGTGAAGGTGGAGGAATTCCAGCCGGACCGCAGCAAGGTGGACGCGAAGATCGAGGGTGATCCGCCCGCAGGCTGGATGAAGCCGGTGGCCGCCACCGTGCTGGCGGAGGTCCACTCGCTCTTCGGCGATGCCGCAGCGGAGCGGCGCGTGACGATGAAGCTCGACCTGGCCCCCGGGGAGTTCCGTTTCCCGGAGTGGGATGGCTTCGTCTTCCATGACCGCAGCGTGGATACCTCGGAGTGGCGCGCGGGCCGCAGCATCGACCTGGGCGAGGCGAAGACGGATGCGGATGGCCGCGTGGAATTCACGCTGCCGCTGGACACGCTGAAGGATGCCTCCTACCGCATGACGGTCTCCACCGAGGCCTTCGAGCGGGATAGCGGGCGCAGCGTCGCCCACAGCTTCACGCAGATGGTTTCTCCTTGGGACACGGTGCTCGGCTGGAAGCCGGATGGCGACCTGAACTACATCGGCAAGGATGCGGGCCGTGCGCTGCGCATGGTGGCGATCGACCGCCAACTGAAGTCGGTGGCCCTGAACAAACTGCACCGCCGCTTGATCGAGATCCGCCAGGTCTCCGCGCTCACGCAGCAGGAGAACGGCAACTACGGCTACGTCTCCACCACCCATGAGCGCGTGGCCTCGATGTCGGACCTCACGCTTGAGGCGGGCGGCAGCGATCTGATGCTGGCCACCGGGGATCCCGGGAACTTCCGCCTGGAGATCCTGGACGATGAGGATGCCGTGCTCTGCGTGATCCCCTACCGCGTGGCGGGCAAGGGCGACCAGAACCGCTCACTGGAGCGGGAGGCGGAACTGGAGCTGGTGCTCGGCCAGGGCGAGGTGCGCCCGGGTGAAGAAGTGGAGGTCCACCTCAGCGCGCCCTATTCCGGCGCCGGTGTCGTGACCCTGGAGCGTGAGAAGGTGCTGGCCCACCAGTGGTTCCAGACCGGAACCAACCAGACCACGGTGAAGATCCGCGTGCCGGAGAACATCGAGGGCACGATCTATGTGAATGCCGCCTTCGTGCGCTCGACTTCCTCGCCGGAGGTCTTCTACAGCCCGCTGAGCTATGCCGCCGCACCGCTGCACATCATCCCGGTGCGCCGCACGATGGAGGTGAAGCTGGATGCGCCGAAGGTGATCCGCCCCGGCACCGAGGTGAAGTTCGGCTACAGCTCCAGCAAGGAATCGCGCCTGGTGCTCTACGCCGTGGATGAGGGCATCCACCGCATCACCAACTACAAGCTGCCGCGCCCGGTGGACTACTTCACGCGCAAGCAGGCGCTGGAAGTGCGGACCATGCAGTGGCTCGACTTGCTGCTGCCGGAGTATCATTTCCTGAAGGCCGCGCCGGCCTTCGGCGGTGATGGCGATGACGAGGGCCTGCTGTCGATGCACCTGAATCCCTTCAAGCGCCGCCAGGAAGCGCCGGTCGTATTCTGGTCCGGCCTGGTCAGCGCCGGGCCGGAGCGGAAGGAGTTCACCTGGAAGGTGCCGGACTACTTCAATGGCAACCTGAAGATCATGGCGGTGGCGGCGAATGCGGGAAGCATCGGCGTGGCGGAGACCTCCGCGCTGGTGAAGGCTCCGATCATCCTGGTGCCGAATGCGCCGCTCTTCGTCACGCCGGGGGATGAGTTCGTCACCTCGCTCGCGATCACGAACAACCTCGACTCGAAGGAGAAGGCGACGATCAGCGTGGACTCCGCTTCCACCAGCCACCTGGAGATCATCGGTAACCCGGTGGCGAGCGTTGAGCTGGAGCCGGGCAAGGAGGGTTCGCTCTACTTCCGCTTCCGCGCGAAGGAGGAGCTGGGTGCCGCGGAGCTGAAGTTCAAGGCGAGCGGTGGCGGTGAGACCGTCACCCGTTCCATGCCTCTGAGCGTGCGGCCGGCCACGCACATCGTGACCACGGTGCAGTCCGGCTGGTTCCGCACCGGCAGCCAGGAGCTGGAGATCAAGCGCTCGCTCTATCCGCAGTTCCGTCGTGCGGATGCGGTGTGCAGCGTCTTGCCGCTCGGCCTGGCCAAGGGGTTGGAAGCCTATGTCAGCGCCTACCCGCACGGCTGCAGCGAGCAGATCACCAGCCGCGCCATGGTGAAGCTGCTGGTCTCCACGGAGGCGGACTTCGGGCTGCCGGCCGCGACGGCGGCGGAGCACATTCGCGGGGCGATCAGTCAGCTGCAGAACCGCCAGCAGTCGGACGGCGGCTTCGGCTACTGGTATGCCGGGAACCCGCGGCCCTTCGACTTCCCCTCGCTCTACGTGCTGCACTTCCTGACCGAGGCCAAGCTGCTCGGCCACGCGGTGCCGGAGGACATGATGAAGGCCGCGCTGAACTACGCCCGCAACACCGCGCGTGCGGAGATCAACAGTCCGAACGAGGCGGAGATCCAAGCCTATGCGATCTACCTGCTGGCCCGCAATGGCGACGAAAAACCGCTGCTGCTGAACCTGCGCGATACCTTGGACAAGTGGCCCGAGGCGCGCTGGATCGACCGGCCCACCGCAGCCTGGATGGCGGCGAGCTACCGCTTGCTCAAGTCCGACAAGGAGGCGAATGCGCTGATCGAACGCTGCGTGGCAGCCCGCAAGAAGAGCGAGCCGAAGGATGGCGGCTTCTACTACAACTGCCGGCAGGCGGATGATCTCAAGATCTTCTACGTGCGCTGCCGTCACTTCCAGGAGCAGGCGCGGGACTTCGGCTACGATGACCTCGCGCCGATCATGGCACCGCTGCGCGAGCAGAGCTTCACCACCCTGACCGCGTCCTACATGACCATGGCGCTGAAGGCTTATAGCGATGTGGCGGCGCAGTCGAAGCTGGAGCTGTCGATCCGCGCCAGGCCGCGCGGGGGCAGTGAGACGAATCTGGTCTCGCCCACCACCGGTCTGGTCCGCGCGGACTTCCCGGATGGCATCGGGCAGATCAAGTTCCGCCGCAACCAGAAGGGCGATGGCGACCTCGGTGCCTTCTATCAGACGGTGGAGCAGGGCTTCGATCGCGGCAAGGCGCCGCCGGCGGAGACCAGCGGTCTTGCCATCCTGCGCGAAATCAAGCGGGCACCGGGCGAGAAGCCGCTGCGCGTGGGTGATGCGGTGGAGGTGAAGCTGACCTTGCGCAACCTCTCGCCACGGCAACTGAATGACCTCGCCGTCGTCGATCTCTTGCCCGCGGGCTTCGAGATCGTGGCGGGCGATCTGAAGTCCGGGCCCGCCGCGGTGGCGGGGACGAACTTCAGCGAGGTGCGGGAGGACCGCTCGCTCTTCTACCTCGCACTGGGCGCGAACAAGGAGTGGAGCGTGAGCTACCGCATGAAGGCCACCTGCCCGGGCAAGTTCCAGGTGCCCTCCGCACTGGTGGAGGACATGTATGACCGCGGCCGCCACGGGACCACGGAGACCAGCAGCCTGGAAGTGGTGTCGGCGAATTGAGACGGCGATGAGCAAGCTCCGGCACAAGCTGGTGAAATGGGCGCGGCGGTCCGCATGGGCCGCCGCGGCCATCGCATTTCTGTTAGGACTCGGCTGGTTCCTGTTGCCGCGGCCCACGCTGTATCCGGAGGACATCTCGTGGTCGCGCATGGTGCGGGACCGGAATGGCAAGCTGCTGCATCTCTCCCAAGCGGCGGACGGCCACTACCGCTTGCAGACGCCGCTGGCGCAGATCCAACCTGCCCTGCTGCGCGCCACCTTGCAGAAGGAGGACCGGCACTTCCGCTGGCATCCCGGCGTGAATCCCCTCGCGCTGTGTCGTGCGGCTTGGGGTGTGGTCCGCAACCAACCGGCAGGCGGCGCTTCCACTCTCACGATGCAGGTGGCGCGGCTGCGCTGGAAGCTGGAGACGCGTAGTGCCAGCGGCAAGCTGGAGCAGATCTTCCGCGCCATTCAGTTGGAGCGCTACTACTCGAAGGATGAGATCCTGGAAGCTTACCTGAACCTCGCGCCCTATGGCGGCAATGTTGAGGGGGCCGGTGCCGCGGCGCTGCTGTGGTGTGGCAAGCCGGTGAACAAGATCACGGAGCGCGAGGCCTTTGCCCTGAGCGTGATCCCGCAGAGCCCGGCCACGCGGCATCCGGGCAGGCCGGCGGATCGCCCGCGCATCGCGGTGGCGCAGGCGCGCTTGATTGCCTCGCTGCCGGAGGGTGACCCTTTGCGGCGTGATCCGCTCTCGGCCTCCTTCACGCTGGAGCCGCTGAGTGATCCGCCGCACTTCGCGCCGCACTTCTGCCGCCAGATGATGAGCGGGGATAAAGCGGCGGTGACGGATACCACGCTCAACCTGCGGCTTCAGCAGACCATCGAGGCTGGCATCCGTGCCAAGCTGGACCAGACGGCGGAACTGGGCATCAACAATGCCTGTGCGATCCTGGTCCATGCGCCGAGCCGCGAGGTGCTGGCCTACGTCGGTTCCGGGGACTACAGCAATGCCGCGATCTCCGGGATGGTGGATGGGCTGCGGGCGCGGCGTTCGCCGGGCTCCGCGCTCAAGCCTTTCATCTATGGCATGGCACTGGAGCAGGGCCTCATTCATCCTGGCAGCGTGTTGGTCGATGGCCCGCTGGTCTTCGGCGACTACAATCCGGAGAACTTCGAGCGCGAGTTCATGGGGCCGATCAATGCGCGCGAGGCGCTGCTGCGCAGCCGGAATATTCCCGCGGTTGATCTAACAAGACGGCTGACGCATGGCGGGCTCTACGGCCTGCTGCAGCGCGGCGGGGTGCAGCTCGATCATCCGGCGGGATACTATGGCCTCTCGCTGGCACTCGGTGGCGCGGGGGTGACGCCGCTGGAGCTGGCCTCGCTCTATGCCGCGCTGGCGGATGACGGGCGCGCGCGGCCGCTGGTCTTCAAGCCCGGAACCGCGCCGAGTTCGGGACCGCTGCTGTTAGATGAGGCGGCGCGCTATCTGGTGCTGGAGATGCTGAGCGGCGGCAGTGACCTGGGCGCGGACTACGGCTTCACGCGGCGGGTGCCCGGTGTGGCGTGGAAGACGGGGACTTCCCATGGCTTCCGGGATGCCTGGGCGGCGGGCGTGCTGGGCGACTACGTGCTGGTGGTGTGGATGGGGAATTTCTCCGGACGCGGGAACAACGCGCTGGTGGCGCGCCATACCGCGGCTCCCCTGCTCTTCGATCTCTTCGACCGGCTGGGGCTGCCGGATGTGCCGCGCAAGATGCCGGAGCAGGTGGTGACGGCGGAGATCTGCCCGCAGTCCGGATGTCTGGTAAGTGCGCACTGTCCGCACCGGAAGACATCGCACTTCATCGCGGGTGTCTCGCCGATCCGGGTTTGTGAGCTGCACCGGGAGATCCTGGTGGATGGCAGCAGCGGGCTGCGCGTGGCGCGGGATGATGGCCGTCCGGGTTTGCGGCACGAGGTGCGTGAGTTCTGGCCGCCGGATTTGTTAGAAGCCTTCCGCAGGGCGGGCGTGCCGCGCCGCGAACCGCCGGCACCGGAGAACGGGACCGCGAGTGTGGAGGGGCAGGATCATGGTGGCGCGCCCCAGATTGTCTCGCCGCTGCCGGGCCGCGTCTATCTGGCGGGCGGTGTGGATGAGTCGATCGCCCTGCACGCCAAGCCTGCCGCGGGGGTGGCGCGGCTTTATTGGTTCTGTGATGAGGCATTCATCGGCAGCTCCGACGCGCGGGATGAACTGGCCTGGCAGCCCGTGACCGGCAAGCGGACACTGCGCGTGGTGGATGATCACGGGCGTGGCTCGGCGGTATCGATCACGGTGCGGAGTCGGTGAAGTAGTCCGCACACACCGTGTGCGGACAGGAGCGCCAGGCACCAGCCTGGCTGAAGCAGTTGTCGAGGCCGTCGGAAATCAGGTGCCCCCGGAGAAAGCCCGATTCGCCAGTCCAAGGCCACTTCGTGCAGAGCCTCCATGCCTCACCTCCAGCCCGTGTGGCTTCGCGCTCCATCCGAGGGCTCAAGATAAAGTCTGCCGCCAGAACTGCTTCGGGCAGGCTGGTGCCTGGCGCTCCCAGCGGCAGAAGCTCACGGATCCTGCGTCACCTGCAAACGGAAGTAGATCGATCCCTCCTGCTCCGGGAAGGCCACGGCGATGACTTCGATCTCACCATCATCTGCCACGACCACCGGCTCACCGCCGGACTCGGTCCAAGCGACGAGGTCGGAACTGAAGACCGGCCTGACGTGGAGGCCCACGCCGGCTCCGCCCTTGCGCTGACAGTAGAGCGCCACCATGCCATCGTCATTCGCATTTGCCCGGGTGGCGGGCGTTCCGCGGGAGGCGAGGGTCGCGCCCGCCAGCGTCACTTGGCAGGCATCCGCCAGCTTCGGATCAGTGCCGATGGCGTATTCGATGAGGTTCACCTTGCCGTCGCCATCGAAGTCCGCCTCCGGCCCGCTCAGCAGCGGATCGGCCTGCTCGGTCGCATTAAAGTGAAGCGTCCGCCACTGCGCGAAGCTCATCACGCCGCCGACCGCCGGTTCCGGATCTTCGGCACCCGGCGAGCCGCCGATATTCGCGCTGGCACGCCAACCTTCCGCAGTACTCCAGAGCGCGGGATCACCCGTCGGCTGCTGCGGCACGAGCGAGCGCCCGCTGCCATTCGCCGCCGGATACCAGGTCGGGGAATAGGTGAAGTCGAGCAAGGTGTCCCCCGCCGCATTCACCAACTGGATGCGCTCGCCCTCATTGCTCAGACTGCCGCTGAAGTCACCGGCGATATTGAAGCCGCTGCCATAGCGCGAGATGAAGGCTGCAGTCTTGTGGACCAGCAGGATCGTCTCGCCCGGGGCAATCACCTTTGCTCCGAAGGTGAAGTCGATGCCGCTGGCGAACTTCGCGCCGGTCAGATCGATGTTCTGCGTGCCATGGTTGCGGATCTCCATGAACTCGAAGTCCGAGCTGTCCAGGAAGCCATCGCCAATCTCCGATTCGGTGGGCGCGGTGGGCGCATACATCAACTCGGTCACGCGCAGCGGCGGCAACGTATTCGTGCCGAAACTGCGGGCATTCAACGCACTCCAGACGCCGCCGCTCAAGACGCGGGCCTTCACCTGCAGGCTGTAGGGAAAGGTCACCGGAGTGGTATAGGCCACCGCCGCGCCATGCACCGCACCGCCGGGCAAGCGCGGGTCCGTGCCATCCAGCGTGTAGTAGATCGTGCCACCCGAATTTGGATTGCTCATCGTCAGGGAGAAGTTCGAGGAGACGGCACCACCCTCCTGGCTGAAGACCGGCGGATCGATCGCTGGATAGAAGCCCTGCACGCGCATCGCATTGCGCAGGATGATGGCGTTGCTGGTCGTGCCCGTGCCATCGGCGGTGCCGGTCTGCATGATATTGCGGACGCGGTTAACCTCGGCCTGCCAATCGGTGTCGCGCTTGGCGGGAGGCTCCTGGATGGTGTCACCCCAACGCGCGGATTCCGCCACGATCGGCTTGCGGACCCACTCGGCCAGAGCATTCCAGCGGGCGACGGACTGCTCCGTGCTCAGTGCACCGCCGGCGGAGATGTGCTTGTAAACGCGGTCCGCGATCAGCATGCGGAATTCCGGATTAGCGCGCGCCGCATGCCAGATCTTGGTGGCGGGAGCGCTCTGGTCATTCTCCGTGGCGCGGAAGAGCGGGTGCACCCAGGCGGTGAGGTTGGCCTGATTGCCCGCGCCCCATGTCGTCTCGCCGTCCCAATTGTAGAATTCGAAGGGCTTGGCCGGAGTGTTGCGGTTGCCGCCCCACCAGTTGTTCACCGGCCAGTCGTTCATGCCGGAGTAGAAGGAGCACAACAGGTAGTCCACGAAGTTCGGCAGATCCACGTAGTCGTTCAGCTCAGCGTAGTTCGCGGGCACCGCCATGTTCTTGGCGGTGAGATCGCCGATGAGGTAGTTCCAGCGCGTGGCATCGCCATCGTGGGTGCCGCCGTGGTTCACGCTGAAGTAGTCTTCCTTCTCGCCACCGTACTCATTCGCGGAGAAGCTGGCATCGGGCCGCTCCACCGGGTTGTAGAGGCCCCAGTAGATGCCATCGATGAAGAGGTGGACGAAAGTCCCGGGCGTGGCCGGGCCGCCCATCGCCTCACGGGTGCTGCGGTACCACTCGTCTTCCGTGTAGGTGCTGCGGGTAGGATTCCAAGTGCGGGCGTAGCTGTGGTTGTTCCCCGCGCGCAGGATGATCTTGTCCACGCTCTTGTTACCCACGCCGGGGAAGAGCGGCGAATTCGTGAAGAGCTTCGACTCGAACTTCGTCTCGCCGTAGGCCGCGGAGAAGGACAGGCGCAGCGAGCGCTTCATGCGGTCATGGCTGTGGCCTTCCACGCTGCAGTCCGCCTGCACACCTGCGCTCGGGTCCCGCGGATCAATATACTCGACGGAGGCGGGCCGCTTCACGTCATCCGCGCGGTAGAAGCCGTTGTTGCCGCTGGAACTCCACATGTCCGAGCGGGCCACGGACAGGCACAGCGTAGGGATCTGGGCGAAGCTATCAATGAGATCCTGCGTGTAGGCCGGATCGTTCACGATCTCCGGGTCCATCTCGTAGTCGTGGATGCGGGAGCCGGTGCCCACGGAGATGGTGGGCTGTGGCCAGTTCGGGATCGATGCGGGCTGGTGGATGATGTCCGCCACCTTCAGGTAAGTGCGCGTCTCCGGCTTGCCGGTGCTGTAGCCGGTGCGGAAGGCCGCCGCGCGGACCACGGTGGTGGTGCTGATGGTGACGGGGCCGGTGTAAGCGATGCCGGTGGTAGCCGTGGGCGCGGAGCCATCGATGGTGTAGCGAATCTTGGCCTCCGCCATGTCATTGGCCAGCGTGAGCTGGAAGGGCGTGCTGAAGTAGCCGCGCTGCACATCGAAGGTGGTCTCTGGCACCACGCCCAGGGTGCTCGCATCATTCAGCGCGCCCGGAGTGGGATTGGCGTAGTACTGGAGGAAGGGCTGGATCTCGTTCGTCACCAGTTCCGGCTGCAGCAGGAAATTGATATCATCGGCAGCGATGTTCAGGCCTTGGATCGCGAGCACGTTCGGCTGGCCCGCGATGAGGAGTCCCGCATAGGCGCTGAGATCAATCGTCTCAGGGATGACCGCGGCGGCATAGGCGCGTTGCACGGTGGCCGTGGAGTTCCAGGCCGGCGTGGTGGGGGCATTGCGGCGGGCGACTTCCACGCCATTGAGGTAGGCCACGAAGCCATCGTCATAGCGGATCCGCATTTTCAGCACGTCGATGGCCGAGACGGATTCCGGCACGAAGCTGAAGCGCGCGAGGACGGTGGCGGAATTGTTCTTCATGGCCGCACGGACATACGTGCGGGTGTAGTCGTCGTAGGCCGTGGTCGGCGTGAAGGCACCCATGGTCACGCTGATCGCGGCATCGAACAGGGCGATACCCTGCGGCGTGAGCGGTGCGAGGCCATCATCTCCCAGGAAGATCTCCGCGCGGTTGGCGGGGGCCACCGTGTTGCTGCGCAGCATCTGGCCCTTTTCCACCAGCATGATGGCGGGCTCGCCGGTGAGAGCGGTCGCCAGGATCTTGGCACCAGGCGCGAGATTGCTGATGGAGGCCACATTGTAGGTTCCGGCTGTCTGGCGCACCGTCACGGGACCGGCCGGGATGCCAGCCATCATGGGATGGGTGCCGCCCACCGTGGTGACCGTGAGATCGGTCTGACCGTTCACCGCGCTGCCCGCGCTGCTGAGAAGGAAGTCATCCGTGAGGCCGCGCTCCCAGTTAAGCACCGGTACCGCGATATCGCGCAGCTTGGTATTCACCGGGGTGGAGCTGACCGTGGAGGAAACGATGACCAGATTCATGCCGGTGGCATTGGCCGCCGCCACCACATTGTCATCAATGTAGGTGACGCGGTGGCCCAGCACGGTGGTGAGCCGGTCGATCACGGTCTGGTCTCCGGCGGGGATGGTACCGTTCGAGTTGAGGTTGCCGACGAAGAGGATCCTGCCACCGCCCACGGTGATGGGGGTGTCATCGTAGCCGAGCCCGGCCAGGCCGCTGGTCCAACCGGCACCGGGGGTGAAGCCGGCATCCGTCCAGCCTGCGGGCAGGGAACCCTGCGGCACCATGAACTGCGCCTGGGCATCCGGGGCGATCAGGCTCACTTCCGGCCCCAGGAGCGGGGTCACGCCGTAGGAGACATTGCTGATCTGCTCCGGGAAGGTGGGGGTATACTGCCAGGCGACCGTCAGGCCATCGGGCTTGATCAGCCCCAGGAACTCGCCGCTGGCACTCAACTTGAAGTTGGTGTGCAGCGGGCTGCCGGCGTTCCGGCGGTTCTTGTCGGACGCGAAAACAACGAGATATCCCTTCGAGGGGAGAGTGACCGCCGGGAACTTCCACTTCTTCAGGTTGGCGGCGTCATCCGTGAGGTACCAGCCGTTCAGGTTCACGGCGGCGGGCGTCGGATTGTACAGCTCGATCCAGTCCTCCCGGGAACCGTCCTCATCGGTGATTCCCGTGCTATTGGAAGCTAGGAACTCGCTGATGATGACGTTCGAGGAATAGACTCCGATGGCGGAAGCCAGGGAGGAAAACAGTGCCAGCAGTACGCAGACACCCCGGAACAGGGGGATGAGCGGTCTCATGCGCGGGGGGAACGGGGGGATTAGGGGGTGGTGGCCCGGGGCGGCTGGAGGGGGTGAGCCGCGCGGGGTTGCCCCAAAAGGGGGTGAAATGCCCCCGCTTTCAATCGCAAAGCCCGCGACGGGGCCTCAAATCGGGGTTTCCCCTACAAGGAGTTACGTCCTGAAGGGGCCGGGCCGGGCCAGACGCTCCCCGATTGGGGGGAATGGGACGTGGGGATTCCCCCGTATGTTACGCTCTCCTAAACCCTGCCCGATGAAGTTCCGCCCGCTGCTGCTGCTCCCCTGCCTCTCCCCCGCCCTGCCCCTCTCCGCCATCGCCGCGCCGGAAAGCTACCCCTGCCAGAACGGACTGGTCCGCAGCTTGGTGGCCCGCGAGCCGATGTTCATGAACCCGGTGGCCGTGGCGGTGGATACGGATGGCGCGATCTATGTGACCGAGACAACTCGCCGCAAGGTGGCGGATTTGGACATCCGGGAGGTGATGGACTGGGTGCCGGAGGATCTTTCCCATACCTCCATCGACCAGAAGCGCGACTTCTTCCACAAGGCGATCACCACCGCAAAATTCAAGAATCACCCCTCGCTCAAGGATCACAACGGCGACGGGAAGATCGACTGGCAGGACCTGACGGTGCACAGCGAGAAGATCCACAAGCTGGTGGATACAGACGGGGATGGGGTGGCGGACAAGGCGACGGTCTTCGCGGAGGGCTTCAACACGGAGGTCACAGGGATCGCCGCCGGGGTGCTGGCGCGGCACGGGGATGTCTATGCCACCATCGCTCCGGATGTATGGAAGCTGAAGGATACCAACGGCGACGGCGTGGCGGATGAGCGCAAGGCGATCGCGACGGGCTTCGGGATTCACATCAACTACGCCGGGCATGACATGCACGGGCTGATCCTGGGGCCGGATGGGAAGGTGTATTGGACGATCGGGGACAAGGGGACGAATGTGAGCAGCGGTGGCAGGCGCTGGTTTTATCCGAATGAGGGGGCGCTGCTGCGCTGCAATCCGGATGGCTCGGACTTCGAAGTCTTTGCCCACGGCCTGCGCAACGTGCAGCAGATCGCCTTCGATGACTACGGGAACATCTTCGGCGTGGACAATGACTCCGACCAGAAGGGCGAGAAGGAGCGCCTGGTCTACATCGTGGAGGGCTCGGACAGCGGCTGGCGCTGCTACTATCAATATCGTGGCGGGAAGTACAATCCGTGGATGGATGAGCGGATTGCTTTTCCGGATGGGCCGGATCGCCCGGCATCGATCTTACCGCCGCTCTCGCTGTATCTGGATGGTCCGAGCGGTTTTGCGCACAATCCGGGCACGGCGCTGAATGAGAGATACCGCGACTGCTTTTTCCTGACGCAGTTCCCCGCCGGAAAGATCAATGCCTTCAAGATGGTGCCGGACGGCGCGGCCTACAAGATGACGGACGATCATCTGATGGCGAGTGGCACTGCTTTCGTGGGCTGCAACTTCGGGCCGGATGGCGCGCTGTATGTGGCGGACTGGCAGGGCGGGTATCCGTTGAAGGAGAAGGGTGCGGTTTGGAAGATCGATGATCCGAAGGAGACGGGGAGCGCGGCGAGGAAAGAAGTGGCGGCGATGCTGAAGGATGGCGCGGAGAAGGTGGCGGATGATGAGCTGGTGAAGCGCCTGGGGCATGCGGACCAGCGGGTGCGGCTGGATGCGCAGTGGGAACTGGCGCGGCGGGGGAAGTGGGATGACCTGAAGAAGGTGGCGGCATCAGCATCTGCCACGCAATTGGCGCGGATCCATGCGCTATGGGGGCTATCCCAAGGCAAGCAGTTCGATCCCGCGCTATTCGGAGCTTTGGCCAAGGACGCCGATGCCGAGCTGCGGGCCCAAGCGGCGAAGTGGGCGAGAGCATGCGGAGGAGACCAGCCGGGCCTCGCTCTGCTTCTCGCGGACCCGTCCCCGCGAGTTCGCTTTCACGCCGCACTGGCGGCCGGGAGGGCCCACACGAGCCAGTCTCGCGAGGCCCTTGTCAAAATGCTCGTGGAGAACGACAATCGTGATCGCTATCTGAGCGAGGCAGGGGCCTCCGCACTAAGCTCGCTTTTGATCTCCGAGTCCAGTTGGGCGGAAACCATTGCGGATCATCCTTCACCGGCTGTCCGTCTCGCCTTGATTGTCGCCATTGCGAAGACGCACGACCTGCTCAGCCAACTCGTCGATCACTTCGACGAGGAAAATACCGCCGTGAGCGACTCATTCTGCGGAGTCAATGGCGGCACTTTATGTCACGAGCTCATGGATCTAGATATCTCGCTCCTCTCGGCGCATCTTACGGACCCGAAGCCGGAGGTGGCCACGGAGTCTGCAAGGGTGCTCTACCAGATTGACCCAGCTTCCCCTTCCTTAGCCCTATCCCTGGAGAAAAGACCCGATGCCCGTGAGTCTGCCATCCGTCGCGCCATTGCTTCAAATCGCCGTATCGGTGATGCGGCATCCCTCCGTCGCTTGGCCAAGTTTGCTGCCGACTCAAGCCGGCCTTCAGGTCTGCGATTGGTAGCCTTGGAGGCTCTCGCCAGCGTGAAATCGAGCGAGCTGCTCGACGCGGTCGACGGTCACTACGCTCCACTCCAAGCGCTGCAAGTCCCTGCGGATTTGGCTTCGGAGCTGGCTACCACGATCAGTCCACTTTCGAACGACGAGACTCTCTCCAAATCTCTCTCGGCAGTGATCGATGCGCTCGGAGCGAAGCAGGACTTAGCCACGCTCGCCAAGCAGGCGGCTGATCCGAAGTTGGACACAAAGACCAGGATCGGAGCCCTGCAGCACCTCAAGAATGGCAAGGCTCCCACGTGGACAGCCATTGCCGGGAAGATGTTGGAACAGGACTCCCCCACCCTGCGCCCCGCTGCCGCGGAGCTACTCGTGGGAGAGAAGCCCGGAGCCGTGCTTGAATACATCCGTACGACAGGCCTGAAGTCCGCGGACCTCGCCGAACGTCAGTCAGCTGTGCGCATGCTCCCTGCCATGTCCGAATCCAAGTCCCTGCTCGATGGCCTCGTTGCCGATCTAACATCAGGGAAGCTCGATCCCGGCATCCGGCTTGAAGTCATCGAATCCGCTTCCAGCCTGCAGCTCGATAGCATCCACGAAGCGGAGGCGGCGCTGAGCGCCAAGGGTGGATTGGCAAAGTGGAGTTACGCCCTCGCCGGTGGCGATGCCGCGGCGGGGAAGAAGGTCTTCGAGGAGAATCTCTCCGCCAACTGCATGGCTTGCCATCGCATCGGTGAGGAAGGCTCGAATGTCGGGCCGCCGCTGACGGCGGTGGGCAAGAAGGGCCGGGACTACTTGTTGCAGTCCTTGATCGAGCCGCAGGCATCCATCGCGCCGGGCTATGGGATGATGACGCTGACGAAGAAGGATGGCAGCTCGCTGGCCGGCGCCCTGGTGGAGGAGAAGGACGGCACGCTGACCCTGCAAATGCCGGATGGCAGCAAGGCCACGGTGGCTGCCGCCGACATCGCGACGAAGACTCCACCGGTCAGCGCGATGCCGCCGATGGGCGAGATCCTGAAGCCGCGGGAACTGCGGGACGTGTTAGAATACCTCTCCTCCCTCAAGTGAGGACCCGGCTGCCCGGCCGGGCTTACTTTTGGAAGAGATACTCGTAGTCATCATCCGGGCCGAAGCTGCCGAAGGTGCTGCGGCTATCCGCCCGGCGCTCCAGTTCTTCCCGCGTGATGTCCGGGGAGATCTCATTTTCCATGCCGGGCTTCAAGCGGTAGTAGCCGTAGTCGATCCGGTCGCCCTCCCCTTTCCATCTGCAGGCGATCACGGAGGAATGCCTATGCTCGCCGAAGAGCCTGCCAAAGATATTTACCATCTCGCTACCAACGAGGGCCGACCTGCTTCCAACGATTGCCTCGTACTTTGCACGGATCTTGTCCTGGGCTTCCTGCTGGCTTGGGCTGAGTGCGGGGAGTTTCAGGATGGTGTGCGTTTCGGTCTTCGCGATCGGTTCAGCCCTCGCGAGTTCGCCGGCTCGGGTCTCTAGCTTCGCCTGCTCGGCAAGGGCGAAGAGGGCATCGGTCTCCTCCTTGGAAAAGCCCAGCATGGCCAGCTCCTCGCGATCGTCGTCATCGTCCAGGGAGTGCAAGTTAATCTCAAAGCGCCCGATCAAATCCGGCGGCAGGACCACGCTGCCATCCGACCACACGCCGAGGCGTCCTGGCACGGCCGGCCTGTCGTGCGGCGACGAGCGGCGGCTGGCACCCGGCTGCGCGGCCATGTCCTGCCCGGCTTGGGTGGACTGCGGGGTTCCCGCGGTGTTCTCACCGCGCGCTATCGCCGCCGCGCTATCGTCACCCGAAGGTGCCGCAATCTCACAGGAGATCCATCCCACAGCCGCCGCGATGGCTGCGACCAACGTGTGGGAGAGCAAGCGGCTTGTCCAGGAAGCGTGTGCCATCACTTTGAGAAGAGGTATTCAAACTCCTTGTCCAACCCGCGTTGCCAAGAGGAAGCGAAACCGCCCCGTGCCCGGTTTTTCAACTCTTCAGCGGATGTCTCGAGATTGATGTCTTCGTCCCTGCCCGGCCTGACGCGATAGGAGGCGTAGCTGAAATAGCCATCCTCACCCTGTTCCTTGCGGGCAATCACGGTGTACCAGCCACCATACTCGTCCGTGATCTTCTCTGCGATCTCCTCGAGTTGTGTCCCTGCCAAGACGGATCTGTCCCCAGCGATTGCCTGATACTTTTGCAGCAAGCTCGCGGTGGCCGCCTTTTTGTCGCCCTCCACGGCGGGGACCTTCACGAGCACTTTCGTATCAGTTTTCTCGACGACCACGACATTGGCCGCCTCCCGCGCATGGTCCGCGGTCTTCATCTCCTCGCCGTTGGCGATGAGGGCATTGCTCTCGTCATCAGAGAAGCCGAGACGAGTCAGTTCCTCACGATTGAATCCGCCGTCTGAGCCGCTCAGCTCGATCTTGATCCGCTCGCGCAATTCGGGTGGCACGACCAGGCTGCCATCGCCCTGGAGGATGACACGTCGTGCCGGGGCTGGCTTCTCCGTCGCTGGCCGGATGCCACTGCGAGCGGGGCGGAGCGAGTCCGTGGTGTCGTCCGGAGAGGCATCAGTGCCACTGGTGCTCGTGGTTTTGCTGGCACCTGCCTGGGGCCGATCCGCAACCGGCCGGGTCATACTGCAAAGGTCCCAGCTTACGCCCGCCGCGATGAGTGCGACCAAGGCGTGGGAGAGCAGGCGGCTTTTCGGAGCGGGCACCATGGAGAGAGCGGCATGAAACCATGGGTAGGACTCATTGGGGAGCGGGATATTCAGGGCTTTCTTTCCGGTCGTTTGGCGAGAGGCCGGGCTGCAAGGGCTGCTTCGCCCGACCGGTGCCAGCGACAGTAAGGTCGCTGGTCCCTACGCCTTCAGATCTTCGGCACGTCCACCCAGCAGCCCTTGCGGTGGCTTTCCCAGCTCAGCTCGGCGAGCTGCACGCCCTTGGCACCCTCACGCAGGGTCCAGCGGAAGGGCTCGTCGTTCACCACGTGCTTGAGGAAGAGCTCCCACTGGATCTTGAAGGCATTGTCGAAGGGCATCTGGTCGGGCACTTCGGTCCAGCGGTCGTAGTAGTTGATCGGGCTGTCGATGTCGGGGTTCCAGATCGGGCGCGGGGTCACACTCTCGTGCTGGGTCCAGCACTTGCGCAAGCCGACGATCGCGGAGCCCTTCATGCCATCCACCTGCATGGTCAGCAGGTCATCGCGGCGCACGCGGACGTTCCAGGAGGAATTGAACTGGCAGGTGATGCCAGCATCAGTCTCGAAGATCGCGTAGGCGGAATCATCCGCGGTGCAATTGAAGGGCTTGCCGTCTTCATCGAAGCGCTGCTCGACGTGCGTGGCGGCCTTGCAGAAGACGCGGGTGACGTTGCCGAAGAGGTTGTCGATCACGTAGCGCCAGTGGCAGTGCATGTCCACGATCATGCCGCCGCCGTCTTCCTCGCGATAGTTCCAGCTCGGGCGCTGGATCGGCTGGCCCTCGTATTCGCCGGTGAAGACCCAGTAGCCGAACTCGCCGCGCACGCTGAGGATCTTGCCGAAGAAGCCCTGCTCCTTGAGCAGTTGGTATTTCCGCAGACCGGGCAGCCAGAGCTTGTCCTGCACCGCGCCGTTCTTCACGCCGGCCTTCTCCGCCACTTCGGCGATGCGCAGTGCCTCGCTGAAGGAAACGGCCGTCGGCTTCTCGCAGTAGATGTGTTTGCCCGCGGCGATCGCCTTTTCCAAGAAGCCGATGCGATAGGGCGTGCCGGAGGCATCGAAGAAGATCTCGTTGTAGGGGTCGGCCAGCGCGGCATCCAGATCCGTGGTGTAGCGCTCCACGCCATACTTCGTGGCCAAGTCGCGGAGCTTCTCCGCGCTGCGGCCGGTGAGGATGGGATCCGGGATCACCCGCGTGTCACCGCAGACCACCCCACCCTGCTCGCGGATCGCGAGGATCGAGCGGACGAGGTGCTGGTTCGTGCCCATGCGTCCGGTGACGCCGTTGAGGATGATGCCGAGCTTGCGGGTGTTCATAAAAGACAGAGTGCCGAGTGATCAGCGAGCAGTGATCAGTGGAAGAAAGGGTGGGTCAGAGCGCGGAGCAGCTTGCGATGATCTTATCGAGAAAGGCGTGCTGGTTTTCGGCCCAGTGCTTGCGGGAGAAGATCTCTACTTCCGTGAGGCCGGTGAAGCCGGCGGCCTTCACCATCTTGGCGATGCGGGCGGAAGCATTCACGCCTTCGCCGGGGAGGCCGCGGTCTAACAGGACGTGATCGAAGTCCGGTTTGAACTCGCAGACATGGAAGGCGAAGAGACGGTTAGACGCGGCGCAGCGCTGGATCTGAGCCTCAAGGCCGGTCTCCCACCAAACGTGGAAGACATCCAGGGCCACGCCAACCAGCGGGTGATCGAGGGAATCGGCCAGGTCATTCGCATCCCGCATGGAGGCCACGGCCGAGCGATCGCCGGCATAGACGGGGTGTAGCGGTTCGATGGACAGACGGATTCCGGCGGCCTCTGCCTGGGGAAGGATGGCGGCGATGCCATCGCGAATCTGCTCCAGGTTCTCCTCCGGCGTCTGGCCGAGCGTCGCGCCGCAGACCAGCACGATCATCGGCAGGCCGAGGGCTTCGGCTTCGCGGAGAGCATCCCGGTTAAAAGCGATGGCTGCCTCGCGCGTGGCCGTGTCCTTGCCGGTGAAGAAACCGCCGCGCACCAGGCTGACCTTCTGCAGGCCGCTGTCATCGAGGTGCTTTCTAACAGCCGCGAGATCTTCTCCCGCCACCGTCTCGCGCCAGACTGAGATACCGCCGATGCCGCGCCGCGCATAATGCTCGATGCACTCGTGGATCGACCACGGCTTGTTGGTGAAAGTATGGATGGCGAGTTGCTCCGGGATCATGGCGTGGATTCCCCCGCAATCAGGCGCCCGGTCACGCGCAGCAGCGCGGAGGGAACCGTGTTCTCGATGATTTCCGCCTGCAGGCGCGTGGCTGCATAGCGCGCCAGTTCCTCCACTGGCATGCTCACCGTGGTCAGCAGCGGTCGCGACAGGCGCCGCACCGGCGAGTCGTCGAAGCCCGTGACCGCGACTTGCTGCGGCACCGCGATCCCTAACAGGTCAAGCTCGCTGAGCACCACCGTGCCGACGATGTCGTTCACGCAGACCAGCACGTTCGCATCCTTCGCCGCGGCGGCTACCTCATCCTTCTGGATCGAGGCGATGTCGGGAAACTCCACCGTGTCCTTGCTGCGGTCGAAGGCGACGCCGCGGCGCTGGCAGGCCTGGTCAAAGCCATCCAGGCGCTCCTCATGCACCTGCCCCAGCCCGGCGATGGTCACGAAGCGCGGCCGGATCTCCGGCATGCTGGAGCGCAGGTGGTCCAGCAGATCCAGCATGCCCGATGCATTGTCCGTGGCCACGCAGGGCAAGCCGGGGATCGCGCGGTTCAGCACCACGAAGGGCGTGCCGTTCTCGCGCAAGCTCTTCAACGTCTGCTGGGAGGGCCGCTGGAAGGCGAAGACGAAGGCATCAATATCCCCGCCCTTCTTGTGCGGATAAGGCTCGAAGTCCGGCGAGTTCACCTCACAGAGCAAGTTCAACCCGCACTGGGTGAAGCCGCGGCGTAGCCCCTCCACCAATGCCGCGAAGTCGTAGAACAGCGCCCGCTCCGGATCCGCATGGCGCGGCAGCACCAGCTTCACGCTCAGGATTGCCCTGCCCCGGTGGCGCCGGATACTACGTTTCTCGTAGCCCAGCCGCTTGGCCACCGCCGCCACGCTCTTCCGCACCTCCGGCCCCACCAAGCGCGACCCATTCAGTGCCCGCGACACCGTCGCGGACGAGATGCCGAGCTCGCGGGCGATATCGTCAATTGTTGGCATAGGCGCGTGGGGGTGAGGCGGGCTTAAAATTCCAAGGTCCAAACTCTAAATTCAAAGGAACAGCCGGAAGAACTCGAGCGTGATCTGTCTTCATGCCTTTCATTGGAACTTGGCACTTCTTCTTTACTTGGAACTTCTAGCCCGCGTAGCCGAGGCGTGCTGCACAATCCTGCAGGATGCCCGCTTCCCAGTCCGGGCGGCGGGGGCACTGCGGGTGCGGGTCGGGTGTGGGGATCCGGCCGAGGAGGTGCTGGAAGACGGCGCAGCTGTGCTTGTAGGCGGGGACCGGGGCGCGGAAGCCGATGTTGCCGAGGTACTGCAGGGCGTCGTTGAGCTCGGCGTAGCGTTCGTCGCCTTCGAGCCAGTATTGGTCGCGCAGGGCGAACTTCTCCGGGCAGAAAGCGGCAAGGCCTAACAGATAGTCGGAGCCGTATTCAATCATGTCGATGCCGAGGTCATTCCCGGTGAAGATCATGAAGTCCGGCCGGACCTGATCGCGGATCTCCAGGCGGCGCAGCTCCTTGCCGCGGTCCAGGGAGGAATGCTTGATGCCCTTCAGCGCCGGAATGCTCATCAGGCCGCGGATCGTGTCCTCATCGTAGATCATGCCATTCGGCGCGAACATCTTGCCCAGCTCGAAGCCGAAGACCGATTCGTATCCCTCGCACACCTTCGCGTAGAGGTCCACGATCTGCGCCGGTGACCAGGCGTGGAAGCGCGTGGTCTGGAAGAGGATGGGCGTGCCGCCGTAAGATACGATCTCATCCATCTGGCGGCGGTAGAGATCGATGAGCTCGCCCTCCAGCCCCTCGACGAAGACGCCAGCCACGAAATCCCGCCGTCCTTGGATTACCCCTTTCGTGAGGCTCAGGATTTCGCTACGCTCCCCGGCGCTCAGGTAGTTCGCGTAGCCGGTATCCATGTTCACCGCGCAGCCCAGCCCGGCATCCGTGGTGCGGGCGACCGCCGCTTCAAAGGCACCGCGGGCGATCGAGCCATCCGCTTCAAAGGGAAGCAGGCAGGCAGCGTAGCCGGTGATCCGGCGGCGGAAGCGCTTGGCGGCGTGGCGGACTTCAAGAGACATCGGGGTTATTATTTGCATGCAAATTAACCCCGGCAAGCTTTTCCTCCGCCTACCCGCCCGGGGCATTGCGTCATGGGCTGCGCTCGGCTTGGCTGGTGCCGATGCGCTTCGCCATCTGCAACGAGACCTTCGGGTCCATTCCCCTCCCCCAGGCCGCGGAGATCGCCGCGGAGATCGGCTACACCGGCCTGGAAGTCGCGCCTTTCACCCTGGCGGATGACCTGCGAAGCGTGAGCCCGGCCGACGCCGCGGAGCTGGGCCGGCAAGTCCGTGAGACCGGCATGGAAGTGCTGGGCCTGCACTGGCTGCTGGCCAAGACGAATGGCTTTCACCTCACCACGCCGGACGATGCCGTGCGCCAAGCGACCACGGATCGCGCCCGGCACCTGGCCGATCTCTGCCGTGCCATGGGCGGCAGCATCATGGTCTGGGGCAGTCCGCTGCAGCGCTCGCTGGAGCCCGGCTGGGACTACGACTCCGCCTTCGCCCGCGCCGTGGATGTGCTACGCCAGGCAGCGGAGCACTGTGGCCAACTTGGCGTGACGATCGCCATGGAGCCGCTCGGCCCCGGCGAGACGAATTTCCTCAACACCGCCGCGGAGACCATCCGCCTCTGCGAAGCGGTCGGCCACCCGTCCTGCAAGCTCCACCTCGACGTGAAGGCGATGAGCTCCGAGAGCAAGCCGATCGCCCAAGTCATCCGCGAGAGCCAGGACTGGACCGTCCACTTCCACGCGAATGACCCGAACCTGCGCGGCCCCGGCATGGGCGAGGTCGACTACGCGCCGATCGTGGAGGCGCTGAGGGAAACCTCGTACCAAGGCTGGGTGTCCGTGGAGGTCTTCGATTACACGCCGACCCCGCAGGCGATCGCACGGGAGAGCTTTGAGAACCTGCTGCGCTTCTTCGGCGAAGGATAAATCGTCAATCAATCCTCCGGCAGCGGCTTGTCCTTTGTCTCCGGTGCCCAGAGGAGCACGATGATTCCGGCCAGGAAGATCACGCACATCGTGATCGCGGAGTAGCGTTCCGTGAGCGGTGATTTGAAGTGGCCATAGACTTGCTGCGCCAGTGTGGCGGAGAAGAAGCTACCAGCTGCCGCCGCGAAACGGCCGAAGTTGTAGCAAAAGGAGGTGCCCGTGCTGCGCAGCCGGCTCGGGAACAACTCCGGCAAGTAGATCGCAAAGCCTGCGAACACGCCGAGCTGGGCAGCGCCCATCAGCGGCATCATCCAGTAGGCATCAGCCGGGCTGGACATCTTCCAATAGACAAAGACGGTGATCAGCAGCGCCGCCGCAAAGCCCAAGGCAAAGGATACCCGCCGGCCCAGCTTCCCCGTCACCCAAGTGAAGATCGACATGCCTGCCGCCGCGCCGAGCATGTTGAGAAGATAGACGTTGGTGATTGCCCCGTTGACCTTGGCTGTAAGGTCAGCTGGCACCGTCACGCCCTGGCCCTGGTAGTATTCCCGGAACACGAAGCGCTGGAGATCCACGGCATATTCGCCGATCGCCCACAGACCCACCACACCTGTCGAGGCGATGATCGTGCCGACCACCAGATTGTGCCGCCACTTCTTGTCCTTCAGAAGCGCCGCATAGGGGGCCAAGAGACCACCGGTGGGCAAGCGGCCCTCGTTCTTCAGCTTCAGCCACGGTTCGGGCTCCTTCAGGTAACCGCGGATGAAGAAGACCAGGAAGGCCGGCACGGCACCGACGAGGAAGAGCCAGCGCCAGCCGCTACCGGCAGCGATCGTTCCGGACTTCTCCAGCGAGTCGACGCCCATCTTGATGAAAGCCGCGCTGATATTGCCGATGGCCGAGAGCACCTGCAGGGTCCCCAAGGCCCCGGCCCGGGCACCGCCGGGCACCGTTTCCGCAATCAAGGCCACCGCCAAGCCGAAGACCCCACCCACTCCCACCCCGGTGAGGAAGCGGTAGATCGCGAAGTCCCAATAGTAGTGGCTGAAAAAGCTGAGACCGGTGAAGAGCGAGTAGATCAGGACCGTGATGGTGAGCATCCGCGCCCGGCCGTAGCGGTCGCCCAAGGCACCGAAGATCATGCCACCGATCCCCCAGCCCACTAGGAAAAGGGCGGTGACTTCCTTGCCCACCGCTTGGATCGTTTCGGTCGACTGACCCTGCATCAGCGAATTCAGCGCTGGAATCCGCGCCAGCGAGAACACCCGCTGGTCCAGGCAGTCGAAAAACCACGCCGCGGAGGCGACGATCATCACAAACCAATGGTATCCGCTGAGCTGGGTCCACCACGGCCCTTGCTTGGAGTTGTCTGACAAGTCTGCCATGGAATAACGTTCTTGAGTTTCGCGCACTCCAGAGTGCCGGAAGCGATCCGGCAAGCCTGAATGCCTCCACTACCGCGCCGGAGGGGTGGATTTTTCGCCAGTGTCAAAGTCCGTGAAATCAAGACTTGTCGTGATGTTGTCATACATCTAAAGCCTTCTTGGACCGCTGTAAGCCCCACATTCTTGACTCCCCCGCATCACTGCATCAATGTATCACCATGAGAACCACTCTGACCTTGGACGACGAGGCCTATGCCACGGTGGCCGCAGTGGCACATACTTCGGGCAAGCGGATCGGCGAGGTTGTTTCGGAGATTATCCGCAAGCATTTCGCACCAGCCGAAGAGCTCGAATTCGTCCCGCCAACGCCGGATTTCCCCTTCTACACCTTTCCCGATACAGGACAAAAATCGATGCCCTATGAAGACGTTCAGCGACTCATCGACGACGAAGGTATCGAGGAACATTTCGAACTGATGCGGCATCTTGAAACTCTACGACATCAATCTCCTCCTGGGCCTGTGGCACCCTAGCTCTTCCACCAGAGTCGCTGCCCGTGCCTGGCATCGCGCAACCGCTCCGCATTCCTGGGCAACCTGCGAGCACACATGGTCGGGATTTATCCGGCTTAGTATGAATCCTGCGGTGATTGGCAGCTCCTTCACGGCGCTACAGGCCTTCCAGCTCCTGGAAACGAATACCCGCTCGACCGATCATCGCTTCCTCAGTTTCAAGCCGGGCGAAGCCCGCCTGCTTGAGGAAATCATGCGTCGCTGCCAAGGACACCGGCAGATCACGGATGCTTTCCTGCTTCACATCGCGATCACTCATGGCGCGGTCTTCACCACCTTTGACCAGCGTATGAAGCATATCTCTCCCGACCCGTCTGCGGTCGAGGTCATTCCACTCCTTTAAACCCATATCAGTCACTCCCATGAAATTCGGAATCATCGGCGCCGGCATGATCGGCCACTTCCACGCCAAGGCCATCACCGCCATGAACGGCGGCGAACTCCACTCGGTCTTCGACCTGCGCGGGGAGGCCGCGGAGAAGCTGGCCACGGAATACGGCGCGAAGGCCTACTCGGACATGGCCGCCTTCCTCGCCGATCCGGAGCTGGAGATCGTGACCATCGGCACGCCATCCGGCTCGCACCTTGATCCGTCCCTCGCCGCGCTGAATGCGGGCAAGCATGTGATCTGCGAGAAACCGCTGGAAGTGACCGTCGAGCGGATCGACCAGCAGATGGCCGCCGCGAAGGCGAATGGCAAGACCATCGCCGCGGTGCTGAACCGCCGCTTCCACCCAGGGATGGATGCCTTCAAGAAGGCCGCGGATGAAGGCCGCTTCGGCAAGCTCACCTCCGCCTCCTGCTATGTGAAGTGGTATCGCGACCAAGCCTATTACGACTCCGCCGCGTGGCGCGGCACTTGGGCGCTCGATGGCGGCGGCGCGCTGATGAACCAATCGATCCACACCATCGATGCCCTGATCTACCTCGCCGGCCCGGTTAAGTCCGTGCAGGCGAATACCGCTTGTCTGGCCCACACCGACATCGAGGTGGAAGACATTGCCGTCGTCATCGTCGAATTCGAGAACGGCGCGCGCGGCGTGATCGAAGGCTCCACCTGCACCTGGTCAAAGGACGGTCACCCGGCGCGCGTCCAGCTCAGCGGCACGGAGGGTTCCGTGTTCCTCGCGGATGAAGCTTTTGAAGTCTGGGACTTCATGCACGAGAAGCCGGAAGACGCGGATATCCGCGCCACGCTGATGAAGGGCGCGGCGGTGGGCATCGGCGCGAACGATCCGAAGGCGATCAACTACTACCAGCACCAGCGCAACTTCGAGGAAGTGGTGAACGCCATCAATGAAGGCCGCGAGCCGAGCGTCTCCGCCAGCGAGGCGCGCAAGCCGGTGGCAGTGATCCGCGCGATCTACGAGAGCGCCGCCAAGGGCGGAGAGAAGGTGTTTGTGTGAGTTCTTCGTGAAGTTATCTTCATCTCCTTGATTTCGGGGGCGGGACGGGGCCACTTTCAGGGCTAGGTCCCGCCCTCTTTTTCCGTGAGGAGCCGGCCAAAGCCCACTCCCTCCGGTCATGAAAGGCCCTGCCCGCATCCTCGCCGCATTGGCGATCTTCGCCTTGTTGCTCCTGCTCGTCCGCGAGCGCTCCACTCCTTCCCAGGGTGCCAACCGCAATCGTGCGGAGGAATCGCAGGCCACAGCCTCCGCCGAAAGCTCCCGACCGCCTGCGGAAGCCAAGCGTGATCGCTCGGCTGCCGCAGCCCGTGAACAGGCATCGGACTCCACCGATACGGTGCTGGAGCAATTGACCCGCGATGCCCGGCTGCTCGATTCCAAGGAAGCCGCGCTCCCCGGCCCCGGGGAGCGCCACACCCGCTCAAGGATCTACGAGACCACCTTCAAGTATCCGGCGATCCGGGTCGATGAAACCTGGGAGCGCCAGGCCGACGGCAGCGAGCAGCGGGTGTCCGTCGTCGCGATGGTGGCGGATCACGCGATGATGCGCTTCCCGCAGGAGATCGATCGCGCCGCGGTCGAAGCCTGGTGCACCAAGCAGGGCCTCGCGGTCCGCCGCAAATTCGTCACCGATGAAATCTACCTCGTGCAAGCCCCGCGGGTCTTGCTCGATGCGGTTGAAGACCTGATCGCCCGCTTCAAGGCGGACTTCGACGGACGCGAGCTCGCCATCGCCGAGCCGGACTATCTCCAGTTCGCCCAGGTCGTCCCTTCCGACCCGCAATTCGGATCGCTCTGGGGCCTTCACAATACCGGCCAGGATGGCGGCACGGCGGATGCGGACATCGATGCGCCGGAAGCTTGGGAGATCCACACCGGCAGCCGCAATGTAGTGGTGGGGGTGGTGGACACCGGCGTCGATCGCACCCATCCGGACCTCGCTCCGAACATCTGGGTCAACCCCCGCGAAATCGCCGGCAACGGCCTCGATGACGATGGAAACGGCTATATCGACGACATGTATGGCTGGGACTTCTATCAGGAGGATGCGGACCCTTCGGATGCCAATGGCCACGGCACGCATTGTTCCGGCACCATCGGTGCCACGGGTAACAATGCCTTGGGCGTTGTCGGGGTGAACTGGCAGGTCTCGATCGCCGGTCTGCGCTTCCTGGGCCCGGGCGGGAGCGGCACCACTTCCGATGCGGTGGAAGCAGTCAACTATGCGCGGCTGACTCATCTCACCCTCACTTCGAACTCGTGGGGCGGCGGGGGCTCCAGCTCCCTGCTGGACCAGGCGATCGTGGCCAGTGGCGCCGCGGGCCAACTTTTCATCGCCGCTGCCGGCAACAGTGCCCGGAACACCGACGTCAGCACCAACTACCCGAGTGGCTATACCTCTGCCAACGTCATCGCAGTGGCCGCCACCACCCGGCAAGACCTGCTGGCCAGCTTCTCGAACTACGGCCTGCAGTCCGTGGACCTGGGAGCACCGGGGCTGGATGTCCTCAGCACCTGGTCGGGAGGCACCTACGCGTCGAAAAGCGGTACTTCCATGGCCACGCCCCATGTGGCCGGTGCCGCCGCCCTGCTCTACGCCCTGGAACCCGGCATCAGTTCCAGCGACGTGAAGCGGATCCTCATGGAAACCGCGGATCCGATCCCGGCCCTGGCCGGGATCACGGTCACGGGGGGGAGGCTCAATGTGTTCAAGGCACTCGATTCCATCTCCGGGCCGCGCCTGATCCCCTCCTCCCCGGTCCTGAGCGAGGTGAGCGGCAATGGCGATGGCATCGCGAATCCGGGCGAAACCTTCGCCTTCGACCTGAGCTTCCGCAACGGCGGGCACGATCCCGCCAATGGCGTGGCCGTCTCCGCAGCCCTGAAGACCGCCGTGCCGGGCGTCACCATCCTGGAGAGTCCCTACACCCCGGGCGACCTGGCGCCCGGCCAGAGCTCCCCGCTCTACCGCTTCACGGTCGTCCTGGGCCCTGCGCTGAACACGCCGCTGGACCTCAAAATCACATTCACTGCCAGTGATGCCACCGGAGAGAGCTGGAGCCGGACCGAAGCACTTCCGGTCTACACCACTTCCCGGATCAGCGGCCAGGTCACGCGGGCCGGGGGCAGTACGCCGATCGAGGGTGCCACCATCCGTTACAGCGGGCCGCGCCAGGGCAGCGTGACCACGGACGCCAGCGGTCACTACGAGATCGTCACGGTCAACGGCATCTATCAAGTCCAGGCCTCCGCCGCCGGCTTTGCCAGCAGTCTCCAGCGTCCGGTCACGGTGCCGCCGGATGCCGGTGGCATCGACTTCAGCCTTGGCATTCCGAACCTGCAATTCAGCCCCTCCTCCATCGAGCTGAGTTTGCCTTCCGGAACGAGTGCGACCCGCACGGTCCAATTGTTCAACCAAGGCAGCGGGCCGCTCACTTGGGAAGCCACCGCGGGTCCAGTGGCCAGCAGCCTCGCCACCGATCTCATCGGCGTGAGAGTCGCCCTGCCGAACTCCACCGCCAACCACAGCGCCCTCCGCCTGTCCATGGAAGGCCGCGGTGCGAGCGTCTCGACCCTCGTGCGGCCGGTGACCACGGCCAATCTGGCAAATCTCGATATCGTCGTGATGGACGACTTGGTGAGCCAGATGAGCACTACGGAGATCGGATTGCTCCGGAGCTGGATGGATGCCGGGGGCTCCCTTCTGTTAGAGGCGAACGACCTCGCCTCGGTCGAGGAGATCAATGCATTGCTTGCAGGCACGGGCATTCAGGAGAACTACCTCGGCATCTCCCTGGAGAGCCTCGTCACCACCTTCACCGCCCATCCGATCAGCTCCGGCGTGAGTTCCATGGTCAGCTTTTCCAGCGGCTGCGAATGCCTGGTGAGCGGCAGCAGCGCGAAGAGCATCGCGCGGGATTCTTCTTCCCGCACGCTGGCCGCGGTCTCCACCCTGAACCGCGGCCTCGTGCTCGCCCTGGGTGATGAATTTTCGGTCAATGCCAGCCTGGAGGCGAGCGCCGGCAACAAGCGCTTCATCGATCAATCCATCGCCTGGCTCGCCGCCCGGGCCCGCTGGCTGCGGGTGAATGGCACCACGTCCGGCACCGTCCTGCCCGGGGAGAGCGCCACCGTGGAGATCCTGGTGGATGCCACCTTGATGGACGCCGGCGTCTACCAGTCCTCGCTCTTGGTGCTCTCGAATGAACCGGGAAACTCCCGGACCGAAATCCCGGTTACCCTGACTGTGATCGGTGCCCCCGCGATCTCGCTGAGCCCCACGTCGCTCTCGTATACCGGCACCACTTATGTCGGAAAACCCAAGAGCCTCACGCTCACCATCACCAACACGGGCTCCGCGGCATTGACCATCCCGGGGATCGAATCGACCAATCCGGCCTTTGTCTGCGAGGCCACCCTTCCCGCCCAAGTGCTGCCGCGGAAGACCCTGCTGCTGCCGGTCACCTTCTCACCACTGGACGCGGGCCCGCAGACCGGCACCCTGAAGGTGAATTCGGACGCCGCCAACCTGCCATTGGCCACTTGCGCTCTCAGCGGCAGTGCCGCGCTCGGGCCGATTCCCGCGCTCACACCCACCTCGCTGTCCGCCAGCCTGCCCTCCGGCACCACCGCCACCCGGGATCTCACTCTCTCTAACAGCGGCGACCGGGGCCTGAACTGGTCCCTCAGCTTCAATGGCACCAATCCTGCAAGCGGCGATCCGCTCGCGGACACCCTGACAGCGCTCGACAAGGACTATTCCGCAATCACCAACCTGATCCCCGGCCGCTTCGACTTCCGGGACGGCCAATCCGGCAACTCCATCTACGATGGGAATAGTAACATGTTCGACAGCGGGAACCTCCTCAGCACCAGCGTGGCCACCTCCACGCTCGGCTTCCAGTATTCGGATGGCGTGATCACTTCCGGCACCACCACCAGCAAGCCCTTTGGGGCGACCGGCCGCTTCTTCACGCGAAAGTACCCCGGCCTCTTCGTGCTCGCTGCAGACAACGTCCAGGCAACGTGGTTCCAAACCGGCGGCGGCCTGGGCGCGGATGGCGCAGGCAGCGTGGAAGCCAGCCAGATCACGGTGAACTACCACGGCAGGAACTACCGCGGCTTCATCAAGCGCGTCTTCGGCACGGCCACCCCCTCGGTGAATCACCTCTATATCGTGCCGGACAGCCCCTTCTTCACCCAGACCTTCTCCGCCAGCACGGATTCAGACGACCACCGGCTGTATGGACTCGGCACCGGGCAGCGGTTCTACTACCTGCTCTATGCCTCCGCGAATGGTGCACGCATCCCGGACGAGAGCCATCGCGCGATCATGGAGGCCTTCCTGAAGCGCACGGTCGAGCCCTCCTCCTGGTTCGGCTTTGCGCCAGTCTCAGGTGTGGTTTCCGCCGGCCAGAGCACAACGCTGCAAGGGACTTTCAATGCCTTCGAAAATCCCCCGGGCAACTATCAGGGCACGCTCGTCATGCAGCACGATGGTGCGGGCACGGCGAAGACGGTGGCCGTCTCCCTGCAGATCAATCCGGCTCCCTCGCTCGATCTCAGCCCCGCTGCCCTGCAATTTCCCGCCACCGCCGCGGGCAGCCGCTCCCGCCTGACCTTCGGCGTGACCAACCGCGGCTACGGCCCGCTGGATGCCACGCCTGAGATCAACCCCGGTGGCCCTGCCTTCATCCTCACGGACGGAGCGGCCATCCATCTGGAGAGGGGCGAGTCCCGGCTGTTTACGGTGGAGTTCGCACCCACGACCGCTGGCAGCTTTACCGGCACGCTCAGCTTCACCGGTCCCGGCGCCAGCGGTGGGCCCACCCTCGCCTTGTCCGGGGAAGGCCTGTCCTCCGGCCCCTTGTCCGTGGCGCCGAATCCGCTCGATCTCAGCCTCCCGGCCGGCAACACCACCACCCGGACCCTTACCCTCTCTAACAACGGAGCCGCCGCCACGCCCTTCACGGCCGCGATCGAAGATGCCGCTCCCTTCCATACCGGCCGCAATCTCGCCGGGCTGAGAGTGCTGGTCGTCTCCTGGACGGAATCCAACAACCGGGTGCTGATGACCCGCTTGGGAATGGCGAATGCCCTCACCACGTTCCGCACCCATGTCAACCTCACCCCTGCGGACCTCGCCGCGGCCGATCTGCTCTTTATCGATGGCGAACTCGAATACCTGGCACCGGAGATGCGTCCCGTGGTGCTGGCATGGTGCCAAGCCGGTGGCGGCCTGGTCCACAGCCTCAATACTTATTCCTATGACGCCCAAAACCTTCTCGCCGGCACCGGGCTGACGCCCTTCGCCGGCACCCGCGTGACCGATGGAACCGTCAGCGGCTTCGAACCTCACGTCATCACCCGCGGACTGGTGCCCTACACCACCGGCCAGTTCGATGCGGACCTGACCGTCTCTCCTCCTGCCAAGGTGATCGCGCGGCTACCGGGCGGCCGGGTCGCCGCCGCCGTCTCGACCATCGGTCACGGCAGGGTCGTGGTACTCACCGCGGTTTGGCCCTTCCGCGACGAGCATCCGGATGTGGCGAAGGCCGCGGAGTTCGCCGTGCGCGCCGCCGAATGGGCCTCCCGCCGCCGCAGCAACTGGCTCGCGCTCACCCCCGCCTCCGGCAATCTCGGAAGCGGAGCCAGCCAGCCACTTACTGCCACTGTGGATGGCTCGGAGCTGGAGGCCGGAACCTATTCCGAAGACATCGTGATCCGCAGCGCCAATGCGGCGGATGCCCCGCTGCGCGTGCCGGTGCGCCTGGTGGCAACCGGCGCGCCCCATCTGGTGGTGCAGCCCGGCACCCTGACCTTCCCCACCACCTTCACCGGCCATCCGGCACGCCAGGGCATCACGCTCGTGAATGAGGGCCGCGCGCCCTTGGTCATCCAGTCTGCGGACTCCGCCGTTCCCGGCTTGGTCATCGGAGGAAATTTCCCCCTCGTGATTCCCCCGCTCCACAAGGCGGATGCCCAGATCGACTTCGATCCGCCCACCCCTACCGCGGCCATCACCGGTCACCTGTCCCTGCACACCGATGCGCCGGGCCAGTCGGAAGTCCAAGTTCCCGTGAGCGGCTCGGTCCTGCTCCCGCCAGCCATCCAGACGCCGGCAGGTCTTTCGGTCACTGTTGGTAGCGGTAGTCTGGTCAATATCCCCGTCACGGTGGGCAACACCGGCGGCTCCCCCCTCACCTGGCAACTCGGCCCGCGCAAGCCGCTCGCCGAACTGCCACTGGAAGACGTGCTCGCCAGCTTGGACAAGACCTACTTCCAAGTCACCTCCACCATCCCCAACCGCTACGACTTCACCGATGGCTACACGGGTTACTCGATCAAGAATGGCGGCAGTGACTTGTACAACTACGGCAATTACCTGCGCCCGAGCATCGCGGGCACGGAAATGCTCTATTCGGACGGCGTGATAAAACCGGCGGACGTTTACCTCGGCCCCGGCGGTCGTTATTTCACCCGCAAGTACCCCGGCCTTTTCATGCTCGGCGCCGATATCAAGGACCTGCCCGAATTCTGGACTGATGGCGACCTCCGCGCGACTACCGGTCGGACCGTCAGTGGCAGCGCGGTAACGGCCCAGCGCAGCGGCAGAACCTATCGCGGCTTTATCAAGCGCGTCAGCGGTGGCACCAAGCCATCGCTGAACCACTTGTTCATCGTCGAAGACAGCCCCGCGGTCAGCCAGTATTTCGATCAGTTCGATACCAGCGACGATTTCCACACCATTCGCGGCTTGGAAACCCGCCGCCGCCTCTTCTATCTGCTCTATTCGTCGAATGCAGGCGGCTTCGTCGATGACTACCAGACCTGGCTGATCATGCAGGCTTTCATCGATGCCGTGGAGGGCGATGCCACCACTTGGTACGGCCCCACCACCAGCACCCAGACTCCCGCTTCCGGCAGCAGCGTGGCGACGATCACGGTGGCCACCGTGGGAGTGGCTCCCGGCACCTACCAGCAGCGCGTGATGGTTTCCTCGAATGATCCCGCACGGCCCTTGGTGGAGCTTCCCCTTACGGTGCAAGTCCTGCCGCAGCTCAGCTTCAACCCGGCGGCGGTGAACTTCGGCAATGTGATCCGCGGCGACATCGCGACCCGCTCGGTGACCCTCACGAATACCAGCACGGTCCCCCTCAATGTGAGCTCGCCAGGCAAGGTGACCAGTGGTCCTTTCACCGGCCGTTTCCCGGCCGGCACCATGCTTCCGCCCGCGGGAACCCTGAGTCTCCCCATCACCTTCGCGCCGGTGGCGGACGGCACGGCCAGCGCCAGTCTCAGTCTGAATTCGGGCAGCAGCGTCTTCACCCTACCGGTCACCGGCAGCGGGGTGGCACCCGGCGATTTCCCGATCGACGGTTTCATCACCTGGCGCAATGGCTACTTCCCTGCGGGCGATCCTTTCACCGGCCTGCACGATGATCCGGATGGTGACGGACTGGACCTTGCGATGGAATACGCCTTCCTCGGCAATCCCACGCAGGCCGATGGGATCAATCCGCTGCGGATCATCTCCCGCTCGCCCTCCATCTTGCGCATCGGCTACACCCGCCGTGCGGACTTCCCGGACACGCGGATCCGTTTCCAGAGATCCGGCGGGCTGAATGCGTGGACCAACTTCGTGCCGGGTAGCCCCTCCGTGACTCCTGCCGGGGGAGGCTCGGCAAATGTGGAGCTTGAGATTCCGACTGGCAGCGAGCCCAAGTTCTTCCTCCGGGCCGGGGTGGAGTAAGGGTCGGCGGGAGAGCGCACTTGCGGGTTGCAGCTCCCGGCCCGCAGATCCAAGATCTGTCAGACATGTCCGCTCCGACCCTGAAACTGACGGGCTTCGCCGATGAGGCGGGCCGCGATCTCGAGACCCAGATCCGCGCCACCAAGGAGCTCGGCTGGTCCGCCATCTCTTCCCGCATGATCGACGGGGTGAACCTCCACGAGCTGCCGCAGGAGAAGTTCGATGCTGTGGCGGATCGGCTCGATGAAGCAGGCATCCACGTGCCGGAGTTCGGCTCGCTGATCGCGAACTGGGGGAAGAAGATCAGCAGCGATTTCGACATCACGCTGGCGGAGATCGATCGCGCCATCCCGCGGATGAAGCGGCTCGGCACGAAGTTGATCCGCGTGATGTCCTATGCGCAGGAACCATGGGGCGAGGACCAGCAGGAGCAGGAACGCTTCCGCCGCCTGCGGGAGATCGTGAAGCGTTTCGATGATGCGGGGCTGATGGCCATCCACGAGAACTGCATGAACTGGGGCGGCTTTTCCGCGGACCACACGCTGCGCTTGGTCGAGGAAGTGCCGGGGCTGAAGCTGGTCTTCGATACCGGCAATCCGCTCTTCCAGCGCGACCGATCGAAGGGCGAGCCCTTCCCTTGGCAAGATCCCTGGGAATTCTGGACCAAGGTCCGCGACCACGTGGTTCACATCCACATCAAGGACCTGATCAGCCCGGCCATCGATGCCGTGGAGCCGGTTTACACCATGCCGGGTGAAGGCGATGCGAAGATCCCGGAGATCCTCGCTGATGCGAAGTCGCGCGGGTATGATGGCTGGATCGCCATCGAACCGCACGTCGCCACCGTCTTCCACGTGAAGGACCAGTCGCAGGTCGATTGGCAGCAGTGCTACGACAGCTACGTGGAGTACGGGCAGCGGATGGAGAAGATCATCGAGGCGCTGTGAAGCATCGGTGCCTTGGCCAAGGAGGGGGACGAATGGCACTCAGTTGAGGCGCAATGCTCGCGCTCGACAAACCCGGCACTTCGTTCCTCGTGCCGGGCTACTATGAGCCGTCCCTTTGGGAGGAAGAGCAGGCCACTTTCGACGAAATCAGCCTTGGCTGAGTGCCATTGGTCCCCGCTTTATATCAGCGCGGCTGGATCGTCACATTATCCACGCGGCTGGTCTGGGTGTAGGCCCCGGTGCGGGCTCCGAAGCCGAAGCTGTCGCCCGCTTGCAGCGTGAATCCGGGCACCGCCACATTGGTGAAGATGTTAGAGCCATTGAACTTCACCGAGACACCACTGGCCGGAGTGTAGGTCACTTCCACCCGTACGTTGTTGCCGCTGGTGAAGGGGTTCACGTTGCTGTAGGCAACCATGCTGCCATTGACCACGATGCGCATGCCTTGGGCGCCCGATTGGCCGACGCCGTTGTCGTAGGTATCAAAGGCCACGCTCAGGTTGTGCGCCGTGGCCGGGCCGTTCTCGCCAAAGGCACCCGTGCCGAGATCACCCACCGCGAAGCTCATGCCGTCTGCCAGCGTGCCGCCCGGGCCATAGGCCATGTTCAGGTCGAAGGCCGCGCCGAAGCCCGTCTGCCCCGGCCATGCCGCCACGCCATCGAGCACCGCCGCGCCGGTCTGGCCGCCGGTCCCGTTGGTGAGGCGCAGGGTGCCCGCATCCAGCACCGCACTGCCACGCAGGGTCGCCACCGCATCCGTGTTGAAGTTGTTGTCGTAGGCATTCGCGAAGGCCGTACCCACCAGACGCACATAGTATTGCCGCAGATTCGACGGCATGCCGAGCGACACCTGCCGTGCGCCGCCGAGGAGCTGCTCCACGCCGGCGCCCAGTGGCGGCAAGGTGGACCAAGTGCCGCTTACCGGATTGCGCGTCGCCGCCAGGCTCCAGTCTAACAGATTCGTCGAGCCTTGCACCGTCCAGCGCACGTCCGGGCGCAGGGTCTGTGGCAGCGTGAACTGCATCGCGGGAGAAGCCGGTGCGCTGCGGTCGATCTTGGGCAAGGCGCTGTAGCCGCCGCCATTCAGGCCGTATTCGATCAGGTTCTGGATGCCGTCGTGATTCGCGTCGTCATTCACGCCGCGCTGTCCCTCCGGCAAGGCCGCGGCCCATGCCTCATAGCCGCCGACACTGCCGTAGAGCGGCACCTCGAGCACCTCCCCGGCCTGCCCGAAGGCAGCGCCGGAATCCGTGGTCAGGCGCAGGGTCGCTTGGAAGACACCGACGGTGGGCGGCGTGAAGTTCACGGTGAGGCTGCTGTTGCCACCGCGGTTCACGAGCGCAGGCAAGGGACTGGCGAAGGCAAAGGCCCCGCTCGTGTCGCCCACGATCTGCGCGCTCAGCACATTCAGCTGCGTCAGCTTCGGCTTGGCAGCGAGGTCGGGCATCCAATCGAGCGGCAGGCTGTCGTAGTTCCACACCTGGAAGTTCACGGGTGTGGTTTGACCCGCTGCCACCGCGCTGCCCTTTGCCACATTCACGCCGCCCACCTGCGTCAGCCCGGTCACATCCGGATAGGGCCCGACGAAACGTCCCGTCATGTCCAGCGTGCTGCCGTGGAAGTCGCTGTCGATGGTCGGCAGGAAGTAGGCACTCGCCACAGAATCCTCTGCCAGCAAGGCGCGGCCGGTGTTAGGCACCGTGACTGCCGCCACCAGTGCGGCATCGGTGCTTTTGAGATTGTTCAGGGAGATCGTGTCGCCCGCGATGAAAGCACTACCGGCACCCCAGCCATTGCAGCCCATGCTTCCGCCGCAGCGGGACTGCGGGTTGCCCAGGTTGTTGTCCACCTTGAAGGAGATGGTGGACGGGCTGCCACGCCGGATGTAGCGCGACAGTTGGAGCGTGCGCGGGGTCTCCAGGCCTCCTTCATCGATCGTCTCCGGATATTCGCCGCCCACTTCCACCTTCAAGCGGGGCTTGCCATAGTCATTCAGGTAGACGGCGCCCTGTGGGGCTGCACCGAGGTAGAAGCTGCCGCTGACCGGCGTGCCGCGCATGGTCCGCGAGCTGCCGTAAGGCGACCACTGGGCACTCACCTCGAAGGCCTTGCTCTTCTCAATCGTGGTGATCCACACCGAGTTGTAAGGCAGGGTGGCGGCGGTCGGGCCGGTGCCCGAAGGATTGATCGCGGGATCCTGCTGGTAGCCCTTGTAGGCTTTCAAAGGCTGCGGCGCGGGCAGGTAGACCACCTTCGATGGATCGTTCTGCTGGGCGCTATCCCCGGAACTCACCGCGGCCACCTTGGGATCGGCGACCTGGCTCCCGGACCGCACATTGGCATAGACCAGGAAATCGTAGTCCGTGTACGGCGAGACGAAGTCATAGCCATCCAGCCGGAAGACCACTGCATCGCAGTTAGGCGGCGGGGTAAGCTTGCTGAGGATGCGCGCGGTGATGTCCGGCAGGGAATCCGTCAGGCCATAACTCGCGGGACCACCCAGCGTGAAGGAAGCCATCGGCGTGGCTTCCGGCTTCTTGGCAGGCAGCGGCGGGAGCGGATTGCTAAAGGAATCCACATAGGAGCGGTAGGGATTGCGCTCCGCGGCGAAGGCCCCGAAGGGAGCGTTCTGCACCACACCGTTGAAGCTATGCCACTGCGCCAGGCCCGCAGGAGCCCCGGTGCCGCCGGAGAGATTGAAGCTCGCCCCTTGGTCGATGTAGTAGCCCGCGGCGATCTGGATATTGCCTCCGGAGCCGCTGCTACCGTTGCCGCCTTGGCCACCGTTGCCGCCCCTGCCTCCCGGACCGCCATCGCCGCCCTTGCCGGAATGCGCGTTTCCCCCGTCCTGGCCGGGTTTCCCTGCTTGTACAGCTCCGCCATCGTCGCCGTCCTGGCCTTGTCTACCCCCGGATCCGTTCCCACCCTTGGCCTCCCAGGCTGCGGCATTGATGAAGATACCCCGGACCATGAGCAGCATGCCGCCGCCGCCGCCACCGCCAAAGCCGCCCCGACCGCCAGAGCCGCCCTCGCCACCCAAGCCGCCCGTTCCTCCATCGCCGCCGGGCTTCAGGACCTGGCCCAATCCGCCGATCCCATTGGCACCCCCGCCGCCGCCACAGCCGCCGGTACCGCCGCCCACGCCCGAGCCGCCCGTTCCTCCGCCACCGCCGCCACTGCCGCCGCGCAGATGGATCGCCACGCCCGCCAGAGTCTCCAGCCGGCCATTGGCACCGGCCGCTCCGTTGGCTCCATTCTGGCCGGTCTTCCCGGTCTCACCGTCATCGCCACTGCTACCGCCGAAGGGACCGGAGGGACCATTCCTGCCAAAGTTCCCGCCAGGGCCTCCCGCAGGGATCGAGCCTGTCCAAGCCACCGCGGGAGCGCCCGTCGCCAGGCCGGAAAAGCCATCGCCGCCACCGCCGATGAAATAGCGGTCGCCCTGCCCGGGATGGCCGGAGCCGCCGGCGAGGGCAGACGCATAGACCGACTCCGGAAGGAACTCGATCACCCCGAGATCCGTTACGTTGAAGATGGCCGAGCGCTGCCCTCCCTCCCCCGCAGTGGGTGCTGTGGTGGCGGTGCCGCCCTTGCCCACGATGTAGCCGGGGGGCACGGGCTTCGTGTCCCGGTAAAAGTAATTCACAACTCCCGCCGGAGCCCCGCCATCGCCGCCCCCGGGTCCCGCAAAGTTTCCGCTGGCGGAGAGCTGGACGGCGGAGCCTGCCTGGAAAATCGCGTTCCCGCCGAATTCCAGCAGCAGCAGGCGCGAGCCCACCCCCCAGATGATCTGGTCCGGGCCCAGCGTGAAACTGTCCGCCGCCACGAAGTAGCGGTGCGCCTGCGGCTTGCTGCCCGAGGCCGTATCGAAGCGGTCCAAGGTCACCGTCCCCTGATAGAGGATCGGTGCTCCATTGATGGTGGCGCCCGGACCCGTACCAATCGACTGGATGATGGTGTCTTCACCCATCTGCTCCCTGACCAGGAAGGCGGCATCCGGGCTGTTCTCCGGATCGAACAGGAACACCGTCTTCGCCGCTTGGGCGGCAGGTGAAGAGACCACAAGCAAGGATAGCAAAAGCGCGGGGGAGGAAGTGCGGAGAGTCCACATGCTGGCACCCCTAGGAAAGGTTCCACCCGTCAAAAAGCAGAAATCGACAATCGGCAATATCGTTCGATAAGCTGCAAGCAGCCGCTAATGAAGGCCAATCCCCCTCCCCGCAAAACAACGGCATCCGTGAAGAAGAAGTCTGTTAGAAGCGGAGGGTCGCAGGCCAATGGCGACTCGCTGTGGGAGTCCCTGGCCTTGGTCGCCGCCGATGCGGACAAGCCGCTCGAGCGCGCGCTCGCGATCCTCGGGCCACTCTATCGGGCGGACCGCGCGTGGGCGGGCCGCTACAACGAGGCGCTCACCCACTTCGGCGGCAATGCCGAGTGGCTCGGCCCGGGCATCGTCTCGCACATGCATGAGGTGCAGGGCGTCTCAGTGGATCTGATCCCGGATGCCCACCGCAAGTTCCTGCGCGGCGAACCCTTCATCGTGCCGGATGTGGAGCGGATGCCACGCCAGCAGCGCGGCCTGCAGGCGGAGTTGCGCCGGGAGAGCGTGCGCTCCACACTCTCCTTTCCGCTGATTCACCGTGAGCGCTTGATCGGCTTCGCGGGCTTCGACCATGTGCACGAACTAGCCGACTGGAGCGCCGCGGACATCGAGCGGCTGCCGGCACTGGCCCGATATGTGGGCGGCCTGATGGACCGCCATTTGCAGACGATCCCAGCGGCAGACCTGCCCGCGACGGCATCGCAGAAGTCCATCTTCGTGACCGAACAGAGCGGGATGAAGGCGATCTCCCACGAAGAGCTTCTCTTCATCCAAGCGGACGGCGACTACACCCACGTCCACCTGATCGACGGGCGCAGCTACTTCGAGCGCCGCAGTCTCCGGACCTGGATCGCACAGCTGCCCCGCGAGCGCTTCCTGCGCGTGCAGCAGAGCTATCTGGTGAACGGTTCCCGCATCCAACAACTCGACCGCGGCCCGCGCTGGAGCCTGACCTTGCAAGGCTGGCCGGAGCCGATCCCGGTCGGGCGGGCCTTCCGCCACTCGCTGCGTTTGCACATGGCGTTTTGAATGCCTACGAATCGGATGCGCCCCCACGCCTGAATGACTGCCTTCGGCCTCATCCTTTGCATCACCCTCTGGATCGCAGGAGTGGATCTTCTCGCGGTCGAAAGCGCGCAAGCAAAGCAGCTCGGGATTGAAGTGCCCAAGATTGTCGGGGCAATGCCCATCATCGTCGTCGCGGTGTATGCGCTCGTCATTGTGCTCCTGAGGAAGATCCCCAGGGAAAAGGCCCGGTGGGCAGTCCTTCTGGGCGCAACCGTGCTGGCCTTTGCCGCGATGCCCCTAGCGTCCGGCTCGCTTCACCAGAAGTCGGTGGCCATTCCGCTGGCCGCCCCGCTTAGCCAAGAGAGCCTCCGGAAATTCGACGAGGCCTATCACGTGAAATGGATCGACTCCGGGAAGTCCATCCGCGTGCGGCGCGAGGACTACTCGGAAGCGCTTGCGGACTTCCTGCAAAAGCTGGCAGCCTCCCCGGCGCAAGCCCCCTCCCATCCGTGAAACTCCTCCCTCCCACCCTGCGAGCCTATTTCTCCACGGAAGGCAGCTTTTCGCGGAAGGAATTGCTGATGGCGCTGTTGGGATTGCTCGGGGTCGGCGCGGCCCTGCATGGGGTGCACGAGGCCTTCCCCGCGGTGCTTTCGCTCTATTGGCAGAAGATGCTGGACGGCGTGCTTTACACGATCTGGGGCGGGGCCCTGGGAAAGCGCTCGCGGGATCTGGGCACCACCTTCACCTACGGCATGCTGGTGGGAATGCTGGTTCCAGTGATCGGCGTGGTCTTTCTGTTCCAGGAAGGGAAAAAGGAAAAAGATCAGGCCCGGGAGCGGGCGGCCCGGCCGGCGACAGGGTCGCAAGCCGTGAATCGTTAGCAGCTTGGCACGCATGCCATCTTACCGCTTGGCCCGGGGGTGATCCGCGGCCACCTTCCCGCCGAGTGTGATCGAAGTCCGGTTCCAGCGCGGCCTGTATCTTCCCGAGCCTGATATTTGGCTCGACCCTTACGATGCGCAGCCGTGGGCCTTCGTCTCGCATGCCCATGCGGACCACTTCGCGCGGCACGAGAAGGCATTGTGCACGACGGTGACCGGGGCGCTGGTCCGGGCGCGCTACGGGGTGGCGGAATCGCGGCTGGAGATGGCGGCGTTCCACACGGCCGTGGAACGGAACGGCTACCGCCTGCGCTTGCTGCCCGCCGGGCACATCGCGGGCGCGGCGATGCTCCACGCCACACGGATCGCGGATGGGGCCACGCTGCTCTACACGGGGGATTTCAAGGTGCGGAAGGGCCGGACGGCGGAGGCGGCGGTGTTTCAGAAGGCGGACCTCTTGATCCTGGAGACGACCTTCGGGCTGCCGCAGTTCAGTTTCCCCTCCCCCATGGAGGTGGAGTCCGCGGTGCTGCGCTTCGTGCACGACGCGCTGGCGGACGGTGAGGTGCCGGTGCTGCTGGGCTACTCGCTGGGGAAGGCGCAGGAGGCGCTGGCCATGCTCACGGAGCACGGCATCCCGGCACTGCTGCACCCGAATGTGGCGGAGATGACGGCGGCCTGCCGCGCGGCAGGGGTGCCTGGCCTGCCGGAGCCGCTACTGTTAGACGGGGTGCCGGTGCCGGAGGGCCACGCGGTGATCGCGCCGCCGAATGCGGTGCGCTCGAAGTTGCTGCGGGCGATCCCGAATCGCCGGGTGGCGATGCTCAGCGGCTGGGCGATGGTGCCGGGCGCGAGCTTCCGCTACCGGGTGGATGAAGCGATTCCGCTATCCGATCATGCCGATTATCCCGGGCTGTTAGAGTGCATCCAGCGGGTGCGGCCGAAGAAGATTCTCACCGTGCACGGCTACACGCGGGAATTCGCCGCGGAGCTGCGGCTGCGCGGGCACGATGCCTGGTCGGCCTTGGGGAATGACCAGATGGAGCTGGCGCTATCCCCGCCCTCCGCGCGCGGGATGATGACGGGCAGCGGGGTGCAGACCACGGCGAGTGCGCGCCACGTGCGGCCGATCTGCGCGCTGGCGGACTTCACCAGCCTGTGCCGTCTCACCGGTGAGACGAGCAGCCGGCTGGAGAAGATCCGGCATCTGGCTGCTTACTTGAAGGGCTTGGCGAACGAGGATGATCTGGCGCTGGCGGCGAACTGGCTCACAGGGCGGGCGCTGCCGCGGGCGGCGGACCGGCGCGCGGTCTTTGCGGGGACTGCGACCTTGCGCCGGGCGCTGCTCAAGCTGCCGGGCGCGCGGGAAGAACGCTACCGGGAGATTTCGATTTCGCAGGCGGATGCGGCGCGGACCACGCGCTTGCTCCTGCAAGAGCTGCCGCTCAAGCCGGAGCCGCTGGATCTGGCGGGGCTGGCGGCGTTCTTCCAGGAACTGGCCAGCGCGCCGGGCTCGCTTGCGAAAATCGATCTGCTGGCGGCGCGCCTGCGCACGCTGCATCCGGCAGAGGGCGAGACGCTGGTGAAGCTTCTAACAGGTGACTTGCGGATCGGCCTGAAGGAGGGGCTGGTGGAAGATGCGGTGGCGGCGGCCTTCGAGGCGGAGCCGGTGACGGTGCGGCATGCGCACATGCTGACCGGGGATCTGGGTGAGACCGCGCGGCTGGCCCGCCAGAAGCGGCTGGAGGAAGCAAGCCTGCGGCCCTTCGTGCCGCTGAAGGTGATGCTGGCCTCGCCGATGCCGGATGCGGCTTCGCTGGTGGACTCGATGGTCGAGCGCAGCAAGGAAGTGGAGCAGCCGCTGTGGCTGGAGCCGAAATACGATGGCATCCGCGCGCAGCTTCACAAGCTGGGTGACATGGCTGCCCTCTATTCGCGGGACCAGCGGCCGCTGGATGCGGAGTTCCCGGAGTTGCTAGCCGCGGCGCGGGAGCTGCCGGGGGACTTCATCCTGGATGGCGAGATCATCGCTTATGCGGAAGGACGGCGGCTGACCTTCCATGATTTGCAGACACGCTTGGGACGCATCTCCACGGCGCAGGGGGATCTGTTCTCTTCATTCAAAGCGGAGACTTCCTCCGGCCTTCCTCCCGTCCGCTTCGTCGCCTTCGACCTCCTGTGGTATGCCGGGGAGAGCCTGCTCCAAATGCCGCTCTATGAGCGGCGTGACCTGTTAGACGATTCCGCGCTTGTAGATCCGCATCCGGCGATCATGCCCATCGACGTAATCCAGGCGGAGCCGCACGCGGACGCGGTGCAGGCCGCCTTTAAGCAGGCCCGCGCGGATGGGAATGAAGGGCTGATCGTGAAGGATCCCTTCAGCACCTATTCTCCCGGCCGCCGCGGGAAGGCTTGGCTGAAGCTGAAGACTTCCACCACACTCGATTGCGTGGTGGTGGCGGCGGAGCAAGGCCATGGTAAACGCGCCGAGGTGCTGTCCGACTACACCTTCGCCGTGCGGGATGAAGCGAGCGGCTCCTTGCGCGTGGTGGGCAAGGCCTACTCCGGGCTGACGGATGTGGAGATCGAGGAGCTGACCGAATACTTCATCCGCCACACGGTCTCCACCGAGCGGCGCAAGCGCTGGGTGGAGCCAAACCTGGTGCTGGAGATCGCCTTCGATTCGATCCAGCCATCGAAGCGGCACGACTCCGGCCTGGCGATGCGTTTCCCGCGCATCCACGCGATCCGCCGCGACAAGACCGTGGCGGATATTGATTCGCTGCAGTATGCGCGCTCGCTGGTGGATCAGTGAAGACGGGGCATCCTCTGAGCAAAAAGCAAATTGCCCGGTCACGTGCGCTTGGCGTTTTCCCAAGAGTCGTTCGGGAAGCGACTACCCGCTCCAGCCAAGTGACGGAACAGTCGGGAGTTCCCGCTCTCAAATTTCAGATCTCAAATTTCAAATCTCAACTCCTACGAACATGCCTACCATCACGACCAAAGACGGCACCTCGATCTACTACAAGGATTGGGGCAATCCCTCCGCACAACCCTTTGTCTTCTGCCACGGCTGGCCGCTCAGTTCGGACAGTTGGGAGGCGCAGATGCTCTACCTCGCCGGCCAAGGCTTCCGCTGCATCGCGCATGACCGGCGGGGGCACGGGCGCTCGGATCAGCCGGGCCACGGCAATGAGATGGACACTTATGCCGATGACCTGGCGGAGCTGTTAGATCATCTCGATGTGAAGAACGCGATCCTGCTCGGCTTCTCGACCGGCGGCGGGGAGGTGGCGCGCTACATCGGCCGCCACGGGACGAAGCGGGTGGCGAAGGCGGGGCTGATCTCCGCGGTGCCGCCGCTGATGGTGAAGCAGGATGACAATCCGGGCGGCATCCCGCTGGAGGTGTTCGATGGCTTCCGCGCGGCACAGATCGCGGACCGCTCGCAGTTTTTCAAGGATGTGCCCTCCGGGCCCTTCTTCGGCTTCAACCGTCCCGGCGCGAAGGTCTCGCAGGGGATGATCGATTCGTGGTGGCTGCAAGGGATGATGGGCGGGCACCTGAACACGCTGGAGTGCATCAAGGCCTTTTCCGAAACGGATTTCCGCGAGGACTTGAAGAAGTTCGACGTGCCGACGCTGATTCTCCACGGCGAGGATGACCAAGTGGTGCCGATCAAGGTCGGCGCACTGGAGTCCACCAAGCTGGTGAAAGACAACAAGCTGGTGATCTATCCGGGAGCGCCGCACGGGCTCACGGACACGCACAAGGATCAGCTGAATGCGGACTTGCTGGCCTTTGCGAAGAGCTGACCCGGGTGATGTCAGCCTGGCTGAAGCGGATTTCACGGCGCGGAGACAGCTTGCACCTGTCTCCGAAGGGAGGCCCCCGCCGTTGCTTCAGCCGGGCTGCTGGAAAATCGCGGAAGCATCGTAACTGACATCCGGGGTAGCCTGCGCCATTTTGTGTGGCACTGCTGCATGAGATGAAGGATCCCCGCGAGACTCCGCCGACCCTGCCCGGCCCCACTTCACCCGACCAGGAAACCGCCGCCGACAAGATCGCCGGCGGCATCCTCAAGCTTTTGGGCGAGGTGCCATCGAGCAGCGAGACCGCCAGCCTGGCGCCGCAGCAGCGGGTGCAGACGATCGTGAACCGCGCGGCGATGAAGGCGGCCACGACGGCGGGCATGCTCGCGCTGCCGCCAGGGCCGCTGGCATGGCTGACCATCCTGCCGGAGATGATCGGCGTCTGGAAGATCCAGGGCCAGATGGTCGCGGACATCGCCGCGGTGCACGGCAAGACCGGCGGGCTGAACCGCCAGAGCATGCTCTACTGCCTCTTCCGCCACACCGCGGCGCAGGCGATGCGCGATCTGGTCGCACGGGTCGGCGAGCGCTTCCTGGTCCGTCGGGCATCGCTGCGGACGGTGCAGAACGTGGCCGGAAGGATCGGGGTGAAGATCACGCAGGATGCGATCCGGAAGTCCGTCTCGCGCTGGATCCCGGTGGCCGGGGCTACTGCCGTGGGGCTGTATGCCTACCGGGACACGAAGAAGGTGGCGAAGACGGCGATCGAGTTTTTTGGGAGCGAGGTGGTGGCGGTGGAGGGGGATGGGGCTGTGAAGCTGCCGCCGGGATAAGGTGGCTGTTAAAGGTGGTCCGCACTGCTTGCTGTGCGGTGAATGGTTCCCGGCAGCGGACTCCATCTGTGCCCCCGGGTAATCTTTGATTCACCCTCTCGCGGCTAGTCAGTGCAGGCCCAGGCTTGCCTCTCATCCCACATCTCCCGGTTGCCCCATCTCTGGACGTGTCGGCAAACCGCGGACGTGGCCTACGATCAGCACGCGCCGGTGACCTTTCGCGGAGTTGCACCCGGGGGCACTCGATCTCCGTCCGCTGCCGGGTACCATTCGCCGCACAGCAAGCAGTGCGGACCACCTTTTGTGGGTCTCCGGGGGCCGCTAGAACTGCTTCGTCCGCACACGGTGTGATGCGGACTACCTACTGCCCCGGCCGCTGGGTGGCGAAGGAGATGTTCCAGATGCCGGCCTTCTGGCAGATATCGACGACGGCGACGATCTTCTGGAAGTCCGTGCTGGCATCGCCGCGCAGGCGGATCGGCTGGTCCTTGCCGTGGAGCTTGGCGATGGCGGCGAGCTTCTCGCCGAGCTGCGCCTGGGTCATCACCTGCCCCTCGACGACGAGGTCGCCGTTCTCGCGGACATTCACGATGATCTCGCCGCGGGCGCGCTTGATATCCGCGCCTTCCTGGGCCTTGGGCACGGAGACCTTCAAGTCCATCTCCGATTGCTGGATCTGGAAGGTGACGATGAAGAAGATCAGGAGCTGGAAGACGACGTCGAGCATGGGAGCAAGCTGCAACTCAGCTGGCGGCATCTTGTGGTTGCGGAATTTCATCGGCGGATCGTCTGAGTCGGATCAATCAGATGCCGTGGAGGTCCGGGCGATCGTCGGTGAGCGGAGAGGGAACCGGGATGGAGTAGTCCTCGCGCGAGGCGGGACGGCGCGCGGCGGGTGCCGGTGCCTGGGCGGCGGCGTGGCGGTCCACCTGGGTGCGCAGGATGGCGATGAGGTGGGTGGCCGCGCTTTCCAGGTCAGAGATCAGCTTCTGCACCTTGCCGCGGAAGTAGGCGTAGAAGATCAGCGCGGGCAGCGCGACTGCCAGACCGGAGGCGGTGGCGATCAGCGATTCGGACACGCCGCTGGCGAAGGCCATCTGGCGGGCGCCTTGGAAGCCGCCATCGGAGACGTGGTAGAAGGACTTGATCATCCCCATCACGGTGCCGAGCAGGCCGACCATGGGGGCGATCGCACCGATGTCCGCAAGGTAGGACACGCGGGTGGTGAGCATGCTAGCCTGGCGGGAACCCTCGGCCTCGGCCACGTCCCGCACCTCGCCAAAGGTGGAGCCGCTGTTCTTGGTCATGAACTCCAGCGCGCGCTCGGTGATGCGGGCCATGCACTCGTTGCGGCGGTTGCAGTAGGCGATGAGGCCCAGGAAATCGTTGCGGCGGATGAGCGCCTCCGCGTTGTTCATGAAGCGGTCGCTCACCACGGCATTGCGGCGCAGGAGCAGCAGGTAGAGCATGATCAGCACCAGGGTCAGCACCGACATGACCGCCAGGATGGGCATGGTGAAGCCGCCCGCATGGAAGATGTGATAGAGGTCGATCTCCTGCTTGGGCTTGGGCGCTTCGTCAGCTGCCATTGCGAGGGACGGCAGGAATGCCATCGCCATCGGGATAATCGTGCGCCACGTCATGAAGGTCAGGAGTCTAGCCGACCACCCCCTCAAGGCAAGCGCGGGGATGGCAGCGGAATGCTGGAAAAACCGCAGGTTAGATCCCGATCTTTCAAAAAGGCGGGGGCGGGCCATGATTTTTCCGGCTTGTCGCCCCTGCCCTGCCGCGCTTGCACTGGTGGGAACCTGTGGATTTTTCCGAGCCATGAAGACCTCCGCCCTCTCCCGTCTCGTCCTTGCCGGCCTGTGCGCCATGCTCGCAGCTTGCGCGACGACCCCATCCGGCCCGGCGGAAGCCGGGAGCACCGTCCTGGACAATGGCGATGGCGTTAAGCACCCGGGCCGCCGGATCGAGCTGCGCGCAGACGGGCGTTTCGAGCAGACGCTCTACTCGGATATCCGCGGACCGGAGCACGATCGGGTGATGACCGGCAGCTACCGCATTTCGGAGGACCACAAGCAGATCACCCTGGCGGCCCCCGGCGGCAGCGAGCAGATCCTCTATCGCGAGTCCCATGCCGGGAAAATCTACTGGGTGAAGTCCGGCCAAAGGGTGCTGATCCACGAGAAGAGCGAGGAGGCGGAGCGGCTGCGGGATGTTTCGCTGCGGAGCGAGAAGAGCTGAGAGAGCCTTTCCTGCGCATCTTCCCCCCTTGCGCGGAAGGACATCTGGCATTCCAATGGGGGCGTGGCTGCGGCGGCGTGTAAGGAAAAACTCAGGACGGTGCCCCACCAGCCCGGCGTGTATCTGATGAAGGACCGCCTCGGCTCGATCATTTACGTGGGCAAGGCGCGGGACCTGCGCAAGCGGCTGTCCAGCTACTTCCTGGCCTCCCGCAAGACGCGGGCGGACCTGAAGACCCGGGCCCTGATCGATACCATCGTGGATTTCGAATTCCACCTGGTGCGCAATGAGGCGGAGGCGCTGCTGCTGGAAGGCAAGTTGATCAAGGATTACCGGCCGCGCTACAACGTGGCCTTCCGCGACGACAAGCGCTTCCTGCTGGTGAAGATCCAGCCGAGCGAGCCGTGGCCGCGCTTCGTGCTGACGCGGATGAAGAAGGACGATGGCGCGCGCTACTTCGGGCCTTTCGCACACTCCGGAGCCCTGCGTGCGACGATCTCCTGGCTGAACCGGAAGTTCGGCCTGCGCGCCTGCCGCCCGCTGAATCCCGGTGAGAACGATTACCGGCACTGCAATGCGGACATCATCCGCAACTGCTCCGCGCCCTGCATCCTGCGGATCACGCGCGATGCCTATTTGCAGAGGATCGACGAGGCCTGCCAGGTGCTGGAGGGCAAGGGCCGGCGCGAGATCTTCCAAGATCTGGAGGCGGACATGGCGAAGGCGGCGGGGAGGCTGGACTTCGAGAAGGCCGCCCTGCTGCGCGACGTACTGGACAATCTGAAGAAGACGCTCAATCCGACGCGGCAATTCACGCGCGGCCGCGGTGTGCCGACGACGGTGAAGCCGACCGAGGACCTCGCGGATCTGGGAGAGGCGCTCGGTCTTGAAGGCCCGCCGCGGGTGATGGAGTGCTTCGATATTTCGAACGTCTCGTCGAACCACATCGTGGCCTCGATGGTGCGTTTCACGGAGGGCAAGCCGGACAACCAGAACTACCGCCGTTACCGGATCCGCACGGTGGAGGGACAGGACGACTTCGCCTCGATGGCGGAGGTGATCCGGCGCCGTTACTCGCGGATTCTCGGCGAGAATGCCGAGGCGAATCCCGATGACGAGTATTCGCAGGAGGACCCGGTGGAGATGCAGCGTCGCCTGGCGCGTGAAGGCCGGGCGAAGATCGTGCTACCGGACCTGGTGATCGTGGACGGCGGCAAGGGCCAGCTTTCCATGGCGGTGCGGGAACTGCGGAATCTCGGGCTCTTTGATCTGCCGGTGATCGGCTTGGCGAAGCAGCGTGAAGAGGTGTTCTTCCCCGGGGAGAGTGATCCGCTTTTGATCCCGCATGATCGTGGGGCGCTGAAGTTGCTCCAGCGCATCCGCGATGAAGCGCACCGCTTCGCCAATGGCTACAATGCCCTGCTTTACCGGCGGCGGATGAAGGAGAGTCTGTTAGATGATTGCCCGGCGGTCTCGCCGAAGAAGAAGCAGGCACTGCTGGCGAGGTTCGGCAGCGTGGAGCGGATCCGGAAAGCGAGCGTGGCGGACATCGCGGCGCTGCCGGGGATTTCCGAGAAGTCGGCGCAGGCGATTTTGGAGTGGTTGGGGTGAAAACGGTGGTCCGCACAGCCCTCTGTGCGGCGAAGCAGTTGTGGCGGCGGACATCACCCTGTCACCTCGGGTTGGGTCTGAAGCGAGTTGGCGGGAGCTGAGGCTACACAAGCTCTGCACGAACCAACTTTGGGCTGGCGAATCGGGATGCTCCCGGGGGCACTTGGTCTCCGACGAGTCCCAGAACTGCTTCGCCGCACAGGGGGCTGTGCGGACCACCTTTTGCCTGCTGCCTTACGCCAAGCTGTAGACCGCCATCCAGAAGTATTCGAACTCCACGACTTGCACTTCCGTTGCGATAGATCCCAGGGCAGCTCGGATCTCCGCCTCGGCCGGGAAGTTCTTCATCACCTCGTGCTGGCTGCCATCGGCCAGTTCGCGGATTTGGTACGTGTTCCCCTCCCCGTCCCTACGGTGCAGCGGGGTGCTGCTGCCTTCAACATAGCGGTTGTCGATGAAGGCGACGGTGGCACTGGGGATGAGCTTGGAATGAAAGCCTGTTATAAAATCGTGGAGGCGCTCCCTAGGCACGTGCGACCACCAGAAGCCCGCGAAGCCGGCATCGAAGCGGCGGCTGAAGTCCGGGAGGACGAAGGAGTCTGCGACGGCGAATTCGACTTGGCCCAGGTGCCAGGGCTTGGCCTTGGCGATGGCTAGGGTCTCGGGGTTGATGTCCGTGGCGAGGATGCTCCTGGCGCTGGTGGCGAAGCACTCGGTCCAGTAGCCGGTGCCGCAGGAGATTTCTAACAAATCGCGTCCTGCAAAGAGTTCGCGGCATTGCTCACGCAGGACGTTCAGATCGTCCCGGCGCTCGGGCTTGGCATAGACCCGTTCATACTCGGCGGCGCGGCGGGCGTAGTAGTCGATCACGCGGTGAGATGCTCGTCGAAGGGGCGGGTGTAGAGTTGCCAGTGGACCAGCAGCGCGATGGCCAGCGCGATGAGTTCTGCCACCAGGAGGACGGACATGCCGAGCTGCGGCAGCATTCCCGGAATGCTGGTGATGGTCGTGACCCTGAATCCACTTCCCGGCACAGGCGGCGCGGCCGGCGCGGGCGGCCCGCCGAAGTTCAAGACAGTTCCGACCATGGCGAGAACCAAACCCACATAAAAGAGGCTGAAGATCCAGGACGCGGAACTCCGTGCATGGCGATGCCCCAGCAGCAAGCCGCAGCCAGCCGGGAAGAAGAACACGGAGGTGTTGATCACCACGCGACCCTTCAAAAAACACTGGGTCATGTCCCAAGCGCTCCACAGCCCGAAAAGGCAGAGTAGCAGGGAGATGAAGATCACTCTCTTCGACATGGCCGTCGGGCGACCTTCGCATTTCAGCCCGGCACCGGAAAGCCCAAAACCTCCCGGGAACGCCGGGCACCGCAAGACCGGTGGCCTTGGCTAAGGAGCGGGGACCTTACTGTCTCCGGAGCGGTCCCTGAGAGCTGCTTCCCCGACCGGTGCCAGCGACAATAAGGTCGCTGCTCCCTACGCGCCGCCTACCTGCTAAGCCGGGCGGTGCCACGGCGGTCCCGGGTGGGACGCCCACTCGTCGCGCCTGCGGGATCTACCGCGACCGGCTTTCCACTTCAGGCGAACTCCAGCTCCATCACCCGGAACTTCGCACCGAGCTGCCCGGGGTGCGTGAGCGTCTGGAAGGCGCGCAGATCCTTGGAGGCATCGGTGCGGCCTTCCAGCGAGAGTAGCCAAGGCCGCGCGATTTCTGTTAGGAACAGGCCCTGCCGCTGGTCGCGGATCACGCAGCCGCCCATCGCAGCCGCCGCTTCTGCTAGGGCGGTGAATTCCACGTGCGCGGTGATGTCGATCTCCCCCGGGCTCTCCAGCGGGTCTTCCGCCGCGCGGTGGCGGGAGAAGGTGCGCAGGGTGCCGGTAGTACGAGATTCATGGTAGTAGTCCTCACGGTCGAAGCCGTAGTCCAGCCAGAGCATGCGCCCAGAGGACATGCCCGCCTTCATGGATTCGAGGAAGCTGCGGTAGTTGTCCCGGACTTCCGTGCGGTAGCCCGCGGGACGCAGCGGGATGCCCGCCACGAGATCCTCGGGCACGGGGCCGAGGTCCTTCCAGACGAAGCGGTCCTCCGCCACAGCCACCCCCAAGTCCCGCCAGCCGGTGCCATCGGACTCGATGACATGAAAGGGCAGCGCATCCAGCACCTCATTCCCCAGCACGAAGGTGGGCAGCGGGTCCGCGGCCAAACTTGTAGTGGAATCCACCACGCGGAGCGCATCGCCGCGGGCGCGCAGGGCCTCCGCCAGCAGCGGCAGCGGCTCGATGACCACGTATTCGAAGCCCGGGACCTCCAGCGCGGCCAGGATGTCCCGCGCCAAGGAGCCGTCATTCGCGCCCGCTTCCACGATCCGCCAGCGCGACGGCGCGCCCGCTTCCTGCCACCAAACGGAAATATGCGCGGCCAAAAGCCTGCCAAAAAGCGGCCCCACGCTCACGCTGGTGAAGAAATCCCCCGCCCTGCCGACCTGCCCGGCGGGCCGGGCGTAGTAGCCCTGCGCCGGATCATAAAGGGCTTCCGCCATAAAATGCTGGAAAAGCAGCGGACCAGAGTGCAGTATCTTCTCACGCAGGCGGGCCGCGAGGCTTGGCATTGCACCTCCGGCCTCCGGCGAGTATGCGGGGGGCGCGCCGGAGGGGTTCCGGTATCTGTTACAATCAAAGTCCGGCATGGCCACCAGGGAGAACCAAAAGGCGAACAAGGTGAGGAAGCGGCGTTTCTACAAGCGCAAAGGCTTCTGGCTGGGGCTGATCCTCTTCACCCTCATTTGCGGCGTGGCCGGCTGGTTCGGCTTCGACATCTACACCCGCCCCTTCCGTGAGCGGGCCGAGACCTACGACCTGTCGAAGATCAATGACCTGGAAATCCCCAGTGTCATCTACGACCGGAACGGCAAGGAGATCGGCCGCATCTTCGTGCAGAACCGTAGCGTGATCAAAATCGATGACGTGCCGGACATCTTCATCGAGGCCCTGAAGGCGGGTGAGGACCAGCGCTTCATGGTCCACAAGGGCGTGGACTACATCGGCATCGCACGCGCGGTGTGGCTGAATTTCCGCGCCGGGGAGACGACCCAGGGCGCCAGCACCATCACCCAGCAGCTTGCGCGGAATGCCTTCGACCTGGAGGCAGAGAAGAAGAAGCGCGGGGAGAGCGGCATGCAGCGCAAGATCGTGGAGGCCTTCCTGGCCCGGCGGATCGAGCAGCACTTCCATGACAAGCGCCAGATCCTCGAGTTCTACCTGAACCGCATCTACTTTGGCAGCGGCTACTACGGGATCCGCTCCGCCTCGCTCGGCTACTTCGGGAAGGAGCCGAAGGACCTGACGGCGCTGGAGAGCGCGGCGATCGTGGGCTGCATCAAGAACCCGACCGGGCTTTCCCCGCTGAACAATCCGGAGGGCAACCGCAAGTCGCGGAACCTGGTGCTGGGCCGCATGGCGGAGGCCAAGGCGATCACCAACGACGAGTCCTCCAAGCTCTCCACCACCACCCTCAAGCTCAACCCCAAGCCGCTACAGCGCGGCACCAGCCACCTCTACGAGCGCATCGCCGATGAGATCCGCGCCTCGCTGGGTCCGGAGGCGCTCTCGGCCGGCGGTTTCCGCATTCACACGTCGATCGACGGGACGGTGCAGGTGGAGATGGAAAAGAGCCTGCGCCTGAGCCTGGAGCAAGCGGAGGCCACACCCGGCTACGCGAACCAGAAACGCTCCCAGTACAAGAAGTCCTCCGGCCAGCCCGCGGAATACCTGCAGGGCGCGGGCCTGATGATCGACCACCAGAGCGGCGAGGTGCTGGCCTACGTGGGCGGGCGCGACTACGGGGATGTGCCCTTCGACATGATTGAAATGGGCCGCCGCCCGCTGGGCACGGCCTTCCTGCCCTTCGTCTACGCCGCGGGCCTCCAGCAGGGGCTGACCCCGGCGACGATGGTGGATGATGAGGAGATGGACCTGCGCTTCGTGGGTGTGGGCGGCCGCGAGGGCGTGATGGGCGAGTGGGGCCAGGAGGTCGCCCACCCCGGCTACGACCGCAAGCCGATCACCGCGCGCCGCGCCCTGGAGAGTTCCAAGGTGGCCGCCTCCGTGCGTTTTGCGCAGATGGCCGGGCTACAGAACGTGGTGAATACCGCTGAGAACTTCGGCCTGCCGATGAAGGGCGCGGAGTTGCTGCCGCGCCTGGGCACCGGCTGGGAGTCTGCCTCCATGAAGGAGGCGGTGCGCGCGATCTCCGCCTTCGCCCGCGCTGGCCAGACCGCTCCGGAGGCCTTCACCTTCGTGGACCGGGTGGAGAATGCCGAAGGCAGCATCGTCTATGAGCGCAAGCTTGAGGTGCCGAAGACCAAGCACCCGATCGACGATGCCACGGCCTTCATGGTGCACAGCATGCTGCGCGGTGGCATGGAGCACGGCAGCGCCTCCGGCCTGACCGAGCTGCTGACGGAGAAGCCCTTTAGCGGTGCGGGCAAGACCGGCACCACGCACGATTTCTCCGACAACTGGTTCCTGGGCTACAATGGCCGGGTCTCCTGCGGGGTCTGGGTCGGCTTCCTCCAGCCGAACAAGACGATCTACGAGGGCGCCTTCTCGAGGGACCTGGCGATGCCGGTCTGGGCGAATGCGATGAATGCAGCGGCAAAGAACTTCGGCGGGAAGGTGATCCCGCAGCCGGACAGCGTGCAGGAGGTGAAGCTCTGCAGTGTCTCCGGCCAGCGCGCGACTCCCTATTGCTACGAGACGGTGATCGAGCCGGCGACCGGCCGCCCGCGGACCCGCTCCTCGGAAATCAGCGAGTTCTTCCGCAAGAACTCGGCCACCCTGCCCTTCTGCCCGATCCACTCCGGGGCGGACCCGGCGGCGCAGAGCGGCTCGGGGCCCTACATCCCGCCGCAGACGATCAATACCACTCCGGTCCGCGCCAAGGAGCCGGTGCTGCTGGGGGATGACCCCTATCTCACCGAGCAACTGCTCCTGCAGGACAGCGACCGCCAGCCGACGCGGACGAGCAACAACGTGCTGGATAGCTTTGACTTGGGAGACAGCGAGAAGGCGCTGCGCCTGCCCTGGCCGAAACGCGTGAAGATCCTGCCGGAGTAGACCACCGCGCCGTCATGCCCGCCCCTTCCGGCCCTTTTTCCGCACAAAACCCCGTCTTGGCAAAGCCCTGCCAAACGGTGATGATCCGGCCTGTCGCCATGCTCCGTCTTCTTCTTTGCTTCGCCGCCACGGCGACCGCGCTTGCCCAAGAGGTGCCGCGCGCCCAGCCCGTGGATGAGAACGAGGAGGACGGCCGGCCGCAGCAGCCGCCGGAGCAGGATTTGTTCTCGATGGGCAAGCGCCTGCACGATGCCGCGAAGTCCAGCGCCGTGATGGACCAGCGCATGGACCGCTTCACCGGGGCGATCAGCATGCTGACCCGCTTCATCGAGTCGCACCCGAACGATCCGAACCTGGAGGCAGCCTGGTGGTATCTGGGCGAGAGCTACTATGGCTCCGGCCGGGCGGATGACGCGCGGCGCTGCTACAACGCGCTCATCGCCCGCTATGGCAAGGGCGGCTTCGCCAGCGCGGCGGCCTTCCGGCTCGGGGTGGAGCATTTCAACAACCGCCAGTATGCGCTGGCGGCTCCCCTCTTCGAGAAGATGGTGGCCTCCGCCACCGCCCCGGATCACCGGCAGAAGGGCCTCTTCTACGCCGCCTTCTCCTACGACCTGCAAGGCAACTCCCGCCTGGCGATGGACTACTATCGCAAGGTGCTGGCCGATCCCGAGCCGGTGAACCCTTTCCTGAGCAAGGCCCAGCTCTTCCTGGGCAAGCTGCTGTCGCGGGCGGAGAAGCTGGACGAAGCCATGCCGCTGCTGGACCAGGCGGCGATGTCGCGCAGCGCTTCGGACGTGCGCGGACCGGCGTTGATCGAGGCCGGGATCGTATCCGCCAAGCTGGGCAAGCCTGAGATCTCCGACAAGTACCTGATGATGGTGCTGGATACGGCCGGCATGGAGGACTACGTGCCGGATGCGCAGATCGCGCTGATGAGCGCGCGCTACGACGCCAAGCGCTACCAGGAGGCAATCTCGGTCTTCCTGCGCAGCCCGAAAAAGGCCGTGGGCGAACAGGAGGCCAGACGCCTGATGGTCGCCGCGAAGTGCTACATGGAGCTGGGGAAGAACGTGGAGGCGCTCGATCTCTTCCGCGAGGTGGAGAAGCTGATGCTGCCTAACAGCATCTTTGCCTTCGAGGCGAACTACCTGCGCCTGCTCTGCTTCTACCGGATCGAGGGCAGCCATGTGCCGGACCAGGTGGATGCCTTCCTGGACATCTACCGCCGGAACCGCCCGCGCGACCCGAAGATCCACTCCGCCCTGCTGATGAAAGCGGAGACGCTGATGGATGAGCGCAAGACTTCCGAAGCGGCAAAGGTCTACAACGAGATCGACGCTACCGCGCTGTCCCCGGAGAACCGCAAGAACCTGCTCTACAAGCGCGCGGCCTGTGCGCTGCTGAGCGAGGATCCGCAAGGGGCTGTGCGTTCCTTCAGTGAATTCATCGCCAGCTACCCGGATGATCCGCGTGCGGCAGAGGCGCTGATGCAGCGCGCCCAGGCCCACAAGAACGGCGGCGAGCCGATGAAGGCGATGAGCGACTACGACCAGGTGATCGCGAAGAACCTGAATCCGGAATACACCGAACTGGCCCTGCTGGAGTCCGCGGAGATCGCCGGGCAGGAGAACAATCTGGAGGACATGATCGCGCGCTACCAGGGTTTCCTGTCGCGCTTCCCCCAAGCCACCCGCTCGCGCAAGGCGATGGTCAACTACCGGCTGGCCTGGGCGCTGAACCGGAAGGAGCGCCCGAAGGATGCGATTGCCTACGCGGAGACCGCGCGTGAACTGGATTCCGCCACCTATGGGAAAAATGCCGGCACCCTGCTGGCGCTGGCCCACTGGGCCCTGCACACCCCGGAGGCGCTCTGCGATGACATCGATCGCGCGATCAAGGAGGAGTTCGTGGACAACCTGCCGGAGCAGCTCATCGACTGGGCGGCCATGCAGGCTTACAGCGCGGACCGCTACGACCAGGCGGCCCGCTTCTACAATTTGATCGCGGACTTCGACGAGCCGCGCAGCACCGCGAAGCAGACCTGGCGCTATCTGGGCAAGGCCCTGCTCGGTGCCGGCAAGGCGAAGGAAGCTCTCAAGGCGGTCAACAACGCGCTGGAGGTGGAAGACACCCCGATGTGGAAGGCCGATGGTCTGGTGGACCGGGCGAAGGCCCTGCTCGGCATGGGCAAGCTGGATGAGTCCACGTCTGCGCTCTCCGAGTGCCGCGCCCTGCAGCAGCAGGGCCGCACCGCGGCGGAGGTGCAGATTGTCAGCGGCGACATCCAGATGAAGCGCAACGACGCGGCCCGCGCCGCGGTGGACTACGTCTCGGCCATCGAGCAGCTCGACGACAACGACCGCGTGCTCAAGCCCCAGGCGCTCTACAAGGCCAGCGTGGCCTTGGAGAAGAAAGGCGATCCTTCGTCCGCGCAGGAATACCGGATGATGCTGCGGAACAAGTATCCGGAGTGGAAGGAGTAGTAGATAATTTGACATCCGGAAGCCGATCACGGCCACCTTCATCTGTCCGGATCTTGCGCTAGAGGAAGCTCGCTAACCGCAAACTTCCCCACATGCCCTCCGCCTGAAAAGCTTCCACCGAAAGCGCCTTTCTTGACGGTCCCGCGGAACACTTCATCTGCGAGATCGCCGATCAGGTTGAATGTTACCACACCTTTTTTGTTCGCCGACCACGTTCCCCTAGCATAATCGAAAGGCTGGTTGTTGAACTCCCTAACGGCCGAGCAGGACTTGTCCTCAAATAGCCGCAGTTGGATCTCGCCTGCGCTCAAGGTCGCACCACTGATCGTCTTCGTCTCGTACCATGCTCCCGTGAAATACCGCGATGGTGTCTCAAGCCCGAAGAGACTTGCTACGTCCGCAGCAGGCAACGCACGATTGTATATCCGCACTTCGTCGATCACCCCGTCGAGACCTTGATCCGGCCAAGGAAGACTCGATCCAATGGTAATCGGATAAATGGGAAGCGTTCTCGCGATGTCGTCTTGGCTCACCGCTTGGTTTTGGCCATCGATATACACTGCGAAAGAGTTCCCATCCCAGGTGGCGCTCAACATGCACCATCTCCCAACCGGGGGAGTGCCCGCAAAGCCTCTATATTGACGACCGTTTTTGAACGCCTCAATGGAAAGCCGATTTGGCGACCCAAAGTTGAGGACATTGAAGCCAACATCACCGTCTTTCCGAACCAGCGTGGAACCTTCAGGATTGAAGTTGGCGATTTTCACCCAACAAGAAATTGTAAATGCGAGATTGAGATTCAATGTCGGTTCATTTTGCCCAGCGGCCAAGAGGCTGGACGAACCGTTGAACTTACATGCGGAAGCCGGCCTACCGAATCTCTCGGCAACCAACAGTGTGTCCGTTGCTATCAACTGGCGGGCGTTACCGCTAGAGTCGGCTGTATCGCCATTGAATCGGTAGTAAGCGACCAAGCCTTCGTCAAGTGGAGCCGCAGCTCCTTTTGACGCAGCGAAAATGAAGCCAAGAGCCAAGCTCCGACAGAGTATCTGATTGAGTTTCATGGGAGGACAAGCGACGCCTCCGCAGTCATTCACTACTCACTACGAGTTCAGGCTGCCTTGGCACGCGATCCGTAGATAGTTATCGTACGACTCTAAGTCAAAGCGGAAAGCATCGGCCCGATGGCTGGACGTGAAGCTCTTAGCAATTTAAAGCCCCCTCCCCTTTTCTGGCTAGTAACTCCACGGGCTCCCAGTTCATCTCCACGCTGCGGAAGTCCTTTGGCACGCTCAGGCGGTAGCGGCCGTCGTCGCCACGTCGGGCTGTTAGAGCCTGGCCATCCACGGTGACCGTGAGTTCCGGCTCCGCACTGCCGATGCCGCAGAAGGTGATGTGGGCCCTCTCATAGCCTGGTGTCCACGAGCCCTGCCAGTCGCGTTGGATCGCGATGCGGCCCTCGCCGCCCTCCAGCTTCAAGGTGGAGTCGCGATAGACGCCTTCCTTCCACTGCTCGCCATCGCCCTCGTCCTCATACCAGCGGCTGGCCTCGCTGCCATCCTTCCACCAGGCGCGCAACTCTGGCTCGGGGTTCGGGATTTCGCCGACGTATTGTTGCAAGGGCCAGTGCGGGATGACCGCGCCACCGCGCACGAAGACCGGGATGCGGTCGATCGGGCACTCGATCCAGATGTCCGTGGCCACGGCCTTGGGGCGGGCATCATCGTGATAGGCGAACCACTCGCCATGCGGCAGGTAGAGGAAGCGGCCTTCCTCGCCCTCGGCCAGGATCGGCACCACGTAGAGGTGATCGCCGAAGTAGAACTCCGCGCTGCGCCAGTAGGCATCCGGGTTCTGGTGCTCCACCAGCGGCAGGGAGCGCAGCATCGGCGTGCCCTCGCTGACGTACTGCCAGAAGGCCGTGTAAATCGCTGGCAGCAGGTGGTAGCGCATCTCGATCGCGCGGCGCACCCAGTCCGTGGTGTCGTCACCGAAGCTCCATGGCTCCTGCTCGCCGTGGTCGCCGGAGGAGTGCGTGCGGAAGAAGGGATGGAAGACGGCAAGCTGCACCCAGCGCAGATACAGTTCCGGCGTGGGCGTCTCGATGAAGCCGCCGATGTCCGAGCCGATGAAGGACATGCCGGAAGTGGCGAGCCGCTGGCACTGCGTGTTCGCCATGTTGAGATGCTCCCATGAGGCGACGTTGTCCCCCGTCCACGCGCAGGCGAAGCGCTGCGTGCCGGCGTAGGCAGAGCGCGTGATGGAGAAGGCGCGGCGGCCCTTGCCATAGAGCTTCAGGCCTTGGCGCGTGGCGCGCACCATCTGCATGCCGTAGATGTTATGCGCCTTGCGGTGCGAGCAGGGATGGCCGTCGTAGTCGTGCCGCACGTCATGCGGGAAGGTTCCTTCCTCGAAGACCGCCGGCTCGTTCATGTCATTCCAGATGCCGCGCACGCCGACCTCGCCGATGAGTTCCTTGAACAGCGTGGCCCACCACTCGCGCACGTCCGGCCGCGTGAAATCCGGAAAGTGGCAGAGGCCCGGCCAGACCGAGCCCTTCATCAGCGCGCCATCCTGGCGGCGGCAGAAGTAGTTCCGCTCGATCCCCTCCACCCACGCCGGATACTGCGGGTCGATCTTCAGGCCGGGGTCGATGATGGCGACGGTCTTGAAGCCTTCCGCTTCCAGCTCCTGCACCATCTTCTTCGGCTCCGGGAAGCGCTCCGCATCCCAAGTGAAGCAGCGGTAGCCATCCATGTAGTCGATATCCAGATAGATGGCATCGCAGGGAATCCGCCGCTTGCGGAAGCCGCCGGTGACGTTCCGCACCGTCGCTTCCGGATAGTAGCTCCACTTGCACTGGTGGTAGCCCAGTGCCCACAGCGGCGGCATCTCCGCCATGCCTGTTAGGCGGGTATAGCGCTGCACGATCTCCAGCGGCGTCTCACCCTGGATGAAGTAGTAGTCCATCTCCCCACCCTGCGCGCGGAAGGTGGTCACACCCGGCTTCTCGCTGCCGAAGTCGAAGCCGGAGCGGAAGGTATTGTCGAAGAAGATCCCGTAGCACTGGCCGCGGCACAGGCTCAGGTAGAAGGGCACGTTTTTGTAGAGCGGATCGGTCTGCGGGCCGTAGGCGTAGGTATCGCTGCCCCAGAGCTCGAACTTCTTGCCGCGCAGGTTCAGGTCGCAGGACTTGTCGCCCAAGCCGTAGAAGTACTCGCTGTTCTGGCAGACCTTGCTCATCTTCACCACCTCGCCGCCGTAGGTCTTGTTGTCCTCCCAGTGATAGCCCTTCTCATCCTGGCAGAGGATGCGGCCGGTGATGGTATCGGTGACAGTGGTCTTCAGCCCCTGCCGCGCGATGCGCACGGAGATGCGCCCGGTCTTCAGCGCGAAGCCATCCGCGAACTCGATCAGCTCGTGCTCCGGCAGCGCGGCCTGATAGGCCGGATCGATGGCGTAGGAAAAGTCACTGTCGAAGCGGCCCTCCGGCGAGAAGCGGAAGCGCACGATGCCTTCTGCCACCAGCCGGAGCTGCAAAAGCACGCCGTTGTCCGTGAGGAATTCGTAGACGCCGGGTTCCGGCTTCCGCACATCGCGGATGCCGCCGGGCAAGAAGTCCACGACCACCTGCGCGGTCTGGTGCTTCTCCATGTAGTTGCCGGAGAATTCTTCGGATGCCATGTCGATCGGGGGGAGGTCGAACCTCCCATGGGTAGGAGCATGGCATAGTCCGTGCCAGTACGCGAATGCGTAGTGTCACGGCTTTCTCCGGAGCGGGCGGCCGGGGTTCGCCGCCGAAATCCAAATAACAGAATCAACCACGAATGGACACGGATGAACACGAATGAGAGAGATCCGTGTTCATGGGTGCCTCCCCGAGTCCTTCGGCGAAGGTCACTCCAATGGCCGGATTTCGGATTACTCGCCCACCACGGTCTCGAACTCGTAGACCTTGTAGAAGCGGCAGGGCGGGACATCCCCCGGGATGGTCTCGGTGAAGCTGGTCGTGCCGTCCGCTTCCGCGGGCACCGCCACGGCCAGGGACTCCCAGCTCAGCGGTGGTCCGTCCATCGTGCTGGAAGCGTAGACATCGTACTCGTGACCGGCCTTGGATTGCCACTCGATGGTCACGGCATTGCCCGCCTTCACAAGAGAGGTGACCTTGATGATTTCCTCCGGGACCACGTTGAAGAGGATGGGCCCCTTCTCGATCGTGTAGTTGCCATCCACGAAGAGCACGGCGTAGTACTGGCCGACCGGCAGGCTGAATTGCATCGTGCCATCGGTCACATTGCCACCGGTGTTGCGGGTGCCATTGAGGTAGTTCCATTGGTCGGAGTACTCCACGCCCGGAGTGGCATTGGCCTTGTAGATGCCAACCCAGGAGTCCGGATTGCCGGTGACACCGGCCCAGGTCACCACGACCGGCTGGCCGACTTCCAAGGTCGTCTTGTTGATCGAGAAGGCGGGCGTATTGCCAGCGGCGACCATGATCGTACGGCTGGCCGTGTCGAAGCCGCTGTTCACATTGAGCGTGTAGACGGTGTTCGCCGTGGGGCTGACCGGCTGCGAGGTCTGGCCAAGCACGCTCACCGCGGGATTGACGCCGTCACTCAGGGTCAGGCTGGTGATCTGCGCGCTGTTAGTGATGGTCCAGGAAAGCGTCACCGGGCTGCCGGCGGCGAAGTTCGAGCTCGCCGTAAGGGCTGTGATATCGGGGCCTGGCAACGCCACGGTGAAGTCGATCGCCGCAGTGCCGGACAGCAGGCCATAGCCATCGTTTGCCAGCATCCATGCCGTCCATTGTCCGACTCCCAGCGGGGCATTGGCGGTGAAGGTGCTCGAGCCGGCGGCACCGGTCACATAGGCCCACTTGGTTGAAACAGGGTTGCCATCCGGCACCTCGCCACGCGGGTAGATGCCGATCCAATCCTTGGTGGAAGTACTACCGGTCCAGGAGGCAATCACGTTCTCGCCCGGCGCGTAGGCGGTCTTGTCGAGTTGGAAGGTGGCGGCCAGGAGAGACGCAGCGGAACTGAATGCAAAGGCGAGGGATAGGAGGAGGGTCTTCATGATGGTCGAGGTCCAGATGACGCACCATCAGGGTGAGCGAGGCCCCGCCCTGCGAGGTAGGGGCATTTTCGCCGGGAGCGGGAGCAAAACGGGCGAGGATGAAAGGCTCCGGATGTCACAAGCGGCACGGGCCGCAAAATCCGACATAGGTGGAAATCACCACAACTTCGAACCTTGCAATGAATGCTTCCGATGCCATGGTGGCGAACTCGGTACGTGTATCCCCGTATTTTCTGTGGACATTGGCCCGGCCATTGCTCATGGACATCGGCAGCCGCGCGAGTCACTGAAAATCAGGATTCCGCGTTGTCTCCCCAGGTCATGAATCGTCTGCGTGTGCTTAAACTCGGTTGGGAATTCCCTCCCTTGATCAACGGCGGTCTTGGCATTGCCTGCCTCGGTCTTTCGCAAGCACTCGCCAAGCATGTGGACCTGCGCGTGATCGTTCCGCGGGCCGCTCCGGACACGCAGTTCGATGGCTTCCAGCTCACCGGCTTGAACAACCTGCGGGTGGAGGAATTGCAAACCGTGGAGGGCAAATACCGCTACGAGAGCTTCGCGCAGATCGACCGCGTGCCGATCCACCTGGATCCCTACGACACCACGGAGACGACGGTGGAGCAGATCCGCATGGAGCCCGGCGGCGAGATCAAGTTCTCCCAGACCACGCGCAACCAGCTCGATCAATTCAAGATGGGCGAGCTCTATGGCGATGACCTCGGCACCAAGGTGGTCGAGTTTTCGAAGATTGCCGCCAAGCTCGCGCTGCTTACCGATTTCGACATCGTGCACGCGCATGACTGGATGACCTTCCTGGCTGGCGTGGAGGTGAAGAAGGCGACCGGCAAGCCGCTCGTTTTGCACATCCATGCCTCGCAATATGACCGGGCCGGTGCGGATGCGCGCGGCTGGATCTACGACATCGAGAAGTATGGCATGGAGGAGGCGGATGCGGTGATCCCCGTGAGCCGCTACACCGGCCAGATCTGCTCCGGCCACTACGGCATCGATCCCGCGAAGATCCACCCCGTGCACAATGGTGCGGAGTCCGTGCAGGTCTTCAGCACCAAGAAGAAGTTCCCGGAGAAGCTGGTGCTTTTCCTCGGTCGTCTAACAGCACAGAAGGGCCCGGAGTTCTTCCTGGAGATCGCCTCGCGGGTGCTGGCAGTGAACCGGAACGTGCGCTTCGTGATGGCTGGCACCGGCGAGCGGCTGAAGCCACTGATCGAAAGCGGCGCCTTCCGCGGCTTGGGCGGCTACTTCCACTTCACCGGCTTCCTGAACAAGGAGAAGGTCAACGAGCTGCTCTCGATGACCGACATCTACTGCATGCCTTCCGTCTCGGAGCCCTTCGGCCTGTCCGCACTGGAGGCCGCGCAGTTCGGCATCCCTGCCGTGATCTCCAAGCAGTCCGGCGTGGCCGAGGTCCTGAAGGGCGCGCTGAAGGCCGACTTCTGGGACGTGGACCTGATGGCCAAGCACATCATCGACCTGCTGGAGAATGACGAGCTCCGCGAGCAAGTCATCAAGCAGGCCGAGCAGGACATCGCCGCCTCCACCTGGGACGCCGCCGCGGAGAAGGTGGTACAGATCTATCAGGACCTGGTTTAAGACGGAGGCACCACGAATCACACGAATCCGACGAATCTCCTTTTTATAGGCATGAGCATCGCCTCCTTCTCTCATTCGTAGGATTCGCGCGATTCGTGGTGCCTTCCATTTAGAGTTCGCTTCCCTGCCCATGCCCGACGTCTGCCTCTACTTCCAAGTGCATCAGCCGAACCGGCTGATCCCTTACGATTTCTTCCGGATCGGGGAGCACGCCTTCTATGAGGATGACGGGCTGAACGGCGAGGTGCTGTCGAAGGTGGCGGAGAAGTGCTACCTGCCGGCGAACGCCATGTTCCAGAAGGCGATCGAGGCGAGCAAGGGCCGCTTCCGCATGGCGCTTTCGATCAGCGGCACGGTGATCGAGCAGATGGCCTATCACCGGCCGGACGTGCTGAAGTCCTTCCAGGACTTGGTCGCCACCGGCAATGTCGAGCTGCTCGCGGAGACCTACTACCACTCGCTGGCGATCCTGCATTCAAAGAAGGAGTTCGAGCGGCAGGTGGAGAAGCACCTCGATATCCTGGAGGATACTTTCCACGTCCGGCCACGGGTCTTCCGCAACACCGAGCTGATCTACAACAACGCCATCGCCGCGCAGGCGGAGACCATGGGCTTCGATGGCATCCTCGCGGAGGGCGTGCCCTGGGTGCTCAATGGCCAGTCGCCTAACCGGCTCTACCGCGCGCCGCATGTCTCCCAGCTCAAGACGATCCTGCGCAACGTCGAGCTCTCGGACGACCTCGGCTTCCGTTTCTCCGACAAGAGCTGGTCCGAGTGGCCGCTCACACCGGAGAAATTCGCATCCTGGGTGAAGACCGCACCGGGCGACGTGGTGAACCTCTTCCTGGACTACGAGACCATCGGCGAGCATCAATGGAAGGACACCGGCATCTTCGAGTTCTGGGAGAAGCTTCCGGAGGCGGTGCTGGATGAGGACATCAAGTGGATCACTCCCGGTGAAGTCGTGGACTTGTTCCGCGCGGGCAAGGAATACGATTGCCACTGGCCGACTTCATGGGCGGATGCCGAGCGTGACCTGAGCGCGTGGACGGGCAATGTGATGCAGCAGGAGGCGATCGCGAAGATCCACCGACTGGAGGAGGAAGTGCTCGCCGCGAAGGATCCGGATCTTGCCCACGTCTGGGCGAAGATGCAAACCTCCGACCACTTTTACTGGATGTCCACGAAGGGCGGTACGGATGGGAGCGTGCACCAGTACTTCTCGCCCTACGGCAGCCCGTATGATGGGTATATCTACTTCATGAACGCGCTCGCGGATTTGCAGATCCGGCTGAAGCGGCTCAGAGACGAGAAGGGTGGAACGGTAGCCAATGGAGACGATCCACTTTGAGTTCTAAAGCAGTTCGAATCACTGTGTGGGAGGTGCCGAACTAACATCAAAGCCCGCTGTCTTGGCCCATTTGGCAGCTTTCCAGATATCGCGCTGAAACGATTGGCCGGATTGCTTGCCGAGACGGTTCAAGATCTCATCCTCGAGGTCGGCAACAAGAGTGGGCCTTTTGAGCGCATCCAAAAGCAAGGGAATCTCGACTTCGGGGAGAAGTTCAAAGCTTTCGTCTTCCTGGAAGCCATTTCCCATCCCAGGGTATTCAGTTTCGGCCAAGATGCCGATGGCTAGGCGGTTCGCCAACTTCTGGTCTTCGGGAAGGGCTCCGCCGGGGATCTCCGCCAGGGCACCAAGCCACTCCCTGAGCTGCTCACGAGGTGCCTGATAGCGCTCCTCCCCTTCAGGCACGGGCTTTCCCACCTTCTCAAGTTGGCGCAAGACGGGCTTTGCAGCCCGTCGGCGCTGCTCATCCGTAAAGGGCGGGCTTATCTTGCCGAGCAGTCGGTAGAAGTAAGGAAGCAACCACTCCGAAGGTTCCAATTCCATCGCATCCAGAAACTCCTCGCTAAAGCCTTCCATATCGGTCGCCTCAAAGGAGGCCGGGATGGATTCGAAAGCCGAAACCCAACTAGCCACTTCTGCGCTGTTGTCCGCTTCGGACAGCAGCCTAATCAGACGCCCCATGACGGCATGGCTTGCTCCGCCGCTTAGACTAGCTCCGCCTTCGGACAACAAGGCGGAACCCATTCGGATCTCCTGTTCGCCTTTGGAAGCGGCCCAAGCCGTCGCGACGGAAATGGCAACCTTCTCGCGCACCGACACGGCCGGGGAAAAGGGGAGGGAGCTAAAGGCTCCGGCAAGAGGGTAAACTTTCTCCGGATTTAAATCAGATTCAATCGCGGAGACGAGAGTCTGAACCACTCGCTCATGGTCAACCTGTGGGAAATCGAACTTCATGCCTGACTGCCCAGGATCATTGCCAACTAAAGTCGTCAAAACTGTCAAAAGATCGGAGGTCTCCTTGAAGTCCGTGGTGGCCAGGGGACGCTTTTCCAAGAAACACACTAGCCGTGCCTTTGTCACGGCATCGAGCCCCTTCATGTTCTCAATCCGGCCAGAAAGCTCCTTGATCAATTCCGACATTTCGATGCTCTCCGCGGGTCGGGGAAGCCACTGCAGCAGGATCAATAGTTCCCTCTCTCCTCTCTTCCCTCTGTCCAAAGCTTCTGCGATTTGGACAAAGGCTTGGCCGTAATCCGCGGGAAAGAGGATGGGATGCCAGCCAGACAAGCCCGAATTGTGGATCACGTGGAATCCGAAAGAGGGATCGTTTTCGCAGAGATCGACAATCCTCAAGATCACTTTTCTTGCGCTCATGCTATCACAGCCAACCGTGAAAATGGCGTCGATGACATGCGTCACATCATAGCCTTTCGAGGCCGCATCCATTTTTACCATGAGCTTCTGGCCAAGCTGCTCGCGGACGGCGAGCGGCAATTCCCCGCCTAGAGCATTGAGGACTCCAAACCACGATTCCAAACGATCCTCAAAGAACAAGGCATCAAGATTGACAGCCGCTATCTCCGAGACAATTTCGGAATGAAGTTGCTTGCCACCCATGGCGGGTGCCGGAGGGGCCGGAAGCTTCTCCAAGGCCTCCGCAAGGCCACGGAACTCAACATCGGTTAGATCAGATGTTTGCGCCTTCATCTTGGCCACTAATTCCCCTGCCACCTTCCAGTAGTCTTGCGGTGCGAGTGGGGAAGGCAGAGCCGCGATTGCTTCCGACACCTCCCTCAGTGCCAAAGAGGGAAACATTTCGCCTTCCTGCGAGGGCTGGAAGATGAGATCGACAAGACGGGTGCTCATGCGGGCCAAATTTTCTCTGGAGAGGCCAGGCAACTTGGCAAGGGACTTAACTATCCACACCGTGGACTGGCTGGTCATCAAATCCAAAAGCGCCTCAATCCGTTGCTTCCGGAGTTCCGGGCTGAGCACATCGGAACATGAGGTTAAAACACCGTCGAGATACTCTGCGGATTCGCCCTTTTTGAGAGCAGCGATCAAGAAGGGGCCGGCCTTCAGCCGCGCCTGCGGAGGCGTGCGGTTCAGCCATTCGGCGAATAATCCCTGGATTCGCTCAATCCCAATTACCGTATCTTCCGCCAGAAGGCTGCGGATCATGAGAGGAACAAAACTCTCTACATCCAGCTCCGTGAGTTCACCTTGTACAGCCCCCCACATCTGGCAGTAAGGAGTTAGGATCTCCACTACTTCGCCCCCTTGATCGTCTGATTCCGAGTCGGGCGAGGCTTGCTCGATTTTTTTCATGATCTTGTCGGTGACGACTCTCAGCTCGTCCGAACGAACAGACTTCAACTCGGCAAGAAAGAGAGACCATCTCGATAGGATCCAAGCGTCCTCCTCACGCTCCATCTGTTGCAACACGAGCGGCACCACTGCCCGGGCTTTTGTGCCCTCCAAGGATCGGACGCGATGCCAGAATTGATCGTAAAGGGTTCTGGAGGATATGGATGGATCGCGGGAACCTCCACGCCCGTTCGGCTGGAGAATTTCCGGCTGGAGGAGAAGAGTCTTGAAGGAGGATACGAGGAAGGAGGGATTCTCTACTGGAAGCGCTAGGCCAAGCAAGGCATGGCATGTCGCTTCCTCCAAGGGTGCCGAATCGCCAGATTCGAATTTTGCGAGAATTTCATCTTCGGCCTTCCGCGCCATGGCGGGATCGATTCCCAGCGCGGCTCTGACAATGATGTTCGAGCGCCGGTTGAAGCGAGCAGGATGAATTCGGACCGCTTGCTTCAAGAATTCGAGGCGTACTTCCGGGGCTGAGGCCGCGAGCTTTCTCAAACTCACCCTTTCCTGGGTAAACATCTCATCGCCCAATCCGATTCCGGCAAGATGTCGCTCCGCCTCGGAGCGAATGGCTTCCTTCCTGTTCTGATTGAAAGCCACCCACGATAAACCACCTGCGACCAGAAGCACCGAGGCCGCGATCTGCGAGGCCAGCACCCGGACCCGGGCGCGGTGGCGCTGGATCAGATCGTCAGGCGATTTACAGCCAAGAATCGGAGCCAGAAGCTTGAACAAGGCTTGCTTCTGCTTTGGGAGCCCCTTGCCGCGGAGCTTCCCAATGATTCCCGCCGTATCCTCCGCCCGAACATCTGCAGCAAGCGGTTGATCCCCGCCTGTCGGGGGAATTACTTCATCGGGTTCCCCGGCAATGAGCAGGTAGAGAACCCTCTCTTCGCCATGCTGCGCACGGAAGTAGCTTAGCTCATCTGCACAATAGTCCGACCGCAGCGTATTCGGCGAGCAGACCAAGATTAACCAGCGGGATGCTCTTAGCTTCTGCTTGATTGCCTCCCCTAGATCCCCGCCCGCGCTTAGATCGGTCGTATCGCGAAAAATCCTCAGCCGATTGCGAAATCGGGATGGTCGCGCCAAGCTTTGCTTGAGGGACTTCGGAACCGGATAGGATTCCAGCAGCTTTTGAAGCTCTTCACCCGCCAAGCCGTCAGGAATGATGCTTGTGCGGTAGCTGATGAAGGCGTCATACTCTGAATGGTTGTCTATTCCTGGCATTTGACGGGTAAGGTTGCGCCAATCGACAGTCTCTTGATCGCAGAGATGTCACCGGACGGGGGAAGACAGAGACAATGTAACTAACTGCATTTGCACACCCTGAGTCAAGGGCTTGCGAACCATTCATCTCGGTTCAAACGTGGGCGCGAAATATCGGATGGCATGGACCGCGAGGACTACCAAAGACAGCGCCGCCATTCAAATCCCTCGAGCAGAGCAGGCGCCTGCAAGGGGTAAACTCATGAAGAGTCGAGTCGACACGAACCTTCTCCCTCCCCACCTTACCTCTTCCACTCCGGATACTTCTCCTTCAGCTCCGTGCGGTATTTCTCCGCATCCGCCGTCTTCCCCGTCTTCTCCAGCGCGGTCGCCAGCTTATCAAGCGCCAGCGGCCTTAGATCCCCGGCATTGAGAATCTCCACCACCGTCGCATAGGCAGCGATCGCCTTCTCCGTATCGTTCTTCTCCCAATAGAGATCCCCGGTGAGCAAACGGATCTCCGTGTTCACCTGCCCCTGCGGCCTCATGTCCTGGCACTCGCCAGCGATCAAGAGCGCCTCATCCACCCGCTTGAGGGCATGCAGCGCCTTCGCCTTGTCGAGCAGGCCCTCGGCCCGCACCCCGGGATGATCTTCGTTCAGGAGCGAGCGATTGATGGAGAGCAAGGCCTCCTGCGCATCACCCGTGACCAATAGCGACTTGCCTAACAGACGCCAGGTGGACTTCGGCGTCTTGTCCGGCTCCTTCGTGTTCGCCACCAGTTGGAAGAAGCGCACCGCGCGCTCATGCTTCTTCGCCTGATAGGCCTGCGTGGCCGCCCAAGTGATCAGAGTCTCCTTCAGCTCGCCCGCATAGCCCTTCTTGATCGCGAGCTCGATCTCATCCCCCGTCGCGTCCGCATCCTGCAAGCTTCCCTGGCAGGCGGCGATCATGAGGCCGGCGATCTTCCCGTAAGTCTTCCCATCCAGCTTGCGCGCTTGGTCGGCATGCGGCAGCGCTTCCTTCACCTTCTCCTCCTTCACCAGGCTCACGGCCAGGCCATAGTGGGCGCGGGCGCGGCGTTCCTCCGCCGCCTTCGGGAACTTGTCGAGGAAGCTGGCATAGCGGGCCGCCATCTCCTTGGGCCTGTCCATGTCGCCTAACAGCTCCGCAGCGAGCAGCAGCGCGGTCTCCTTCAGGGCGGTGGCATCCTTCGAATCGTCATTCACCGCGGCCAAGGCATCGTAGTCCGCCAAGGCCTTCGCGTTATCCTTCGCCTTCACGTGGAGCTGCGCGCGGTTGTAAAGCGCCCGCGCCAGCCGTTCGTCCTTCGGGTAGCCGGAGATGAACTCGCCGAAAGCCGCCACCGCCGCCTTGTCCTGCCCGGCCTCCTGCAAGGCCCGCGCCCGGTTGTAGACCAGCCCCGGACGGTTCTCCGCGGACAGCGCCTCCGCCTTGATCGCCTGATAGAGCGCCGCGGCCTCGCCCGCCTTCTTCGCATCGAGCAAGCTCTCCGCCTTGATCAAAAGCACATTCTGGATCTTCGGATCGTCCGCATGGTCCTTGCGGTAGCGGGCCAGGAAAGAATCCACCAGGGCCGGGTCATGCTTGCCGCTGTCACGGAAGCCCGCGAGCAGGCGCAAGTAAGCAGCCTCATAAGCCCACTCACCGGCATCCGGATGCTTGGCCAGCTTCGCGAAGATGTCCGCAGCCTGGCCATACTGCTTCAGCTCGAAGCTCGCCCGCCCGGCCATCATCAGGCGCCGCGCATCCTGCTCGCCCGAGCCCGTGCCCGCATCCGCGCGGTAATATTCTAACACCTTGTCGTATTCTTTTCGGTCGAAGCGCGCGGCCATGAGCGCGAAGCGGGCCGCGGCGCGCTCCTTCTCCATGCCGGGAGTGGTGAGCACGATCTCAAGATACTTCGTCGCCAAGTCCTGCTTGCCGAGCTTGGCCGCCACGCCCGCGGCATTCAGCGCGGCCGGTCCGCGGACCTCCGCAGCACTGTCGCCAGAGGCAGCCTGTTCGAGAAAAGGCAAGGCCTCCGCGAACTTCTCCTCCGCCAGCAGCAGGTTCCCCAGCGCCAGTTGGCTCGCCGCACGAAAGGGATTCTCGCCCTCCTGCGCCAGCACCTTGCGATAATACTCCGCGGCCTTCGCCTTGCCATTCTTCACCTGCGAGTAAGCCACCGCGGCGAAGTACTGCCCCTTCAGGCGGTTCGCCGGTGTGTCCGCGACCTCCGCCATCTTCTCGTAGAGCGGCGCCGCATCGGCAAACTGGTTTGCCTTGTAAGCCTCCACCGCCAGCTTGTTCGCGGCCACCATCGTGAAGGCCGACTTGCCGCCGCGCTTCACGATCGCGCGGTAGCAGCGGCGCGCATCCTCCGCCTTGCCATTGGCCGCATAGCTCTCGCCCAGATACCAGTAGGCGGCCTCGCCATTCGCATGCTTCTCGTACTTGCCGAGGTAATCGTTCAGCACCTCGATCGCCCGCGCGTAGGTCTCCTTGCGCTGGCCGGCATCGGCGGTCGCCTTCGCGGCATCATAGAGATTCTTGCCACGCTCGAACCAATCCTGCCCGGGATCACCCTGCAGCGCGGGATCGACAGGCTCGGCCTTCGGCGGCAGCGGCTCCTCCTGGGTCTGGGCCTGGGCCAGCATGGTCCCCGCGGCAGCAAGGCAGAGAAGATGGCGGAAATTCACGGCGGCGGAATGGTGGGCGGGAAATCAGCGCTCAGCAACCATCCATTCGTCCCGCCAAGGCGCGGTCTTTCTCCGGATTCAGTCCCGCTGGTGCATGGCCATGCGGTGCGCCACCGCGGGCACCAGCTCCTTCCAGTGCTCATCCCCGTGCGAGATCATTCCCAGGATGTCCCGCCCGGTGTAGTGGAGCAATTCTTCATCCCCCGGCGGCACCGCCCGGACCCGGCCTGTCTCCAGGAAATAGCGGTAGAGGCTGCGGCTATCCTCCGGCGGGATGAAGGTGGTGGCATCCACCAGCTCGCCCGTCTTGCGGTTGCTCCACGGATAGACGTAGAGCGTCACCTGGTTCTTGAAGAGCCGCCCGAAGGACTCCAGCAGGCCGCCCGCCAGGTTCTCCGCCCACTTCGCCTTGAAGAGCTCATTCAGCAGGCCGATGCTCAAAATGATCCCCACCGGCCGCGCGGTGTAGCGGCTCAGGTAGGCGGCGATGCGGTGGAACTCCGGATAGCGCGAGACCAGCACGGTCTTGCCCAGTGCCTGCAGGGCATCGCAGCGGTCGATGAAGTCGACGTGGTCCACCGTCTTGCCACGCAGCAGGTTCGCCATGGTCATCTCGCAGAGCTCCATGGTGCGCTCCCCTTCCCCGGGCTCCAGCGTTTCGTCGAAGACCCCGCGCGCCTGCGCCATCATCTGCAGGTGCAGGCGGCTCACCGGATCGAAGCTGCCGCGCAGCAGGAGAATGGGCCGCTTGTAGAGCGCCTCCGCGGCCTGCACCACCTCGCCATCCGGCAGGAACATGGCCGCCTCCGTGAGCCCGGCCTCCACCAGCGCCAGCGAGCACAGCCGGTTGTCGAAGAAGCCATAGCCGTGGCCATGGAACTTCAGCATGTCGATCTCCACCCGGTAGGGCCGCAGGTTTTCCACCAGCGAGGTCACGAAGAGCCCGAGGTGCCCGCGGTGGCGGAAGACCGCGTGGATCAGGTTCACGCCCACGATCCCCAGCGCCTCCGCCTGCTCCGCATTCGTGGTATCCAGCAAGCGCACGTGGGCGAAAATCTCCGAGGGCGGATCGCCCGGCTTGAGCTGGAAGCGCAGGCCCAGCCAGCCGTGGCACTCCCCGGTATCCTGGTAGCCGCGGGCGCGGACCGTATTGCAAAAGGAGAAGAAGGTCGTGTTCTCACCGCGCTCCGGTCCCAGCCGCTCCAGCAGGATGCCGAACTCATGATCGAGCATCTGCCGCAAGCGCTCGCGCGAGACATAGCGCGCGGTCTTGCCATAGATGGCATCGCTCATCGTCATGTCGTACGCGGAGATGGTCTTGGCCACCATCCCGGCCGAGCCACTGGCGCGAAAGAACCAGTTCGCGGTTTCCTGGCCGGCCCCGATCTCGGCAAAGGTGCCGTAGATTCCCGGGTCGAGGTTCAGCTCCTGGGCCTTGTCGAGAGTGCTGGGCATGTCAAAGCAATGGCATCAGGGCGGGGGCGGCGCGGTGGAGGTATCCACCCATGAATCGGAGACCACTTCCACGATCTCCGCCTGGTTGTCCGCGCGTCCTTCTGCCGGGAATTTCAAGCGTAGCAGCAGCATTTTCGTGGTGCCCTTGGAAATCATCAAGTCCAGGTGGGAGTTCATATCGGTGCCGCGCGGGGCGTAGCCGAAGATGCTTTCCTCGCCATCCAGCGAATCGATCCGGTAAGAGCTCCACTCCACCTCATTCTTGAAGTGGAAGTTGAAGTAATCGCTCTCGGAAACCACCACCCGGAAGGCCTTCGGCTCCTGCGGCTTCTCCTTGCGGAATTGTTTCAGGGACATTTCCGACCAGGCCACCCAGGCCTCCCAATCCGCGCGCAGGCCGGCCGGCTCCCGCACCAGCATCAGATCCCGCTGCTCGAAATCGCCCGTGCGGACCGGCACCGTGAATATCTCCCGGCCCTTCTCCGCGCTGTAGCGATACTCGCCGGCCATCGTTTGCAAGCCCGGGGCCTTGTAGGCAGCGCCAGCCAACCACTTCTCCACCTTCGGCTTGGTCTGTTCCGGCAGGCGCACCCAGCGCAGCATCTCTTCCACCGACTTGGCCTCCAGGAAATTCCGGGCGACGCTGTCCACCTCCATGGTCACACCCATGGCGGTCGGGGCGGCCGGCTCCTCGTTTTTAGCGGTGGCGGCTGGATCCGCGGGCCCCGGAGCCTGGTCTTCCCCGCCATTTTTCGGCATCAGCCACCAAGCGAATACGGCCAGGGCCAAGAGGGCGGGCACCGTCACGGCGAAAAGCAGGCGCAGGGTGCCGCTGGAGTCGTTTTCCGCGGCAAGCGGTGCTTCCGCCAACAGATCTTCCTCTTCGTGCTCCTCCTCGCGCGGGATCATCAGCGGGCCGGGCAGCGCATCTTCCGCTGGCAGGCGTAGCATTCCGCGGCAGGACGGGCACACCACGCCCCGGCCGTCATGATCCCGGGCGACCCGGAAAATCCCGCGGCAGGCCGGGCAGACGAAGCTGTTCCAGCGCTTGGTATTGGCAGGCGTTGCAGTTTCCACCACGCGCCAAGGCTGAGCGGGGGGACCGCCGCGCGCAAGCCATGGGACGCAGCGCGGCGCGAATTCCCGGCCACCGCCAAGCCTGTATGACAAGCCGGGAATCGATCCCTGCCCCATGCCGGTCACGCCCTGAAAGCCGCCGCCGCTCCCTGCCCGTCAAACCCTTTTGTATCTTCCTTTCCGCTTGTCAGTTAGAGCGGATCATTCATCGTTCACGCTTACGTAACCCAACCTCATTCCGTGCCACAGTTTTTGACCGATCATGGGATCGGAGCCTCCCTTACCCTCGGGGCCCTCGGCCTCGTTGTCGCCATCCTACTGATCCGCAGCGTGCTAGCCTCTTCCGCCGGGAATGAGCGCATGGCTGAGATCGCCAATGCGGTGCAGGAAGGGGCGAAGGCCTATCTCCACCGCCAGGTGATCTCCGTGCTGATCATCGCCGCGGTCATTTTCGTGGCGATCTTCAAGCTGCGCGACAGCTGGACCGCCATCGGCTTCGTGATCGGCGCGGTCTGCTCGCTGGCCGCCGGCTACATCGGCATGATGATCGCGGTCCGGGCGAATGTCCGCACCGCGCAGGCTGCCTCCGTGAGCCATCACTCCGCCCTGCGGGTCGCCTTCAATGGCGGTGCCGTGACCGGCCTGCTGGTGGTCGCGCTGGGCCTGCTCTCCGTGGGTGCCTTCTACAGCGCGGTCCGCTACTGGACCGGGGAGTCGAAGATCGCGATCGATTCGCTGGTCGGCCTGGCCCTCGGCAGCTCGCTCATCAGCGTCTTCGCCCGTCTCGGCGGCGGCATCTACACCAAGGCCGCGGACGTCGGCGCGGACCTCGTCGGCAAGATCGAACAGAACCTCCAGGAGGATGACCCGCGCAACCCGGCCACCATCGCCGACAACGTGGGCGACAACGTGGGTGACTGCGCCGGCATGGCCGCGGACGTCTTTGAGACCTACGCCGTCAGCCTGATCGGTGCGATTCTGGTCGGTTTCCTCACCGCGGGCCCGGATGTGGTGCAGGCGGTGAAATACCCCTTCGTCATCTGCGGCGTTTCGATCATCGGCGCGATCCTCGGCATCGGCTTCGTGAACTTCGCCAAGATCGGCGCGACGGCCGCCCTGATCGGCGGCGTGGTTGTCAGCGGCTTGGTTTCCGCCGCCCTGCTCCACCCGGTGACCTTCGCGCTCTTCCCGGAGGCCAAGGCCTTCTCGGGCCAGATGGTGGGTGCCCAGCAGCTCTACAACTGCGTGCTGGTCGGCATCGCCATGACCTTCGCCGCGGTGATGATCACGAACTACTTCACCTCCACCAGCCACGCCCCGGTGCGGCGCCTGGCGAAGGCCTGCGAAACCGGCCACGCCACGAACATCATCGCCGGTATCAGCACCGGCCACCATGCCACCCTGCTGCCGGTGCTCTGCATCGTGGCTTCCATCTGGTGGTGCCACCATGAGGCCGGCCTCTACGGCATCGCCGTGGCGGTGGTCAGCATGCTCAGCCTTTCGGGCATCATCATCTCGCTGGATGCCTTCGGCCCGATCACCGACAACGCTGGCGGTATCGCTGTGATGAGCGGCCTGGACCCGGAAGTGCGCAAGGTGACGGACGAACTCGACGCCGTGGGCAACACCATGAAGGCCGTGACCAAGGGCTACGCCATCGCCTCCGCCGGCCTGGCCGCCATGGTCCTCTTCGGATCCTACGTGGAAGAACTGAAGGCCGTGACCAAGCAGGTCTACCAGTTCGACCTGATGGATCCGCGGGTCATCATCGGCCTCTTCATTGGCGGCTTGCTGCCCTTTTCCTTCACGGCCTACGCCATGGACGCCGTCGGCAGCGCGGCCGGTGCCGTGGTGAAGGAAGTCCGCCGCCAGATCCAGGCCTTCCCGGGCATTCTCGATGGCTCCCAGACTCCGGACTACAAGACCTGCGTGGACATCGTGACCAAGGCAGCCCTCGGCAAAATGATCCTGCCCGCGCTCCTGCCACTCATCTTCGTGGGGGCGGTCGCCTGGATCCCGGCCCTCGGCCCGGTCGCCCTCGGCGGCGTGCTGGTCGGCACCATTGTCACTGGCCTTTTCCTCGGCATTGCCATGACTTCCTCCGGCGGTGCCTGGGATAATGCGAAGAAATATGTCGAAGACGGCAATCACGGCGGAAAGGGCTCCGCCGCCCATGCCGCCGCCGTGACCGGGGACACCGTGGGCGATCCCTACAAGGACACCGCCGGCCCCGCCGTGAACCCAATGATCAAGGTGGTGAACATCCTGGCCATCCTGATCATCCCGCTGCTGCCACACTGACACGGGTTTCCGCCGCCCCGGCACGCGACTTGCAAGGGATGAGGCGGTTGCAAATTATGCATGGGGGCATTTCCGGTTTGGCCGGAATGCCCCTTGCAGAGCCTGCCACCTTGGTTTTAGTTCGGCCCCCCGAAGCAAATGCTGTTCCGTTCGCTCGCACCCGATACCAACGTCCGCTCCCGTTCCATTCACGACAAGCGGCCGTTCAGCATCGCGGTCTTGCTGACCCTGCTCCACTATCTCTGTGTGGTGGCTTTCATTACCTCGGCGGTGATTTTCATCATCCATCCGGTGAAGGACTGCGTGCCACCCTTGATCGGCTCAATGCTGGCCTGCGCCTTCAGCTGGCTGGTGGCCTACCTCAAGCGCCGCTCGGCGCGCTGCCCGCTGTGCAAGGGCTCGCCGCTGCTCGATAGCGGGGCCACCAAGCACGTGAAGGCCTACCGCCTCAAGCCGCTCAACCACGGCACCACCGCCGTGCTCGGCATCCTCTTCCTGCACCGCTTCCGCTGCATGTACTGCGGCACGCCCTACGACATGCTCAAGAAGCCGTCGCGGGAGAAGTATCACTGATACTGCATTCGGGCAGCATTGGCCCGGCGGAGTTCAAACCACGAATGAACACGGATTAACACGAATAGAGACACGATTCCGGCAGCACTTCCTGCCTTTCATCCGTGTTCATTCGTGGTTCCCGGTTCCTTACTTGGGAAAGTACGCCTTCCGCAGTACTTCCACCACCTCGCCCATTTCGCCATCTGCCAGCGGCCGCTCCCAGATCAGGAGCCGCGCGAGCCGCCCGTCGAAGGACTCCACGCCCGGATGCTGGATGGCATCGCGTTCCTGGCCGACCGCCATGCGCGAGGGGTTTGCTTCCGTATTCACTGGCACGCTCCCCTTCCCTGCCGGCTTGCCATCCACGAAGAGTTCCAGCTCCACCGTACCGGTCCCGGCCGCCATGCGCCCGGCCACGATCACGAACTTCCCGGTCTCCAGCTTCGGGCCCATCACCTGCGGGTTGTTCGAGTCGAAGCGGCCGAAGGTCACGCCGTTGCGCACACCCCACCACAGGGTGTTGTCGTCATTGAGGCAGCCCCAGATGCCCTCGTACTTCTCGCCGTTGCGCAGGTTGCCGAAGAAGGAGTTCACATCCTTCAGGCCGGTCCGTTGCTCATGCGGCGCGAGCACTGCGATCCACGTGTGACCCTTGCCCTTGCTCAGCCCGTCGAAGGCATCTTCATCCAGGCACACCAGCTCCTGCTGGCGGAAATCCAGCGCGGGCTTGCCACCCAGCTCGGGCACGGAATCCAGCAGCAGCGGGCAGCCCGAGCCTGCCTCCTTCCGCCCTTCGTCGCGTTTCACGAAGTCCTTCGCCACCGCGCCGGGTGCTTGGTTGATCCACTTCTCCACCTTGCCGCCTTCCACTGCGGTGACGCCCTTGGCCGCGTCCAGATCAAGCACCAGCCCGGCCTCGGGCAAGGCGCTCGCAAGGCCGGAGAACACACATAGGGCCGCCGCCATGGGGAGGAATCTCATACCGTGAATACGCCACCACCTCCCGCTTCCTTCACCGCAGCGCGCGTGCTTTCGCGATAGCCATATGTGCGGCCCCGGGCACTGGACGGGGGGCCTTGCTTCCGGCATAGACTACCCCATGCCTAACCCTTGGACCGGAAAAGGAAACCCCTACACGCGCACTGAAGTTCTCGAGCGCCTGCACGACACGCTCTCGAAGGGCCTGCCCATCATCGCGGCCGGTGCCGGCACCGGCATCAGCGCCAAGTTCATCGAGAAGGGCGGTGCCGACCTCATCATCATCTACAACTCCGGCCGCTTCCGCATGGCCGGCCACGGCTCCACCGCCGGGCTCATGGCCTATGGCGATGCGAATGCAGTGGCCATGGAGATCGGTGAATTCGAAGTGCTGCCGGTGGTGGAGGAAACGCCCGTGATCTGCGGTGTGCACGCCACCGATCCACGCCGCCGCATGTGGCACTGGCTCGGCAAGGTGAAGGACATGGGCTTCAGCGGCGTGAACAACTTCCCCACCCACTGCATCATCGACGGCAAGTTCCGCCAGATCCTGGAGGAGACCGGCATGAGCGTGAAGAAGGAGTTCGAGATGGTCGCCCTCGCACGGAGGATGGATCTCTTCAGCATCGTCTACGTGGACGCGCCGGAAGAAGCCAAGGCCATGGCCGAGGCCGGGGCGGATGTCATCATCGCCCACGTGGGCACCACGGTCGGCGGCTCCGTCGGCGTGGTGGACGCCACCATGTCCCTGGCGGAAGCCGCGAAGCGCACCCAGGGCATCATCGAAGCCGGACGCAGCGTGCGCAGCGACATCATCTACCTCAGCCACGGCGGCCCGATCAACACGCCGGAAGACGCCGCGTACATCAATGAACACACCGATGCCTCGGGCTTCGTCGGCGCTTCCTCACTGGAGCGCATGGCGGTGGAAGAGTCGCTCACGAACCTTACCCGTGAGTTCAAGGCGATCCCGGTGAAGAGGAAGCATTGAGAGACGCAAGACTTCAAGACGCAAGACCCAAGACTTGAGCAAGCATCGAGAAAGACGCTGTGCCGAGTCGGGATTTCTCGAGTCTTGCGTCTTGAGTCTTCCAGTCTTGAGTCTTTTCCCATGAAAACCATCGCGGTCCTCGGCACACTCGACTCGAAGGGTGAAGAGCATGCCTTCGTGGCGGACCTCATTCGCCAGCGCGGCCATGCCGTGCTCTTGATCGATGTCGGCAGCGGTGGGCCGCCCACGATCAAGCCTGACATCAGGCGCGAGGAGGTGGCGGTGGCAGCAGGTCTGGACCTCGCCCCCCTGATCGCAAAGCAAGACCGCGGCGAATGCGTCGTCGCCATGTCCCAAGCTGCGCCGGTGATGCTCGCGAAGCTGGCCGCGGAGAAGAGGATCGACGGTGTGATCTCACTCGGCGGCGGCGGCGGCACGGCCATCGGCACCGCCGCCATGCGCGCGCTGCCGCTCGGCTTCCCGAAGCTGATGGTCTCCACTCTGGCCAGCGGGAACACCGCCCACTACCTCGGCACGAAGGACATCGTCATGATGCCCAGCATCGCGGATGTGGCCGGGCTCAACCGCCTCTCCCGCGTGATCTTCACCCGCGCTGCCGGGGCCATCTGCGGCATGGTCGAGGCCGAGCTCACCACAAGCGACGCCAAGCCGCTCGTGGTCGCCAGCATGTTCGGGAATACCACCGCCTGCGTCACCGAGGCCAAGCGGATCCTGGAGGAAGCAGGCTACGAGGTCCTCGTCTTCGCCGCCACCGGCGCGGGCGGCCGTGCGATGGAAGCCTTGATCGAAAGCGGCATGGTCGCCGGCGTGCTCGACATCACCACCACCGAGCATGCGGACGAACTGGCGGGCGGCGTCCTCAGCGCGGGCCCGGAGCGCATGGACGCGGCGGCGAAGGCGAAGGTGCCCTCCATCATCGCCCCCGGCTGCCTGGACATGGTGAACTTCGGCGAAGCCTCCTCCGTGCCCGCGAAGTACGAGGGACGTCGTTTTTACATCCACAATCCGCAGGTCACCCTCATGCGCACCACGCCGGAGGAATGCGCCGAGCTGGGCCGCATCATCGCGGAGAAGGTCAATACCTACACCGCCCCCGCCGCGATCCTCATCCCGCGCAAGGCCATCAGCGTGATCAGCGCCCCGGGCCAGCCCTTCCACGATCCAGCTGCGGATGAAGCCCTCTTCACCGCGATCCACCTCCACGCGCGACAAGCGGTCGAGGACTACCACCTCGAGATCAACGACCCCGCCTTCGCCCGCGCCTGTGCGGAGCGCTTGCTGGAACTGATGGTCAGGTGAGGGATCACTCGTCCTTCGGCTTCTCAGGGGCGTCCGTCATTTCTTCGTTCTCTGCCCAGCCGCCCGCGCCCACCACTTTGCCCACGGCGGCACCGGCCGCAGCACCCGCGATCGCCCCGATCACCGTTCCCGCTGGTCCGGCCAGCGAACCGGCCACGCCACCGGCGATGGCACCGCCTGCAACTCCAAAGGTCGTTCCCGCCCCGCTCGCATCACGGTCCTTCGCCGGGCTGTTGCTTGGATCCTCCTCAGGTTTGATGACTGCCTTCATGGCATCTTCCCAGCGGATCCCGTGCCCGGTGCCGTAGGGCCCCTGACTGCCTATCTCGCGTCGGAGAGCGATCACTCTCCATGCAAATCCACGCAACCGCGGTGCATTTTGCGCGATCGCTCAGTCAAACATCCCTTTGACTTGATCCAGAAGGCCACCACCCAAGGCCGAGAGATCCGGAGTGTGACCGGACATCAGTGTGTCCACCATCCCTTGGTATTCCGCCGGTAGCTTCGACTTCACGAAGTCACCCACGGTCTTGATTGCTCCATCCACCTGTTCCTCGCTCAGCCCCAGTGCGGCGAGGCGTTGTTTGAGTTCGTTCATGGCTGTTTGGCTTTGGCTTGATGCATGGTACCGGGAACAGGACTCGAACCTGCACACCTTGCGGCGCCTGAACCTAAATCAGGTGCGTCTACCAATTCCGCCATCCCGGCATCTTGCTGTTTGCTTGCGACCCGATTTCTAGGCCAGCGGGCGCGCCACGGAAAGAGCGAAATCGACCATCCTTTGCGCGAGGGAACACCCCATCTCTCCATGCGCCTGCAAATCCAACGCATCCATGGCAACATCAAAATCATATGCAATTGATGCTTTCACCCCTTGAAATGCGTGTTAGACATCAGCCCATGGCAAGTCGCAAAAAGAACTCACCCAAGGCCCGGCGCTATACCGTAAAGGAGAAGGAGGATATCCTGCGCTATGTCGAGAGCGTGAATGCCAAGCAAGGCCGCGGCGGCCAGACCGCGGCAGTGAAAAAATATGGTATCTCCGCGCTGACCATCTCCACCTGGATGCGCACGAGCGCCAATGGCGGAATCTCCCTGCCAAGCTCCGCGAAGGGCGGCGTGGGCGGTGTGCTCGCGAAGCTTGCGGCCCTGCACACGGAGATCGCGGCCAGGGAAAAACAACTGGCTGCCATGCAGGCCGAGTTCTCGAAGTTGAAGGCTTCCATCTAACGGAAGCAGCGCCCCGGCCACGGTGGGCATGAGAGACCGCAGCATGCGTGTGGCGAGAAGGCTGCTGGCGGCCATCAAGCGCCGCCGGCGGCTACTGTTGATCGGTGCGGTAGGATTTTCTGCTGTCTTCGCCGGGGCTGCGTATCTGGCCAACCGCTATCCGCAGCAGAAGGGCTTCGCGACTTTCCGCGAGTTGCATCAATTCGTCGAATCCTCCAACGACTTGTGGCGGGGCACTTGGTACCGCGGGGACAAGGACGGCTTCTCTTACTTCTACCTCAAGAACGAACTCTTCCCGAACCTGGAGCTCGAAATCCCGGCGGATTCCTGGAAGAACACGCCTCACTTTTCTTACACCTATGACCGCAAGCAATGGGTAAGTTGGTTTAAGATCGATGAGGAGGGCGGCTTGGGCGGAAAGGGAGCGCAGCGCGCGCGGGAAGAGAAGCAAGCCGCAGCCGAGGCGGAGCGCCGCAAGTGAATAGCTCTCTCAACTACCCCATCACTCAATATCCCAATCGCCCAATTTCCCTTCCCCCATCACCCCCGCTCCTCCAACCACCGTCGCAACTGACCGAGATCCGCCGGCTTCACCAAATGCTCATCGAATCCCGCTTCCCGCGCCTTCTCGCGGTCCGCGACACTGCCGTAACCTGTTAGGGCAATCAGGAAGGCCTTCCCGAGCCCGGGCAGCTGCCTCAGCTGGCGGGCCACCTCATAGCCATCCATCCCCGGCAGCCCGATATCCAGCAGCACCACCTCCGGCTGGAATTCACCGGCCGCCACCAGGGCATCCGGGCCGTTGTTCGCCACGCGTGTCTGGTGCCCGCAGAGCTCCTGCAGCAGGGCCATGCTGTCGGCGGAATCTCGGTTGTCATCCACGATCAGCATCCGCAGCCGCTGGCGCCGCGTCCGCACTGGCACCGCGGAGGCCACCTCACCCGCCGGCGACTCCAGCACTGGCAGCCGGATCACGAACTCGGCCCCGTGTCCCAGGCCATCGCTATGCGCGCTGATGCTGCCCTCATGCAGCGTCACCAGCCGCTGCACCACGGTCAGCCCGATCCCCAGGCCGCCGTGCGCGCGGTCCAGGGTTCGGCTCGATTGCACGAAGAGATCGAAGATCCGCGGCAATAGCTCGGGATCGATCCCCGCGCCATCATCCGCCACCCGCACCAGCACCTCGCGGCCGCCCGCCGCCAGCTCCGCGCCCAGGCTGATGCGGCAGCCCACCCCGGCATACTTCGCCGCGTTCCCTAACAGATTGCCGAAAACCTGCTCCAGCCGCGTCGGGTCCGCGTGCAGGTGCACCGCCCGCGGTGGCAAGGAGAGCGTGAGAGTCTGGCCCTGCGCCTCGCAGGCAGGCCGCACCGCCCCGGCCACCGAAGTCAGCACGCTCTCTAACAAAACCGTCTCCTTCTTCAGCACGATCTTGCCCTCCGTGATCCGGGAGACATCGAGCAGATCATCGATCATCCGGCTCATGTTCTCGATCTGGCGGCCGATCAAGCGCTGCGCGGTCGCACGCTCGCGCGGCCCCGTCCCGTCGATCTGCAAGATCTCCGCCGCGTTGCGCAGCGGTGCCAGCGGATTGCGCAGCTCATGCGCGAGCATCGCCAGGAACTCGTCCTTCCGCCGGTCCGCCTCCTCCAGCGCCTCCGTCTGTGCCAGTAGCGCGTCCTCCAGCTTGCGCTGCTCGGTCACATCCTTGAAGTAGCACACCACCCCGTGTCGCCCGCCCGGCAGCGTCAGCCGCTGCACCTCCCATTCATATGACTCGGTCCTGCCCGTATCGTCCCGCTTCTCCGTGAAGCGTGGCGAGACCCAGCGCTTCCCGGTCTCCAGCGCACGCCGGAAAACCGCGGTCACCTCCGCGCCGATCTCCGGCCCCCACAGGATCTCCATGGTCTCCGACAGCGGCCGCCCGATCAGTGGCTCCGCCGCGGCGAAGATCGAGCGCGCCCCGGCATTCACCTGCTGCGTCCGCAGCTGGTCATCCACCACGTGCACCCCGCCCGGTGCCTGGCGGATGATATTGGTGAAGAGCGCCTCATTCCGCCGCAACGCCTCCTCCGCCTGTTTGCGCCGCGTGATGTCATTGAAGACTACAGCCACCATCCGCTGGCCGGGCTCGCCGATCCTCATCGCGTAGAGGTCATACCAGCGCCCGATCGTCGGCGCATAGCGCTCGAAGCGCAGCGCCTCCCCGCTCAAGGCCACCCTGCCGTAGATCGCATACCACTCGTCATCCTGCCCCGGCATCAGCTCGCGCGAGGTCCTGCCGACCACATCCTGCAGCCCGGTCTGCGTGATGAAGGAGGGATTGGTCTCCAGATAGCGGTAGTCATAAGCTTGACCCTCTTGATCGAAAAGCACCTCCACCACGCAGAAGCCTTCATCGATGGAATTGAAGAGCGTGCGATAGCGCTCATCGGAAGCCCGCAGCGCCGCCTCCGCCTCGCGCCGCCCGGTGATATCCCGGATCACCGCGAGCAAGCCGCCCGGCTCACCATCCCGGTCCACCATCTGGCTTACGGAAGATTCGACATGGATCTGCCTGCCATCCCGCCGGATGTGAATGTTCTCCCCGCGCCAGTGTCCCGTCTCCGCGATCTCCGCGTAGGCCTTCGCCTCATCCTCAGGGTGAATCCAGCGATACTCGTAGAGTTCCCTCAGCGGACGGCCCAAGGCCTCCCCGGCCCCCACCCCATACTGCTCTTCCGCAGCCGCATTGAAATAGATCACACGCTGCTCATCGTCCACGGCGATCACGGCCTCGCTGACCTTCGAGAGGATGTCGCTGCGGAAGCGGTTCGATTCCGCATCCGCTCCTTGCAGGATGAAAACCTGCGGGCCCGGATCGCCGTCCACGATCAGCGCATCCACTTCCCCGCTGCGGATCGCGCGCAGCGTGTCCTCCGCCTCCTCCAGGCGGGCGCGCAGATCGGCATTCTCCGCCTGGAGCTGCTCCAGTTGCTCGTTCGCCATTTCCACCGTGTCGTGCGCTGCCATGCCGTGCGATGCGGGTTAGCCGGTAATAATAGGAAGTTTCACAGCGTCAGTCAGGCCAAGCCCGGCCAACAGGCGCTCCGTGTTTGACATATCGCCGATGAAGCGCCGCACTGGCATGGGGCGTAACTTCACCAGCGTGGGCGCGGCGATAATCTGATCCTTCGCCGCAAGGTCCGGCCGCTCGCACAGATCGAAGATCTCCAGGCGATACCTTCCCTCGAGGTGCTCCTGGCAGAAGCGCCGCAAGTTGACGATGGCACGCGTCGATTGGGTACTCACGCCGATCACGTAGAGCCGGAGCTCGAAAGTGGCCGCCGCCTTCCTCGCAACCGCCCGCTCCATCGCCAATAGGCTTTCATCGGGTGGCAGGCGGCTTTTCATCATCCTTTAATCCTTGAGGGGCTGGACATCCAAGCCCACCAGCACCCGTTCCTCGTTCGACAAGTCGCCGATGATCTTTTTGATCGGCTCCGGCAAGCGCCGGACCAAGGTGGGAACCGCCAGGATCTGGTCACCCGCCGCAAGCTGCGGCGTCTTCAGCAGATCGATCAGCTCGATCCGGTACTGCCCGGCGAGGTGGGTTTCGCAGATCCGTTTGAGGTTCTGGAAAGCCGTCAGCGACTTCGCCGTCTCACCGGCGACATAGAGGCGCAGTTGGTAGGCCGGCACTGTCGCGGTGGCGGCGGACCTCGAGTGAGCATTCGAGTTTTTCATCGCTTTCCTTTCTTTGCTGGTTTGGGAGCAGGCGTGGATTGGCCACGTCCGCGCCGTGCGGCCATGTCGGCGGAACTCTGTCTGGCAGCTTCCCTCCGCATGGCCTCTTCTGCAATGGAGAACTCCAATTCCGCCGCGCCCGACTCCAGCTCGGCCTGCAGCATTGCGATTTGCGACTCTACCCCTTTCCGCCGTGAGGCGAACTGGCGCAGCTTGCGCGAATGCTCCTGACGGCGGAGTTCAGACTCGGCCTCTTCACGGGCTTCCTGGGCCTTCCGCGAGGCCCCGGTCAGCACCCCGTCCGCACCGAGGTAAACATCCACCAGCGAGATTCCCTCATCGCTCAGAATGAACTCGCGGACTTGGTTCGAGTGAGACATCCCGCGCGCCTTCAGCACATACAGCGTGCGATTGCGCTCGCCGTTCATCTCGTGATTGCGCAGCAGCAACCAGGCATCCATCAGCGAGGAGACCCCCACCTGGGAATCCTCCGGGCTGACGTTGCCGTGGCTCGAGGTGAGGCTGGTGAAGATCGCGGTGATTTGCTCCTTCTTCAAATGATCGATCAGGCGCATTAAGGTCGGCTTTACTTCCTCCTCGCTGCGGCTCAGCACCAGGTTGCTGATCGGATCGACGGCCACCACCCGCGGTTGGAAGGCAGCGATGGTCTCGTGCATGGATAGCAAATGCTGCTCGAGCCCCTGCAGGGTCGGCCGGGAAGAATGGATTTGCAAAAGCCCCTTCTTGATCCACGGCGCGAGATCCAGACCGATCGAGCGCATGTTGCGGATGATCTGGTCGGAAGACTCCTCGTAGGCGAAGAGGATCGCCCGCTCGCCCCGGCGGCAGGCCTCATCCACAAAGCTCGCGCTGATGCTGCTCTTGCCCGTGCCCGGAGCACCGGAGACCAGCACGCTGGCACCGCGGAAGACACCCTTGCCGCCCAGCATTTCATCCAGCCCGGGAATGCCGGTACCAACACGCTCACTGGGCGCATGGTGATCCAGCTTCAGCGAGGTGATCGGTAGCACGGAGATCCCGCGCTCGCCGATCAGGAAAGGATACTCGTTCGTGCCATGGGCGGAGCCGCGATACTTCACCACCCGCAGCCGCCGCGTGGAGATCTGGCCGTCGACACGGTGATCCAGGGAGATCACACAGTCTGCCACATACTCCTCGAGGCCGAAGCGTGTGAAGCTGTTCTCCCCCGTCTCTCCCGTGATTAGCGCGGTGATTCCACGCTCCTTCAGCCAGCGGAAGAGCCGACGGAGCTCGGCCCGCAGGATCGCCTGGGTTGGTAGACCGGCGAAGAGGGCTTCGAGGGTATCCAGCACCACGCGCTTCGCGCCGATGCTGTCGATCGCGTAGCCGAGTCGGATGAAGAGGCCCTCCAAGTCATACTCGCCGGTCTCCTCGATCTCGCTGCGCTCGATCCGCACGTGATCGAGTACCAGCTTCTTCTCCGCGACCAGCTTCTTCAGATCAAAGCCGAGAGAGCGGACATTCGCCGTGAGTTCCTCGGAACTCTCCTCGAACATCAGGAAGACCCCCGGCTCGCCGAATTCCGTGGCCCCGCGGACCAGGAACTCGGTGGCTAGCATGGTCTTGCCGGCTCCCGCACTGCCGGAGACCAGCGTGGGGCGCCCGGCCGGCAAACCGCCGGCGGTGATTTCATCCAGACCGGTGATCCCGGTCGGGGCCTTCGGAATGGTCAGGGCTTGGGGGTGAGAGGCTGAGCGTTTCGCCATGGTCTAACGACTCCAAGCTGCCGCTACTCTGCCGATTGCCAAGTAAAGATTGTAATGCATTTCGCATGATCCGCACTATTCCGGAGTCACTGCCCTTCAATCATTCACGATTTATGGGCCATTCGGGTGGAGCACTTGCACCGCTCCGGATTCAGGCCGGTGCAGAATGCCGGGACTCATCGCGCAGCTTGCACCCGTTTGGACGCTCATCCATCGCAGCCATCACGATCAGGACCGGGCCTTGGGATTGCTAGGTTCTTCTTTCCGGCATGAAGCCAGGAAACATCCACCTGCCATCATCATGAATGCCACCGACGAATGCATCGACGTCTGCAACAGCCTCCTGCGCGGCGAACTCTCCGCCGTTGAAACCTATAACCAAGCCATCGCCAAATTCGACAACGATCCCGAGCGCGCTGCGCTGGAAGGCATACGCTCCGAGCACCAGCGCAGCGTCTCCCGCCTGCGCGAGCACCTCACCGACATGGGCGCCACGCCAGACACGGACTCCGGTGCCTGGGGCAGCTTCGCCAAGGCAGTGGAAGGCACCGCCAAGCTGCTCGGCGAATCTCCCGCGCTGAAGGCCCTGCAGGAGGGCGAGGAGCATGGCGTGGGCGAATACGAAGAGGCCCTGCGCAATCCCGAGGTGATGCCCGAGATCAAGACCATCATCCGCAGCGAACTCCTGCCCGCGCTCTCCAACCACATCGCCGCTCTCGACCGCATGCGGAACAAGTAGCTCAAGTGATGAACGCGCTCAGGCTGCGCCTTCAAAGACCAGTTCGAAGCAGGCACCACCCTCCGGCAGATTCCGCGCGGCGATCGAGCCGCCATGCATCTCCATGATCCGCCGGCAGAAGGCCAAGCCCAAGCCGCTGCCCTGCGTGGCGCCCACATTGCCACCGCGCACGCCGGAGCGGAAGATCTCTTCCAGCTCCTCCTCCGGGATGCCGCGGCCATTGTCCGCCACACGCACCTTCACGCGCCCGCCGGAATTCTCCCCGCTCACCGTGATCGCCAAGGCTTCCTCACGACGATACTTGATCGAGTTCTCGAAGAGATTGAGGAAGAGCTGCACCAGCATCGTGCGGTTGCCCTGGATCCCGGGCAGCTCCGGCACGCTGATATGCGCCCCGGCCAGCTCGATCAGGGGCGCGAGGTTCAGGCGCGCCGACTCGATCACTGGCGTGAGGCTCAGGTTGCTCAGCTCCCCGGGGATGCTCCGCACCAGGGACTCCGCATGCAGCTCGCGGATCAGCGCCTCCATCTGCCGCAGCGAGTGGTTGGCCATCTCCAGTTGGATCGCCACCTGCTCCGTCTTGCCAGCGGCAGAGGACTCGCGCGCCATCTCCGTGAGCAGCATCGCGTTGCTCAGCGGGTTCCGCAGGTCGTGCGTCACCAGCCCGGCGAAAGCGGTCAGGTCGCGGTTGCTGCGGGCCAGCGCCTCCTCCGCCCGCTTGGTCGCCTCGTGCTGGTCACGCAGGAGATGGTGCGTGCGTAGGATGCCCGGCAGCTCCAAGGCCTTCGGCGCGATCTTGAACAAGGCGAACACCGTGGCCCAGGAAGCCAGCGCCGTAACGACCTTCATCAAGGCGGAGAAGCGGTAGACCGGCTCATAGAAGATCGTCGCATCGATCAGATGTGTCGCACCACAACTGAAGATAAAGGCAGCGAAGAGCCAGAACAGGCGCGGGAAGGCCAGTTCATTCCGCTTGAGCCGCCAGTAGGTGACCAGCACCAGCGGGATCATGGAATAGGCCCCGGCAATCGCCAGATCCGAGATGATATGGATCCATCCGTGCAGCGGGGTCCAACGGCCACAGTGCCACCGCGCGGGGAAATCCGAGGTGTCGAAAAGATCGGAAAGGGCAGCCAGGGAGAGGCACATGGCGATTACTTAGCAATTCGGGATACGGAAACAAGACGCGTGAGAGTCTAACGGAATTCCACCGGACTACGCCTTTTTCCGGTTAGATACAAGCCGCCGCGTAACACGGGGAGAAATCCGCCATCAAACCCGGCAAGTCGCGTAGCCGCTGCGGGTAACGCAAAGCGCACATCGCAGCCTGCATTTCCGCGGCGCATTTCGCAATTTTCACGGGGCCTCGGCTGAGCTGTTAGAGAGCGTCCCCATGCCCGCCAAACCTTGATACTCCGGGATCTCCGGGGCCTGGAGCCTCTGGAGGCACGAGCTTTGCTGAAAGGCCGCTCACTATGAAACTTGCTCCAACTTTGTTTGCCCCGCTCCTCGCGCTCGGAATCTCTGCCACCGCATCGGCCGGCATCAGTGACAACACGGTCTTCACCACCGCCGACGTCAATGCCTCTGGCAGCCTCGAGCAAGCGGAGTTCGCCACGACCCTCGATGCCGGCTTGAGCTTGAAAGCCATCAACAAGAAGTTCGCCAGCGCGGATGCCAATCGCAACGGCTCGATCCAGCTGGCGGAATTCCTGGTCTTCCGCGGGACCCTGGATGCGAAGGACAAGATCGAACGCCAGTTCTACCTCGGTGATGTGGACGTCAACGGCAGCCTGAGCTTCGATGAATTCGTCGCCACATCGAGCCACCGCGCCCCCTTGTTCACGATCCGCCGGAACTTCCTGCGCGCCGACTTGGATGAGAACGGCACCCTTACTCTCCAGGAGTTCGTCACCTTCCGCCGCAACCTCAGCCCGAAGGGCCCCTTCCTCTCCATCTACGCCCTCGTCGACTTCAACAACAATGACCAGGTCACCCTGGCCGAGTTCGGCAACTGGTTCCGCCAAGGCGCAAACGAAGGCCGCATCGCGCTGAAGTTCGAGCGCTACGATACCAACAACGACGGCATCCTCCTGCGCTCCGAATGGAATCCTGGCGTGAAGGCCAACTGAGCGCTTGATGCACTTTCCAGAGGAGGGCTTGGCCAGCAGTGGATAACCGCGAGCTGTCCAAGCTCTCCTTATTTCGTCTCCGGCTCCCGGTTCGCCACGTACTTCATCACCGCCTCGGTGCGGGTGCGGACGTGGAGCTTCTTGTAGATGCGGCCAAGCCGGAAGCTGACCGTCTCCATCTTCACCCCGAGCTCATGGGCGATCTCCTTGTAGAGGTAGCCCTTGGCGAGAAGATCCAGCGTGTCGCGCTCGCGCTCGGTTAGATTGAAGTCGTCGCCGGGCTGGGGCGCGGGCGCCTGGAAGTGCTGCACCACCTTGCGCGCGATGCCACTGGACATCGGCGAGCCACCCGCAAACACATCCTCGAGCGCCTCGAAAAACTTGCGCCCGATGTCCAGCTTCAGCACGTAGCCGGAAGCTCCCGCGGCCAGCGCCTCGAAGACCCGGTCCGTATCCTCGAACACGGTCACCACCAGGAACTGCGTGTCAGGACACAGCGGCTTCAGGCGCCGCAGCAACTGGATGCCGGAAATGCCCGGCAACTGGATGTCCACCACGCAGACATCCGGTGGATCCTTCGGCACCTGGACCAGCGCATTCTCCGCACGGCCATAGCAGCCGGTCACGGTCCAGGTGCGGGTATCATTCAGCGCCTCCAGGAAGGACTCGCGCAGGACCGAGTCATCTTCCACCAGGGCAATGGTGCGTTTCTCCTTGATCATGGCAGTGCAGGGTCTGGGTTGGGAATCTGTGGCAGTTGGCAGCGGAGCACGGCACGGGTCCCCTTCCCGGGGCTGGACCTCACCAGTGCAACCCCGCCGATCTCATTAAAGCGCGCGTGCAGGTTGTGCAGGCCATTGCCCTCGCGATGCTTCTCCGTATCGAAACCGATCCCGTCGTCAGAGATCTCCGCCACCAGGTCGCGCCCATCGATGAAGAGCCGGAAGCTCACCTCGCAGGGGCCGGCATGCTTCAGCGCATTGTGAAGCGCCTCCTTCACGCCGAGCGCGAAGTGATGGCGGAACTCCGCCTTCAGCGGGATGCGCGGCAGTTCCTCCGGGATCGAGATACGCAGCTTCGCCGCGCTGTAGGTGTAGATCTCCTGCGCGGAGGCAGAGAGGTGGCTGGCCAGGTGATCGAGCGTGTCATTCGCCGGGTTCACCGCCCACACCAGCGAATGCATGGCCTGCCCCAGATCGCGCGCGGCCATCTCCAGTCGCTGCAAATGGCGGCGCGCCTTCTCCGGCTCGCGCTCCATCGAATTGCTCACGAAGCTCGCCGCCAGGTTGAGCACTGAGACCCGCGTGCCCAGGTCATCGTGCATGTCCCGCGCGATGCGGGCGCGGTCGCGCTCCACCGCATGCTGGAGCTCCAGCGCCGCCATGCGCCGCCGCGCCCGCGAACGGTAGATCGCGAAGAACAGCCCCGCCGCTGCCAGCACCCCGGCTGCCACCATCAGCGGGATGAACCAGGGCCGCTGCCAGTAGGGCGGATGCACCGTCAGCTTCAGCGCCAGCTGCGAGCCCGATGGATCCGGCCCGCCACCCAGCGCGATCGCCCGGAAGACATAGGACCCCGGCGGCACGTTCGAATAGCTCGCGCGCTGCGCCGCCCCGGGGATCACGCTGAAGGATTCCGACCACCCGGCGATGAAGGTTTCCCCGCCAGCGGCAACCGCCGCGCCCAGATCGCGCGAGGTCAGCCAGCCGCCGCTCTTCTCCTGCTCCGCATCGATCAGCCCGAGGGAGCGGCCCTTCTCCCACTGCATGATGCGCGCCATCGAGCGGTCGGTCCCCTGCCGCTCCCAGAGATAGGGGATGCCCGTGATCTGGCTCATGCGTTCGCCCAGGTCGAGCTTGCCATCCTCCCACAGATTGGTCCCCGGTTCGTCCGCGCGCCGCAGGTGGATACCATTCACGAACCACACGCCCGTGGTATCCGGCGGCCCGGAGGACAGCGCCACGCGGATGCGCTTGGTATTCTCCGGAATGAAGACCGGCTCCAGGCGCTGGTTCAGCGGCGAGGTCACGGGATCACCGGTCCAGCCATTGCTCGATCCAGTCAGAGTGAAGACCCGGCGGCCCAAGGTGATTCCCGCGCCATCTAACATCTCCCACTCCATCGACATGCCGCGCGCGGATGGCTGCCACTCTTCCTCCAGCCCCTCCAGACGGCAACGCACCGAGAGCGGATTCGTCGTGGCACCGGGATGGAAGCCGAAGTCGAAATCGATGCGGTGCAAGCCGGGCGCCAACTCCAGGGCCTTCCCCACCGCAGGAAGTGACTGCTCCCCGCCATCCACATTGATCCTCTGCAGCGCCATGCCTAGGCCCACCGGTGGCGGCGGTGCTTCCGCGGCGGCACTGCGCTTTTCGCGGGCCGCCTCGCGCGCCGCTTCCTCCACGAAAAGAAAATCCTGCGGGCCGCGCGCAATGCCGCTGATCCGCACCTCATCGATCAAGCCCGGCAGGAACTCCCAGGGACCATAGGGACCGGCCTCCTTCCCGGAGTTTCCCAGCGCGAAGTCACCCAGCGTCGGCTTCAGGTCCGCGACCAGGGTCCCCTGCCCCACAAGGTTCGCGCCCTGACTTCCGGCCTCCACCTTGGTCCAATAGAACTTCAGGTTGTTCACGCTGCCTTCCTTCCCGTCGTAGGTCACCGCGGCGTGGAACCAGCTCTTGGTATCCACCGCATGCGGACCGGTGGTCGGGATAGTGGCGAGACCGCCGCCCACCACCGTGTTTCCGGACAACGGCAGGAAGGAAAGGAAGCCCGGCTTCTCGATCCGGAAGAGGAAGGAGCGCTGCTCCGTCTCGTCCGCATCCATGGTCACGATGTCCAGAGCCAGGCCGGGAGCATCCCCCGGCAGCGTATCCAGCTTGATCAGGGCCTCGATGGTGAACTGGCCGTCCTTGCCCATGAAGGGAAAGGGCGCATCCACATTGTCCTCGTTGTAGACGAGGCTCGGCTTTGCCATGAGGATGGGTCCGTAGGGGAAGAGGGGCCCGTCCACCTCCGGTGCGGGCGCATGCTGGAAGGCCAAACAGCTTCCCATGCCGGGATAGCCAGCATGCCCGCCGCTCACTCCGTTCAACGCGCCTAACAGGGCGGTCGGGCTGCTGCCCGCATCGGCGAAGGGCGGCGCGCTCTCATCCAAGTGCCAGAGGTGGAGCGTCTCCTCATCGCGCTCATAGGGTCGCAATGGCTGCTGCGGCGCTGCGCCGCTCACTGCCACCGCGGCCATCCACCACACTGGGAATCGCACTGCCATTGCTTTCTCCGGGGCCCCGCCCCGTCCACCACCGGCCAAGCATGCGACATGCCGCATCCCTTCCGCAAGGAGCTTCCCCGCCACGACGGCGAAGGCGCTCCCTGCGAACAGGGAGCGCCGTGTAACCTGACCAATGGTCCCTGGAAACTTCAATACGACACGCGGTAGAAGGCCTTCCCCTTCGGCGGGCTGGCATCGATGATTGAGACCGCGCCGGAAGCTGGAGCAACCATGCTGCCGACATCCTGCCAGCTCCCGGTGACCAGCGTGGCGGAGCGCTGGAGCGTGTAGCTCACCCCGGGCACGCCCGTGAAGGAGGCCGTGACCTGGCCGAGCCCCGCCGTCCACACCAGGGAGATCGCCCCCGGAGTGACGTCATCCGGCACGCCGGTCACCGTGACCTTCACGGTCCCCGGGTGACTGCCGGCGGAGGAAGTCAGCGTGTAGTGGAAAGTGTCCGTACCCACGAAGCCCGCCTTGGGCGTGTAGGTGATGAAGCCATTCCCATCCATCGTCACCGTGCCGCCTGCCGTGCTCGCGGCATCCAGGGTGCTGAATTGGTACTCCGGCCCCATCAGGGTCAGGATGTCCAGGCTATCGATCTGCTTCGGCGTGTTCTTCTCGGTGCTGACTTCATAGAGCGGCAGCACCGGCAGCGTGACTTCCGCCACATTGCTGGTCACGCCGGTGGGATTGACTCCATTGCTCACCGTCACGGTGTAGCTGCCGTAGTCGTCCGCATCCTCCAGCGTGATGGCCAGCCATGGATTGGGCGAGGCAGCACCAACCGCCACGCCATTCCGCTTCCACTGGTAGGACAGCGGGCCGGAGCCGCTGGCGACCACGCCGAGCACCACCGTGCCACCCACGCTGCCACCGGTGGATTTAGGATGCACGCTGATCGCGGGTGCCGTATTCGGAGCGACGATGCCGGTGCCTTGCAGATCGCGTACCAGCAGGCCGGTAGCCCCCGCGCCCTCGTTGGAAACCACGAAGTCGAGGGTATTCGGCTGGTTCGTATAGAGCACGGCCCCGCTGCTCGCGATCAAGGCGGAGTTGATCGTGAAGGAGACGTAGTTGGCGTAAGTCGCGCCGCTGGCATTGGGGAAGCCGAGCGGCGTGCCGTTCAGGTTGATGGTCACGCCGTAGTTGTCCGAGAACCACTTGCCGGTGATCGCCACCGTGGCGGGGTCGAAGCCCGCGAGGTAGAACTGAGTCCGATAAACATAGTAGTTCGGATTCGTGGCCGAGGCCCCGCCAAGCGTGTAGTCCGTCACCGGCGCGATCCACTTGGAGCTCGCGTTGGGGCTAATCCATGCCGGGTGGGGATTGCACACGAAGACCGTCTCGCTGCCCGCAGCATTAGGGTTCGCGGTAAAGATGTAGTGCGGCTCCACGGCTCCATTCGCCAGCAACTGGCCATCCCAGCCCATGCCGGTGTTGAAGAGACCTGGGATGGCATCGCTCACCACCAGGGTCGCGGCAGTGGTGGTCGCGCCGATCGCGTCCACCGGATTGGTCACGGTGCAGGTGTAGCTGCCGCTGTGGCCCGAATTGGTGGAAGCGATGGTGTAGGACGACGACGTGGCACCCGGGATCGGATTGCCGTTGAGCTTCCACTGGTAGCTCAAGGCGGGGCTACCCATGGCACCGGCGTAGAAGGTGTAGGGCTTGCCCGCCGGCACCGCGCCGCTCGTGGGATGCAGCGTGATCGAAGGCGCGATGCCGGTCATCGCCTGGGACTCGCGGTTGGTGATCGCGTAGTTGTGCGGGGCATAGTTGCCGCCGAAGCCGGAGACCGAGATCAACACCGTGCCGGAGGGCGGGGCCACATACTTGTAGTCCATGCAGATGCCATGATCCACCCCGTAGAGACCTTGGTTCACCTGCAGGGTCTTGCCACCGGCAGTGCCCAGGCAGAGCAGCTCACGGGTGGCATCCCAGCCCACCGAGTAGAAGGTGAAGACATACTCCTTTCCTGGCGTCAGCCCGGACAGGGTCATCACATTCGGCGTGTAGGCCCAGTGGAAGTAAGTAGTCAGCGCGCTGCCCAGGCCGGTGATATTCGTGGAGGCATCCAGCACGCCGCCCGCCCCTTGCAGGCGATAGGACGTGAAGCCGGTGGCCGTGGGGTTGTTGCCTGCGAGGTTGGTGAAGGGCACACCGTTCACCACCACGTTGCCACTACCCGCGAAGTTGAAGGCGTGGGTATAGAGGTAGCTGCCATCGATCCCGGAGTCCGCATCATTGTGCCACTCGCGGTTGGTCCAGCCCGAGGTCCCGGCATCCGCTGCGGCCTCGCGGTTGCTGAAGCCGCTGGTGTGCCACTGGTTCGCACCGGTCGCCACCATGCTCAGCACCACCGAGCCGGTGCTGTCCGAGGTGTAGCGGCACTCCGCCACGATCCCCTGCTGGTAGCCGAATTGATCGAGGTTCACCGTCAGCTTCTGCGGCGCGGTGGAAGCGGTGAAGGTGGTCGCGCGGTACTGGTCCTCGGTTCCCGCCTGGTCCCATCCGCCACCATAGAAGCTGGCCACGTAGGAAGTATTCGGCTTCAGGTTGCTCAGCGTGATGCTCAGGTTGCCCGCGCGGAATTCCTTGGCCATGCCCAGGCTATCCCCGGTGATGCCCATGGTCGTGAAGCCCGCCGGCGTGGAGAGACCCGTCACCGCGATGCGGCCCGGCACGTTGTATTCCGCTTCCGCCCCGAAGGCCGAAGTGACCTGGGCATTGGTGGTGTTGGAGGCCAGGAAGGGCACGCCGTTGATCTTGCGCGCCGTGGTGGTGTTGAAGTCCACCGCGTGCGTGTAAGCATACTGCGAATCGATGCCCGAGTTCGCATCCCCGGTCCACGCGTGGAAGGACCAGGTGTTGTCGGAAAGGGCCACCGCGAAGTCATCGATCACCAGGTTGTGCGTGCCCGTCGTCCGGGTGTTGGCGATGGTGATCTCCTGGCTGTTAGATGTGGCCGTGAAGTCGTAGGCGAGGTAGGCATATGCCGCGGTGCCACCCACCGCCATCACCTTCGCGGACTGGGTCACGGCGGAGGCATCCGTGGAGAAAGTCAGATAGGGCACGCTGCTGGTCGCCGCATTCGCACGGAAGCTGACGTGATAGGTCGTGCCAATCGTCAGGCCGCTGACCGTGGTCTTGAGGATACCGCCGGTCTGGAGGAAGGCGGAATTCCCGCCGGGCGCGGTGCCATTGTCGGCGAATTGGTTCAGTCCCACCAGCGTGGGCGTGGTGGTGGTCCAGCCGGTGATGGCGCTATTCGCGGCCACCGTGCCAGTAAAGGTGCTGGCCTCGAAGCCGGGGTTGACCAGGGTCTGGCCTAGCAGCACGGGCACTGGCAGGAGCAACGCGGCGACAAGGCCGCCTGCCTTGGTGCGGGATGGGAGGAGTTGTGAGCGACTACGGTTCGTCATGGGGATTCAGGTATTTTTCTCGGTTCGCGGGTTTTCGGGGCTGGGGCTAGGCGGATGGGTGCAGTCGGGCGAACGATCGGGGCCAGGAGCGTGAGGACTCCGCGGCCTTGTCTCCGGGTTACCGGACGACCAGCCCCCCATGCATCTATGCGTTTCGATAGAAGCCGGGCGGTGTCCCCCGCGGGGCGGCGTGGCGGCGGAAAGTTGAAAGGTCGCGCAGAAGCGGGCCGTTCTTAGCCCGCTTCGTGTCGTTTTCCCGTGCCATCATCTTGCTCCTTGCCAGCTCCTTTCCGGCTGCGGCGGACTCCTTCGCCGACAGGGCAAGGCCCTTGCTGTCAAGCTACTGCTACAACTGCCACGGCGAGAAGAAGCAGAAGGGCGGGATCGAAGTCCACCAGCTGCTCTCGACCGAGGCGGCCTTCCGCAACCACCGCTTCCTCGAAAACATCGCCAAGCAGGTGGAGCAGGGCGACATGCCGCCGGACGACGAGGACAAGCAGCCGACGGCGGAGGAACGCAAGGCGCTGGTCGACGAAATACGCGGGGTGCTCAAGAAGCTGGAGGCCGGCGATTTCCCGCGCAACCCGGGCCGCAGCACGGTGCGCCGCCTCAATCGCAACGAGTACAACAACACCGTCCGCGATCTCTTCGGCATCGACTTTCAGGCAGGCAAGGATTTCCCCTCCGATGGAGCGGGCGGAGAGGGCTTCGACAATGTTGGCGACGCCCTCTTCGTCCCGCCTTCACTGATGGAAAAATACCTGGCCGCCTCCAAGCGGGTGCTGGCCGCGCTCTACGATGACCCCAAGCGCCTGGAGCGCGTGATCATCGCCAAGCCAAGCGACAAGGTCACACCCGCGGATGCGGCGCACACGGTGCTGCTCACCCATGCTTCGCTGGCCTTCCGGCGACGCGTGACGGATGAGGATCTTGCGCCCCTGTTAGCCGCCTTCAACAAGAGCCTCGCAGCAGGCGCAACGTATGAAGAAGCGCTGAAGCTGCCGCTGCAATCGCTGCTACTGCATCCCTCCTTCCTCTTCCGCATCGAGGAAGACGAGGGCGGCAAGAGCGAGTGGAAGGTGAATGACTTCGAGCTGGCCACGCGCCTGTCCTATTTCCTCTGGGCCTCCACGCCGGACCGCCGCCTGCTCAAGCTGGCGGATGAGGGCAAGCTCTCCGATCCCGCCACGCTGCATGCGGAGACGCAGCGTATGCTGGCGGACCCGCGCGCGGAGACCTTGGCGCGAAACTTCGCGGGCCAGTGGCTGGGCTTCGAGGAACTGCGCGAGAACGCCGAGCCGGATGCCAAGCGCTTCCCCACTTTCACGCCCACTCTGCGGGTGGCGATGTACCGCGAGTCGGTGGAGTTCTTCAACTACCTGATCCAGGCGAACCGCCCGGCGGGCGAGTTGATCAATGCGAGCTACACCTTCGCGAATGCCGAGCTGGCGAAGCACTACGGCATCCCCGGCGTGAGCGGCAACCAGATGCAGAAGGTCGACCTAACAGATCCGAACCGCGGCGGCATCATCGGCCAGGCTTCCATTCTAACAGCCACCTCGCTGCCGCTGCGGACCAGCCCGGTGAAGCGCGGCAAGTGGATCCTGGACACGCTGCTCGGCACTCCCCCGCCCCCGCCGCCACCGGATGCAGGCGTGCTGCCCGGCGATGACAAGGCCACCGGCGGTCTGTCCTTCCGCGAGACCCTGGAGCAGCACCGCAAGCGCGCGAGCTGCGCCGCCTGCCATGAGAAGATCGATCCGCTCGGCTTCGGCTTGGAGAACTTCGATGCCATCGGCCGCTGGCGCACGGTGGATACGAATGGCGGGCCGATCGACTCGAAGGCGATCCTTCCCGGCGGCATCACCTTCTCCACGCCCGCGGAACTCAAGAAGCTCCTGCAAGAGTCCGATGAGCTCTTCCTCCGCAATCTCTCCCGCAAGCTCCTAGCCTACTCCCTCGGCCGCCCGCTCGAATACTACGACGAGCCGGTCATCGGCGAGCTGGTCGCGAAGCTCCGCAAGGACGGGCTGAAGATGCAGACCCTGATCTTTTCCATCGTCGACTCCCATCCCTTCCAAAACCGCAGCGCCAAACGATGAAAGCTCTCCTCCGCCGATTTGCGCATCTCCCCGCCCACCCGGAATTCGCCTTCCCCGGCCTCCTGATGCTCTGCTCGGGCATCGCCTTCGGGGTCAGCACTTTTTTCCTGGATGACGATCTGGCCTTCTGGCTCCTCGCGGCGCTGACCCTGGCCTCCGGGGCCGCGCTGCTGCTGAAAACCCGGGTCGGCACCGCCCTGCTCATCGCCACGATGATCCTCAACCTCTGCCACGGCTGGCGGCTCCCCGGTTTCCTGGGGCTCGCGCTGGGCCTGGCATTCACCGCGACCATGGCGCTCTGTGTCCTGATGCAGTTTCAATTCCACAAGGGCCGGGCATCGCGGCTGGCCTTGCCGCCGCGCAACTGATACAGACCCTCTACCCCATGGCGAATATCCAATCCCAGAAGTGGCTGATGCCGCGCCGCAGTTTCCTCCGCGGTGCCGGAGCCACGCTCGCGCTGCCCTTCCTGGATGCGATGCGACCGCTGATGGCAGCGGGCTCCGGAGCATCGCTGCCGGTCCGGATCGCCCTGCTCTACATGCCGAATGGCGTGCGCTCGACCCGCTGGACGCCGGAGGGCAAGGGCCGGGACTTCAAGCTCTCCCCCATCCTCGCACCGCTGGAGCAGCACAAGAAGGACCTCCTCATTCTAACAGGTCTCCAGAACAAGGCCTCCTTCACCGGGGATGGCCACTACGTGAAGACCGGCGGCTGGCTGACCGGCACCACGATCACGAAGACCACCGGCTCGGACATCGCCGCGGGCGGTGTCTCGATGGACCAGATCGCCGCAGCGCAGATTGGCAGGGACACGAAGCTGCCCTCGCTGGAACTCGGGACCGAGCCAGTGGCCACCGGGATCGACACGAACGTCAACTACACGCGGCTCTACGCCTCGCACATTTCCTGGAAGACCCCCACCGTGCCGCTGCCCTGCGAGATCAACCCGCGCGTGGCCTTCGACCGGCTCTTCCGCGGCCGTTCGAAGGGCGGCGAGAAGCAGGCCAGCGATGACAAGTCGGTGCTCGACCTGGTCAGCGCGGATGCCAAGCGCCTGCAGGCCAAGCTCGGCGAGACGGACAAGAACAAGCTGGAGCAGTATCTGGAATCGATCCGCGAGGTGGAGCGCCGCATCGAGGCGGAAGCCGCCACACTGGGTGCGGGCGAGAACTTGCCGCCGGAGTTGCTCAAGCGGCTTGACGAACTGGACAAGCGGATCTCCCAGGGCATGGGCAAGGCCTCCCGCGAGGAGGAGTTGAACTCGCGCCCGCGCTTCGACCACCAGGAGCACTGCCGCATCATGATGGACCTGATGGTGCTGGCCTTCTGGTCGGACTCCACGCGGGTGTCTTCCTTCATGTTCGGCAATGATGTGACCGGCCGGAACTTCTCCTTCCTGGAAGGCGTGAACGGCGGCCACCACGACCTCTCCCACCACAGCGGTGACCCCGCGAAGCTGGACCAATACGAGAAGATCAACCGCTGGCACGCGGAGCAGTACGGCTACATGCTGGACCGCATGAAGGAGCTCAAGGAAGGCGACAGCAATCTGTTAGACCGCTCGATGGTCGCCTTCGGCTCGCCGATCCGCGATGGCAATGCGCATGACCCGCACAACGTGCCGATCGTCATCGCCGGCGGCTCGAAGGCCGGCCTGAACAATGGCAGCCACGAGGTCTACGACGAAGGCACGCCGCTCTGCGCACTGTGGCTCGGCATGCTGGAGAAGGCCGGCGTGAAGGCGAAGGAGCTGGGAGATGCGACTTCCCCGCTGCGCGGCTTGGGCTGAGGCGCCTCCAGGTCTCCTTCTGGACGACACCGCTGCCGCCCGGCACCGCTGTGCCCATTCGGCCCTTTTGCGGAAATTTCGTTATTTCCTGTTAGGAATGACCGGAACCGATCACAATTAGACGATGCGAAAACTGCGCCGTGCCCTCCCGGCTTGCTTGGTGTTGATGGCTTTCGGCCTATCCCACGAAACCCACGCCGCCATCTTGACCGTGAGCAGCCTCGCGGATGCAGGCCCGGGCACGCTGCGCGATCAAATCGCGGCGGCGGCTTCAGGCGATACCATCAATTTCAGCGTAACAGGCACCATCACGCTAACAAGCAGCGGCGATATCGGCATCGCCAAGGATCTGACGATTACCGGGCCGGGCGCGGGCAGCCTCAGTGTAAAACGGATCAACTATGCAACGTCGATTTTCGACATCGGCAGCGGCAGCGTCGGCATCTCCGGCATCACGCTGACAGACGGCAACGGCACCGGCATCAACGACGGCACCGGCTTGAAGAGTTATGGCGGTGCCATCTACATGGCTGGTGGCACGCTGACGATTGCCGACGCGACGTTCTCCGCCAATGGCGCGACCAACGGCGGCGCGATCTACATGGCCGCCGGCACCCTGGCGGTGACTGGCAGCACCTTTTCCAACAACAACGCTGAAAACGGCGGGGCTATCTATGTCGCCGGCGGGACCCTGACGATCGAGAGCAGCACGATTTCCAGCAACACCGCCACCGCAGGCGGGGGCATCATCAACTCCGGCACGGCGACGATCACGGACAGCACCATCTCGGGGAATACCGCGAACGCCGACGGGGTCGGCCTGGGCGGAGGAGTCCTCAATACCCATGAGATGACGATCCGCAACTGCACGGTCTCGGCCAACCGTTCCTTGTCCGTCCACGATTCAGCCCAACCCGGTGGCGGCGGCATCAACAACCTCGACAGCGGTTCTACACTGGCGATCGCGAACAGCACGATCACCGGCAATTCGGCACGGCTCGGCGGTGGCATCAAAAACCAAGGGACGCTGGACCTTTCGAACACCATCGTGGCGGGCAACACCGCAAGCTCGGGACCCGACATCTACGACATCTTCGGCAGCACCGGGGGCTCGTACAACATCATCGGCCAGCCCCCCTTGCTCGGGCCGCTGCAAAACAACGGCGGTCCAACGTTTACCCACGCACCGCTGGTGGGCAGCCCGGCAATTGACGCGGGTGACCCCGCCTTCGATGCCACAAGTATGCCTTACGACCAGCGCAGAGCGAACTTTCCGCGGATCAAGAAGGGACGCGTGTGCATCGGTGCGGTGGAATCGGATCTCGACCAAGGCAGTAGCCTAGTCGTCGACTCGCTGGACGATCACGACGACGGCACAGCGGGCGCCAACGATTGCACCCTGCGGGAAGCGGTTCGATACGCATCCCCCGGCGGCACCATCACCTTCAGCGTGAGCGGAGTGATCAAGCTGACTGCCGGCGAAATAGTGATCGACAAAAACCTGACGATCGCCGGCCCGGCAGGTGCGCCCGGAGTCACGATTTCGGGCAACCATGCCAGCCGCATCTTCAGTGTCACCCAAGGCACGGTGAATGTCTCGAACACGGTGAACTTCTCCAACCTGACCCTGAGCGAGGGCAACGGGGTCGGAGCCATCAACAGCGGCGCCGGTGGTGCGATCTACTCCGGCAACTTCACGCCGCCCATGATCGTTACCGTGACCAACTGCACGCTCTCCGGCAATCAGACCACCTTGGTCGGCGGCGCGCTTCGCAACGGCGGCACGATGGCCGTCACGAACTGCACTCTGGCCGACAACAGTTCCGCCCTCAGCGCCGGCGCCATTCAAAACAGCGGCTCACTGACACTGACCAACAGCACCTTTTCCTCCAACAGCGCCACCGGCTCCAGCCCCAACGGCAGCGGCGGAGCCATCCGCAGCAGTAGCAATCTGACCGTGACGAGTTGTACTTTTTCCGGCAACAGTGCTTCCCTCAAAGGCGGCGGCATCGACATCGCCGCCGGCACGGCGAGCCTGTCCAACACGATCGTGGCAGGCAACAGCGCGCCCACCGGCCCGGACCTCAGCGGCAGCGTCGGCGCTGGCGATTACAACCTGGTGCAAAACCCGTCCGGCGTCACGCTGGCCGGCACACACAACCTCACTGGGCAAGCCGCCAACCTGGGGGCACTGGGCAACAACGGCGGCCCGACCCGAACCTGCGCGCTTTTGGCGGGCAGCCCGGCGATCAACGCGGGCGGAAACGCGCTGATCCCTAACGGGGTCACGCTTGACCAGCGCGGTTGCGCGCGTGTCGACAGCGGCACGGTGGACATCGGTGCCTATGAACTCGATGTCACTCCGCCTTCGGTCACCATCAACCAGGCCGCCGGTCAGGGTGATCCTACCATCTCGACCCCCATTCATTTCACCGTCGTCTTCAGCGAAGCGGTCACCAACTTCACGACGGGCGATGTAAGCCTGAGTGGCAGCGCCGGAGCGACGACCGCAACGGTCACGGGAAGTGGCCCCACCTATGATGTCACCATCAGCGGCATGACCCAGAGCGGCACCGTGATCGCGACGATTGCAGCCGGCGTCGCACTCGACGCATCGGCCAACGGCAACACCATTTCCACGAGCAGCGACAATGCGATTTCCTACAGCAGTGCGGAAACGGTGCAAAGCAGCGGCAAGATCCATGCAGAAGTGGGTGGTGGATTTACCGTCGGCTTTATCGGAAACGCGGGACAGGAATATACGATCCAGTTCAGCCCGGACCTGGCCCCCGGCGACTGGCAGACGCTGAGAACACAAGCGGCCGATTCATCCGGCGTGATCTCGATCTTCGACAATCCACCGGCTGGCACGCCGCAGCGCTTCTACCGCTTGGTCTTGCCCTGATCCCGCCAAAGCGGCGGAGGTTTGATAACAGGAAGCCCGCATCCCACCTGGGTGGAATGCGGGCTAAAGTTGTCGGGGATCAGCGAAAGCTCTTACTTCTTGCCCGGCTTCTCGTCCGCGCCGGCGGCGGGCTTCTTCGCCTCGTCCTTCTTCGCTTCTTCCTTCACGCGGGTCTCGGTGACTTCCTTGCCGCTTTCGTCATCCGTGTAGCGGAACTCCTTGTCGGTCAGGGAAATGATAGTCTGCGAGATCTTCGCACCCACGGGGATCTGCGGCGAACTGGACTCCACGACTTCCACGTTCAGCTTGCTCTTCTCCAAGCTCCACTTGGCCTTGAGGGTGATCTCCATCTTTTTGCCCTGAACCTCCATGGTTATCACGTTGGTGGCCTTGCCATCCGCCGTGTAGGTGGTGATGCCGAAACCACTCATCGGCCCTTCCTTGATTTCCTGGCGCCAGGTGCCGAGCAGGCCCTTCGCGTAGCCTTCTTCCTTCAGCGCGCCGGCGGGAGCCGCCTTGGGGGCTTCCTTCGGAGCTTCGGGAGCCTTGGTCTGGGCCATGGCGAGAGGAGCGGCGGCCAGCGACAGGATGGCCAGAATGGAGAGGTGTGATTTCATGAAGTTATGATTTGAGGATAATAGGGTCCGGAAAACGGACCTGCGCACTGTGACCGCTCCATGCCTCCGCGCAAGTTGAAGCGACCCTTCACGAGAATTTCACACGCACCCTCCAAAGAAAGAAGCCCCGCGACGACCGGCGCCGCGAGGCTTCCCGATGTTGGGTGAAACTTATTCCGATTCATCCGGCTGCACCGCCTTCGTCGACGCGGTGCGGTCCGAGCCAAAGGCCATCTTCAATTTCCCGGCGGCGAAGTTCACGGCTTCCCGCGAGGTATCCACCACCGCGCCCATGCCGAAGAACTCGTGGGTCACGCCCTCGTAGTTCTTGATCTCCACCGGCACGCCGTCGGTGCGGAGCTTCTGGGCCAGCAGTTCGCCATCGGAGCGCAGCGGGTCGATATCGGCAGTGATGATCGTGGTGGGCGGCAAGCCTGCCAAGGTCTTGGCCCCGAGCAAATTGATCTCATGGTTGTTCCCGTCCTCCTCCTTGGCCAGGGTCTGCTCGAAGAACCACTTCATCATTGCCGCATTCAGCGGGACGGCTTGCGCATTTTGACCATAGGACTCTGTCGCCATGGAGGTCGAAGCCACCGGATAGACCAGCACCTGGTGCACCGGCATCTGCATGCCCTTGGCCTGCGCCATCATGCTGAGCGAGACGGCCATGTTCCCGCCGGCACTCTCACCCACCACCGCCACGCGGCTGGCATCGCCACCCCAGCGGCCGGCGTTTTCAAGCGTCCACTGATAGGCACCGAAGACATCCTCATGCGCAGCGGGGAACTTGTGCTCCGGCGCATGGCGATAGTCCGTGGAGATTACCAGCGCGTTGGTCGCCTTACACAGCGCCCGCGGGGAAGCGTCATAAGTATCCAGGTCCGCAAGCACCCAGCCACCGCCATGGATGTAGAGGATCACCGGGAAGGGCCCATTGCCCTCCGGCTTGTAGATCCGCCCATCCACCTTGCCGCTGGAGAGCTTGATGTCGACATTGTCGATCTTGCCGAGCTTCTCCGGCTTGAGGCCCTGCTTCTTCATCAGCTCTTTCACCGCGTCTGCGGGACTGGGCTGCTTGCGCGCCTCCTTCGCAGACAGCTCGGTGATGGGTTGGCCTCCCATGGAAGCGAGTTGGTCCAGCACCGCTTGCATCTGCGGGTCGGCTTTCTTTGGCTGCGGCGGCACCAGGATTTTGGGGTCCGGCGCCTCGCCGCCCTTGATGGCAGCCTCTCCGGAAACGGGTCCGCCCGTGGCAGGCTCCGGTCCATCCGCGGCGAAGATTGGAAGCGTCTGACCCACGCCGCACGCGGCAGCTAGCAGGGCCAGCCGGATATAAGAATCAATCGTTGGTTTCATAAGGAGTTCGTGGTTAAAGCTCTCCTCGCTTCCGCTCATGATGTGCCAAGCGCACAAACCCTTGAAGCTACGACGCGAGGACGAGACCTCCCTTTCTCGCCGGGCGCAAATCGCAGACATCTCCGCGCTTTTCGCCTTGGCCACGCACGTTGCAAAACGCTCCGCCGTTTCACGCATCGCGCACCCCTGAAACACAGTCCACGGGCTAGGCACGGGCGCTTAGTCACCTGCTGCCAAGCACTTGAGGATCCGCCCGCTGCTGGCGCGGCGATTGCGAAAGCCCTTCTCGTCATGAATACACGAGCAAGTGATCACTACACGTCGCATGGCGCTGATTTCGAATCCCAGCAGCAGCAGAAGACGCGCGACCCGCGGTCTTCCCGGGATACATCCCAGCCGCTGGACCCCGAGCAGCATTGGAATGAGCTTCACCACGCGAACGGCCGCGGCCGCGAGTTCATCGAACGGGCACGAAAACATGTCCGCAATGCCTCGATCGTGGACATCGCCGGAGCTGCCGTGGCGGGTCTCGCCCTGGGCTATCTCCTCTTCTCCCCGCGCCGCAGCGGTGGCCTGAGAACTCTCTTGCTGGGATCGCTGGTCCCGACCGCAGCCAAGGGCATGCATGGAGCTTGGGACGGGGTCCGGAAAAGCCGCTCACTCTCTGACTTCGGTGACCGGGTCTCCCACATGGGCGACCAGATGGGTGATCGTATTTCCCACATGAGCGATCAGGTGGGCGAGCGCTTCTCTCACATCAGCGACCAAGTGGGCGACCGCTTGTCGGATCTGGCGAGCCGCGCCTCCAAACTCCGCCGCCGCTGGTAAGCGACGAAAGCTCCAACCTAACACGACCCACCCGTGAACATTCCACGTAGCAACAATCTCCACCCTGATCAGTGGGTGGAGCAGAAGCTGAACACCGGGAAGCAGCGCATGCTGGAGGCCCGCGATGAGATCGAGGCCGCGGTGGTGAAGAATCCGCTGCGCTCATTGGCGATCGGCTTCGGCGTCGGTTATCTTTCTCGCAGTTTGCCGCTGGGCCGCATGGTCGGCGGCACGCTGCGGATGGTCTTGCCCTTCGTGCCGCATGCCTTGCTCGCCATCGGTGCAGCGCGCGCTTGGGAGATCGCCCGCAAGGAGCAAAGCGCGAAGCCGCGCCCCTTCATGTCGCAGCAGGAGATGTGCATCACCGCGTGCAACAAGCTGCTGCGCGGCGAACTCTCCGCCATCGAGACCTACACGCAGGCCCTCACCGCCTTCGGCACCGACCGTGCGGCGAGCCAGCTCCGCCACATCCTGGCGGTGCATGAGGACAATGCCAGCCGGCTCCGCCAACACATCGCGGAGATGGGGGGCGAGGCCTCACTGAACTCCGGGCTCTGGGGTGGATTTGCCAAGGCGCTCGAAGCGGGAGCCTTGGCCCTTGGAGAATCGCCGGCCCTGGCCGTCCTCCAGGCCGGCGAGGACCATGGCGTACGGGAATATGAGGACGCGCTCCTCAACCCCGGCATGATGGAGGACATCAAGAACGCGATCCGCCAGCACATGCTGCCCCGCAGCCATGAAAACATGAATACCTTGCTGCGCCTGAAGAAGGAGAAGGCGGCTCTCTAACAGCCGCTTCATCACCGGGCGAAGCAAACCACAGCGCGGCACCGCTCCAGGCGATCGCCGCGCTCTTCTTTTTCCATCCTGCAACACAGTTGACCCTCCGATTTATGCTGAAATCTTCCCCAACTCCGGGCAAACTGCGCGCACGATGAGCGGATATGGCGTGGTGATCTGGCTGCTGCTGGTAGCGGCGGCGATCATTTGGGGTGTCTTCTGGGAGGAACGCCGCTCCACCCAGATCCTCAAGGACTGGGCACAGCGCGAAGGCCTGAAGCTGCTCTTCTCCGAGCGCCGTCATTATGTCCGCCTGGAGGAATTCAAAGCCTCCCGCTCCCAGGCCGTCTTCCGCGTGAAGGTCCAGGACGAGAAGGGCTTCACCCGCCAAGGCTGGGTGCGCTGCGGCGGCTGGTGGATCGGCCTGCTCCAGAACTGCGCGGAGGCGCAGTGGGACTGATAGGGAGTGAGGCGGCAGGACCTGCCGACTCGGCCGACTCCCCGCATCTTTGGATGACCTAACAACGGGAAGCTCTACCGCCGGGAACGCGGAGCCACTGGCCCGCAGAACGGTTCCCAACTGGAGTCAGCGGATAAGATCGGCAGCATCGTCACGGCAGGATGCTTCAGAGCCTTCGATGAGATCACACCTTCGGGGACCACTCTGCGGGCCAGTGGCTCCGCGCTCCCAGCGGTAGAGCCGCCCGTGCATCAAGCCACATGGAACCATTCGGCAAAACGCCACCCGTACTTCAGGATACCCCCCAACTCAGTTGAGCATGTAAACCACCGAGAACACCACGCCGGTGGCCGCAGCCGCGACGCCCAGCCAAGTGGCTGCCGCCCAGACGGGATCCTTCGCGTCACGCTCGTCCCGCTGCATCGCCACATTCACATAATGGCGATGATAATAACGACGGGGGGTACGGGGTTTCATTTGGGGGAGAGAGGGAGGATACCGGGGGGGAGAAGTCGTATTCTTCTAGCAGCCGTGATTGTTTTGTCCAGTTTGGCTTAAATGCTTCGGAAAGGTTAAATAACCCGCTCTGCACACCGGGCGCAGCATCCCAAAGCACGTATTTTCAAAAGAAATCCTGACAATCCATTCTGCGGGAATATCCATTTGAAAAAATCACGCGATCCCGGTATACCCAGCAGTGTGCTGTTCCTGCTCGACGCCCTCCTGCCCGATTGGTGGTTGCCCGCCGCTCTCGGTGCCCTCGTTTGCTTTCCGCTGCTGGTCCTCGGCGCCCTGATGGCGGGGTTCCGCGCCTGGCACCAGCCCCAGCATACTCCCGTGGAGCCCGCCACCTTGCCCGGCGACGTGCGGCGGCAGACCCAGCCGTGGATCGGCCGGCTCGGTTTCCTTGGCTTCGCGGTCCAAGGCTGCACCCGCAGCCAGGATGAGAACCAGAGGCCCTGCTACATCTGGCGGATGGCCAGCGTGAAGGACCGCAGCATCGCGGTCATGAAGGCGCAGTTCCCCTCCCCCCAGGCCAAACCGATCCTCTCCCTCACCCTCTACAGCTTCCTGCCGGACGGCGGAGTCATCATCACCGCAGACCGCAAGATCGACGGCTGCCTGCCGGAGCACTGGCAGCTCATCCACCGCCGCTATACCACGCTGGAGGGCCAGGTCCAGGACCACCTCGCCCGGCTTGATGGCCAGCCGGTCATCGTGATCCCCAGCCAGTACATCGAAGCACGGCTGGCCACGGAAGATCAGGCCGTGGTGGAAGCCATGCTGACCAGCGGCCACTACATTCCGCTGCCGGAGGGTCAAGTGGGAGCCAAGCTCGCCATGAGCGCGCGGCCCCTGTTCGCCTGGAAGAAGCTCACCGGCATGTTCGCCCGCGCTCCGGGCCCCTCCGGCCGCCGCAGTGATGTGGCCGCCGCGGCGAAGAAGGGCGATGAGGAATTCGCAGACAAGGCCCCGGCGCGCGACCGCAACCCGGGCGAGATGGCGGACGACACCCTGGCGGAGTACCGCGAGCGCACCACCGTCCCCACGGGCGGCAAGTACTACTTTTCCCGTATTGGCCCCACCATCCTCACGCTCGGGATCTGCATCTTCATCGGCGGCAAGAGTTCCGCCATGCAAACCGCCCAGATCGTCCTGGCGCTGCTGGCGCTCCACGAGTTCGGCCACTGGCTCATGCTGCGGATCTTCGGCTTCCGGGGCATGGGCAGCTTCTTCATCCCTTTCTTCAATCCACTGGACCGCGCACGGAAGCTGCATGCTCCCGCCTGGCAGCAGCTGGCCGTCATCCTGGCCGGTCCCCTGCCCGGGCTGCTCGCGGGCATCGGCATCATGACGGCGGGCACCTTCATGGCGCTGCCGGAATGGCTGCTCGATGCGGGCGGCTTCGCGGTCCTCCTGAATGCCTTCCACCTCATGCCCTTCCTGCCGCTGGATGGCGGGAAGGTGGTGGACCTGCTGGTCTTCCGTGACCTGCCCTTCCTGCGTCCCCTTTTCACCGCGGCCTCCGGCCTGGCGGTGCTGTTCGCTTGGTTCACCACGGATGCCAGGCCCCTCCTCTACCTCGGGCTCGGCATGCTCGGCGGCTTGGCTTGGGACATTAAGATGATCCGCGTGGTCCGCGGCGGACGCCGCCTGGGCTGGAAGGATGCCACGGATGAGGACGAGACCCTGCGCCGGATCTTCAATGGCATCCGCGAGGAGGGAAATGATGAGTTCTTCGGCGACCGTAAGTGGCATCGCCAGATCGAGGTCCTGCTGGCGGAGGTCATGCGCAAGCGCCCCGGCTTCCTGCTGCGGATCGCAGGCGGCGGTGCCTATCTTGGCTCGTGGGTGGCAGCGGTCGTGGTGTTCTTCTCCGTCTGGCTCATCTCGGAATCGGGCAGCCCTTTGCACGTCCAGCAAATGGCGGCGCACACCGCGGAATTCCGCGAGGGCTTCCCCGCCCCCGCCCAAGCGGTCACCGAGGAGCAGGCCAAGCCTTTCCGCGCGCTTGAGGAAAAGAGCAGCGCGGGCATGGATACCGCGGCCCTCGATCACTTCGACTGGCCTTCCGCCAGCCGCGTGGTGAATGCCGGCATGGTCCGGGAGGAAACCTTCAGCATCTGGATGAACGCGCTCACCACCCGCATGGAAAAGGCCGGGGAAGACGGCCGTGGTGCTGAGGCCCTGCGCCGCGCGGAGATGCTCCTGTATGCCCGCGGTGCCATGGAGCCGGCAGCCACCCTGCCCATCCGCCGCGCCCTCTGGGATAGCGAACTGCGCTGCTACGATGTGCTCGAAAAGCTGGCCGCCGACAGCCAGATGGACGAGGCCACACTCGGCAGGATCATTGCCCGGCTCACTGCCCTCAACAAGAACCCCGTGCCCGCGGTCGAGGGCCGCTTGTTAGTCGATGGCAACATCTGGATGGATGGCAAGGGCTCGGCCTTCGATGCGGCCAAGCTGAAGCCGGCCGATGACGAAGCCGAAGCTGCCGAGAAGGAACAACTCGAGGAGCCGCCCTTCTGGCGCTTCGCCCGCGAGCGGCGGACCAATCTCTTGAACCACGCACTCCCTTTCCGGGAAGACCGCATGGCCAGCGCCGCGGTGGCCCGGCACTGGAAGGAAACGGGCAAGGTGGAAGAGCTGCCTCCGGCACTCGCCGGTGCGGATCTTCCCTTCCCCGGTGAGGCTGCCTACATCCTCGATTTCCACGAAAGCCTCCAGCGGGTCGCATGGCAGCGGCTGACGACCCTGAGTGCCCTGCGCATCGAAGAGTACCGCATCAGGAAGGGCGACATCCCTTCGATGGGGGCCTACAACATCATGAACGGAGCCGCCACGATCAAAATGGAGCGGGGCGACAAGCCGAAGCTCGTGCTCCAAGACCAACGCGAGATGTCCAAGCTCATCCCCCCGTGGATGAAGCTGCTGCGGGACAAGCCCGAGCCGATCCACCACGAGTGCCCGCTCCACCAAGCGACTTCCTTGTCGAAGAAGTAGGAGAGCCGCGGAAAACGGGAGCGATTTCCTGCGCAAATCCATTGCCCGCGGGGAGGCCTGTAAGTTATCAGGGGCTTCACACATCCCCGCTTCATCTCCTCATGATCACACGTCTCGGCTGCCTGCTGCCCCTCGTTTCCCTCGCCCTCATCGGCTTCGGCGCCCAAGGTGCCTATACCGTGGCGACCAATCGCCAGCCGGTGGTGGTTTCCATCCAGGACTTCCAGAAGCAACAAGGGATCGGCGACAAGAAGTGGCTGAAGATCACCGGCGGCGAGCTCGACACCCTCAACAGCGTCTACAACTCCGGCACCGGCAGTGAGGATGCCAAGGAGATCTACGTGCCGGTCGTGGTCCCGGGGGAAGACTCGACCAAGAGCCCCATCCGCCTGCTCCTGCTCACCAAGGATCCGGAACTGGTCAGCTTCATCAACGAGGGCCGCAAGATCGATGGCAGCTCGCCGGGGAAGGCTCTCGAATTCGCCGCCAAGAACGCCAGCAAGCTCCGCCCAAAGCGTGATGTCGAAGGCCTCGTCGAGTTCGGTCTGGATTCCGACGACAAAAAGCGGGCCAAGATCAACAAGCTCTACGCCAACATGGATCCAAAGGCGCTCATCCTGCAGGACGGCGAGAAGCCGAGCCTGGGGAAGGCCATCGGCATGATGGTGGGCGGCCTGCTGCTCGGCCTCTTCTCTCTCCGCGGCTTCGTGAAGAAGCCCGCAGCGGCATAGGTTTCATCGGGGACAGGGCCCGGGCTTTGCCTTGCCTGAATCCATCTGGACACTCCCCCACCGCTTTCTAAGCTGGGAGCGGTGAAGTCCCGTGCCATCCTCCTGCTTCTCGCCGCGCTGATCGTCGCGGGAGTGACGCTGGCGTTTCGCGCGGCGCGTGCGCCGGAGGACCAAGGCGCGGACTTCACCGCAGTTACCCGGGAGAAACCTTCAAAGCCGGGTTCAGCCAATCGGACCTTGCTGCATGACGAGCGCTATCCTGAATTGGATCCCGCTTTGACGAGGATTGTCCACCGTTTGGAGGCGGAGCTTGAGGAGTGGCAAGGCAAGCGCCCGCCCTACATCCACCCCGCCCTCCACCGCAAGGAATGGCAGGAATTCACGCGGGCCAAGATCGGGCAGCTTCAGACCGAACAAATCGCCGCTCTCGCGGCGGCCTTGGACAGAGCGGAAGAGCCGGGCGGCATGGTCGACTATGTAGAGGCAATCTATTTCGTTTGGGGCTCCAGGGACCACGCGGCTGCCCGCGCGCACATCTTGCAAGCTGCCGCGGAGGGCTTACCGAATTGGGCTGGATACACGACCTCGATGCCCGGCTCCGTCTTCTCCAACCTGGAGAGCTACAGGATCGCGAACCTGGGCTTCGCCTCTAGCCATCCGCAAGAAGCATGGGACGTCTTCCTCGCGGACAAGGATGATCCGGCCGCGACCGGTTCGCTGGAGACCCGAACTCTCCTCTACGACGTCTTCAAGGCCTACTCGGGGGCTTTACCCCGGGAAGCACTGCGTCTCTATCAGGGCGAGCAGGATCCGGACACGCGGCGCGACATGTTTTATGGCTATGTGACCGGGGCACCCGCGGGACAGGATTGGGAAATGCTCTCGGGTGAATTCGATCGCCTGGCAGCCCTCGGCAAGAGTCCGGAACCCGATGAATTCACCACCCGCTGGGTCGTAGAGGAACCGGAGAGGGCCTTGGAGTGGTTCGCCGCCCACGTGGACCGGGAAGATTTCAAGCGGACCCATCCGTTCTTTAGTGGGGATGAACCACAGGACTTCGACTCACGGATGAAGATGCTCGTGCTCGGGGAGCTATATCATTCCACGGAATACCGGCTGCCTGAGGCCGTCGCCGTGCTCCAGCAGCTTGCCGGCGGTGCAGACGAAGCACTGGCGGCGCGGGCCGTCTCGCAATTCATCGGTGGCACGATGTCACCCTCCTATGGGCTTCCATTGCTCGCAGTCATTCCGCGTTTCAGGTCATCCCAATTTCGCGAGGAGCTTTTCCTCCAGGCGGCCCGGGCCGTGCCATCCCGCGAGTTCACCACGGAGCACTACCCTGCGGGCTTGAGCTTCGACTACCCCAATGTCTGCCTCGACGCGGTCAGGGCCTTGGCGGCTGAGATGGAGCTGCCGGATGAGGTGCGGCAGCAAGGGGAAGCCGCTCTCCGGCAGGTCGAAGCGCAGGAAGCGGAATGTCAGCGCAACTCCCGCGGACAATAGGCCCTGTTGTCAGGGACTTATTCAGACCGGGAAGCAGGTCGCGGGTAGAAGTGACCGTTCTTTTCCTCTCGGCGGGCTGCAATCGGAAACCGCCTTGCCGTTCTTAGCCTGGAAAACCGCGCTGCCACCCTAAGCAAAAGCAGCTTAGACAGCTAAGCCGACTTCACCGGAAGGGTGAAAATTAACAAAAGTTAAATACCTCAGCGGCACCTCGCGAAATTTCCCGCGGGTGCTTTTCGGACATGTCTGGTCCGCGGCACGGCGGGAGTCCCCCAGCTGGGCGGAGTTGCGGAAACAACTCCAAACCAACGATTTCCGCTGTGCCGCGGTTTCAAAAAGGTGAGACAACGGGAGGTCTTCATCCGTTCAAAAAAATCTCACCCCACGTAAAGATTCACTTGCTGAAAAGTAAAACCACCTTGATTTTCCAAAAAATAGGACCTTAATGGGGCGCGGATGCCCCCAGCATTTCTAGGTATGACCTTCGGCTTGGTTCTCCTCGCCCTGGTCTTCGCAACCGGTCTGCCGCTCGTATGTGCCTTCATCGCCCTGATGAACGTGCGGCGCTACCGGGTGAAGGCGCATCCCTGCGAGTCGCACATGGTCCCGGCGGACGTGCGGCGGCGCATGGCACCCTGGCTCAACCGCATGGGCCACTTCGGTTTCCGCCAGGCCCAGGTATCGCGCCTGGAGAGCGCGGGCTTCGCGGAGGCGCACCGCTGGATTCTGGTCAATGACGAGGAGCGCACCTTCGCCACCCTGGAGCGCACGGTGCCGGTCTCCGGTGCGGGTCCGCGGGTCAATCTTTCCCTCTTCACGCCGCTGCGGGATGGCACACTCATTGTCACGCTCGACCACCGGCTGACCCGTCATCCCCCATCGTGGTGGCGGGATGTGCAGCGCCACTTCGGCACGGTGACGGCGCAGTGGAAGCATCACTACGCACGCATCCGCGGCGACCAGGGCCGGATCATTCCACCGCTGGAGAAGTTCACGGAGATGCTCGCGGCGGACGAGGAAGCGCGCCATGCCTCACTCGTCAGCGGCGGGGAGTTCACTCCCACCAGCCAGGACCCGGATGTCCTGCGCCTGCGCCTGACTTCCCTGCCCGCGCGGGTCTTGCCGATCCTCGGCGATTTCTTTCGCGGCCGCTATTTCCGCTCCACCACGCGCCGCGATGTGGCGGCGCCGGCGAAGGCCAAGCTGGATGAGAACGAACGGGTCGGCGGAACCATGGGGCTCTCGCTTAACCAGGCAGTGGAGCAGGACCTCACCCGCTACCGCGCGCTGCAGACGGTGGGTTCCAGCCCGATCGACTACTTCCGCCGCTTTGTCCTGCTGGCCGCCACGGCCGCCCTCTTCATCTTCCTCTTCGGCCAGGACCAGCCGCTGCAGACCGCGCTCACGGTGATCGTGTTGTCCGCGCTGCATGAGGCCGGCCACTGGCTGCCGATGCGTCTCTTCGGTTACCGCGGGATTCCGCCGGTCTTCGTGCCCTTCATGGGTGCCACGGAGCGCGGCCGCAAGCTCCACGCCCCGGCTTGGCAGCAGCTCGTGGTGGCCCTGGGTGGTCCCATCCCCGGCCTGATCGCCGGTCTGGCGATGCTGGCCCACGGTTACTTCCGCCCGGACACGCCGCTCTGGCTGCTGGATGCCGCCGGCATGGCGGTGGCGCTGAATGCCCTGCACCTGCTGCCCGTGCTGCCGATGGATGGTGGCAAGATCATCGACCTGCTGGTTTTCCGCGATCTGCCGCTGCTGCGTCCCTTCTTCACGGTCACCTCTTCGATCTCCGCCTTCGCCGCGGCGCTGGCCTTGCGCTCCCGCGTGCTCAAGCACATCGCCATGCTCATGCTCGGCGGCGTGATCTGGGACGTGCGCACGATCCAAGTGGTGCGCGGCGCGCGCAAGCTGCCCTGGGCCGGTGAGGTGAATGACGAGGGCGAGGCCCTGCGCCGCATCTTCCGCGGCCTGCGCCAGGAAGGCCACGGCTCCTTCATCGGCACCGATGGCTGGCACAAGAAGATCGAGGCACTTTTGTTAGAAGTGATGCGCAAGCGTCCGAGCCTGGCCACGCGTTTCGCGGGCGGTTCGCTCTTGCTGGTCTCCGGCGCGATGCCCTGCCTGCTCTTCGTGGGCGTGCTGCTCGGCCCCGTGCTGGGCGATGCCGGACGAGTGGTGAGGACAGCCGAGCACGTCACCGAGTTCCGCAAGAACTTCCCGAAGGAGAATCGCACGCTCTCCTCCGAGGATCGCCTGGATCTCGTGAATCTCGCCGGCCAAACCGAGAAGGGCCCGGACGGCACGCCCTATTCGCATCTCGACCAGCCGCGCAAGGTGGCGGCGCAGGTCACCGAACGGATCGGCCCCCGCATCGACAAGCTGGACTGGCAGAAGGCGGCCATCGCTTCCCGCACGAATGTGATCGGTGCGCAGATCCTGCCGATCTGGGTGGAGGTGCAAGTGCGCCAGCTTGAGCAAGCCGCCAATGAGGGCCGCAAGCCGGACACCCTGCACCGCGCCGACCAGCTCTTGCAGATCTTCTCCGAGATCGAACCGGCTACCAGCCTGGAGCGCCGCGAAGCTTTCACACAAGCAGAGCTGCGGGTGCTGCGCGTAGTCGAGCGGGAATCCGCTTCGGGCCACTTCGATGAGACCTCGCTGGCGCTCATGATCAAGCGGATCTCCGACCGCCACGCCGAGCCGAATCCCGAGATCGAAGGCCTTCTGTTAGTCGCGGCCTGGGCTGAGCGCACGCGTCTCTCCGCTACTTCGGATGCGGCGGCGCAGGCCTCGCTCGATCCACGTTTCTGGCGCGATCTCTACCCGCGCATCCGCACCGTGCGGCGCTTGCTGGCGGAGCAGGATAACACGCTGGTGCCCGCATCGGTGGCCTTGGCGCGTCACTGGCGGACCACCCGCCGCGTGGGTGAGCTGCCGCCGCAGATGGGCATGCCGGTGATGGTCTCCGCCGGAGAGGCCACGCTGATTGTGGATTTCTGCGAGCAGCACCGCGAGCTCACCTGGCGCCGCCTCTCCGCCTTGTCCGCGTTGAAACTGGAAGAGTACCGCCAGAGCCACAAGGGTCAGTTCCCGAAGATGGGCTACTACACCCTGCCGGGCGGCGCGATCATCGAGCTCCAGAAGCCGAAGGACGAGGACGGCGGCGGGCCGCACTTGCACCTCACCGACCGCCGCGACCAAATCTCCCTGCGCATCCCGACCTGGCTGGCCCCGGCCACGCTGCCCGTGCCGCCGACTACTCCCCCGCTCGACTACGACTGCCCGCTCTACGGATCGAAGATCCCGCCGGAGCTGTCCGAGCTGTCGCCCAGTTGGTAGGCGGGAAGAGGACATCGGGCGATTCGGTGATTGGGTGCTAGAGTCCGCGGGGTTCCGCGCTTTCCGACTACAAGCCCTACGCGATTTTGGAATTGTTAGGATTGGTTAGAGAAGTTAAGAAGCGCGCGGCATATCTCCTGCCGTTTAACCCCTCCACATGAAAACGCTTATCCTCCATGGGCTCGCCCTGTGCGCGCTGCTCGCTCCCTTCCACGCAAACGCGGTCGAAGAAAAGAAAGCTCCCAAGCCTCCGGTTCTCTTCGGCGGCTGGGCTGCCGGCAAGACCTTCACCTACACGGTGAGCGCCAAGACCTCAGCTGCCCAATCGCTGGGCGGCAGCCCGGTGCCGGTCCCCGTGCCGAAGGGCATCCCCTCCTACCAGGTGGGCGAAGCGGTGAAATTCACCATCGGCAAGAAGGGCGAGCTGCTCGCACCGAAGGGCCTGAAGATCGCCTTCCAAGCGGACGGCGTCAGCTCGAATCAATACGTGAACATCCCGACCGCGAAGGCACCGACGCCTAACTTCGCCTTCGTGCTGAAGAACACGAGCACCAACGAGCCGACGGGCGGCGTGCAGCTGACCTTCTATCAGATCAAGCGCAAGGGCTTCAACGTGACCACCACGATGGTGACCTACTCGCTGAATTGAGCGAGCGCCTGACATTCGAATTTCGCATGAAGGAGGGCCAGCGCCCTCCTTCACTGCGTACTGGACTGGAAGTGGCCACCGGCGATCCGCGCCCTCGCCTCCCCCACCAGGAAGAGCGAGCCCGCGATGAGGACGGGGCCATCTTCCTTCAAGGCGGCATCGAATGCCGCGCCGAAGGTGGCGTGACAGACATGCGGCGGCGCGCCTTCCGGCAGGGCCGCAGCAAGTTCCTCCGGCGGCAGGGCGCGCGGCGTGACCACCGGGCAGATGTGAATGGCCGATGCCAGCGGCGCGAGCAGGGCCAGGATGCCTTGCACATCCTTCGCGGCCACAGCGCTGAAGACGAGGCTGGCCTTGCGCCCGCGGAATTGCTCGCGCCAGGTCTCCGCCAGCATGGCAGCACCTTGGGGATTGTGTGCACCATCCAGGATCACTTCCCGCCCGGCATGCTCCAGCCGCTCGAAACGGCCCGGCCAGCGCACCACGGACAGCCCGTGCTGCACCACACCATAGGAAAGATGGACGCCCGCCGCATACAGGCACTCCAGCGCCAGCGCCGCATTCCAGCGCTGGTGAGGCCCCGGCAGGGTGAGCGAGTAGCCCTCAAGCGGCTGCTCGACGAAGCTGAGCGGCGAGCGCCGTTCGTTCGCCTCCTTCTCTAACACCTTTCTGACCCCCGCTTCCTGCGGCGCGGAAATCACCGGCTTGCCCTCAAGCATGATCCCCGCCTTCTCCGCCGCGATCAGCTCCACCGTCTCGCCCAGCCACTGCATGTGATCCAGGCCGATGGGCGTGATCGCACAGACATCCGCCGGCACCGCAGTGGTCGCATCAAGCCGGCCACCCATGCCGGTCTCCAGCACGATGATCTCGCAGCCGCATTCGCGGAACCAGCGCATGGCCAGCGCCGTGGCGATTTCGAAGAAGGTCGGGTGAGGATCGAAGGTCTCGCAGATGCCGCGGAGCTCCGTGAGCATGGCCGCGCATTCTTCTTCCGGGATCTCATTCCCCGAGACACGGATGCGCTCGCGGAAGTCCACCAGGTGCGGCGAGGTGAAGAGCCCGCAGCGATTCCCCGCGGCACGCGCGACCGAGTCGATCATCGCGCAAGTACTACCCTTGCCGTTGGTCCCGGCGACGTGGATCACCTTCACGCCATGCTTGGGATAGGCCAGATACTCCTTCAGCAAACGCCGCGGCCCTTCCAGCCCCAGCTTGATGCCGAAAAGCTGCGTGGAGAAAAGCCAGTCGATGGATTCAGGGTAGGTCATCACTCGCTTTCAGGGACACGCCGTTCAAGGCCGAAGGAAGAGTCTTGCGACCGATGCTTGACCACCATCACCCAAAGTATTTCCCCAATCTCGTCAGGGACATAAATCACCGACCATGGAAGGGTTCTAAAAGCCGCCTTTCTGAATTTTCCTTCGGCGGGAAATCCAAATCCCGGATGTTGGGCGAGCTTCTCAATGAGAGCTTTCAATTCAGCCTTGAACTTGCGCGCGGCCAGCGGCGACCGATCTGCCAAGTATTCAAACGCCGCACTGGCATCCTGCCGGGCATCCACGTGATAACGGATCTCCATCGCTCAGTCGCCGAGGGATCGCATCAACTCTTCATGACTGACCCAAGCGGTCGGATTCTTCTGCAGATGCTCCCAGCGTTCGGATGCCAAGCGGAGCATTTCGTCGTCCTCGGCAGTCCCGTCGATTCTGAGAAGCACCTCTTCAGCCACGGCGCGACGCTCCTCCGGTTCCAAAGCCATGATCTCCTGGATAAGCGCCATGCCCTTCTCACTCATGCTTCTTAGCTAGCACGAAATCCCCACCGAGTCCACTCCCCTCACCCCGCCACCGGCATCATGTAGCCGAGCAATTGGGCGAGCTGATCGCGCAAGCGCGGGCGCGGGACGATGGCGTCCACCAGGCCGTGATCGAGCATGAACTCGGCGGTCTGGAAACCAGCGGGCAGGGCCTGATGGGTCGTTTCCTTCACCACGCGCGGACCGGCGAAGCCGATCATGCACTTCGGCTCGGCCAGATTGATATCGCCGATGGTCGCGAAGGATGCCGTGACCCCGCCGGTGGTCGGATGGGTCATCACGGAGATGTAGGGCAGGCCTGCCTCCGAGAGCCGGGCGAGCGCACCGCAGGTCTTCGCCATCTGCATGAGCGAGAGCATGCCCTCCTGCATGCGCGCGCCGGAGGATGCGGAGATGATGATCATGCCGCGCTGCTCCTTGATCGCGAGTTCCACCGCGCGGGTGATCTTCTCACCCACCACCGAGCCCATGGAGCCGGCGAAGAACTTGAAATCCATCACCGCGATCATCGCGGGCTGGTGGCCGATGGTAAGACGCCCGGTCACCACGGCATCATCCATGCCGGTCTTCTCGCGCATACCGGCGATCTTCTCCTGGTAGTTGAAGAAGCCGAGCGGGTTGGCGGAGATCATCCCCTGCTCTGTCTCGCTGAAGCTGCCGGCATCCGCCACCAGCTCGATCCGCTCGCGCGAATCCATGAGGAAGTGGTAGCCGCAGTGGTGGCAGGTCTGGAAATGCTGCTTGAGCTCCAGCGTGTGGAGCATGGCCCCGCAATCGGGGCACTTGGTCCAGAGACCCTCCGGCATGTCGTCGCGGCCGCGGCCGCGGCGGAGGGGTGGCTTGTTGAAGATGCCCATGAGTGGTGAGGCGGGAAGGCTAGCCGCGCATCACGGTGACGACAACCACCTTTTGGACCCCGGCGCGGCGCAGGACGCGGGCACACTCCCCGGTGGTCGCACCGGTGGTGAAAACGTCGTCTACCAGCACCACCCCGCCCGGTGGTTCCTTGGCCAGCAGCGCTTTGCCTTCCTTGGACAGGACGAAGGCGCCGCGCAGATTTTGCAGGCGCTGGGACCGGCTCAGGCGGGTCTGGCTGCCGGTGCCGCGCTGCCGGACCAGGGCCCGGCAGCAGGGCAGCCCGGTGATGGCGGAGATCGGCCGGGCGATCTCCTCCGCCTGGTTGAAATAGCGCCACAGCTCCCGGCGGCGGTGGAGCGGCACGGGCACCAGCGGCCAGCCCCCCTGCAGTGCCTCCAGCAGCCGCGGGTCTTCCTCAAAGGCGCGCGCGGCGAGCCGCCCAAGCTCGGGCCCAAGGTGGATCCGCTTCTGGTACTTCAGCTCGTGGATCATGCCGAGCACCACCGGGTGATTCGCCACCGCGGGCCGGGCGAAGGCGAAGTCGAAGTGCAGGCTGCGGCAATTCGGGCACTCGAAGCTGCCCTCGATCCTGCCCTCGAATTCCTCCCCGCAGCGCAGGCAGAAGGGCGGGCGCAGCGAGGGGATCGCCGCCCGGCAGGGCTCGCACAGCGCGTGATTCCCCGGGGTCGCACGGCCGCAGGCACTGCAGATGGAGGGAAACATCAGGTCCAGGCAGCGGCCCCACCAGGCGCGCCAGCCTTTTGGCGGCAGGTCCGCCTGCGGGAAGACGCCGGGTGCCGCCTCCTCCTCCATGACCTAGGAGCGGTAGTCCGCCACCCGCTCGGGGCTGCGGGTCATGGCATGGACCAGGATGCCGGTGACGGCGATGACCGAGAGCGGCAGCAGGCCCTGCTTGAGCGTCTCACCCACGAACCAGCGGACCGAATCCGGGAGATTCGCCACCGGGTGGGTCAGGTCGTTGAAGATCTTTTCCCCGAAAATCCAGCCGGCGTGCAAGCCGATCGGCAGCCACAGGGAAGCCGTGCGGTAGCGGGCATAGGCCAGCACCGCTCCCACCCCAGCAAGCACGAGGATCTTCGAAACCAATGGCAGAGGGTCCCCGAATTGGGCGAGGATCTTCCCCAGCACGAAGAAGCCCGCGCCGGAAGACTCGGGATTCGGGATCTGCACCGTGTCAGGCAGCGAAATGAAATGCACGAAGGCGAAGAGGAGGGATAGCACCGTGATCGCCGCGGCAGGCCGCAGGGCCCGCAGGAAGATGCCGAGCAACACGCCACGGAAGAGAATCTCCTCGATCACCGCCACCACCACCGCCGTGGGCACCGCGCCCTTCAGGGACTTCCCCCACTCGATCGCCTGCACGTAGCGGTTCGGTGCGCCGCGCGTGGAGGCATGGGCATCCACCCACATGAAGCAGCCGGACTGGATCATCGCCCAGCCGGAGAGCAGGAGCAGCCCGGCGGCAAGGACGAAGCCGGTGCCGAACTGCGTCCAGCCCTGCGGATTCCGCTTCAGCGGCTGGCCGAGATTGGTGACCACCAGGTGATCCGGCAGCCGCAGGGACCAAGGCGTATCGCGGAACTTCCCCGGCGCGCGCCCGAGCCGGAGCCAGCCCAGCAGGGGGAAGAGCAGCAACACGGCGGAAATCAGCACCGAGCGGTTGAAGAAGCGCGGGAACTTCGATCGGTCCGCCGCCTCTGCCAGCCACTTGATCGCCTGATTCCCCTCTTTCCCGGCGAATACTTCCGCCAAGCCCTTGCCCCACTGATAGAGCCAGGGGGAGATCACCGCGCCGAGAATCAAGGTGCCCGCCACGTAGGCGAAAATCTTCAGGACATCGCTCAGTTGGCCGCCGCTCCGCACGGGCGCAGACTGGGGGGGGAAGTTCTAAATTCCAAATTCCAAATTCCAAATTCCGGCGGGTGGCCGCGAACCGCCGGCAGGGCGCGTGGCAGGAAATCTCAAATCCGGGATTGGGAATTTAGGATTTGGAATTTCGGCGTTGGAACTTCGCCCCCGCCCCCCCAGCCTCCGCGGCATGGAGAGTCACGAGTGGCGCGAGAGAACCGAGGAAGGCCTGCGCTTCTGGCGCGCATCCCGCCACGCCAACCGCTGGACCTTCCAGACCACCCTCAAGACCGATCCGGATTGGCAGCCCATCGACCCCGTCCCGCGGGAGCTGTGGGCGGAGCTGCGGGATATCCTGTGGAAGAAATACCAGCGGAAGAGGTGCCCCTGGGAGTGGATCGAGGCGATTGATAAGTTGCTGGCGGAGGAGGAGCCCAACGCGTGAGCAGGATTCCCAGATCAACGGCATTTCTCCTGCCCTTGCTCGCCTTGGCGATCATGGCCGCGGGGATTGCATGGTGGAATCCGGCGAGAACTTACAGCTCCGGCGTGGGGAGCGGTTCCTACGTCTTCGATGCCGACGGGAAACCTTGTGTGGCCATCGTGAACGTCCACATTGAGAAGGAACGCCGCCTGAGCGGAGAAGTCCTTACGCGGGCGAGACTGGAGGGAGCGATGGCTGTGATCATCTTGGAAGACTTGAAGAGCAAAGACTGGCTCGAAGAGATTCACCAGATGAGTACCTCCGGCGAATGGACCACGAGCAAGGGCACCATCAACCCGCAAAACATCGCTCTGGTCGATCGCGACGGCGGGACCACATATCTCGGTCCCGCGGATCACGCGGCCGAGGTCGTGATTTCCGGAGATTGGCCACCGGAAGAATGCGCGAAATTGCTGGCCTGCCGCGTACTCAATCGGGATTCGCAGGCCTATAAGGAGCTTCTTGGGAACTTCAAAACGGGCGGCCCGGTAAAATAAATAAAGGGCCGATGTTAGCGCGGTGTTGCGGGAATCTTCTTCCGTCCCGATTCAAAACCCCTCTCGTAACACAGCGGTGCGCGCCCTTGGGTGATCAGGCTGGGGAGCGGGGTGAGCGTATCGACCTCGATCAGCTTCTTCCCCTTCGCCTTCGCGAGTTCGCTGCGGTGGCGGTGGAGCTCGTTGCACACGGTCTTGTGCACGGCGGCGATGGAGGGGCCGAACCTGTCGCGATGCACCTTCGGGCCCTCGTTCTTCTCCTCGTGGAGGATGCGGTGGACGATGATGGTGTCCACTTCCGGGTCATCCAGCCATTGCTCGAAGGGGATCTCGCAGGCCACGCCGCCATCCATGTAGCGCTGCTCCCCCACCCTCTGGACCGTCAGCAGGCCGGGCACGGCGCAGCTGGCGACGATGAGTTGGGCCAGCGGGCCCTCGCGCAAAATCACGGGGCAATGGCTCACCGCATCGGTCACAGCGATCTCCATGCTGGGCACGCGGAGCTCGGAGAGATCGATGCCATCGACGAGTCGCTCCAGGCGCTGGATCGCACGTTTTCCGGAGAAAACGCCGGAGGCCCAGAAGAGGCTGAGCACGCCGGGCAGGCGGAAAACCGCGCCCCAATCGAAGAAAGACCAGCGCAGCGCGGGATCGAGCACGGCGTCCTTCAGCGCCTCCCCGCGCAGCCCGGCAGCGTGGAGACCACCGGCCAGCGCCCCGGCGGAGGAGCCGGCGATCTTCGCGGGATGCAGCCCGGCGGCGGCCAAGCCATTCAGGAAGCCCGCGTGGGCGTAATAGCCCAGCAGCGAGGATCCTAGGGCGACGGCGAGGCCGGGTGTGACTGACTCCATGGGTGGACGAACGCGGCGCACGGTAGGGGCACCCCGCATGGCAAGGCAAGGCCGGTGAGTTTTCAGTTTCCAGCGGCCCATTCCGGAGCGAAAATCCGCGGCGATGTCAGCGGCTGCGGTGAATTACAAGGTGGGCAATGAAAAGCTGGTCCGGGTCTTGGACGCGGCCTCCGCGCATTTGCGCGGCCTGCTGACGAAGCAGGGCCGGCCGGAGGGCGCCCTGCGGATCGCGGTGATCGGCGGCGGCTGCAGCGGCCTGCAATACAAGATGGACCTGACCGATGGCCCGCGGGACCGTGATATCCTGGTGCCGAGCAATGGCGTGAACGTGGTGATCGATCCGAAGAGCGCGCTCTTCGTGAGCGGCAGCGAGCTGGATTGGTCGGATGACCTTCAGCAGGGCGGCTTCAAGGTGAGCAATCCGAATGCGGTGGTGACTTGCTCCTGTGGCGAAAGCTTCGCAGCCTGACGATGGATCCTTTCGCTCGCCTGGGACTGGAGAAGCGGCTGGCGATTTCCGAGGAGGAACTCCGTGAGGCCTTCCGCGCCGCGGGCAAGCGCGATCATCCGGATGCCGGTGGCACGGGGGAGAACTTCCGCGCGCTGCAGGAAGCTTATGCGCGCTTGTCCAGTCCGGCGAAACGTCTGCGCGCTTGGCTGGAAGCGAACGGTGTGACGGGTGAGGAACGCGGTGCGATCTCGCCGGAGTTGTTAGATCTATTCTCGAAAGTGGGAGCCGCGCTGCAAACGGCGGATGATGTTGCCAAGCGTCGTGCCGCGGCATTGAGCACACTGGCCAAAGCGATGCTTGAGCCCGCGGTGCAGGCCGCGAGGGAGAAGCTGGAGGAAGCCCTGGCAGAGCTGGCGCTGGCGTTTCAGGCGCAGGAGGCTGCCTTTCCGCAGATCGAGTCGGGTGGCGGTGATCCATGGCGGATCGCGCGGGATCTGGCCTTCCTGGAGAAGTGGCAGGCGGAGCTGAAGGCGCGCTTTGCGGGGCTGTGGTAAACGGCCCGCCCCATGCCTGCCCCCCGGGACCGCGGAGGCTCTGCCCCGCAGAAGCGACCGGTCAGGCGCGCTCCATCTCGCAGATCGAATTAGAAGCGCCGTCGCTCTCGCTGCTACACCTTCCTGCTCACCACTCTCATGGACCACTCTGCGGGGCCGAGCCCTCCACGGTCCCGGGGGGCAGGCATTGGCTCAGCACGCCTTCTTCTCCAGCTTGCGCGGCAGCGCCGCCTCTAACAGATATGCCAAGGCCACCGAAAGCAGCACGCTCACGCCGAAGGTCCACGCAGCAGAAATGCCGAACTCCATCAAGTGGCGCGTTGCCGGGTGCCCAGGCCAGTGCGTCGCCATGTGCATCACGATGGGCTCCTCTTTGACTTTCAGGTCCATCTCCTCCGAAAGAATCTTCATCTTCAGCTGCTCAAGATAGCGCTGCTTGGAATTGAACTCCTCCAGCAATTCATCCTGCGGCCGCTTGTCCGCCAGCAGCAGGCCGCGGAACTCGCCGCGAATGGCTTCAATCTCGGCTTGGGTCTTCTCCGCCTCGGCCTTCCAGCGCTCGATCTCCGCGGAGCATTGGCTCGCCTGCTCTGCCGTGGCGCGCTCCATGCTCCGTCTAACAATGGCATCGCAGGCCTTGATCGAGTCGGCGGGGCCATCCTTGCGAACCTTCACCTCAACGAAGGCCGTTCCTGGCTCGGCCTCGCAGCTCACCAAAGAACGAAGCCTCGCCACCGCCTGCGTTTCGCTCATCCGCCAGGCGACGGCAAGACCAGCATCCGCGACTGCCCCTTGCAAGACCTCGGGAGAGGTGGCCGTGACGAAAATCGGCGTGGCAGCACGTGGAGCGGTATAGCCACCCAGCGTGCAAAAACCCGCGGGACGGACCATGACCACCGCCATCGCATGATCCCAGCGGAGCCGTTCCCTATGCAACACCAGCAAGCCGAGCAGTGCCAGCAGCGGCACACTCCACAGCACATGTCGCCAGCGGTAGAGCAGGAAGGTGGGATGCCAGCGGCGGATCTCAGGAGCACTCATTCGAGGATTGGATCTCAGGGACGATCTCTTCCTTCACCAGCTTCCGCGGGACCAAGGCTTCAAGCAGGTAAGCCAAGACAAGCGCGATCAACACGCTTACACCGAAGGTCCATGCAGAGGCGATGCCGAAAACCTTTAGATCGCGCGCCTCGGGATGGCGCAACCAATGGGTAGATTGAATCTCCCGAAATGGGCCCACATAGTCCACGCAACCATCGTACATCATGTCTCTCTTCAGCTGCTCCACCAGTCGTCGCCCCTCTTGAATCCTGGTAAGATCCTCGAATCGCTGCGCTTCGTCTCCAGGGTTCTCGATCGTGGGCTTGCCTGCAAGGAATTCAACACGACTCGCTTCGATCTTGGCCTCAAGCTCCGCAATCGCCTTTTGGAGGACGGCCTCTTTTTCGGCCCTGGAATGAGCGAGACTAGCATCAAAGGCGACTGTCAGCTTCTCGCAGAGCTTGGTTTCGATCGCCTTGGAAAGCTCCAAGGCGTCGCCATCGCTGAGCTTGCGGACCTTGAGTTCGAAGAGCCCGGAGTCTGGAGCGATGTCGCAGATCACGCGGCTTCTCAAATATTCCGCAGCTTGGAAATCGGTCATGCCCCTGGTATCCGCGAGACCGCAGTCGTGGGCCGCCTTGCCTAAAACTTCGGGCGAGCGGGTGAGATCGAATAGCTGCGAGATCCGGGATGGGCGCGAGCCGGAAAAAAGGCTGCTGCTCAGGTCAACGCCGTAGCTCGCCGTGACGTGGTCGAAGCGCAGGCGACTCCAATGAAGTCCCAGCAGAACGAGCAGCGCTACCAACGGCAGCGCCCACAGCACATGCCGCCAACGGTAGATCACAAAGGCCGGATACCAGCAGCGTGCGGAGAGGATCATGAGACGGAGAAGAATTCGCCGTCAGCAGTACGGCGCGGTTCAAGAACCTCGGCAAGATAAGCTAGGCCGATGGCGAGGCAGAGGCTAATCCAGAAGAGAGGACCCGCGCTCTTGCCAAAGTCCCCAAGGCGATCGGAAAATGGAGTAGTCCGCCAGGATGGTTCTTCATGAACCAAAACAGGGGAGTCGAGCAGAACGCAGCCCATGGACCTTGAGACAAGTGCCTCGTGAACCTTCTGAAGCCCCGCCAAGCACATACGCTCCTCTTCTGCCTCCAGACTGGTTTCGCCGTGCGTCTCGATGGTAGACGCAAGTTGCAACTTTGCCGCTTCGACTCCGTTTGCGGCGTCTTGAATTTCGGTCGCCTCGCGCAAGACCCTATCACGGTCGCGCTTTTCACGGCATGTCGCCATGGCACGGTCCAGAATCGCTTGGCAAAGAAGAGGGGCATCGACACGGGGACACCTCTTTACCTCCACCTCAAACAGCCGGGTGCCGTCGATGGGATTGCAATCCACGAAAGACCTCAGACGCGATGCCCCCTCTTCCCTGCTGATCCCCCAACACGCCGGGAGATTCATTTCTTCCGCCACGGCCGTGATGACTTCCGGGGAACGAACCAGCGCTTGAAAATCCTGCGAATAACCAAGCGTGCCCGGACGCACTTGAACCACAGCCATCACCGAGTCCCGCCGGAATTCCAAGAGATGCCAGATCAACGAGGTCAACAGCGCCGCCAGCGGCGTGAGCCAGAGCAGAAAGCCCCAACGGCTCAGCACGGACACGGGACTCCAGCGCTGGGGCGGAGTCGTGTTCACGGGCATTGCTTTGCCATACAAAGCCCGACTTGGCAAGGCAGTTTCTTCACGGGAATCGCCGAAATTTTCCGCGCGGCGGAGCGCGGAATCTGCTAGATCCCTGCAATGATTGAGCATCGCTATCCGGAATTCCACCCGGTGGCCCCCCTGCCCTCCGGGGCAGAGCTGGTGGCCGCCTTGGATTTCCGCCGTTTGCCGAAGATCCTCCTGCACGAGCACCTCGATGGTGGCCTTCGTCCCGCGAGCATCATCGAGCTGGCGCAGCAGAGCGGCTACAGTGGCCTGCCGACTTCCGATCCGGATGAACTGGCCGCGTGGTTCCACCGCGGCGCACAACGCGGGAACCTGCCGGAATATCTGGAGGGCTTTGCCCACACCATCGCGGTGATGCAGACGAAGGATGCACTGGGCCGCGTGGCCTATGAGTTCCTGGAAGACATGGCGAAGGACGGGGTGGTCTATGCGGAGATCCGCTTCGCGCCGGTCTTCCACACGCAGCAGGACCTGACGCAGGACGAGGTGGTGGAGGCGGTGCTCGATGGCCTGGAGCGCGGGCGCAAGGAATTCGGCGTGGAGTGGGGCCTGATCATCTGCGCGATGCGCGACCGCACGGACTCGCTGGAGGCCGCGGAGCTGGCGATCCGCTGGCGGGACCGCGGCGTGGTTGGCTTCGACCTGGCGGGCGGCGAGTTCGGCCACCCGCCGAAGAAGCATGTGGATGCCTTTCATGCGATCCAACGGGCGAACTTCTACATCACCATCCACGCGGGCGAGGCCTTCGGGCCGGAGTCGATCTGGCAGGCGCTGCAGTGGTGCGGCGCGCACCGGCTCGGGCACGGCACGCGATTGCGGAATGACATCGAGCTGCGGCCGGATGGTTCGCTGAAGTTGGGAACCCTGGCGCAGTATATCCTCGACCGCCGGATCCCACTCGAGATGTGCCTTTCCAGCAATGTGCACACGGGTGCCTGTGCCAGCTTCGAGGAGCATCCCTTCGCGCTCTTCCATCGCGCTGGCTTCCGGGTTTTCCTGAATACGGATGACAGGCTGATGAGCGACACGGAGATGTCCAAGGAGCTGTCGATCGCCACCACCACCTTCGGCCTCAGCCTGGTGGAGCTGGAGAAGATGACCATGAACGCGATGAAGAGTTCCTTCGCGCCGCACGAGACGCGGGTGGCGCTGCTGCGCCAGCGGCTGCTGCCGATGTACTCCATGCTCTTTGCGGAATTGACGGCGAAGGCCTTTGCATCCCAACTTCCCAAGAACCCCCATTTTTCATGAACGTCCCCGAACGCATCCTGATGGGCCCCGGCCCGAGCACCGTCCCCTCCCGCATCCTCCGCGCCATGGCCTCGCCCACGCTGGGTCACCTGGACCCGCGCTACATCGAGATCATGGACCACACCTGCGTGATGCTGCGCAAGGTCTACCAGACGGAGAACGCGCTGACCTTCCCTGTATCCGCCACCGGCATGGCCGGGATGGAGTGCGTGGTGACGAATCTGTTAGAGCGCGGGGACGAGGCGATCGTCTGCGTGAACGGGGTCTTCGGCACGCGGATGGTGGACATGATGGAGCGCCAAGGGATCGTGGTGCACCGCATCGATGTGCCCTGGGGCGAGATCTTCCCGCTGGAGATGCTGGCGGAGGCGATCGACAAGCACGCGGATGCGAAGGCGCTGGCGATCGTGCATGCGGAGACTTCCACCGGAGCACTGCAGCCCTTGGAAGGACTTGCGGAGCTGGTGCATGACTCGGGCATGCTTCTGATCGTGGATGCCGTGACCTCACTGGGCGGCCATCCGCTGAAGGTGGATGAATGGGGCATCGATGGGATTTACTCCGGCACGCAGAAGTGCTTGTCCTGCCCGCCGGGACTCTCGCCCGTGTCCTTCTCGCCGCGGGCGCTGGAAGTGATCGAGGGGCGCAAGACGAAGGTGCAGAGCTGGTACTTCGATACGACGATGCTCAAGGACTACTATAAGGGTAGTGGCAAGCGCGCCTACCACCACACCGCGCCGGTGAACATGATCTACGCGCTGCACGAGGCGCTGGTGATCGTGCTGGAGGAAGGTCTGGAAGCCCGCCATGCGCGGCACGCCCGGCTGCACCGTCGCCTGCGCGCAGGCTTGGAGTCCATGGGGATCAGCTACGTGCCGGAGCATTCGCTGCACACGCTGAACTGCATCCACATCCCGGAAGGGGCGGATGATGCCGCGGTGCGGGCGAAGCTGCTGGATGACTACTCGATCGAGATCGGTGCCGGACTGGGGCCCTTCGCGGGGAAGGCATGGCGGATAGGCCTGATGGGGCACTCGGCCACGCAGGCGAATGTGGATCTGGTGCTGGCGGCGCTGGTGGATTGCCTGGAGTAGAAGCGATATGAAAGCGACGACATGGCTTCCTGCGTTCGCCTTGGTGGCAGCATCCTTTCCGGCGATGGCACAGGAAGCCAAGCCGCAGGAAGAAGTGCCGGCGGCACTCGCGGGGCTGAGATTCGTGCGGGAAGAGGCGGTGTACTGGTATGTCTATTTCGGGAGTGAGAAAGAAGGGAAGTGGATGCCCTTCATTCAGATCATTACCGCCAAGAAGGCTCTCGGCGGAAACAAGAACAATCCCAAGCCGTGGCTGGCACCAGGAGCTGTATTCTTCAAGGACGGACCGATGGCAGGACGTTTCAAGTTCATCGGCTTCACCCAAAAGGAAATCAAGAGCGCCAAGACCGGGACGACGCACTGGGTCACGGCAGCGGAATACGAGGATCAAAAACCTAACAAGAAGGGATCCAAATACCAAAGCATTGAAGGTTTGCATGTGGGTGACGACGGTGCCAGTCCCCTCAGTGATAGCACCGCGGTATTTTCGCTCCCGCCGCTTGGCAATGGCGCTCCGGTGGAATTCAAGGTCGAGGAATTGACGAACTTCGCACTGCCACCCGACGCGAAGACGAAGGATTTCTTCTTGAAGGAGGTCACCCCGGCAAAGGTCGTGGTGGAATACAAGGACAGCTCGGGCGGCACCCGGAACCTTACGATTCCGAAGAGCAAGTGAGGAGAAGAAGCCTTACAACCCCGGAGCTGCCCCTTACCCACATCCTTCCATGTTCGTGAGCAGGTAGCGGCTCTACCGCTGGGAACGCGGAGCCACCGGCCCGCAGAGTGGTCCCTTGAAATATGCCACATCTTCCGGTCTGGAGAATGGCGGCGGCGCTATCCATACGAAGCACGAGAACAGCGAACTTGAAGGGTTGCTTCTGCGGGCCAGTGGCTCCGCGCTCCCAGCGGTAGAGTCGCTCGTGGATCAGGCTCCGTGTGGGATCATTCAGTGGGCGCGGAATAAGAGTAAGGGGCAGCCGTGAAGGCCGCTTCGCCCGACCAGTGCCAGCGACAGTAAGGTCGCTGCTCCTCACACCCCTGCGGGGTGGGCAGACATAAGAAGGGCGGGGTCTCCCCCGCCCTTCCTTGATCCATCACGCTATTTGTCGCCGCTTACTTCGCCACCTTGTAGGCCTTCTTCACGCCGGACTCATCGGTGTGAACCACGACGACGTAATCCTTCGTGATCTCCTTGAGGAAGAACTCCTTTTTCCCGGAACCCGGCGGCAGGGCGAAGTCGGTGAGTTCTTCGACTGTTACTTCCACAGGCTCGCCCTCTGCCGGACCCTTGGTCACAAAGACCGCGCTGCGGTCGTAGTAGGCATGTTCGGCAATGTCGGGCTTCGGCAGTCCATACACTGACTCGTATTTCAGCCCCTTCTTGTTAGGCTTCAGGTCCTCGAAGGTCGCGACATCGACCTCTGTTTCCGTATTGGTCCTGCGACTCGTCACTACCTTTTTAGTGATGCCGATGAACTTGAAGCGGTTCGCCATCACGCCGTCCCTGAAGAACACATCGCCAGGCTCAAGCATGTATTCTGCCGGGACGCGGTTCTGCTGCAGCTTCTTCAAGGCATCGAGGACTTCCAGCTTCGGTGCCCACTTGCCACCGTCCTCAAAGCCGAAAACCACATACCATTGCGAGCTGTCCTCGCGCTGGAAACCCCACTGCTTGAAGACCGCGGGCAGCTTCTCCGGATTCGCTTCCGGCTCGGGCATGGACTCCGCGGCGACTGCGGCATCGGTGGAGCGAGTCCTCGGCTTGGCTTCCAGGCTCACCACCTCGCTGGCGGGATACTTGCCATACTTGCGCAGCATCTCGATGAAGCCGGCGCGCTGTTCCTGCGGATCCTCCGCAAGTGCGGGCTTGGCGATGGCTTCCACGGTCGCCCAGGTCACGTCCGCCACGTCCGGCATCTGGCGCAGCTTCATGCCGAAGAGCGCGACGGCAGAGGCGAAGCGGAAGTCATTCCCGGCATCTTGCCAAGCGGCGGGCTCACCCTTCACCGGGGTCTCGATCAGGGCGCTGGTATCGCCTTCCGGGTGCTTGTGGCGCAGCTTCAGCGTGAACCAATCGTCGCTGGGCACGGCCTCCTTGCCCGGTGCGGCTGCTTGCTGGTAGCGGAGGGGGTCAACGGTGCCGGCATCCGGCATCGCCACACCATTCGGCACGATCTCGTAGAAGGCGGTCACGGTGTGGCCCGCGCCGATGTCCCCGGCATCCACCTTGTCGTTGTTGAAGTCCTCGTGGCGCAGGATGCGGTCCGCGTAGCCGATGAGGCGATAGGCCTGCACCTTGCCGGGATTGAACTCCACCTGGATCTTCACGTCCTTGGCGATAGTCACCAGGGTGCCGCTGAGCTTCTGCAGGAAGACGCGCCGCGCCTCGGCATCGTCGGAGACGTAGTAGTAGTTGCCATTGCCATCCTTGGTAATGGCTTCGAGCATCGAGTCATTCAGGTTGCCGGTGCCGAAGCCCAATACGCTGAGATACACACCCGCAGCAGCGCGCTCCTTCACCATGCTCACCAGATCACCCTGGCCGGTGGTTCCCACATTGAAGTCACCATCGGTGGCCAGGATCACGCGATTGGTCGCGCCCTGGATGAAGTGCTTCTTGGCCAGCTCATAGGCACGCTTGATACCCGCGCCGCCATTGGTCGAGCCGCCGGCCTCCAGCTTCTCCAGGGCACCGATGGCCGCGGACTTGCCGCGCTCATCCAGCACGGTGGAGTCCAGCGCCACACCCTCGCTACCGGCATAGACCACCATCGCCACGCGGTCGCGCTCATCGAGCTGGTCGATCAGCACGCGCATCGAGCGCTTCAGCAGAGGCAGCTTGTCCGGAGATTGCATCGAGCCGGAGACATCGATCAGGAAGACCAGGTTCGAGGCCGGGCGCGCGTTGTTAGGGATCTCCTTGCCCTTGATCGCCACGCGGGCGAGCAGGTGGCCATCCTTCCACGGGCAGGTGGCGAGGTTGCCATGCACGGCGAAAGGTCCATCGCCCTTCGGACCCTCATACTTGTAGTCGAAGTAGTTCACGCACTCCTCGATCCGCACGGCATCCCGCGGCACCGGGCGGCCTTCCATGATCATGCGGCGCAGGTTTGTGTAGGAGGCCCCGTCCACATCGATCGAGAAGGTGGAGAGCGCGTCTTGCCACGGTGACTTCCAGGGCTGGTCGACAAGCTGGCCGTAGTTGTCGCGGGACAGTCCGCCTTCCTCCGCTCGCGTCCTGGCCTTCATGGCCAACCCATCCGACGCGGCTTCATCCTCAGGCACGGCGAATCCGCCAAAACCAATCTCATTCATCTGCTCCCGGGCCCTCGCCACCTCAGCATCGGACGCGATGGACTTGTCTACCCCGGATGCCGCAGGTGCTTTTGACGGTGCGGGCGCACCGCCAGCCCGCATCCCGTAGCCCGCGCCAGTACCGTGCCCACCGCCACCTGCGCCGCCCATCAAGCCGCGCTCCCCACCCAATGCGCTGGCCGCTGCTGGCGGCGGAGATGAAAGCTGAGCGATCTGGTCGGGAGCCGGAATCTCGTGATCCGAATCCGCGGGTGCCGCTGCCACTCTGCCCGCGTGCGCTTCCATTGCAGAATCCGCAACCGGTGCAGTGGGGGATGCGGGCATTGGAGCCTGACGCAATTCCCTTATCTCTCGATCGGGAACGATCTTTTCGCGCTGAGCTTTAGCGCTGCTGCGGCCTTCCATCGCCATAGCCGACTTGGGCTCAGAGCGCTGGTAGGAAACATAAATGCCCACGCCGCCGCAAACCACGGCAGCGACCGCGGCGAGAGAAGCCCAGCGCGCCGCATGGTTCTTAGGCTTGCGCGGGGCGGCGGGAGTGGCGGCATCGAGTTTCTTCTCGATCGCCGCGAGTAGTTCTTCATCGGCAGCGCCGCCGCGGGCCTGCTTTTGCAGCAGGGCATCGATCAGGCGGTTCGATGGATCTTCGGAAGGATTCATGAAAGTGGAATGGTGAAAGGGTTTCGTTCAGGCGGGTTGCTTGGACAGGCACAGGCGCAGCGCCTCGCGGGCGCGCTCCAGGCGTTTTCGTAGTGCCGCGGCATTCAGGCCCAGGATGCCAGCGGCGTCCTCACTAGTACGACCTTCATCGTAGCAAACGCGGACCGCCTCGGACATTTGCTCGGGTAGCTTCTCGCGGCACTCCGCCAGCCGGGCGAAGACCGCGGCATCACCCTGTGGATAGGGCGCCAGGTTTGCCTCCAGCACGGAGAGCGCCTCCTCATCGAAGGGCACTTCCCGTGCGTGCAGGCGGCAGTGCTCGCGCCACTTGTTGCGCAGGATCCCGCGCATCCAGGCGGCGAAGTCACGGGTGACCTCGAAGCGGCCGATATTCTGCCAGGCCGCCACGAAGGCGTCTTGCACCAGTTCGCGAGCCGTCACCTCATCCCCGGCCACCGCTCTCGCGTAGGCATGGAGGGTGAGGTGGTGGGTGCGGATCAATTCGGAGAAGCGAGTCCGGTCCATGGGCTCGGGTGGGGAAATGGCGAGGGCTTGCATGGCGTCTTCAAAGGGCATTGAAGGCGGCGGCCCGGGTTGTGACATTTTTCTGAGCCTTGGGGAAATGATCCGGCGGACTGAACGGATCCGCCTGACTTACTTTGCGCCATAAAGTTTAGGCTTGCCGCATTTACTTTTCCCGGCAAAGTAACTTGCGAACTTCGCATTCCTCAGCATGAACCGCACACTTCCCCTCATCCTCGGCGCCCTTGGTCTCACTTCCTTCGCCTTCGCCGGACTCGAGCCCGGGAACATGATCAAAGTGACTCTCCGCGGCATCGAGCTCTCCGAGCAGCAGAAGATCAACGGCGAGTACAAGGTGGGCGAGGCCGGCGGTGTGGCGCTGCCCCTATTAGAGAATTCGGTGAACGCGCGGGGGCTGACGCCGGAGCAATTCGCCCGCGCCGCGGAGGCGGCCTACAAGGCGGCGCAGATCTACACCACGCCGAAGATTGAGGTGGAGGCGCTGAAAGGTACCACCGTGGATACCGGGCCCACTGTAGTAAGCGTGGGCGGCCACGTGAAGCGTGGCGGGGATGTGACCTACCGCGAAGGCATCACGGTGGTGCAGGCGCTGAATGCCGCGGGCGGACGCGATGACTTCGCGGGGCGCAACGTGATGCTGATCCGCAACGGCAAGTCCATCTGGCTGGACTACTCCAATCTCAAGCACAAGAACATCGTGCTGCTACCGAACGATGCGCTGCAGGCGGAAGCGCATGGCGCGATCTTGGACAAGTGGAAGGGTAGTGACGAGGCGGTGGCACCGCTGTTGAAGTAGTCCGCATCACACCGTGTGCGGACGAAGCCACACCTGTGGCCTGCCTCTCCCGAGGGCCTCCGGGGTTGATACCGCCCTCACCTCTCTTCGTCCGCACACGGAGTGATGCGGACTACTTTGTTAGACCCCGATGGTCTCGCCGATGCCGGGGAGGAGCAGGTCCACCCCCTTTTGCGCGAAGGCTTGTTTGGCCGCGGTCTTGTCGATCTTGATCGGCGGGAAGGTATCGTAGTGCACGCCGATCACGCTGCGTGCGCCGACCCAATTCGCGGCGGTGGCGGCATCTTCCGCACCCATGGTGAAGTTATCGCCGATGCACATGACGGCGAACTCCAGCGCGGGGTATTGCTCGCCGATGAGCTTCATGTCCATGTGCAGCGCGGTATCCCCGCTGACGTAGAAAGCGGCGCCGCCCGCCTCCACCACGAAGCCCACGGGGCCGCCGCCATAGGTGCCATCCGGCAGCACGGAGGAGTGGATCGCATTCACCGCCTTCACCCGGCCGAAGGGAAAGTGGAAGGCACCGCCCGCATTCAGCGGATGCGCATTCGTGATCCCCTTCTGCCCGTACCAGGACACGATCTCGAAGTTCGCGATCAGCTTCGCGCCGGTGCGCTGCACGATCGCCTCCGCATCCGCCATGTGGTCGAAGTGGCCATGGGTGAGCAGCACGTAGTCCGCGGGGATGCGCTCGATGTCCACGCCCTTGGCCAGTTCATTCGCCGTGATGAAGGGATCGAAGAGCAGATGGGTGCCGTCCGCGAGTTCGACGCTGAAACAGGAGTGGCCGTGGTAGGTGAGCTTCATATGTCTACTGATGAGAACACGAAAAAGGCCCGCAGGGATCAAGTTCCCCGCGGGCCATTTGTCAAAACTGTTGCGCGATGCGTCGGCTGGCTTATTGGCCGTCGCCCTCGCCGCCCGGGATCTGGAAGGGCAGGCCGCCGTGCGGATTCGCCGGCGCGTCCTGGATGTCCACCAGTTCGAGTTCGAAGATCAGCACGCTGTTCGGCACGATGACAGCGCTGCGGCGGGACTCACCGTAGGCCAGCTTGCTCGGGATGAAGAGCTTCCACTTCGCACCCACGGGCATCAGCTTGAGCGCTTCCTGCCAGCCTTCGATGACCTGCATGTTCATCGCCACCGGCTGCCCCGGAGGAGAAGCGTCGAACTCGGTGCCATCGATCACGGTGCCCTTGTAGTTCACCATGAATTGCTTCTCCGGCTCGCCTTCCTTGGGCTCCACGTACTTTTTGTCGCCGCCCTTGGCCAGGATCTGATACTGCAGGCCGCTGGCGGTGGTGACGATGCCGTCCTTCTTCTTGTTCTCTTCCAGGAACTTCTCACCAGCGGCGAGGTTCTTGCCGGCCAGATCCTTCTCGCGGGCCTGGAGCAGATCGCCCAGCGCCTGCATGGCGGCCTTCAGGTTTTCTTCCGGCACTTCCGGCTTGCCACCCTTGAAGCCTGCAAGGAAGCCCTTGAGGAAATTCTCGGTGTCGATGTCAGACGGGGTCACCCCGAAGCGGCCGTAGTTTTGGCCGAACTCGCCGCCGGTGCGGAAGCCGAGCGCGTATGACGAGTCGGGCTTGACCTTCGCCGGATCGACTGGCGGGGCGGCCGGGGCAGCCGGCGGGGTGTCAGCGGCGGGCTTCACCGCGGCGCCTTCGTTCTGGGCGGCCGCCGGGATCAGGGTGGCGAGGGCGAAAGCCAGGACGCCGGGAGTGAGGTGGAATTTCATAACGGCGCGGACGCTAGGGGCGGATTCCGCGCTTGTCGAGCGGCCCGTCTGACCGTTTTGGGGCGGATCCTTCACGCTGCGGGGCCCGGCGCGGGGCGGAAAAGCGCCCCTAGACAGGAGGGGCGCGGGCGTGTTTGGCTGGCGGGATGAAACCCCTCGCGCTCCTGATTCTCCCCTGTGCCCTGCTCCTGTCCGCCTGCGGTGGCGGTGGCTTCGGCGGCACCAGCGTGGCGGACTCCCCCGCGGTGCTGAATGTCTCCGGCTGGGACCCGAAGGAGCGCCAGCGCGCGGGTGCGGGGTATTCCGAGCACGATGTCTCCGCGCTGGCGGCGAACGGCGCGCTCGGCCTGATCGCGCGCTCGGCCAAGCCGCCGCTGATCGATGATAAGTTCCCGGCTTTTCTGAAGTCGGCGGACCGCGCGGGCCTGATGCTCGGGGCCTACCACTTCGTGACCCTGGCGCAGGATCCGGCGGTGCAGGCGGATGCCTTCGTGGACCGGGTGCGCTCGGTGGCGCGGGCGCAGGGGATCTCGCAGCGGAAGATCCTGCTGGTGGGGGATTTCGATACGAACTCGTCCCCGGATCGGCTGGTGAAGTTCATCCAGCGGGTGGAGCAGCGCACGGGGGTGACTCCGGTGACTTATCTGGAGAACAGCGCGAAACTGCGCGCTAGCCTGAGCAATGCCACCCCGGCGCAAAAAGCGGTGATACGGCGTTCACCGTACTGGATCGCGCTCTACAGCCCGGCGGGCACGGAACGCAGCATGGGGAAGACGCTCACGCCGGATGGGCTGACGGAGCAGTATGGCGTCTGGAACGATTGGGCGATGTGGCAGTATGGCGGCGTGAACTGGCAAGGCGGGCGCTCGATGCCGAAGCACTACAACACGGGCGCGTGGTCGAGCCCCACTTACTTCGGGAGCATGGCGCATCCGATGGAGCGGAATGTTTTCAAGGGCAGCCAGGGAGAGTTGCAAGCCTTCTGGGATCAGCATGGGCTGGCGTGGTGGTGAGCGGGCCGGGTGCGCCCGCTTTAGCGGGCACGAAGGGTGGAGAGGGCATGCAGATAGGTTCGGGCCGGCTGAAGCCGGCGCACCCAGTGGCGCACCCGGTTACTTCAGCGCGTCCGCCTTCACGAAGATGAGGATCTTCCGGCTCAGGTCCAGGCTGCCATCCGCGGCCACGGGTGTGAGTGCCGCGGCGAGGGTGACGCCTTTGTCCACCATGGAGTCACCGGTCCATTTCAGCATATCGAAGTTCGGCATCCTCTGGATGCGGGGCTGGCCATCGAGACCCAGGGTGCGGCCGATCTCGGTATCCCGATCATAGCTGACGCACTCCAGCATCCATCTTACCTCACCTGAATCCTCATCGCTCTCCGCCTCCAGCGTGAAGCCGACGTTGCGGGTTTCGAAATCCGACATGCTGGGCATCACGGGAAAGAGGGAGAAGGCCAGGATCTTGCGCGCCCAGTATTTGCGCTGCTCTTCCTTGGGCAGCTTCATCACGCGCTGGAACTCATTCTGCGCCTTCTCCTGTTCCTTGGTTTTCAGGCCAAAGCTGTCCGGTTCATACTCGGTAGGATAGATGATCTCGCTGATCGACTCGAGCGTCGCCTTCCCGCCTGCTGCAAAGCGGAGCATGCTGGTATCGCGGAGCGTGGCAGACTTCGCCTTCACCATCCCGCGCAGCTTGGCGAAAAGGGCGGCATCGGAGAGATCCTCCGCGAGCAGGGATGTCATCTGCTCGTGGCTGACTTCCATCTGATGCACGGTCACCTGGATGTCGCCCGCAAGAGCGGCCGAACTCAAACCGATGGCCAAGGCAGCAAGGAGTGCCTTCATCACTTCACCTCCTGGACCCGGGCTTTCACGAAGACCATCAGCTTGTGACTGAAGTCGACCTTGCCCTTGTCATCCTTCGGCGAAATCACGGCGGCCAGTGCCGGCTTGCCGTCGATCAGGGTCAGCGCGGTGGTCACCTTCACCGAGTAGAAGACCGGCGTCTCGATCTTCGAGACATTGCCGCTGCGGCTCTTGTGCTCGCCCCAGGTTTCATTGCCGGTGAACCAGACCAGATCCGGCGCGAACCTCAGGCCGATGGTCTTGTTGTCTTCCGACAGGGTCGGCTCGATCTCAAGGGTGCTGCCGACATTGCGGGTCTCGAAGGAAGTGGGAGTCGCCGGCGAGACCATCATGTCGAGCGCGAGGATGTCATCCGGGGTGAGGCCGCCGGGTTTGTCCGGCACGTCCACCTCAAGCGGCACTTCCGCGGGCTCATACTCGGTCGGGTAGATCATTTCCTGGATCGACTCGGCAGTCTGCTTCTCCCCGCTGCGACCCGTGGCGACGAGGGTTTCCATGATCTTCCCCTCCCCTTTCTTCACCAGCTCCTGCACCTTCTTGCGCAGCTCCGTGGCGTCGGATTGGGCGGAGTCATCCTCGAAGAGCAGGTTGCTGACGGTGGCGATCGGCAGGTCGACGTATTCGACCTGCACGCGGATCAGCTTCGGGGTTTCCGGCTTGTCCTGCTCCTGGGCGGCGAGCGGAAGAGTGAAGGCGGCGGCAAGGGCCGCGAGGGGAAGCAGAGGGTATTTCATGAGTGGCATGCGGTGAAAGGTGTTAGAGTTTATCTTATTGAAGGTGGATCGTCATTTGGCCGCGCCGGAGTCCAGAGGGTCGGCGCGGAGGAAGATCACCAGCTTGCGGTCGGGATCGATCTTGCCCGTGGCATCGGCGGAGTCCTGCACCGAGACCAGCTGCCACTTGCCGGGGGCAAGGCTGCGACCGAGCGAGGCCTTGAAGGTGACGTAGATTGGCATCTTGGTCTGGTGGGTATTTCCAAGCGAATCCTTCCACTCGTCCAGGATGCGGTCTCCCGGATAGAGATCGAACTCCCAATTGCCCCTTACCCCCACGCTCCCGAGGTCGAGCGTCGGGACGACCTCGCAGGAGGTCCCGATGTGACGGGTCTCGAAGCTGGTTGGCAAGGCGGGCAAGCGGATCTGTGGAGCGGGCTTTGAGGGAGACGGAGGAGGAACAGGAGGAGTTTGAGCGGGAACCTGAGCGGGAGGCATTCGAGACAGCGCGCAGGAGGAATCGCCCAGTGCGGTGGAAATGTGCTCCTGCGCCGAGTCCACGGTCCCCTTGCAGCCGGAAGGCACGCGCAGCACGGAGGTCTCGAACAGCTTTGCGCGCCCGGCCTTCACCAACTCGCGGGACTTCTTGAACAAGACATTGCCATCCGCCTCTGCCGAGGCCAGCTCTGCCGCCAGCGCCTGCGGCATCTCCGCGACATGCACGGTGACCAGCGTGTCTACGAGCGGGACGGGCCGGGCGCCCGCGACTCCGCACTTGGCGAAGACCATGACTTTGCGCGAAGGATCGGTGGCACCGTGCGCGTCCATGGGCGAGAGCACGGCCGCCAGGACATGCCGCCCCGGCGGACAGCTCAGGGAGGTATCCAGGGACATGCTGTAGATCTCGGGCAGCTCCGCCTTGTCATCGTTGCCGCCGCTGTCCTTGCGCTCGGCCACCAGGGTACGCCCGGTGGGCCAGACCAGGGAGGACGAGAGCCTCAGCTGCACGTTCTCATCCGTGACGTTCGGCTCGACCTCCATGAAGGAGCCCAGATTGCGGGTCTCGAAGGAAGTGGGCGTCGGCGGAATCACCATGACCTCCAGGCCGCGGAGTTCATCCGCCGTGAGCCGCTGAGGGGTGCCGGGTGGATCGATGTCCCGAGGCACGGCCCAGGACTCGAACTCCGTGGGATAGATCCACTCGCGCTGCGCATCTGCGCCCGCCTTCACACCGCTGCGCGTGGAAACCTGCGTGGTCTCCAGCAGCTTCGCCTGGCCGGCCTGGATCATCCCCTGGAGCTTCTTGCGCAGTGGCGTGGCGTCCGCAGCGGGAGGAGCGCCGGTGAAGAGGAGATCGAGGAGTTGCTCGTGGGAGACTTCGATGTAGTCCAGCTGCACGCTCACCATCTTCGGTGCCGGCTCGGCATCCTCCCGGGCCGTGCAGGGTAGCCCGAGGGCAAGCAGGGCCAGAACCGCAACATGGAAGGGGGGACACTTCATCAGAGACATGAGACGCAAAAGCCCGCGGAATATTCAAGCGGGATGCTTCATGCGCCGCGCGCCCCGGCACAGTCCTCACTTCTCCTCTGGATCGAACGATTCCATCAGCGCCGCGTGATCGCCAATCCACGCCCCGAAGTAGGGCCACTCGGCGCCATCGCGGCAGAGGAAGACGAAAAAGGGACGATTGAAGCGCAAGTCCCGCGGCACATTGGGAACCGGCCTGCTCCAAGAACCGCCCAAGAGCTCAACGATCACGCGCAGCTCTACACCCTTCTCGTTCATCTTGAACTTGGTGCGCATCCAGGCTCCGAGTATTTCCCACGGGTTCTCGAATCCCTGATGATAGCGAGCACCTCCGAGCCGCGGTCCGAGATTGCTGTCCGCTTCCAAGTCCAAGTATGGGATGCAGAGTTGGTCACCACTGTGAAGGCGGGGATCGGCCTCTGACCCACGCTCGCCACACAGGCCCTCACGGAACCAGAGCTGCACCTTTGTCCACGCCGCTTGGAAGCTCTCGCGCTGTGGCGGCTGGTAGAGCACCACGGATTCGCCGGAATCCGCCTCGCCCCCATCCTTCCTCACGGCGATGCTCAGAGCTTTTGAATCCGCCCCATAGTGGAGAATCCGGACTGGCTTGGAGTAGTAGGAGAGACTGGTATTGCCGGTGCCAAAGCAGCGGACGGTTTGCGATTCGCCCGCGGCGGTGTGAAAGCGGAGCGAGATGGGGTCGGGATGAAATTCGGCTTCGAAAGCGGGATTGCGATTCAAGAGGGCCAGCACCGCCAGCAAAGGGATGTCGGGAGGCAGGGGTGGCAGCGTGAAGGGGCCTTCCTCCTCACCTGTCATCTGCGCCGCCTCGCGGTTGGCCAACTCAAGGAACTCCGGGGTAGGCTGCCCGGACCAAACCTTCCAGCCACCCGCAGGCAAATCGCGATTCGCATCCCAAGCAAAGGCATCGAGCCCGGCCATCAGGACGTTCGGAGGCTCGACCTTGTAAGGAGGACCGCCGAGTTCTTGATTCATCCGATCCCATGCGGCCTGGAAGATCGGCGACCACACCACGGTGCGATCCGCCGGGAAGTCTTCCGCGGGATGAGCTATGGATTGGATCTCATGGCTGACGCGTGAACTTGGCATCTACTTCTCCCTCCTCATACAAATCACCGCCTGCCAAGCAAGTAGAGCCGCGATACAGAGGAAGAAAATGCCGAAGCCACGCGTGGTATTTCCACCCGCCACCACGTTGTAGGATGGAGCGGGGCCGCCGACGTTTCCGCCCATCGCGAAGGGGATCGGCTTGAGGATTGCCATGAGCCCGCCGAACGCAAAGACCCCAGCCGCCACGGCCGGATAGATCGCGCCGCTGCTGCGGAAACGTGAAGGTGGATCCTTGCGTTCTTTCACAGGTGCCCCTCCTGCACTCCCGGCGCGATGATCTCGTTCGAGAGCTTGTTGTGGAACTCGAAAAGATCCCGGCGGCGGTCGGTCACTGGCGTGACGCTGCCACTGAGGCGCGAGCGGTAGAGGTCCGAGATGTCGAGGTCAGTCACGAGCATCGTCTCCACGTTCGGGTCGGCCTCGGCCTGGATGCCATCGCGCGCGAATTCGAAATCGCTGGGGGTGAAGACGGCGGCGCGGCCGTAGTGGATGTCCATGGCGGGCACGTCCGGCAGGTTTCCCACCACGCCGGCGGTGGCCACGTAGATCTGGTTCTCGATCGCGCGGGCCGCCGCGCAGAGGCTGACGCGCAGGTAGCCCTGGCGATTGTCCGTGCAGTACGGGATGAATAGTATTTCCACCCCGCGGTCGGCCAGGTAGCGCGCGGCTTCGGGGAACTCCACGTCGTAGCAGATGAGCACGCCGATCTTGGCCTTCGGCGTTTGCAGCACCACCAGTGAGTCGCCGCCGGAGATGCCCCACCAGGTTTTCTCGGAGGGCGTGATGTGCAGCTTGGGCTGGGAGACGTGGGTGCCGTCCGGCTTGAAGATCATCGAGGTATTCTCCAGGCGCCCATCCGGCTGCGCGACGGGATGCGAGCCTGCGATGAGATAGAGCCCTTGCTCGCGGGCGAGATTGCTCATCAGCTCGATGAACTGTGGCGTGTATTCGGAGAGCTTGCGGATCCCCTCCCGCGAGCCAAGCGGCGGCAGCGCGCTGAGGAGTTGCACGGTGAGGAACTCCGGGAAGACCACGAACTCCGCGCCGTAGTCCTCACCCGCGGTCTCGACGAAGTAGCGCACCTGATTCGCAAAGTCATCGAAGTCCTGTACCTTGCGCATGTGGTACTGCACGCAGGCCACGCGGACCTTGTTGCTCTCGTCGTCCTTCGCCTGGAACTCGGGGTTAAGCCACTCGATCAGCGCCGCGTGGTCGCGCGAGCGGTGATCGTGGAGGTAGTTCGGCATGATATCGCGAACCGCGAAGCCTTGCTTGATCTGGAAGCCCAGGACGGGATCGTGGATCTTGCCGTCCTGCACTTGCCACACGTATTCCTCCGGCGTGAGGCGCGCGGCGTGCTCCGCATAGTGCCAGAGCCGTGCGCCGGCGAGGATGCGCCGCAGGTTCAGGCGGCGGCAGAGTTCGCGGCGGGCGGCATAGAGCGCGGCACCGATGCCGAACTTGCGGGCATCGGGATCCACGTAGACGTCCGCGCCGTAGAGGGTGTCGCCCTGGGGATCGTGGTTGTAGAAATAGCCGGCATCCGTGATGCCGTCGTAGGTGTGAGTGCGGAGCGGATTGCGGCCAAGTGAGACGATCAGGGAAGAAGCGACACCGAGGATCTTGCCGTCCTTCTCCGCGAGGAGTTGGCCTTCCGGGAAGACATTGATGTGGGAGCGCAGGTGCTTCTCATTCCACGGCCCGCCGGCGTCGTTGGCGTTCGGGAAGCAACGCTTGTGCAGGGCGAGGATCGCGGGGATGTCATCCACGGTGGGATTGCGGATCAGCACGGAGCCCAGCTTGGTCTTGTGGTCTTTCGGCGGCACACCCACAGGAAAATGCGGAAGTGGTGGGGAGGCAATGGGTTTTGATGGGAAGGAACGAACCGCGGAGGCGCAGAGGTCGCAGAGGGGAGCGCGGAGGAAAAGCAGAAGAGCAATTGAACCGCCAAGACGCCAAGGTCGCCAAGTTTTCAAATCTTTGCGAACTTGGCGTCCTGGCGGTTCCACTTCTTCTCTCCGCGCTTTCCTCTGCGACCTCTGCGCCTCCGCGGTTCGTTGCTGCAACGGCAACTTGCAAATATCGGGCGTCGAAGTGGAACAGCCCTCATCTTGAAAAGCTTACGGCCGGCACGGGGGTAAACCCAAGAAACCCCGTGCCGGCCGTATTTGGATCGGTCCGCTACAAACTGGTGGTGAAGAAACCCAAGAAATCACCACCGCTCGCCACGGCCTATGTGGGGTCCAATAGAAGCGGTGCGCGTGCCAAGATCACGGCTATTCTGATAGAAAAATTGTCACATTAAGCTGCTTGGCGTGCTCATCTATGAGCTTGGCGAATCCGCTGTGGACTCATCCTTGCGATCCACGATTGCCTCCACATCCGCTTCCGACAAATCGATGCGCTGGTAGACGCTGCGCGCCGCATCGATCATGGCGACGGCGGTCTGGCGCTCGTCGTGAATGACCTCGATGTCGAGCGCCTGGAGCGCATCGATTTCCGCGGCGAACTTGGCGCGGCCGAAGATCACGATGCCGGGATTGTGCTCGCGGACGACGGGCACGGCGGCAGTGGTGAGTTCCACCGCGGGAAAGGTGAAGGCGACCATGCGCGCACGGCCGATACCCGCGAGCTCAAGCGCTTCCGGGTGCGAGGCATCCGCGAAGAGCACGGGCTGGCCGGCTTTCTTCAGGGCGCGCACGGTGTCGGAGTTCAGCTCCACCACCAGGGTATCCACGCCGCTCTGGCGCAGGGCCTCATTGAGCGCCCGGCCCACGGGGCCGTAGCCGCAGATCACGGCGTGATCGGAGATCTCCTTGATCGCCGCGGTAGGCGTCAGGTTTTCGCCCACGGGCTTCTTCTTCGGTTTGAAGAGGCCGGACATTTCCAGGTAGCGGCCGGCCGGAGTGCTGGCCCGCATCAGCAGTGGCACGCAGGCCATGGTGAGCGCGGCGCAGCTCAGTAGGAGCTGCTGGATCGAGGCATCGGCAGGCCGGTAGTCCGCCGCCTTGCCCATCAGCACCAGCGAGAATTCACCGGAGCTCGAGAGCGCCGCGCCGGTCAAGAGGGCCGGGCGCAGCGGCAGCTTGAAGAGCCGCGCAACATTGAAGGCGATGGTGCCCTTCACGATCAGGATCAGGATGCTGAAGCCGACGATGCGCACCCAATCCGAGGCCACCACCTTCAGGTCAATCTGCAGGCCGACCGAGACAAAGAAGATCGCGAGGAAGAGATCCTTGAAGGGCATGATGTCCGCCATGATGCGGTGCCGGTAGATCGACTCGCTGACGATCAAGCCCGCCGCGAAAGCCCCGAGCGCGGGCGAGAGACCGAGCAGCGCACCGAGCACGGCGACGCCCGCGCAGAGGGCGACCACCGCCAGGGTGAAAAGCTCGCGGCTGCGGGTGCGCGCCACCGCATGTAGCAGCGGGGTGATGCCGTAGCGGCCGAGCAAGAGGCTGCCGCCCAGGAAGAGAATCCCCTTCCCCACCGCCAGGCCGATGCCCCCGGCGATCGAGCCTTCGCCCTTGCCGAAGAGCGCGGGCAGGATCAGCAGGAAGAGAATCACCACGATGTCATCGAAGAGCGCGATCGCCAGCGCGGTGCGGGCGCTGGGATTGTTCGGCTGCCCCATGTCTTGGAAGGACTTCATGGCCACCGCGGTGGAACTCAGCGCCACGGAGACCGCCAGCACGATCACCTCCGCCGGTGGCCGGATCCCGCAGAACCACGCGATCGCCGCGCCCACCGCTGAAATGGTGCCGACCTGAATGCCACCACCAATCAAGGAGACCCGCCACAGGTGCTTGAACTCCGCCAGCGAGAACTCAATCCCCAGCGTGAACATCAGCAGGATCACCCCCATCTCCGCGAGGTGGGAGATCACCTTGTCCATCTCCGTGGCCTCGCTGCCGAAGGAACCGAGGATGGAACTATTGGCGATGATGATGCCGCAGATCAGGTAGCCGATCAGGAAATTCTGCTTCAGGCGATGGAGCAGCAGCGCCATGAGCACGGCCATCAAGAGGACCAGGCTCAGCACTCCGAACAGCGGCGAAACGTCTGCCGCACCCGCGGCGATGACTGGGAAAGCAAGCATCGTCGCAGGTTTTCCCGACATGTGGCGAGCCCGCCAAGGAAAAAGGACCCTGTTAGAATCCGGTGAGGAAATTCCACTACGGGATACGGCAGGCGTGGCACCGCCGCTCCTTTGGAGCCGCCGCCGGTTTGCATGCTTAAATCATTGCAAACAATCAGCTAATGCATTTCCAAAACAATGGATAATTTGATGCTTTTGCATTTTACTTGCGTTTTTGGCGGATCGCGAGTGAATCGGGCGACTTCGGAACCACGCCATTTTCCATTCCATGAAGACCTTCTCCCGGCTGACCCTCGCCTCCTTCGCCCTGACGCTTCCGGCCCTTTCGCAATCTAGAGAAATCACCCCCACCCCGCTCGACGACATGGTGGTGACTGCCGCCCCGGATGAGCGCCCGCTCTTCGACCTGATCCAGCCGGCCACGGTGCTGAAGGATCGGGATCTCCTGCTGAACCAAGCGCCCACCCTCGGTGAAACCCTGAGCCGCGAGCCGGGTGTCAGCTCCACCTACTTCGGGCCCGGGGCCAGCCGCCCGATCGTCCGCGGCCTGGGCGATGACCGCGTGCGCATCTTGCAGAACGGCACCTCGATCCTGGATGTCTCGAATGTCAGCCCGGACCACGCCGTTGCCGCGGATCCACTGACCACGCAATCGGTGGAGGTGGTGCGCGGTCCCGCGACCTTGCTCTACGGGCCGAATACTTTGGGTGGCGTGGTCAATTTGATCGATGACCGGATTCCCACGGAGCGCTTCACGGGGCAGTGGCCCAGCGGTCACTTCGCCAGCGCTTTCGGGTCCGTGGATGATTCGGAGGCTTACTCGGGCGCGCTCACCTTCGGCAAGGGGCCAATCGTCTTCCACCTCGATGGCTTCAGCCGCAATACCGAGGACCTGGCGATCCCCGGCTTCGCGCGCTCGGCGCTCTTGCGGGCGACTTCACCGCTGCCACCGGGAGAGATCGAGCCCCACGGCATCCTGCCTAATAGCGCCACGGAATCGCAGGGCGCGGGGCTCGGTGCTTCCTACATTTGGGACAAGGGTTACTTCGGCTTGTCCTACTCCGGCGTGGACTCGCTCTACGGCACCGTGGCGGAGCCGGACGTGACGATCGACCTGCGCCAGCGCCGCTGGGATTTCCGCGGTGCCTTCCGCGAGCCGGTGCCGTGGCTGAAGGAGATCGAATACAAGTTCGCCTACACCGACTACGACCACACGGAATTCGAGGGCACCGAGCCGGGCACACAATTCCGGATCGAGGGCTACAATGGCCGCGTGGAGCTGCACCACGCGCCACTTGGCTCGCTGGAAGGAGCCTTCGGTTTCGAGACGCGGCATGATGAATTCTCCGCGCTGGGTGAGGAAGCTTTCCTGCCACCGGTGACGAACGATGTGAACTCGCTCTTCGTCTTCGAGGAGCTGCCCGTGGGCAAGCTGCGCTTCCAGTTCGGCATGCGCGGTGACTTCCAGGAGAATGAGACGGAGACCCATGCCGGCTTCGGCCCGGGGCGCGATGTTCACTTCGATGCCTTTAGTACTTCCGCCGGGCTGATCTACAATCCGGCGCCGGACTATGCCATCGCGCTCTCGCTGGCCTACACCCAGCGCCCGCCAACCTACGTTGAGCTTTTCGCCAATGGTCCACACGTGGCCACCGGGACCATTGAGGTGGGCAACCCGGAGCTTGATACCGAGGATGCCTTCTCCGTGGACCTGTCCGTGAAGAAGAAGGCCGGCCGCATCACCGGCAGCGCGGGACTCTTCTACTACCGCTTCAATGACTACATCAACCTGAACCCCACCGGCACCAGCGCCACGCTGCCGGATGGCGATGTCTTCCCGGTCTTCGCCTACGATGCGGTGGCGGCAGATTTCCGCGGTGGCGAGGCGGAGGCGACGATCCATCTGTTAGAGCCGGTGGAGGCACAGACCGATGCCAAGTCCCCCGCGCCTGTCGGCAAGCAGCAGCGCTTGGACCTGACCCTGCGCGCCGACTACACCCGCGCCGAAAACCGCGATACCAAGGAACCACTGCCGCGCATCCCCCCCTTCCGCGCGCTGGCCGCGCTGGACTACAACTGGGGTGCGTGGTCCGCACGGCTTGAGGGGCAATACGCCGCCGAACAGAATCGCCACGATGCGAACGAACTGCCGACGGATTCCTATTTCCTCGTGAATGCCTCGCTCGGCTACACGCTGGAACTCGGCGATACCACCACAACCTTCTACCTGAAGGGCGTGAACCTCACCGATGAAGAGGCGCGGCTCAGCACCTCCATCCTCAAGGACATCGCGCCGCTCGGTGGCAGGGGCGTGGTGGCGGGGGTGAGGACGGATTTCTAATCGACGTTCAATTGGGGTAGCTTCCGTGAGGCTTTCTCCGTCCCAACGGGACGACTTATAATAGCCCGGCACGATAGTGCCGGGTATTGCGCGAGCGAAGATTGCGTCCCAACGGGACGCCTCATGCGGGGAAGAGCCAGGGGCTAGAAAAGCTTTCCCTCAATTGAAGAACTGCCAACACGCGAGTTCCAGCTCTCCCTAGCCCGCACCGCCAGAAGCATGAGGCGTCCCGTTGGGACGCAATCCCTCGCCAACTCTACCCGGCACTATCGTGCCGGGCTATTATGAACCGTCCCGTTGGGACGAAGAACAAGCTGTGTCGCGCTTGTTAGAGAAAGGGAAGATCCGGGCTCACAAGCGATTCTCTTTTGCCACCATCCTACACAAGACCCTCCACCCCACCATCCCCGCGCAAGCCGCCACCCCCACCAGCAGCGGCCCTCTCTCCGTGGGAAACAACAGGATAAACCCCTTCCCCTTGATCAGCGCCGAGTAGCTCGACACGCAGAAGGGAAACATGAACAGTCGGACCACCACCCAGCGTTCCATCCCCTGCCCCGGCACGCGCGTGGCGAAGACCAGCCCGATGCCAATCAAGGACGCGATCCCCGCCGACGAAAGCCACAACAGCGGCGAGGGATCGAAGTAGCAGGCAACGATCGCCACATACCAAGCGAGGTAGCACCACAGCACCAGCTTGGGCACGGAGAGCCGCGCAAAATAGCCGATCATCGGGCTGCTTCTTCAAATGCCAGGGTCCCCTGATTCAAGGCCGCGATCCCGCCCCATGCCAGCGAGTGCGCCAGGGTCTGGCCGAGATAGGCCTTCGCCTCCGCCACCGCATCATGCAGATCCCGGCCACGCGCCAGGCTGGCCGCGATGGCCGAGGACAGCGTGCAGCCCGTGCCGTGCGATGCCGCGCCTTCGATCCGCGGCGCGCGCAGCCACTCCGGTATGCCGCCGTCCCACAAGAGGTCGGCACACTCCGGTAGTCCGAGGTGCCCGCCCTTCAACAGCACGGCGCAGCCATGCCGGCCGGAGAGATCGGAGGCAGCACGCTCCATCGCTGCCTCATCCCGCACCGGCCCGCCCCACAACACCTCCGCCTCGTCCAGGTTCGGCGTGATCACCGTGGCCAGCGGGAACAAGCGTTCCTTGTAGGCGGCGATCGCGTTCTCCTCTAACAGCGGATCACCGGTGGAGGCGATCATCACCGGATCGATCACCAGCGGGATATCCCGGTGCTGCGCCAGGATCTCCGTGACGGCCACGATGTGCGCCTTGGAAAACAGCATCCCCGTCTTGATCGCCGCCACGGGAAAGGCCTCCAACAGCACCCGGAGCTGGTCCTGCAGGATCGCCGGTGGTACTGCATGCACGGAGCGCACCAGCACCGGCGTTTCCGCAACCACGCAGGTCACCGCGCTCAGCCCGTACACGCCGAAGTGTTGGAAGGTCTTCAGATCCGCCTGCAGGCCTGCCCCTCCGGAGCAATCGGAGCCAGCGATGGTCAGCGCAACCGGGGGGGAGGAATTCATGGCGGGCTCCAGCCTAGGAAATCCGCCGCCCGCGGCAACGCGGAAAGCATTCCGGGATCGACAGCGCGCCGCGGGGAGGTTGCCATGCAGGAATGGAAAGACTCTCTCCCTATCTGCCGCCCTCCATCGGGGGAGCGGAGCCGCCCTCCGGCCCCCAAATGATGGAGCCCGCCGCGTTGAAGGCATTCGCGGTCATCCATCTGGTCTTTGCCGGAATCGGCTTCCTGTGGGGATTATACGCGGCGCTCTCACCGCTGTTCACCGGGCTGATGAAGGGCGCCTTGTCCAAAAGCATGCCTGCCGAACAGCGCGCCGCATTCGAACGGTCCATGGACATCCAGGCGGGCGTGGCTTGGATCGGCGTGCTGAGCGGCGTGTTCATGCTGGTCCTGGCCGTGATGCTGCTCGTCGCAGGGATCAAGCTGCTGCGACGCCGGAGTGATGGCCTGGCTTGGTCAAATACCTACGCGTGGACCTCGATCGCAACGAAGCTGATTTCCGCGGCGCTCGCTGTCATTTTCATTGTGCCGATGCAGCGGGAGATGATGCGGGTCCAATTCGAGGCGGTGCCCGGAGGCTCATCATCCCACCCTCCGTTCCCGGGGCAGGCGTTCGGGACCTTTGCCGGTATTCTCTCCGTGGTTTTCATCCTTCTGGCCTGCACCTATCCCATCCTCAGCTTGTGCTTCCTGAACAAGCCGTCGGTGAAAGCCTGGCTGGGAGCGAAGTGAGGGCGGTGGCGCTAGCGTGACAACTCCAGGTGCCGCTTGAGGATCCGCTTCGTCTCCTCCGCCGCGGGCTGGCAGGCCTGCACGCTGTGGCCAGAGGGCACGATGCATTCGCTCTCCACCCCATCCAGGTGGGAGGACCAGTACGGCACGATGCCGTCCGAGCTGTTAGGCGTATCGCCCCGGCCGCGGTCACCGATCACGGAGTTTAGCTTCAGCCCGCTACGGAAGGGCGACTCCGCCATCGCCTTGTAGCCGGGATAGTCCGGCGAAAGCGAGCCGATGCTGGTGAACCAGCCTTCCGACGAAGTCTTGCCGGATGAGATGATGCTCCCCATGTCGTGCAAGGTGAAGTCGATCAGGTTCACGGTCATCGTCTTCGGCAGGCGGATCAGGTTGCGCAGCCAGGTGGAGAAGAAGCGGTTGGCCATGGGCGAGCCGCGGTGTGGCGCCGCCATGAAGATCACGCGGTCCGGCGGCTCCAGCGGCTCATACATCGTCAGCAGGCGGATCGCCTCGCGCAGGTTTTTGTTCTGCGTCACCTGATCCAGCGGGCGTTCCTGGAAGGCCCGGTACATCGCATCCCCCGGCTTCACCAGCGAGGCATGGGAAATCACCCCGCCCATCGAGTGGCCGATGATCACCATCTTCTCCCACTTGTCGGTCGGGCCCTTCTTGTGGGCGAATTTATCCGCGGCGGCCATCGCCAGGCGGAAATTCGCGGCGCTGTAGAGCCAGTTGTTCCCCGTGGGGTAGCTGTAGAACCAGACCTGATAGTTCTCCCGGAACCACGGCTCGCGGTTCAGCTCGTTGTACAGCTTTTTGAAGGCACCGGGGCTGGAGTTCAGGCCGTGCACCATCACCAGCGGGATGCGCTTCGGATCGTAGGGAGAGGAAACGTAGAGCGCCGTCTCATCGCTGAAGCGGCTGGGCAGGAAGACCTTCACCAGGTCCAGGTCATCCAGGTCGCTCATCTGCCAGTAGAGCGCGGAGGGCGCGGACCAATCCGCCGCCATCGGGATCTTGCGCGTGCCGACCGCGACCTCCTTCGCGCGGCCCGGATAGGTGAAAGACCACACCGGCGGCTGGCCCGCGGGGAAGCGCAGCACGGCTGTTAGATTGAGCGGTATCCCCGTGGGCGGCTCGAATTCCCAGCGCGGTTTGCCTTCGGAAGCGGTCTTCTTCCAGCCCACCAGCGGCACGCCGATCCCCGGCGAGACGTGCCGCCCGCCGATCGAATCCGTGGAAATCATGGCCGCTGGCAGCAGCGCATCCAGATCCTTCAGGTGGATCCCCGCGCCCAGCGAGTGGGTCTCGTCGACCACCGTGCCCAGCGCCGCCGCCTTCTCCTGGATCGTTCCCTTCCCGCAGTGGAGATGGTCGAAGAGCTTCGCCACCGTGCCATTGTAGGCTGTTAGGGCCGCCGGATCATCGCCATGGGCCGCCAGCGCCTGCCAGGACTGCCGCGCATCCTCCAGCATCACGGAGGTATTCCCCCGCGAGGCCCGCGGCATCACATGGCAGTGAGGTGGCGAGGGCGTGCCACACTGCGTGAGCACCAGAACCGCCGCGATGGGAAGAATCCGGAGGAGTTTCATGGCAAGACACCTCGATCAACCGAATGCTCAATCGCGCCCCTTGATCGCCGCCAGCGAGCGATCAATGTTCACGGCCAGCTCGGAGTCCGCCCCTTTGCGCGCGCCTTCCAGCACGGGGATGCTCGCCTTCGTGCCCACCTTGCCGAGCAGGCGCGTCGCGGAGCGCTTGATTGGCCCGGAGAGCCCGCCGAAGCGCGCGATGACTTTCTCTTCAATCCCCGGACCGAAGCTACCGTAGAGTTCTTCCCAGCGGCTGTTGTCGAAAGCCCACAGCTCGTCCACATAGGGGATGGCCGCCGAGTCCTTCCGCATGGCCAAGAATTTCACCATGCTCTCCGGCGTCTGGCCGCTCTGGGGGGAAATTTTCAGCATCGCGGTGCGCACGGCCACTTCCGAGCCATCGCCCGGCTCCGCCCATACCAGCAGCGCCCGGCAAATATGGCCCTGCATCTCGAGATCGCCCTCCTTCAGCAGCTGCACCATGCGGGTGACGACGTCCTTGCGGTAGAGCTTCGGCTCCACATCCGCGAGCCGCACGATCGAAGTCTGCGCCCGCGCCAGGTCGATGCTCTCGATCTCGCGCCGGTTCAGCTCGTAGAAGGCCGGATCCTGCTGATTCGAGAGCTTGTCGAGCGGTCCCTCGTCGAAGCTCTTGTTGTTCACCTCCACCTCCACCACGCGCAGCTCATCGATGGTGCGCTTCACCTCGCCGAAGCGGTTGCAGAGCCTGGCCAGGTCATTCATGTTCACCGAGATCCCGGAGACTACCAGCAGGTAGTCCTGGCCGCGCGGATAGATGTGCGAGCGCTGGTCCGCCCCGGTGGCGCGCACGATGTAGTCCTGGATCTTGAGCCTGTGGGAACCCTGCAGGCCGCGCAGCCAGATGCCGGCGGCACTGCGGCCCGCCAGCTCCGGCTTGGAGGCGTAGTAGGCGATCTCTGCTTCCAGGGGCTCGTCCCGGATCTCCTTCTTCAGTGCCGCGAAGGAAACGTCTTTCTCCGGAGGCTTGTCCCCCGAAGCGATGACCGGCACGGTGGAGTAATCGATCGGCTGCGCCGCGCGGGGATGGCTCCCCTCCGTGAAGAGGAAGGGAAAGCTCATCAACAGCGCGGTGCAGACCAGCGAGCCCACGACCGCCTTCAGGCGCGCCGTGGGATTGGCCGCCAGCAGGAAGACCCAGGCCAGCACGGCGGTGAAGCCGGCCAGCATCAGCCGCCTGTCCTGCGTGGCGCCATCGATCAGGCCGCCGGCGTGGCCGCCGAAGGCCAGCAGCAGCAGAATCGCGATCACCGCCAGCACCGCAACGAAACCGAGCAGCATGCGCAGCGGCGAGGTCCCCGCGATCGGAATGTGCGTGGGCTCCTGGGAATACTGCACGGTCTGGAAATTCGCCGTCATGCCCGCCCCTTTCGGGATCCGGGAGAACTGGTCGAGCCCGCGGTCCCGCCGTTCGCCGGGATAGAACTTCTTCTGGCGGATCACCACCTCCTCATTCACCCGGAAACGGTGCTCGCAGGTACCGCATTCCACCATGCGGTCCTTCAGTTCCTGTCCCACATTGAAACGCTGCCCGCAACCGGGGCAGCGGATGGCCAGCTTTTCGGCGTCGGCGTGTCGTTCGTCCATGCGAGGCCGCCATCATTGGGGGAAGCTTCCGGCAATGCAACCCGCGATCCTTTGTGTCAGCAAGTGAGCGGAGGTTCGCGGGGCTTGCAGCCGCGCAAGCCCCTCGCTAACAAAAGCCCATGTCTCCAGCCATCCAAGCCTTGCTCGTGCTCCAAGACCGCGACCGCCGCCTCCGGGGCATGACCGAGGACCTGGAGCGCATCCCGAAGGACGAGGCCCGCGCCAAGGAGCGCTTGGCCGGTGACCAGGCCGCCGTGAAGAAGGCCCGTGAGGAACTGATGGCGAACGAGGTGGAGATCAAGAAGGTGGAACTGGACGTGGGCACCCGCCGCACCACCATCAACCGCCTCAAGACCCAGCAATTTGAAACGCGCAAGAACGACGAATTCACCGCCTTGGCCCACGAGGTCACCCGCTACGAAAAGGAAGTGGACGGGCTGGAGACCAAGGAACTTGAACTGATGGAGCGGGCGGATGCCCTGCGCAGCACCCTGACCAGCGCCGATCAATCCCTGGCCAAGACCCAGCAGCGGGTGGATGAAGACCTCAAGGCCCTGGCCGAGCGCCGCAAGCGCGTGGAGGGCGAGGCTGCGGAACTACGCACCGAGCGCGCGAAGCTCGCCGCCCAGGCCCCCGAAGCCCAGCTCCCCCTCTACGAGCGCCTGCTCAAGACCAAGAACGGCATCGCCATCGTCCCCGCCGTGGCCGGCAAGTGCAGCGGTTGCCACATCAAGCTGGTGGCCTCCACCATGGTGAAGGTGAACTCTGGCGTGGAAGGCACGCAGTGCGAGAGCTGCGGGCGGCTGCTGTATGCGGATGAAGCGTGACCGACCGCCGGAATGACGAATTTCGAATTTCCGAATGTCGAATGGAGTGTGGGGAAGAGAAAAAGCTAGGACCACGGACAGCTCCTTTCTGACGAACACTTCATTCGTCATTCGTCATTCGGGAATTCTGAATTCGTCATTCCCCTTCGGGGCCTCACTTCGCCGTGCCGTCCGCGTTATAGAAGGCCTTGCGGCGTTCCTCGATCGTGACCAGCCAGTTGATCATCGTGATCGGCGGCAGTTCGTCGGGATGGGTGATCGGCTTGAGGTTGACGTTGACCTTGTCCGCGGCAGCCATCGTCTCACTGCCCATCTTCACGTCCAGCAGGCGCACCGGGGTGCCGGTCGAGCCGCTGTCCCCGCCGAGGTGGCCCATCTGGCCGACGAGGTCGACCTTGTACGGATCGTAGTCGCCGCCGTAGCGCTTCTCCGGGGCGAAGAGCGAGGCCGGCGGATAGAAGGGCGAGGGCAGGCCGGAGCCAGTGGGCGGCGTCGTGGAGACCACGTTGAAGTCATCCGCGATGTAAAGGCGCAGGTTGGTCACCAGCGAGAAGCCCTTGGTGAAGGCGGTGAGGTTGTCGCACTCCGACATCACCACGCCGTAGTCGGCATCGGTGCAGGGGATCTTGGGCTTATAGGTGGCGGTGTTGTTCAGGCCGGTCACCGAGTAGTCCACGTTCATCACCAGCGAGTTGTTAATCGCCGGGCCGGAGCCGCCGAGCGCAGCGACGAAGGCCGGCAGGCGCTTGGGATACACCGCGATCGCGCGCTTGGTGCCCTTGATCATCTTGTTTTCAAAGGGCGAGGCGGGCCGCATATAGCCGGCCTTGGTGCCGGAAATCGGGGTGCCGAAGGTCGTGGTATTGAAGGTGACCGGGCCCGGCATGTTGTATTTGTAGAAGAACTTGCCGCTCGCCCCATAGGCGAAGTCATAAAGCTGGCCGGCGGTACCGGTGTAGGTGGCCCCATCCACCGCGACCTGGACGTAACCGGCCTGCAGTGCGGTGGCGGTGGCCGGAGGATCCCCCTGCGGGATGTTCAGGTTCACGCGCGTGGTCCCGTTCATGTACGAGAAACGCAGCGTGGTCGGCGTGGGATTGGTGGCGCTGACCACCGCCGTCACGTCGCAGCGCATCGCGCACTGCAGGGCACCCACGGAGTAGTTGTTCCAAGTGGTCGGGGAGACCGAGTTGGACTCCGTGGCGTGGGCCAGGCGGTCGAAGAAATCCGCCCCACGGTTGATCGGGATGAAGGCGGCACGGCCCGATTCGGATCCCAGGCTGACCGGCATGAAGGTGCCGTTGGTCACCTCGAACTGCTCGCGCACGCCCGGGGTCAGCGGGTTGCCGCCCAAGTCCTTGTTGCCCACGGTCACCCCCGTGCCGAGCGACAGGCCGCGGCGCGCCGCCAGACTATCCACGTGCAGGGCCGAGTCCACCTGGGCCCGGGTGGAGTAGATCGGGCCGGTGATGGTGGTATTCTGCCAGGCCGAGCCGTCGGCATGCGTGCCCAGGTTGGCGAAGGCCTCCGCGGAGATCGCGAGCTGGGAGGGGATCTCGTAGATCGAGAGGATGAAGTCGCGCTCGTTCTCACTACCGCCGTTCGACGCGAAGCTCTTCAGGATCGCGTCGTTCTCCCCCAGCTGCATGCTGAAGGCCCACCAGTTCCGCTTGGCCACGAAGTTCTGGCCCGGCGTGCAATATCCGAAGCGGATGTTCGGATAGGGAATCACGTTCAGCTTGGGGTAGCTGGTCGGGGACAAGTTCACCTTGCCGGTCGCAAGGTTGCCGTAAATCTTGGTGCTGCTGATGATCGGATAGGTCGCATCCAGGGTCGCATCGGCGCTGCTGCCTTCCAGAGGCACGGGGAAGCCGCCGCCGAGCGAGCGGTTCATGCCGGTGGACATGTAGCCAGGCTCCGGCTCGATCGCATCGAAGGTGGTGGACAGGTCGGTGAAGGCCGCGTCCGTCGCGTTTCCGGCGATGGCGTTGGTGGCATTCATCTGCGTGACCAGCGTGGTGGACACGGAGGTCCGGGCGTTCGCCTGGTCCATGGCATCCGAGAAGATGTTCTGCCAGCGCAGCGGGTTGCTTACGGTGCTGGAGGCGTTCGAGCCGCCCTGCATCGCCCGCACCGCGCGGTTCGGGGTGATGTTGACGATCGCCCGCAGGACCGCCTCTTCCTTGTCGCCATAGTCCACACGCACCTGCGCCTCCTTCTGCACCGTGTGGGCCTCCATGGCACGGCGGTAGGCCGCCACCGTGAGCAAGGTCAGCGTGAGCCCCGCGGTGAGGACCAGGACGTAGGATACCATCCCGGGACGGAGCTTCTGGTTCGGGCGGGATGTCTTCATAGCGTTTGGGTGCCGGAGTAGGTGATTTCTTCGCCGTTGGGGCCGGTGATTTTGCAGCGCAGGATGCCATCCACGATGGAGAATTTCACATCGGCCGGCTTCTTGCTCAGCGCCCACTCGGCACCGCCGAGGTTGCCGGCCAGCGTGACCGGGCGGAAATACAAGCCCGTGCCCGTGCCCGGGTTTTCAAAGGAGATCACCGAGGCGCGGAAGGTGCCATCCGGCTCCTTGAAGCGCATCATCAGCACCGGCGCATCCGTCATCACCGGACTTCCCCCGCCCGTCAGCGAAGTAACGCTGGTGTAGAGGCGGACGCCTTCCGCCGTGCCGATCACCCGCGACAGGTAGTTGTTCAGGATCGGGGCCTCCGTGGTCAGGAAGCTCTGCGCATTGAAGATCTTCAGGAAGGCGAGCTGCTGGTTGAAGATCGCCAGCAGCATCGCCGCCACCATCATGCCCATCATGATCGCGAGCGCGAGTTCGGTCAGGGTGTAGCCCCGGCGGCGCCAGCGGCGGAGACGGGAGAAGGATGGCAGGACGAACTTCATTGGGAGCGGACCACGGTACGGGATTTATAGTAGGTGCGGGTACCCACCTTGTAGGAAATCACGCTTTGCAGGCGCCAGACCTCCATGGAGGTCGGGTTGGTGGCGGTGGTGCCGCTACCGCCCTTGGCCGGCAGGTTATTCGTGTCCGCGTAGCGGGTGCGGTACACCGTGCCGGTGATCGCCTTGCCGCCCGGCAGCTTGCCGAAGGTCACGTTGGTGGTGGAGATCGACGGATTGACCGGCCATTGCGAGCCGGTGCTCGTGACGGTCTCGAAGGCCTGACGCTGGGCGGAGGCCTTTTCGAAGCTCATGTACGCGTCGGTGATCGATTGCTGGAGCGTCCACTGCCGCGGCGTGGTCACGTTCAGGGTGAGCTTCAGCAGTGCCAAGCCGAGGGCGGTGAGCATGGTCATCGCCATCGTGGCTTCCACCAAGACATGTCCCCTCCTCCGTCCAGGCTTGCGGCTGCGCCGGAAAAAGCCGACCTTGCGCGCGTGTTTCACCGCATCCGGCACTTCGTGGCATGCCTCGCCGGCCTCTGGCTCGGCTCGGTCGGCAGCCTGCACGCACAGGCCTTGCTCGAGCCGCCTTTCGGCTTGCGCTGGGGCGATACTCCTGAAAAGTTGATCGACTGGGCTTCCCGACATTCCCTGGACGTTAACATTTCCCTGCCGGGAGATCAACCTGCCATGCGGGTGGTCAAGATTTCCCCCCGCAGCGGGAATCTGCCGGGCACCGCCGCCCAGTCCGTGGAGGGCCGTTTCCATACGGGCCGGCTCTTTGAAGTCACCGTCCACTACCGCGATCCGGCGGTGACGGCGGACGAAACCGAGGCCCGTTTCAACAAGCTGAAGAAGGCGCTGGCGACCGAATACGGAGAGCTGACGGCGAACCGGCAGGACCGCACGGTCAAGGACCAGTTCGCCACCCGCAACCTCTCCTTCCACCGCGAGCCGGTGAAGGGGCTGTTCCTGCTGCTCGCCTACAGCGAGGTGGAGGACCAGCTCCGGCACACCCGCGAGGCGACCTTCTCGCTGATCTACCGGAACGACAATCTCCGGCAGGACCTGGAAAAACTCGTCGCCCCCGTCACACCGCCGGCAAGCGGCGGTGGCGGGGACAAGTGAAGAGCGGGAGGGATCTTGATTCATGGCCGTGGGATGGAGGGCGACTTATCCGGTGGCGGCCGCGCTTATTCCTGCGTGGTCACCGAGCCGATCATCTGGATGGTGCGGTCGACGGTGAAGGTGACGTAAGCGAGGCGATCAGTGCCGAAGGGCGTGGTGGTCAGGAGCTCCATGGTCCACTGGCCGTCGCCACCCTCGTTGAACACCGAGTCATACCCGGAGAGGGACAAGCTGAGGTTCTGCGGCACGGTATCCTGAACGATCTTGGAGGAACCGGGGACAATCCAGCCGGTCTTGCCCAGCGCGGGTGCACCCTTGTAAACCTGCGCGTAGGTGTAGGAGTCCGGATAGACGTCGTTCACCGTCAGCGTCACGTTCGGCATCGTGAAGCGGATCGCCTGGTTGTTGGTGATCCCGGCGATGGCACCGTCTGCCACCGGCCAGATCTGCACGTAGCGGGAGGCCAGCACCTGCGCATTGACTTGGTAGTCATCCAGCGACATTGCCGTGAAGCGCTCCTCACCGCGCACCTTGGCCCGGTTCGAGCCCGGCACCTGGTTCACCGTGTAGCTGTAGGTGCGGGGTGCCGCCGCCGTGTAGTTCTGCACAATGCTTCCCGTCTCCAGCAGCGTTGCCTGGGTGCGGTTGATCCCCACGCCCGTGCCGCCGGTGCCGTAGGACTGGACGTAGTGCTGGAGGTTGATGCTCTTGGCGGCGTCCGGTGCATTGGGATCACTCAGCAAGCCGGAAACGGTTACCTTCACGCTGAAGGGCTGGTCCGCCCGGGTCCGCGGGATGATGGTGTAGGGATCACCGGTGACGATGGTGACCGTGGATTGCGGGATGTAGGTGCCCACGTACTGCTCATCCAGCAGGTAGTTCACCGGCGGGTTGGTATTCTTGATCGTCCACAGCTCGAAGCGCGCACCACCGGGATCGATCGGCATTTGCGACATGTCCGAGCCTTCGGCATTGGACTGCTGCTTGTAGTAAGTCACATTACCGGGCAACTGGATCTGGGCGATCTGGTTGGTCCAGGTGACGGTCTGGGCATGCAGCAGCGCCGGGGCTGCCAATACGGAAAGAAGGGCGAGACGAAGGGAAGTTTTCATTTCTTGGCGGCTGGGGTGTTGGCAGTTGTGGCTTTCGCGCCCGCAGGGGCAGCGCCCGCCGCGGCCGTTTCCGGCGGCGGCACTTTCAACGGCAGCACCGAGATCGGCCCACCATCGAAGGTGGCCACCACGATGCGGGTTTCCTTCGCGAAGGACTTCAAGAGCGCTTCAGACAGCGGCTCATTCCCCTCGGCCTGGCGGCGGCTCACCTCGGTGAAGGCAAGCCACGCACGGTTCTTCGTAATGAAGTCCTGGAATTGGACGAAGCGTGCTCCATCCTGCATACCGAGGTGGTCGGCCAGCTCCTTCGGCACGTGGAGCACCGCTTGCTTCGGCACCAAGGTAGCAAGGCCCTTGTAGCAAATGATGTCCGACATTTCCAGCAGCGTGGGCCGCTCCACCGGCTTGGGGCGCTGTTCCGGCGGCACCACCTTCAGGGCCATCTCCTGTTGCTCTTTCGTCTGGTCGCGGGCAGCTTGCTCGCGGGCGGCACGGGCAGCATCCACGATGGAGTCATGGGTGGCGGCATCGCGCATGCCATTCACCACCGGCGCTTTCTCGGCAGCTGGCGCTACTGCCGGCAGGGCCGCGAGGGCCGCCAGCAGGCAAAGGGATTTCAGGCCGTGGACGCGGCCCGTCGTAAGAAGGGCGGCGTTCATGGTTTTTCGAAGGTGACCAGGAGCACCATGTCCTGCAGGTCGTAGCCGGGATCGGTGTTCTGGGCGTCGGTGTGCGTCAGCTCCATGAAGATGATGCAGTCCATCGGGCCGATCTTCACGCGGCCGGCAGTATCCAGATAGGGCTTCAGGAAGCTCTCCAAGGTCGGCGAGTTGTAGAGCGGGTAGGTCGTCGGCGGGATGTCGCCGTTCACCAGGATCCGGACGTTCTTGGTGCCGCTCTGGGAGTTGAAGTACGGACCCCAGGCATTGTTGTAGTAGTAGCGGCCACCGAAGCGCAGCTTGTCACCAGGGGAGAGGTAGGTGGATGAAGTGGCGCGGGACCAGACGATCGTGCTCTGGTTCACGTTGGTGTTGGTGCCGTAGAAAATCCGGGTATAGGTGCCACCCTTGTAGCTGAGCTGCGCTTCCGTGGGCACGAAGCTATAGCCCTGGCTGTTGTTCGCATTGACGGTCACGCCGGCTCCCAGCACGCGCACCTTCGCATACAGCTTAACCTTCGCCTCGATGTTGGTATCGCTACCACCGCCGCCATCGCTGGGGTCGGTCACCTTGACGTAGTCCTGGACGAGCGACGGATAGCTGATGCTCCAGGTCAGGGTCGGCTTCACGCCGGGCTGAACCTGGACCGGGTATGCGGACAACGAACCCACCGGGATGGACGGATTCGTGGACTGGGCGAGCAGGGCGCAGGGTGTGGACACACCGCTGGCGATGAGGACTGCCGCAAGGGCAGCCGAACGGCTGGTTTTCATGGCTGGTTTCGGGTGAACAACAACAACTTCACGCGCCCCTTGGACTTCCGCGGCCGGTGGGACGAGCCGCGGAAAATAGGGGGACCCGGCGAGGGGTGCCGGACACGGGACGGCTCATAAGAGAGCCGGACCGTGCCCGCTCGGGACAGAGTCCCCCGCCGGGTCTCCGGAGAAACGATCGGGTAATCGGCTCTCCGGAACAGGATCAGTTGATGCAGGTTTGGACGATCACTCGTCCGGGTGTGTTGTCAGGGTCGGGTGTGGAACAGCAATTGTCAGGTTGCTTGTCGGGTGATCTTTCGTCGTCGTCGCGCGGGGCGCGGTCTTGTCAGCGCTGGGGCAGGCCGCCGTCCCAGCCGGACCAGGGTCCGCGGGGCACGTCACGGGCTTCCACGAAGCGCCATTGCACGCGCTCGCCGCTGCGGAAGTGCAGGAAATCCCGCACCGCCGGGCTGAGGTCGATACCGGCGGAGTTGTTGCGGTTGCCGCGCGGCTGCTCGCTGCCGAAAACGTATTGCCAGTGGTCGGTCTCGAAGGGACCGACGTCTTCCCACTGGGCGTAGCAGACCTTGCCCTCGCTGTGGATGGCGATCCAGCGGCCCTTGCAGACGGAGATGCCATCGCCGCGGTAGTCGCGCCAGAACCAGGGAATCACCTCGGAGGCTTCCTTCCGATGTCCCCCGCCCTGCGCGATGTCATTGTAGGGCAGGGCGATGTAGAAAGGATTCTGCTTGGGGGTGAAGCCGGCTGGCAGGAAGCCGTTGCGGTGCTCGGGGTCGTCGTAACCGCCGAAATTCGCCTGCCAGTTCATGTCCCAGGAGCTCATGGTGTTCGGGACCGGGTTGTGCTGGCTCGGCTGCTCGCCGATCCAGAACACGGTGCCCACCACATTGCTCCGCCAGCCCATCAGATGCTGGCGGATCTCCTTGTCCTGATCTTCCACCACCACGCGGGCGCGGTCCGGAATGCCAAAAGGATCGCTCAGTCCCGGCAGGGCCGCACGGCGGTTTTCCAAAAGATCATTGTGAAGCTCATCCAGACGGTCCCCCAGAAGTGCCGCAGCTCCAGCCACCGGGACCAGTCCCGGGGCAAGCATCAGCAATATGGGGAGGAAAAGCTTCATAGGGCAGACTTTTAAAAAAATTCCGTCACCGGAGTCTTCGTGGCGGAGTATGGACAATCAGGAAAATCAAACAAGAAATTTCTAACGAATTTTTGAACGGATTGAACAACTCGTTGTCTAAGCGAATTTCCGTCACACTTGCCACTCTGGTTCAACGGCTTGTGCCGGACCCGCAGAATCGGACATTTCAACGGAGAGAGCCAAACCTACGCGAAAAAGGCAGGCGCGCGGGCTCCGCTCCAACGTCATTCCCCCGCCCTGCCCGGAGGCCAGAGACGGGGAAATGGCGCGGAACGATCGAACTCATAGACCCCTGTAGAAGAGCAGGAGAGAGGGTTCGGAACAATGAAATTTTTAGTCGATTTGAATAACTCCCTGTCCGGACAATCAGATATGACCTAATTTTTCAAATCGAGCTGGCTTTCCCTCCGGCGAAGCGGCGCTCCAGCTCGCGCAGGGAGAATTCCGTGAGGGTCGGCCGCCCGTCCGGCGCACAGTAGGGCAGCTCGCAGCGGAACAGGACTTCGAGCAGTTTCATAGCCTCCTGTGGCCGTTGGGCTTCCGCCAGGGCCGCCCGCCGCGCGAGATGCCGCGCCAGCATCTCAAAGGCCAGCCGGGCACCCGGAGCCTGCCCGGACACCAAATCGTCGATCAGGCCACTCAGGAAGGCCCGGGAATCGTCCAGCTTGAGGAAATCGGGGAGTGAGCCGACCCGCAGGGTGCCGGAACCGAAGTCCTCCAAGTCGATCCCTGCCCGCCCGAAGTCCTCCCGGTGGCGCAGGGCCACCTCGCACTCCCGGGGCCCCGGCTCCAGCAGGAGCGGGACGAGCAGGACCTGCGAGTGCGGCTGATCTTTCGTTTGAAGCCAGCGTTCGTATAGAATGCGTTCGCGGGCTGCCCGGGGATCCAGCAGCACAAGGCCATCCGTGGATTCGAGGATCGCAAAACGATCGTGTAGCGTCCCGATGTAGCGAAAGGGCAAGGGCTTGGGCAGCTCCTCCAGCGGCACAATTGCGGGGCGAACCGCCTCTACACGAGCGCTTGATACAGGCATTTCAAGCTGCCGCTGGACCGGAATGCTGGCAGGCCAGATGGTTCTGGCCGGGGAGGCCGGAGTCTCAGCCAGCGTAGCAGCAGCCGGGCGCGGGACGGGGATTACCGCTGCGGGAGCCGGGCGGCGGAGCTGCTCGATGGGTGCTAGCGCCGCGCGCACCGCCTGGGCCAGGGCCTCGCGCAGCTCGTGCGGGCGGTGCAGGCGGATCTCGCGCTTGGCCGGGTGGACGTTCACGTCGACCAGCCCGGGCTCCATCTCGATCCAGACCCAAGCGCTGGGATGCAGTCCGTCTGCCAAGGACCCGCGGAAGCCCTCGGCCAGGCCGCGGGAGATGGCGGCGTCCTCTACCGGCCGGCCATTCAGGAAGATCCACTGGTGACGGCGGCCCCTCCGCGCGTGGGCGGCGGGCAGGATGAAGCCCTCCACCGCCAGGCCATTGCCATGGGTCAGGGGCATGCTGAGCAGCTCCCGGCCCAGCTCGGTGCCGGTGATCCAGCGGACGCGGTCCAAGCGCGACATCCCGCCGGGCAGGTCGAAGACTTCGCGCTCGTCCTTGCGGAAGCGGAAGCGCACTCCGGCCGCAGCCAACGCGTGCAGGCGGAGCTGGTGCTCCACGTGGGCCGCCTCCGTGGTCTCGGCGCGCAGGAACTTGCGGCGGGCGGGAATATTGAAAAACAAATCGCGGACCTCCACCACGGTGCCCGGGGCGCAGCCCGCCTCGCGGACATCGCGCATCACCCCGCCCTCCACCGCGATCTCGGTGCCCGCCACGGCCTGCGGCTCGCGGGTCACCAGACGGAAGCGCGAGACGCTGGCGATGCTCGGCACCGCCTCCCCCCGGAAGCCCAGGGTGCGGATGGAGGCGAGGTCCTTGGCCTCCGCCAGCTTGCTGGTGGCGTGGCGCTCCAGGGAGAGCAAGGCATCATCGCGGGACATCCCGCTGCCGTTGTCGATCACCCGCAGCAGGGCCGCGCCGCCGCGGCGGATCTCGACGAGGATCTCCCCCGCCCCGGCATCCAGGCTGTTTTCCACCAGCTCCTTCACCGCGCTGGCCGGCCGCTCCACCACCTCCCCCGCCGCCACTTGGCTGGCCAGGATCTCAGGCAGGATGCGAATGCGGGGCACGCGGCGACGGTAAGTTCCAAATCCGAAGTTCCAAGTTCTTCTCTCCCGGAGGGAGACCAGCGAGTAGCCGGGGGTCGAGCGCAATAGCGCGAAAACCCCCGGTCTGGTCGCCGCGTGTATTGAATCCCGGCAGGGATTCCAGCGGGCCCGCGGGGATCTCTACGCTTGCCTTTGAACGCAGGGTCTGGGCTCACCCGCCGGAGCCCCTGCCGGGGCTCAACCGATATACGCATTCCAACCGGGGGTTTTCGCGCTGCCGCGCTCGACCCCCGGCTACTCGCTTTTGTCCCTCCGGGACACGGAGCCCAAGCCGGAGCCCAAGTTGAAAAAACCAGCCTAGCCTCCGCTCCAGCAGACGAGCTCTCACTTCTTCTCTTTCCCCTTCTTCTCTGGAACCGGAGCCGGGGCGGCGGCTTGCTCCTTCAGCGCCGGGGTATCGCGCACGCGCAGGGACAGGACATTATCGTCCTGCTCGGCCAACCGGTAGACACCGGGGCCGTGCCAGGTGCGCTCGCTGTGGAAGATCTCCAGCGGCTCGATCGAGGTGGAGCCCTCGCGCTCGGCCTTCACGGTGCGGTTCGCATCGCTCACGCTGACCGAGATCACCGGCTCGCTCCCCTCGCCCGCGCCGATCGAGGCGCTGATCGAGACGATCCAGCTCATGCCATCGCCGGAGTTCAAGGTGACGGTGCCTTCGAAGCTCTTTCCCTGGTCCTGCAGGTCGGTGTGGAGCACCGCCTTGGCCACCACCTTCTCCCCTCCCGAGGTAAAGTTCACTTCCACCTGCACGGCGGCGGGAACTTCCGGCTCATCCGCGGCGGAGGAGCGGTCGGGCAGCAAGATGAAGCACAGGGCGGCGGCAGCAACGGGGATCGAATGGAAGCGGCGGATCATGGCGGCGGCACGCTACACCGCGAATCCTCCTTTGCCACGCCGCTTCCCCGCTTTTTCACTCGCCCCCGGCCCCCGCAAGCGTATGAGTTTCCGCAGCAAGACACGATGATCTCGATCACCGACAAAGCCGCCGATGAATTGCGGACACTGCTGGAGCGCAAGGCCGCCGAGCCCGGCAAGGGCCTGCGCCTGGGCGTCACCAAGGGCGGCTGCGCCGGCTGGCAATACGTCATGGAAATCGCCGCGCCCCAAGCGGGCGATGAGGTGCTGGATCTCCCCGGCGCGCGCCTGATCGTGGCGGCGGACAGCGCGTCCAAGCTGAACGGCTGCCGGGTCGATTACGTCGATGACTTGTCCGACGCCGGCTTCCGGATCGAGAACCCGAATGCGGCGCGTTCCTGCGGCTGCGGGACCTCCTTCGAGACCGCGGCCGAACCCACTCCCGAGCCCGAGGATTGCGGCAAAAGCAGCTAATGCCGAACCGACGCGACAAGGAGCCTCCGCCCAAGAAAAAGCGTCCGCCGGCATACTACTGGTGGGTCTTGGCGAACGTGCTGGCCCTTTGTCTCGCGGTGCTGAGCTGGCTTTTGTGCCTGCATATCTTCGGCCACCCGGAGATCCCGCGGAACTACGCGATCCTGCGCAAACTCCACCGCGCCGAGCCGCCGAAGGACATCGCGCTGGAGGCCGCCCCGCCCGGCGAGGGGGCCGATCCACGCGCTTTCTTCCGCCGCTACGCCGCCCTGCAGGACGCGAACCTGACGCTGCTGAATGCGGCGCTGATGCGGAACTATCTGACGAATCTCAAGGAGAAGAGCCTGATCCAGTATGCGGAGGGCAATTACCGCATCGAGAAGGTCCGCGCCTTGGGCCCGGACGACCTCTTCCAGCCGGGCTTCGCCGTGCGGGCGCAGGCGATGGTGGCACCCGATGAGTTCACGGAAGCGGCCCCCTGGCCGGTGATGATCGAGTATCTCTTCCCGACCAGCGATAGCGACGCCGCGGGCTACTTCGTGCCCGGCAAGATGCTGACGGTCTCCAAGTATCCGAACTGCGCGATGCTTCTCCACGTGGCGCGCAAGGAGGGCGAGGACACGCCGGTGATCTGCCTGAGCGTGGTGCCGATCGCCTTTGGTGAGATGAAGGCGCCCGAGGGGCAGACCTTTCTCCTGGAGGTGCCCAAGGAGCTCAACCCCGGAGGCCCGTTGCCGCCCTTCACCGAGAAAGCGGGCGAGTAGGCGCGGGGGGAAAAGTGCCAAGCCGCTGGCGCGGAAGTTCCAAATTCTAAATTCCAAGGTCCAAAGGAGAGCTTGGGGGGCAGTACTCGATTGCGCCATCTTTCACTTCGACGTTCGATGTTTTCTTCCTGCCTTTCCCTTGGACCTTGGAATTTGAAATTTGGAACTTCTTCTTCCTAGCTGCGCTCCTCGCCTTTGGTGCTAGGATCAAGGCCATGCGGTTCTGCCTGATGCTTTGCTGCCTGCTGGCGGCTTGTGGTCCCCTTTTCGCCCAAGCTCCTGCGCCCGCGGATCCGCCCGTGCCGGCGACGCCACCGAAGGTCGAGCCGGGGCTGGAGGAGGCGGTGAAGTGGAAATGGAATGTGGTGGCTCCGGAGAAGCCGGACTGGGGACTGCCACTGCCGGAAGAGTTGAAGCCGAAAGCCCCGGAGGCTCCTGCTGCGGCTCCCGGCGCAGATCCCGCTGCGCCCGCCGCTCCGCCTGTGGAGAGGCCGACCACCTACACGGTGGCGAAGGGTGATGCGCTGATCAAAATCGCGCGGAAGTTCCAGATGACGCCGGATCAGCTGAAGCAGTTCAATGAGCTGAAGGACGACCGCATCGTCATCGGCCAGGTCCTACGCATCCCCACCGCGGCAGAGCTACTCGCGATGAAGCCGCCGCCGCCACCACCGCAGGCCAAGCCCGTGGAGGAGACGGGGGAGAAGAAGGAGAGCGGGAAGAAGAAGGGCAAGGCCGGGGCCGGCGATGCGGCTTCTTCCGAACCGCAGACCTACGAGCAGCTGGTGTTAGAGACCGTGCTGCTGCAGGTCTTCCTGGACCGCGAGATGTTTTCGCCCGGTGCGATCGATGGCAAAAGCGGCCCGACCTATCAGAAGGTCACGCAACTCTATCAGCAGGCGCATCCGGATCTGGCCGATCCCGCGAAGCTCAGGGAGAAGGCCTTGGCCACGGTGAAGCAGCCCTACACGAACTACGTGCTGCGCGCGGAGGACTTCCGCTTCATCCAGCCGCGGAAGGCCGGACCTGCAGCGAAGAAGGCGCCCGCGCCCAAGAAGAAGACTGCCAACGGTCCCGCCGCTGCCCCGGTGGTCCCGCCGCTCAGCTATGAGGAGATGACCACGGCGGAGTTCCTGGGCTACGCCACCGTGTGGGAGTTCGTCGCGGAACGCTTCCACTGCGATGAAGGCTTCCTGCGCGAGCGCAATCCGAAGGTGAAGGAGAACGCCAGCGTGGGCACCATCTTTGAGGTCCCGAATGTGGTTCCCTTTGAAATCGAGAAGGCGCTCGATGCTCCCTTGCAACCGGTGGCCGATCCGCAGAAGCCGGTCACGGCCGCGGTGGTCGGGCTATCGCGGCTGGAGGTGACTCAGGGCGGACAACTCATCGCCGTCTTGCCCGTGGCCTCGGCACGGCCCGGTCTAACAGGCCGCGGTTCGTGGACCGTGCTCAATGCCATCCCGCAGCCACGCATGGTCACCAAGCGTGAGCCACGCGAGGCAGCGCCCGCCAATCCTGCCGCCCCATCTCCCACGCCGCCCGCCGCAGCTGCCGAGCAGTCCCTGCCGCCCGGACCTAACAACCCGGTAGGCATCGTCTGGATCCAGCTCGCCAAGGCCAAGAGCACCGAACCCCTGCCCTACGGCCTGCACGGCACCAGCATCCCCGGGCGGATGAAATCGCAGGAAGGCATCGGTGGTTTCCGGCTGGCGAATTGGGACATCGCACGAGCGGTTCGCTTGATGCCGGAGGGGACGGCGCTGCAGTGGAAGGTGGAGACGAAGTGAGACTGGGTGCGCTGACTTGAGCCCAATGCCTGCAAGGATCCGATTGCCGCAAGGCGGCAACCCTTGGAGTGCTGCGACATGTCGCAGCTTTCGCCATCGGTCATCCCCAGCCGGAAAGCCGTCCCCATCGCCGACATGTCGGCGATGCCCGTGGGTTCCCGGTCCAGCCGGCCGCCAGGTGCTCATCGCGGAGCTCGTGCCCCCATGCCCACCTCCGCCTGGGCCAACACGAGGTGCACGACGATCTTCAACATGCCCTCACCGCACGCTCCGCAAGGACGCAGCCGCCGGGGCACAGCCGACATGTCGGCTGCGGGGACGACATTTTGGCAGGGGTTCATCCTCCGCCAAAGCTCCGACATGTCGGAGCACTCCAAAGGGAGGCCTCGCCTGCGGCGATTCCTTGAAGGCATTGGGCTAAAGCCCGCGCACCCGGTCTAACAGACTCTCTCACACCACCCCCGTCTCCCCCGGGATCGGGCAGGGATACATCCCATCCGCACCCGCCTTCGGACCCGGATCGGCATCCCAGGCGAGGCGCTTCGGCATGGTATCCACGGTTGAGTTGAGCATCTGGTCCCAGGTCACCTCGCCACCAGAGTAAGCGGCCATGCGGCCCAGGATCGCGGTGAGCGTGCTCTCCGCGGTGTAGTAGGCATTGTTGATCGGCGTGTCGCTGCGGATGTGATCGTAGAGCACCACGTGCTCGGTGTCGTAGGGATTGTTGTCGGTGCCGGTGAAGCGCCACACAACCTTGCCCTTGCGGTCCTTGATCATGCCAGGATAGGCGGTGCCAGTGGTGCCACAGATGGTCTCGCTCACGCGCGACCACACGTCATTCCAGTGGCGGGCCTGCGCGTTCATCACGGAGCCATCCGCATAGGTGTACTCCACGTAGAAGTGGTCGTAGATCTCGCCGTAGTTCTTGCCCACGCGCTTGGTGCGGCCGCCCATGCCCACGGCCTTCACCGGGTGCTCGCCCTTGAACCAATTCCCCACGTCAAGATTGTGGACGTGCTGCTCCACGATGTGGTCACCGCAGATCCAGTTGAAGTAGTACCAGTTCCGCATCTGGTATTCCATCTCGCTCATGCCCGGGGCGCGATCCTTCACCCACACGCCGCCGCTGACCCAGTAGACCTGGGAGGAAACGAAGTCCCCGATCGCGCCGCCCTGGATCTGCTTGAGTGTTTCCAGGTAGCTCTTCTGGTAGCGGCGCTGCAGGCCGCAGACGACCTTGAGCTTCTTCTGATCCGCCAGCTTCGCGGCCTCGATCACCTTGCGGATGCCCGGGCCATCCACCGCCACCGGCTTCTCCATGAAGATATTCCGGCCCTGCTGCACCGCGTGCTCGAAGTGCGTGGGCCGGAATCCCGGCGGTGTGCAGAGCAGCACCACCTGCGCGGCATCGATCGCCTGCTTGTAAGCCTCGAAGCCAACGAAGCGGCGCTCTTGCGGCACATCCACGCGCTCGCCGAATTGGGCCTTGAGATTGTTGAGCGCGCTCTCCAGTTGGTCCGGGAAGGCATCCGCCATAGCCACCAGGCGGGTGCCCGGCACTGCCAGCGATTGCGCCGCGGCCGCCGTGCCGCGCCCACCGCAACCGATCAGCGCGATCTTGATTTCATCGCTGCCCCCAGCTTGGGCATGGAGCACGGAAGGCAGGGCGGAAGCCGCGGCGGCAAGGGTTCCGGCCTTCAGGAAACTGCGGCGGTCGGCGTGGAATTGGGTTTCACTCATGGAGGTGGAATGGGAATGAACTACGGGCGCGAGTTCAAGAACTTGCGGCCATACCACCCCAATGCGGCACCCCGGAGGCAAATCCGCCAGAGGCTAAAGGCAAATGACGAATGCAGGATTTCCGAATGAAGTGTGGCTGGGAATGAACGAACCGCGGAGGCGCAGAGGTCGCAGAGGGTGGCGCGGAGGAAGAAAGAGAATTAGCTTCCCTCTCAGACTTCATTCGTCATTCCGGAATTCGGAATTCGGAATTCGTCTTTCTCTCACGGCTGCTTCTTCTCCGGCTCCACGTACTCATCCACCGCGCGGAAGTCCACGCGCTTGGTCTGGGAGTTGGTGAAGAAGAAGACGTAGGAACGGATGTCCGGCTGCACCGGCCAGCGAGTGCTGCTCAGCGGCTTGTCACCCTCCTTCTCGCGCACGCCGAAGCCAACCTCGTAGAACTTCTCCGGCTTGGCACCTTCCGGGTGCAGGCTCTGGCCCTTGCCCGGCTCCAGCGTGAACTTGGCGGTGCCCACGAAGCCGAGCACGGTCTTGTCCGCGTGGTTGTAGAAGTAGGTGTCACCCGCCTTGAAGCCGGGATCATCCGTCCGCATCACCACCGGCTTGTAGCCGCCAGCCGGGGCCGGGACCAACAACACGATGAAGCTCTTCCCTGCATCCGGCAGGGCCACTGCGGCGAGCGCCAGCTTCTTGGCCGCGGTCACGACCTTGAACTCGCGGCCCGGCGCGACCATCGGTTCGGAGACATTGTTGGTGGGCAGGGTGAAGCTTGGCGAAACCTTGTCCTCGCCCGCGGACATCATCACCTCACCGATCTCCGCCGGTGCACGCTCCGCCAGGAAGCGCACCTTGAGCTTGTCCTTATCTTTGTCGGGCTCCTGGGCGTGGAGAAGCGGGCACAGGGCCAGGAGCAGAGTCAGAGCGAATCGCATCGTCATGGCGGAAAGCTATCAGACTTCTTCCGGATGAAGCCACCGGAATGAGGCCACTTTGTAGCGGCGCCCGAAGTTTTTGTTCGTGTCGCTCTTCAGTTCCGCGATCGCCAGCTCGGGCTTTTCCGAGCCATCGACGAATTCCTTCGAGCGCTCGACCACCGCCTCGCACCAAGCGCGGGCCAGCACCTTGCCGTCCTTGTCCACGCACTCGCCATAGGAGCGAACGATGAAGCTGTCCGAGCGGGCCGAGAGCACCGGCGCGATCGGCGTCAGGATGTCGCCCTGCTTGACGATGCCCGGCATGCCAAAGCCGGAGGGGCCCTGCTCGGCTTCCGGGAACTTGAAGCGGCCCGAGACCGTGGTGGCCACCGCGCGGTCACCATCGTTGAAGCCGTCGTTGATCTTTACTTCCTTCGAATCGAGGGCGGCCTGGATCGCTCCGGCGCGGGCCAGATCCTTGTCACTGCCAGGGCGGCGGTTGATGAAGTCCGCCAGGCTGATGAAGGGACCGCGGAGGCGCACCTGCTTGACGATCGCGCGGGCCAACTGGTCGATCTCATCGTCACTCAACGTGCGGCGGCCGACCCACTGCGCGCTCTCCGTGAAATCAGTAGTGCCGCTTTTCGCCAGCACGTTCTGCGGGGTCAGCAGGCCGGCGACGGGCGTTTCCTTGTTACTGCCACCCGTCAGGGAATCCCCTCCGGACGGGCCATGCACCACGACCGCGCGGCCCCTCACGCTGCCCAGCAGGGCCTTCCAGGCTTCCACCGAGGTCGAGTTGACGTTGAAGAGGCCGTCCACGCGGATCATGCTGGCGGTCAGCTTGGTGCCGAGGTCGGTCGGGTTCGCGCCGGAGAAAAGTTGGGCCAGGGTCTTCTGCACATCCACCCCGGAGGTATCCGGCATGTAGCGGGCCACGGGCAAGGTGCCGCTGCCAGTGAGGAACTCCTCCGCGACGACCTTTTGCGCGCGCTGCTTGCTATAGGTCTTAAGGCTCTGCGGCGTGATCCCGGAGAAGAACCAGTCATCCCACAGCGCCTGGTTGGCCAGGTAGGAATGGTCCGCCAGCAGGCGGCCGCCACCGCTCATCGCGCCATCGGTCTTCGCCGCGGGAATCATCGCCGGTGCCACGGAATTGCCGATCGCGTGGGAGATCTGCGGCAGCGCCGGCTCGCGCGAGTTGAGGATCGCGTAGCCATACTTCGGGCGGATCATCTCGAAGCCATTCGCGAAGGAATGCTGGAGCGCGGCCAGCGACACGATGGGCTCCCGCGGCACGGAATGGGTGATCACGAAGCTCTTGCCAAGCTGGGCATTCATCCCGCCGCCGAAGTAACCATTCCCGCCACCTGCCGTCTCCAGGCTGCGGTTCTTCCAGCTGGTCAGCGGATCGACCGTGTACTCATAGGGCCAGGCGTCGAGCTCCTCTTGGGACAAGTCGAAGAAGTCCACGAAGTCCGCCTTGGGATTGAGGCGGCTCAGGAAGCGCGTGCGCGCCGCGGGATCCGTGCCGGCCTCGGTCTTGGCATTGTAGGAGAAGATCACGATCGGGGCCTTGCCGTTCGCGCCGCTCAATTGGCCACCGGTCAGGGTGCGGCCGTCCTTCTCCAGCACTGACTTGAAGACATTCGGCTTGTCCTTCGCGAAGAAGCGTCCGGTGGTCTTGGTGCCATTCACGCCGGGCTGGGTCTGGCCGCGGTCTTCATTGAAGCCGAGCCGCTTGTTGCCGAAATCCCAGTCGATGAACATGCCGCCATAGCCCAGGCTATTGCTGCCGCGGTCCTCCCCCACATAGACCTCGTGGTGGGTCACGGAGAAGTGGCGGCTGTGAGTCGAGTAGCCCTGCGGCACCAGACCCGTGGAAGACTGGCCGGCGGTGTAGCCGTTCGGCCTGACCTCATAGACAATCTTCGTACTGGCGGTGATCGGGATGGCCGCCCCCTCAGCGGTCTTCAATTGGTAGATGATCCCGTTGCCGAGGTTGAAGCCCGCGGTGCCGAGCAGCTTGTGGGCATCATTCCCCAAGGACAGGTTGCCCGCCGTATTCATCCCGCCATTTTGCGAGATCTTGATGACCTCGCCCGGCTTGAAGACGAGCTGCTGCTGGTTGCCCGCGATCAGGGAGACAAAGTTGCCGTCACCACTGGAGAGCGACTGGATCAGCGGGCACTTCTGCCAGCTGCCGCCATCCAGCTTCACCATGATGTCGTACGGGATCTGCCAGTACTTGATCGACATGAAGGAGCTCGTCGGGATCACCACCGGCACATCGAGCGGGTTCCACATCGTGATGATCGGATCCGCCACCACGGTCAGCGTGGTCTGGCCGCTGGCATTCGTCTGGCTGCCCAGGGACAGGACCATCTGGTAGCTGATGATGGTCGGCTGCTTGTAGAAGAACTCATCGTCCGTCTTGCAGGCCTCCGCCGAGGCATCCACCTGGAGATAGGGTGCGCCGGAAGGGATGTTCCCGCCACCGGTGGTGTATTTCGCGGTGCCGACGGTCTTCAGCTCCTTGTAGAGATTGTAGTAGTCCCAGAGCTCGAGGAAATTGATGCCGTTCTCGGTGTTGACGCCGCTGCCCACCTTGTAGAGAGCGGGCATCCGCGTGACATTCATCGTCGCATTCGCCACCGCGGAGGAGCGCTCCAGCTGCATCGAGAGGTCCTTGCGGAAGCCGCCGAGGCGCACATTCGTGAGCAGGCCGGTGGAGGTGGAGGCCAGGTCGTGGAAAAGCTTCTGCGGAGCCTGGGGCGAATCCGCGAGGAAGGCCGCCTGCTGCCAATCGGTCACCCGCGGCTTGCCAGGATCGTCTTCCTTGAGGCCGTCGAAGGGATACTCGGACCCGGCCTTGGCCAGTTCCACGGCATTGCGGGGCGCGGCCTGCAAGCCCGCGCGCGTGGCCGCCATCGAATTGTCGACCGGCACTGCCGGGGTGGCGAGCGCCGCCTTCAGCCCTTGGTCGCCCACCCACCAAGCGACCCGCGGCCCGGAGTCGCCGCTGCTGGCGCTAGTCGTGGTGGATTTGAGCCGCAGCGCCGGGACATTCACGAAGCCCTCGCTGCCGCTGCCCTTGCCCATCGTGCCTTCCGCGACGAGCTGCACCGCATCCTGGTCACTGCTGCCCTTGGCCGCATCCACCCGTTTCAAATCATTGATGTCCCCCGAAACCAGCCAAGAGCGGAAAGCGGGCGTGGGCCGGGCGGCACCCGGCGCGGTGGAGCTGGTGGTAGCCCAGGAATTGTAAACTCCGGTCCAGTGACGGCGCGTTTCCGAGGCGGACGATTCATCGCCCTTGCCGCCGCTGGAAAGCTGGTCACCCGCCATGGTGATGCGCTGGTCCGGACCGGTGTGCTTCTGGAGCTGGCCGATCGCCAGCATCAGCGCCATGCGCGCATTGGCCCGCGCTTCAGCGGCGTTCGAATCACGACCGGCGGTGGAAAGTGACAGAGTCGACAAGCCGAGCAGTCCCACCGCCAGGATGGTCAGGAGCACCATCAGCGAGAGGGAAATGACCAGGGCAAAGCCATTTTGGTGCAGGCGGATCCGACGGGATGCCACCAACAGACGAGGGTTTTTCATCAATCGGGGAAACGGTAGGGTTTCCTTGTAAATACAACCTCCGGAATCTGTCTGACAACTCAAAATTTGCGCCACAACCTGATTCGTTTCCGTAAACACCCCGAACGGGTGGAAACTCCACGCCCCTCCACGCACAAGGGCGGGGACCACTCCCCGCCCTCACAAAACTCTGGATTTCAACGAGCGCCGCTTTCCACGGCAGTCTGCTAAAACTCGCAGTGCCCCGGGGTGCGGGCGAAGGGAATCACGTCGCGGATATTCTGCATGCCCGTGACGAACATCAACATCCGCTCGAAGCCCATGCCGAAGCCAGCGTGGGGCACAGTGCCGTATTTCCGGGTATCGATATACCAAGAATAATCCTCCGTGCTCAGGCCATGGCGCTCCATGTTTGCGAGCAAGACATCAAGGCGTTCCTCGCGCTGGCTGCCGCCCACGATCTCGCCGATGCCCGGAACCAGCAAATCCATCGCGGTGACGGTTTTGTCGTCATCGTTCAGGCGCATGTAGAAGGGTTTGATCTCCTTCGGGTAGTTGTAGACCGTGGTCGGCTTCTTGAAGTGCTCTTCTGTTAGCCAGCGCTCGTGCTCGCTCTGGAGATTCAGGCCGTACTCCACCGGATACTCGAAGCTCTTGCCGGACTTCAGCAGGATCTCCACCGCTTCCGTGTAGGAGATGCGCTCGAAGGCGTTGTTCGCCACGAACTCCAGGCGCTCACGCAGGCCCTTGTCCACGAACTTCTCGAAGATTGTTAGATCGCCGTCCTGATTCTCCAGCGCCTCTCTAACAAGATACTTCACCATCGCCTCGGCCAAGTCCATGTCCCCCTGCAGATCGCAGAAGGCCATCTCCGGCTCGATCATCCAGAACTCCGCGGCGTGGCGGGAGGTGTTGGAATTCTCCGCGCGGAAGGTCGGGCCGAAGGTGTAGATATTCCCCAGGGCCGTGGCGAAGAGCTCGCCCTCCAGCTGGCCGGAGACGGTGAGGTGCGCGGCCTTGCCGAAGAAGTCTTCTTCGTAGGACTTCGCCTTCCCCGCCAGCGGATCCAGTGTGGTCACGCGGAACATCTCCCCTGCCCCTTCGCAGTCGCTGGCCGTGATGATCGGCGTGTGGACGTAGAAGAAGCCGCGCTCCGCGAAGAAGCGGTGCACCGCGTGACTCATGCGGCTGCGCACGCGGAACATCGCGCCGTAGAGATTCGTGCGCGGCCGCAGGTGGGCGATGCTGCGCAGGAACTCCGGCGAGTGCCCCTTCTTCTGCAGCGGGAAGTCATCGGGCGCTTCCCCGAGCAGGCGGATCGAAGTGGCCTGCACTTCATAGGCCTGCCCGCCGCCCTGGGACGGGACCAGCTTCCCCTCCACCGCCACGGAGGCACCCGTGCTCATCTTCGCCAGGTTCTCGGAGCCGGGGATCCCCGCATCCGCGATCACCTGGAGATTCCCCATGGTCGAGCCGTCGTTGAGCTCGATGAAGGAAAAGGCCTTGGAATCCCGCCGGGTCCGCACCCAGCCGGCGGCATGGATGAGGTCGGCAGGGCCGGTGGAAGCAAGCAAATCGCGGATCAGGCTGCGCATGGGCGATTTTCTAGCCAGCGGGCTTGAGCGGCGCAAGCCCGACCCTGATCCGGTCCACTCGCATCTTCTGCCGGGCCTCCAAATCCAGTTCCGCCCTACTTCGCCTTCGCGGTTTTCAGGAGCGTCAGCGCCTTCTCCCAATCGGTGGCCTTGCCGGTGAATTGCCCGTTGAACACGCCGCCCTTGCCATCGTGCACCATGAAGCTCGACTGCACCATGTCGTCCGGCTCCTTCAGCTCGAAAAGCGCGAAGTTGCCTTGGAACAATTCCCCTTTGATCTCGCCGAGCTGGGGCTCGTCCTTCTTCAGGAACAGATCCTTGGCCTTGGCTCCCTTCGCGAATTTCTCGCCCATCAGCTTCACCGTCTTGGCGATGTCCTCCGGCTTGGTCGCTGCGGGCCACTTGGAGAGCAGCATCAGGCCCATCCCTGTTCCGACCGAGAAGGTGTGGAAGCCCATCTCTTCTTTCACCGACAGGGTCCAGCCCTCGGGGACTTGCCAGACAAAGGGCGACTCCGCGGCAAAGGCCGGGGAGACGGCGGCGACCAGCGAGACGAGGGCGGGAAAGATGATGCGCTTCATCCGCGCCAGCTTGCCGGAATGGACTGAACTTCCAAGGAGGGATTTGTCCCCTCTTCGGCCCGTGGCGGCGGAAGCCACGGGCCGGATGACTCGCTTCACCTACTGCAGTGTCACGCGCACGCGGCCGAAGCGCTTTCCTTGGGGCGGCAAGCTCGCATCATCCGTGATCACGTGCTCGCATCGCCCGTTCACCGGGCTGCTCACACTGGTGCTGGCATTGCCGTTCCAAGCCGCACCGCCCTGCTGGTCCGAGATCACGGTCCAATTCACCAGGTCATTCGAGACCTCCACTTCATAGAGAATGTCCGCAGGCATGGACTCCGGCAGGGTGAAGCGCAGGCGCAGGCGGTCCTTGCCATTTACCTTCACGACTTCCGGTGTGACACGGGCCAGCGCCATGTCCTCCGCGCCTTCGCGCGGCTCGGTGCCGAAGGCGTATTCGAGCAGGTTCGCGAGGCCGTCGTGATCCGGATCCGCATCCTGGCCGACGATGGCAATGTCAGCGATCTCTTGCTCCGTGAAGTGATCGGAGAGCCACTGGTCGTAGCCACCCGCGGGCATCCAGTTCACGGCATCCACCCAGGCAGTGTCCGCACCGGCCACGCCGCTGCCGTTCTTCACGTAGCGCCAGCGCAGGACATGCTGGCCGAAGTCGACCGCGTAGGACTTGAGCGTCCAATCGACCTCACCGGTGATGCGGCCCGCCTTGAGCACGCCATCGATGTAGAACTCCAAGTAGTCGCCGGCCTGCGAGGAAACCTTCCAGGCGAAGCCCATCTCGCCCGGGCCGCTGACGGTGGTCTCCATCCAGCTCTGCTGGTTGTGGCCGATCGGGCCGCTCTGCGCGGCATCCACGCCATCCATCGTCGTCACGACCTGGCCCATCCAGATACCATCGCCGCCGGTGGTGAAGTTCAGCGCGCTATCGAGCGCCACCGGCAGACTGACGCCGAAGTTCGCGGTGATGTTCTTGTCCGCCGTGATGGCGAACTGCAGCGGATTCACCGTGCCGCTCGCGCTGCCGGTCCAGCCGGTAAAGACCAGCCCGGCATTCGGCGTGGCGCTGAGGGTTACGCTGGTGCCGCGGTCATACTTCGGCTGGTTCGGGGACTTGGTCACGCTGCCGAAGTTCGCATTCACGGTGAGGAAGTACTTCGCGGAGTTGATGTCGTTCGGGATCGTGCCGTCGGTGAACTCCACGGCATTGGTCACGCCATCGCCATCCGGATCACCGCTGCCATTCTGGCTGCTGGTGGAGGGGAAGTAGGTCTTCTCCCAGGCATCCGGCAGGCCGTCGGCATCCTCGTCCTCGGTGGTGGCGTTCTGGCCGGCGATGTTGAGCAGCACGTTGGCTGCGGAAGCGCCGCTGTTCACGATGCGCAGGTAGTAGGTCTGCGCGGGTTGCCAAGGCCAGCCGGTGGGGGTGAGGGCTTGGTTCAGGCTGCTGTTCGCGCCGCTGCTGTTAGAATGCTGGTTCCCCGTGGTGCCGGGCAAGGTCCCCTGCTCCACGCGGATCTGCACGGTAGCCGGGTGGGTGGAAGTCCACTTCAAGCGCGTGGCCTCCGCCGGTGCGGCGATCTTGTAGAAGACGCTGCCGCCCGCGGGCACGCTGGTATCGATTACGCCATTGTAGAAGCTCACCGGGGTGGCCGCCGGCGCGCTGCCGGTGCTGCTGCTGGTAAGGCTGAAGGTCGCATCGCTATTCGCGCGGAAGCCCGCGTAGTAGGTGTGGCCGGGGCGCAGCGGCGCCGTGGTGAAGGGATAGACTGCCGGGGCATCGTGGCCCGCGCTATCGTAGGGGCCTTGGTTCTTGTTATCCGCGGACCAGGACTCGATCGCGCTGGTGCCGGTGCCGCTGTTCTGGCCGGAGGGCACGGTATCGCGCAGCCACATCACCACATCGCCCACCTGCTGGGTGAAGCCGAGGTTCCAGGTGGCCGGCGCATCGGCGGGCACGGTGAAGCGGTAGTAGCGCCAATCGCGGCCGACGAGAGTCTGGTTGGTGACGTTCGCGCTAGCGAGGTTGAGGTCGGTGACCTGGCCGGTGGAGACGATCAGGCGGTAGCGCGCATTGCTGCCGCCGCTGGCCTTCACACCCAGATACCAGCGGCCCGGGCGGAGCTGGCGCTCGGTGCGGCCATCGAAGGGCACCCAGTTGCCATACTCGGAGCCGCTGTCTTCCATCTTGCGGTCGACCAGCGAATTGCCAGTGGCACCGCTCGTGCTGTGGTCGGTGGTCGGTACGCCATCCTCGCGGATGTAGAGGTTCGGGTTGCCGCTGATCGCCTTGAGCTCGGTGCGCAGCAGGCCGGAGTTCCCCTGCGGGACGTCCACCGCGTAGAAGTGCCAGTCGTCCTGGCCGATGTCCACGCCGCGGTCGCCGGGCAAGGGATTGCCAGCGCTGTCGTTGCCACTGTCGCCGAAGGTGAAGTTGTGGCCGCCGGGCATGGTCCAGGCGGGGCGCGCCAAGGTCACTGGCTCACTGCTCAGGGTGTATTGCGTCAGGCCGGTGGCCGTGACCTCGATGAACCAGGTCTCATTGAAGGTGAGGAAGGGAGGTACGATGAGTGCCGTATTTCCGGTAACGGAGATGCCGGATCCCGGGTTGCCCCACTGCTTGTAGATCTTCAGCGTGGTATCGCCCTGCGCGTGGTTTAGCTTCAGCATCCAGCCGAGCACCGGCTGGCCGGAGAGGGTGGCGGGCACGGCGATTTCGTAGAACTGCTTCTGGCCGTCGGCCAGCTGCTTGGTATCGCTGTTAGAGAGGCCGTTGCCATTCTGGCTGGAGGCGAAGTTCAGCGCGGTGCGCGGCCGTGCGACGATCACGAGGTCGGCCGTGGCATCCGGATAGACGCTGGAAAGGTCATCCGCGCGGATGCTCAGGCTGTAGGTGCCCGCGGGAGGATTCGGCACGGTGATCAGATTGTCCGCCAGCACCCGGGCCACGCCGCCCGCGGGTGCGGAGGACTGGCCGCCGCTGGTGGCGAACTCGTTCACGGAGCTGTCTGCATAGGGCAGGCGGCTGCCGGAGATGAGCGCCATGCGCGGATTGCCGGTGCGGTTATTGAGCTGGACTTCCAGGCTGACCACGCCATCCGGCACGGTGAATTGATAACCCTTCACCTGCGCCCCGGCGAGGCTCACGGCTTGATTGATCGGTGCCAGACTGGCAGTGCCGAGGTTCCCCACCGGGATCGCGCCGCTGCTGGCCAGGGTGCCATTGCTCGTGCCCGTGCCGATCACATCGCTGGTTGGCGGGTTCACACCCTCCGCAACCACGGCGATGTAGTAGTCTCCGGGGATGACCTTGTCCTGGTTGTTCAGCGGCAGTAGCACATAGCGCTCCGCCCCGGCCTTCTGGACCTTGGTCTCGCGGCCATTGTCATCCTGCAGGTCACCGCTGGTGCCCACATTGAAGTCCGGGATGAAGCCACGGCGCGTCGCCAGCATGGTCTCGCCGGAAGTCGGCGCGAATGTGAACTCCCAGCTCGGGCTATTGTCCGGAACCGTGACCTTGAAGTAAGCGGCCTCGCGCGGCGTCAGGCTGCTGATCGGGGCGCTGCTGCCCGCGGCAAAGCCAAGCGTGGCGACGGGAATCGTCTGGCCGCTGCCGATGAAACGGCTCTCGATGGTGTAAGAGGAAGCCTGGCCGCTGGTGTTGTTCACCGGATCGCTGCCATCATTGTAGACGCCGATGTAGTAGGTGCCGGGCTCAAGCGGGCGACCCATCGCGAGCACCATGCGGTCATCCACCGCGCGGCGGTTCGAGACGGTGCTATCGTAGCTGCGGGCAGTCCAATCCTTGCCGCCAGCGATCTGATGGCCGGTGGGCCAAGTGGTGGAGGGAGAAGGATTCCAGGAGCTGCCGGCACCATTGTGCGTGCCAAGGGTCGCGGGCAGCAGATCGCGGCGCACGCACATGGAGGGGTTGCCTCCGCTGATATCCTTCAAGCGCAGGTCCCAGCCGGCAATGCCAGCGGGAATGGTCACTTGGAAATACTTCCAGGCGGTCGAGCCCTGGTTGCTCACCACGACCGTGCCGCCGCCCAGCGGGACATTCTCCGGTGCCTGGGCGACAACTACGAGATTTGCCGTAGCATCCACATAGGTCCCGGAAATGTCATCGGCACGCAGGGCCAGGGTGTAGACGCCTGCGGGAGGATTTGCCACGGTCACCAGGTCGTCATCCGTCTGGCGCGGCAGGCCCCCGCCCACCGTGCTGGTCTGGCCACCGCCGGTGCCGTAGTCATAGGCGGAGCTATCGGGCTGTGGCACGCGGGTGCCGGACATGAAGGCCAGAATCGGATTGCCCGTGCGGTTGTTCAGGCGCACCTCCAGGCTAGCGGTGCCCGCCGGGACCGTAAAGCGGTAGGCCTTGGTCTGGGCCGCCGCCAGACTCACCGGTTCCGTCACACCGGCCAGGCTCACGGTGCCGAGGTCCTGCACCGCGGGCGAGCCGAGGTTCGTGAAGGTGGAGGTGGTGGGACCGCTGCCCATCACGGTGGAAGACGGCGGGTTGCTGCCCTCGCTGATGATCGCGAAGTAGTAGTCGCCCGGCGTGACGAAGTCCTGATTGTTGTCCGGCAGCAGCGAGTAGCGCTCCGTGCCCGTGCGCTGGAGCTCCATCTGGCGCGAGGTGGTGCTGCTGGGGTCCTGGATGTTTCCGCTATTGATCGTATAGAAGTCCGGCACTCCGCCGCGACGCACCGCGAGCATGACCTCGCCGACGGAGGGCGTGAGGCTGAAGTCCCAGCGCGGCGTATTCGCCGGCACGGTGACCTTGAAGTACGAGGCTTCCCGTGGCTGGAGGTCGGTGGCGCTGAAGCTGACACCGAGAGTGAAGGCCAGCTCATTGATCGTGATCGCCTGGCCCGCGCCGATGCCGCGGCTTTCGATGCTATAGGCGGCGGGCGTGTTGGCGTTGCCGGTGATCGGATCGGTGCCCTGGTTGTAGATGCCCACGAAGTAGGTGCCGGCCACGAGCGGGCGATTGAAGGCCGCCACGAGGCGATCGCCCGCAGCGCGGCGTGGCGTGACCGCGGTGTCATAGGTGCGGCCGGTCCAGTCGACTCCCCCGCCCCATTGGTAGCCGCTGGGCCACGCGGTTTCCGAGGGCGGGCTCCAAGAGCTGGCACTGCCGTTGTTCGTGCCGGTGCTTGCGGGCAATTGGTCGCGGCGCACCACCATCTGCGGATTGCCGCTGAGGATATTGGTCAGGCGCAGGTCCCAGCCCATGATGCCATCCGGCACGGTGACCTGGAAGTAACGCCATGCGGTGGCCGTCTGGTTGCTCACGCTGGCGGTGCCACCATTGAAGGCGAGCGGCGCGGGGGCATTCGCCACAATCGCCAGGTTGGCGCTAGCATCCGGCCAGGCACCCGCGACGTCATCCGCACGGACCGTCACGGTGTAGATGCCCGCGGGCGGATTCGCGATGGTCATCAAGTCGTCATCGCTGGAACGGCCGACGGCACCGGCAGGCACCGAGGTCTGGCCGCCGCCGACTCCGGCATCATAGGCGAAGCTGTCCGGCTGCGGCACGCGGGTGCCGGAGATCAGGCACATCTGCGGATTGCCCACGCGGTTGTCCAAGCGCAGCTCAAGGCTGGCCGTGCCCGCGGGAACGCTGAACTGATACGCCTTCACCTGAGAGCCAGCGAGGCTGACCGGCTGCACGATCCCCGCTGCGCTGGCGGCACCGAGATCTTGCACGGCCAGCGGGCCGACATTCGTGAAGGTGCCGCTGCTGCTGCCGGTGCCCATCACGTTGGAGGCGGGAGGATTCACGCCCTCGCTGATCAGCGCGAAGTAGTAATCGCCGGGGGTGATCGCGGTCTGGTTGTTGTCCGGCAGGAGCAGGTAGCGTTCACCACCGCTGCGCTGCAGCTTCATCTCGCGGGAAACGGTGGCCGAGGTGTCCTGGATGCTGGTGCTGGCAGCGGCGAGAATATCGGGGATACCCTCGCGACGCACGGCCAGCATCACTTCGCCCGCAGTGGGAGCGAAGGTGAATTCCCAGCTCGGTGTATTGGCGGGGATGGTGACCTTGTAGTAGGCGGCCTCGCGCGGGGTGAGGTTGGACACGCTCACCTGGCTGCCCGGCGTGAAGGCCAGGGTGTTGATGGGGATCGCCCAGCCGCTGCCGATGCCGCGGCTTTCCAAAGTCACGTTCGCGGGCTGGTTGCTGGTGTTGTTGATCGGATCCGAGCCGTCGTTGTAGATACCGATGTAGTAGGTGCCGGGCGTGAGGGGTCGGCCCGCGGTGGCGATGATGCGGTCATCCATGGCGCGGCGCGGAGTACTAGGTGTGTCGTAAGTTCGACCGGTCCAGTCGACGCTGCCCGCCCACTGGTAGCCACTGAGCCAGGTGGAGTCGGAAGACGGGCTCCAGCCGCTGCTCGCGCCATTGTTGGTGCCGGTGTTGAAGGGCAGTTGGTCGCGGCGCACCACCAGCGCGCAGTTGCCGCCGCTGGCATTGGTGAGGCGCAGGTCCCAGCCCATCATGCCCGCGGGGATGTCCATGCGGTAGTAGCGCCATTTGAGCGGCTCGATGCCCGTGATCGCGGTGCTGCCTTCGGCATTCAGCGTCGGTGGCGTGATGGGGTGAACGTTCAAGCTGAAGGCCCCGAGCGGCTGCTGCGGCAGGAAGATGCCGACATACCAGACATCGGCCTGATGATTGACACGCTGGAGGAAGCCGTTCGTGGTGGCATCGTCCATGTAGGTGTTGCTGGTGTCGGTCACGCTGGTGGAGCCGCCGTCACGCTTTTGCCAGCGGCCGGGGACCTTGTTTCGGCGCAGGGCGATCTGGGTGCCGGGGACTTGGTTGGAGAGCTGGAGTTCCCAGCCGAGCGCACCGACCTGCGAGGGCACATCGGTGAGCGCGTAGAAGCGCCAGCCGCTGCGGGTGGGCTGGTCGTTCAGCTTGGTATCGGTGAAGGACAGCGGCGTGATCACGGGATCGCCATTCTTCAGAGTGAAGGTGTAGGGTGCCGTGCCCCAGACGGTGATATACCACACACCATCCGTGAGGTAGTTCGGCACCAGGGTGATGCCTTCCGTGGCGCTGCCGGGCGAGGCGGAAAAGGCCTCATTGTCGAACTCCGCGGGGACGTTCCCCTTGCGCACCGCGATGTCCGGATTGCCGCTCACCGCGACTGCATTGATGTCCCAGGCGATCTGATCGACCGGCACCTGCACGCGATAGACGCGGTAAGGCGCAGCGCTCACGGCGACGTTCGAGACCGTGGCATTGTAGGCGAGATCGCTCACCGTCTGGATCCGCGAGTCGAGACCGATGACCTCACCCTGCGGCGCGCTCACGCTGGCATACCAGGTGCTGGTGCCAGCGCCCAGCACCGGCGGCACGATCAGCATCTGGCCGTTCTGCTTGCGGGCGTAGTTTGAAGTGCTGTTGGTGAAGGGCAGCTTGTTCGAGCGCAGCGCGATCTCCCGCGGGCTGCCGCCGAGCCACAAGCTCCAAGCGGGCGTGCCGGTGGGAATGGACGACTTGTAGAAGCGCACGCCCTCCGGAGGCATGGGCAGCGCGGGAGCATTCTGCGCGCTCACGACCTCGCCGATGTCATATTGGCCATTCGAGTTCGCATCGGTGAAGGGCAGCGTGCCGAGGTCATGGACGTAGGGCTTGCCGCTGACCAGGCTCCACTGCGCACCTTCCGTGGCGAAGACCATCACGGTCCACTCCTCGTTCGCGGCGAATTGGTCATCGCGCAGCACCAGGCCATCCGAGCCGGTCTGGGCGGAGCTGAAGGTGCTGCTGCTGGTAGTGGGCAGCGCGGTCTTGGAGAAGTAGAGGGCCGCCTCCCCGCTAGTGACATTCAGGCGCGTGCGCCAGCCGCCGATGTCCGAGGACTGCGTGGTCACCTTGAAGAAATGGCGGCCCGCGCGGGTGTTCAGGTTGGTGAAGACATTGCTGCCCGCCTCCGCGATGCCGGGATCCCAAGTGAGGGTGGTGACCATCGGCTGCCAGTCGTCGAGCACCACGGTGGTGGCGGTGTAGGTCACGCGGAAGGAGCCGCGGTCATTCGGCAGCGTGTAGCGCGAGCCATTCGGCAGGCCGCTGAAGGTGCCACTGAGGCTGCTGCCCTGCAGGATGGTGAAGCTATTGGCGGTGGTGATGGTGTCGTGGAAGTTGTTCACCAGGTCCACATTCAGCGTTCCAGCGACGGCCACCGCGCCGCTGGCGGTGATCTTGTCATAGGTGCTGCCCGCCGAGGTGCCGCCAACTTCGATGACCGTCGTACTTCCCGCTTGCAGCGTCAGCGCGCCGTTCACTTGCAGCGAGCCCGCGGTGTTCGGTGCCGAGGGCGAAACGCTGCCGGCGACATTCAGAGGCCCGCTCACCGTGCCCCAGAGGCGCACGGCCGCGCCGGAATTCACCGTGAAGTTCGATGCCGTAACGGTCTGCGAGGTAGCGGAGCGCATCACCCCGCCCTGCAGGGTCACCGTGCCCGCGCCTGCATTCAAGCCGCCGCCGATGGTGAAGTCACCCGTGGGATTCAGCAGCACGTTGCCACCGTTGGTCGTGATCGACAGGGAGTTGCTGATGTTGTGCCCCGCATTCAAGGTGAGCGGCAAGGCCCCGCCGGACGCGGAGATCGAGCCGCTCAAGGTCAGATCATTCGCGGCGTTGAAGACCAGCGGACTGGAGGTGCCGGCGGTCTTCGAGAGGTTCGTGCCCAGCGTGATATTGCCCGCCGCATTGAAGCCGCTCTGCGTGTCCAGGATGATGCCGGTGCCAGCATTCAGCTCGCCCTGCAGCGTGCTCAGCTGGAAGTTTGCGCCCGAGTTCGTGGCGGAAAAGGTCTTGGGATTCGTGCCGGTCAGAGCACCGCCGGTGGTGACGGAGCCCGTGATGGCGATGTCGCTGGCCGCGTGCAGGCACAGCGGCAGGGCGAGGATCGAGAAGACGCGAAGTTTCATGAGATCGGGAGAGGAGTTGCTGTTAGATGAACCGTCGCGCTTGGAACGCGGAGGCGTGGCTTTCAACTCGCATGTCGGACAAGGCTGGGATTCCTTGGCAAAATTTCCCACTCGGGCCACCAATGACTGCCCGAGTTCAACGAAAGTGGTAGTGCACCGGGTAACGAAAGTGGTAATGCGCCACGCAAAAAACCGGCCCGCGGATCTTCACCCACGGGCCGGCTTGTTAGATTGCCCTAGCTAGGGCGGATGGAGTTCGCTCAGTTCGGATTGGCGAAGCGCCACACTTGGCCGGGGCTGCCTGTATTCGGGCCCACCGTCAGTTGCGTGCCATTGGCCGAGGAGGTCGATTGCAGGCTCAGGGTGGTGTTGTATTCAGGAATCACCCGCACCCATTGCCCGGTCACGCGGCTCAGGCTCCAGCGCTGGTTGGCTCCGGAGAGCGAGTCCCATGCCTGGACCTTGCTGCTGGCTGTATCCACATCCAGCACCTTGCTGGTATGCCGCACAGACTGGAACTTCAAGTTGCCATTGGCCTGCGTCAGCATCTTCCACTGCTGCTGGGTGGCGGCATTCCAATTCCACAACTGCACCCGCGCGCCATTGGTGGGGCTGGCACCGTCCAGATCCACCGCTTGGCCTTGGCCGAGCTGGCAGAGGAAGCGGTAGTTCTGGTTCGCGGCGATCCCGAGCATCTCGGCATTCCATTGCTGGCCGCTCGCTCCCACGAACTGATACTGCTGGAGGTCGTTGCCCACGCCGAAGTCGACGTCGACCACCTTGTCGCTGCTGGTGCTGCTGTTAGGGGCCTTGTGAGCCAGATAGATCTGGCCGGTCGCCGTGACGTTCACGAAGAAGCGCTGGGCATCGGTGCTGTTGCCCGTGGCCTGCGTGACATTCGCGTGATCGGCGTAACTGTTCCCGGAGACGTTCAGCCACAGGCTGGTGCCCTGCCGGTTGAAGCTGAAGGTGCCGTCGCTATTGCGCCAGGCCACCCACTTCTGCAGCGCATCCGTATCGCTGGAGGCGCTCATTACAATGGATTGGCCGCTGGCCGTGCTGGTCGGGGCCGCGATGGAGATGCCGGTATTCCCCGCGGGTGCGAAGCGGTAGATGCCACCGCTGACCAGCGCGTCGTGGTTGCCCGTGTAGTTCGGGCCGAAGGTCACCTGCACCGTCGCCTGGCGGTTCGGGTTCGTGCCGCTGACCGATAGCGTGGTGATCGTGATGTCCGCCGCGCTGTCATACCACGAATCCCCCGGCACGATGGACTCGCCGTGCGGGGTGCCCAGCGCGAGGAAGTTGCTGTCCGGGTTGTAGGGCCCTTCATCTGCACGGATCACCACACCATTTACCATCAGGTCCTGGCCCGGGGTCTCCGGGTTGTTGCCCTGGATCGAGAGCCAGAAGTTGTATTTGCTGTCGCGCGAGATCTTGAGCGACCTAGGCTTTGAGGTGTCGGTCAGGCTGATGGCTCCGTCGTATTGGTAGATGGTGTAGGTGCCGCTGCGCGAGACGCTCTGGATGAGGTTATCCGGCAGCCAGCCCAAGCGGTTGAGGTAGGTCTGGATGTAGGTGCGGGTCGGCCAGTCGTTGAAGTGCGCGCTCATCCAGCAGGCATCGTCGCCGTAGTCGATGGTGTCGTGGGCGGGATCCATGGGATTGCCGGTGGAACTCCAGAATTTGCGCGCGTGCGGCAGCCCGAGGTAGTGGCCGAACTCATGCATGAAGACTGAGGCATCGAAGTTGTTGTTGAGGATGATCTCCCCGCTGCCGAAGTGGACCCCGGCGGCGCCCCAGCCGGGATCATTGCGGATCGCCACGCGGGCATTGTAGGAGCTGGGGTTGTAGCCGTAGAGCTCCTGCGCCTTGGCCAGCGCCGTCCCCATCCAATCCGAGGGCATGGAGTCCAGATAGATGATCGGCGAGATGGTGAAGGCCAGCGAGGTCTTGTTCCAGGAATCCAGCAGCATGCGGTTGTTGAAGTCCTGCCCGCGGGTGGCCATGAAGTTGTCATCCAGGAGATTCCCCGTCATCTGCGCGTAGCCCGCGATCTGCACCCGCACCACCAGCACGGTCTTCTGCCCCGTGGTGTGGCTCAGTGCCGGACGCCCGAACTGGCTCACGTGACCGCCGGCGTGGCTGTCATTGCTGAGGAGCTGTGCGTTCGGATCATCCTGCCATCGGTAGGTCTTTTCCATTTGGGACTGCGCCATCACCAACTCCGACTCCGCGGCTTGAAGAGAGGCCGTGTTGCTTGCCGTCACCGCGGTCGAACCGCCGAACAAGGCTTGCACGCCAGCGGTGGCAGCACCCTCGCGGGCATAGGCCGTTTGATCGAGATTGATCGTCTTGCCCGAGGCGGCTTCTCCCGGCTCAAGCGCGCGGAAAGGGCTGTCCAGCACCGCCAGCTTGCCATTCACGGCGATGCCGTGGATCGAGCTGTCATCGATGAAGCGCAGGCTGGAACCCGGCCCGTAACGATAAGCCTCGTACTTCGTGCCATCGACCACCGCGTAGTCATACTCCGGAATCGGTGCTGCGCCTTGCTTGGCGAATTCGCAGACCCTTCCGACATCTCCAATGCCATCGACGCGGGTTTCGAGGCGCGATTGGACCGACTCCGGCAGTTGCTCGCACAAGGCTTGGGGGATGGCATTCGAGAGAGCACGACGCGGATCGCTCTGGATCTGCTTCTCCAGCGCGGCCAGACGTGCATCGGCTGCGGCGATGCCATCCTGCTCCAGTGCCGCTTTCGCCCCGGCACTCGCGTTCACGAACTTCTCCGTCCAGCGGGCGAAGTTGGCGAGCGCCGGATCAGCGTCGGCCTTCCAATTCGAAGCAATGATCTGACGCTCGGGCAGTGCGGCAGGATCGGGCTGGTCCGTCGCCGGGGCCTTGAACATCACCGCGGTCTTGCCCCGCTCTTCAAGTTCACTGCGCCCGGATCGGGCCGAGGTTTTCGAAGCGGCCTCGCGCTCCTCCGTGGGCTGCGGCGATGACGCGAGCGGTGACTTCGCTTCGGATTGCCGCTCCCGCTGCTCCTGGGTGAGGAGAAGACAGAGAACGACAATGATGACGGGGACGCACAGGATCATGGGCCAGAGTCGCAGACCGCGTCTCTGACCGGGGTTTTTTGGATTTGGTTTTTTCATCTTCGGGTTTGGTGGGACCTGCGATCCGTGACTGGACCACCGGTCGATTGCTTGGATTTGCTAGCTGCCAGGAAAACCTCGATGGCGGTCGCGCCGCCTATCCCACGGGTATGGCCAGCTAGGCGCTCGCCCATGGCGTGAACAACCGGAAAGGGCTTCTCCGAGATATGATGCTGTTATTACCGGCAGATCCCCGCGGCCATGACTGCCCTCATGGCTCCACAGGATCTAACAGCCGCCATCGCTGAGAACGGGCCATCCCACGACTCCCCACGGCCTTGGCAGCTTGCACGCGGCACGCCGCTCAACGAATGCAGAAGCCGGCTGCGCATTGTTCGGGATCGGGGAGGCAAGCGCTGCTCCTCAACCCGTGGCCCGCACTCCAAGGAAACGCTTCCCGGGACTACCTATTCGGGTAGGCGGCGCAGCTTCCTTCGCGCTGTACCCAGGAGATAAGTCCCTCCACCGGAGGGACACAGCCACGCCGTAGCTGCTTTCTCATTCCATGGCGGTGTCCGCTTGCAGGCTTGCCACGGGCTTGCCCTGCCCGCTCGGAAGCTGCTGGAATCCAAGTGCAAACCCGACTCCACGGTCGGGCCGAGATTCCCCGAAGGAAACACCCGGCAAGTCCGTATCCACAGCCCGCCATGAACATCCGTGCCACGATTCTCCTCCTCGCTGCCGTCACCCCCGTAATGGCCGACGATTGGAAAGCCCCGAAGCCTGCCGACAAGGTCTCCGCCGACCACTTCCAGGTGCCGGACGGCCTTGAGGTCACGGTCTGGGCTGCCACGCCCGATCTCTTCAACCCAACCAACATGGACATCGACGCCGCCGGCCGGATCTGGGTGGCAGAGGGCGTGAACTACCGCGGCCACAATGGACGCCGCCCCGATGGCGACCGCATCGTGGTGCTGGAAGATACCGATGGCGATGGCAAGTGCGACAAGTCCCACACCTTCGTGCAGGAGAAGGGCCTCGTCGCGCCGCTCGGCGTGGCCGTGTTCGACAACGTGGTCATGGTCTCGCAACCGCCGGACCTGATCAAATACACCGACGTGAACCGCGACCAAGTCTTCGACCCCGCGGTGGACAAGCGCGAGGTGCTGCTCACCGGCTTCAACGCGCGGAACCACGACCACTCCCTGCACTCCGTGACCGGTGGTCCGGATGGCAAGTGGTACTTCAACAACGGCAACTGCGGCGCGCAGTTCACCGACAAGTCCGGCAAGACCTTCTACATGGGCGGGGACTACTATAAGGACGGTGGCGGCGACTGGTTCGTCAACACCCGCGAGATGCAGGGCAAGAAGAGCGATGACGGCTTCGTGTGGACCGCGGGCTTCTCCGTGCGCATGAACCCGGATGGCACCAATGCCGAGATCATCGGCCACGGCTACCGCAACAGCTACGAGAACTGCACGACTTCACTCGGCGATCTTTTCCAGAACGACAACGACGACCCGCCAGCCTGCCGCACTTCCTATGTGCTGGAGTATGGCTCGGCCGGTTACTTCACGCGCGATGGCAAGTTCTACAAGACCGTGCAGCGCCCGAACCAACCATGGGCCCGCGTCCACTGGCGGCAGGATGACCCCGGCACCTTCGACGTGGGCGATGTCTATGGCGGCGGCTCGCCCACCGGCATCGTCTTCTACGAGAACGGCGCGCTGGGTCCGAAGGCTGCTGGCACGCTGCTGAGCTGCGAAGCGGCGCGCAACGTGGTCTTCGGCTATCAGCCGCAGCCGGAAGGCGCGACCTACAAGCTGGACCGCACGGACTGGATGACCAGCAACACCACCGGCGAGTTCGTCGGTGCGGACTTCACCGGCAAGGCGGAGAAGGCGAAGAGCCAGGGCAATCCCCTGCTCTTCCGTCCCTCTGACGTGGCGGTGGGTGCCGATGGCGCGATCTATGTGACCGACTGGTTCGACCCGCGCGTGGGTGGCCACGGCGACATGGATGACTCCTGCTCGGGCACCGTCTATCGGGTAGCGCCGAAGGGCTTCAAGCCGCGCAATCCGAAGATCGATCTCGCCACCGTGGACGGTTGTGTGAACGCACTCAAGAGCCCGGCCGTCAACGTGCGCTGGACCGGCTTCGATGGACTGAAGGCGAAGGGCGATGCCGTGCTCGATGCGGCGCTTGCCGTGACCAAGGACAAGGATCCGTGGATCGCCGCACGCGGCATCTGGCTGCTCGCGAATCTCGGGCCGAAGGGTGAGGAAGCGTGCAGGGGTTTCCTCACTTCCCAAGACACCAACCAGCGCCTCGTCGCCTTCCGAGCGCTCAAGCGTGCGGGCAAGGATATCCTGCCGATCGCGGAGAAGCTGGCCACGGACCCGGTTCCCGCGTTGCGCCGCGATGTGGCGCTGTCAATGCGCGGCCTGCCTGCCGCGAAGTCCACGCCGATCCTGATCGCGGTTGCGAAGGGCTGGGATGGCAAGGACAAGAACTATCTCGAGTCGATCGGACTTGGCGCGGAAAACCAGGAGAATGCCGTGTGGACCGCCATGAAGGCCGCGCTCGCTCCCGGCGATGCGAAGACTTGGACGGATGCCTTCGCGCGGCTCACCTGGCGCCTCTGGCCCAGCGCGGCGATCGGTGATTTGAAGAAGCGCGCGCTGGATACCTCGCTGAGTCCGGAGGCCCGCAGCTTCGCCTGTGAATCGCTGTCCTTCATCGATGACAAAGCGGCGGCGGAAGCGCTGTTCGAAGTGGCGGCCGGTCCGGATTCCGCGGCCAAGGCGTCCGCGGTCGGCTGGCTCTTCATGCGCGGCACCGGTGCCTGGGCCAAGTTCGGCCTGCAGGATGAACTGAAGAAGCGCAACATCTACGATCCGGACAAGATCCAGCTCGATGAGATCATCTTCCCGCTCAAGCCCGAGAAGACGAACTTCACCGTGGCCGATGTCATGAAGCTGCGGGGTGACGCCAACAAGGGCAAGGCCGTGGCAGCACGCTGCATCCAGTGCCACCAGATCGAAGGCCTGGGCGGCCCCGCTTATGGCCCCGAGCTGAAGGGATGGGTTTCCCGCCAAGGTGCGGAGAACGCCGTGCGCGCTATCATTGATCCCTCCGCGGAGATTTCCCACGGCTTCGATGGTACTGCCATCCAGCTCAAGGATGGCCGCTGGATCGATGGCATCGTGCGCTCTAACGGCGACCCGGTGGTGATCACCTCGCAGGGCGGCAAGACCCAGATGGTGCCCAAGAAGCAGATCAAGGAGATGCGCGGTGCCGGACGCTCGATGATGCTGAATGCCGACCAACTCGGCATGACGGCGCAGGACGTGGCGGATGCGGTGGACTGGCTGAAGAGCTATAAGTAAATCAAGTGATTGTGCGATTGGCGATTGGGCGATTGAGTCCAGGATCTCCGATCGAAGCATCAGCCCCGGCCCGGCTGCACGCCGCGCCGGGGTCATCTCTTCTCTTCCCGCGGCGCAGCCGCCTTGGACTGCGTGCAACCCTGTTGCCGCTTTCACGCAGGCAACCCTGTTGCCGTGAGTGAGCTCGCGATCCGCCCGATCACCCTTCCTTGCACTCGACGACCGGCGTGCGATCCCGATTCACCGCCAAGTCCACGCCACGGAAGGCCGCAGGACGGGTGAAGCCACCCTTCACCCTGGGTGGCGTGCGCGGAGCTTGAGGAGTCCGGGAGGACCTTGAATTTCGGGAAGCAGGCTGCTCCGTGGATCCACGGAGTCGGTGGTGCTCCCCCGGGCTGTTAGGGGCCTGGGGTGGAGCGATATTTCCCGTCGGCTGGGATGGGGATGGCTTGGTGATAGGGGTGACCTACAGCTCGCTCACGGCAACAGGGTTGCCTGCCGAAAGCGGCAAGAGGCTTGCCGCAGTCCAAGGCCGCTGCGCGGCGGCTTCTAACAGCCCACGGGGCACGCTTATAGCGTGCCCCCCTCGTCAGACGCGATAAGCGTGCGCCACTTTCGTTCAGCGCCCCTTCTCCTCCGTCGCCAGGAACTTGTAGACGAAGGCGCCGATCGCGCCGCCGGCAATCGGGGCAACCCAGAAGAGCCACAGTTGCGTCAAGGTCCAGCCGCCGGCGAACACGGCGGTGGCCAGGCTGCGTGCGGGGTTCACCGAGGTATTCGTCACCGGGATGCTGATCAGGTGGATCAGAGTCAGGCCCAGGCCGATGGCGATCGGCGCGAGGCCCTGCGGCGCGCGCTTGTCAGTGGCACCCATGATGATCAGCAGGAACATCATGGTCAGCACCAGCTCGGCCACGAAGCAGGACACCAGCGAGTACTTGTCCGGTGAGTGCTCCGCGTAGCCGTTCGATATGCCACTGAAGAACTTCACCACTTCGAAGCCCTCCTTCCCCGAGCCGATCACATACAGGACCCCGGCCCCGGCCAAGCCACCAAGGACCTGGGCCCCGACGTACGGCAGCACCTGCGATGAAGGGAAACGCCCGCCGAGGCAAAGCCCGATGGACACCGCCGGGTTCAAGTGGCAGCCGGAGATGTGGCCGATGGCGTAGGCCATCGTCAGCACAGTCAGGCCGAAGGCAAGCGAGACGCCGACGAAGCCGATTCCCAAGGTCGGGTAGCCGGCAGCAAATGAGGCACTCCCCAGCCCGCCAAAGACCAACCAGAAGGTTCCGAAGAATTCCGCAGCATAGGATTTCATAAAGATATGTCGTGTTAGTAGTCGCTCGGGCGGGCAGCAGCAGCCGGGTCACCACCGCTACAGGGAAAAAGCCCCCTGCACCGGTCGTTCTCCATCCATCGCTGGCACTATCACTCCGGGAAAATGCGGACAAGAAGAATCCGGGTCGCCTCTCCAACAGATGCCGAATCCGACCGGGCGGCCTGTGGAGTAGGGCGACACGAGCTGCCCGCTACCCACAAGTCGGGAGACGTCCGCCTTCAGCGCCGGTAGGCGCGTCGGATATTAGCCGGTGGTGGAGGCTTTGCGGAACCACCGGTAGCCGTCGCGTGGATCATTGAGCCCCGACAGGGGCGACGGAAATGAAAGCCGGAAGCACCGGGGCGTTTCCGGCATCTAGAGCAGCCGTGCCGGGAAGGCCAAGCAGGTACGTTATCGCCCGTAGAAGCGGCACTTCCGCCGACCCTCCGGGGCGGCAATCCTTGTGGCGGACTGTCCGGTGGTTCCGCAAAGCCTCCACCACCGGCTTGTATCCGATGCGCCTCCAGCGCGAAGAACCAGGCAGTTCACTCACTTGCGGGTAGGGGGCAGCTCGCGTCACAGCACCCCACCGACGAAGCGGATTCCATCAGCCGACAGCAACCAGGCACCTCGGCAATCTAACAGAATACGCCAGAATCTAACAGCAGGCCGGATGCCGCGCCCCCCTCTAACAGAAACACGGCACAAGCGCAGCCCGGCCGACTTGGAAACCGGTTCGATGTGTCAATTGTTTCACCGTCCTGCGCGAAACACCAATTGAGTTTAGGAAGTTTCCCCCGAGCGTCGGCGCCGCCTTCCGGGTGGCCCTGACGCAAGCCCCCGAAAGGGCTCTTTGAATCGATACCTGCACAATGAAATCTCCTCGCTTTGTCCGCAGCTCGCTTGTGCGTGCCGCATTCCTCGTTGGGTGCCTTTGCACCCATGCCCGGGCGCTTGAAACCGCCGGTTCCCTGCTCATCGACCTCGACTCCGCCGACTACAACGTGGCGGAAGGCTATTGGCCCCAACACACGGCGGGCACCGGCATCCCCGGCAACTTCAACAAGCAAGCAACCGGCACGCCGCTGCTGGAAACCGCCGGCGGCCGCACTGCCCTGGTGCTGGATGGTGATGGCGACTACCTGACCGGTCCCCTCACCACCTCCGCGCTGCACGCGGCGGGTGCGACTTACTCTGTGGAATACTGGGCCTTCCAAGGCCAGATCCGCCCCGAGGAAGCCGTGATTTCCTGGAGCAACCGCGGCGGCCCGCTCGGGACCCTCGCCGCCTTCCGCTATGGCAGCGCGGGTGGCTCCGGTGCGATCGGCCATTGGGATGTGCCGGACATGGGCTTTGCGGCGCCGCATGCCGGTGGACCGGCGGTGGGCCAGTGGCACCACATCGTGGTCACTTACGATGGCACCACGCAGCGCCTCTATGTCGATGGTGTCCAGAATGCCACCGAGGCCGCGGCGCTTGATGCCCGAGATGCCACGCCGATCTACATCGGCACGGAGCGCAACAACGATGCCACCTTCACGGACTCCGGCCGCGTGCGCCAGTTCTCCGGCGCGCTGAGCAAGATCCGCATCCACAGCGGTACCCTGACTGCCACGCAGGTGAAGGCGAACTACGATGCCGAACTGCCGCAGCATCCCGGTATCACCACCGCGCCGCTGGCGCATCCGCCAGTGAACCGCTGGTCCTTCAATGAGGCCGCGGGCGCGGCTCCGGAAGGCACGGTCATCACCGATCGCATCGGCGGCCTGAATGGCGTGGTCCGCGGCACGGGTGCCACCTTCACCGGCACCGGCGGCCTCACGCTGCCCGGCGGTGTGCCCGGCACGCCCGCCTATGTCGATCTGCCGAATGGCCTGATCTCCAGCAAGCAGCGCGTGAGCTTCGAGGCCTGGGTCACGCATGCATCACGCCAAAGCGGCAGCCGCATGATCGGCTTCAGCAAGAGCAACGTGGGCGAAATCAACTACGCGGGGAATAGCCCGGCCTTCACCGGCGGCGAATCCATCTCGCTCTACGGGAATGCCGGCGCCTCCGAGAACATGCGCCTGGAGCGCGTGGGTGGCACCACTCCGAACGGCGGCAACAACCGCCAGTCCGAAGGTGGCTCCATCTACGGCACCAAAATGCACTACGTGGTGGTCTACGATCCGGACCTGAAGGAGTGGCGCTCCTACCGCAATGGCTACCTGATGGAGTCCCTGCCGGACACTCAAGGACCAACCACCATCGGCGATGTGAACTGCTGGCTGGGTCGCTCCGAGTATGGCGTGGACAGCGGCTTCGCGGGCACCTTCGATGAGTTCCGCATCTACAACTACACGCTCAGCGAAAGCGAGATCCGCGGCAATACCGTGGCCGGACCCGAGGCCCTGACTTCCGCCGCGGTGCAACCGCTGGCATGGACTCCTACCGCGGGCGGGACCTACGCCTTCAACAACGCGGGCGGCCAGCAGAACTGGGGCGCGGGCAATCCGTTCCCGGACACTGCCGGCAGCTTCGCCAACATGATCACCAATCTAACAGGCGACCAGACCGTGGAGCTGAATACCACGGCCACCGTCGGCAATCTCAGCCTTGGCGATGCAGATGGCTCTAACAAGTTCACCATCGCGGCCGGCACGGGTGGCGTGCTGGACCTGAATGGCGGATCCGGCATGGAGGCGAGCCTGAGCCAGACGGCCACCAGCGCTGCGAACGAGATTTCCGCACCGCTGCAATTCAGCTCCTTCACGGAGATCGTGAACACCAGCAGCACAGCGGCGCTCACGCTCTCCGGTCCTCTCACAGGATCGGCGGGCTTCGCGAAGGCGGGTGGACCGGTGCTGCTCACCGCGGACAACAGCGGCTACACCGGCAGCATCGCGCTGAATGGCGGCACCCTCAGCATCGGCAATGGCGGCACCACGGGTACGCTCCACGGCGGCACGATCAGCATCAATGATGAAAGCACGCTGGCTTTCAACCGCTCCGATGCCACCACCATGCCCAGGACGCTCAGCGGCGCGGGAGCGGTGCGCTTCAGCGGCAGCGGCGCGGTGACGCTTACCGGCAGCATCAATACCACGGGCTCACTCTTCATTGATCCCGCCGCCTCGCTGGTGGATCACGGTGCGATCACGGTCGGTCTTGCCAACATCAACGGCGAGTTGGTGATGGACCAGGCGGTGACCCTCACCACCGGCGATCTGAACGTGGGCGACCTCGTGCCCGGCTTCAGCTCGCTCAAGATCAGCGCGGGCACGATCAATGCCACCGCGCTCTTCGCCGCGAAGAACGTGGGCACCTCCGGCGTGATCCTGCAGACGGGCGGCGTGGTCAATGACCTCACCGGCGGCGGCGATTGCCAGATCGGCGGCACCAACAATGAGGCGAAGAACTCTTGGGGTGCCTACCGGATGCTCGGTGGCACGCTCAATTCCACCAATCACTTCCAGGTCGGCAGCCACGGCATCGGCGTGATGGAAGTGGAGAACGCGACGGTCAATTTCAACGGCGGCTTCCCCTCGATCGGGCGCTTCCGGAATGCCGCGGGTGATCCCTATGGCCGCGGCGTACTGGATGTGCGTGGCGGCGGCGTGGTGAACCAGACGGTCGTCGGCAACCGCATCAACATCGGCGAGAAGGCGATCGGCACGCTCAACATCCGCGACGGCGGGCTGGTCAATCTAACAGGCGGCCTCGCGGTCGGCCTGGGCGGTGCCGCGGATGCCGGCGAAGGCACGGTGAACCTGTTGGCGGGCGGCACCTTGTTCACCCAGCTTGTGAACCAGGCGGCCACGGGTGCGGGACCGGGCACGGCACGCTTCAACTTCCACGGCGGCACGCTGCGCGCGAAGGGCAACCAGCCCGGGACGACTACGAATGACTTCATCGGCGGACTCGACCACGCCTACGTTTACTCCGAAGGCGCGCTGATCGATACCAACGGCTTCACGGTGCGCGGCTCGCAGGCCTTCGAGGATCCCACGGGCAATGGCGTGACCACGATTCCGGTGCTCAATGGCGGCTCCGGCTACCTGGCTCCGCCTTACCTGGAGCTCACGGGCGATGGCACGGGAGCCACGGCCTTCGCGAATCTGACAAACGGCGTGGTGACCAGCATCACGATCACCAACCCCGGCACGGACTACACCACGCCACCGGTGGTGAATATCCTGGGCGGCGGTGCGGGAACGGGTCTCACGCTCGGCACGCCGGTGCTGGCGGCGAATGTCCCGGGCAGCTTCACCAAGACCGGTAGCGGCATCCTCGTCCTGCAGGGCGCCAATACCTACACCGGCCCGACCAACATCGAGTCCGGCAGCCTGCTGCTGAACGGCCCCAATGACTCCGCCACGGGTAAGACCACGGTGGCCACGGGCGCCACGCTGGGCGGCAGCGGTTATGTGGGTGGCGCGGTGGAGGTGAATGGCACGGTCAATCCGGGCAACCTGAGCGCGGGCCTGACCTGCGACACGCTGCACGTGCAGAACGACATCGCCTTCAAGGCCGGTTCCAGCCTGGTGATCGATATCGATGCGAGCCAGCCGGCGTCCAATGACATCTTGGCGGTCACCGGCCACCTGGATCTCAGCGGCACAGCGCTCAAGGTGAATCTGGCGGGCGTGGCCACGGCGCTGCCCTACACCATCGCCACCTTCAGCAGCCTGAGTGGGACCTTCGACTCGGTGCCTGCGGGCACGACGCTTGCCTACTTCACGGACCACATCGAGATCACCGCGGTGGGCACGCCCTTCCAAAGCTGGATCGGCGGCTACTTCCCCGGCGTGACGGATATCGCGGTCACCGGCCCGGATGCAGATCCGGATCGTGATGGCCTGAGCAATGCCCAGGAGTTCGCATTGGGAGGCGCGCCTAACAACGCGGCAGACCGTGCGAAGGTCTACGCCCTCACCACGGACAGCAGCGATGCGGGGACCGACAAGGAGCTGGTGCTGACCATCGCGGTGCTGCAGGGCACGCCGGTCTTCGCGGGTGCGCCTTCGCCCGCGGCGAGCTTCAATGGCTATACCTACACGGTGAAGGGCGATACGGCGCTGGGTGACTTCACGAGTGCCGTCTCCGTGGTTACGCCGGTGACGACGGGTCTGCCACCGGTGCCTGCCGGCTATGAATACCGCAGCTTCCGCCTGGATGCTTCCGATGGCCTGTTGAGCCGCGGCTTCCTGCGCGTGGATGTGAGCGAAACGACGCCTTGATGGTCTAACAGTTTGTTTGTGGCTGCCCGGGGTTGGCCGAAAGGCTGGCCCCGGGTTTTTCTTTTGTCTTCGCACCGGAGGTGCATCGGACCTTAGCCGGTGGTGGAGGCTTTGCGGAACCACCGGTAAGCACGGCAAAAGCCACTGAGCCCCGGCAGGGGCGACGGAAATGAATGCCGGAAGCACCGGGATGTTCCCCGCATCTGGAGCAGCCGTGCCGGGAAGGCCAAGGAAGTACGATGTCGCTCGTAGAAGCAGCACTTCCGCCGGCCCTCCGGGGCGGCAATCTTTGTGGCGGCCTGTCCGGTGATTCCGCTATCGCTCCACCACCGTTACTAAATTCTGATGCGCCTCCAGCGCGAAGAACCGGGCAATTCACTCACTTGTGGGTAAGGGGCAGAGCATGCCGCCGCACTCCACACCTACCCCTCCTTCTCCTCCAGCGCATGCAGGCTCACCGCATGTTCCTGGCAGAGTTTGAAGATCGTGTCCCTTTCCAACAAAAGCGTCTTCCGCGCCTCGACGCAGATCGACTTCACCCCGGCATCAATACACGCTTGAATCGTGTGCGGCCCGATCACCGGCACGTCGAAGCGGAAGTCCTGGTCCGGCTTGGAAACCTTCACCAGCATCACATCCTTCCCCTTCCCCAGTTCACCGCCGCGCTTCACGCAAGAGTTCGTCCCCTCGAAGGCCTCGACCGCTAGCACGGTGCCGTGGCGCACCACCACCGTCTGACCGATGTCCAGCCGGCTGGTCTCCTTCGCGATGCGGAAGCCGAACTCCGCATCCTCCACCTGACGCTTCTTCAGCGGCGGGCCGCAGACGGTGCCGGGATTGGGCAGCAGGTCTTCCAGGAAAGTCGTCGCGGGCAGGAGGCGGATGTCATCCTTCCCCAACTCGTCCGCAATGCCGCCGAAGAGCGACTCCGCGTTCCGCTCCTTCAGCCGCGCCAGCAGCATCAGGGTCCGCAGGTCCGGCCGCAGGTCGAAAAGATTCTTCGGCGCGATCTGTCCGACCATGACCGCCTCCGCCGCCTTCTGGGACTTGAAGAACTTGATCATCTTCCCCAACTGGCCGACGCGAAACCAAGCCGAGTCATCCACCAACTCCAGGAACTCCGGCGAGGTCTCCCCTTCGAAGGCCGCGGCCACGAGCTTCACGTCCGGGCACTTCGAGCGCGCGGCACGGGCAAAGGTCTCCGGGTAAACCCCGTTACCCGCGATGATTCCGATGATCCTTTGGTCCGCCATGCCTCGATTTCCGGGAAGGGTCGCCCCGCCGCCGGGGCATCTTTGCGGCCCCCGCCATGCCCGGCTAGCCGAAAAAGCGCCTGCCGCGCGCGTTTTCCGAGTCCGCCTGCCTATTTCGTCCGGCGGATCACGAAATCCGCGAACACCTTGAGATTTCCATCCACCACCCTCACGCGGAATTCGTCCGGCACATCCTTCAGGTCCACCCCGTTGGCATTCGCGTAGTCGCCCTCCGCCGTCTGCTTGGGCGAGCGGTATTCCAGGTCGATCCGGGAACGGACCTTGCCATCGCTCTCGCTCACGATCACCCGGAAATTCTCCGCCGCAGCGGCGTCATACTCGGGGCGCTTCCACATCACCAGCAGGCGGGACTGCGGCGGCGAGTCCGCGAGCATCCTCTGGATCTCATCCTCGCGGAAGAGCTCCATGCGCCAGCGCGCGACCCGCTCTTCGCGGACCTGGGCACGCGATTGCATCTTCAGGGTGATCCCCTCCACGGCAGAGGACGGCGAGACGGTGTAGGACTCCACCCGGTTGGCTAGCTGCTGAGCCGCCTCCTTTTCCCGCGACTCCTTCAGCATGGCATCGAGCTCCGCGCGCCGCTGGGCCTGATCCCTGCTGTAAGTCTCCGCCTTCTCCGGATCGTAGCCGTGCTTCTTCTGAAGCGCCTCGGGCAACTTGGTGAAGGGTATCTTGGCGGAGCCCGTCTCGTGCGCGATGGAGATACCATCGGGCTCAACCTTGGTTACCGTGACACCGGTGTAGGTCTTGCCATCGGTGGTGGTGAGATCTTCGGCGCTGGCGCTGGCGATGGCCAGACACGCCGCACAGCAAAGGTGCGCTCGGCACCGCACGATCCATCGCCACCCGTCCACTGCTCTTAGGCTCATGGGAGTTAGACGATCCGTCGGGCCGCTTTATTCAAGCAATCGTTCTACTCCTCCGAACACACGACATTCGTCATTCGGAAATCCGACATTCGTCATTTCAAAAAGTACCGGCAGTGGGACTCGAACCCACACTCGTTAGAACTCGATTTTGAGTCGAGCGCGTCTACCAATTCCGCCATGCCGGCTTGGAATCCGCGGGGATGTAAATGCCTCGCGGCCCGGGAGGCAAGGGACATTTTCCGCCCCTCACCGCTTCAATCATCCTCCGTGAGCTCTCCGTCCCTGATCTGCCGCGTCTTCTCGATTTCCAGCAATACCTTCTCGCGCAGGTCTTCATCGCCGATTTTGCCGGCCAATTCGCGGGCGCTCTCAAGCTCATTCCAGCGGAGGCTGTAGGCCACCGCGCTGGCGGCGAGGTCATGGCGCGGGCCGGGTGGGAAGCGGGCCGGCCAGCTTGACGCCGCGGCGGGCGTGTTCTCCGCCACCGCCCTGGCGACCTCCGCGATCAGGTTTTCGGGGCAGCGCTCGGGATGAGCCACCACATAGTCGCACGCAGCTTCCGGATCGCGGCCTGCCCAGATCTTGATCAAGGTAGCCCGCCCGCTCTCGAGGGGGTTCCAGTCGTCCGGATTGTGGCTCGGGACACCGATCGGCAACATCGACTCCAGCTTGGCGAAGTCAGTGCCCTCCGGCAGCTTGTCGTTGAAAAGCATTCCGAGGAAGTTGATCTGGTTCAGCGAGGGGACTTCGGACCGCTGGATCTCCAGCACCGTGCCCAAGGCCGCTTCAGGATCCCGCAGCGCCACTTCCAAGCTCTGGCCGAGGGCGGCTTCCTGGGCGAGCCGCGGGTCCTGCAGGGCAGCGAGGAATCCGGCGAACTCCTCCCGCGGGCAATTCTGCCCCGAGATCAGGCACCACTCTTCCAATCGTGAGTCCTGCCCGCCGCCGACCGGCAAAAGCGAGACCTCTGCCAGCAAGGCGCGCGCCTCCGCACCGCGCCCGGAGCGGAACAGGGTCACGAACTCTTGGTTCACCTTCACCAGCCCATACGTCGCATTCTCCTCAAGGAAGGCGGCCAAGTCATGCATCTCGATCCCGCAGAGCAGGCGCTCCACGCTCTCCTTCGCCAAGGCGTCTTGCTCGTTGACGTGGGCATTGTCATTCACTTCGAGCCAGCGGCGCTTGAGCGAGACGAGCGCCGCTTGGCGGGTCGGGTCGCGCTTGATCCCTGGCGGGGCGGACAGGGCCGGACGGGGCGCCGTGGCAGGCGCGCGATGCTTCGCCGGTGGCGCAGCACTCACCGGGGGGCCCGCGACAGTGGCTGTTAGAGCGCCGGAATCACGGGAGGAAAGATACAGGCAGGTTGCCGCCAGCAGCACGGTGAATGCCGCCAGCGCCAGCTTCGGCACGCCGCCAATCGACAGCGCACCCTGGGTCGCCGCAGGCAGCGAACGCGCGGCTGCCGCCAGGGCGTGTTCCGTTATCCCACTCGCCCAGCCGAGCGGGGCCACCTGCACCGCATTCGCTGCGATGATGCCCGCGAGTCCGCCTGCCGCCGCCGTAATCCCGCGCTTGGCGAAAAGGCCGCGCATGCGTTCCACCGCACGGTTCACCCGCTTTTGCGCGGCCTCCGTGCTGATGCCCAGAATAGCGGCAATCTCCGCCGCCGGCTTCCTCTCGAAATAGCGCAGCAGCACGGCCTCGCGATCGGCAGCGCCGAGTTCACCGATCACCGCATCGAGCTGCGGCCCGATCGCTTCCCAGCCCGCGCCGGCTTTGTCTTCCGTGTTCATGGCTACTGCTTCCTGTTCGCGGGCATGGCGGCGCCGGTCACTGCGCACCGCCTGCGCCGCCAGATTGCGCGCGGTGAGATGCAACCAACCGACGAGGGTCGGGTGCTTGGCGAGCCGCGCCGCATCCTTGGCCACGGCGATGAACACGCCTTGGATGACATCCTTGGCCAAGTGCGAGTCCTGCACCGTGCGCAAGGCCACCGAATGCACGAGATCGATATGGCGGCGCACCAATTCCTCAAAGGCCGCCTCTGAATGGTGCGCGGCGTATTCGCGGAGGAGCTGGGGATCGGAAAGTGTCTTCACTCATTCATGAGTTGCCGCAGGGCTCCTAAACCGGACAGGGACTTTGGGGAAAAAGATAGAAGCCTTCACTCGCTTCCTGAAGGAAGCGGGTCCCTGAAATGTCGCTCGGAGAGCGGCACTCCACTTCGACGTTCGATGTCGGGCGTTCGACGTTCGGTGTTCAAAGGGGTGCTCCGCCCCGGTGAGCCCGGATTCTCCCCCCAGATCACCCAAGCTCTGGCCCGGGACGAAGCAACTGAACTATCGCAAGTCCGCGGGGCGGGGCAACACCGATCCATGGCGATGGCGGGTTTCCGAGACCGCCTGTTCGCGGAAGAATGCCGGAAGTTCCAGCCTGCCGGACCATACAGGAGCGTGGCTTACCAAGCGGACCCCGGCTTCCACAGCAGCAGCTGCGAGTTCCGGGGAGGCATTCACGCTGCGCAAGAGTTGATAGCCGGCGGTGGCGAGGCGGCCTTGCAGGGCGGACTCGCTTTCATGCCAGACCGGCAGACCGGGTAGCGCGAAGGCACGCTCCTGCGGCAGGGACAACTCCGCCGCCACACCCGCGGCGCGCGCAGCGAGGAGGAGACGGGCGATGTCCGCGTCCGTGGTGCCCTCCGTGGCGCGGATCAGGCAGCGCGTAAAGGGCCGGTAGCGGAAGACATTCGCCTCGCAATCGAGTGCGGAAGGATCGTGCTCGATACCGAACTCACGGGCCATCCACCAGGCATCGCTGCCAGCGGCGATGGCGAGGTTCTCGGCGGAGTCCGGCACGAGGGTGATGAGAGCGGTCCACAAGGCTTCGACTTCAGCGGAGAGCGCGGCGCGGAGTTGCGGCAGGCCCTCGTTCCTCCAAGTGGCGAACTGGGCCACGTAGTTCGGTCCGCCCGCCTTGGCCCCGGGGCCGAAGCAGGAGCGCTTCCAGCCGCCGAAGGGTTGGCGTTGCACGATCGCGCCGGTGATCGGGCGGTTGATGTAGGCATTCCCCACTTCCACACGCGCGCGCCATTCATCGACCTCCGCGGGGTCGAGCGAGTGGATGCCGCCGGTGAGGCCGAACTGCGAGTCGTTCTGGATACGGATCGCGTGGTCGAGGTCATTCGCGCGCACCAAGCCGAGCACGGGCCCGAAGCACTCTGTGCGGCGGAACCAGCCCTCCGGTGTGACGCCGAGCTTGATGCCCGGCGACCAGAGGCAGGGATTGCCATCGAGCATGTGCGGTTCGAGCAGCCACTCCTCACCGTCTTCGAGCGTCGTTTGCGCGCGATGCAGGGCCTCGCCCGGCTCGCGGATCACCGGGGTGACAATCGAGTCGAAGTTCCAGGATGAACCGACCTTGAGCGAAGCCGCGGCATCGCGGAGGCGGCGGCGGAAGCCGGGGTCATCGTAGACCTCGGCCTCGACAATCGCGAGCGAGGCAGCGGAGCACTTCTGACCGGAGTGGCCAAAGGCGCTCTTCACCAGATCCTTCACCGCGAGGTCTGGATCGGCGGCGGCCGTGATGATCAGCGCATTCTTGCCGGAGGTCTCCGCGAAGAGCTTCAGCTCCGGCTTCCAGGTGAGGAACATGCGCGCGGTCTCATAAGCACCGGTGAGGATGACGGCACCGATCCGCGGATCCGTCACCAGCGAGCGGCCGATCTCATTGTCCGGGCAGGGCAGGAATTGCAGGACCTCGCGCGGCACCCCGGCGTCCCACAGGGCATTCACCATGACCCAGGCGGTGAGCACGGTTTCCGGGGCGGGCTTGAGGATGACGGTATTCCCCGCCACCAGCGCGGCGAGGATGCCGCCACAGGGAATGGCGTAGGGGAAATTCCACGGCGGGGTGACCAGCACGGTGCCCAGCGGTTCATAGGCCACTCCGTCCATACCTTCCGGGCGGGTCATACTATGCGCGTAGTAGTCGGCAAAGTCGACGGCCTCGCTCAGCTCGGCATCGGCTTCCATCACGGACTTGCCCGCGTCCATCACCATGGTGGCGATCGCCTCACCGCGCTGGGCGGCGATGGTCGCGGCCGCGCGGCAGAGAATCTCCGCACGGCCTTGGGCACCAAGCGCCTGCCAGGCAGCGCGGGACTTCACCGCAATCTCCAGCGCGCGCTCCACCTCGGCCGGACCGGCCAAGGCGTGGCGATAGGCGACGACGCCAGGACGAGAGGGGTCCGCGCCTTCCGCTTCGGCGGAGCCATTCACCAGCTCGCCGCCGATCTGCAGCGGCACGAAGGTGGAGGTGGCCATGCGCCGCGTCTTCACGTGATCGCGGACCCAAGAGACGTTCTGCGGAAGCGACCAATCGGTGTCCGCTTCGTTGTGGAAGGGCTTGCCCAAGGGATGGGCCGGGCGCTGCTCCTGGCTGCGGTCCTGCACGCGCTGCGGACCATGCGCCGCGGTGTCGATCATCGCGCAGGCATTCAGGAAACGCTCCTTCTGCCGGCCCCAGGCGGCATCGCCGGCCCGCATGCCGAAGAGGTCGTGCAGGAAGTTCTCCGGCGAGGTGTTCTCATCCAGACGGCGCACCAAGTAGGCGATGGCGCTGTGGAAGTCCTCGCGCTTCACCACCGGGGCGTAGAGCAGCAGTCCCTTCGCGGCATCGCGCACGGTGCGGGCCTGGTGGTTCGCCATGCCTTCCAGCATCTCGAATTCCACCTGATCCTCCACACCCTCGCGCGCCCGCAGCAGCAGGCCATAGGCGATATCGAAGAGATTGTGGCTGGCCACGCCGAGACGCACGGCCTTCGCGATCTCCGGACGGCAGCCTTCGTGGAGCATGCGTTTGAAGTTCGCGTCCACCTCCACCTTCGAGTCGTAGGGGGCGAGCGGCCAGTCGTGGATCTCGGCATCCACCTTTTCCATGGCGAGGTTCGCGCCCTTCACGATGCGGATCTTGATCCCGGCTTTGCCCGCTTCCACGCGCCTGAGAGCCCAGGCATTCAGCTCCTTCTGCACTGGCCAGGCGTCCGGCAGGTAGGCCTGAAGCACGATGCCTGCTTCGAGGTTATGGAACTCCGGTTCTTCTAGTACTTCGCGGAAGGCGGCGCAGGTCAGGCGCAGGTCGCGGTATTCCTCCATGTCGAGGTTCACGAACTTGCTGCCGCCATCGGCGCGGCGGTTTTGCATGGCCGCGCGGTAGAGCAGGCGCAGGCGTTTCTTGATCTCGGACAGTGTCTCCTCCAGCGCGACGAGGTGGATCTGGCTGAAGATCGCGGAGATCTTCACGGAGATGTAGTCGGTATCCGGATCTGCCAGGCGCGCGACGTTGGAGTCCAGGCGATGCTGCGCTTCCTCTTCCCCCAGCACCGCCTCGCCGAGCTGGTTCAAGTTCATGCGCATGCCCGCGCGGCGGCGGCGCTGCAGGTGACGTCGCAGCTTGCGCTCCTCCGCTGGCAGGATCACCGCGGAGCTTTCCATGCGCATCTTCTCCGCCACCAGCGGCATCACCACTTCCGGCGCGGCAGCGGAGACCATGCCACCGGCACGCATCGCCACGCGTGCGCCGAGCGGCAGATACTCTGGCACGCCGTAGTCATCGATCAGGTCGCGGAAGCGCTTCGCCTCGCGGGATGGCGTCGGCGGTCGAAAGACCTGGTCGGCCATCGCGAAGGTGAAGGCCTTGCCCGCGGCATCGTGCATCATCGCGGCCATTTGCTTGGCCTGCATGCGCTCATTCCAGCGCAGGCCGCGCGTCGCTTCCTCCAAAAGCTCCGCCGCCAGATCGATCGCCAGTTCCGGCAATTCGTGGTTGGCAGGGCGGAACTGGCGGCATTGATCAAGGAGGTCGCGAACGCGAGTCATACCCGTCACTTTAGCACGGGCGTCTTGACCGCTTATGCCATGGGTGACGCGCCGGGGGGCAAATCCGGGGCGGAGGCGCGGCTATTTCGCCGGCTTCTCGTCGGGCTTTTGCGCTTCCACCTCCGTGACCTCCAAGACCTGGCTCGCCTGATCCTTCTCTCCCGGCTTGTAGCGGACGATGCAGGCTTTGCCCTTCAAGCCGAGGACCCGCCGTGCTTGCGCAGAGAAGTAGTCATCGTCGGGAAATTCAAAGCGGTAGCGGTTGTCGGGCAGTGCCTTCACGATCGCATCGGGTAAGAGACAGCCAGGCTCTACATTGACTCGCACGCGGCCCGGCTTGGATCCGGGCAGACCCTTCTGCGGCGGCATCACCACCAAGCTCACCGGCCCGATTCCGTCGCCTGCACTCTTTCCCTGCCATTGGAGAAACGCTTTGGTCACGGTGGCCTCCTCCGCAAATGAGTTCGCGGACAGCGCAAGTGGGAGCATCAGGAGAAACCTGGAGATCACGCGGCGAAGATGCCAAACAGCGTCCACCCGCTCAAGAAAGCCCTTCTGGTTTACCCTTATTTTACCTAGCTCACCGTCGGACTCCATTCATTCACTTCAGTCCGACAACCTGCGCACAAAACCTTCCCAGCCAAGAGTTGAACCAAAAAGCGCACAGTCAATAAAGTGATACTCTAGGACAATTGGGAGCTAGTCCGCCGGACGCTTCGGTGGAATATTCTGTCGTCGCCCGCGTATTCCGGAACCCACACGCGAACGTCTGTCTTTTCACGATGCGTCTTGCCCTGATCTCCACCGCTTGCCTGGTCACGCCAGTACTGGCTGCCGAAGCACCGCTTTCCTTCAACGAGTCGATCCAGCCGCTGCTCTCCGAAGCCTGCTATCACTGCCACGGCCCGGACAGCGGCACGCGCGAGCCGAAGGACGAACCACTGCGCCTCGACCGCAAGGACTTCGCCTTCCAAGTGCGCAAGAGCGGAAGGCCGGTGATGATCCCCGGCAAGCCGGAGGAATCCGCGCTGATCAAGATCATCCGCAATCCTGATCCGGAGAAGCGCATGCCTCCGCCGAAGGCCCACCGCCAGCTCAAGGAAGAGGAGATGGCCTTGCTCGAACGCTGGGTGAAGGAAGGCGCGAAGTATGAGGACCACTGGTCTTTCATCGCACCGGTCAAGAAGCCGCTCGTCGCGACGGACGATGACAAGTGGTCGCGCAATGACATCGATCGCATCATCCTGGCCAAGCTGAAGACGAAGGGCCTGTCCCCTGCCCCGCCGGAGGATGCGCGGGCGCTGATCCGCCGCGCCACGCTCGATCTAACAGGACTGCTGCCGGAGCCCGCGGAGGTGGAGACCTTCGCCGCGAATCCAAGCGATGCCGCCTACGAAGCCTATCTCGACAAGCTGCTCAGCTCGCCGCGCTACGCCGAGCACCGTGCCCGCTACTGGCTGGACTACGCGCGCTACTCCGACACGCACGGCCTGCACTTCGACAACCTGCGCTCGATCTGGCCCTACCGTGACTACCTGATCCGCTCCTTCCAAGCGAACAAGCACTTCGACACCTTCCTGACCGAGCAGCTTGCCGGTGATCTCTTGCCCGCAGCGAGCGTCGATCAACTCGTCGCCACCGGCTACATCCGCGCGAATGTATCCACCAACGAAGGCGGCACGATCCCGGAGGAAGTGCAGGTCAACAACACGCGCGACCGTACGGAGGCCTTCGGCGCAGCCTTCCTTGGGCTCACGGTGGGTTGCTCGGCTTGCCACGACCACAAGTTCGACCCGACCTCTCAGAAGGACTTCTACAGCCTCTCCGCTTTCTTCAACAACACCGCCGAAAAATCCTGGGATGAGAACATCCAGGATCCGCCGCCAGTACTGCGCCTGCCTGGCGCGGACAAGCTGCCGGAGCTGGAGGCGGCCATCGCGGCACGCCATGACCCCGCGGCGAAGTACGAGAATCTTCGTAACCACGTGGAAGAGGAGTTTCTCGCCGCGAGCCCGAAGCCCCAGCCGGTATCACCGGAGGAGTTGAAGGTCCGTTTCCGCTTCGACGAAGGCCAGGGGGATGCTGTGAAGAACAGTGCGCCCGGCGCCAATCCCACCAGCTTCACCGTGGATACCAATCCTCTGGTGTGGGGTGAGGACGCGTGGCTCTGGCCCTCGATGCGGATGGACATCAACAGCCGCCTGACGCTCCCGGAGCAGGGCGACTTCGAATCCACGCAAGCCTTCTCGCTGGGCTTCTGGACCATGGCACGGCTCAAAACCGCGAACATCGATACCGGCACCGGCAGCATCGTCTCGCGCATGGGCGGCAGCGAGCGCAACTCGCACCGCGGCTGGGACATCTTCTGCGACGGCGGGAAGTTCGTGATCCACATCATCCACAACTGGCCGCAGAACGCGATCCGGGTGGAGAGCGAGCCCTTTGCCCGCGGGCAGTGGCGGCATGTTGGCTTCACTTACGATGGCTCGATGAAGGCCGCAGGCGTGAAGCTGTATGTGGATGGCAAGCCGGTGCCGCTGAAGGTGACGCACGACAGCCTGCAACCCGGCCAGACGATCCGCACGGATGCCCGCTTGGAAATCGGCCGCCGCGACGATGAGGAGCCGCTGCGCGAAACCCGCTTTCAGGATCTGCGGCTCTACGCTCGGGCGCTCTCCTCCGAGGAGCATTCGCGCCTGCCTTTCGAAGACGTGGCGGCGGAGATCATCGCCCGCGAACCCGATCCGAAGAAGTGGACGCCCGATGAACGCTTCACGGTGCTCGACCGCTGGTTCCTGGGCAGCAAGCACGAGGAGGCTGCCCGCCTGCGCGGAGATCTGGCGCGCATCGATGGAGAGATCGCGCGCCTCGGCGATGGAGGAACGCCCACGCTGGTGGCGCAGGAGAGGCCGACGCCTGCCACGGCAAACGTCTTGAACCGCGGCGTGTATAGCGCGCGCAAGTATCGCGTGAGCGCGGCCACGCCAGCCTTCCTACCGCCGATGGCCGCGGGAGAACCGATGAACCGCCTCGGTCTCGCGCAGTGGTTGTTGCAAGCAGACCAGCCCTTGCTCGCCCGCGTGACGGTGAACCGGATGTGGCAGGAGATCTTCGGCACCGGGATTGTGGAGACCACGGATGACTTCGGCATCATGGGTACCCGCCCGAGCAATCAAGAATTGCTCGATTGGCTCGCCGTGGATTTCCGCGAGAACGGCTGGGACATGCGGCGGCTCTACAAGATGATGCTGATGTCCGCGGCCTATCGCCAGAGCCAGGCAACCACCGAGGACAAGATCGCGAAGGACGACAAGAACCGCCTGCTCTCGCACGGCCCGCGCTTCCGCATGGATGCCGAGGTGCTGCGCGACTCCGCCCTGCAAGCGGCCGGCCTGTTAGTCGAGAAGACGGGCGGGCCGCCGGTGAAGCCCTACCAGCCACCGGGCGTGTGGGAAGCGGTGTCCATGCCGGAGTCCAATACGAAGCAGTACCAGGCGGACAAGGGTGAGAACCTCTATCGCCGCTCGATGTATTCGTTCTGGAAGCGCTTCGCCCCGCCGCCTTCGTTGGAGACCTTCGATGCGCAGGCACGCGAGGTGGTGTGCACGCGCCGCGCGCGGACCAACACGCCGCTGCAGGCGCTGGTGACGATGAATGACCCGCAGTTCGTGGAAGCGGCGCGGAAGCTGGCGGAGCGGGCAATCAAGGCGAGCGCAGATGACGCCGCGCGATTCCAGTTCATGGCGGAGGCGACCATCTCGCGGAAGCTCACGGACAAGGAGCAGCCCGCGTTCGCCAAGAGCCTGGAGAAGTTCCGCGCTTACTTCACTGCGCATGCGGAAGATGCCACGGGGCTCCTCAGCACCGGTGACGCACCGGCCGATGCCACCCTTGCACCTGCCGACATCGCCACCTGGACGATGATCGCCAACCAATTTCTGAACCTCGACGAATACGTGAACAAATGAAGGCTTCCCATCCATGCTCCGATTTCTCCGGCGAAGGACCTTCGGTTCTCGATCTGCCGCTGCCGCATGCGATCAAGCAACGCTGGCTTGAACTCGCCACGCGCCGCCAGTTCCTCGGCCGCTCTGGCAAGGTGCTGGGCTGGGCAGGCTTGGCGAAGCTGATGGGCGGCAACGCATTTGCCTCCACCGCTCCCGGCAATCCCGGTGCCCTCCTGCCTCACTTCGCTCCGAAGGCGAAACGCGCGATCTACCTCTTCATGGCCGGCGCGCCATCGCAGTTCGAGACCTGGGACTACAAGCCCGAGCTGGCCAAGCGCTTCGACCAGGATCTCCCGGAGTCGGTACGCGGCGGGCAGGTGCTGACCGGCATGACCGCCTCACAGTCGCGCTTCCCGATCGCGCCCAGCGTCTTCAACTTCCAGCAACACGGCCAAGCCGGGCACTGGTGTAGCGAGCTCCTGCCCCACATGGCGAAGGTCTCGGATGACTTTGCGGTGATGAAGTCCCTGCACACGGAGGCGATCAACCATGAGCCCGCAATCCTGCTCGCCACCTCCGGCAACATGATCCAGGGCAAGCCCTCGATCGGTGCGTGGCTCTCCTACGGCCTCGGCTCGATGAACGAGGACCTGCCGACCTTCGTGGTGCTGACCTCCAAGCTACCGCTGACGGTGAACATCCAGGCACTGTCCTCGCGCCTGTGGTCCTCCGGCTTCCTCTCGCCCGAGCACGCAGGCGTGGCCCTGCGCTCCGGTGGCGACCCGGTGATCCACCTCTCCAATCCGAAGGGCGTGAGCCGCGAGCTGCGCCGCGCGATGATCGATGGCGTGAATGACATGAATCGCCAGTTGGAAGAACGGCTCGGCGATCCGGAGACCAATGTCCGTATCGCCCAGTATGAGATGGCATTCCGCATGCAGGCTTCCGTGCCGGAGCTCACCGACCTCTCTGGCGAGCCGGAATCCGTGTGGGAGATGTATGGCCCCAAGGCCAAGGAGCCCGGCACCTATGCCTACAACTGCCTCATGGCCCGCCGCATGGCAGAGCGTGGCGTGCGCTTCACCCAGATCTTCCACCGCGGCTGGGACACCCACGGCGACCTGCCGAGCCGCATGAAGATTCTCTGCGAGGACGTGGACCGCCCGACCGCCGCATTGATCGCGGACCTCAAGCAGCGCGGCCTGTTAGAAGACACCCTCGTGATCTGGGGTGGCGAGTTCGGCCGCACGGTCTACTCGCAAGGCGGCCTCTCCAAGGACAACTACGGCCGCGACCACCACCCGCGCTGCTTCTCCATGTGGATGGCCGGCGGCGGCGTGAAGCCCGGCGCGGTCTATGGCGAGACCGACGAGTTCTCCTACAACATCGTAAAGGACCCGATGCACATCCGCGACCTCAACGCCACGATCCTGCACCTGCTCGGCATCGACCACGAGAAGCTCACTTTCAAGTTCCAAGGCCTGGAGCAGAAACTCACCGGCGTGGAGCAGGCGAAGGTGGTGAAGGAACTCCTGAGCTGAGGATGGCGCGGAGCCTGGGTGAGATTGAGTTTAACCGCGAAAAGACGCGAAAACCGCGAAATTTGAAAGGCAGGAAAGATAGGGTCTTCCGGCTGTTCAGATTTCGCCTTTTTAGCGTTTTTCGCGGTTAGCAAAGAAGACCCGAAGCTCTCATTCGTCCTACTTCAGATCCCAGTGCTGCCGCACGAGCTTGTAGTACTCCCTCTGGGCATCCATCTGCAGCTCCGGATCCGTCGTCTCCAGATACTTGTTGGCCGCGTCATCGACGAGTCGCCGCCACTTCTCCACTTCGCTGAGAAGGTGCTCTGTGGACTTCACGTCCTCGTCCAGGGTCTTGAGGGAGACGGGCTTCGCGTCCGCTCCCAGAAGCAGGCGGGCGGACTTCAGGGCCTCGTCAATCCGCTGGAGCTGCTCCGCATACGCCTTCGCCGAGTCCTCCTTCGCGGTTGTGGCATCGACCAGCTCCTTGTTGAGATCCGCCAGTTCCTTCTCCCGCTTTTCCTTCTTCAGCTCGAAGTTGATCGACTCCACCCGCATCCACTCATTGTGGGCGGTGGACGCGGTGAGGTTCAGATCCTTCACCTCGCGCGCGATCGCGGTGTGCGCCGCATCCACCGCGCCCTGCTCGTGGTAGGAGCGGGCCGGGCCTGCCTTCTTCTGCTCCTCGCAAGCGCCCGCGAGCAGAAAGAGGCTTAGGCCTAAGACCCCTTTCATTCCCGCTCTGTGCATTTTCAATCCCATCTTAGTCGTGCCTGCCGCGCGGTGATGCGGCCTAGCTGACAGCAAAGCCCGGTACCCACAAGCCGATTTCCTCCCCCGGCACACCCCGGAATGACAGCTTTCCCGGAGGACTTGCCGCGCGCCGCCGCGTATGAAGCAGTCATCATGAAAGCCCTGTATCTCCTACTCTTCCTTCTCCCCGCCTTGGCCTCGGCCCAGGAAACCATCGAGCGGCTCGACCCCGCGCTGGACGAAATCATCGCGCCGGATGCCAAGGTGGAGACCCTGTGCAGCGGCTTCGACTGGGCGGAGGGCCCGGTGTGGGATGAGCGGGAGAAACGCCTGCTCTTCTCCGACGTGCCGCGCAACACGATCTACCAGTGGAAAGAGGGCGACAAGGAAGCTACCGTCTACATGAAGCCCTCCGGCTTCACCGGCGTGGGCAAGTACTGCGACGAACCCGGCTCAAACGGTCTGGCGATCGATTCAAAAGGGGTGCTCTATTTCTGTGAGCACGGTGACCGCCGCATCTCCTACCTCACCCCTGGCGGCGGCAAGCGCACCCTCACCGACAATTTCAACGGCAAGCGCTACAACTCTCCCAACGACCTGGCCATCGCTGCGAATGGCGACGTGTATTTCACCGATCCGCCTTACGGCCTGCCCGATCGCGAGAACGACACGAAGTTCAAGGAGCTGCCCTTCTGCGGCGTGTTCAAGGTCACGCCACAGGGCGTGGTCTCCCTGATCACCCGCGATCTCGACCGGCCGAACGGCGTGGCCCTCTCTCCCGATGGCAAGATTCTCTACGTGGCCCAGTCCCACGGCCCGGCGCCGATCATCATGAGCTACCCGCTCAAGGCCGATGGCAGCGTGGAGGGCGGCAAGGTCTTCTTCAACTGCAAGGACCTGCAAGGCCCCGGCGCGCCGGATGGCATCAAGGTGGACTCGAAGGGCAATGTCTTCTCGACCGGCCCGGGCGGCTGCCTGATCCTGAACCCGGAGGGCAAGCTGTTAGGCCGGATCCTCTGTGGCCGCCCCACCGCGAATATCGCCTTTGGTGAAAGCGGCACGAAGCTCTATCTCACCTCGGACGACCGCATCCTGCGCTTGCCGCTGAAGCGCTAAGGGGCCGGAGTCTCCGTCACGACCACCCGGTAGAAGCGCTTCGCGATAGTGATCGCACTGCTATCCGTCCACTGCTTCACCGAGCCATCCCCCGCGATCAGCGGCGAACTCACCGGCCAATCTAACAGGCCTTCACCCGCCTCCACACGGTAGCTGCGCCCGCTGCTGGTGGGAAAGCTCACCACGACCCCGGAGCCATCGCGCGTCGCACTCCATGCATAGCGATCCGCCTGCAGCGGATCGCAGTCGAAGAGATACTCCTCCGCCGTGTCCATCCCGTCCCTATCGTCATCCGCCTCCCGGGAGACATCCGTGGTCCCGAAGTGCGCCAGCTTCCACGCTTGGTAGGCACCGGAGAGCGTTGCCGTCGCCGTGCTGGAGGGGAAGGACAGGGCCGTTCCGTTGAGCGCCAGCACCCGGTATTCATAGGGCGTGCCCACGGTCGCAGTCGCATCCGCAAAGGCGGTCTGTCCGGCGGGACTACTGCCTAACAAGCTCCAGGTTCCCGCACCGCTCCGGCGCTCCACATTGTAGCCGGTCTCCACCGTGGAGTTGTCGGTCCATTTCAGCTGGATCCGGTCCAAGTCCGCCGCCGCCACCAGGCCCAGTGGCGGGCGCGGCTTCACCTCCACGGCCTGATAGGTGTAGGTCTTCCACGTGCTCACACTCGTAGGGGAGTTGACGATGCGGCCGGTGTAGGTGGCAGAAACCTGCGAGCCATTGTCCGCGATGTCCATGAGACCGAAGCGCCCGGGTCCATCGCTCACCCCCCCCGAATAAGGGCCGCCCTTTTCCGAGCCGTCGCGGGTGAGCGCGGCGGCATGGAAGACCGGGATCCGCACGCCGGCCACGTAAGTGGCGGAGGTAGTGCCATCATCATAGGCCAGCGCGTGCATGTCCCCGGAGATGATGACAAGATTGCGGATGTCCTGGTCGCGGATGAATTCGAGCAGCTCCTTGCGCTCGGTCTTGTAGGATCCCCAGTTGTCGCTGGCGGTGGAGCTGGAGAGAAAGGGCACCGTGCTCATCCATGCGATGAGCGGGACTTCCGCATCACGCGCGGCCGTGAGCTGGTTCTTGAACCACTGCTTCTGCACCAGCCCCATCATGGACTTGCTGGCCGTATCGCTATCGGAATCGCGCTCCCGCTCCGAGCGCAGATCGGTGAGGATGAAGCGGACGCGGCCACAATCGAAGGTTTGATAGATCGCAGCGTCCGGCCCACCGGCAGGCAGCGGATAGTGTGGGATGAGCTCGCGGTAAGCCTGGCGGGCATAGGCCCGGCCATGGCTGGTGCGGTCGGAGGTATTCCCGCAGAAGTCGTGATCATCCCAGATCCACTGGGTCGGGAGCTTGCGCACCATCTCGCCCATCTCCGGACTTTGGGTGATGGCATCCTGGATATTCTGGCGATAGGGCACCACATCGGTTTCGTCGGTATCGTTGTAGTGGAGGTCACCCATGTGGATGAAGAAGCGCGGGTTCTCCGCCAGAATCTTCTGATAGACATACTGGCCGCTCTCGGTCCAGTAGCCGCAGGAGGCGAAGCTGAAGCGGAAGGAGCTGGGCCCGGGCGCAGGGAGAGTGCGGAAGCTGCCGGTCTTGCCCGCCGTGGTGTCCAATACACCGCCAACCTCCAGCGCGTAATAGTAGGGCGTGTCCGGCGTGAGCCCCGCGAGATCAAAGCGCACGTTGTTCCCCGAGATCGCCGCGGAAGTTACCGGTGCCGAGTAACTCGGCCCGCTGAAGTCCGCCTGGGTGGAGACCGCCAGGCGGGCCTGCAAGCCGGCCCCCGTGAGATGCGCGTTCACCGCGATCGACTCCGGCGTGACCGCGCCGCACCACGGCCCCGCGGCCACGGACGAAACCGCACGCGCGGGAATAATGAGAGAAGAGGCAGACGCCAAAGCGGCGGCCACGGTGAAAAACCGGTAGCTCATGAGAAGATGGGGGATGTTGTGGACGGCGGGGGGACCATCCACCGGCCCAATTAAATGCACCGGTGAAGCTCCGTCACATTAAGCAAAATGCGAGCCGGAGCAACGCAATCCCCTAACTCTCCTCAAATCTAATCATTCTCTAATCTTCTCCAGCGCCGCACCGATCTCCTTCGGGACGATCTCCTGCAGGGTATTGTGCCTGCCCCGGGGGACTTCCGTGAAGTGGACCACCGAGGGCACTTCCTTCGCCAGCTTGCGGGACATTTCCGCGGGGATCGCTTCGTCATTCGCGCCATGGAAGACGTAGACCGTCGCGCCGCCCTTCTTCTCCATCTCCTTCAGACGCGCAAGGTTGTCGAAGCGGTGCCAGACCAGGAAGCCGAGGTTCACGTGGAACATCGCCTTGGTCATCTCCATGGTGCTGGTGAAGGGCGCGAGAACGACGCCCTTGCGGATGTCGAATTCCTTCGCACCCTCCAGACAGACCGCGGCCCCCAGGCTGTGGCCGAAAAAGCGCAGCCGCCCTTGGTCCGCCGGCAGCGACCAGCCGAGGCTCTGCATACCCGCGGGCACCACGGCTTTGAGGGAGTTCCGGATCGTTCCCGGGCTCGGATCGCCCGCGCAGGCACCGTAGCCGGGCATGTCCATGATCAGCCAGGCGTCCTTCTCCGGGCCGAACTCGCGGAGCCAGTCGGACCACTCCAGCGCCAGGGTGCCATTGCCGCCGCAGACCAGCCACAGGTGCTCGGGCTTGTCCGTCTTGGAGAGCAGATAGGCCTGTTGCTTGCCCTGCGCGGTCTGGTAGTCGATCACCCGGGTGCCCGGCTCGGCATCCCACTTGGCCACGTCGCCCGCACCGTAGGGCCGCGGGAAATAGATCAGCTTGCTCTGGCAGCCCGCGAGCAGGCCGAGCGCGATCGTGAGCGGTAGAACGGTGAACAGAAACATCCGGCGGAGAATACGGCGGAACTTTGTCATGGGAGCAAGTGGGAGGAAACCAAAGCCGGAGGCGGCGTGCCAGATTCAGACTATCGAAAATTCGGGAGAGATCATCGAATTCCCCGATGGAGCGGGACTGAAATGCTGACACTCCTTCTTGCGAGATCCGGGCCGCTCCGCTTGTATCGTCTTTGCATGAAAATCCCGCTCCTTGCCCTTCTCCTCACCCTCCCCGCCGTGGCGGATGAAGCTTCCACCATCGCCGACATGAAGGCGGCGGCCGATGCCTTTCTCGGTTCGCTCGACGAGGGACAGCGCGCGAAGGCGGCCTTGCCCTTCGACTCCGACGAGCGGGAGCATTTCAAGTTCACTCCCACCAACCTCCAAGGCAACCCTCCCGACAAGGTCCGCGCGGGCCTGCCCTTCAAGGAGATGAACGAGAGCCAGCAAGCCGCCGCCAAGAAGCTGCTGGACACCGCTCTGAGCGACAAAGGCAAGCTGAAGGCCAGCCAGATCATGACCCTCGAGGGCGTGCTGGCGGGCATCGAGAAGAAGCCAGAGTTCCGCGATGGCACGAAGTATTACATCGTCATCTTCGGCAAGCCGGGCGACGACACCATCTGGGGCTGGAAGTATGAGGGCCACCACTGCTCGCTGAACTTCACCGTCGCCGGTGGCAAGGACATCGTGGTCACGCCCTCCTTCATGGGTGCCAATCCCGGCGAAGTCATGGAAGGCGAACACAAGGGCCTTCGGGTGCTGAAGGCGGAGGAAGAACTCGGCCTGTCGCTCGTCAATGCCCTGCTCGAAAGCGGCAAGACTGGTGTGAAGTTCAGCGACAAGGCACCCGGTGAAATTCTAACAGCCGAGAACCGCAAGGCCACCGCGCTCGACCCCGTGGGCATCCCCGTCTCCGAGATGACGGATGAGCAGAAGAAGGCCCTGCGCACGCTGATCTCCGAATACACCGGCCGCCATCGCGCGGCGATCGCGGAGGATGACATGAAGAAGATCGACGAGGCCGGCTTCGACAAGGTCCGCTTCGGCTGGGCCGGCGGCACCAAGCGCGGCGAGGCCTGGTACTACCGCGTGCAGGGCCCGAACTTCCTGATGGAGGCCGCGAATACCCAGAACAACGCGAACCACATCCACGCCACCTGGCGCACCTTCGAAGGCGACTTCGCCCGCGACTTCATGGCGGAGCACTACAAGCAGCACGAGAAGGACGGGGGCGATCACTGATGAGCGCAGCGTGGCGATGCCGATGGTCCGGGTTTGCGGCTTCCTTGCTGGTGGTCGCAAGCGCGTCCGCGCAGCAGCATCCCTTTCCGCAGCACATCCTCTATACGCCGGGAAGCATCCTGCCCTCGAACCGCACTCAGGCACAGCTCGATGCCGATGTGCGCGCTTTCTACGACTACTGGAAGCAGAGCTACGTGAAGGCCGCGGGCACGACGGCAGATGGCCGAACGCGTTACCGCATCGCCTTTGGCAAGTCGGGCACCGGGGCAAACGCCACAGTCTCGGAAGGACAAGGCTATGGCATGCTGATCCTGCCGCTGATGGCCGGGCATGATCCGGCGGCGCGAGCGATCTTCGATGGGCTCTATGAGTTCGCAAAGGCCTATCCGAGCCCGGGCGATGCCCGCCTGATGGATTGGAAGATCCCCCGTGATGCAGGAGCAGACGGCAGCAGCGCCTTCGATGGCGATGCTGATATCGCGCATGGCCTCCTGCTCGCCCACGCGCAGTGGGGCAGCGGTGGCGCGGTGAATTACTCGGCAGCGGCGGATACCTGGTTGGCGGGGATTCTTGCGGCGACCATCGGGCAGAGCAGCAGGCTGCCGACGCTCGGTGATTGGGCGAGCCCGAGCAGCGCGAAGCAATACCAGCCGCGCTCTTCCGACATGATGCCCGGACACTTCCGCGCATGGGCGCGCCACTCGGGGAATCCGGTATGGAATACCGTGGCCGCGAATTGTTCATCCGTGGCCACCGCCATCCAGGCGAACTACAGCGCGACCACCGGCCTGATCCCGGACTTCATCATCAACGCCAATCCACTCTCCGCCTCGAAGCCCGCCGGCCCCAACTTCCTGGAAAGCGACCACGACGGCCAATACTACTACAATGCTGGCAGAGTGCCGTGGCGGCTCGGGGTGGACGCACTCTTGAACGATGATGCCTCAGCCTCGCGCACCCAGGCGCTGAAGATCACCACATGGGTGAAGGGCGCGGCAGCTGGCAATGCGGCGAATATCCGTGCGGGCTATAAGCTCGATGGCAGCAACATCACCGGGAACGACTACTTCACCAGCTTCTTCGCCGCGCCCATGGGCGTCGCGGCCATGCTCGATCCGGCGCACCAGGCATGGCTGGACTCAATCTATGCCAGCGTGCGCAGCCAGCATGAGGATTACTTCGAGGACACGGTGACCTTGCTCTGCCTGATCGCCATGAGCGGAAACTACTGGGACCCTACAACCATCGACCGCCAGCCGGACCTGCTCCGCCGCCACGCCCTGCCGCCGGATGGGAAGATGCAGCTCGAAAGCGCACGGCCGGAGCGGATCGTTTCCTTCAATGCAAATCCCGCGGCGATGCGCTATGGCATGGTGCTGGAGCGCACCAGTGACTTCAACACCTGGACCACGCTGGCGACCCGGGCTGCGGGCAGCACGACTTTCCAAGCCGGGACGAGTGGAGTCACCGTCCTCAGCCAAGGCGGCCCGGTGCGGATCCGCGATGGCAATGCCGGCGCGGATGCGAGCCACTTTTACCGGGTGAGGATTGGGGATTGAGTGGCTTTTGCCTTTCGTCCCAAAGGGGCGGCTCATAATAGCCCGGCACGAGGAACGAAGTGCCGGGTAAGGCAAACACAGGTATCGGCGTTCCAACGGGACGCCTCATGCGGAGATGGGGGTTGTAAAGCGGCAGGTGACCCCACAAGAGAAAGGCCACGAGCCAGTCTGAGAGGAAGAGATCTGGATCAACCGCTTGGCATGGGCCGTTGCCTTACATGCTCCCAGCCGGAAAAGATCGTAAAGTTCCCTTCGATTACAAGCTGGCGGGCCATCGAGATGAGCCACGCGGCAGGCTCATCCGGCCTAGTGGGAATACTGCGCAGGTAGATGACACCGGGCGGCACCCGCATCAGACCGGCGACAAAACGTGAACCGTGTCTTGCTTGAGATGCTCACTCGCGTAGGCGAATACCGCGCGGAGAGCATCCGGGCTGAGAGCCGGATAGTTCCCAAGGATTTCGGCTTCCGTCCAACCGTTCGCCATGAGCTCAAGCAGGAAGTCCACCGAAAGGCGGGTCCCGCGAATCACGGGCTTCCCGACGAGAATCGCCGGGTCGCTGTGGATGTGCTCGCGCCACTCGATTTTCCCGCGGTCCTGCATGGGGCGACGATAGCAAATTTGTCGCCATCGATCAACCCGCTGAATTTTCCGCGAAAGATTTCCCGCTTTTGCGGTAAAACCGGGTGGAGATGGCCACCGAACCGCACAACGCCGAGGAAAGAATCGTGGGCCTGATCGCCCGGCACCAGCCGGAGATCCACCGCTACGTCCTCTCCCTGCTGCCGGACCGCATGCTGGCGGATGACGTGGTGCAGGAGACCAACCTCGTCCTCTGGCGGAAGGCCGCGGAGTATGATCCGGCTCAGCCCTTCCTGCCTTGGGCCTTCACGATCGCCCTTTACCAAGTGAAGGCCGCGCGCCGCGATGCCGGGCGGGACCGCCACGTTTTCGATGATTCGCTGGTGGAGATCCTAGCCGCCGAGGGCCGCGAGGCGGAGTCGCACTCCGGGGACTTGGAAAAAGCGCTGGAGACCTGCCTGCAAGAGCTGCCGGAGAAGCAGCGCCACCTGATCCTTGCCCGCTACGCGCCGGGCTCCTCCGTTCAGGAACTCGCCGCGGAGCGCAGCCAGACGCCCACCGCGCTCTCCCTGACCCTCATGCGGATCCGCAAGGCCCTCGAATCCTGCATCGAGCGCAAGCTCGCCCTGCCATGATGAAGGAAGACCGCCTTGATCTCCTGCTGCACGCGCTCTTCGAGCAATCGCTCGGGGAAGCGGAGCGCACGGAGTTGAACGAACTGCTCGCCGCCAGCGGCGAGGCGCGCGCGCGCTACCGCCGTGCCGTGGCGGTGCATGCCGCGCTGGTGCGGAAGGCGGCGACTCCTTCCTACTTCGAAGCCCCGGCGGCAGAGAAGAAGGTACTACCCTTCCGCAAGAGTCTCTGGCTGTCCGCAGCAGCAGCAGCTGTCGTTCTGCTCGCAGCGATCTTCGTCACCCGCAGCCGCGGCCCGAAGGCCATGGTGCTGGAAGCCCGCGAGGTCGCATGGGCCGAAGGCTCTCCTGCTCCGAGCAGCGGCCGTCTGCCGGTAGCGGTGCCGCTGGAATTCTCGCGCGGCTTCGTAAAGCTCGGCTTCCCCAGTGGTGCCAGCGTGGTGCTGGAGGGCCCCTGCCGCTTCCGCCTGGATGAGAAGGAAGCGCTGTCAGTTCTCCACGGTCGAGCTTCCATCCACACGCCGCAGGGCGCGCAGGGCTTCCGCATCGATACCCCCGGCGGGCGCTTCGTGGATCTCGGCACCGAGTTCGGCCTCGCGGTCGGCAGCGATGGCGCGGCCCCGGTTGTTCTAACAGAAGTGTTCAAGGGCGAGGTCGAGGTCCAAGCCACTCGGGACGAAGCCACCCGCCTGACCGTTGGCGAAAGCCGCGCGCTCATCCGCGAGTCCGGCAAGCCGAAGCTGCTCGCAGCCCTCGATGACTCGCCCGTCACCCTCGTCAACCACATGCAGGAACAGCCGCCCTCCGCGGATGAAGCGGGCAATCTCGCGCTGGGCAAGCCGATCTTCAGCCCCGGCTACTGCACGCGGCCCCACGGCTCGGTCTTCCCGCCGGACAAGCTGACCGATGGCCGCCTCAATGATAGCGGGGTCCCCGGCGATTGGTCCTTCTGGCTCGCGCCGGATGGCGACAACGGCGAATTCACGGTGGATTTGTTAGAGGCACAGGACATTGGCCGCATCGCCCTGCAGAATACCAACAACCGCGGCATTGATGACCGCGGCACGGCCAGCTTCGAGGCCTATGGCTCGCTCGATAACAAGATCTTCTTCCCCTTGGTCAACAGCTCCCTCGCCCGCATCCCCGTCCTGAAGGGCGAGGCCTATCCCTTCGAGAGCTTCAGCTTCCCCGCCGTGGAGGCGCGCTACGTGAAGCTCGTGGTCACCTCCCATTACCGCCACAAGGACCGCCCGGCGAACCATGCCTGCCAGGGCGGCGGCTTGAACGAGATCCGCATCTTCCCCCAATGAGAGGCCGTGCTGCTACCTTGGTTACTCTGCTCGTCGCGGGTCAGGCCCACGCCGCCGTCGACTTCGCCCGGGAGATCCGGCCGATCTTCAATGCCCACTGCACCGCCTGCCACGGCGGCGTGAAGGAAGCCGCCGAGGTCTCCTTCATCTACCGCGACAAAGCGCTGGGCAAGGGCGAGTCCGGCAAGCCGATCATCGTGCCGGGGAATCCCGATGCCTCCGAGATCATGGCCCGCGTCCTCTCCCAGGACCCGGAGGAAGTGATGCCCAAGCCCGAGCACGGTCCGCGCCTGCAGGACAAGGAAATCGAGACCCTACGCCAGTGGATCAAGGAAGGCGCGGCCTGGGGCGAGCACTGGTCCTTCGTCGCGCCCAAGGCTTCCCCTGCTCCCGAGGTGAAGGACAAGGCCTGGCCACGCAACGACATCGACCGCTTCCTGCTCGCGCGCATGGAGCGCGAGAACCTTCACCCCGCGAAGGAAGCCGACAAGGCATCCCTGCTGCGACGCCTCTCGCTCGATCTAACAGGGCTGCCGCCTTCGTTGGAAGAACTCGATGCCTTTCTCAAGGACGACTCCGCCGACGCCTACGACAAGCAGGTGAAGCGCCTGCTCGACTCACCGCGCTTCGGCGAGCGCTGGGCCAGTGTGTGGATGGACTTGGCCCGCTATGCCGACTCCGAGGGCCTTGGCATCGACAGCCGCCGCGATGTCTGGAAGTACCGCGACTGGTTGATCTCCGTCTTCAACCACGACATGCCTTATAACCGCTTCACGGTCGAGCAGCTCGCGGGCGACTTGATCCCCGGCGCGACGATCGACCAGCGGATTGCCACCACCTTCAACCGCCTGAGCCAAGCCAACAACGAAGGCGGCACGGATGACGAGGAGTTCCGCGTGGTCGCCACGATGGACCGGGTCAATACCACCTGGGAAGTCTTTCAAGGAACTACCATGGGCTGCGTGCAATGCCACAGCCACCCCTACGACCCCATCCAGCACAAGGACTACTACCGCTTCCTCGCCTTCTACAACCAGAGCGTGGATGCCGACGTGCCGGAGAACTTTCCCGTCATCAACGTGCCGCTCGATCCGGCCAGGCATGCAGAGGCAGGTGCCCTGGAGGACAAGATCACAAGCCTCGAGGAAGAGCTGTTCCAGATCCGCAAGTCGCTCGATACCCGTAGCCGCTGGATTAGTCCCACGGGCATGAAGGGCAGCAGCACGAAGGCGGTGCTGGAGATCGTGAAGGATGGCAAGGTCGAGGAATTCCGCACCGTGGGCAATGTCGCCGCCGGTGCCGTGCACACGCTGGACATCCCCGTGCCGCAGGGCATGTCACGCTTGAATGCGGTGCGCGTGGAAATCCGCCCGGTCGATGAAGCGAAGGCGCGGGCCACGCCGGAGTGGGGCGCCATGCTGAACAAGATCACGCTGCAGGTGATTGCAGCGGACGGATCCGCCGCCGAGGTGCCGCTCGCGGAGATCGTGGCGGATGAAGCCCATCCGCCCTTCGATCCAAACCTCTCGATCAAGGGTTCCAATCGCGGCTGGGGCCAGTATACGAAGATCTTCAAACCCCGGCACGCAGTGCTCATCCCCAAGGGGCCAATTGCTCTAACCAATGGCACCGTCCTCCGCGTCGTGCTCGCGCATGCCACGGACTCCGCCGGCGGTGCCTATCCGCTCATCGCCAAGCGCGGGCGGATCTCCCTGAGCGATGAAGCCGGCTGGACCACGCTGGACGCGAATGTGGAGCGGCTGAAGGGCGAGCTGGCCGAGGCCCGCAAGACCCTGAAGGCGATCCCCTCCATGCGCCAGCCGGTGATGCGCGACCTGACGCCCGAGCAGGCCCGCGAGACCCGCCGCTTCATCCGCGGCAACTGGATCGACAAGGGAGAAGTCATCGACAAGCCCGGCACGCCTGCCGTCTTCCCGCCCATGGATGCAAAGGCCACGCCGGACCGCCTCGCCATGGCGCGCTGGATGGCCTCGCCGCTGAACCCGCTCACCGCCCGCGTCGCTGTGAATCGCTTCTGGCTCGAACTCTTCGGCGTTGGCATCGTGCCGACACCCGAAGACTTCGGCTCCGCTGGAGAAAAGCCCACCCATCCCGAACTGTTAGACACCCTGGCCGTGCGCTTCGAGGGCGAGATGAAGTGGAGCATGAAGGCGCTCCTTCGCGAACTGGTCAGCAGCGCCGCCTATCGCCAGGACGCCGCGATTCCCACGACTCTCGCGGAGCGCGATGCCGACAACCGCCTGCTCGCCCGCGGCCCGCGCCAACGCCTCACCGGCGAGATGGCGCGCGACAATGCCCTCACGGTCTCCGGTCTCATCCAGCAGCGCGACGGCGGTCCGCCGGTGAACCCGCCAATTCCCGATGGCGTCTGGCGCCCCTTCGACAACGACGACAAGTGGATGACCCCGGCCGAAGGCCAGCCCGACCGCTACCGCCGCGCCGTCTACACCTACTGGAAACGCAGTATCCCCTACCCCACCTTCGCCACCTTCGATGCGCCTTCCCGCGAACTCTGCTCGAAGCGCCGCATCCTCTCGAATACCCCGCTGCAAGCGCTGGCCGTACTGAATGACCCGGCCTTCAACGAATTCGCCAAGGGCCTGGCGCGCCGCATGAAGTATGACTCCACCGGCAGCCTGCAGGATCGCTTGGCGCTCGGCTACCGCCTCGCCACCAGCAAGGCCCCCACACCGGACCGCGTGGCCGAGTTGGAAGCGCTCTACACCAAGCTCGAAAAGACTTACGCCGCCGATCCCGCCCAGATGAAAGGCATGGCGGGAACACCGGACGGTGCGGCCTACACCGTCATTGCCTCCGTGCTCCTCAATCTCGACGAAGCCCTGATCCGCTAGCTCCCGCCATGTATCAGCAACTCCAGACCGAGAAGCTTCACCACATCACGCGCCGCCGCTTCCTGCGCGATTGCCCGGCGGGCATCGGTGCGCTGTGGATGGCCACGCAGGGGCTGTCATCAGGTGCAGGGCGCATGCAGATCACGCACGATCCCTCCGCGCCGCTCGCACCGCTGCTGCCCTCCTTCGCGTCGAAGGCGAAGCGGGTGATCTACCTGCACATGGATGGCGCGCCCAGCCAGCTTGAGCTCTTTGACTACAAGCCGCAGCTCGTCCGCTACAATGGCAAGGAATGCCCGAAGGAGTATCTGGAGGGCCAGCGCTTCGCCTTCATCCAAGGCGTGCCGAAGATGCTCGGCCCGCAGTTCGAGTTCAAGCAGCACGGCCAGTGTGGTGCCTGGGTCTCCGATCGCCTGCCGGATCTTGCCAAGCACGTGGACAAGCTGTGCTTCATCAAGACGATGCAGACGGACCAGTTCAACCATGGTCCCGCACAGCTCCTCCTTCACACCGGCAACCAGAACCTCGGCTACCCTGCCATGGGCTCATGGCTCACCTGGGGCCTCGGCACGGAGAACCAAAACCTGCCCGGCTTCATGGTGCTGATCTCCGGCGGCCGCTTCCCGCGCGCGGGGGCCTCGCTGTGGGGCAGCGGCTTCCTGCCCTCCGTCTATCAGGGCGTGCAGTGCCGCTCGATGGGCGATCCGATTCTCAACACGACGAACCCGCCCGGCGTGAGCCGCGACATCCGCCGCGCCGCACTCGACACCTTGGCCAAGTTGAACACGAAGGCGCACGAGGACTTCGGCGACCCGGAGACCATCACCCGCATCGCGCAGTATGAGATGGCCTACCGCATGCAGGTCTCGGTGCCGGAAGTCATGAGCATCGAGGATGAGCCCGCGCACATTCACGAAATGTACGGCACGCAGCCCGGCAAGGATTCCTTCGCGAACAACTGCCTGCTGGCCCGACGCCTCGCAGAGTCCGGCGTGCGCTTCATCCAACTCTTCGACTGGGGCTGGGACTCGCACGGCTCGAATGCCGGGGAGTCGCTCACCGATGGTTTCGTGAAGAAGTGCAAGGACATCGACAAGGCGATCGGCGCCCTGCTCACGGACCTGGAACAGCGCGGGATGTTAGAGGACACCCTGGTCGTCTGGGGCGGCGAGTTTGGCCGCACCCCCATGCAGGAAAACCGCGGTGGCGGCGAGGGCAACAAATTCACCGGCCGCGACCACAACCCGAATGCCTTCACCATCTGGATGGCCGGTGCGGGCGTGAAGCCCGGCCTGACCTACGGCGAGACGGATGAGATGGGCTACCACGTCGCGCGGGATCCCGTGCACCTGCGAGACCTGCATGCAACGATGCTGCACCTCTTCGGCTTCGAGCACCAGCGCTTGGCCTATCCTTTCCAAGGACTGGAGCAGAAGCTCACCGGCGTGAAGCCCGCGAAGGTGGTGAAGGGCATCTTGGCCTGAGTGCCGCCCATCACTCTCCCAATCTGCCGCACCAAAGGTGCATCCTATCGCAGCCCCGGGCAGCGCCCGGGGTGGTGGCTACGTGTGATCTGGAGCCCTGAAAGGGGCGACCTAACAGGGTGCATCCACGATTAAGTAGCACGGCTATCTTCCACCCTCAATTGCTGAATTTGGTCGACCTTTCAGGTCTCCTGCTTCCTGCCATCCACCTGTCCCCGGGCGCTGCCCGGGGCTACGATAGAATGCACCTTTGGCGCGATTGGAACGCAAGGCCAAGAAAGTGGCCGCCACGAGACCTACTCATTTCAACCACTCCGCCGCCCGCTTCGCGTAGTAAGTCAAAATCATATCCGCACCCGCCCGCTTGATCCCCATCAAGCTCTCCAGCGCAATCGCCTGCCCATTCACCCACCCTGCCGCAGCAGCGCTCTCGATCATCAAATACTCCCCGCTCACCTGGTAAGCAGCTACGGGAAGCGTCGTACTTTCCCGCACCCGCGCGATGATATCCAGATAAGGCCCGGCCGGCTTTACCATCACCATGTCCGCGCCCTCCGCCTCATCCAGCAATACTTCGCGGATCGCCTCCCGCGCATTGCCGGGATCCATCTGGTAGGTTTTCTTGTCTCCCTCCTTCGGCGCGGAATCCAGCGCCCCGCGGAAAGGCCCGTAGAAAGCCGACGCATACTTGGCCGAATAGCTCAGGATCGAAACCTGCTCGAAGCCTGCGCCATCCAGCGCCGCGCGCAGCGCTGCCACGCGGCCGTCCATCATATCACTGGGCGACACGATATCCGCCCCCGCACGCGCATGGCAAAGCGCCTGCTCGCACAGGATCTCCACCGTTTCATCATTCAGAATGTGCAGCTCGCCCTTCTCATCGCGGCGCACCACGCCATCGTGGCCATCCGAGTTGTAAGGATCCAGCGCCACGTCCGTGATCACACACAGGGTGGGGTGCGCCGCCTTCAAGGCCCGGATCGCCCGCGGCACCAAGCCATCGTCATTCGCACACTCCTCCGCCCGCGGCGTTTTGATATCCTCCTCGATCTTCGGGAACAGCACCACCGCCGGGACCCCCAGCACATGGGCTTCACCCGCCTCCTTCACCAGACCTTCCAGAGACCAGCGCGTCACGCCTGGCATCGAGGCAATCGGCGTGTCCACTGCATCCTCATGCAGGAACAGCGGCAGGATGAAGTCCGCCGCGCTCAAGGTATTCTCACGCACAAGCGAACGGATCGCCGGCGTGCGGCGGTTGCGGCGGGGACGGATGGGCAGGTTCATGAGCGAAGAAAGTTCCGGCTATTTCGGCGAGCGTGACGGTGCGATGATCGGCTGCCGGTTCCAAAAAGAAAGCGCGAGCACCGCCTGCCCGCCAATCTCCATCTTCCGGTGATTCACAAAAGCGGAGCTATCCAAGAGCACCTCGTAAATCCCCGGAAGCCTCCGCGCGAAGTCCGTGCACTCGCCGAGGTCGATGATCAGCACTCCGCCCGGCTCTGCATGCACCGTGCTCATCCCATCTTCCGGAGAATCCAGCGAGGTCATGCAGTCGATCCAAGCATTCATGTTCCGCCCGTAGAAGTCCGGGAAGCCGAAGACGCGGGCGAACACATCGTGAAAGGAACTCCAGTCCGTGATCTCCTCCGTTGGAATCGGAACCCGCTTCATCTTGGAAAGCCTCAGACCGGCGTCAGCTCGTATCCTTCCTTCCCGTCCTTCATGTTCCAGCCCAGCCCGGTGAGTTGCTTCCGCATCTCATCCGCCTTGGCCCAATCCTTCGCGGTGCGCGCGGCCCAGCGTTCCTCGGCAATCACGCGGATCTCCGCCGGCACTTCTGCCTCCGGCTCTTCGTCCGGCAAGCTCAGTCCCAGCGCACGCAACAGGCGATTGAATCCCGCCAGCGCCTTCGCCGCCTCCTCACCTTCCAGCTTCGCCGCCTCGCGCAGACCGATGAAGAGCCCACCGAGGCAACCCGGAGTGTTCAGGTTATCGTTCAGCGAATCCCATGCCTCCTGGAAGGGCCCGAAGTCCACCGAGGAAAGCTGCACATCGCCATCCGCCTTCGCGGCCAGCGCACGCTGCCCCTTCGCCAGCTTCACCATCGCCTCGCGCGCTGCGGCCAGCGAGTCCAGGGTGAAGTTCAGCTGCTTGTGGTAGTGCCCTCCGATCAGCACATAGCGCACTTCCATCGGCGTGAAGCCCTTCGCACCGAGATCATCCAGCGTGTAGAAATTGTTGAGCGACTTCGACATCTTCCCGCCATCCACCAGCAAGTGCGTGGTGTGGAACCAATGCGCCGCGAAGCCACCGCCGCAGGCGCACTTGCTCTGCGCGATCTCATTTTCGTGGTGCGGAAATGTTAGATCCACCCCACCCGAGTGCAGGTCGAAGTCCGCGCCCAGATACTCCGCGATCATCGCCGAGCACTCGAGGTGCCAGCCCGGCCGCCCCTCGCCCCAAGGCGATGGCCAGTAGTTCGCGCCATCCTCCGGCTTGCGGCCCTTCCAGAGCACGAAGTCCGAGAGGCTGTCCTTCTCATACTCATCCGCATTCGCCCGCTCGTTCTGCGTGCGGCCGATCTCCAGCTCACGCGTGTCCAGCCGCGAGAGCCGCCCATACTCCGGATAGGACGCGATCTTGAAATAGACGGACCCATCCTCCGACGCGTAGGCATGCCCCTTCTCCACCAGCTCCGCAATCATCGCGATCTGCTGCGGGATGTGCTCCACGGCCCCCGGCTCCACGTGCGGCGGGAGCATCCCGAGCGCCTCACAATCGGCATGGAACTTCGCCGTCCACTGTGCGGTGAAATCCAGCAGCGTCTGCCCCGCGGCCTGGGAGTCGCGGATCGTCTTGTCATCCACGTCGGTGATGTTCCGGACATGGAAGGTCCGCATGCCGCCGGTCTCCAGGGTGCGCCGGAAGACATCCTGCAGCACGAAGGTGCGGAAGTTCCCGATGTGCGCGGGGCCATACACGGTGGGACCGCAGCAGTAGAACCGGTAGGTCGTGCCGTCCAGGGGGCGGAGCTCCTTGAGCTCGCGGTCCAGCGTGTCGTAAAGCCGCATCCCCGCGGGTCTAACGTGGCCCCGGCCCGATTTCAACCGCAACCCGGTTCAGTTGTGCAGAGGGACCTGGTGCAAGCGCGGCGCCTGCCCGGTCTCCACGATCTCCACCGGGATGCTCCACACCGTCCCATTCCCCTGCAGCGTCGAGACCGGCTGCACGGACGGATGCTCCTCCCCGCCCCGCAGGGACGCGAGATTGCGCCGCACGGCCAGCGTCAGCGTGGCGCACAGCACGAGGAGACCGATCCATTTGACTCGCTCGAAGGACATCAGGGGCGGCGGGAGAAAAGCTAAATTTTTAATAATAATCAACATTATTTAAAAAATATTCCGATTCGCCTCCCGTTCCGGACCCGTACATCTTGCCCCCATGGTCAGGGCGCGAGACGAGAGACGGCGACAAGTAGGGGTGGCAGCGGCGATCCTTGGCTGCGTGGCCGTGGGCTTCATCGCGCTGGCAGTGGGTGCGCACCTGCCCGGCCTGGCGGGTGAGTTCTTCGCCCGTATCTTGGGCTTCGCCACCACGCCGTTTATCCTGGAGAGCAGCCTCTTCATCCTCGGTTTTGTGGTGGTGCTGACCCTGAACCAATGGCGACAGATGCGCGACGGGGACGAATTCGTGTCCCTGGAGCAGTTTGCGGAAAGTCCGGACCAAGGCGCCTTCTCCTACTCGCGCTCACCCGGTGCTGCCGCCGCGAGCCCCACCGAGCTACTGGAAGCTGCCATGACCATCGGCAACCACGCGGAGGCCACGGAGATCCTGGCAAGCATGAGCGAAGCGGAGCGCGAGCAGCCCGGCGTCCTGCGCCTGCGACTCGCCCTGGCGGAAGCCACGGGGCAAGCGGAGACAGTTGCCGAGCTCCGGGAAAAGCTGGCCTGAACCCGCGGCGCAGCCGCCTTGGACTGCGGCAAGCCTCTTGCCGCTTTCGGCAGGCAACCCTGTTGCCGTGAGTGAGCCGGAAGAGTCACGAGTCTCCCATCGCCAGGCAGTCCCCGTTCATCCCCGCAGCGCCCGATTCACCATCAGCTCACCCCAAAAAGGCAGGGACCGTCGCTCCGCGCGGTCAGGCTGGGGACGGCGCTCATCATCATTCGATCCCGACTCACCTTCCCGTACCTCTGTTCCTACGGGGACGTGACCATTGTCACATACGGAGGGGAAGAACGCGCACGTCCCCGCCGGACCGCGCGGAGCGACGGTCCCTGCCTTTACTCAGGGGGGGACGGAAGGGCGATGAGAAACGCCCACTCTTATCAAGCGACGCTACCTAGGGGCCGAGGTCGAGATCGGCCCAGAGAACTGCTTCACCGCACAGAGGGCTGTGCGGACCACCTTTCCCACGCCACCGCAGGGCAGCACTCCATGATGAGGAGCCACGCCCCCAGCCGGACCGCCCTCCGGAGCGACGGTCCCTGCCTTAGCGGGTCGCCCGGCGTGCAGCCTCTTCCAGGAAAATCTCCGCGAGGCGGAAGCAGCGGCGGGAAATCTCGCGGGCATCCTGATCATCGATCAGCGCCAGCCCTTCCTCACCCACTTCCGATTGGAAAATCTTCCATGCCTTGCGGCCTACCTGGTCAGGATCGAGCTTCGGCCGCGGTGCGGCGTGCATGGCCTGCGCCGACTGCGCTTGTTCGCCCGCATTCGAGGAACGCGGCTCACGCTCCCTGTCGCGATCGCGATCACGATCCCGTTCGCGGTCACGCTCTCTCGGCTCACGCGGCTCTCTATGCTCACGTGGCTCCCCGGACGGCGCGGAGACCGCATGCGGGTGCAGGTGCGACTGGTCTTGCCCTCCCTGCCCTTGCTGGTCGTGCTTCTTCTTTTTCCGGCGGCGGCGCTTCTTGGAACCGCTGCCCGGCTCCGGCGCAGGGGTCTCCACGAGGAAAGCGATCCGCCCGCCATCGGAAGATTCCGGCGGACGCTCGGAGGAAGAGGCGGAATGTGCCGCGGAATCGGCGGGAGCCGGGGCCGACTCTGGAGCCGCCGCAGGAGCTGGGGCGGGTGCCGACTCAGCGGGTGCCTCGTGCGAGGCTTCCTTCTCCGCCTTCGCAGCGGTCTTGGTCGCAGCCTTGGACGACTTGCGGACCGCGGGGCGCTTCTTCGCCACCTTGGCGGCGGAGGCTTCGGCAGGAGCTGCGGGCGTGTCTTCGATGTCGTCGCTCATGGATGAATGGATGCCGCGAGGAAACAAGGTCATGCCCCCGCGTCGAGCGTAAAGCGATGACGAACACGGAATCCCCGCCGCGGGAAATTCCATCGGGCAAAAACGCAGCTGGCAGCCATGAGCCGCCGGATAGCGCTCAGTCAGTTGTTCCAACTCGTGATGTCGTTCATGCAGGCCGCTGCCTTGGGATCCGCGCTGGTCTTCTGGTCCGGACCACAGGACCACAGATCGAAGTCCGGATTCACGGCATTCGGCGCATCCCCGGAACGATAGCGGTAGGACTCACCCCAGGGATCGACGACCCGGGCATTCGCCCCGCTGCCTTCGATCCACGCCTCGCCACCCTTCGTATTGTTCGCGGGATCGAGTTTAGCGGCGTAGATCTTGGGACTCGCCGTGCCATTCTGCCGGGCCTCATAACCCTCGTAGTAGAGCTTCGTGTAGAGCACTTCGCTCCCCTTCCGCCCCTCGGCATCCGTGTTGGACGGATAGGAGCCGTTGTCCAGGTGGTAGTCTGCGAGGGCGTTCTCCAGCAGCGCGAGCTGCACCTTGGTCTTGCTGATGTTCTGCTTATCCTTGGCTTGGATCAGCATCGTGATCGTGAGGCCAGCCAGAACCACGATGATGGCCATCACGGCGACCAGCTCGATCAAACTGAAGCCGGCGGCGCGGCGGCGCTGAGTTTGGATTGTCGTTCTCATGGGCGTTCGGATTTCCGCGGGATGGCGCGGAAAGCGCCCCCACGGGCTGTAAACAAAACCGGCGGCCATTTGGCCGCCGGTCTCAAGTCATTCAATGACCCCAACTCTTGATGTCGTCCAAGCAGTCCTTGTGCTTGGGGTCCGTGTTGGTCCTCTTGTCGGGACCGCAGGACCAGAGGTCGAAGTCCGGGTTGAGGGCATTCGGTGAATCACCGGAGCGGTAGCGGTAAGGCTCACCCCAAGGATCAACGATCTTGGCGTTTGCCCCCGTGCCTTCGATCCAAGCCTGGCCACCCTTGGTGTTATTATTGGGATCGAGCTCCACCAGATAGATCTCGGAATGGCCACCGTTCTGGCGGTCCTGGAAGGCATCGTAGTAGAGGTACTTGTAGAGCACCTCATCGCCCTTTCGTCCTTCCGGGTCCATGCTCTGCGGATAGGAGCGGTTATCGAGCTGGTACTTCGCCAGGGCGTTTTCCAAGAGCTTGATCTGCACCCCCGCCTTTTCGCGGGCCTGCCTCTGGTTGATCAGGTTCAGCGCGCCCAAGGTCAGGGCGGCGAGAACCACGATGATGGCGACCACGACCACCAGCTCCATCAGGCTGAAGCCCGCGGCGCGGCGGCGTTGAATTTGAACTTTCATGGGTGTTCGGGTTTTTGCGGAGCAGCGGGCCACCGCTCGGGTGGCCCCGCCTGGGCCGCCCTTACATGTTGCCCATTTCGGAGATGATCTTGATCAGCGGCAGGAACAGCGCGAACACCACCGCACCCACGACCAGCGCGAGCACCACGATCATGATCGGCTCCAGGATAGAAGTAAGCGCGGTCACCGCGTTGTCCACTTCATCATCATAGACGTCCGCCACCTTCAGAAGCATTTCCGGGAGCTGGCCGGTTTCTTCACCCACGTCCACCATGGAGATCACCATGTTCGGGAAGACATTGCCGGCAGCCTGCAGCGGGGTCACGATCGATTCCCCTTCCTTCACCGCCTCGTGCACCTTCTCGATCGCGTCGGAAACGATCACGTTACCGGCGGTGTCGCGGGTGATGTTCAGGGCTTGGAGGATCGGCACACCGGAGGTCACCAGGGTACCAAGCGTGCGGGAGAAGCGCGCGATGGCGGACTTGCGCTGGATGTCACCGAAGATCGGCAACTTCAACTTCAGGCTGTCGATATTGCGGCGGCCGCCCTTGGTCTTCCCCCACATGTTGAAGAAGAAGAAAATGATGCCGATCACCAGGAAGACCCAGACGACGTTCGGGATCATGGCGACGTCCGCCCTCAGGAAGAACTTCGAGGTGCCGAACACGATCTGCGAGATCATCGGCAGCTCGGCGTCCTTGCCCAGTTCGGAGAACATCGACTCGAACTTCGGCACGATGAACAGCATCAGGAAGACCAGGATGGCCACCGCGATGAACATCACGATCACCGGATAGACCATCGCCGAGACGATCTTGTTCTTCAGCTTGTGGGCCTTTTCCTGATATTCGGCGAGACGGACGAGCACGACTTCGAGCACACCGCCGAGCTCACCGGCCTTCACCATGTTCACATAGAGCTTGTTGAAGATCTTCGGGTGCTGGGCCAGCGCCTCGGAGAAGGTCGAGCCGGACTGCACGGAGTCCGCCAGCGCGCCGATAGTGCCCTTGAGCACCGGATTCGGCTCCTGCTTCGCCAGCACGGTCAGGCCGCGCAGCAGTGGCAGGCCGGAGTCGATCAGCGTCGCGAGCTGGCGGGTGAAGATCATCAGGACCTTCGGCTTGATGCGCCCGCCCGTGGTGCCCTTGGACTTGTCCGCTGGGCCCTTGGCTGCCTTGCCTTTCTTGGCAGCTTTCTTCGCGAGCTTGCCCTTGCCTTGCTCAACGACCTGCAAGGGGTAGTAGCCTTGGGAGCGGAGCTGTTGGATGGCCTCGGCCTCGCTCGTCGATTCGATCGTGCCAGACATCTGCTCGCCCTTGGCATCGGCGGCGGTGAATTGGAATTGGGGCATGGGGTTATTTCTAAATCGAGTGATTGGACTTTGAGCGCACAATTGCAAGCTGGCGACTCAAAATTCGCGTCAGAGCGCGGGTTTCAGGTGTATTTCAGCACTTCTTCGATGGTCGTATGGCCCAAGTAGATATTTCGTAGGCCATCTTCGCGGAGCGTCTGCATGCCGAGCTCCATCGCCTTCTGCTTGATCACCACGGTCGGCGCGCGGTCGATGATGAGTTCCCGGACGGGATCGGACACATCGAGAAGCTCATAGAGGCCTTTCCGGCCCTTGTAGCCGCTGTTGCCGCAGACCTCGCAGCCGCGGCCGGTGAAGAAATCCTTGTCACCCAGCTCGTGCACCGCCACGCCCAACTGGGTGAGGATGCTCTCGTTGGGCTCGTAGGAGGCCTTGCAGTTTTTGCAAATCGTCCGCACAAGACGCTGGGCCAAAACACCTTCCAGTGAAGCGGCGACGAGGAACGGCTCGCAGCCCATGTCCACCAGACGGGTGATCGCACCGGGCGCGTCGTTGGTGTGCAGGGTGGAGAGCACCAAGTGACCCGTGAGCGAGGCCTGGATGGCGATCTGGGCGGTGTCCATGTCACGCATCTCCCCCACCATGATCCGGTCCGGGTCCTGGCGCAGGAAGGCGCGGAGCACCCGCGGGAAGGTCAGGCCGATCGCTTCGTGGACCGGGATCTGGATGATCCCGTCGATGTCGTATTCCACCGGGTCCTCCGCGGTCAGCAGCTTGGAGTCGATGGTATTGATCCGCGCCAGCGCCGCGTAGAGCGTGGTCGTCTTACCCGCGCCGGTCGGCCCGGTAACGATGAAGATGCCGTTCGGCTTCTCGATCGTTTCGCAGATGTACTCGTAAATGGCCGGTGGCAGCGAGAGCGCCTCCAGCGAAAGGTTCACCGAAGAGCGGTCCAGAACGCGGAGCACCACCGATTCCCCATACTGGGTCGGCAGGGTGGAGACGCGCATGTCCACCTGGCGGTCGCCCACCTGCTTCACGATGCGGCCGTCCTGCGGCACGCGGCGCTCAGCGATGTTCATGTTCGACATCACCTTCACGCGCGAAATGATCGCCAGCGAGAGGTGGATCGGCGGCGGCGCCATTTCGTAGAGGCTGCCGTCCACCCGGTAGCGGATCTTGAACTCCTTCTCGAAGGGCTCGAAGTGGATGTCCGAGGCGCGCTCCTTGATGGCTTGGAAAAGCACCAGGTCCACGTAGCGGATGATCGGCGCGGAGTTGGCCTCGGCCTCCAGGTCAGCCTGGCTCAGCGCGGCATCCACGCCGCTCTGCAGCTGCTGGAGGATGTCGTCCATCGCCTTGCCCTCGCCGCCGTAGCACTCGTTGATCTTCTGCTCGACCACGTAGTCCGGCGCGATCGCCAGCACCACCTCGCGACCCAGCGCGAAGCGGAGATCCTCCAGGGTCTGGGGATTCATCGGGTCCACCAGCGCGATGTGCAGGCCCTCCGCATCGAAGGCCACCGGCAGCGCGCCGTGCAGGCGCGCCATGCCGGCCGGCACCAGCGCCAGCAGTTGCTCCGGCGGGGTCCAGTTCCGCAGCTCCACCAGGTGCGCACCCAGCTCGGACGCGACCACCGGCCAGACGTCGTCACGGTGGTTGATCACCTGGAAGTCCGCCAGGATCTCCGCGGCCTCCTTGCCGCTGTTGTCCACCTCGTGGAGAATGTCCTGGCCGAGCGAGCGGTCGATGAGCCCGCGGCTGATAAAGAGTTCGACGATCTGGTTGCTATCCATGGACCGGGTTTTGAAAAATCCTAAATGCTAAATTCCTAATTCCAAATGTTGGCCTTGCGGCACTTGGCTTAGTCGAGATCCGACATCGTGACGTGGATGACTTCATCCGCGGAGGTCATGCCGGACAGGACCTTGCGGATCCCGTCGTCGCGCAGCGTGCGCATCCCGAGTTCCCGGGCGCGCTTGCGGAGCTGGCTGGAGGTGAGGTTCTCGTTGATCATGTGGCGCACCTCGTCGTCGATCTGGAACAGCTCGAAGATGCCGGCGCGGCCGCGGTAGCCGTTGCCGCGGCACTTCTCACAACCGACCGGACCCATCACGGAGGAGGTGTCGCTGCCGCGGTTGTCGAAGCGCATGGCGCGAGCCTCCTTGTCGGTCAGCACGTGCGGGGCCTTGCAGACCGGGCAGAGCTTGCGGACCAGGCGCTGGGCCAGCACCGCACGCACGGCGGAGGCGATCAGGAAGCGCTTGATGCCGATGTCCGCGAGACGGGCGACGGCCGAGGGCGCGTCGTTCGTGTGCAGGGTGGAGAGCACCAAGTGACCGGTGAGCGACGCGTTGATGGCGATGTTCGCCGTTTCCGCGTCACGAATTTCCCCGATCATGATAATGTTCGGCGCTTGGCGGAGCATCGCGCGGAGCGCCGCAGCGAAGGTCATGCCAATGTCCGTCTTCACCATCACCTGGTTGATGCCGGGAAGCTCATACTCGACCGGGTCTTCCACGGTGATGATCTTCTTGTCCGGCTTGTTGATGACGTTCAAGCAGGCGTAGAGCGTCGTGGTCTTGCCGGAACCCGTGGGCCCGGTCACCAGGATGATGCCGTCCGGCAGGCCGATCAGGCCCTCGAAGGTCGCCTGGTCATCCGAGAAGAAGCCCAGCTCCGGCAAGCCCAGCACCAGCGCGGACTTGTCGAGAATACGCATGACGATCGACTCGCCGTGGTTCGAGGGGACGGAAGAGACACGAAGGTCGATTTCCTTGTCCGCCATCTTCACCTGGATACGGCCGTCTTGCGGCAGGCGCTTCTCGGCGATCGACATCGAGCCGCTCATCACCTTCAGACGGGCGATGATGGCCGGCAGCAGCTTTTTCGGGTGGTTGTCCACCTCGATCAGCTTGCCGTCGATGCGGTAGCGGATGCGGACGGAAGTCTCCAGCGGCTCGATGTGAATGTCCGAGCAGCGGTTCTTCATCGCCTCCGACAGGAGGTTCTGCACCAGGCGGATGATCGGCGCGTCGCTGTCCTTGGACTCCACGTCATGGCCGCCGCTGACATCCATCGCACCGCCGGAATCATTGGCTCCGTAGATGGCCTTCAGGATGTTCCGGACCTGGCCCGCCGGGGCGACCACGAAATTGACCTCCCGCCGCAGGATGTGCGGCAGGCTGTCCATGGTCTCGAAATTGAAGGGGTCGACCACCGCGACCGTCAGGTAGACGCCGTCATCCGCCACGGGGATCGCCTTGTAGCGGCGGGCGATGTCGTCCGGGATGGCACTGGCTACGTCCGGCGGAATCGCCATGTCACCGATGTCGATGGAGTCCAGGCCCGCATTCTGGGCGAGGACGGCGCAGACGGTGTTCTCCGAAAGGTCGGTTTCTTGCAGCAATTTCTCGATCACGGAACCGCCCTTGCGGCGGGCCTGATCCACGACGTCCGGATGCACCACACCTGCCTCTACCAGCAGGTCGGCCAAATAATCTTCGTTGGAGAACACGGGTTTTCGGGCCTTTGGAAAATCAATTTGAAAGGTCGGGAAGGCATCGTGCGCGTCCCGGCTCTGGCACATTGGTCAAGCGTCTCCCCCTTTGTCAACGTACGGGCCGAACATTGCCACGGAAAGCTTCCCGGGTACCCACGCGGTATTCACTTTGAGGTTTTTCGGGCGGCAGGGACCCTCGCTCCGCGCGGTCCGGCTGATGGCGTCGGGCCTTCATCATGAGGTGCTGTCCTGCCCCGGCGTGCTTGTGCGCAGGCGGGAACCTCACGCCTATCAGACACGCCAGGGAGAAACGGATCCGCCCCCGACTGACCGCGCGGAGCGACGGTCCCTGCCTTTCCCGGCGCGGCCTCACGCCATCGGCGCCCCGCAGCGGCGGCAGAACCGGGCGTCCGGCAGGTGGCCGTGGACCCCGCAGGAGGGGCAGGCGTCCGAGGTGTCGCAGCCGTCCAGCTTGGAAATCTCCGAGCTGACGATCCCCGTAGGCACGGCGATAATCGCGTAGCCGACCAACACCAGCGCCGAGGTCAGGATCCGCCCGAGGGTCGTGTCCGGCGTGATGTCGCCGAAGCCAAGGGTGGTGATCGTGACGATCGCCCAGTAAATCCCGGTCGGGATGCTGGTGAATCCATTCTCCGGCCCTTCGATCAGGTACATCAGGGTCCCGGCAATCACCGTGATGGCCAGCATGAAGCTGAAGAAGACGGTGATCTTGGCCCGCGCCCCGTAGAGCGCCCGCACCAGCAGCTCGGCGCCATTCACGTGTCGAACCATCTTGAAAACCCGGAACATCCGCAGCATCCGCAGGATCCGGATCACCAGCAGCGCCTGGAAGCCCGGAAAGAACAGGGTCAGGTAGGCAGGCAGCACCGAAAGCATGTCCACGATCCCGTAGAAACTCCGCGCGTAGCGCAGCGGGTGGCGCACCAGATAGAGCCGCAGGAAAAATTCCACCGTGAAGATCCCGGTGAAAAACCACTCCACCGCGAAGAGCGCGGGGCCGTGCCGCGCCTTGATCTCCGGCACGCTCTCCAGCATGACCGCCAGCACGCTGATGCCGATCAGCCAGAGCAGGGTCACGTCGAAGCGCCGACCGGCGGGCGTCTCCGCCTCGAAGACGATTTCCCGCCAGCGTTCTCGACGGGCCGAGCGGGGTGCTTCTTCCTCCGGGGAAGTCATGGCAGCAACATGGCGCGAACTCGCAAAAATGACACGCAAGAACGGCAAACGTTGACCTTCGGCAGTTGAACGGCGAAGACTAACACGAATGATTTTCCCATGAGCCGCGAACCGGAAGAGCCGGGCCCGCCGGAGAAGAAAAAGAGGAAGCGCCGCCGCTGGCGGAAGGTGCTGCTGGTGCTGGTGGTCCTGCTGGCCGCCTTCCTCACCTGGCTGAACGGCCCGGGCTGGCGCTGGCTCGGGAAGATCGGGATCGAGCAGGCCCTCGAGAAGTCCAACATGAAGGCGGAGTTCACCCTCTCCGGCACCCTCCTCGGCGGAGCGAAGGTCGAGAAGCTCTCCCTGCACGGCGGGGCGATCCGCTCGCTGGAGATCGATGCCGTGGAGCCGCTCTACAAGGTCAGCCGGGTGCTGAAGGGGGACTGGAATGCCGTGCTGCAGGGCGTGAAGGTGCAGAAGATCAATGCCGTCATCGATCTGGCCGCCGCGCCGCCGAAGGATCCCTCCGAGCCGGAGAAACCCTTCGATCCCGACGTGCTGGCGAATTCCCTGCGCAAGGCGCGGAAGTTCCTGCTGCCGCTGGACCTGGGCGCGGCGGACCTGAGCGTGAAGCTGGTGCGCGGCCCGGAGACCCTGATGACGCTGGACAGCAGCGACTTCGGCCACGTCCCGGGCAGCGATGACTTCCGCCTCCAGTTCGGCACCCTGGCCGCCGGGCCCGGCTATGCGCTGGCCGCGCAGGACTCGATGATCACGTGGAAGGAGGACAGCATGTTCCTCAACCGCTTCGACTTCTCGCCGCGGGTGGGGATCAACGACTTGCTCGTCGGCATGCCGCTGTCCGGCGGGATGTCGGCCAACGGGGTGATCCGGATCGAAGATTCGCGACTGGTGCTGGAGGGCACCACCACCACGGGGAAGGTGCGGATGGAGGGTGCTCCCCTGCCCCTGCACGAGGCGGCGAAGAACTTCGCCTTCGGCCTGCCGGCGGAGGCGACCTTGAAGAGTCTGGAAGGCGACTTCACGGACTTTCACAAGCCGCCCTTGCAGTGGGTGGCGAACGTGAAGGCCGAGCTGACCGACATCCGCTACGAGGACTGGCAGGTCAGCCGCGCGAGCTACCAGATCAATAAGACCGGCGATACCGCCAAGCTCGGTTTCTCCGTGACGGCGCTCGATTCCACCCTGAATGGCGATGCCGAGCTGCGCTGGCGCGACCTCGCGCATGGGACTTGGACGGACTTCGAGTCCACGGCGAAGCTGAAGGTCCCGCAGGTCTCGCCCCTCTTCGCCGCGCTGAACCGGCGCTTCAACTTCGCCCCGGAGGATGCCTCCCCCCTGCCCGCCTCCGCCCTGAGCCTGGACCTGAAGGCGGACATGGGCCCGGAGAAGATTCGCTCCGCCAGCGGCACCTGGTTGCTCTCGCCGGAGAAGGATGCTCCCTCGCTGGCCGGTGACGTAAGCTGGACGCCTGAGGGCAAGGTGGGCGGCACCCTCGGCACCGAAGGCCTGCGCGCCAACTACGCGCTCGATCTAACGGCCAAGACCTACGAGGCGAAGGCCACCCTCGAGGGCTTCCGCCCGGAGCGCCTCACGCCGTGGACCCAGGCGATGAAGGTCGAGCTGCCGACCGGCATGAATACCACGGGTTCCTGGCAGGGCAGCGGGGCCTTCGGGCCGGAGCCGCATCGCGGGACCTTCGACATCCCCTCCTTCGAGTGGGTGCGGAAGGATACCCCACCACTCATTCTCCGCACCAAGGGCGACTACCGCTGGCCGCAGGAAGTGAACCTGGAGAGTCTAACAGCCATCGCCGAGGGCCAGACCATCACCGCCCAGGCCAGCCTCGCAAACCGCGTGCTGAAGATTCCGAAGATCGAGTGGAAGGATGGCGAGACGAAGCTGGTCAGCGGGCAGGCGGAGATCCCCGTGCCGGAGAAACCGGGGGATGTGAAGGGCTTCCTCAAGCAGACCGAGCCGATCAATGTCTTCCTCGAATCCGAGTGGATCGACAATGCCCGCCTCGCCGCCTGGATGCCGGAGAAGAAGAGCCCGCTGGCGGATGGCCGCGGCCGCATCCACCTGGTTGTGACCGGCAGCCCGGCACAGCCGAAGCTGGATTTCGAGACCGAGCTCAAGGGCCTGCGGGTGCCGGACCAGCCGGATGTGCCGGTCACGGACGTCGCGCTCTCACTGGATGGCAAGGAGGGCAACCTGGCACTGGCCGGAGAGATCCGCCCGGCGGGCTACCCGCCGGTGAAGCTGGGGGGCAAGATGCCCTTCCGCCCCGGCGTGTGGGCGGAAGATCCGGACTCGGTCCTGGAAGAGAAGTTCGAGGCCCGCGCGGACATCCCGCGGCTCCAGCTCGCCACCTTCCAGAAGATGGTCCCGGCCGCGACCAAGCTCGGCGGCACGCTGGAGGGCTACGCCGGGGCCAATGGCACGCTGCGGAAGCCGGATCTGAATGGCGAGCTGCGGCTCGCTGGCGGCGAGTTGACCCTGAAGGATTCCGACCTGCCGCCGATCACCGCTGGCAATGCGCTGGTGCGGCTGCGCGGAAAGGAAGTCCGCGTGGAATCGCTGGGCGTGGACCTTGCTTCGGGCACGGTGCGCGGCAGCGGCACGGTGGGCCTGGAGGACACCAAGAAGCCGACCTTCAATCTCTCCATCAAGGGCACTGCCCTGCCGCTCAAGCGCGATGAGTCGATGATTGTGCGGGCGGATGCGGACCTGGCGCTGCGCGGGGACCTGCAGGCCGCCACCATCTCCGGCACGGTGGATATCGTGGACAGCCTCTACTACAAGGACGTGGAGCTGCTGCCGGTGCGCATGCCCTTCACCGCGCCCTCGCGGCCCACGCTGCCGGCCATCGAGCCGGATGAGAAGGCCTCGCAAATGCCGGAACCCTTCCGCAACTGGGCGCTGGACGTGCGGGTGCGGACCCGCGATCCGCTGCTGATCCGCGGCAACCTGGCCACCGGCACGGTGGTCGCGAACATCCGCTTCGGCGGAACCTTGGGCAATATCCAGCCGGAGGGCAACGCGACCATCGGCGAGGTCACCGCGCGCCTGCCCTTCAGCACGCTGAAGGTGGACAATGGCGCGGTGGTCTTCACCCCCGCCGGCGGGCTCACTCCCGAGCTGAACATACGCGGCACCTCGACCGTGGGCCGCTATGACGTGAGCCTCTACTTCTACGGGCCGGTGAGTGCGCCCAAGACCGCGCTGACCTCCGACCCGCCGCTGCCTGAAAGCGAGATCATGACCCTGCTCGCCACCGGCACCACTTCCGATGGCCTGGAGGGCGGCCAGGCAGCGGGGCTCAAGGCCGCGCAGCTACTGGTGGAGGAGTGGCGGCGTGGTCGCCTGCCATTCGCCGAGCAGCTCGCCAAGGTCCTGGCCGTACTCAACCGCGTGGACGTGCGCATCAACGAGGACGACCCGCTCAGCGGCAAGCGCCTGAACTCCGCTACCGTGGAAGTCACCGACCGCATCTATGTCAGCGGCTCCATGGACAAGGAAGGCAACACCCGGGTGTTGGGAGCTTTTGTGATCAAGTTTAAATGAGGGGGGAAGACGCAAGACTGGAAGACGCAAGACGCAAGACTGGAAGGCTCTCCGGTCCCGCGAGCCTTGCGGGGCGGAGGCTCAGCGCTTGCCCTCTTTTATCTTGGCTCCTCAAGTCTTGCGTCTTGCGTCTTCAAGTCTTGAGTCTTTCGCTCTTGTGTCTTGCATCTTCAAGTCTTGCGTCTTTCGGCGCCGAGATCCACATCGATGGATTGAGGTCGATGAAGGAGTCCGAGGCCCTGGACCTCTTGGGCGACCGCTTGAAGTATGTGAAGGACAAGCCGCCTTCTGCCTCGCGGGCCAGTGATGCGGCCTTCTTGTTAGAGAACCTGATGAAGCGCCAGGGCTTCCAGGCCCCGGACGTGAAGCCGGTGATCTCCGGGAATACGATCCGCCTGGTGGTGAATGAAGGGCAGCGCCTGCACACCGGATCCGTGTATGTGCCGGGCTTCGACGAGAAGGAGCAGACGCGGCTCTCCAGGCTCTTCAAGCTGCCGGGACAGGAGCGGGTGCTCAGCTCCGGGCAGGAGCCTCCCTTCAAGGACAGCGATGTGGCGGAGGGCCTGTCGCTGCTGGTCGCGGACTTCCGTTCACGCGGCTACTGGCGCGCGGAGGCGAAGGTGGAGAAGCAAGGCATCAAGCCGGACACCAACGAGATGACCTTCGTGATCAAGATCGATCAAGGAGAGCTGCATCATCTCGGCGCACCGCTCTTCGACGGGGCACCGCCGGACCTGATGGAGAAGCTCAAGGAGAAGGCCGCACCCCACGTTGGCAAGGTGGCGGACACCGATTTGCTGACCACCCTGCGCAGCGAGATCGAGAGCATCTTCCGCGCCACAGGCTATCCGCTGGAGACCTTCAAGATGAACCGCATCCTGGAGAATGCCACGCTCACGCCGCGCTTCGTCATCGTCTTCGGCAAGCGCCAGCACTTGAAGGACGTGATCGTGAAAGGCACCGTGATCACCAAGGTGGAGCGCATCACCAAGCGCTTCGAGGACCTGCGCGGCCAGTGGTTCGATGCGGAGGCTTTCGACAAGCGGCTGAAGAAGATCCTCGCCACCGGGGCCTTCTCTTCCGTGCGCGTGGAGAACCAGACGGATGCGACCGGCGAGCTGGATGCCACCCTGCACGTGGTCGAGGGCAAGGCGCGGGGCCTCACGACCTACGGCGGCATCGGCAGCTATGAGGGCGCGATCCTCGGCGTGAAATACAGCGACCGCAATCTGTACGGCAGGCTGTGGAATTTCAGCACGGGTGTGGAAGTCAGTTCGCGCGGCCTGCTAGGCGACATCCGGCTCTCGGATCCCTGGCTCTTCGAGACCGATACCCACCTCGGGTTGCGGCTCTTCTCGGTGACCCGTACGCTGGAAGGCTACGACAAATTCGAGACCGGCGTCTCCGCGGAGTTCTCCCGCGACGACCTGGGCGAGAACTGGGACACGAGCGTGATCGTGGGCACCTCGATCGTGAACATCAGCAGTGACGACATCTCGCGCGCCGAGCTGGGCGAGACGATCTACACCCACACCTACATCCGCGGCAACCTGGCCTACGACCGGCGCGACAACCGGGTGACACCGACCAGCGGCTACCACATCGGCGGCCTGTTAGAGGCGGGTCTGGTCGCGGGTGACACGACCTCGAACTACCTCCGCTGGGACGCGAATGCAGCCTGGTACCTCCCCATGGGCAAGAAGGGCCAGGTGAACCTGGGCGTGCGCGGGGGCATGCTCTTCCCCTCCACGGGTGCCGCGGACTTCCCGATCGACCTGCGGCTTTTCACCGGCGGCCCGGACTCGGTGCGCTCCTATCCCTACAACGATCTGGGCCCGCGGACGCGCAGCAACGACCCGCTCGGCGGCGAGAGCTACTGGGTGGCGAATGCGGAGTATGTGCGCACTCTCGCCGGACCGGTGAAGGCGGTGGGCTTCGTGGACGCGGGGAGTCTCTCGCGTTTCGGCGAGGGCCTCAGCTTCGCCTCGCCGGACATCGCCGCGGGCCTGGGGATTCGCATCGACCTGCCGGTGGGCCCGCTCCGTCTGGAGTATGGGCATAACATGACGCAGGACCCGGGCGAGCCGAGCGGCACCTGGCACTTCGCGATCGGGACGGCGTTTTGAATGCCCTTAACGCCGGTAGGCGCGGCGAAACCTCTTAGCGCCGGAGGCGCGTCGGAGATTAGCCGGTGGTGGAGGCTTTGCGGAACCACCGGTAAGCACGGAAAAAACACTGAGCCCCGGCAGGGGCGACGGAAATGAGGGCCGAATTTGCCTGGGTGTTTCCGGCACTTCGAGCGGCCGTTCCGGGGAGGCTGGAAAGTACTACATCGCCCGTAGAAGCAGCCCTTTCCGCCGACCCTTCGGGGCGGGAATCCTTGTGACGGCCTGTCCGGTGGTTCCGCTATCGCTCCACCACCGGCTACTAATTTCCGATGCGCCTCCAGCGCGAAGAATCAGACCAGATCACTTCCCCGCCTTCCCCTGCTCCCGCCGCCAAGCGAAGTAGGAATCCAACACCCCCATCCGCTTCTCATACGGCATCGCCCGCGCAGCGGGCTTCGCATCGAAGACCATCCCCTGTGGCTCTTTCTTCGAAAAGGCCGGCCACTTCGGCAGATCGCCGCCATTCGGGTCACCCGTCTTCGCGAAGTTCACCCAGTAGTTCATCATCAGTTCGGACATCGCCTTGTCCTCCGGACGCGGGCCCTTGCTGAAGAGGCCTGTGGACGGCAGGTTGCCGAAGACGTAGGCGATCTCCGAGGCATGGTTGGCTCCGCTCTCACTGCCCGGCGGCCGATGATCGAAGTAATAGAGGTAAGCCGGGCTCTTCCCGTAGCTGCTTTGCATCCCGGCCCAGGTCCAGGTGTGCCAGGTGAATGCCAAGTCTGTTAGAGAAGCTTTCGTGGCCAGACTCGCTTCATCCACCGTGGCATGTGGATAGAGGGCTAGGATCGCTGCTGCGTGCTCACCCAGCCCCTCCTTGGCCTTCGCTTCCAAGATGGCCGGCGCGGTCTTTCCCCACACGAACATCGCGGCCTCATCCGAATTGCTGCCGATCAGGACCGGCGTGTCGTTGAACTTCCGCTCGGCATACAGCTCGTAGATGTCCTTCGGCAGCACCACGCTATCGAAGACCGCAGCTCCCGTGGTTTCTGCCGATGCGGCATCGATCACATCCTTCGCCGGGAGTTCGCGGGCCTTGGCGATGCTGGTGACCTTCAGCTTGCCTAACAGCTTCTCGCCTTCCTTCTCCGCGCGCTGGAGCGGCATGTGGATCATGCCGAGGGCACCATCGCCCTTGTTGGCTGGGGCGAAGCTTCCACCGCTTTCCGCGATCGCGCGCTGGAACAAGCCCTTGGCCATCGGCGAGGCCGCCAGGATATTGACCGAGAAGGCACCCGCGGACTCACCGAAGATCGTGACATTCCCCGGGTTCCCCCCGAAGGCGGTGATATTGTCCCGCACCCATCCCAGCGCCGCGATCTGGTCGCGGATGCCGTAGTTCCCCGAGGAACCGCCGCCCTCCTTCGTCAGCTCCGGATGGGCCATGAAACCCAGCGAGCCCAATCGGTAATTGATCGTGACTACCACCACGCCCTTCGCGGCCAAGCGGCTGCCATCATAGAGCGCCTGCGATCCGGACCCGCTGGTGAAGGCCCCGCCGTGAATCCAGACCATCACGGGCAGCGGCTTGTTGGTAGCGACGGGAGCCCACACATTGAGATAGAGGCAATCCTCGTCCATGCCCCCGGTCACCCCCAATGCCATGGCGGCGACCGTGCCCTGCTGGGCGGAATGCCCGAAGGCCTTCGCAGGGCGGACACCTTCCCAAGGCTTCACCGGCTGCGGGAACTTCCAGCGCAGCGGCCCCACCGGCGGCGCGGCGAAGGGGATGCCCTTGAAGCTGTTAGTGCCATCCTTCTGTGCCAGACCTTCGATCGTGCCGCCACTGACCTTCACTTGCGGATCATCCGCCAGACAGCTGCCGGTGAAGGCGGCGCACAGGAGAACGGCGATCCATGGAGAGCTTTTCCGGGAAACGAGCATCGCAGGGTGGTACGGGAATGAGCCGGGTGAGGTTACACCACCGCTCCGCAGCTTCCGGTATTTTTTGCAGGAGGGAAAGGGAGCTAACAGAGAAGGCTGATCTTTGGGACACGCCCTCTTCATCCAGACCTCCGTTCCCGCCTTTGCCTCCTGTCCAAGTTCCAAGCCCTCCCCGGAGGGTGGAGAAAAAGGTTAACTCAGATTAACCATTATTCGACAAAGGCCCGCAAAGCTGCTACTGGGGCGGCGATGTTCGTTCTTTCCTGCGAACCGGCGACCTGTGCCATTCCGGAGTGGCACAAGGACCTTTTCCGGGGCCACGAGGAGACGGTGACCTCGGAGGAAGGCTGGTCACCGGGTTCCCTGAACCTGGCCCAGGCCTTTGCGACCAAGCTCCGGACCCTGCTCGCCCATGGCGATATCACGCGGCTGCTGGTGGATTTCTCCCTGCGTCCGGATGACCCGAAGCGCTTCAGCCGCTTCAGCTCCAAGCTGAACGACGACCACAGGCGCAAGCTCGACGAGCGCCACCACCAGGCCCACCTGAACCTGCTGCGCCAGCGGATCGAGGAGGACATGCGCCACGGCAGCCCCGTCATTCATCTTTCCATCCGCACCAATCCCGGGGCGGACGCACCGGCGATCGAACTCGTGCAGGACCCCTCGCGGGATACGGAAACCAGCTTCGTGCGCAAGTGGGCAGACGCCCTGCGAGCCGCGGCGCCCGACCTGAAGATCGCCGTGGCTTCCGATCCGAACTACGGGCTTTCGAGCGTCCTGCGGGAACAATTTCCGGAGAATTTCGGCAGCATTTCCGTGGTCGCGGCACAGTCCAGCTTCCTGGATGGCAAGCCCTTGCGCTGGGACAAGCTGAAGAAGCTGCTGCTCGACGCGCTGCCGCAAACTTGAGAATCCCGCGAATCGCGGCGATGTTCATGAGATGAACATCTTCCGCTCGAGATCCGTGGCAGTCGCCGTCGCGACTGCTTTCCTACAGTTAGCGGTGCCCGGCCAAGGTGCGGAACCCGTGCCGCCGGCGAGGACTGGGCAGGCGGGTGATCTCACCGAGGATCAAAAAATCCAGCGGCTGATCGGCTCGGTCGAATCCCTGAAGGATGCGAAATTCCGGCGCAATGGCTCCGATTACGATCCCAAGGAAGCGGCGGACCACCTGCGGCGCAAGCTGAAGGCCGCCGGCGACAAGGTGAAAACCGCGGAGCAGTTCATCGATGGACTCGCATCGAAATCCTCCGTTAGCGGTGAGGCCTATGAGATCCGCTATCCAGACGGGCGGGTGGTGAAGACAGCGGATTTCCTGAAGGCGGAGCTGAAAAAGCTGGAGGAGAAGAAAACCGTGGGGAAATAGCAGAGGGCCAAGAGCTGGAGTGGATTTCTTCAACTCCTCCCAACTCCAAAGAGCACGGCGAACAGGGCAACTGCAAGGAGCCAGAAGAAGAAGCGGATAGACACGAAGCCATTGATGACCCATGCGGCGATCCGCAGGCCCTTCCAAGGCTCGTCCTTCCTCTCTGCCACATACCCGAGAATCAATCCCAGCAGGGATGCGGCACCCGCCATGACGAAAAGTCCCATAAGAACCGCCAGCCCGTCAAACTCCCCTACATTTGGCAAATCATCCCGGACGTCTCGCAAGCGGCATGCCTCTTTCACGAAGGGCAGGGAAGCCACAGTCAATGCCGGGACGGCGAGAAATGAGGAAATCGTAAACCATGGGGGATCACCTTGGCTTGTCCGGAACTCGTAGGGATTCTCAGTCAGATACTCATCTTGGAGTTCAGTTTGGGAAGCTTTCATCAGGGGGGTCTTATCCGGCCAATAGCACGGCAGCTCTCCGCGGAGCGGGAATGAGGAAGCCGCGAATTCCGGATGAATCACGTCAAGCAGGCAGTCCCAAAGCCCATCCCCATTTCCCGCGCCATCCCACCATCGAAAATCCAGCATTCGTCATTCTCACAAAAAATCCGTGCCTGCCCGCCGTGATCCGCTTCAATACCCCCCAGCGAAGTCATTTTCTCCAAGGGTCTTTCCTGCGTCACGATGTCCAGTCCTGTTCAAGTCCTTCACGGCGAACGCGTTCCTTCCAGCGGTTGTCTCGTTATTCCCGGTCGAATCACGCTCAACGAGTTGCCCTACCTGGAGAAGCTATTCGCGGGACGCAAGATCACTTGGTTCATCGAGGAGCACGCCAAGCTGGAACCCGCGGTGCAGGCCTACCTGGAGCGCTCGGGCTCCGGAGCCCTGTTCTCGGAGGATGAGCCCTCCCCTGCCGATGCGGGCGAGGAGCTGAAGCCGCTGCTGGCGAATGGCGGACTGCTGGTTTTCGTGCCCGGCAAGTCCGTGGCGCATGCCGGCGTGCCCTGCCACATCCCGGGCAAGATGCTGCGGGCCCTGTGCTCCTTCGGCCTGCCGGTGCTGCCGGTGCTTGTAGACTACCCGCGGGAAGGCTGCCTCTCGATCGAGCGCCCCAGCTCGATGCCCCATGCGATCATCGGCCTCGGCAAGGTGATCCCCGCCGACCAAGCCTGCCCGGCGCTGGTCCGCGAGCAGCTGCACGAGATGGCGGAGGAGACTTTCTCCCGCCGCCCGCTGCTGAAGACTTCCCTGGCCACGGCGCTGCTGCAGGGCCTGAAGAAGCATGGCCGCAACAAGGTGCACGACGGCTCGGACGACTCGACCATCGGCTTCGACCGCATCCTGGGCGCGGCGCTGGTCTTCTCGAAGTACATCCGCGATTCGACCGACAATGCCCGCGTGGGCGTGATCCTGCCCCCGGGCAAGGCCGGCCTGATCGCGAACCTGGCGGTGCTCTTCGCCGGCAAGACGCCGGTCAACTTCAACTTCACCGCGGGCCACGAGGCGATCCGCTCGGCCATGCGCCAGGCGGGGCTGGACCGCTATGTCACCGCGGACCCCTTCGTGCGGAAGATCGCGTCCTTCCCCTGGCCGCCAAACCGCGATCTCATTTTCATCGAGCGCGTGCTGCCTTCGCTGAAGAAGAAGATCATGACGTGGACCATCTTGGCCAAGGTCATGCCGGTGCAGGCGCTGGCCACCCTTTTCCGGATCGGCAAGAAGCGCGATGGCGACGAGGCGGTGATGCTCTTCACCTCCGGGTCCTCCGGCGAGCCGAAGGGCGTGCCGCTCACCCACCGCAACATGCTGGGGAATGTCTGCCAGTTTGGCACGCGCCTGGGGCTGGCTCCCGGCGCGGCAATCCTGGGCTGCCTGCCGCTCTTCCACTCCTTCGGCTGCACGGTCACGCTGTGGTATCCCATCATCGAGGGCATCGACCTGGTGACCTATCCGAACCCGATCGAGACCAAGCGCCTCGCGGAACTCATCGCGCAGCGCGGGGTGAATGTGCTGCTGGCCACGCCGACCTTCCTGCGCGGCTACATGAAGCGCGTGGAGCCGGAGCAACTGCGCTCCCTGCAACTCGTGGTGACCGGCGCGGAGAAGCTGCCGGACAATCTGGCGGAGGCCTTCCAGGAGCGCTTCGGCATCCCGCCGCAGGAAGGCTACGGCCTAACAGAAACCTCGCCGGCCACCAATGTGAACCTGCCGAACCTCACCGCCCCGGCGGACACCTATGTGGTGCCCTCCGCACGGCGCGGCTCGGTGGGTCATCTGCTGCCGGGCATCGCCTTCCGCATGACCGATCCCGCCACGGAGAAAATCGTGCCCGGCGACAAGCAGGGGGTGATCTGGATGAAGGGCGCGAACATCTTCACCGGCTACCTGAACAACGCCAAGAAGAGCGCCGAGGTGCTCACCAACGACGGCTGGTTCAAGACCGGCGACGTGGGCCGCATCGATGACGACGGCTTCCTCTACATCGAAGGCCGCATCTCGCGCTTCTCAAAGATCGCGGGTGAGATGGTGCCGCACGAGACCGTGGAAGCCGCGGTGAACAAGGCGCTCGGCCTGGATGCAGAAGCAGAGCGCAAGATCGCGATCATCGGCATCCCGGACGAACAGAAGGGCGAGGCGATCGTCCTGCTCTCCACCATTGCCGGACCGGCGCTGGAGCAGGAATGCATCGACCTGCGCTACAAGCTCATGGACGCGGGCTTCCCTTCCCTGTGGTGCCCGAAGATCATCATTCCAGTACAGGAGATTCCCGTGCTGGCATCCGGCAAGCTGGATTTGAAGGGGTGTGAGGAGTTGGCAATGAGGTGAGGAAAAGCCGTCGGAATGTAATCCCTAACAGCCCATCCTGCCCAGCCACCTGAGTTCACCCCGGGACCGCCGCGGCAGCGCCCGGCAGAGCGGTCCTTGGTAGCTGTCTGCCGCTGGAATCCGCAGCATCCCCACGGCAGTATCCATTAGAGCCTCGTGCGGCATCGTGCTTCCGGGGACCCCTCTGCCGGGCGGTGCCAAGGCGGTCCCGGGGCTCTCCGTGCTTCGTTGGCGGTAGGGCTCTCCGTGACCCCTTGGCTCAACTCAACTTGCCAGCGCCGGTTGGAACAACTATCCCATAGGCAGCCCGATGGAGTCCGGGTGACGCCCTCATGACCCGTGATCCCACCCGCATCTTTCTTTCCGGTGCCAGCGCCGATTTTGCTCAAGTCCGCCTGGATCTGCGCGGTGATCTGGCGCGTGGAATCTGCCATGTCATCCACCAGGCGGACTTCCCCCAGACAGCGGGCGACACGGTGCTCAAGCTGGCGGAGTTGATCGAGCCTTGCGGAGTGGTGGTGCACCTGATTGGCAGGCAGACGGGATCGGCAGCGAATGCCAAAGCGGTGAAGGAGTATCTGAACTTTGCCGAGAGGCAAGAGGGTGGCTTCTTAATGAATCATCCGGAGTTGCGGGCAGCTCTCGGGGATTTCTCGGGAATCACTTACACGCAGTGGGAGGCATATATCGCGCTGCATCGGGGAATCGCGCTGTTCGTGTATGCGGACTCGACACACAACGGAGCAACGCATCCACAGCGGATACATCTGGACCGGCTCTTGCTGGCGCGGAAGTATCCGGAGACGTATCGTGATCCAGCCCAACTCACGCGCCTGATTTTGCCGGACCTGATGGCCTACTTCCGGAAAGTACAGGGGCCCGTGGCGGCTGTTCCCGCAGCGCTCAAGCCCTCCAATCTTCCCGGCGGTTACATCGGCAGGCCTTTCGTCGGGCGCGACGAGTTTCTGGAAGAGATCCGCGAGTCCCTGATGCAGAAGAGCCGCGCGGCTATAACACAGCGAGGACCCGCGGCGACCGGGATCGCTGGACTTGGAGGCATAGGCAAGACGCATGCGGCAATCGAGTATGCCCTGCTTCATCAGGATGATTACAGCGCCTTGCTCTTCGCCACGGCAGACACACCGGAAGCGCTGTGGAACTCGCTCGCGAGACTCTGTGGTGTGCTCAGGATCGACCAAGGCCTGCCGGCAGATGAGGCGATTCGCGCCCAGGCAGCGCTTGACTGGCTGGCCGCGAATCCCGGCTGGCTGCTGATCATCGACAACGTGGATGACGACACGGCAGCCAGGGAGATCATTGATCTGTTAGGCAAGCTGAGTGCAGGCCATGTGCTGATCACTTCGCGCCTGCGCGAATGGGCGGACAACGTGGAACCGCTCGATCTAGGCGTGCTCACGCCAGAGGCCGCGGCGGAGTTGCTACTAGGCCTCACGAAGCGGAGCCGCCTCAAGACCAGCGAGGATGAAACGCTGGCCCTGTCCATTGTGCGGATGCTGGGATGCCTCCCGCTCGCAATCCATCAGGCAGCGGGCTACATCGGTGAGCACGCGCGGACCCTGGACGCTTGCATCCGGCAATATGAGGAAGAGGAAGCCAATCTCTTACAATGGTTCTCCAACCTGAAGATCCCCTTGGAGCGTCCAGACAAGACCGCTCCTCGGTCGGTGTGGATCACGTGGAAGTTCAGCTTCGAGCAGTTGACGGAGGAGGAGCGCGGCTGGCTGTTGGTCTTTTCTCACTTCTCTTCTGAACCGATCCCGGACTCCATCCTCGAGGCGGATGAAGCGGCCACGCCAGAGTGGAAGGCTAAGCTTCGGGAGGGCCGTGCGGCGATCGCGCGAGCGGAGAAGTATTGCCTGCTCACGCGCTCGCAGGAGGAGCCGGTGTTCAAGATCCATCGTCTGGTCCAGACGATCACCCGGCTCCAGGCGAGTGAGGATGAAAAGAATGCCGCGGCCAGAATGGCCATCTCGCTTCTCCACGAAGCCGACCTCGGCCAGCCCAGCGATATCAGGACTTGGCTGAAATGGAATCCGCTCCAGGCGCATGCGGTTTCGATTTGCAACCAGTCGAGCGAGAACCCTCCCACCGAAAATCTGGGCTGGCTTCTCAACCAAATAGGCAGCCTTCTCCATGCCAAGGGACTGTATGGCGAGGAAGAGAGATACCGGCGGGACGCCCTGCGCATCGACCGCGCCGCCTACGGCCCTGAACACCCCGAGGTCGCCATCCGCCTCAACAACCTTGCGCAGTTGCTTCATAACACCAAGCGCTTCGACGAAGCCGAACCGCTAATGCGCGAGGCCCTGCGCATCGACCGCGCCGTCCATGGCGACGAGCATCCCAAGGTCGCCATCCGCCTCAACAATCTGGCGGTCTTGCTCAAGGACACCCAGCGCTTTGACGAGGCTGAGCCGCCTATGCGCGAAGCCCTGCGCATCGACCTCGCAGCTGCGACCGGCGACGACGATCCCACGGTAGCCAGAGACCTGAGCAACCTCGGTCTGTTGCTTAGACAATCGAAGCGCTTCGACGAAGCTGAACCATTGATCCGCGAGGCCCTGCGGATCTTTGAAGCCAACTTCGGCCCGGAGCATCCCAGCGTCGCGGTTCAGCGCAACAACCTGGGACTCTTGTTCAAGGACACCCAGCGATTCGCGGAAGCTGAACCGATGATGCGCGAAGCTGTGCGGATCTTCCACCTCCACTTCGGCCCTGAGCATCCGCACACGAAGCAACTGTCCAAGAATCTCGACGAACTCTTCGAGCCAAAGATGGTAATACCCGCGGCCTCGGAGTCGCTCGTCGCCCCCACGACTCCAGCACCACCCAACCCTTCCGAGCGGAACCCAAAACCCTTTCTATATGACGTCTTCCTAAGTCACAATCGTGCGGACAAGGCCCGTGTTCACAAACTTGCTGATCGCTTGGAGACGCAGGGAGTCAAAGTGTGGGTAGACAGTCAAAGGATCCAAGCAGGAGAGCTCATTCCCTTGAAGGTCGAAGAGGGCATCAGGAACTCCCGGGTGCTCATGCTGTGCATTTCTCCTGAAAGTCTGGCTTCTGGCTGGGTTGAGCTGGAATATAGTGCTGCCATTTACCGCGACCCCGCCAATAGGCAACGGCGCTTCATTCCTCTTCTCCTCGGCAAGTGCGAACTCCGGAAACCTTGCGGAGCTACAAGAGCATCGACTACTCCGAGGAATCGGAGCAGGCCCTTGCGGAGATCGTGGCGGCATGCCGACCCATGCTACCAATCGACGGGCAAGCTTACTTGGAGCCCCCACCTGCGAAGTCATCCATTCCGATCGATATATCTCAGATCGACAAACTGGCCCCTACCCACCTCATTGGAAGGGAGAATGAACTCAAAGAACTGTCAGCAGCTTGGGAGTCATGCATAAACGATTCTCCGGAACGGACGAACATCCTCACTATCACGGGCATGGGCGGCCAAGGGAAAAGCTCGCTCGTTGCAAAATGGGTCACCTCGCTTGAAGCCAGGAACTGGCCAGGCTGCGAAATCGTGCTTGGCTATTCATTTTATACTCAAGGTAGCGGGGAAAAAGCTTCCGTCTCGGCTTCGGTGGAATTCTTCCTCAAATATGCCCTCGCTTTCTTCGGCGACCGAATGTCAGCCGCAGCCTCCTCCCCCGAAAAGGGCCGCCGACTGGCACAATTGATCGGCAGTCACCGGGCCCTGCTAATTCTAGATGGTTTGGAGCCCTTGCAACACTCCCCCGCCTCAAAAGTGCCGGGGCGCCTGAGGGACGAGGGCTTGGCTATCCTTCTCAAAACACTTGCAACGCATAGCCAAGGCCTTTGCATTGTTACCAGTCGAATTGCCATCGAAGATCTCAGTCATACTACAAATTACGCCGTCCGCCCGCTCTCGAGTCTTTCAACTGTTGCCGGGATCGATCTTTTGAGAAGGCTTGGCGTAGTTGGGTCTGAAGACCTTGTCGCCAAGCTTGTGGACGACGTCCGGGGTCACCCACTGACCCTCACAATTCTCGGAAGCTTCCTCAAGCGTGCCCACGCGGGAAACATTGAACGACGTGACAAAATTGACTGGTCGAAAGCCGACGCCACCCAGCAAGACGGGCATTCCTTCCGAGCGATCAAGGCCTATGAGGATTGGTTTCTTCAAGGAGGAACTGAAGGCGCTCGCGAGATCGCCATTCTCCGGATTCTGGGTTTCTTCGATCGCCCTGCTGAGGCGCGAATCATCGAAGCGGTTTGTTCAGAAATCATTCCCGGAATCAACGAGCCCTTGGTCGGCTTGGGGGAGGATGACCGAAATATCAGCTTGGGACACTTGGAGGGCTCGCATCTGGTCGCTGCGACCCGCAGTGACTCTGGCGAACTGGTACGACTCGATGCGCATCCTTTGCTGCGAGAATACTTTGCCCGCCAGTGGACACCCGCTGGCCGGGAATCCGCCCAAAGACTCATCGCGGGTGTATTCATCCCATAGGGAAACGCCGCTGAAGCCGGCCTCATCCTGTGAAATCCGTTGATTTTCGCGGATTACGAATGCGCCTTGCCGCCCGCCCGGCAACTGCAACAAAGTAGCCGCCAAGGGGCCGCCTCCCATTCAGAGAGTGAGACACCGTCCCAAGACCGACGCCATCCTCCCATGCTCTCCCGCATCCTCTCCAAGCGCATCGTCCCGGTCATCGTGCTCGATGATGTCGAATCCGCCGAACCCTTGGCCGAGGCCCTGCTCGCCGGTGGCCTGGACATCATGGAGATCACCTTCCGCACCGCAGCGGCGGAGGAATCGATCCGACGGATCGCCAAGCGCTTCCCGGAGATCCTGCTGGGGGCGGGCACGCTGCTGGAGGATGAGCAGGTGGTACGGGCCAAGGATGCGGGTGCGGTCTTCGGCCTCGCGCCGGGGCTGAATCCGCGCACGGTGAAGAAGGCGGCGGAGCTTGGCTTGGAGTTTGCGCCGGGCGTGATGACGCCGAGCGAAGTCGAGCAGGCCTTGGCGATGGGCTGCAAGCTGCTGAAGTTCTTCCCTGCGGAGGCGGCGGGCGGCACGGCGATGCTCAAGTCCCTGGCCGGTCCCTATGGCCATACCGGCGTGAAGTTCATCCCCACCGGCGGCATCGGCAGCGGCAATCTGGCGGACTACCTGAAGCTCCCCGTGGTGGCGGCCATCGGCGGTTCGTGGATGGTGGACAAGCAGCTCGTGAATGGCGGGAAGTGGGAAGAAATCACAAACCTGACTCGCGAGGCGCTGGCCGCGGCGGCCGCCGCTCGTTAGAAAGCTCCGCATGATTGCGGGCATCGAACTCGGCGGGGGCAAAACCGTGGTCGCCACCGGCACGGTCGGCGGGGAGATCCACGAGGAGCACCGCTTCCCTACCACCACCCCGGCGGAGACCTTCGGCCGGGCCATGGACTGGCTGGCGGAGCGCGGTGTGCCGGAAGCGATTGGAGTGGCGGCCTTCGGTCCGGTGGGTGTGGTTCCCGGGCGCGCCAACTACGGAGTGATGCTCCCGACCCCCAAGCCGGGCTGGGCGGATTTCTCGATCAAGGACTTCATCGCCGCACGCTTCCCCGTCGCGCGCTTCAACATCGATACCGATGTGAATGCCGCGGTGCTGGCCGAGGCCCGGCTCGGCGCGGGCCAAGGCGTGGATGACCTTGCCTACATCACCATCGGCACCGGCATCGGCGCGGGCATTCTGTCCGGCGGCCACCTGATCCACGGCGCGCAGCACCCGGAGGGCGGGCACTTCAAGGTGCCGCGCCAGCCGGGTGATGAGTTCCCCGGCGTGTGCTCGTTCCACCGCGATTGCCTGGAGGGCCTGGCCAGCGGCCCCGCCATCGCCGGGCGCTGGGGCAAGCCCGCCGCGGAGCTACCAGGCGATCATCCCGCATGGGATACGGAGGCTTGGTATCTCGCGCACGGGGTGCTGGCGATCCTCGGCGTTGTCTCTTCCGCGCGGGTGATCATCGGCGGCGGTGTCTCCCAGGCGGAGGGCTTTCATGAGAAGACCGAGCGGCTGCTGAAGGAGATCGGCGCGGGTTACTTCCCTCCCCTCTCCGCTGAGCCCTACATTGTCCCGCCCCTGTTAGGCCAGCAGGCGGGGATCGCGGGCGCGCTGTTGTTGAACGGGGTTTGAGGCGGAGTTGAAACTCCCTTGGCGCATTGGGCGTAGGAGAACATCGCCCATGAACCGCCGCAGCACGCTCAAATCAATCGCCGCCGGCACGCTTGCTGGCTTCATCCACCCGCCGGTCTTCGGTCAGGACAAGGCGGAAGCCCCTGCCGAGCCGCCGCATGCGGAGAAGATCCCGATGATCCCCTTCGATGCACCGGCCGGCAGTTGGAGCCTTGCGGTCTTCCCCGATAGCCAGAGCCTCACGCGCCTGCACCCGGAGGTCTTCATCCGCCAGGCGGAATGGGTGGCCGCACACAAGGAAAGCCATGACATCCGCTTCGTCGCCCATCTTGGCGACATCACCGACAACAACCTTCCGGAGCAGTGGAAGAATGCGAAGGCGGCGATGGATGTGCTCAAGAAGGCTGGCATCCCCTACTCCCTGCTGCCTGGCAATCATGACTTGGGCAAGGACGGCGGCTGCAATGACCGCAGCACCTTCATGAATGATTTCTTCAAGCCGGAGGACTACGCGAATAGCACGAAGGTGATCTATTTCGAGAAGGGCCGGCTGGAGAATAGCGCGCACAGCTTCACCAGCCCGCACGGCGATTTCCTGGTGCTGGCGCTGGAGTTCGCGCCGCGCAATGCGGTGGTCGAGTGGGCCAATCAACAAGTCGCCGCGCATCCGCAGCATTCGGTGATCCTGAGCACCCATGCCTATGTCTTCTCCGATGATACGCGCTACGACTTCGCGACCCACGGCACTAAGCAGACCTGGAATCCCAAGACCTATCCGGTGGCCAAGCTGGAGGAGGTGAATGACGGCGAGGATCTGTGGCGCAAGCTGGTATCGCAGCACCCGAACATCCGCTTCACGCTGAACGGGCACGTGCTCAATGACGGCGCGGGCCGCCTGAGCAGCGCGGGCAAGGACGGCAAGATGGTCCACCAGATCCTCTCGAACTACCAATACGGCGTGAAGCCGGACCGGCCCTTTCATGGCGGCGGCTACTTCCGCCTCATGCAGTTCCTGGCGGACAAGAAGACGGTGCGCGTAAAGACCTATTCCCCATGGCTCGACAACTGGTTCACCGGACCGGAGCAGCAGTTCGAGCTGATGATCTGAGCGGGCTCACTGCGTCACGATTCGCAACTGGATCTCGATCATATCGTTCACCAAGTGCCCGCCGAGGCTGCGGAAGAACTTGCCGGAGCCGTAGATCACATTCCAGCGCGTGCGGTCGATGGCAAAGGAGGCCTGCGCCGCGAGCTTGCCCTCTGCGGTAATGCCGGTGCTGGCCAGGAATTCGACCTCGCCCTCGGTACCCTTCAAGGTGAGCACGCCGCGGATCTTCAGGTCCGGCGAGCCTGGCGTGGCTTCCGCCACCGGTTTGGCGGAGAGGATCCGGAAGGAAGCTTCGGGATACTCGTCCACCTCGAAGAAGTCATCGCTCAAGAGGTGCGCGATCAGCACCTCGTGCAAGGGATCGCCCGCCAGGTCGCGGCAGGCGATCTCCCGCATGTCGAGGATGAAGCTGCCGCCATCCAGCCGTCCTTCGTGGATCTCCACTTCGCCGGACTTCAGCTTCAGCATGCCACTGTGGTGGTTAAGCAGATTGCGGCCAATCCACTGCACCCGGCTTTCTGTTAGATCGAGCGGATGGATGCCATCGCGCGGTTCCGGCACCTCCGCGGCAGCTGCTGCGGACGATGGGTTCAGCTCGAAGCCCGCCGCCTTCCACGCAGCCAGTCCGCCGCGGAAATCCAACACTTCCCGGTAGCCCTGCCGCACCAGCTTCTCCGCAGCCACCCGGCTTTCCAGGCTTTCCGCATCCTCGCCATAAACGCAGACCGCCCGCTCCTTCGTGGCCAGGTCCGGCATGCGTTCGAGGAAGGCGACCTCATACACACAGTTCGCCGCCGCACCCGGGATGCTCCCGGCGGCGTGGTCCCCGGGCAAGCGCACGTCGATCAAAACCGGTGCTTCATTCGCTTTCAGGCGCGGGGCGAGTTCCGCGGCATCGATGACCTTCGGGGAGTTTGACATCCCCCAGCAAAGCCGGGGGAGCGCCGCTGTCAAATCGCCGGAAAGGGCTACAAGATCACGCACATGGCGCGCAGCAGCTCATCGATCATCCCATGCGTGTGCTTGCTGGTGACGGCGAAGCGCAGGACTTCCCCTTCCCCGGGGGCAGGAAGGACCGGCACCAGGAGGCCCGCGGCCAGAAGTTCACGGTGAATGCGCGCCATGTTCGCCGCGGTGCCGATCGGAAGGCCGAAGAAGGGCGCGGGAATGGCGGGCAGGTCCAGGCCGAGCTGGGTGATGCCTTGACGCAGGCGAGTGATGTTCGCGAGCAAGGCTGCGCGTGCCGGGTCCAATTCAGTGGCGGCGATCTCAAGGGCTTTTGCCATCGCCGCAATGACCGCCGCGGGCTGCTGCCGGACTTCTCCCGCGAGCCTCGCCTTCGCATGTCCGGTGAACTCCTGCGAGCCACAGACCAGACTGCCGATCCCCGGCAGTCCGCTGCTCGCGAAGACCGCGACCCCGCTGCCATGCCATGGCCGGTTGGCGCGCTCCTCAATCCCCAGTTCCTCGAGAGCCCCGCGGCCGAAAGTGCCGAGTGCCCCTGGCCCGACGCCATCATCCACGATCAGCACACCGGAAGCACGAGCAGTAAGAACGCGCAAGTAAGCATCCAAGGGCGGGACGATGCCGGTGGCAGGTATGATGCCATCGCTCAGTACCAGCGGCATTCCCTTCGCCGGCAGCAAATTTGAGATCCGCTCCTGCAGGTCCTCCGCATCGCAGGAGCGGAAAGAGTGCACCGGCACTCCAGCCATGAGCGCCGCATCCTTCATGCGGGTCGTCGCGAATTCATCCACGAAGACCGCGCTTGCCCTGCCTGCCATTTTCACGAGCAAGCCGCCCGCGGATGTGCCGTGACCTAACAAGACCGCGGCCTCGCGCCCGAAGAACCCGGCGACACGTTCCTCGAGATCTTGCAGCGCGATCTCGTCCGCGGGCAGCAAGCCGTGCTCGGCGAAGGCCCGGCAGCCTGCGGCGATCACCGCCGGGTGCTTCCCGAGCCCCAGCCAGTCATCACCCGCGAAGCTGATGACGCTCCGCCCGCCGGGATGGTCTGGCGCCGGGCGTTGGCGTCGTCGCGATGAAAAGATCATGGGTCCGGGTTTCACCGGTCCAAGGCCGGTGAAGGGATGCTAGAATCGCCGTCCACCCGCTCCCACTATCCATTTCACTAGGCCGGGTCAGGCTGCGCCGCCTTCCTGACGCTTCATGTATTTCAGCACCGCCTCCGTGCGCGTGCGCACGTGCAGCTTCCGGTAGATGCGGCCCAGGTGGTAGTTCACCGTCTCCGGCTTCACGCCCAGCTCATGGGCGATCTCCTTGTAGAGGTAGCCCTTCGCCAGTAGCTCCAGGGTATCCTTCTCGCGCGCCGTTAGATTGAAGTTCTCATCCGGCGAGTTGATCGGCTCCCGGAAATACTCCACCACCTTGCGGGCGATGCCGCTCGACATCGGCGAGCCGCTGGAGGCGACCTCTTCCAGCGCTTCCATCAGCTTCGAGTCGATATCCAGCTTGAGCACGTAGCCGGAGGCCCCGGCGGCCAGCGCCTCGAAGACGCGGTCGGTCTCCTCGAAGACCGTCACCACCAGGAACTGCGTGGAGGGGCAGATGGGCCGCAGCTTGCGCAGCAGCTGGATGCCGGAGATGCCGGGGAGCTGGATGTCCACGATGCACACGTCCGGCGGATCGCGCTGGATCTCCGGCAGTGCGGTCTCCGCGCGGCCATAGCAGCCGGTCACGGTCCAGCGATCCGATTCCAGCAGGGTTTCGAGGAAGGTCTCGCGGAGTTCCGAGTCGTCCTCCACGATGGCGACGGTGCGCTTGCGCGGGATCATGGAATGATGAGTGCGGGCTGGGCCTTGAGCTTGCAGCGGAGGATGATGCGGGTGCCTTCACCCTCCCGGGATTGGATCGAGAATGTGCCTCCCAGCTCGGCAAGGCGAGCGCGCAGATTGACCAGGCCATTGCCCTCGCGCGGCACGCTGGCATCGAAGCCCGCGCCGTTGTCCGCGATCTCGGCCACCAGTTCATCATCATCGATGAAGAGCTGCAGGCTCACTTCACAGGGGCCTGCGTGCTTGAGCGCATTGTGCAGCGCCTCCTTCACCCCCATCGCGAAATGGTGGCGGAACTCGGAACTTAGCGGCAGTTTCGGCAAGCCCTGCGCAATGCGGATGCGCAACTTCGAAGCGCTGTCCCGGAATATCTCACCTGCCGCGGCGGAGAGATGATTCGCCAGATGATCCAGCGTGTCGTTCGCCGGGTTCACCGCCCAGACCAGCCCGTGCATGGCATGCACCAGATCGCGCGCGGCGGTCTCCATGCGCGCGAGCTGGCGCACGGCCTTCTCCGGATCCGTGGCCACCGACCGGCGGACCCGTGCGGCTGTTAGATTGAGGACGGAAACGCGGGTACCCAAGTCATCGTGCATATCCCGCGCGATCCGCACGCGGTCGCGCTCCACGGCATGCTGGAGCCGCAGGGCCGCGAGCCTGCGCCGGGCGCGTTGACGATAGACCACGAAAAACATCCAGCCCAGCACCAGCACGGCGGATGCCACTGCCAGCGGGATGAACCATGGCCGGTTCCAGTACGGCTGCCGCACTGTCACGGCCAGCGCGAGCTGCGTGCCGCCCGGGTCCTCGCCATCTTCCAGCGCCACCGCACGAAAGGTGTAGCTGCCCGGTGCTACATTGATGTAGCTGGCGCGCTGCGAGGCCCCGGGGTCCACCTTGAAGGCTTCCTGCCAGCTCGCGATGTAGGTCTCGCCACCGGGACCCGGGCGGATCGCCAGACGGCGGGTCGTCACCCATGCCGCCCAATCCTTGGCCGAGTGATCGATCAAACCGAGGGCGCGACCCCACTCCGCCTGGATCAGCCGGCTGAGGGCCAGATCGCTGCCCTGCTTTTCCCAATCGCGCGGCACGCCGCTGATGAGATTCATGCTCTCGCCTTCCTTGAGCGCGCCGTCCTCCCACAGGTTTTGATGAGGCTTGGAAGAAGGCCGCAGGGTGAGATTGCACAGCGCCCACACGCCGGTGGTATCCGGCAGGCCGGAGCTCAGGGTCACACGTATGCTCTCGGTGCTCTCCGGCAGATAGATCGGCTCCTTGCGCTTGATCATCGGCGCGCTCATCCAGCTTTTGCTGGAGCCTTCCACGGAGAAAACCCGGCGCGCCACCACCTTCGCCGCGCCGTCGAGCATCTCCCACTCCATGGTCATGCCGCGGGCGGAGGGCTGCCAGCCGTCTTCCAGGCCCTCCAGCCGGCAGCTCACGGACAGCGGGCTCGAACGGTTCCCGGGCAGGAAGCCGAAGTCGATGTCCAGCCGGTGCAGCCCGGTCGGTAGCTCAAGGGCCTTGCCCGCTGCCGGTACCGGGACCGGCTTGCCGCTCACCGTGATTCCTTGCAGCGCGATCCCCAGCGGCGTGGACAGCTCCGGTGGTTTCACGCGTGGCGCTTCCCGTGCCCGCTGCCGCGCCGCTTCACTCACAAAGAAGAAATCTTCCGGTGCCCGCGCGATGGAGCTGATGCGGATTTCATCAATCATGCCGGGCAGGGACTCACCGCCGCCGGCACTTGCGTCGATCCGCGGTGTATTCCCCACCCCGAAGCTGCCCGGGTTGGGATTCAGATTGGAACCCAGTCCATCCGTGCCGATCAGATTCGCCCCATCCTGACCGGCATCCAAGCGGGTCCAGTAGAACTTGAAATTATCATCTTCGCCACGCTCGCCATTGTAGGCCACCGCCACGTGGAACCAGATGCCGGTCTGCAGTGCGTGCGGACCGCTGCGCGGCAGGGTAGCCATCTGGCCGCCGACCACGGTATTCCCGAACATCGGGGTGAAGGTGAGGAATCCCGGCTTCTCGATCCGCAGGTTGAAGACCCTCAGGGCGGGGTTCAGGCTGTCCATCCCCAGGATCTGGAAGGGATGCGCGGCGTCCGCCGGCAGTTGGTCGAGCTTAACCAGCGCCTCGAAGGTGAAGGCACCGTCTTTACCGGCGATTGCGAATGGCGCGAGGCTGCCATCGCCCGGCTCGCGCGGCATGCCGAAGAGCAGCGGGCCGAAGGGAGGCGCAGCGCCGGCATGCAGTGGTGCCGCGTTGTGGAAATGCACCGCGCTGCCCATGCCCGCGGCACCCGCTTGCCCGCCTTCCACCCCCGGGGCCGGGCCGAACAAGTTCACCGGCTGACTCCCGGCATCCGCAAAGGGCGACGTGCCCTCATCCAGATGCCAGAGATGCAGCGTGGAATCGTCCGGCGTGTAGGCAGTCCATCCCGTCGCAGCGTGCAGCGGCACGGGCAGCACCATCGCCAGACCAAGCGCGGGAAGAATCCTGTGCACGGGATCGAATCAATGACTACGCCGGCAGGGAACTGCAAGCTGCCTTTCCCTGGCACCTGGCACTTTCATACTTGGCACTTTAAAACCAAGCGGCCCCCGCTCCGCGCCCCTTCCCGGAGGGAAGAGGCAGGAAGGGGGACCGCCGGGTGACCTAGCTGGAAAGCCTGAATCAGGGGGTATAGACGATGTGGTAGAAGGCACGGCCCACCGGCGCGCTGGGATCATTCACCGGCACGATGCCGGAGGCCGGCGCGACGGTGGTCTGCACCGTCACCCAACTACCGGGCAGCAGGGTGCTGGAGCGCTCCACCGTGTAACTGACACCCGGGGTTCCGTGGAAGCTGCCCGTGACGCTGCCACCGGACATGGTCAGCGTGAAGTTGGACGGCGGAGTGCCGGCGGTGAGCACCGTGAGCGTGGCCGCGGCGCTGGTATCCGAATCGAAGCCGTTCGTCACCACGACGCGGTAGGCACCGGCCTTATCCGTTCCGGTGACCGGAATCGTCAGGTAGGTATGCGTGGCACCGGGGATGTTCACGCCGTCCTTCTGCCACTGGTAGGCCAGCGGCGCGGAGCCACCGGCCACCACGCCGAGCGTGACGGTCTGGCCGATGGTGGCGGTCGTGCTCACCGGATCGGTGATCACCTCGGGAGCGGTCAGCGTGCTCAGCGAACCGGTGCCCTGTATGTCGCGCACGATGAAGCCGGTGGCGGTGCCGGTGACAGGGGCCGCCGAGTTCTCATTGCGCACCACGAAGTCCAGCGTGTTCGGAGTGCCGTCCACCCGGAAGGCCGTGCCGTGAGCAGACAAGGTCCCGGCATCGATCCGGAAGGGCAGCAGGGCTGCATAGCCCCAGGTGATACCCGATGAACCGAGGTAAATGCCGTTCAGATAGATGCCGATCTGGACGTCGTCCCCACCCCAGCGACCGGTGATCACCACGCTGTCCGGATCGAAATTCGTGAGCGTGAAGGAAGTGCGGTAGGTGTAAGTGAGCGTCTCGCCGGAGGCCGCACCCGTGGCATTCGAGCGGGGCCCGATCCACTGTGAGGCCAGGTCATTTTCCATCCAGGCCGCCGGGCGCCCCGTGGTCTCCACAAAGGCATTGGGCGATCCACCATCGGGATTCCCGACCAGGGAATAGTGGGGATCCACGCCATCCGCCAGGAGTTGCCCGTCCCAATTCACGCCGGTGTTGAAGAGACCGGGCACGGCATTGGCCACGGTGATGGTGGCGGGTTCAGTGGTGACATTGCCGCCCGGGTTGGTCACCTTCACCTTGTAGTCGCCGGTATCATCGTAGTCGGGGGAGACCAGGGTGTAGCTGGCGGTGGTGGCACCGGGGATCGGGGTGTTGTTGAAGTACCACTGGTAGCTCAGTGGAGCGGTGCCGGTGGCGCCGACCTGCAGCGTGTAATCCGTGCCCGCAGGGATGGTGGCACTGGCGGGCGCGGAGCTGATGCCCGGACCGGCGGTGACTTGCGCCTCGCGGTTGCTCAGCGCATAGACTTGGAAGAGCTTGGTCGAGTCATAGGCCGAGCTGCTCATCACCATGGTCCCGGAGGGTGGCGCGACGTAGCGGTACTCCATGCGGATGCCATTGCCGGAGCCGTACAATTGCTGGTCGATCACCGCCGGCTTGCCGCCCGCGGTGCCGAAGAAGGCGATCTTGCGGGTATCCGCCCCGCCCACCGAGTAGAGCGTGCAGATGTATTCCTTCCCCGGGGTCAGGTCGGTGAGGATGTAGGAGGTGGGCGAGCCGGTGGCAATGGAACCGTGATAGGTGGTTGCCAGGCTGGCGCTGGTCCCGCTGATGTTCGGGGCGGGATTCGTGGCGGAGCCGGTCAGGCGGCTGGAGCTGAAGACCGAGCCATCCGCGGGGTTGTCGCCGGTCAGGCCTTTGAAGGTCACTCCATTCACCACAGGCGATGACGCGGAGTTGAACTTGTAGGCATGCGTGTAGTGGTAGGTGCTGTTGATCCCGGAGCTGGCGTCATCCGTCCACTGCGCGGAGGTCCAGCCACTGGTGCCGCTGAAGGAGGCGGCCTCCCGGTTGGCAAAGGCACCCAGGCGCGGTGCCGTGCCCGTATTGGCCATGGTGATGGTCGCCGTGCCGGAGGAGCTGGAGGTGTAGGTATGGCTGATGATGATGCCCTTGGTCTTGCCGTAGCGATTCTGGTCCACGGTCAGCGCCTGCGGGCATTCGGAGTTGTAGAAGGTGGCGCTGCGGTACTCATCGGCGCTCCCCGGGTCATCCATGCCCACGGTGTAGAAGGAGGCCACGTACTGCGTGTCCGGCTTCAGATTCACCATGCTGAAGACGAGGGCCCCGCCGCGGAGATTGCGCGCGAGGTCGATGCTATTACCGGTGAGCTGGGGCAGGTTGGCACCGCTCAGCGTAGTCGAGCCACCGAGCGGCCCGACATTCAGGCGGCCCGCCACCGCGGTCTCCATGATCGCGGTGGTGCCGCCCATGAAGGGCACGCCATTGACCGTGAGGCCGCCGGTGAAATTGAAATTCAGCGCGTGGGTGTAGGCATAGCTCGAATTGATCCCGGAATCCGCATCGCCGGTCCAGGGCGCGACCGACCACGCATTGAGGGTGGGGGCGATTGCGAGCGCATCCACCAGCAGGATGTGCGTGCCGCTGGTGCGTGGGTTCGAGATAGTGATCTCATGGCTCGCCGCCGTCGCGGTGAACTCATAGGCGGCGGTACGGTAGTCCGAGATGCCGAAGGGCGCGATGGGGACAAACTTGGCATTGATCGTGTCCAAGGGATCGACGGAGGCATTGGTCGAGAACCGCAGGTAGGGCTGGGCGCCCGACTCGGCCGACGCGTTGACCCGGAGGGTCACGTTGTAGCGCGTGCCCGGGGTGAGCCCGCTGATGGTCGTCTTCAGGATCCCACCGGCGCTCATGAAGGCCACGTTCGCACCATCGGGAATCGTCCCGTTGTCGGCATGGGCATTAAGGCCGACCAGGCTGGGCGTGGTGGTGGTCCAGCCGGGGATGGCATCATTGTCCGTCACCGTGCCGGTGAAGTTGTTGTCCTCGAAGCTGGGGTTCACGAGGGTCTGCGCCATCGCGGGCAGGGCCGGCAGCAGCAGCGCGGCGAGCGCACCGCCGAGCCGACCCGCTACGGGTCGCTTGGGGAAATGGTCAGGGGTCATTTTTTTGGCAACTGTTCGTGGTTGTTCTGATTCTGTTAGGCAGCTCATTGGGGTGCTCCGGCCTTTTGGGGGGACACTTGAAACCGGGAACCCTGATGACACAGGCCTACCCACCGCCTTTCCGCGCCGATACTATTCATTGTATTAGGCCCCTCCACCGGGCCGCAGCGCGGGTCGCGGGCTTAGGCTGGCCATTTGCGACAACCGCGATCCTCAGTACCCCAGAAGCGGAATGCGCAAGGCGCGAACAAAGGCGATCCGCGTCCAAGCTCGCGATCACTCAATAGGCCCGGTGGGGTTCGAACCCACGACCAAGGGATTATGAGTCCCCTGCTCTAACCGCTGAGCTACAGGCCCATCAATGAGTTGCGACGATTCGGATCAAAGGATGTCCTTCTCCGTCGTCGACCGCGCAATTACTACGCCGCCGCGAAGGTGAATGGCAAGGTCCGACGCCAAAGCCTCGATTCCAGCGCGGCAGGGTTTCTGCTCCAGGGGTAAAAATTCGCAGCAGCAAGCGATTCGCAGAGGCCGCGGAAAAACTTTGCGGTTTTCGCAAATCGCGCGTGAAAGTTGCATAAAATTCCACAAGTATGATGGCGGGCTCGCCAAGGGCGGACCTGCCTGATTTCATCCCAACCATCATGTCCGAAACCACCGCCGCTCCACCCGGGCCGAAGGCCATTGAACCGAAAGACGTCGAGGCCTGTCAGGGTGCCTGCGGGGCGCTCCAGAAGGAACTGGGCAAGGTCATCGTCGGCCAGCGCAAGGTCATCGAGGAAATCCTGATCGCGATCTTCACCCGCAGCCACGCGCTGCTGGTCGGGGTGCCGGGCCTCGCCAAGACCCTGCTCATTTCCTCGCTGGCGGACTCGCTCAACATGTCCTTCCGGCGCATCCAGTTCACGCCGGACCTGATGCCCAGCGACATCACCGGCACGGAGATCATCGTCACGGATCCGGCCACGGGGGAGAAGCAGTTCCGCTTCCTGCCCGGCCCGCTCTTCGCGAATGTGGTGCTGGCGGATGAAATCAACCGCACGCCGCCGAAGACCCAGGCCGCGATGCTGGAGGCGATGCAGGAGCGCAAGGTGACCGTGGGCGGCGTGACGCGTGACTTGCCGGTGCCTTTCTTCGTGCTGGCCACGCAGAATCCGCTGGAGCAGGAAGGCACTTACCCGCTTCCGGAAGCGCAGCTCGATCGCTTCATGTTCCTGATCAAGGTCGGCTACCCTAGTGGCGAGGAAGAGCTGGAGGTGATGAGGCGCGCTTCCAATCCAAGCGGCGAGAAGCCGCAGCCGATCATCGATGCCGCGGGGATCGCCCACATCCAGAAGGTGGTGGGTGCCATGCCGGTGGGCGACCATGTCTTCCAGTATGCGCGGGATCTGGTGCGCGCCACCCGCCCTCAGGAGGAAGAGGGCATCGCGGTGTGCAAGCAGTACCTCAGCTTCGGCGCCGGGCCGCGGGCCAGCCTCTGCCTGATTCTGGCGGCGAAGGCGCACGCGATGATCCGCGGCCAGATGTATGTGAGCTGCTCGAACATCGCATCCGTCGCGCCCTCCGTCCTGCGCCACCGCATCGCGCCGAACTTCACCGCGCAGAGCGAGGGCATCAGCGCGGATGACATCGTGAAGAAAGTGATCGCCGCCATCCCGAAGCATGACGGCTGATTTGTTAGATCCGGAGGCCCTCTCGCGTGGCGAGGCACTGGGCGTGGCGGCACGGCGCATCGTGGAAGGATACCGCGTGGGTGAGCACCGCTCGCCTTTCCACGGCTTCGCGATCGAGTTCGCGCAGCATCGCGAGTATGCCGCGGGCGATGACATGCGCCACCTCGACTGGAAGGTGCTGGGCCGCTCGGACCGCTACTACATCAAGCAGTACGAGCAGGACACCAACTTCGTGGCCCACCTCGTGGTCGATGGCAGCGCGTCGATGAACTACGGCTCGAGCAAGCTGAGCAAGCTGCACTACGCCAAGATCCTGGCCGCTTGCCTCGGGCACATCATCCTGCTGCAGCGCGATGCCGTGGCGCTCGCGCTGGTGGACAGCGCGGTCCGCGAGTATCTGCCGCGCACCGATAGCTTGCCGAAGATCCAGCTCATCATGGATCGCCTCGCCGCCTTCAAGGCCACCGGCACCACTCGGCTTTCCACCGCGCTGGAGCAAGTGGCACAGGAGGCGAAACGCCGCGGCATCGTGGTGCTGATCAGCGATTTCTTCGAGGATGAGGAAAGCCTGTCGAAGGGACTAGAGCGCTTCGCCTTCGCCGGTCACGAGGTGGTGGTCTTCCATACCCTCGATCCCTACGAGCTGGAGTTCCCCTTCGATGGGACCTGGCGCTTCCGCGATCTTGAGGGGCCGACTGAACTGCGCACCGCACCCGCGGAGATCCGGAAGAACTACCTGGAGATCTTCAACGAATTCCGCACGCGCATCCGGCACACCTGCGAGAAGTATCGCGCGCACTACGTGCTGGCAGATACGGGCAAGAGCCTGGCCGCCACCCTCGGAGCTTACCTCGCCTTCCGGCAGGGCACCCACCGCAAGAAGGCGTGAACTTCCTGAATCCGGTCATGCTTGCGGGGATGGCGGCACTCGGTGTGCCCGTGGCCATCCATTTGCTCAATCGCTTCCGCGTGCGGAATACCGATTGGGGCGCGATGAAGTTCCTGCTGCTGGCCATGCGCAACAACGAGCGCCGGATCAAGCTGCAGGACCTGCTGCTGCTGATCCTGCGCCTGGCGCTGGTCGCGCTGGCGGTGCTGATCTTCGCACGCCCGGCGGTGAAGACCGCGGGCAAGCCCGGCGATAGCCAGGGCCCGGTGGCCGCCATGGTTGTGCTGGATAATTCCGCCAGCATGGGCCGCAGCCTCGGGCCGGAGATCTGCTTTGATCGTGCCAAGCGCCAGATCGGCGAGTGGCTCACGGGTCTGGATGGCCAGTCACTCGCTGGATTGATCCTGGTCTCGAACCGCGTGGAGCCGGTGATGCCGCGCCCGGTGCCGGATCTCGCCGGAGTTCGCAACGCTCTAACAGAAGCGGCGCTCAGCGACCGCGGCAGCGATCTCTCCGCCGGCGTGGAGCAGGCGGTGGAGAGCCTGCAAAACTTGAGCGGCCTGCAGCGTGAGATCCGCATCGTCACGGATGGGCAGGCCGCAGCGTGGACGCGCAATCCATCTTTCCTCAAGCTCGCGGCGGATCATCCGGACATCCGCTTCGTGCCGGTGATCGTGGGCGGTGATGAAGAGCCCACGGGCTGCGGCATCGTCTCGCTGATGCCGGAAGGCGGGGCCATCACCATGGACCACCCGGCGCGCTTCCGCGTGGAGGTGATAAATACCGGCCGCAGCGATGTGAGCGAAGTGCCGGTGAAGCTGGTGACCGCCAGCGGCCAACCGGCGGGCCAGAGCACGATCCCGCGGATCGCTGCCGGTGGCCGCGCGGTGACCATCATTGAAGCATCTTTTCCGGCACCGGGCCCGAATGCAGTGATCGCTTCCATTCCACCGGATTCCTTCGCGGCGGACAACGAGCGCGCCTTCGCCTTCGAGGTCTCCAGCCAGCCCACCGTTTTGGTGTGCGAGGGGAATCCCAGTGCCAGCGCCGTGGACCGCGGGGGCTTCTATCTTTCCCATGCGCTGGCGGCCACGGGCGCGGGCCTCTCGGTCACGACGACCGGGGTGGAGGATCTAACAACCGAGCTGTCGCCGGAGAATACGCCGCCGCTCGCGATCTTCCTCTGCAATACCGCCCTCCCCTCACCTGCCGGGCTCAACGCGCTGGCCGCTTATGTGAAGGGTGGCGGCAGCCTGGTGATCTTCCCGGGCGATGCCGTGGATCCTTCCGCATGGAATGAGCAGCCGGTCATGGCCGAGTTGCTGCCCGGCAAGATCGGCGCGATGGTGGAGACAGCGGAGGGCGAGCCGCCCCTGGTCTGGGCGGGCAATGGCTTCACGCATCCGATCACCGAGCTGTGGAATGATCCCGCGCAGGGCCGGCTCTCCGCGATCCGCGTGAACCGCCACTTTCCTCTCGAAGGAAAGGAGAAGTCGCGGGTGATCGCATTGCTCTCTAACAACTCCCCCGTGCTGCTGGAGGGCAAGGCCGGTGCCGGATCGGTGGTGCTGTGGGGCACGGCTCTCACGCCCGCGTGGTCGAACCTGCCGCTGCACCCCGCCTTCGTTGCGCTCACGCAGCGCCTGATGAATCACCTGGGCGGCAGCCGGAATGCGGGCTTCAACTTCGCGCCCGGCGAGCTGTTCCGGAAAGAAGTGCCGCGCGAGTTCCGCGGTGCGGAGCTTTCCGTGATCGCGCCGGATAGCCCGACGCCGCGCGGCGCGGGCGTGGTGGTGCCGGATGGCGAGCGAGACTGGGTGCGCTACTCGATGACCGACCGCGCCGGAGTTTACCGCATCAATGTCGGGCCGGATGCGCTCACCACCTTCGCGGTGCAGATGGATGCCGCGGAATCTGATCTAACCAAAGTGGATCCCGCCCTGCCAGCCACGCTGACGGCTCCGCCTTCCGGCGAGAAGCAGGCCACGGCCGCAGCTGCCCCGGCTTTCGTGATGCGTGAACTATGGACGCCCTTCCTGTGGGTGCTTGCCGTCTTCTTCGTCGGGGAAGCGATCTTCGCCCAATTCATCGGCCGTAGCCGCGCCACCCCTGCATGATGACCATGTTCTCTCCATCATGTTTGGCGGCGCTTTCGAAGGGCTCCTGGGAGCTCGGCTGGGAAGGCTTCTCGCCCGCCAGCGCCATCGTGTTGCTGCTGATCTTGCTGGCGGCGACGGTCGCGGGCAACTGGTGGCCGCCCGGCCGCTCCCGCAACCCGCGGCTGCTGCTGGTCACCGGGCTACGGATCGCCGCCTGCATCGTGCTGACGCTTCTGTTAGCCCGCCCGGTGATCCGCCTCACGCGGGAGGAACCGGTGCGCCAGCCGCTCGCGGTGCTGGTGGATGGCTCGGAGAGCATGAGCGTGGCGGACCGCCGTGAGGATGTGGCGGACCGCGTGCGCGCGGGTATCGCCAGCGGGTCGCTATCGCCGGATGCGCGCTTGGACAACAGCGGCGCACCCTCTGCCGATCAATCCCGCATGCCGCGCACGGAGCTGCTGCACAAGCTCAGCGAAAATCCCAAGCTCGATCTCTGGCAGAAGGTCTCCAAGCAGGCTGACCTGATCTTCTACGGCTTCGGCCGCCGTGCTGTCCGGCTCGGCGAGGGGCCCGATGAAGCGCCGAAGTTCTTCGCCAAGGCGCAGACCGGCGAGGGTGCCACAGCCATCGGCGAGTCCCTGCAAGAAGTGCTGCAGGAGCCGCGCTCGCGCGGGCTCGGCGGCGTGCTGCTAGTCACAGATGGCAATAGCAATACCGGAGCCTCCGCGCTGGAGGCGGCGACTGCCTGCAAGGAGCGCGGTGTGCCGCTCTTCATCTACGGAGTGGGCGTGAGCTCACCGCGCGATGTGATCGTGCACGATGTGCAAGCACCCAAGCTCGCCTTCGCCGGGGAGCGCATGGAGGTGCGAACACGCATCAGTGCCCCGGGCATGGCGGGCCGCCGCGCCACGATCACGCTGAAGGGCGATGGCCAGGAACTGGAGACGCGCGAGCTGCTGTTAGAGGAACGCGAGACCGAGCTGGCGCTGCACGCCGTGCCGCGCACGCCCGGCGAACTGCGCATCGAGGTCGCGATCCCGCCGATCGAAGGCGAGGCGTCGACGGAGAACAACCAAGCCGCGACCTCCGTGCGCATCACCGACCGGAAGTTCCACGTGCTGCTGATCGAGCAGGAGCCGCGCTGGGACTTCCGCTACCTGTTAGACTATCTGGAGCGCGACCCGCGGCTGGAGGTGAAGTGCGTGATGATCAAGGGCGAGCCGGGCCTGGAGAGCCTGCCCGACTCCCCTTTCCTGCCCGCCCTTCCGGACAGCCGCGAGGCTTACTTCAACTCGCAGGTGCTGATCCTGGGCGACGTGAGCCCGGAGGACCTGGGCGAGAAGCGCATGCAGATCATTGCCGACTGGGTGGAAGCGGGCGGCGGCATCATCTTCCTGGCCGGCCAGAACTTCAGCCCGAATGCCTACACCGGCACGCCGCTGGAGCCACTGCTGCCGATCGTGCCGGACAATTCGCTGGCTACGGATCAATACCGAGCCGCCGAGCCCTTCCCGCTGCGCCTGACCCGCGCGGGCGAGCAATCGCCGTATTTGCAGATGGACCCGGACCCGGCGGTGAACCGCGAGATCTGGGGCAAGTTCCCGGGCGTGCGCTGGGTGGCGCCGATTTCCCGGGTGAAGCCCGGCGCGGAGGTGCTGCTGGTTGATCCGCGCCCGGAAAGCTCAGGCCGCTATGGCATGCTGCCGGTCTTCGCCATGCAGGGCTACGGCTCCGGGACCTGCGTTTACTTCGGCACGGATGAGACCTACCGCTGGCGCAGCCGCACCGGGGAGAAGTACTACTCGATCCTGTGGGGCCAGATCATGCAGTCGCTCTCGCTGCAGCTGTTAGAGGGTGCCTCCTCGTTGACGCAACTGCGCACCGACCGCCGCCAGTATGCCGCGGGTGACACTGTGCACATCTCGGGCACGGCGTGGACGGAAGGCTTCGAGCCCTTCCTGGCACCCTCGCTCGATGGCACGGTCACCTGGCAGCAGGATGGTGTGGCGCAGTCCGTGCCGCTGAGCCTGACTTCCAGCGGGAAGAACTCCTACCGCGGTGAATTCGTGCCGCAGGCGGGAGGTGTCTATTCCTTCTCCACCAGCCGCGATCCCGCGGGCGTGGTGCGTTTCGAGGTCGTGGAAGCCAGCGCCGAACGCAACCGCACTGCGCTGGACGAGCGCATGCTGCGCGGGATGGCGGAAGCAGCGGGCGGCAGCTTCCTGCGGGAAGAAGACCTGCACCGTCTGCCGGAGATGATCGCGGCCAAGAGCGCGACCGTGGCGACTTTCAAGAAGATCGATTTCTGCCGCTCCGCTTGGATGCTGACGGCGCTGTTGGGGCTGCTCTTCGCGGAGTGGCTGATCCGCAAACTCACCCGGCTGAACTGAACCATGAGCGACGCGGACCAAACATCCACTACCCTGAAACTGCCGCGCCCGGTGGCGGCGGCACTGCGCGCGGTGATCCGCAAGCGCCTGCGGGTATCGCTCGCGCGTTTCCCGCTGCTGGCGGTGAGCTTCCTGGCGCTGGCCTGGCTGCTGCAAGCTGTGGCCGATCGTTACATGCGCCTGTCGCTACCGGCGCGCTCGGTGCTGCTGCTGTTAGATACACTGGTGGTGGCGGGCCTGTTCTGGTTCTACGTGATCGGTTCGCTGCGACGGAAGCTGGACCAGCGTGCCGCGGCCCTGCTGGTGGAGCGCGAGATGCCGGAGTTCAACAGCGCCCTGGTCTCCGCCGTGGACTTCTGCAAACCGCAGGCGGATCTCCCCGCCCATGGCCGCGCGATCGCACGCCGCCACTTGGAAATCGTGGCGGAGCGTGTGGGCCGCAAGGATCTGGCGGGTGCGGTGATTCCCACCAAACCGCTGCGGCGCAAGCAATGGCTGGCCGCCGCCGCGCTCGCGCTGCTGATCGGATCCGTCTTCCTCGCCGGGCTTCCGCTGTCGGGCCTGCTGGCGCGGCGCGTCCTCCTGTCCTCCGTGGCCTTCCCGGCGGAGACCATGGTGGAGGCGCTGAGCGGCGATCTTCTGTTAGAACCGGGAGCGGATGCTTCGCTCGCGGCCAAGCTCTCCGGCAAGATCCCGCCCTCCGCCACGCTGGTGATCGTGGATGCCACTGGGCGCGAGACCCGCATCCCCGTGCCGCGTGCCCGTGGCGAGGCGGAGCCGGTCTTCCGCTATGTGGTGCGGAATGTCCGCGATTCCTTCCGCTACCACTTCGAGGCGAATGACGGCACGGGCCCCGAAGCCACGGTGAAGATCAAGATCCCGCCGGTGCTGAAAGAGATGCACTTCGTGCAGGAATACCCGGCCTACACCGGCCTGCCGCCCGCAGAGATGTCCGCCGGTGCATTGCGCCTGTTAGAGGGCAGCAAGCTCAAGCTCGAGGGCACGGTCTCACAGGAACTGAAGTCCGCACGCCTCGTCATCGGCGGCATGCCCAAGCCGCTGTGGCTGGAGATGGACACCGCTGCCGGCGGCAAAATCACCAAGTCCCTGAAGGTCCAGGACAAGGGCTGGAAGTCGATGTCCGTGCAATTCGAGACGACCGATGGCACGCCATCCACCAAAGAGCCGGTCTGGCCGGTTGAGATCATTTCAGACAAGCCCCCGGAGCTGGCGCTCACCCTTCCGAAGAACGACCGCATCACCGTGGTCCCCGGCAGCAAGGTCGACTTCGCCTACCGCATCGCCGATGACTTCGCGATCGCCAACGCCCGCATCGGCATCCGCGTGGTCCGCGGCGCGACGGGCAACGCCCCGACCGAAGAGAAAGCCCTGCCAGTGGAGCTCCCGCGCGGCAGCAAGTCCCTGGTCCGCGACCAGGTGCTCGACCTTGCCCAACTCCAGCCGCCAATCACCGCGGGCTGCACCATCGAGCTCTGGGTGGAGGCCACGGATAACAACAGTCTGACCGGTCCCGGAAAGGGCCGCAGCCGCTCGAAAGTTATTGCCGTGGTCAGCGAGGAAGAAAAACGCCTCGAACTCCTCGAACTGATCGGGCAACGTGCCAAAGACGTGGAACGCCTCTACGAACGCCAGCGCGGCATCCGGCCGCAGAATCCCCAAAACCAAAGATGAATCATTTGCCATGAGAACTTATGCTTTCATTCTCGGCTCTTGTGCCTTGCTGACGGATGCCACGATGGCGCAGGGCGAACTCAAGCAATCCGCCTGGCAGGGCAGCGTCGCCCAGGACCAACTGCGCGGCGACACCCGGCGCGTGAAGGCCGAGCTGCTGGCACTGATCGACGAGTATGGCCGCTACTCCAGCGCCGCAGCGGACATCCAGAAGGTGAAGGAAGCCGCCGGGGATCTGGCGAATCTGGATGAGAAGGAGATGCTCGCCTTGGTCGAGGCCCTGCGCACGGCCAGCCGCCAGAGCGGGGATGAGGCGGGCGGCACGCTCGCAGCCTCCGAGGAAGCCCAGCGCAAGATCGAGGTCCGGCTCCGCGATATCGCCGATCGCCTGACCCGCGAGCGGATGATGGCGGAGATGAAGCTGCGCCTGGAGAAGCTGGCGCTGCGCCAGGCGGCAAACCTCCGCGAGACCGAGCGGCTCAGCGAGCAATCGGCGAATCCCAACCGCCTGCCGCGCGAAGAGCGCTTGCCTCTAGCCACCGCCGCGGCCGAGCAACGCGCGCTGACTCCGGAGCTGAAGATGGTCAGCGAGCAACTCCAGAAGGCGGCCGCGAATGAAGCGGACAAGAAGACCTTTGAAGAAGTGGCCGAAAAGCTGAAGGCCGCCGAAGCCGCAGCTGCCGCACAGCAGGCGGAGCAAAACATGACCGGCAATCTGCCCCAAGCCGCCACGGAGCAGAAGAAGGTGGAGCAGGCACTGAAGGAAGCGATCGCGACCCTGGATGCCGCCGCTACTCCGGAGGCACGCTTGAATGAAGCAGCCGCGAAGCTCGAGTCACAGGCCGCGCGCCAGGAGTCCCTGGCGCAAGCACCCCGCCAGTCCGATACTTCCCAGAAGACCGCGGCGAAGGTCCAGGGCGAACTCGCAGACCGGCTCGATCTCACGCAGCCGCAGACCGGCGACCTGAAGCCCGAAGTGGCCGAGCAACTCGAGCAAGCGACGAAGCAATCCGAAGAGCTCGCCCAACAGAACAATGCCGATCCCGCGCAGCAGAAGGCGCTCGCCGAGAAGCTGGAGAACCTGAGCAAGGAGATGCGCGAGCAGGCCGCACAGATGGCACAGGAGGCAGCCGCCAAGGCGAACCAGAACAGTGAGCAGGGCCAGCAGCCACCCCAATTGTCAGCGGCGGATCTCGAGCAGATGCGGGAACTGGCGGACAAACTGGCCGAGGCGAAGGAGCAACTGCAGGACGCCAAACAAGGTGAACAAGCAGGTGCGGAGAAGGCCGGCCAAGAATTGGCCGCGGCGCAGGAGATGACGCAAGCCGCCGGCGAGGCGCTGCCCAAGGAGATCGGCGAGAACGTCGCGAAGGCCGGTGAGAAAGCCGGTGAAGGCAAGGAAGGCATGGCGAAGGAAGGCCAAGGTGCCGCCCAGAATTTCGCCCAAGCCCAGGAGCATATCGACAAGGCGCTGCAAGGACTCGCGAAAGCGGAGGCACAGGCCAAGCAGGGGCAAGGCCAAGCTAAGAACGGCAACAAGCCGGGCAAGCCCAAGTCCGGGGTCTCCGGCACGGGTGACCCCGGCAAGAAGGCCAGCGAAGCATCGAGCACCGCGGACGCAAACTCCGACATCAACAACCCCTCGACCCGCCGCGAGGCCGGCGTGCGCGAGGCGTTGTCACTCCTTCAACAGGAGAAGGCACCGGCTGGCTATGAGGAGAAGGTCCAGCAGTACATCCGGACACTGGCGGAAGGGGAGGCGCCGGTGAAGTGAAGGCGGCGCTCATTGCCCTACTATCCCTCGCTGCACCACTCGCGGCGCAAGAGGAGGAAAAGGAGAATTATTTCGGCAAGGAGGACAAGACGCGCTCCGGTCTCATCGCGATCATCTACGATCTCAAGCAGACACAGTCGCGCACGCCCTCCGGCGTGGGGGCTGATCGCTATCCGGCGGTTGTCCGCGAGTTCCTGGAGAAGGGCTGGGATGAAGTGGTGCTGAACCGCTTCTTCCGCATCACCCGCCCGCTCTATGCCACGCAGATCTTCATCCCGCGCATCGATGCCGGTGCCGCGCCCAAGGCCTTCGGCGTGCAGGACCTGATCAAGCCCTCCGAATGGGTGGTGCACTACAAGGGTCAGGTCTCCCCTCCCCGCACCGGACGCTTCCGCTTCGTGGGCTATGCGGATGACGTGATGGCCGTGGCCGTCAATGGCAAGACCGTGATGATCGGCTGCCGCCCGGACATGGATCTGGACGAGGTCTGGAAGAGCAAGGGCCCCCGAGGTGCGAATGCCTTCAACGGCAGCCTGGTCTACGGCGACTGGGTGGACATGGAGAAGGGCTCGCCCATCGATCTGGACGTGCTCGTGGGTGAGCGGCCCGGCGGCGACTTCGGTGCCTTCCTGCTCTATCAAATGGAGGGCGAAGAGTATGCCAAGGGTGCAGGAGGGCATCCGGTGCTCCCGATCTTCCAGCTCGCCAAGCAGCCCATGACTTTCGCGGACTCTTGGAGGGTCCCGCCCTTCTGCGTGGCCGCGGAGACATGGCAGCAGGCGCGCTGAGGCTGCGGACCCTCGGGGTCCGGCGGCTCCCCAGTCAGGCTATGGATTCTTCCGCTCCACCTCCTTGATGCTCTCGGCAATGAGCGTGAACAACTCCTTGTAGTCCGCCATCTTTTCGGAGGCGGTGACCTTGGCGTCCGCGGGTGCCGCCACCACGCCGGTGACCGTGACCAGGCACTTCCCGATCAAGAGGGCGTAGATCACGGTTTCCGCCTCCTTGGTGCCTTGGGACTTCGTAGCGTGGACATATCCTGCGAGCTGCCCGTTGATCTTCGCGGGGATCGCGGCGATCAGCTTTGTTCCGGGCGGTGTCATGGCTTCCAGGGCCTCCTTGTTCTCGAAGATCTTCCGGTCCTCCGCCGTGCCCTTGATGTCCATGGGAAGGATGACAAGCCCCACAACGACGCCGTCTGGACTCACGAACCGCTTCACCCCGTGGGGATCCTCCTGCTCAAGAGCCTTCCAGCCCTTGGGATAGGACATGGTGAGCTCCAGGCCGGAGGCCTTGGGATTGCCCACGGTGGAGAAGCTCTCCTTCGCCCCCTCCCTGAATGGCTGCGTCTCGGGTGCCGCGGCGAGTAGCTGCGCGGCCATCCATGGGGCGGCGATGAGGAGTTGAATTCGCTTCATGGCAATCTCCGGGAGATAGCGGAACAGGTAAGGGGAAGGAAGTGGATTGTGAATGCGGGAGTTAGCCCGGCTCCCCGCGATGACAAAACGCCCTGCAACTTCTCTCCAGGCCAAGAGGTTTCATCTGGTTGGATCTTCCAATCAGCCATGAAAGTAAAACTCCTCCAATTCATCCCCCTTTCCTTCGTCCTCCTCGCAAGCGCCACGGCCCAGGATAGCCCTCCGGCGACTCCGCCCGCGGCACCAGCAACACCCGCCGCGAATCCCGCAGCCGAGCTCGCCTCCGCAGCGGACAGGATCGGAACGGCCACCAGCTACACGTGGAGCCAGACGAGTTCCTTCGGCGGCAATTTCGGTGACCGCACGACGACCGGGAAGAAGGGCACGGGCGGTTACATGCTCGTCACCATGCCGGGCCGCGACCAGGAAATCCAGGTGCTCGCCCGCAAGGGCAAAGGGGCGATCCTGCGCGAGGGAAAGTGGGTGGTGCCGAACCCCGATGCCGAAGAGCAGGGCGCTGGCCGCTTCGTCGCGCGGATGGTGCAGAACCTCCGCGAGCCGAATGCCGATGCGAAGGATCTCGCCTCCAAGGCCAAGGATGTGAAGCTGGAGAACGGCAGCTACAAGGGCACGCTGGATGAAGCGACCGCGAAGGAGTTGATGTCCTTCCGCGGCTTCGGGCGTCGTGGTGGTGGTGGTGGCGGCCAAGGCGGCGGTGGTGGCGGCGGCACGCCCCCGGAGGTGAGTGGCGCCGGCGGCTCCGTGAGCTTCACCGTGACCGACGGGGTCCTGACCGGCTACGAGCTCACTTTAACCGGCAAGATGACTTTCAATGGCGAGGAGCGCGAGGTGAACCGCAGCACCAAGGTGGCATTCACCGCGATCTGCACCACCAGCTTCGACATCCCCGAAGCAGCCGCCGGGCTGCTGGCGGATTGAGTGAGAGCCCCCGGAAAAGGGACGCGGTCTTCCCCCGGGCCGCGTTCTTTTCGGCGGGGCATCACTTTGCCGGAATCTGAGCCGGGGAATCTCCTCTTCCCATGATGACCTGCCGCCTCCCGGAATTTTCCCGCCCACCCGGGTTTTCCGTGCCCTGCGCACGCCAAGTGCTACCCTTCGGGCTATGACGTGGGAACCAGGCCTTCAGCGCTGCTGGTCAGTCGCGGTCGCGATGGCGGCCCTGCATGGCCCGGTGCTCGCGCAGGCTCCCGCTCCGGCTCCTGAGCCCACTCCGATCGAGGCAGGGCGGAGCGCCTTTCTGAAGGGCGACTACGAGGCCAGTCTGGCGGCGGCGCGGAAGGCGACGATGGCGGACCCCAATTATCCCGAGCATGCCGCGCTGGAAATCCTCACGCTGCTGGAGACGGGAAAGTATCAGGAGGCCAGCGAGCGAGCGAAGGAACTCGGCCGCCGCGCGGCGCTCGATCCCGAGCTGGCACTCGCTGCCGCGCATGCGCTGCGCGCGATGGGCGAGGTGGATGAGGCCACCGCACTGATGGAGCGGGCGGTCCGCTTCGAAGGACCCCGGCCAGCCAAGGGCAACTCGCGGGGCACGGTGGCATTTGCCGAGCTTCTGTTAGAGCAGCGCGCGGATGCCAAGGCGGTACTGGACCGTATGCTTGAGCCGGCCAAGAAGGCTGACCCGGAAGGACGCGGGCCCTATCTCGCGCTCGGAAGGTTGGCCTTGGCAAACCATGACCGGCAGCTTGCGGCGGAATACTTTCGCGAAGGCCTGAAGCGCTTTCCCGGTGATCCGGATTTCAACCTGGGCCTCGATCAAGCGGGGCTCGATCTCCCTGCCGCGAATCGCGAGCCGGGGATCGCGAGCTACCTGGACCTAGCGCTGAAGGCGAATCCGAAGCACACCCCTGCCCTGCTGCACAAGGCGACGGAGCTCACAGGGCGCAAAGCCTTCAAGGAAGCCAAGGAGGTGCTGCAACAAGTGCTCGCCATCAACCCGGATCATCCCGAGGCATGGGCCGGTCTCGCGGCGATCGCGCTGGTGCAGGATGACCCGAAAGAAGCGGAGGCCGCGATCGAGCACGCCCGGAAGCTCTACAAGGACAACCCGCGCGTGCCCGGGATCATCGGCACAACGCTGGCGGGTCAGTATCGCTTTGAGGAAGGGATCAAGTATCTCGATGAAGCACGTCTGCTCGATCCGCAGTCTTCCTCGATCTTGTTCGAGCTCGGTTCGAATCAACTGCGCTTCGGCCAGCTTGATTCCGGTTGGGAGAATGTGGCGGAGGCGCACCGGCTGGATCCCTACAACGTCGCCGCCTTCAACCTGATCACGCTGCGCGACAAGCTCAAAGACTATCCGGTGCGGGAGAAGGATGGCGTGCGTTTGCGGATGTCGCCGGAGGACATGGCGGTCTTCGGCACGCGCGCGCTCGACCTCGCAACGCGGGCCAAGACGACGCTCGCCGACAAATATGGCATCAAGCTTTCCGTGCCGGTGATGGTGGAGATGCTGCCGAAGCAGGAGGACTTCGCGATCCGCACCTTCGGCCTGCCGGGCGGTGAGTCCTTCCTCGGAGTTTGCTTCGGCCCCCTGATCACTTCGACCAGCCCGCGCGGCCGCCTGGGCCGGGCGAATTGGGAAGCGGTGATCTGGCATGAGATGGCCCACACCATCACCCTGGATGCCAGCCGCCACCGCATCCCGCGCTGGCTCTCGGAAGGCATCAGCGTGTTTGAGGAACGGGAGGTCCATGCCGGCTGGGGGCAAGGGATGACTGCGGAATTCCGGCAGCGTTTCCTGGATGGCGATGTGCCGCCGCTCAGCCGGCTCGATGAGTCCTTCGCCGGGGAGGACATCATGTTCGGCTACTATCACTCCTCGCTGGTCGCGGAGTACATCGTCCGGAATTTCGGGATCAAGGCGATGCGGGCGATCCTTGCCGACCTTGCCAAGGGCTCGCCCGCGATGGAGGCAATTGCGGCCCACACGAAGCCAAGCGAGGAGATGGAGAAGGACTTCCTCGGGTATGCAAAGAAGATCGCCAGCGCCTATGGGCCGAATCTGGATTGGTCACCCTTGGAGGATGAGGAGTATGTCGCCTACCGCGAAGATCCGGCGGCATGGGTCGCCGCGAATCCGAAGCGCTATGCCGCCACCATGATGCGGGTCTCCGCACTCACCGAAGAGGGGAAGTGGCAGGAGTCAAAGGTTCTGTTAGAGAAAATCATCGCCGCGGAGCCGGACAACCGCGAGGCCTTCAATCCCTACATGTCGCTCGCGCTCGCCTGCCGTGGCCTGGGGGATGAGGCGGGGGAACGCGCGGCTTTGTCGAAGCTGCTGCTGATCGACTCCAATGCGTCCGAGGCCGCGGCGCGCCTGTTAGATCTGGGCGGAAAGCTCACCACCGCGGAACGGTCTGCACAGGGCGAACTAATGCTGCAGACAAATCCCTTCCAGGAAAAGGCCTATCGCACGCTGGCCGCCGCAGCGAAGGACTCCGGCGATGCGCGGCGCACGCGGGAGGCGCTCGAGTCACTGCTGGCCCTGGAGCCGCGCGATGCCGGACGCATTCACTACGAACTCGCGACCCTTTTGCGGAAGTCCGATCCCGCGGCATCGCGCCGCCAGATCCTGCAAGCGCTGGAAGAGAATCCCCGCTTCCAGGCCGCCCTCGAACTGCTCAGCACCTTTCCTCCTGCGAAATCGCCATGAAACCCGCACTCGCCATCGCCAGCCTGTTGCTTTGCGCCTTCATCGCGGATTCCTCCGGCCAAGGAGGCCGCTGGGGCCGTGGCCGCCGGGGTGAGCAGGGACTGGGCACTCGCAATGGGGTGGATCGCTGGCACAATGACCCGCGCTTTCCGGACGACACCTTCCGCTTCGTGCGCCTGCGCCCCGAGAATCACTACAAGTGGGCGACGGACTATCCGGACAGTGATCTGAACTTCTCTTTCCGCCTTCAGCAGATGACGGCGATCCGCGTGAATCCGGATCCCATCGTGCTGCCGATCCTCGATCCCGAGCTGAAGAAGTATCCCTTCCTCTACACGCTTGAGACCGGCACGCTCGATCTAACAGAAGAGGAAGCCAAGATCCTGCGCGAGCATCTGCTGAATGGTGGCTTCCTGATGATCGATGACTTCTGGGGCGACTATGAATGGGAGAACACCCGCGAGCAGATCAAGAAGGTCTTCCCCGACCTGCCGATCAAGGAACTGGAACTGAACCACCCGATCTTCAGCACGGTCTTCCCGCTGAAGGTGAAGCCGCAGATCCCGGCAATCGAAGTCGCCCTGCGCGGGCGCTACACCGGGGTTTTCTGGGAGCAGGGCGCGAGGGGCGCGCACTTCCACGGCATCTTCGACCAGAAGGGCCGACTGATGGTGATCATCTGCCAGAACACCGACCTGGGCGATGGCTGGGAGCGCGAGGGCGAGGATCCCTACTACTTTGCCGAATTCAGCGAAAAGCTGGCCTTTCCCATGGGCATCAACATCGTCGTCTACTCGATGACCCACTGACTCTAACACATGATTACCGCCAACGAATCACTCGCCACCGAGGAACAGCTGGTCCGCCGCATTGCGGAAGGGCGGGACCGCATCCGCACCGAACTCGCCAAGGTTATCCGCGGCCAGGAGGAGGTCATCGAGCTGCTGCTGATCGCACTGCTCTCGGGTGGCCATGCGCTGATCACCGGTGCGCCGGGACTGGCCAAGACGCTGCTGATCCAATCGACCGCACGGCTCTTCCACCTTTCCTTCAAGCGCATTCAATTCACGCCGGACCTGATGCCCGCGGACATCACTGGCACGGAGATCCTCGGCGAGTCGCCGGATGGCGGGCGGCGGCTGGAGTTCGTGAAGGGACCGCTCTTCGCCAACCTGATCCTGGCGGATGAAATCAACCGCACGCCGCCCAAGACCCAGTCGGCCTTGTTAGAGGCGATGCAGGAGCACCAGATCACCGCTGCTGGCGTGCGCTATCCCTTGGAAGAGCCCTTCTTCGTGCTGGCTACCAAGAACCCGGTGGAGATGGAAGGCACCTACCCGCTGCCCGAGGCTCAGCTCGACCGCTTCATGTTCGACATCCGGATCGACTACCTCAGTGAGGACGATGAAGTGGCGGTGGTCACCAGCACGACTTCAAAACGCCCGGAGCCAATCGAGGCGCTCTTCACCGGTGAAGACCTGATGGCCTTCCATGAAATCGTGAGAAAGGTGCCGATCGCCGAGGAGACCGCTCGCTATGCCGTGCGCTTGGTCGGAGCCTCCCGGCCGAACCGCACGGGCACGCCGGACTTCATCAACGAGTGGGTGAACTGGGGTGCCGGCCTGCGTGCCGCGCAGTGCCTCGTCATCGGCGGCAAGGCGCGTGCGCTCTTGGGCGGGCGCAGTCATGTCACGCCGGATGATATCCGCGCGCTCGCGCACCCCGTGCTGCGCCACCGGATCCTGCCGAATTTCCGCGCCGAGGCCGAAGGGGTCACGCCGGAGGGGATTGTGGATCGTTTACTGAAGCATGTGCCTCTACCCTAGATCATGTCCCTAGCCCTCACCAGAATGGCCGCGACCGCATGCCTGCCCCCCGGGACCGCGGAGGCTCCGCCCCGCAGAAGCAAGCTCGTGGCCGCTCCCCATCTCGTGCAGGGAACGGATAGCGCCCTCGCTTTGCTGCGAAGCTTTCCGGCTAACGGCAACCAAGAACCATTCTGCGGGGCAGAGCCTCCGCGGTCCCGGCGGGCAGGCATTGCTTCGCGCTCTCTCCTGCAATGAACCCCAACCCCTCATCCCCACGCGCCTCAAACTTCGCCGATCCGGTAGCCTTGATGCGCGTTCGCAGCCTTGAGCTACGTGCACGCACGGTGGTGGAAGGATTCTGGAAAGGCCTGCACCGCAGCCCGCGGCATGGCTTCTCCGCGGAGTTCGCGGAATACCGGCAGTATGTCCCGGGCGATGACATCCGCTATCTCGACTGGAAGGTGCTGGCGCGGCGGGACAAGTCCTTCATCCGGAAATTCCGCGAGGAGACGAATGTGCGCTGCCATGTTCTGTTAGACCTGAGTCTTTCGATGGGCTACGGCTCGAAGTCCTACACCAAGCTCGAATACGCCCGGACCCTGGCGGCGACGCTGGCGATGTTCCTGCACCAGCAGGGCGACGAGATCGGGCTGCTCACCTATGACGAGGTGGCGCGCGATTACCTGCCGCCGCGCCATCGCAGCGGGCACTTGCATGCGATCTTGGCGGCGCTGGACAAGCCCGCGCTTGGCATCGGTGCGGCACTGAATTCCCCTGTGGATGCGATCTTGTCGCGGGGCCGGATGCGCGGGCTTGTCTTCGTGATCTCCGATTTCCTGACGCCCCTAACAGAACTGAAGGCCCCGCTCTCCGCACTCGCAGCCTGCGGCCATGACATCAGCCTGATGCAGACGCTCGATCCGGCGGAGATCAGTTTTACCTTCGACTCCGCAGTGAACTTCGAGGACATGGAATCCGGCCGTGTCCTGCCTGCCGATCCTGACCGGCTGCGCGCGGGCTACCTGAAGAAGCTCAACGCGCACCAGCAGGGCCTGAAGTCGATGTGCGACAAGCTCGGCATCCTCCACCACCTGCTGCCGACCGACCGACCGCTGGAGACCGCGCTCCACACCTACCTCTCCGACCGGCAATCGCTCGGCCAACGCATCCACCGCAAGAGCAGTTCATAAATCGTGGCCTTCCTCGCTCCATTGTTCCTCGCCGGACTGGCAGCCCTCGCGCTGCCGGTCCTGCTGCATTTGCAGAAGAACCGGCCGAAGGAGACGGTCGCGTTCTCCTCGCTGATGTTCTTCGAGGAGAATCCGCCGATCACCAAGCGGCGCTCGCGCTTGCAGGATATCCTGCTGCTGATCTTGCGCTGCGTGGCGCTCGCCCTGTTGGTGCTGGCCTTTGCGAGGCCCTTCTTCCCGGCGAAGGAGAACTCCCCTGCCCTGCCCGCCGGATCGGTGATGCACTTCATCCTGATCGACACCAGCGCGAGCATGCGGGGCGAACCGCTGGAAAAGGCCCTCGCCGCGGTAAGCGAGGAGATCGGCAAGCTGCCCGAAGGTGATGCGATTGCTCTCGGCAGCTTCTCGGATCGCCTGCACATTTTGTTAGATCCGTCGCGCGCCCGCGAGTTGGTTCCCGCCGAACGGAAAGCGACCGCGCTCTCGCTGCTCGGCGAGGTGAAGGCGGATTGGCAAGCGACCCATCTCGACGACGCGATCCTATCCGCCGTCGCCGCTGCTGGCAGTGAAGCGCCTCTGCAGGTCCATCTCTTCGGTGACTTGCAGAAGGGCGCGACGTTGGATCGCCTGCGCGGCGAGTCATGGCCGGATGCCCTGCGCATCGTGCTGCAACCTGTGGCGCCCCAAGAAGGCTGGACCAATGCCGGCGTGCAGATGCTGGTGCCGGAGAAACAAGTCCGGCGCGCCCGCGTGAGCAATGCCGCGGGCTCTGCGAAGTCATCCTTCACGCTGGAGTGGAGCGGCAGCACGGCGAAGACCACGATCTCCGTGCCGCCCGGCGAGAGCGCCATCTTCGAGGCACCCGAAGGCGCGCCCAAGGAGGGTAAGGTCACCCTAACAGGTGATGACATTGCCTTCGACAACGAGGCCACCTGGACCACCTCCGCGCTGCCAGTGGTAAAGATCTGGCATCCCGGCCCAAGCGAGATTACCGACACCAAGGAAAGCACCTACTTTCTCCACCGTGCGATGCAGCCGACCGCGGACTATGCGGTGGAGATCGTGAATACACCACCCGCGGAGACGCCAGCGCTCACGATCACAGATGGCAAGGCCGGAGAAAGCGCCGCCCTTCGCAAGGTCATCGAGACAGGCGGCACTGCCTTGCTGAGCATGCGCGATGTGGCGGCCGGCAAGCTGCTTGGGGATCTGGTCGGCGTGAAGGATGCTCCGGTGACGGAAGCCGTGGTGAAAAATCACGCGCGCTTCGGTGAGATTGATTTCAAGTCTCCCGTCTTCGCCCCTTTCGCAGATCCGCGCTACTCGGACTTCAGCGGCATCCGTATTTGGAAATACCGGGTGTTGCCCAAAGAACTCACCGCACCGGGCGCGGTGTTCGCGCGCTACGACAGTGGTGATCCCGCGTGGGTCAGCTATCCGCTTGGCAAGGGCACGCTGCATGTGTTCACCACCACCTGGCGTCCCGCCGATAGCCAGCTTGCACTGACGACGAAGTTCGCGCCGCTGCTGCACTCGCTGATCGCGAATGCAGGGCAAGGCCGCGGCGTGTATTTCGTGGGGCACGAAGAGATCGAGACTCCCGGCATCCATGCGGTGGGTGAGCGGCGCATCGCGATCCAGATCGATCCCGCCGAGTCCGAGATCACGCCCATGCCCGAGGCTGATCTGCGCGCCCTCGGCCTGCCTCTTGATGAACCGGTGATCGCGAAGACCAGCGCGATGACTGCCACCCTTTCCAGTGCTGAACAGGAGAGCCGCCAACGCATCGGCTGGTGGTTGCTCGTCGCCGCCGTGCTATTTTATCTCGCTGAAACCGCGTGGGCTGCCTTCGCCGGCCGCCGCGCCAACCCCGCAATGTCATGATCCGCGAATTGCACGCCATCCTCGCCGAACTCGCCCGGCGACGGCAGCAGCAGCGCCTCCACGGCGGCCTCGCCGTGACCTGGTGGCTAGGACTCATCGCAGGGATTTTCCTGTGGCGCTCCGGAGTTCCGCTCGGGAGCATGGCCGCCTGGTTGGTGCCGCTGTTAGGTTTCGCCTCGGCAGGTGTCTGGTGGTGGAGCCGCAGTGGTTTGGGCAATCCACGCGAGATCGCGAAGCTCGTGGAAACCAAGCATCCGGAGTTGCGGACCGCCTTGCTCGCGGCGCTCGACCAGCATCCGGAAGGCGGCACCTTCAACTACCTTCAGCTGCGCCTACTCGTCGAGTCGGTCGCGGCGGCAGAGCGTGATGAATGGCTTGAGCTGGTGCCGCAGCCGCGCTTGGGCAAACTGCGAGCCCTGAATCTCAGTGGTATCGCGCTCCTGGTGCTCGCGCTGATCCTGGCCATGCGGCCCGCGGTGAGCCACGTGGTCGGCAAGCCGGCGGCGCTGAATGCATCTAACAGCGCGCCGCTGGAGATCGCGGTGGAGCCGGGCGACATCGAGATCGAGCGCGGCAGCCCGCTGACGGTGCAGGCGCGTTTTGGCACAAGCGTCCCTGCTGAGGCCACCATCGAAACGACTGACGAGGGCGGGCAGATCCGTTCGCTGGCGATGACGCGGCCCTTCACCGAGCCCGTGTTCCAAGCCCGCCTCACCGCCGTGCCCGGGCCGATGGAATATCGCATCGTGACGGCAGCTGGCAGCAGCCCTTCCTTCAAGGTGCGCGTCTTCGATCTGCCCGCCTTGGTGAGCTCGCAGGCGGTGCTAACCTTTCCCGAGCATCTCGCGAAGCCGGTGGAAACGATCAAGGACCCGCGCGCCATCCAGGTGCCGGAGCGCACGGCGATCGCGCTATCCTTCACCGCGAACTTGCCGGGACTCAGCGCCACCCTGAACGCGAAAGGCAAGGAGCCGCTGAAGCTGAATGCAGATCCTGCCAATCCCGCTCGCTATGGGATCGACATCACGCCGAAGGAGAGCATCCGCTACGAACTCGTGCTCACCGACAGCGCCGGACGCCGGAACTCGCGCAAGGACCTCCTGGATATCAAGGTGCTGCCGAACAAGGCGCCGGTCGTGAAGGTCGTGCTGCCGCGGAAGAACGAGAAGGCCACGCCGATCCAAGAGGTCCGGCTTGAAGCCAAGATCACCGATGACACCGGCCTGCTCGCGCAGGGGCTTCGCTACACGATCGATGGCGAGAAGTGGCACGAGCTTGAGACTCCCCTCGCCGCCGCTGGCAAGCTGCCGCCGCTCTCCGAGTTGATCGACCTCGAAGCCGCGGGCGCGAAGCCGAAGGACATCCTGATGTGGAATGCATGGGCCGAGGACATGGGACCGGATGGCAAAAAGCGCCGGGTCAATGGCGACATCCACATCGTCCGCGTGCGCGATTTCGACGAAATCTACCGTCAGCAGGCCGCGCCGCCGGGAGGCGATCAGGAGCAACAGCAACAGGCGGGAGAGCAAGGCCAGCAAGCCGGCGGTGCCGCCGATCTGATCAAGACCGAGACGCAGCTGCTCAATGCCACTTGGGCGATCCGCCGCGACCATGCGGAGATCAGTGACTCGCCGCCGAATGCGGAGGAACTGGAAACGCTACGGCGTTCCCAGGAGATGGTGATCGAGACCGCGACTGCCGTGGAGGCCGAGCAGACCAATCCCTCGGTCCGCCAGCACATCACTGATGCGCGCTTGGCGATGAAGGATGCCTTGAGCGATCTAACAAAGGCGAAGGAGCAGACTTCCGCTGGCCCGCTGGAAGAGGCTATCACCCATGAGCAGGTCGCACTGCGGCATCTCTACCAGCTCATGAGCTCGGAAACGATGGTCATGACCGGCAAGAACGCGAGCCAGCAATCGTCATCGGCCTCAGAGGAGATGCAGCGCGACGAACTAGAGCTGGAGCGGAAGGAGACACCCTACCAAGCCGAGCGGCAGGCGCGCCCCGAGACGCCCGCCGGTGAAGCAGCGCAGGCGATGGATACGCTGCGCAAGCTGGAAGAACTGGCCAAGCGCCAGCGCGATCTCAACGAGGAGATCCAAGCGCTTCAAAACGCACTCGCCGACGCGAAGACGCCCGAGCAGCGCGCCGAGGTCGAGCGCCAGCTCAAGCAGCTCCGCGAGCAGCAGCGCGAGATGCTGGCCGATGTCGACCAGCTTCGCGAGCAGACCAACGATCCCGCGCGCGATGCCGCCCAACAGCCGCGGAGCGAGGCACTGGATGAAGCGCGGGAGCAGGCGCAGCGGGCGAGCGAGAAACTTTCCGAGAACAAGCTGGGCGAAGCACTGGCGGAGGGTCGGCGCACGCAAGAGAGCTTGGAGGAAGTTCACGATGACTTCCGCCAAAACAGTGCGGCGCAGCTTGCCGAGGAGCTTCGTGATCTGCGCAAGGATGCGCGCGCCTTGGAGGAGCGGCAGAAGCAGCTTGCGGAGTCGGACGAGCCGGCCGAGGCACCACGTGCGCCGCGCCTGCGGGAGCCGGACGCCGCCACGCCGCAGATCGCCCAGCAGCGCGAGGAGCTCCAGAAGCTGATGGAGAACGTGCGGGATACCGCGCAGTCCGCCGAGCGCGCCGAGCCACTCGTATCGAAGGATCTTTCCGAAGCACTCCGCGGAGCAGAGCAGAACCAGATCGCCCGCTCGCTCGAGCAGATGGAACAGTCAGGCGGCAAGAGCCCCGCCGCGGACCGCGCGGCCGAGGGGATCTCCAATCTAACACGCGAGATCGAAGGCGCCGCCGGGCGCGTGCTGGGCGACGAAGCCCAGGCGCTCCGCTACGCGCGTGATCAATTGCAGCAGCTCGCGGAACAAGCGGGCGGTGAAGCGCCACAGAACCCGGGAGAGAGACAGCCGGGTGAGCAACCCGGCCAAGGACAACGCGGCGAGCAAGCAGGCAATCAACCGGGGCAAGGTCAGCAACCGGGGCAACAACCCGGACAAGGACAGCCTGGTGAACAAGCAGGCAATCAACCGGGGCAAGGCCAGCAACAGGGACAACAACCCGGACAAGGACAGCCTGGCGAACAAGCAGGCAATCAACCGGGACAAGGCCAACAACAGGGACAACAACCTGGGCAGGGTCAACGCGGCGAACAAGCAGGCAACCAACCGGGACAAGGCCAGCAACAGGGACAACAACCTGGGCAGGGTCAACGCGGCGAACAAGCAGGCAACCAACCAGGACAACAGTCCGGACAAGGCCAACGCGGTGAG